>Ga0182746_1000005_pt1 | contig 559239 bp, 547 predicted proteins | sample eDN3rd30CBELigOP_FD_128881 | JGI IMG/M metagenome (GOLD analysis project Ga0182746, IMG submission 128881) | Enriched Organic Plus compost microbial communities from Emeryville, California, USA - eDNA 3rd pass 30_C BE-Lig OP (version 2) (version 2) ...
CAAAGTTGTCTCCGGTGTGTACAAAGTCTACAACTGAACCTGTTCTGGTTTCAATCTGAGCTCCCGGCAATCCTCCTGCATCTTCATAGAATATGAAAGTGAATGTCGAGGCTTCTCCAATTACTGTCGGCTCCATTCCATAAACGGTGAATCCTTCATCTGCAACAGGAACATCTGTTGCCAGGTGCTGTGCGGTATCTCCCTCGAAGAACAATCCGTTCTCCAGGTTATTGGATAATACTACGAAATCCTCACAGGCCGATGGCGGCGGAGGCGGTGTATCGTCACAAGATACGCCGGAGTAAGTGCTTTCGGTTCCTCCTGCTGCAGTTGCGCTTATAATTACACCATTTTCATTTGCAATAGAAAACGAAGGAGTATTGTCATTATATGTTCCCATAGTCTCAATATAAAACTCTACAGGTCCTTCATTGGTAACAGCCTGGGTGTCGGTATAAGGCTGGTCGGCATAAGGACCGCCTGATAGTAGAACGGTTCCCACGGAATCCCGTAATTCCCAGCTCACTTCATCTCCAAAGCTTGCTCCTGAAATAGTTACAGTCCAGTCACAGCCTTCACCGGTGCTTCCTCCGCCCACATTAATTGTATAATCTTCAACCTGGCCGAAGTTCTGGTCCATAGCACAAGGATCTGTATTGGAATCGTTAGGTACATCATATGTTTTAAAGACTCTCATCCTGGTTTCGCCTTCCGTTGCATCGGCGGGAACCGCGATGTCGCTTATAACCTGAACGCCATCTGTTCCGGTTGAATTGATGATGGACCCGATTTCATAAATTTCTCCGGCATCATCCAAAACCCCGTTCTGGTTCCAGTCAATAAATACCGTTACGAAATCTTCCCAATCTCCGCCTGTAAACCCTTCCACAGCAATCTGGTATGTTTCTCCTGCATTTACATTTCCTACAATGGAAGTAAAATCTTCATGAGAGGGACTTGCCGGATCGGCTGAGCTGGTGTTGTCAATATTAGAGAAAACAACATGAGTTATTGGTTCAATATCAAACTCAAATGTGATGGGGCCGCAATACTCGGTAGGTTCGCCTCCGCCGTCTGCAGCAAGAATTTCTACTTCCCAGCCTGTGTGGTCTACTACAGTTGTAGCATTAAATTCAAATGTAATGGCGCCGGACGTACCTGTAAAAACTCCGGATCCGTTTTGGGCAATCATGCCGGCAAAAGTATCCGTATTTCCATTAGTGTTGCTATCATACAGGACCGTTCCTGAAGTGTCGGCACCGTCATAAACTTTTAACCAGTCAAAATCACCAAATACTTCAAATTCGTGAAATTCAATTTCTGTTACTCCCGCTAAGGTGGTAGTGGTAACACATCCGCAGTTTAAATAGTTTCCGGGCAGTTCTGTTCCCGCGCCTCCTGAAGGGTTCAAACCGCCTCCTCCGGGCCCTCCGGTATCATAAAAGAAATCTCCTACGGCAGGTTCAAAAGTTTCAGTCGCTCCGGCTGTAGGAATAAAATCTTCCATTGCGTCATCTGTGCCGTAATCAAATCCTCCGAAAATCGGTTGTTGATTGTTAAGGTTCATCATTGCCAATGCCTGATTTGCCTGATTGATTTCGTTCTGCTCTCCAACTGTTAGTTGTTGTGCAGATAAACCAAAGGGAGCAGACATCAGAATAATCCATAGAAAATAGAAATGTTTCATAATAAATTATTTAATGTTAAACGTTCTCTAAAATATGAATAAATAATTGAACAAAAAAATGCCTTGTGAAAGCAAGGCATTGGAGATATGATATTTAGCTGTATTTATTTACACAAACATTGTAATCGGGTTTTCCAGGTACATGACCAGTGTCTGAAGGAATTGCGCCCCTGTTGCTCCGTCAACCGTTCTATGGTCACAGGCCATGCTTAGCTTCATGGTATTGCCCACTACGATTTGCCCGTTTTTGACAATTGGTTTTTCGATAATTGCTCCGACTGATAATATACAGGAGTTCGGTTGATTGATGATGGAAGTAAATGACTCAATTCCAAACATTCCCAGGTTCGAAACAGAGAATGTACTTCCCTCCATTTCATCCGCTTTCAGCTTGCGGTCACGTGCGCGTTTTGCCAGGTCTTTTACTTCGGCAGAAATTTCCGAAAACGATTTAAAGTCAGTATTCTTTACCACAGGAACCAACAGGCCGTCTTCTACCGCAACTGCAACACCAATGTTAATGTCACCATGTATCAGTGTTTCTTCCCCTTTCCAGCTTGAATTTACCTGTGGATGCTTTCTTAGCGCCAGTGCACAGGCTTTCACAATGATATCGTTAAATGAAATTTTCGAATCAGGATTCATTTTATTAATCTGCTCACGCGAACTGATGCAGTTATCCATGTTGACTTCCACATTCAGATAGTAATGCGGAGCTGTAAATTTGGACTCAGCCAGACGTTTGGCAATTACTTTTCTCATTTGAGAATTGGGAACTGTCCTGCTTTCCTGTTTCACGTAATTTTGTACAGAAGCGGCCGGGGTTTTTGGTGTAAAGTTTTCTACGTCCTTTTTGATGATTCTTCCATTGTCACCTGAACCCGGCACCTGGCTGATGTCTATTCCTTTTTCTTTGGCTAAGCTTTTGGCCAATGGTGAAGCAAAAACTCTTTCACCGGACGAAACTACCGGTGCAATAGGTTCTTCCTTTTTTTCTTCTTTGGGAGCTCCGACAGTTTTGGTTTCTTCTTTTTTCTCCTCTTTTGGAGCTTCAACTTTCTTTTTAGTTTGAGCGCTTCCGATACTTATTCCCGAAACATCGGTTCCTTCCGGGCCAATGATGGCCAAAACTGTATCAACCGGGGCCGATTTCCCTTCTTCTGCTCCTATAAATAACAAGGTTCCGTCAAATTCACTTTCAAACTCCTGAACGGCCTTATCAGTTTCAATTTCCGCAAGGATGTCACCCTCTTTTACCTGATCCCCTACCTTTTTATGCCATTTGGCGACTGTTCCTTCTTCCATGGTATCGCTGAGCCGCGGCATGGAAATTACATTTACACCTTCCGGTATTTCAGATGTATTTGTTTTTGATTCTTCAGAATTCTTTTCCTCTTCTTTTTTTTCAGTAGTCTCTTCAGGAGCAGCTTCTGCTTTTTCTTTGGAAGAATTCTCTTCATTTTCATCAGCTGAAAATTCTTCTCCTTCTTGTCCGATTACCGCTAAAACAGTATCAACTTTTGCGGATTTCCCTTCTTCAACGCCTTGAAAAAGCAGTATCCCGTCAAATTCGCTTTCAAATTCCTGAATGGCTTTGTCTGTCTCAATTTCTGCCAGAACATCACCTTCCGAAACTTTATCGCCGACATTTTTATGCCATTTTACAACCGTTCCTTCTTCCATCGTGTCGCTCAAACGCGGCATTGTAATTTTTTCAGCCATAATTTTATTGGTTTTCGATTACATCAATAAACGGGTAATCTTCTTGCGAGTAGGTGTACTTATACATATTTTCCAACGGCGGAAATGCAGATTCTTCCGCATATTTTTCACATTCTTCCACTTCGACTTTTACTTCTTCTATGATTTTATCTAATTCTTCCTGCGTTGCCCATTTGTTTTCCAAAATGGTATGCTGAACCAGCAAAATAGGATCTTCGTCCTTGTATTTCTCTACTTCTTCTTTGGTCCTGTATGGTTCTGCGTCAGACATGGAATGCCCTCGGAAACGATATGTCCTGATGTCCAGAAAGGTGGGTCCGTCACCGCGCCTTGCTCTTTCAATTGCTTCAAAAGCCGCATCGGCAACTTTTACCGGATCCATTCCATCGACAGGCATAGACGGCATTTCGTATCCTAATCCTAATTTATATATATCATTGTGATTAGCTGTCCTCTCAACTGAAGTTCCCATGGCATAACCGTTGTTTTCACAAACAAAAACCACCGGTAATTTCCAGTTCATTGCCATATTAAATGTTTCGTGAAGCGTTCCCTGGCGTGCTGCCCCGTCACCAAACAGGCAAATCGTTACAGCATTGCGTCCGTTGTATTTATCACCAAAAGCGATCCCGGCGCCTACAGGGATTTGCCCCCCTACAATTCCATGCCCGCCATAAAAATGATGCTCCTTACTGAAAATATGCATAGAACCACCTAATCCTCTGGAAGTTCCCGATTCTTTCCCACATAGTTCAGCCATAATTCTTTTCGGATCAACACTCATTGCAATCGGCCAGACATGGCAGCGGTAAGCTGTAATAACATTATCTTTTCCGGGCTGCATGGCATGCAGGAATCCTGCCGGTAATGCTTCCTGTCCGTTATATAAATGTAAGAATCCTCTGATTTTTTGTTTTAAGTAAAGTGAGCGGCATTTGTCTTCAAATCTTCTCCAGAAATTCATTTCTCTATACCACCGGAGATAAGTTTCTTTTGTAATCTTTTCCATAAAAGCTTTCGTGAAAGGCAAATTTACAGGTAAATATTAATATGTGCAAACCCCAATCAAGATAACATTTCGCTGTCAAAATGTAAAGGTAAGAGTGAAGAAGCGGAGGGAATTATAATTACTGAACCTGAATTGTTATATAAAATAATTTCAATAGGTTGGGATTGAAGGTTTTCATACTCAAGAATCGATTGCCGGCAAAGCCCGCAGGGTGAAACATCTTTGCCCGTATCCAGAACGGAAATAGCCAAGATTAATTTTGCATTACCAGGAAAATTGGCATGAACATACGAAAGCAAGGTCCGTTCGGCACAAATGCCAACCGGATAAGAAGCATTTTCCTGGTTATTGCCCACAATAATTTCTCCGTTGTCCAGCAAAACTGCTGCCCCTACATGAAAATTTGAATAGGGAACATAGGCATTTTTAGCAATCTCAATTGATTTTTCTACTAACTTTTTTCTCTCATTATCCAATTCAGAGAGATGGTCATATTTCAGGTATTCAAATTGGTAATTAATTTTTTTCATTTGAAAAATTTAAAAAGGGAAAGCAATTTAAAAATTATTCTTAACTTTTGATTCCAAAACCAATTTAAATGCTGATAAAAGTTTATGGAAGTGCCATTTTCGGTGTTTCTGCCAAAACCATAACCATAGAAGTTAATGTAGATACCGGAGTCGGGTATTTTTTAGTCGGGCTGCCCGACAGCGCTATCAAAGAAAGTAATTTCAGGATAGGTACGGCTTTACAAAACAACGGATATAAAATTCCCGGGAAAAAAATCACAATCAATATGGCGCCTGCCGATTTGCAAAAGGAGGGCTCAGCTTACGACCTGACAATTGCAATGGGAATCCTGGCAGCTTCGGAGCAAATCCGCTCAAAGGGGATTTCTGATTATCTGATTATGGGAGAGTTGGCATTGGATGGAATGCTTCGCCCTATAAAAGGAGTTTTGCCTATTGCAGTTCAGGCAAGAGATGAAGGATTTAAAGGATTCATTCTTCCTAAGCAAAATGTAAAAGAAGCAGCAATTGTCAATGACCTGGAAGTCATAGGTGTGGAAAACATTTCGGAAGTCATTGATTTTTTCAATGAAGATAAATTAATCGAACCTGCCAAAGTTGACATTGAAAAGGAATTTTATTCTCAACTGAATTTGTTCCCGTTTGACTTTGCCGATGTGAAAGGACAGGAAAATGTGAAACGCGCAATGGAAATTGCTGCGGCCGGCGGTCACAATATTATCCTTATCGGGCCGCCGGGAAGCGGAAAAACGATGCTGGCAAAACGAATCCCTTCCATACTTCCTCCCTTGAGTCTGGAAGAAGCATTGGAAACGACAAAGATTCACTCGGTTGCCGGTAAGCTTGGAGAAGTTTCTTCATTGATGACCGTTCGTCCATTTTTATCGCCGCATCATACAGTATCAAACGTCGGATTGGTTGGCGGAGGGTCATATCCGCAACCGGGAGAAATTTCTCTGGCGCATAATGGTGTTTTGTTTTTGGACGAATTACCTGAATTCCAAAGAACAGTTCTTGAAGTGATGCGCCAGCCGTTGGAAGATCGTGAAGTAACCATTTCCAGGGCAAAGCTTACAGTAACTTACCCATCAAGCTTTATGCTGGTAGCTTCTATGAATCCGAGCCCAAGCGGTTATTTCCCGGACGATCCGAAAAATACTTCTTCGCAGATGGAAATGCAGCGTTATATGAATAAGATTTCAGGGCCGCTGCTTGACAGGATTGACCTGCATATTGAGGTCAATGCAGTCCCTTTTGACGATCTGTCAGCGGAACGAAACGGAGAAAAAAGCATTGAAATTCGTAAGCGGGTGGAGAAAGCGAGGAAAATTCAGACGGAAAGATATAAAGATTTAAAAAAAGTGCATTACAATGCCCAGATTGGCCCGAAACAATTAGATGAGTTCTGTAGATTAAATGAAGCTGGAAAGAGTCTGATTAAAACCGCCATGGAGCGCCTGAATCTTTCCGCACGTGCCTATGACCGGATTTTGCGTGTTGCCCGAACCATTGCTGACCTGGAAGGAAGCGAAAACCTGCAAAGCTCACATATTGCGGAAGCCATCCAGTACCGGAGCCTTGACAGGGAAGGATGGGGTATTTAAATCAATTAAAAAATTTTAAACTATAAATGAAAAAGTCCCGTTTGAATTTTCAGACGGGACTAATATTTTCAGAATTGAGCATCCAAAATTGGACGCGCAACGTCCAACAATTATTTTTTAGATTTATACATTTCTTCCGCCAGTTGAACCGCTTTGTATGCGTCAATTACTCCACCTGTAACTGAAATGTCAGTTAGCTGCGGATCAGTATTTACCGATTTCAAAATAATTTCTTTTACCTGAAGGGCAGTAAGTTTCGGATAATGCGACCAGACCAGGGCGGCGACTCCGGCAGTGATCGGGGAAGCCATGCTGGTTCCCTGTTCTTCTTTAAACTCATCGTGTGGAACGGTTGAAAGAATTTCGGTTCCCGGAGCAAAAACATCTACCGATTTTTTGCCGTAGTTGGAAAAACTTGCCTTCAAATTTTTAGCATCGGGGGTGGATGCTCCTACTGTAATAATCGCTTCTACGACCTTATTCCCCTTGTCATCGAAATTAGTCGGATAATGAATGTCTGTGTCTATATTAACACCATCATTTCCGGCCGCTTTAATCATCAGAACGCCTTTCTTTTCGGCATATTTCATCGCTTCCCAAACCAATTCCTTTTCAGGAGAATGGTCCTTCCCAAAAGACATATTGAAAATTTTGGCTCCATTGTCGGCTGCATAACGAATGGCATTTGCAACATCTTTGTCACGCTCGTCACCATTCGGAACGGTACGTACACCCATAATTTTCACATTGTTACCGGCAATTCCGTCAATACCTTTGTTATTATCACGAACGGCTGAAATCAATCCTGCAACGTGGGTTCCATGACCGGCATCAGGACCTTCCACGTTATTGTTTCCATATTTGCTTTCTTTTTTGTCTTCGTAATTGTCACCGACAACTCCGCGCGGCTCAAAGTCAAGGTTGTAATTGTAATTGATTTGTCCGTTAAAATAATCCACCCCTTCCTGGATTTCTCCGGCAATCATATCTTTAACCTGCTGCATGGTTTTTCCAACCCACATCTCTTTTGGCATCTGGCCAAAGAACTGCAATCCCATCATGGCATCACCGGTCGGATTATATTTCCCGATGTTTTCTTCTGTTAATTTTTCGTCGCCAAAGTCGATAATCATTTGCGCAAACCCCTTATCGATCATTTGGGTCGCCATCTGCATTTGACCCAGCATTCCTTTTGCCTTATTTAATTCGTCACTGATCTCTTTTTTGATTTTCTCATAATCGGCGAATTCCCCCGGATGCTTTGTCTTATTTTCTTCATTTTTGGCTGAATCAGCACTTTCAAATAATGGCAGATAGGTGTATTTGTAAACACGGACTTTTTCCAAAGTGTCGCCATCTACATTTTTACCGTCCGCACCACCGATGAAGTTCCAGCCGTTGATGTCATCAACATATCCGTTTTTGTCATCATCTTTTCCGTTTCCGGGTTTTTCCTTTGGGTTGATCCACATATTGTCCTTTAAATCAATATGGTCCGCCTGAACGCCTCCGTCAATTACTGCGACAACCAATTCAGTAGGTTTACGGTTGTGATCTTTCAGGAACTGATAAGCTTTTTCGGTATTTACACCAAAGATTCCCGTGTCTTCCTTGCTATCGTTGTACCATGCTTTTTCTGTTCTGAGCAGGATGGAATCCTGTGCGGAAACAACTGTGGAAAGCATAAATGCCAACCCTAATGTTATCCAAAATTTATTCATTTTTTAATTTTTTGAGTGTTATTATTTGACAAATTATACGCCCGAATGTTATGGTTCGAACATTTTTTGCAGATAGGTCGTACTTTTCGGCCCTTCGTTACAAAGCAGGTCCAAAATACTTAAATCCGGCATAAACCCGAATTTTTCATTAAATACCTGTATGTATTCCGGGAAATTGTTTTCGGGATCAGCTTTGGCATTGAAATGGTTTCTAAAATCAGATGATTCACCAATTAAATCATATTTTTCGGTCAAATCAAATTTCAAATCCAGTTTTAATTTTGAACTAATGAATTCCAATGTTTTCAGATTCAGATCGAGCAGAAATTTTACCTTTTGTTCAAAAACGGGAGCCAGATCATCTTCATAAAATTCAAAATATGGAGAGCTTTTATAAGCAGAAGTCAATGATTTGAAATGTTCTTTTTGCCAGTTATAGTCATTTGCCACCTGAATATCTTTCATCATCCTTGCCCCATTGTGTTTGATCGGGATTGCCAGTCTTAATTTTCCGTTTGCGCCTTGTATGTAACAACGGTTACGATAGGTCTGCTTGGGAAAATGTTCAAAAGCTTCGAATCGATAGCATTCCGTCCGGATCAATTTCCCAAAATAAGAAACCGGCCCAAAATAAAATACAGGAAAAATCATTATTTAGGGTCTTTCTCTCTTTGCTTTTTCTTTTTTACACGGTAATAATCCCACCCAAAGAAAATAACCAGGGCAATCAGGACATAAATCCCGTAAGATTTTTTGTCGGGATTGTCGTTATTGATAGATGTCATGAAGCGGTTCCAGATGAATTTTTTCGGTGCCGGCTCAAACATTCCGTTCATATTGGCCCAAACCAAGATCGGGCGGCCGATGATATTCTCTTCCGGCACAGGTCCGAAAAATCTTGAATCCAGCGACTGATTACGGTTATCACCGCTCATGAAAAAATAATCTTGTTGTATAGTGTATTGGCTGGCCTCTTTTCCGTCAATCAATATTTTGTCTCCCTGCACACTCAGTTTATGATGTTCATAATCACGGATGATTCTTCTGTATAATTCGACATTGGATTTATTCAGCTTAATAACATCGCCTTTTTTCGGAATATAATAAGGCCCGTAATTGTCCTGGTTCCAGTTCCGGTCAATCGGGAATGAATTGATGGAGTCCTTGGCATTTCCCATTCCATATTCTTTAAAATCTTTCGGAGAAATAATCCTTTCAATTTCAACCACATTCGGATTTGATTTAAAGGCTTTTTGCATGTCTTCTGTTAAGGCCTTGAAAACATAGAGATAATTTTCGCCGACCTTTCCTTCAACATTGTAATCGGTATTTTGCAACAAACCGTAATCGTTATACAGCAATTCAGGACTGAACATATTTTTGGATGTAACTTTATACCGGTGCTGAACCAGTGCATCTTTTTTCGGTACAAATAATTTTCCGTTAACATAAAGCTCTCCTTCTTTATATTGAATCGAATCGCCCGGCATTCCCACCAATCTTTTTACATAGGCATCTTTACGGTCGATCGCGTCAAAAACAGAATCTGCAGGGTAATTAAATACCACAATGTCATTGGGTTTTAATTTGCTCCAGCCTGGCAGGCGCATATAAGGCAACTTTGCCTTACCTACAAAAGCATTTCTGTTGATGAATTCTGAAAAAGGAATCCCGATGGGAGTAAATGGAATACGGACACCATAACTAACTTTTTCCACAAAAAGCGCATCGCCGATTTTGATGGTGTTTTCCATAGAACCGGTCGGAACTACCATCGGCTGAATGAACCATGTATGAACCAAGGTAGCCAAAACAATTGCAAACAAAAGTGCTGCTATGAAGGTTCCTTTTCTTTCTTCAAGGCCCTCGTAATCAGGTTTTTCAATATAGTTCAGATAAAATGCGTATAATCCGATTGTTACAATCATCAAAATCGCATCAGTCCATGTCCTTTTACCGAAACTTCTTGCGAAATCAACCCAATAAACCACCCACATAATTGGCGCAACAATAGGTGTAAAGAATAAGATAATCCACCACTTAGGACGTTTTATCAGATCAAGCCCGATCCAGAAATTATAAAAAGGAACAAAGGCTTCCCATGCTTTGCGTCCGGCTTTTTTGTACAGTTGCCAGGTAGAAGCACCATATATGACGTTATAGATGATAAATCCAATGAGCCAGTTAAGCAGTAAATCCATAGTGTAATCGAATTTTAAGTGTGCTAATTTAACATTTTCACTGAAAGTGAATTGTTAATTTAAACCCAAAACATCTTTCATGGAGAAAAATCCCCGTTTGTGATGGATCCATTCGGCTGCCAGAACAGCTCCCAAAGCAAATCCTTTTCTTGTATGCGCAGTATGCCTGATCTCAATCGTATCAATTTCAGAAACGTAAGAAACCGTATGTGTACCGGGAACGTTGTCAATCCGTCTGGCAAAGACAGGGAAGGAATTGTCTTCTGATTTTTGGTCTAATTCCCATTTGTCCTTATCGGAATTTTCAATGATCTGGCTGGCTAATGAAATAGCTGTTCCACTCGGTGCATCCAGCTTTTGGGTATGATGGATTTCTTCAATTTCGGGTTTGTATTCAGGGTATTTGGCGATCAACCCGGCCAAATATGTGTTTAATTCAAAAAACAAATTTACTCCTAAGCTAAAATTGGAGCCGTATAAAAAAGCACAGTTACTTTCCTGATTGATTTTTTTGATCTCCTCCAATTTGTCTAACCAGCCGGTTGTTCCTGAAATTGTCGGAATATTGTTTTCAATCAAGGTCCTTATGTTTTCGAAAGCAGCCTCAGGATTGGAGAATTCAATAGCAACATCAATTCCCTTTAAATCTTCGACTTCCGGCTTTCGGTTCAGTTTCACGGTAATGTTATGACCTCTGCTTAGTAAAATTTCTTCAATGGCCTTTCCCATTTTTCCGTATCCGATGATGGCTATATTCATTTTATTTAAAGTTTAATATCCAAAGTTCAAAATTGGAAAATCAATATTCAGTTTATGAGATTAGAAATGCTTTCGTTTATCTTTTTTTAAAATTTATAGCTTACACCAACGCCTAAAGCTACATCAAATGTCTGGTGGTTTTGAAGCATTACAGGTTGAAACGATAGGTCAGGATCTTTTTTGATTCCATACAGGTGGGCATCAACCGTAGCATCCAGAATGTTCAGGATATATCCCAGAGCAGTCAATGCAATGGCATAATCGCGCGACCGTTTGCGGTCGTCCTGAATATTGGCAAGTTGTTCCTTGGTAAGGTTATCAATACCGGGTTCGGAAATAGGATTCCCGTAAAGTTTGTCCAAATAGTAGCCGCGGTATTCTTTGTATTCGTTGTTATAATAAATAATAAAACCTACTCCAGTCCCCAGAATCCCCCAAACCAGCGGGGCTTTCCACCATTTTTTGTTGTAAATCTGCCCCATGCCGGGAAGAATTGCCGAATAAAGCGAAGCACGCATCGGGTTTCGGTAAGTCAGGTAATCAATCCCGATAGAATCCAGACCCTTTCTTGTTGAAGTATTCACAATTTCAGGTGTCCGGATGGAATCTGTTGTTTCTTCCTGGCCAAATGAAAAAACAGATAAAAATATAAGTATGTAAAAAAGCAGATTTTTCATCCCAGGATTTTTCTCAACCTTTCAAATTCGACATCGGAATTAAAGTCTATGATAATTTTGCCTTTTCCGTTTTGGGTACGTTTAATTTCAACCCTGGATTGAAGGGAATCGGTAAATTCTTTTTGGGCCTTTTTGAATTCGTTGGGCAGCTCTTTTTTTGAAATTTTTGTTTTGGATGAATTTTTTAATGATTTGATTAATTTTTCCGTCTCCCGCACTGAAAGGCTATCTGAAATTACCGTTTCGTAAATTTCCAGTTGCAGGTCAATATCGTCAATCGCAATGATGGCACGGCCGTGTCCCATACTAATCATTCCATCACGGATTCCGGTTTGGATGATCGGGTCCAATTTTAATAACCTTAAATAATTGGAGATAGAAGTACGGTCTTTTCCGACCCTGTGACTTAATTGTTCTTGTGTCAGATTGATTTCGTCCAAAAGCTTCTGATAAGAAAGCGCTATTTCAATGGCATCCAGGTCCTGGCGCTGAATGTTTTCCACCAATGCCATTTCCAGCATTTCCTGGTCGTTGGCAAGGCGCACATAGGCCGGAATCGTTTCCAGTCCTACGATCTGTGAAGCACGAAAACGCCTTTCTCCCGAAATCAACTCGTAGCTTCCGTCAATTTTCCGAACTGTGATGGGTTGAATGACTCCCAAAACAGCAATGGACTTCACCAGATCTTCCAGTGCATTTTTGTCGAAATTAGTTCTTGGCTGATAAGGATTGGTCTTTATTTTTTTTAAGTCAACCTCGACAATGTTTCCTACCAGCTTTTCAGCTCCTTTATCAGATGCCGAAACCACACCGGGTTCATCTTTTAAGAGTGCCGAAAGTCCTCTCCCCAACCGATTGTTATTTGTTTTTGCCATTTCTCTTTTGTTATTTTAAATTGAGAATTTTGAGTTTTAAATGTCAGTTTTTCGGTGGTTATAAATTCATTTATAATTCATCATTCAAAATTCAAAATGGTTTAAACTGTATCGTTGTTTTTTACTAAAAATTCACGGGCTAAATTTAAGTAATTTTCCGCTCCCTTGCTTCCCGCATCATAGGCGATGATTGATTCGCCGAAACTCGGTGCTTCCGAAAGGCGTACATTTCGCTGGATGACTGTATCGAAAACCATCTGCGGGAAATGGCTGTTTACCTCATCCACCACCTGGTTGGACAAGCGAAGGCGTGAGTCGTGCATGGTCAGCAGCAACCCTTCTATATCGAGCCCTTTATTATGGTGCTGCTGAACACCTTTGATAGTGTTCAAAAGTTTCCCCAACCCTTCCAAAGCGAAGTATTCGCATTGTATCGGAACAATGACCGAGTCGGCTGCCGTCAACGCATTCAGCGTTATCAATCCAAGTGAAGGGGCGCAATCAATGATGATATAATCGTATTCATCCTTTATTTCAGCCAAAGCTTCTTTCAAAAGATACTCGCGGTTTTCATGATCCACAATTTCAATTTCTGCAGCAACCAAATCTACATGTGCAGGAATAATGTCAAGATTGGGCGTTTGTGTTTTTTGGATGGCTTCTCGAGCGGGAACCTCATGTTCTAATACTTCATAAGTTCCTTTTTCCACTTCGTCCACAATGATACCCAATGCAGAAGTCGCATTGGCTTGCGGATCGGCATCAATCAAAAGTGTTTTTTTTTCCAATACGCCTAATGATGCAGCCAGGTTCACCGCTGTTGTGGTTTTTCCGACTCCTCCTTTCTGATTGGCGATGGCGATTATTTTTCCCATAAATCTTTCTCAAAAAACGAGTGTAAAAATACGGATTCTATAGTGAGGAATAAAAACGAACTGTCAATTTTTATAAACAGAATTTGATTTTTTCTAGTATGAATTGAATAAAAGTGAATTCAAGAAGTTTTTGTAATTATTTTGACTCAGATTTCAGCATACACAGGACTCCTATTTCATTTGCTGATAGATTTTTACTTTTTTTCAAGAATTTATTTACATCTTTTTGAAAGTATTTTAAGGTTTTTCCATCAATATATTTCTCAATAACACGCGGGTCTATGTAAGAGCCCCTGGCTACCGCAGGTGTATTGCCGAGTTTTTCACTAACGGCCGCTACTGCCTTTCTGATGTTTTTATTTATCTGTTGCCGGTTAACTTTTTCTTCTGTTTCCAGTTTATCAAGAGCTATTGCAGCAATCATGGTCCCTGACCATGTCCTGAAATCTTTTGCCGAAAATTCCTCTCCCATAATTTCACGTATGTATTCATTCAAGTGCTCACTTTTTACATCTTGGATCTGACCATTCTCATCAAGAAATTTGAAAATTTCGTACCCCGGCAATTCATCAATTTCCCGTATGATTTTTGCCAGCCGTGCATCGACAATATGCTTTTCTTGTTCAATTCCCGATTTTCCTTTATAAGAAAAAATAAGCTCGTTCCCACTAATCTTCAAATGCCTGCTCCTTAAAGTTGTAAGCCCGTAGCTTTCGTTTTTTCTGGCATAATAATCGCTCCCAGGACGAAAAAATGCAGTTTCCAGCAAACGCACCATAGTTGCCAGAACTTTTTCCCTGTTAATTTTTCGTTTTCTTAAATGCCGTTCTGTTACATGCCGCATGTGTTCCAATTGTTCTGCGAACTCAATTATATGGTCAAATTTTTTTTGATCCTGCTTCAGCCGAAATGAAGGATTATAAATATATTGTTTACGTCCCGCCTCATCCCTCCCTGTTGCAAGAATCTTACTTTTTTTCTTTTCTGAAACTTCTACTTCTTTCCATGCAGGCGGTATAACCAGAGATTTAAAATAGGTATTGAGCTCTTTATCTCTGACAGTGCAGCCATTTTCATCAGTGTATCGGAATCCTTTTCCCTGCCTATGCCTGTAATACATACAAATCGATTTCAGATAAAATTAATAAATCAAAAATTAAATTTCACGGGATTGACCGAAAATTTTAAATGAAAAGTTGTTGTCAACTCCATATTTGCATTCCAAACATAGCTGAGAATCTATAACTTTACTTTAAAAATGAAAATATGGATCATTATAGAATTCAAAATTTAGAACAATATTTCAAAGCATATAAAAAATCTGTAAAAGAACCGGAAGAATTCTGGGAACAAATTGCGGATGAAAATTTTATATGGATAAAGAAATGGGACAAAGTTGTTGAACATGATTTGATCAATGCCGAAGTAAAATGGTTTGTGAATGCAAAGCTTAACATAGTAAAAAATTGTATAGACAGGCATTTGAACAAAAGAGGAAACAAGACAGCCGTTATTTTTGAGCCTAATAATCCGGATGAAGAAACACAGTACATTACTTACAATGAGCTTCATGAAAGAGTTTGCAAAATGGCAAATGTCCTGAAAAATGAAGGAGTAATGAAAGGTGACCGTGTTTGTATTTACCTCCCTATGATACCGGAACTTGCAGTTTCAGTTTTAGCCTGTGCCAGAATAGGTGCGGTACATTCGGTGGTTTTTGCCGGATTTTCCTCAAGTGCTCTTTCTTCCCGGATCAATGACAGTCAATGTAAAATCCTGATTACTTCCGACGGAGGGTTCAGGGGAAATAAAAGCATTGATTTAAAAGGAATTGCCGATGAAGCATTGCAAAGCACGCCAAGCATAGAAAAAGTTTTGGTCGTAAAAAGAACTGGCACACAAATCAGCATGAAAGAGGGCAGAGACTGCTGGTTACAGCCTTTGTTGGACGAAGCTCCGAAAGACCACATAGCAGAAGTGATGGATGCCGAAGACCCGTTATTTATATTATATACCTCAGGGTCCACCGGAAAACCTAAAGGAATGGTGCACACTACAGCTGGTTATATGGTTTATTCGGCTTATACATTCCAGAATATCTTTCAATATAAGGAAGACGATGTTTATTGGTGTACCGCCGATATTGGCTGGATCACAGGGCACTCTTATATCATTTACGGCCCATTGCTTAACGGGGCCACCACAATTATTTTTGAAGGGATCCCGTCATATCCCAATCACGGACGTTTTTGGGATGTGATAGACAAGCACAAAGTCAGTCAGTTTTATACAGCTCCTACCGCCATCCGTGCCCTGGCAAAAGAAAATCTAAGCTATGTAGAGAGCCACGATTTATCTTCAATAAAAATCTTAGGCTCTGTAGGAGAGCCTATAAATGAGGAGGCCTGGCATTGGTATAACAATCATGTAGGCAAAAAACAATCTCCCATAACAGATACCTGGTGGCAGACAGAAACGGGAGGAATTATGATTGCCCCGATCCCGTTTGTGACACCTACCAAACCAACTTATGCAACACTTCCGCTTCCGGGAGTACAACCGGTCTTGATGGATGAAAGAAGAAATGAGATTGAAGACAATCAGGTAGTGGGAAGCCTTTGCATCAGATACCCCTGGCCGGGAATGGCGAGAACCATTTGGGGTGACCATCAACGATTCATTGAGACATATTTTTCTGCATTTCCGGGGAAATATTTTACCGGTGACGGCGCATTGCGTGACGAGGTAGGTTATTATAGGATTACGGGCAGGGTAGACGATGTTGTAATTGTTTCCGGGCATAACTTAGGGACAGCACCTATTGAAGACGCGATAAACGAACATCCCGCTGTTGCCGAATCTGCAATTGTTGGCTATCCGCATGACATCAAAGGCAATGCACTGTATGGTTACATCACTTTAAAGGAGACAGGTGAGGCTCGTGACCGTGACAACCTCAGAAAAGAAATAAACGAGCATATTTCCAACCATATCGGACCGATTGCGAAACTGGACAAGATACAATTCGTCAGTGGACTACCCAAAACCAGGTCAGGTAAAATCATGCGACGTATTTTGAGGAAGATCGCAGAAGGCGATTTCTCCAATTTTGGAGACATTACAACATTACTGAATCCTGAAATTGTAGAAGAAATAAGGAATGAAAAGATAGATTGAGCAAATTAAGCTTTTTTAATTAATAAGGTACTGAAATTACCTCGTTTTGCTTTGTCATGAAATGAACATTTTCGGGAAATCCGTCTCCGATTTTCTGAAAAGGGTAAAGATGGTATATTCCGAACATTTTGGTGTCAATAATAATGTTTTCTTCCTTAGCATTTCTGTAAAGCCAGAAAGGAGCAAAAACCCAGTCAATATTATCAATCTGGCTTACAGGTCCCGTATCGCCTGTATCTCCGCTTATGTATATTTTTTTATTGTGCCAGGTGATCAAATAAGAATAATGCTTAAAAGTAAATTTATGAGAAGTTCTGAATGCCTGTATTGAAAAATTCTGATTAATAGAATTGAGTTTGTCCAGTTCAGCTACATTCCAGTTACCATATATCTTTCCTTTAAGTTTTTTTACAAGTTTTTTAGAATAATGGTCTGTATGGCGGTGTGTAAAAATAAATACGGAATTTTCCTTTATACTGTCCAGTTCAGATTTATCATATTCCATGTATTTATGGGCACCCGATTGGTACGGAAAATCCACGTAAACGTTTAAATTCTGATCGGTCATGTACAAACCGCAGTTTCCGATGAATCTGATTTTGATCTCATTTGATTGCCCGAAAGAGTTGTGCGGAATACTAATCAATAAAAGGACAGTCAGTAAAATTTGACAGATTTTTTTCATGTGTTTTAAATGAATGTCAAAGCCAATGTACATAAATTCTTTTATATTCAGCATGAATTCATCCACTAAAAATTCAAATTTCCTTAACGTTTTGCCTTCTTAAATTGATTTAATTTTGCATACCGTATGAAAGGAAACAATTTTATGATCAGATTTTTGATTTTTGTCACCGTACTGATAAGTGGGAGTGCATTTTCCCAATTTGAAATCTACACTTTTCCCAAAATCAGATCCAGCATATCATTGCCAATATCCGTATCGGTTGCAAACATCAATTCATTGATCAATAATTCCGTAACCGGTATTTTGTATGAAGACAATTCTTATACAGACAACAATAACGACCAGTTCAAGGTCAAAGTCGAAAAAAATGGAGACCTGAAGCTGACGGCCCTCAAAGAGAACCGTTTTCTCATCGAAGTACCTTTGAAAATATGGGCTGAACAGGGCTATGGCGGCCTGGGCTATTATATGTATCAGGATACGAAGTTCAATGTGGTGATGAAGTTCATTACTTCGGTGAAATTTAATCCTGACTGGACCCTGGACACAAAAACCAAAACCTATGGGTTCGAATGGACCGTTAAGCCTGTTCTGGATTACGGAAAAGTAAAAATCCCGATTTCATCTTTGATCGAAGAAACTTTAACCGAACAGCAGGCCAGGTTTACGACCATAATCGATGGCAAGATAAAAGAAAGCTTCGATCTGAAACCTTACCTGCTGACAATTTGGAATCAATTCAATCCGCCCGTTAATATTTCCGAAGAATATAATACCTGGCTGAAACTGACCCCGCAAACGGTTTACATGACACCCGTTGTTATTTACTCGGATTACATCAAAGCAACTATTGGCCTGGACTTATATTCCGAAACCTACATAGGCAGAATCCCGCAAGCCTCACCGCTTTTGATGAGTTTTCCCAATTATCAGCTAAAAGACAAAATCCCGTCTGATTTTAATCTCAAAACCACGGCAAATATTTCTTTTGCCGACGCTACAAATCTGGCGAAAAAACAATTCCTGAACCAGGAATTTGTATTGACCAGTGAGAAAAATAAAGTTAAAATCACTGATATAAAGGTTTACTCAGAAGATTTATATGTGGTAATTGAAGCCCAGACAATGGGCGAAGTGACGGGAACGTCTATCATCAAGGGCTTTCCGGTTTACGACAGGGTAAAGCAGAAAATAGTGCTTACAGACATTGATTTTAAATTGAAAACAAGAAATCTTTTTCAGAAAGCAGTTGCAACTTTATTTGAAGGGAAAATCAGGAGAATGATTGGAAACGAATATGGTATTCCAATGACAGATATAATAGCGGCATCAAGAAAAAGCCTTACGGAAAGCTTTAACAAAGAATATTATCCGGGAATTTACCTCAAAGGAAACGTGGTTGACCTGAGTCCTGTCCAGGTGCTCTTGTTTCCAAACAATATGACGGTAGTCATCGATACCAAAGCCAGTCTTCAAATGGATGTTTCCGGTTTGAGTTTTTAAATAATTTAATTTTTTTCAGGATATTTAAAGTAAAATCAGATTTCATACGTCTTAAAAGGTATGGAACGCATAGAGTCTGTCACAATGTCCCAATCGGAAAAAGAAAATATGATTTCAGGAACTGTTGAAAAATACGGGACAAGGCTGATGGCTTTTATCCGGCCCAAAGTCAGGAATTCGGAGGATGCCGAAGATATTTTGCAGGAAGTTTGGTACCAGTTTAGCAATTTATCCAACATCTCAGACATAGTCAGTATCGGCAGCTGGCTTTTTTCCGTAACCCGAAATAAGATCACAGACAGTTATAGGAAAAGAAGAACGGAAAACCTGGAGGATTTTATTTACGAGGACGAAGAAGGCAGCCTGATGATCCGGGAATTTTTATTGGAAGACAATCAGGAAAATCCTGAATTGAAGATTTTTCAGGACGAGATCTGGAATGAAATTTTCAAGGCACTGGATGAACTTCCGGAAAAACAAAAATATGTATACATAGAAAATGAAATGGAAGGGAAAACTTTACAACAGATTGCAGACGAACAAAATGAAAATTTAAAGACCATCATAAGCCGTAAGCAGTATGCTGTAAAGTATTTGAGACAACGGTTGAACCAACTTTATATCGATTTAAACAACAATTAAAAACAAACAAAATGAAAAATAAATGTAGAAGCAAAAGAGGATTTTTCTTTATCATACCCATCATTATACTTTTTGCGTTGACCGCTATTGTTATGTGGTTGTGGAATGCAATCTTGCCAAATGTCATCGGGGTTCATGCAGTTACTTACTGGCAGTCAATGGGGATCCTGGTTTTGAGTAAGATTTTATTTGGTGGTTTTGGCGGATTCAGAAAACACCGTGACCATAGACACAAAAGACATTTTTTTAACAAAATAAAAAATATGTCACCCGAAGAAAAAGAAAACTTCAAACAACAATGGCGCGAAAGATTCCACAACAAAGGATTTTGTAAAGGAACCGGAAATGACAAGGAAAATGAATTTTGAGATTAATAGACCTGCGACTAAAATCGCAGGTCAAATAAATGCATTATAATAACGGCTCCTCATTTATTAAAAAATTGATATTAATCATTTGTTTAATTAAAAGAGAGGTTATAAATTTGCATTGACAAAATTGTTAAACATAAAAGTTTAACTTAAATTTTAAACAAATATGTCAGAACAGGAAAAAAATGAAGCTACGGAAGAATTAATTAAAGCCACTGCAAAAAACCTCTTTTTCAAAGAAGGGAAATTTAATGCAACTACCCAGGAAATTGCAGATGCAGCAGGAGTAAACAGGACTTTGATTAATTATTATTTCCGTTCGCGCGACAATCTTTTCAATATGATTTTTGAAGATGCCATAAGAGCCGAAGAAAAACAAAGAGAAACGGTTTTATATTCAGATCTGCCTTTCAAGCAGAAAATGGAAAATTACCTCGAAGATGCCTTGCGTGTAGGACAGGAATTCCCTTACCTGGAAACTTATATTGTAACCAAAATGAATGAAGGCTGTTTCTATAAAGAAGAAGAAGATTGGGAAAGGTTTCAGGCGAAATTTAAAGCGGAACTGGATGAGGAAATTGAAAAAGGAAATATCGAAAAGATTGATCCCATTCAGTTTATTTTAAACATTGCTTCTCTTGTTTCATTTCCTATCGCATTAAAACCTCTTTTTCAGGCAACTTTAAAGCTTTCTGATCAGGATTATGAGCGTATATTGAAAGAAAGGAAAGATGTAATAATGAAATTACTATTTAAAAACTAAAAATAGATGAGAAATATATTAAAAATAAGCTTTTTAGCTCTTTTATTTTCAGGTTTTGCATTTTCTCAGGAAGCGCAAACTATTACGCTTGGAGAAGCGGTGGGGTATGCCTTGCAAAACCAGGCAGATGCCAAAAAAGCAAAATTAAAGATAGAAAATTCAGAATATCTGATCCAGGAAGCACGTGCAGGAGCTTTGCCAAGCTTGTCAGGAAATGGAAATATAACTTACAATCCTATTCTTCAGGAAAGTGCTCTGCCCGGAGAATTTTTTGGCCAGCCCGGGGAAACCATTTTGGTGCCGTTCGGGCAGAAATGGAGTTCAACTGTTGGCGTTCAGTTAAATCAGAATCTCTTTGACCAGACTGTTTTTACAGGTTTAAAAGCTGCTAAAACAACAAGGGAATTTTATCAGATCAATGCCCAACTGACAGAAGAACAGGTAATCGAAAGAGTGGCAACGGCTTATTACAATGTATTTGTCCAGAAAGAACAATTGGAAACCATAGACAGCAGCTATATCAATATTGCAAAATCAAGAGATATTATCAAAAGCTTATTTGACAATGGTTTGGCGAGGGAAATTGACCTGGACAGGGTAAATGTTCAGCTGATGAATTTAAACACAACCCGTCAGCAATTAGTCAATGCGGTTCAGATTCAGGAAAATGCGTTGAAATTTTATATGGGAATGCAGATTGCACAGCCGATTGAGTTAGCAGATGAAGACTTTACGGCAGAATCTCATTTACTGGCGGATAAAGCTGACACTGAAAACCGTACGGAGATGAAAGTTCTGAAAAAACAGGAAGAATTATTGATGCTGCAAAAGGATGCAAGAAAAGCAGCCTATTATCCTTCTTTATCACTGGTGGCAAGTTATAACTATCAGGGCTTGGGAGATAAATTTCCCGTTTTTGCCAATGAGAATGACGGTGTTTTTTGGTCTGACTATTCTATGATCGGACTTAATCTGAAAATTCCGATTTTCAATGGCTTTGCAACAAAAGCCAGGATCAGCCAGGCAGATATTGAGCTGAGAACACTGCAGGAAGACATCAAAAACACCGAATTATCATTGGATTTGGAGTATCAGAATGCGAAATCCCAAATCGAAAACAATTTGATAGCAATAGAAAACCAACAGGAAAATGTAAGCCTGGCACAGAAGGTAGTCAATAATACAGAAAACAATTACCGGCAGGGATTGGCTACTTTGACAGATTTGCTGGAAGCACAGAATGCTTTGGTTGACGCCAGAAATAATTATTCAAATGCACTTTTACAATACAAGCTGGCTGAAATTCAGCTATTAAAATCTACAGGCGAACTAAAATCATTAACAGAAAAATAAAAATCCAAAATATGAAAATTGTTAGAACTATACTCACCGTTGCTATTGTGCTCGCGTTATTAATCTGGGCTGGGTTTACATTGGTCGGCAATAAAAAGAAATCGAAAGAAGAAACCAGCATTGTGGCTCAGGTCAATGATCGCGTGGCTGTAAATATTGCCCAGGTAAAAATAGAAAATATTAGTGCTGATTATATTGCAAACGGAACATTTGAGCCTTTTCAGGAAATGATGTTTCCCTCTGAAATCAGTGGAAAAATAACCCGTGTCCTGGTAGATGAAGGAAGCTATGTGCGTGTTGGACAGACACTGGCAATCATACGTGCCGATGCCCAGTCGATTGATTTGACAGCCGCTCAGGCAGCTTACCAGAATGCATTGACTGATAATCAGCGATACGAAAATGCCTTGAAAACCGGAGGTGTTACCCAGCAGCAGGTAGATGCCTCGCGTTTACAATTAAAAAATGCCAAAGCTCAATTGGATCAGGCAAAAATAAAAGTAGGTGATACCAACGTGCGTGCGACCATCAGCGGAATTGTCAACCAAAGATTAATTGAGCCCGGTTCGGTTGTTTCTGCAGGAACCGATATGTTTGAAATCGTCAATGTGTCGAGCTTGAAATTGAGAGTGGAAGTTGGTGAAAGCCATGTGGTAAATCTGAAAGTAGGCGACAATATCAAAGTGAAAACAAGTGTTTACCCGGACAAGGAATTTGTAGGGAAAATTACTTTCATCGCGCCTAAAGCAACTGCTGCGCTTAATTTCCCGGTTGATATCCAGGTGAGCAACAACAAAGAAAACCAATTAAAGGCAGGTATGTACGGAACCGCGATTTTCTCTCAGGGAGATGATGAGGTAAAATCAAAACCGGTCTTGGTAGTTCCGAGAGAAGCATTTGTCGGCGGGTTGAACAGCAATCAGGTTTTTGTAGTGAAAGACAGCATTGCCACTTTGAAGAAAGTTGTTTCGGGGAGAAATTTTGGAGATAAGATTGAAGTCCTTGGCGGATTGAACGACGGTGAAACGGTTGTGACAAGCGGCCATATAAACCTGACAGACAGCGCGAAAGTGAAAATTATTAAGTAAAATCGAAATGCGGATTTAAAGATTCGCGAAACGAAAAAATATGAAATTAGCAGAAATATCTATAAAAAGACCGACGCTTGTTGTGGTATTGTTTACCATCCTGACTTTGGGCGGATTATTTTCTTACACACAGCTGGGATATGAATTGATTCCGAAATTTGAGTTCAACATGATTACGATCTCCACTGTTTATCCGGGGGCATCGCCGTCAGAAATAGAAAACACGGTAACCAAAAAGATAGAAGATGCCGTTGCTTCGATGGAGAACATCAAAAAAATCGAATCCAAATCATACGAAAGCCTGTCAGTAGTAATGATTCAGTTGAATCCGGGAACCGATGCGAATTATTCGCTCAATGATGCTCAAAGGAAAGTCAATACGATCCTAGCCGATTTACCCGAAGACGCAGACCCGCCGTCACTTTTAAAACTTTCGGCAGACGATTTTCCTATTGTCACAGTTGCTGCGACAGCCAACATGAACAGCATCGAATTTTATGATTTACTCGACAAAAAGATCCAGCCCATTATTTCCCGTGTTCCGGGTGTAGCACAGGTAAACCTTGTAGGCGGGCAGGAACGTGAAATTCAGGTCAATTTGGATCAGTCCAAACTAGAAGGTTACGGGATTTCCACATTGCAGGTAAAACAAATGGTACAGGCTTCAAATCTTGACTTCCCTACCGGTAATGCCAAAACACGTGAAAATTCAACTTTAATACGTTTATCAGGAAAATACAAGACCGTAGATGAATTAAGAAATCTTGTTGTAAGCACCCGGAACGGAGTTCAGGTACGATTGGGCGATATAGCCGATGTACAGGATGCTCAAAAAGATGCGGAAAAAGTTGCCAGGCTCAATCAGAACAGTGCGATCCTGATCCAGGTACTGAAGCAGTCCGATGCCAATGCGGTGGCTGTGAGTGAAGCGGTAAGACAGACTTTGAGCGAGCTTGAGACTGATTATAAATCCCAGAACGTAAGCTTGAAAGTGGCTAATGACACCAGTGAGTTTACACTTGCCGCGGCAGACCACGTAATGTTTGATTTGTTTTTGGCTATTTTTCTGGTAGCGACAGTGATGTTGCTGTTTTTGCATAGCATAAGGAACGCCTTTATTGTTATGGTATCTATTCCTGCTTCCCTGATTGCAACTTTTATTGGGATTTATTTTATGGGTTACACCCTGAACCTGATGAGCCTGGTAGCACTCTCATTGGTGGTTGGTATTTTAGTGGATGACGCGATTGTCGTCTTGGAAAATATTCATCGTCATATGGAAATGGGAAAAAATAAAGTCCGTGCGGCCTATGATGGAGCATCGGAAATCGGGTTTACGGTATTTGCCATCACTTTGGTAATCATTGTAGTATTCCTGCCGATTTCCATGAGCAATGATTTTGTTTCAAACATCATCAAACAATTCTGTGTGACGGTAATGATCGCAACAGGTTTCTCATTGCTGGCTTCCTTTACTATTGTACCCTGGCTTTCTTCCCGTTTCGGAAAACTGGAACATTTGACAGGAAAAAATATCTTCCAGAAGTTCATTATATGGTTTGAAGGGATCATTGAGAAATTTACTAATTGGATCTCTGGAATCTTAAAATGGTCTTTAAGATCCAGATGGACAAAAATTTCCACAATCGTGATTGCCATTTTCCTTTTCATCGGCTCACTTATGCTTGCTATGTTTGGTTTTATTGGGGGAGAATTCTTTCCGAAAATGGACAGAAGCGAATTTTTGGTTCAGATTGAATTACCGAAAGATGCCTCTTTGGAGCAAACCAACTTCCTGATTCAAAAAGCCGAAACCTATCTGAAAAAGAAACCGGAAGTTGTGGATTTGATTACAATGGTAGGACAGACCAGTAGCGGATTTGGTGCAAGTCAGGCTACAGCTTACCAGGGTGAAATTGATGTAATGCTGACCGATAAAGAATTAAGAGCCGATAATACTTTTGTTTATGCCGCCAAAATCCGTCGGGAACTGGAGACTGAACTGGTTGGAGCCAAAGTCAGCACCATGCCTATGGGACTTATGGGCGCAGACCAGGCGCCTTTGCAACTGGTGGTTGTTGGGGCTTCGCTGGACAGTGCGATGGTCTTTGCCCAGAAAGCCGAAGCAGCTTTGAGAAAAATTCCGGGGGCATCGGAAATTGAATTGTCGGTAGAAGACGGAAACCCCGAGATCAACGTTCAGGTTGACCGTGATAAAATGTCGGCGCTCGGACTGGATCTTAGTACCGTCGGGATGACCATGCAGACAGCATTCAGCGGAAACACCGACGCAAAATTCCGTGCGGGTGAATATGAATACGATATCAATGTTCGTTACGACCAGTTCAACCGGTCCAATATACAAGACGTCGAAAACCTGATTTTTATAAACAATGCAGGAGAAAAAATAAAGCTTTCCCAATTTGCAGATGTTAAACAAGGTTCAGGACCAAGTATTTTGGAGCGCCGTGACAAATCACCTTCTGTCAATGTAAACGCCCAGGTTGTGGGACGGCCTGTGGGTGATGTTGCCAACGAGTGGCAGGCAGCGTTTGAAAAAATAAAAAAACCGGTTGGTGTTAGCTATTTATGGGGTGGTGACATGGAGATGCAGGAAGATGGTTTCGGGACTTTGGGAATTGCCCTGCTGGCTGCGATTATTTTGGTTTACCTTGTAATGGTGGGGTTATATAACAGTTATGTTTATCCGTTTGTGGTTTTATTTTCACTTCCGCTTGCGCTTATTGGTGTGATGATAATTCTGGCACTGACCAATAATTCCATCAATATCTTTACGATTTTGGGTATGATCATGTTAATTGGACTGGTATGTAAGAATGCCATTTTATTGGTGGATTTTACCAACCACAGGAAAGAAGCAGGCGAATCAACTTATAATGCATTGATCCAGGCCAATCATGCCCGGTTACGCCCAATCCTGATGACAACAATTGCGATGGTCTTCGGTATGATCCCGATTGCTATTGCAAAAGGAGCTGCGGCCGAAATGAACAACGGTTTGGCATGGGTGATCATTGGTGGTTTGCTTTCGTCATTATTTTTGACATTGATTATCGTTCCGGTTGTGTATTCCATTTTTGACGGGCTGATCAGAAGATTTTCAGGAAAAGAAAAAACCGATTATGCAACGGAAATGACCGCAGACTATAAACACAGAGAATTAAGCGACGACGGATTTACACCGAAACATTAATCAATTTTGATTATTACATAGTTCTTTACAGGAATCCTCTCCGATAATTCAGAGAGGATTTTTTAATTTAAAAATTTTGAAAAATGATACTCCAACAAAAAGTTAACTTTAAATTTGTTAAACAAATAGTCGGCCTGTATGTTTAAACTTCCGAACTGGAAACAACACTTAATTGGTTTTATAACGGTCTTTTCTGTTTCTGTAATTTGTTTTTTACTTAAAAATTACATTGATTACAGGATTGTTGCGCTTTTATTGTTTTTGGTAGTATCTATCCTGGCTGTTTTGTTTGATATGATTCCTGTTGTGATGGCGGCCATTTCAAGTGCGGTAATTTTGAATGTATTTTTTATTGAGCCGACCTTTCATTATAAGATTGACAATCCGGAGAATACTCTTCTGTTTATTATTTACTTGCTTATTGCTCTGATCAGTGTCATATTTTCAAGCCGGATTAGAAAGCAGAGGAAAAAGCTTATCGAAAAAGAAGAGAAGGAAAACACGCTTAAGCTGTATGAAACGCTTCTTAATTCACTTTCACATGAGCTGAGGATCCCGATTACGACCATTATCGGAGCGGTAGATACTTTGAAAGAAAATAAATCGATTTTGTCTGAAAAAAATAAAGAAGAATTGTTTCAGGAGATCCAGAATGCCGGATTCCGCCTGAACGGGCAGGTGGAAAATTTACTGAATATGAGCAGGCTGGAATCCGGAGCGGTCGATCTGCATAAAGACTGGACAGATATCAATGAACTGGTTTACCTGTGTATTTCGAAGTTGCCTGATGCACAAAATCACTCGATCCGTTTTTTACCAGATGATAACCTGCCGTTATTTAAATTGGATGTAGGATTGATGGAACAAATCCTTAACAGTTTACTTCACAATGCAGTAAAATATACACCCGATGGAACGGTTATTTCAATTAAGGCCGAAGAAGAAAATGATCATTTGACCTTGCAGATTTCTGATGATGGACAAGGCTTTCCGGAAGATAAGCTGGAGCAGGTTTTTGAGAAATTTTACAGGCTGCCCAATTCCGGAACGGGCGGAACCGGCTTGGGGCTGTCAATTGTAAAAGGGTTTACCGAGGCGCAGAACGGAACCGTTTCTTTGACCAATAACAGGAGTGGAGGTGCCTGTTTTACAATTAAGATTCCGGCTGAAATGTCTTATTTAAAGAATCTGAAAAATGAATAAAGCCGAAATCCTTGTTATAGAAGACGAATCACAGATTCGAAAGCTGCTTGAGATCAACCTTGAAAGCAATGGCTTTAAAGCTGTGATGGCAAGTTCGGGAAAAGAAGGGCTTATGCTGGCTTCTACGCATACTCCTGATCTGATTTTGCTTGATTTGGGGCTGCCCGATATGGATGGACATGCTCTGCTGAAAGAATTACGGCTTTGGTATGGAAAAGCCATTATTATTTTGTCGGTTCAGAAAAAAGAATCGGACATTGTCAAAGCGTTGGATAACGGGGCTACTGATTATTTAACGAAGCCGTTCCGTACAGGAGAGCTCATGGCAAGGATCCGTTCTGCTATAAGGCGAAATAATACGGAAGAAGATTCTCCAAAACTGGTAACAGGAGATCTTGAAATTGATTTCCCTGCGAGAACCATCACGAAGGGGGGAGAACTGATCAGATTAACAGCGACGGAATTCAATCTTCTTTCGATTTTAGCCAAAAATGAAGGGAGGGTATTGACACATCAATTTATTTTGAAGGAAATTTGGGGAGTCGGATACCAGAATGAAACCCAGTATCTGCGGGTTTTCATCGGGCAGCTAAGGAAAAAAATTGAAGAAAATCCCAATCAGCCGCAGCACATCATTACTGAAAGCGGAGTGGGATACAGATTTCAGTAATTTACGGGGCATGAGGTTCGAACTTTATTTTCTTTATAAAATCTTTATATATCTTTTTAAAACTTTTATGCGAAATTTATACATTCCGGATCAACTTTGCATTGTAAATCATTACGATGGAATACAAAAACGGCTTAGGGTACAAAGTTACCGGAGCAACGTTGCTGATCGCATTAGGAATTATTTATGGAGACATAGGAACGAGCCCGTTGTATGTTTTCAAAGCCATAATTGGAGATAGGCTTATTACTAAAACACTTATTTATGGTGGTGTTTCCTGTGTTTTCTGGACACTTGTTTTCCAAACGACCATCAAATATGTATGGCTTACCCTGAAAGCCGATAACCAGGGCGAGGGTGGGATTTTCTCCTTATACTCGCTGGTCCGGCGTTATGGAAAGAAGCTTGTCATCCCGACAATGATAGGTGCTTCCACTCTATTGGCAGACGGGATCATCACCCCGGCGGTTTCGGTCACTTCTGCGATTGAGGGACTGGAAATGGTTCCGGGACTGGAGCATATTTCAGTGATACCGATTGTTTTGGCTATTATTTCCGGTATTTTCCTGTTCCAGCGGTTTGGAACGGAAAGGGTAGGGAAGGCATTCGGGCCGATCATGGCTGTCTGGTTCACTGTTTTACTCATGATGGGCGTGATGTGGATTTTAAAATATCCAGGTGTTTTAAGGGCACTGAGCCCGCATTACGCTTATGATTTATTGGTGAAATATCCTCATGGGTTCTGGCTTCTGGGAGCGGTCTTTTTATGTACGACGGGTGCCGAAGCACTTTATTCCGATATGGGACATTGCGGGAGAAAGAATATCAGGATTACATGGGGTTTTGTAAAAATATGTCTGGTTGCCAATTACTTAGGTCAGGCGGCATGGCTGCTTCACCAGGAAAATTTACAGCTGGACAGCCGGAATCCGTTTTTTGAAATCATGCCCGACTGGTTTCTGTTTACAGGAATTATTATAGCTACGCTGGCAGCCATAGTTGCTTCCCAGGCACTCATCAGCGGCTCTTATACTTTGATCAATGAAGCTATCAACTTAAATTTCTGGCAAAAGGCAGAAGTAAGGCAGCCAACCGAAACCAAAGGCCAGATTTACATCCCGAGCATCAATGCTATTTTGTGGCTCGGCTGTATGGTTGTAATCCTCTATTTCCAGACTTCATCCAAAATGGAAGCGGCGTATGGGCTGGCTATTACGGTCACGATGATGATGACAACTTACCTGCTTTCTTTCTTCCTGCTTTACAAATTGAGGTGGAATAAGTACCTGGTGCTTTTTCTGCTCATTTTATTTTCAACGATCGAATTGTCATTTTTTGTTGCAAATCTGGTCAAATTCCATGACGGAGGTTACATAACGGTTCTGGTCGGGGGAATTTTCTTCGCGGTGATGTACGTAACCTATTTCGGGAAGAAGATCAATACACGTTATACCAAATTTGTTGATTTGGGCAAGCATGTGAAACTGATATCTGAATTGAGCGAAGATTTATCTATACCGAAATTTACGACGCATTTGGTTTACCTTACGAAATCCAACAGAAAAGAGCAGATCGAGTACAGGATTATAAAATCCATTTTTGCCCAGAAACCGAAACGGGCCAATGTCTACTGGTTTTTTCATATCAACCGTACAGACAATCCTTATTCGTTGAATTATGAGGTGGTTGAGCTGGTTGAGGAAAAGGTCTTTAAAATCATTCTCAATATAGGATTCAGGATCAGGCCGAGAACGGAGCTTTATTTTAAGCAGATTCTCAATGAGCTGATTAAAAATGAGGAATTCAACCTTCACAGATTAAAGAACAGCTCATTCAAATACAACCGTGATTTGGATTTTCAATTCATCTTATTGGAAAAATACATTTCGGTTGAAAACGAATTTAATTTTCGTGACGGAATATTTCTTAAGTTCTATTATTTCTTGAAAAAGCACGCTCAAAAAGACGGGAAAGCATTTGGGCTCGACAAAAGCGATGTCTTGGTAGAGCATGTGCCGTTTGTTTACCACCCGTTGCAGGAATTGAATTTGAAGAGAAAAATACATGAAAATTAAATAATGAGGATCTGACCTGAAACAGCTAACTAATCTCATTGTCAAATACAGGAATTATATTGAATAATCCCTAATTTTGCAGAAATTTATTTTGATGGAATTTTACCCTCTGCAGGTCGCTTATATCCGGAATCTGACAAAAAGCTCGGTTCAGATTACATTTGACGTCCCCGAACATCTGAAAAAGGAATTTCAGTTCAAAGCGGGACAATACATTACCCTGAACATCAAAGATACAAGACGTGATTATTCGATTTGTTCCAGCCCGAATGACGGTGAACTGACCATCGGTGTAAAAGGCGTAAAAAACGGATTCATTTCAACCTACCTGACAGAGGACCTGAAAATAGGCGATATACTCGAAGTTTCTGCACCCAACGGACGATTCGGTATTCCGTCCAAGCCCAACGAGAAAAGAACGATTCTGTCTTTTGCGGCAGGAAGCGGGATCACACCAATCCTCAGCGTTTTGAAATATACGTTGCAAACAGAAGAATGGGTGAATTTTTATTTGTTTTACTCCAACAAATCACCCGATAAGGTGATGTTTCTAGAGGAATTACGTGCGTTGCAGAACCAGTACCCCAATAATTTCCATCTTCATTTGATTTATACTCAGCACAGGCTTGACAACTGGTTGTTTGAGGGTCGTTTGAATGCCCATAAGTTTGAGCTGATCCTAAATCAGATTGTAGACATCAACGAGGTAGATGAAGCCCTTGTTTGTGGCCCGAATGAGATGATTAAGGAAATTGCCAATGAAATATTCAATGCCGGAATACCGAAGAAGCATATTCATTTTGAGTTATTTACGCCTGAATCTACACCGCTTGACATTTTGCCTGAAGAGATCGGTTCACCCGAAAATGTACAGGTTACAGTTGAACTGGACGGAGAAGTGAGTGAAGTCATGTGGAACAAGGAAAAAAACCTGATTGACGCGATGCTTGATGCCGGTGTCGATGCGCCTTATTCCTGCAAAGGTGGTGTTTGCAGCAGCTGTATGTGCAAGTTGGAGGAAGGCGAGGTCCACCTGGGTGAGAACTTTGTTCTGACCGACTCTGATGTGGAAGAAGGATTAATCCTCGCTTGTATTTCCCGCCCAAAAAGTGAAAAAATCCGGATTAATTTTGACGCGGTTTAAATTCTCAAAAATTTGTCATTTCCAGATCAATTCGTAACCACAGGTCTTGGGGTTTTCATCCGGATTTCTACAAGCCAATATATAAATTGCCCGATTCCGCTGATTAGGACTAGAATCAGGATCCAAATCACCCGCATGCTTCCTTCTTCCAGATTAGGATTCTTGGCAGCGTGAATAACAAAGTAAATTAAACTGAACAGTGAAAGAAGCGAGACAATAATGATCATGATAAAGAAGAAAACAAAACCGCCAAAAAATATTGGTGGAAAACCATGTCCGGGATTATTTTCCAACTGCTGGATGTTTGTAATAACAGAAAAGAAAAACACAAAATAACCTGCAATTAAAAGAACAAAAGCAATCATCGGCGCGATCGCCAGAAATGCCTGAAGTGATTTGTTGTTGAGCATAGTCTTAATAATTAAATGATGAATGATATAAATATACGAAATGTTTTAAATCATTCATTCCCAATTTATAATTCAAAATTTAAATAAACCCTGCTCTCTTCATCAATGCTTCATTGCTTGGCTTTTGTCTGCGGAATCCGATGTAAAGTTTCATCGGGTCAATGCTTCCGCCACTTTCCAAGAGATGTTTGAATTTATTTGCTGTTTCCGGATTGAAAATCCCGTTTTCTTTAAAGTAAGCAAAAGCATCGGCATCCAGGACTTCCGACCATTTGTAAGAATAATAGCCGGACGAATAACCGCCATGAAAGATATGTGAAAAAGAAACGCTCGTATTTGTCCCGTCCACAACAGGATACAATTCCGTGGGTGCAAAAGCCTTTCTTTCATAATCTGAAACGGAATCGACTTTCAATTCATCCACACCATGCCATGCCATATCCAGAAGCCCGAAACTCAATTGCCGGACGGTTTGGTAACCTTCCATAAAATTCGCTGAATTTTTCACTTTTTCAATTAATTCCTGTGGAATAATTTTCCCCGTTTCATAATGCTTTGCAAACAATTCCAATGCCTCGGGCTCATAGCAGAAATTTTCCATGAACTGGGAAGGCAATTCCACAAAATCATAATAAACATTTGTGCCGGAAAGGCTTTCGTAAACAGTATTTGCCAGCATACCATGTAAAGCATGCCCGAATTCATGAAACAGAGTAGTCACTTCATGAAAAGTAAGGAGAGAAGGTTGGTTTCTGGTTGGTTTTGTAAAGTTGCAGACGATGGAAATATGTGGCCGTTTGGAATTTCCCTGAACGTTGGATTCCCCACGGAACTCCGTCATCCAGGCACCGGCGCGTTTTCCCTTTCTCGGGAAAAAATCCGTATAGAACAAAGCAAGATGTTTGTCGTTTTCGTCAAAAACTTCATAAATTTCCACATCTTCATGGTATTTATCTATGTCGTTTCTTTTTTCAAAGCGGATTCCGTATAGCTTACCGGCAATAGCAAACGCGCCGTTCATCACTTTTTCCAAAGAAAAATAAGGCTTTAATTCTTCTTCCGAAAGACTGTATTTTTCCTGCTTCAGTTTTTCGGCATAGTAAGCATGGTCCCATCTCTCCAGTATTTCGATCCCGTCTTTTTCTTTGGCGAACTTCTTTAATTCTTCGACATCTCGGACACCGAATGACTTGGATTTTGTAAGTAAATCATTTAGGAAATCCCTGACAATTTCAGGAGAATTGGCCATTCGTTCTTCCAGTACAAAATCGGCATGTGTTTTATATCCCAGCAAATTTGCTCTTTCCAGCCTGAGCGTTGCAATTCTTTTTACAATTTTCTCATTGTTGAATTCATTATTTTGGAACGAACGTTTTCCATAAGCCAGAAACAATTTTTTGCGTAAATCACGGTTTTCTGCATACGTCATAAACGGAATGTAACTCGGCGCCTGCAATGTGAAGATCCAACCTTCTTTTCCTCTTGACTCCGCTTCTTTCCTGGCTTCCCCGACTGCATAATCGGGTAAGCCTTTCAGTTCATTTTCATTGGTCAGATGTAATTGATATGCATTGGTTTCCGCCAGGACATTTTGCCCGAATTGCAACGAAATTTTCGATAATTCTTTGTCGATTTCACGGAGTTTTTCTTTTTTTTCTTCGGTCAAGTTTGCTCCGTTTCTGCTGAAGCTTTTGTATTTTTTTTCAAGCAGCCGGAATTTCTCCGGCGATAAATCCAATTTGTTTCGTTGTTCATAAACGGATTTGATGCGTTCAAATAAAACCGGATTCAGGCGAATATCATTGGAAAATTCAGACAATAAAGGAGAAACGTCCTGCGCGATTTGTTGCATTTCGTCATCGGTTTCAGCAGAATTCAAATTGAAGAAAATTGAAGAGATACGGTTCAGTTTTTCACCGCTGATTTCCATCGCTTCGATGGTATTTTCAAAATCAGATAATTCTGCATTGTCACAAATTTGCTGAATTTCATCTTTTGCCCATTCGATGGCTTTTTCAAAAGCGGGTTTATAATGTTTATTTTTAATTTGGCTGAATGGTGCAGATTCAAAAGGTGTATTGAACTTATTTAATAAGGGGTTGTTCATTTTTGAATTAATTTTGAAAAACAAATTTAGAAAGAAGTGAATAAAAACTTCAAGATTTTCAAAACCCTTAAGGTTGACATTTTTTGAGACCTTGAAGGGGTTATCTTTTTCTAAAGCCGGTTTTTTTCTTGTTAGGATTTTGTTGAGGTGCTTTTCCTGTGCTTCCTTTAAATCTTCGCTGAGACCTTGGCTGTTTTTGTTTAGGAGGCGACAATTCAAAATTTTTCATCGGATAAGGATTATTTCCTGCTTCCGGAATTTTCATTCCGATAACTTTCTGAATGTCTTTTACATATTCCTTTTCATCAATATCACAAAGAGAAATTGCAATTCCTTCAGCACCCGCACGACCCCCGCGACCGATCCGGTGTACATAGGTTTCGGGAATATTCGGGATTTCGAAATTAACGACATACTTCAATAAATCAATATCAATTCCACGGGCTGCAATATCGGTCGCAACCAAAACCTGGATCTTTTTATCCTTGAAATTATTCAAAGCGTTTTGCCGCGCATTTTGCGATTTATTCCCGTGAATTGCCGCAGCAGAAATATTCAACTTGACCAAAGCTTTTACCAGTTTGTCTGCTCCGTGTTTGGTCCGCGTAAAAACCAACGTACTTTCCTTGATTTGATTTTTAATTAAATCATGCAGTAATGTGATTTTATTTTCTTTGTCCACATAATAAATTTCCTGCTGAATGGTTTCGGCTGTTGTTGATTCGGGTGTAACTTCCACTTTTACAGGCTGGTGAAGGATGGTGTTGGCCAGTTCCTGAATCGGTTTGGGCATTGTTGCAGAAAAGAAAAGGTTTTGTCGTTTCTGCGGTAAAATCTGCAATAATTTTTTAATGTCATGAATGAATCCCATGTCGAGCATACGATCGGCCTCATCCAGGACAAAAATCTGGATGTCTTTGAGCGAAATGATTTTCTGATTGACCAAATCCAATAACCGCCCCGGGGTAGCAACCAGAATATCTATCCCGTTTCTCAATCTCCCAACTTGTGGATTTTGTTTAACTCCTCCAAAAATAACGGCATGCCTCAGCGGAAGAAATTTTCCGTAATCCGAAAAGCTTTCGTCAATCTGGATTGCCAATTCACGGGTCGGGGTTACGATCAATGCTTTTATGGTCTTTCTTTGGTTTTGCGATTTTTGTGCTTCAAGAAGCTGAAGGATAGGAATGGCAAACGCGGCTGTTTTTCCGGTTCCGGTCTGCGCACATCCTAAAACATCTTTTTTCTGTAAAACAGGAGGAATGGCTTGTTGTTGAATGGGTGTCGGGTTTTCATAACCCAATTCACCCAAAGCTTTTTGTATAGGTTGAATTAAGTTTAAATCTTTAAAATTTGTCATAGTCTGAACATACATAAATGCATTTCTTTGATTTTGAAAGAAACACATTGGATTGAATTAATAATATTGGGCTTGATTTCGGTTAAAATTTCGTCATATTAGCTCCTTTTGAAAGGAAAGCCCTGCTGTGTGAAGATTATCGATGAATTCGAAAAAAAATAACCGGTGCAAGAGTACGACAAATAAACGGATAATCAATTATAAACAGATGTTAAGATGTTTTTAAGATATGTTGAGACAGCGAAATTTCCAAATCTTCAAATTATAAACTATCTTTACAAAAACTTTGCAGAAATGATTATGGATGCTGTAAAACAAAAGAATTATGAGGTAGTCAAACAGGTTTTTACTAACTTTCTGGAGGAGCACGGACATAGAAAAACGCCTGAACGTTATGCGATTCTGGAAGAAATTTATTCGACAGATGAGCATTTCGACATTGACCGTCTTTATATCATGATGAAAGACAAGAAATACCGGGTGAGCCGTGCAACGCTTTACAATACTATTGAGTTATTGTTAGACGCCAAATTGGTTCGGAAGCATCAGTTCGGAGACCAGCAGGCACATTATGAAAAATCGTATTTTGATAAACAGCATGACCATATTATCCTTTCCGATACAGGAGAAGTGATCGAATTTTGTGATCCGCGAATCCAGACTATTAAGGCAACTATTGAAGAAGTCTTTGGTATAAAAGTGGATAGTCATTCGCTTTATTTTTATGGCAGGAGAAGTGGTGAATAAGCATATAAAATTCTTTTCAGTCCTGTTGATTCTGGTTCTCGGCAATCTGGCTTTGGCACAGACCCCGGTTAGACCAAAAAGTCCCCCTGTTAAAAAAATTAAACATTTGCATTCTGAGGTTTTACGCGTATTGCCCGATAAATTTGAAGGCAACCCGTTTGCGTATGGAAATGTTGTTTTTGAACATGATGGAACCAAGCTTTACAGTGACAGCGCGGTATTTTATCAGAAAGAAAATTTCTTTCGCGCATGGTCAAGGGTTCGCATAGTAAATGATACGGTTACCATGGCTTCCGATAGCCTGGAGTATGATGGGAATACCAGCATAGCCAAAGCCTTTGACAATGTTCACATGAAAGACAAGAAATCAGAGCTTTTTGCCGATTATGTGGAATACAACAGGGAAACAGATATTGCAATAGCTTCGGGAAATGTAGTGATGACCGATCCAAGTCAGCGAATTGAAACGCCCTATATGATCTATGACCGGAAAACGGGAATTGCCCGAACGGATCAGGGAGCCGTCATTCGTGGAGAGGATGGAACTATAACCCATACACAGATTTTGGTTTATAATGCCAACACAAAAGAAATTAATTTTGACCGGAATACGATGATTGAAACCCCTGATTACAGGATTGTTTCAGATAAGATGATTATGAATCAGGCGACAGACATTACTGAATTTATTGGGAGAAGCCGTGTTTCGAGCCGTAAAGACCCGACCCAGTATATTGATATGCCTGAAGGCGGCGGGATTTTTAATAAACGTACGGGGGAAGCTTTTCTCAAAAAACGTTCAACGGTTTATCGCGATGGAAAAGAGCTTTGGGGAGACGAAATGTATTTCAATGACAAAACCGGGTTTGGCTGGGCAAAAGGAGACGTTTTCATTAACGATCCTGAAGAAAACCGTTTCATAAAGGGAGAATACGGTGAAGCATATCGTGATATGGATTCTGCTTTTGTAACCATCAATGCATACGGGGTGAAAGCATTTGCCGATGATTCACTCTATTTTCATGCCGATACAATTATGGTGGTGCGTCGTCATGATGCTGATTCTACCCGGCTTGTCAAAGCATTTTTCAATGCCCGGTATTTTAAAAGCAATGCACAGGGAAAATCGGATTCAATTTCATATAACGAAACCAAAGGCATCATGAAATTCTTCCGTGACCCAATTATGTGGTCGGGCGAACAACAAATTACGGGAGACACTATTTATGCGTACAACAATCCGCAAAAGCAGGTAATGGATTCTGTCATGGTTTTCAACAATGCTTTTGCAATCGCGAAATCAGACTCATTGACCGAAAAAGATTTCAATCAGGTCAAAGGAAAATTCATGACGGGTTTTTTCCTTAATAATAAATTAAATCTGGTTGAAGTCCATGAAAATGCCCAATCTGTCACATATGTTGATGATGAAGATGAAAAAACAAAAGAAAAAGAACGTATCGGAATTAATCTGTCCGATTGTGGAATAATTGAAGCGCAAATCAATGGAAATGATGTGGAGGTTCTCTCATGTAGGATTCAGGCGACCTCGAAACTTTATCCGGAGTCAAAATTACCGGAAAGCTCCCGTTATCTCAAAAATTTTAAATGGAGGGGAGATGAGAAAATGAAGCGGTGGCAGGATATTTTTGATCATCCGCCCGATGATCTGGATTCTCGTCCGGATGAATTAATTTTGAAGGAAAATCAAGCAATTAATATTGATGCATTGAAACAACAAACAGAATCTGCTCAACAATCAAAAGAAAATGAAGAATAATCCGTTATAGATTATTAATTTTACCAGCCGGGTTATTTAAGCTCAGAACTTATAAATTAGAAAATGAAAACTTTGAAATACATATTATTGCCAATTTTGTTTTTATCTGCAAGCTGTTATATCTACAGGCCTTATGTGGAAAAAGAAGAAAAAGTAAACAGTGGCGCTTCTGCATTACCCTCTGCCGGGTCTCTTTCCCTGATGGATAATGACAAAGCCACGAAGCAGAAAACGACACTCAATCCTGAAGCGGCAAGGGAACAAGATGAAAAGGAGAAAATGAAACAGCAAAAAAAACAGGAACAGGAAGAAGCAGAAAAGAAAAAAAGGGAAAATGTTGGTAAATCCGATGAAAACGGACGGGTTTCTAAAAACATGGAATTCAGTCCGGCAGCAAATACCAATTTGGAAAGCCCAAGGAAAGGCAAGCAGGATATAAATTCGACGGACAGCCCCGAACCTCAGATTGTTGAAAAAGGAATCAGAGGGAAATTACAGCCCAATAAATTTTACAAGATTACCGCAAGGGAAAAACAATTTAAAATCCAGGTGGATAAATGGGATGGCGATTCACTGGTTGCGCACATTATACGTAAGCCTCAGAAACAAGTCAAATTTCACAAGGACGAAATTAATGAGGAATTGATTCTGGAAAGAAGATTTTCAAGACCTTTTTCAGATCTGTTTACTGTCGGAGCCTATGCTGCCGGAGCCGCCGCAGTTTTGCTTATTGTTCTTTAAATGGACGCTATAAACTTAAAACAGAACTTTTTTAAATACCAGGCCAGGACAACGCAATTTGCATCAGGCTTTGAAGTGGATTATGCAAGAGGGAGCTATATATATGGGAAAAACGGGAAAGCCTATCTTGATTTTGCGGCGGGTGTATCAGTTAATACACTGGGACATTCTTTTCCAAAAGTCGTTCATGCAATAAAAGAACAGGCAGAGCGTCATCTTCATGTAATGGTTTATGGTGAGTATGCGCAGGAAACACCGGTACAACTTTGCAGATTGCTGGCAAAATTTTTGCCCGAACCGTTGGATACGACATACTTGGTAAATTCGGGAACTGAAGCTATTGAGGCTTCCATGAAATTAGCCAAACGGTATACGGGAAGGGAAGAAATAATCGCATGTGAAAACGCTTATCACGGCAACACGCACGGTTCGCTGAGTTTGGCAGGAAGAGAGGAAAAGAAAAGAGCTTTCCGCCCGCTTTTACCGATGGTTAATTTTATCGGATTTAATTCAGAAAAGGATTTGGAAAAGATAACCGATAAGACTGCCGGCGTTGTTGTCGAAACCATTCAGGGCGCGTCAGGATTCCGTTTGCCTGAAAATAATTATTTAAAAAAATTAAAAAAAAGATGTGAAGAAGTTGGAGCCTTGCTGATTCTGGATGAAATCCAGCCCGGATTCGGACGTACCGGAAAATTATTTGCTTTCGAGCATTATGATATAGTTCCCGACGTTTTGGTAATGGGGAAAGGAATGGCAAGCGGGATGCCTGTCGGCGCGTTTACGGCAAGCGGAGAAGTAATGGAATGTCTTTCTCATAATCCCAGCTTAGGACACATAACAACTTTTGGAGGAAACCCGGTTGTGGCTGCTGCGGCATTGGCAACCTTACAGGAATTAACAGAGTCTGATCTGATGAGCCGGATTGATGAAAAAGAAAAGCTATTCAGAGAATTATTGGTTCATCCGAAGATCAAAACCATTCATGGTAGAGGTTTAATGCTTGCTCCCGAGCTGGAAACACCCGAGTATGCCCTGGAAGTTGCTGCGAGATGTATGGAGAAGGGCCTGATCCTATTCTGGCTTATGTACAGCATTCAGAATCTGAGGATCACACCCCCATTGACAATTTCAAACGACGAGATCAGGGAAGGGTGTGAAATTATTTTAAATGTATTGGATGAAATCAATAATTAATTGTGAATGTTCTATACAAAACCCGGAAACAAATGAATTTATTATCTCATCGAATTGACAAAAACATTGCCCGTGTTGCAGATTTTCCTCAGCCCGGAATCCAGTACAAAGATATCACAACGCTGTTCCAGAACCCGGAACTATGCAGTGAAATAGTCGATGCGTTTGCAGGATTCAGTAAGGGAAAAGCAGACATCGTCTGCGGAATTGAAAGCCGTGGATTTTTGTTTGGATTGCTGATTGCTCAGAAATTGGGCATTCCGTTTGTTTTGATCAGAAAACAGGGAAAACTGCCGCCACCCACGGTTTCACAATCTTATGATTTGGAGTATGGGAGTGCAACAATTGAGGTTCAGCCTCAATATATTGTTCGGGGAGCAAGAGCGCTCATTCATGATGATGTCTTGGCGACCGGCGGAACGGCGGAAGCTTCTGCCTTGCTTGTGGAAAAATGTGGAGGAATCGTAACTCAATTTAGTTTCATCGCCGACCTGGCTTTTCTGAACGGAAAAGAAAGATTGACTCAATTTACCAATGAAGTTCAGAGCCTGGTAAGTTACTGATGTCACAGAAATTATAACGACAAGCCCGTGAAAATCATAAATACAATCCAAAAGGGATTTTCAACAGTATGATTAAATTCTTAGTTTTTGTAGGTTTGTACCATGAAACATTTGCATTTCTCTGACAGATGAAAAGCAAACAACAAATTAGCAGATGAAAATTTTACCCTACAAAAATCTGTTCATCGGTATTACCGAGGCATTGAACAATATTTTTTTTAATCATAAATATGCTGACCGCGAACTGGAGCGAACTTTAAAATCGAACCGAAAGTGGGGAAGCAAAGATCGTGCATTCATTGCAGAAACAGTTTACGATACTGTGCGCTGGAAAAGAATGATCGAAGCCTCAATGGGAAAAGATGCCGCACCCGACAATCTTTGGGAATTTGTGGGAACCTGGTTTGCGTTGAATGATGAAAAACTGCCTTACTGGGATGAATTCAAAAAAATCAGCCAAAAGGAAATTCTGAAAAGAAACCACGCTGCAACGGGGAAAAACTTTGCGATCAAGGAATCTATTCCCGATTGGCTGAATGAATTGGGATTGAAAGAATTAGGGGCACAATGGGAAAAGGAAATTGAGGTGATGAATGTTCCGTCTCCCGCAATTATTCGTGCCAATACATTGAAAACAGACCGGAAAACCTTACAGAAAAAATTAAAGGAAGAAGGTGTAGAATCTGAAGTTCTTTCGAAATATCCCGACGCTTTACAATTAACAGAAAAAGCAAATATCTTTAAAACGGAAGCATTTAAAAACGGATTATTTGAAATTCAGGATGCCGGCTCACAGTTGATTTCCCCATACCTGAATGTCGCTCCCGGAATGCGGGTGATAGATGCCTGCGCCGGTGCAGGAGGAAAAGCTTTGCATCTTGCTGCATTGATGCAGAACAAAGGCCAGATTTATGCCCTGGACATCCATGAATGGAAATTGCAGGAATTGAAAAAGCGGGCCAAACGGAACGGTGCACAAAATATCCAGACCAAAGTGATTGATTCTTCCAAGGTCGTCAAAAGGATGGAGAATTCTGCCGACCGGTTATTGATCGATGCACCATGCAGCGGGTTGGGTGTTCTGAGCCGGAACCCGGATGCGAAATTGAAACTGAGCCCGGAGTTTATTGAAAGCATCAAAAAAGAGCAGGAAAAAATACTGAACGATTACAGCAAAATGGTTAAACCAGGCGGCGCAATGGTGTATGCTACCTGCTCGATCCTGCCTGGAGAAAACCAGGATCAGGTTCAGAAATTCATGGAAAAACATCCTGAATTTAAATTGGTTAGAGAAAAGCAGATTTTCCCATCTCAAAGCGGATTTGACGGATTTTATATGGCATATCTGGAAAAAAATTGATTACTTTTATAATTGAAACGTATTTCTATGAAAACAATTTTCTCCTTTTTTGTTTTTCTTTTGAGCTCAATTCTTTTTTCGCAAGAATATAAATCTATGTTAATAGCTGATAATTATTGGCAGGTTTCTGATTATATGCATACTGAACAAGGAGATACAGAGTTTATCGATTATCAATATTTGTTAACTGGTGAAACGATGGTTTATAATGAAAAAGAATTTATTAGACTTAAGTCAAGGAAACGTTACAGAATGAACAATACTCCAACATCCAACTGGAGGAATTGGGAATTTACTGACTTTTATCTAAGTGAAAATATTGAGGAAAGAAAGGTTTATATATATTATAACGAATCATTCATAGGACATGATTCAGGTGAATTTCTACTATATGATTTTAATATGGAAATTGGTGATTTCATGACTTTTGAAGGTTTTATGGAAGGTCAGTCTTATGATCCTTTGGAGGTTTTAAGTATTACCAATGAGGAGATTTATGGACAATCTCATAAAGTATTTCACTTCAGTTCTGATAGTGAATATCCATTTTCTTTGATGGAAGGTATCGGAACCACATTTGGAATAAACACACTTTCTTATTGGGATGGTGGTTTTATCTTGACCGATTTCGGTCAAAATCTTTCTACAACTGAAATCAGTTTATTAAAAGCGAAAGTCTACCCTAACCCATTCACTTCCCAAATTCAAATTGAATCCAAAAAGCCAATTCAAAAGTTACAATTATTTGATGTTATCGGAAAATTGATTTACTGCAAATCAGATGTTTATGGATTGAATTCAGGTTTAAATCAATTGGAATCGGGTGTTTACATTTTAACAATTACCTATCAAGACGATGAAAAAGAAACTGTCAAATTGATAAAAAAATAAGTAATTTTGAATTTCATTTTTTGGACAAATGCAGGATGTAGAAAATCTTTTTCTGGAAGTTGGAAAAGCAATAGATGAACGTGATATTTCGGGAGCAAAAGAACTGCTGGAGGAAATTCTTTGCATTGATCCCGGTTATGGGCGCGCGCATAATCATTTAGGCTGGATTTATGAAACCAAGATCAAAGATTTCGAGAGAGCCAGACAGCATTATGGTCTCGCTATTAAATTCTGTAAAGGAACCTATCCTGTTGTTTATGTGAATTTTGGTTATTTATTGATCGAATTCGGCTACTTGGAGGAAGCTGAAGAAATTATAAAAGAAGGATTAACCATAAAAGGCGCTGATAAATCTACGCTTCATTATCAAATAGGAAAAATAGCGGAGCACAGGCGACAATACAAAACCGCTTTGAACTATTACAAAAAAGCACGGCAGATGAGTTTCAATAAAGATTTTCATCTGATGCTGAATGGAGAAATCGAACGTGCAAAATCCAAGCTGGGTTTTTGGGAAAAATTGACTTTGGGCTTTTAACGAGTCGCTTTACCTTAAATTTTCCTTTAATAATTTTAACTGTTTGCTAATTATCCGTAATTTTATGCAAACAAAGCAAACTGAGAAATGAGATATCATCAATTAGGAGAAATCCCTCAAAAAAGACATGTCGTTTTTAAAGACGAACAAGGCAGGCATCGTTACGAACAGTTGTTTGGTACAGAAGGTTTTAGCGGTGTTTCGTCATTGTTATATCATATCCACCGTCCCACACAGATGATTCGGTTTGATGAACCTTATGACGTAAGTCCAAAAGCAGCAATTGAAAAAAATATTACTCCCCGTTTGGTTCAGGGCTTTAAAGCAAAGCCAACCGATGATTTCCTGGAAGCACGCACTCCTTTGTTTTTTAATAATGATTTAATTATGGGCGTTGCCGCTCCAAGGAAGTCCATGACCGATTATTTTTATAAGAACGGGCAATGTGACGAAATGCTTTTCATACATAAGGGAAGCGGAAAACTGAAAACTTTTTTGGGCGATATTCCTTTTGAATATGGTGATTATCTGATCATTCCACGCGGAACGATTTACCAAATGGAATTTGATTCTGAAGACAATCGTATCCTTTACCTGGAATCTTTCTCCCCGATTGAAACGCCCAGAAGATATCGCAACAAATACGGACAGCTTTTGGAACATTCACCTTTCTGCGAGCGTGACATTAAAGTCCCCCAGTACAAAGCTCCGATTGACGAAAAAGGAGAATTCCTGATCAAAGTCAAAAAAGCGGGAATGATTCATCCGATCACATATGCAACGCATCCTTTTGATGTAGTGGGATGGGACGGGTATTTTTATCCTTACGGTTTTTCAATTCATAATTTTGAACCGATTACAGGCCGGATCCATCAACCGCCCCCGGTACATCAGAATTTTGAAGGAAACAATTTTGTAGTATGTTCATTCTGCCCGAGATTGTATGATTATCACCCGCAATCAGTTCCGGCACCTTATAACCATAGCAATATAGATTCGGAAGAAGTCTTGTATTACGTAGATGGCGATTTCATGAGCCGGAACCATATAGAAAAAGGTTATTTCACGTTACATCCCGGAGGAATCCCTCACGGGCCTCATCCGGGTGCAATGGAGCGAAGCATCGGGAAAACCGAAACAGAAGAGTTGGCCGTGATGGTCGATCCTTTCCATCCGTTGAAACTGACGCAGGCAGCTCTTGATTTAGAAGATGATTCTTATAAAACAAGCTGGCTTGAATGAGAAGCAAATAATAGAATATAAAAATCCCGCCAAAGGCGGGATTTTTTTAAAAGCTTTGAATTAATATATCTTTGAAGAGGAAGAATTTAATCCCTTCTTCCCATTGCAATCATGATCCAGTAAAGCAATTGTGCCAATGATCCGATTGCAGCTACAACATATGTACGTGCTGCCCATTTCAAAGCGTCCTGCGCACTTGCATATTCATTGGGTAAAAGCATATTGCGTTCTTTCAGCCATGCCAAAGCACGGTTGCTGGCATCATATTCCACCGGTAAGGTGATGAAAGCAAATATAGTTGTAACAGCAAAAAGCACAATTCCAACCCATAAAACTACCGGGTTTTTATAGGTGGCAAGCATGATAATTCCTGCTAAAAATATCCATTGAGACAGATTGGTGGCAATGTTTACGGCCGGAACCATTTTGGAACGCATTTCCAGCCACTGATAACCTTTTGCATGCTGGACTGCATGGCCGCATTCGTGAGCTGCAACGGCAGCAGCAGCAGCATTTCTTTCATGGTAAACTACTTCTGAAAGGTTGACGGTTTTGTTGGCAGGATTATAATGGTCGGTCAGCTGTCCTGCTGCTGAAATTACCTTTACGTCATGAATTCCATTATCATGCAGCATCTTTTCGGCAATTTCCTTACCGCTCATTCCGTTTGCCAAATGAACTTTTGAATAATACTGGAACTTGCTTTTTAATTTATAACTCACGTACATGCTCAAGAGCATCGGAACGCCTACTACAATCCAATAAATCGGGTCGAATACCATATTTTATTTAAGTTTAAAGTTAATTTCCTTATAAATTTCTTTTCCGTTCAGTTCAAAAATTATTCCATCATTCCGGCTGTCAGACTGAGGCGATAAAAAGTTTTGAATTCGTCTGGAATTAACGGGTAAAAACTGTTCTATAAATATTTCATTTTCCCGCATTTTGGTAAATTGAATTTTATCGAATAATTTGTTTTTCAATATGATACTTTTGACTTGGCAATCATCTGGAAATTTGTCGATCACCATAAAAATCTCATAACCTCTTTCGAATTCTGAATAGGTTTTAATTTCATATCGGGCTGTCAGAATTTCAGGTGTTTTTGTTTTGGCAAAATTGACACATGAACAAATAGTCCCGGCCAACAGGAAAAAAAATAATTTATTTAAATTTTTCATACCTTTAAAAATACAATTTATTTTGAATATGAAAACGAAAATATCTCTTCTTTCCTTGTTCGCGCTTTTTACAATCAGCTTATTTTCATGTAAAAATGATGACGATACGCCGGGCCCGTCTGCTTCTGTTAATGATTTTGTATGGAAAGCAATGAATCTTTGGTATTACTGGCAGGAAGATGTTCCGGATCTTGCCGACAATCGTTTTTCAAATGATTCTGAGTATACCAGCTTTCTTAATTCGCAACAGACAGATGAATTATTTTATAACCTGCTTTATGATTATGGAAATACAGACAGATTTTCATGGGTTGTGGAAGATTACCATCAGCTTGATAATGCATTTGCAGGAATTAACCAGACTTACGGGATGGATTACGGATTAGTGTATGCCGGGCCAAGTACCAACGTGATTTTTGGTTATGTACAATATGTTCTGCCTAATTCCCCTGCATCTAGTACAGGCTTTCATCGTGGCGATATTTTTACGAGAATTAACGGGACACAATTAACCGACTCCAACTATGGCACACTCTTGAGCGGAAGCTCGGCTACTTTCGGAATGGGTTTCCTGCAGGACGGCCAGCTTCATGACAGTGATGAAGAAATTTCTATTGCCAAAACCCAAATGCAGGAAAACCCTGTCTATCTTACTACTGTTATCAATATAGATACATATAAGATCGGTTACCTGGTTTACAATGGTTTCCGGGCCAATTTTAATGACGAGCTCAACAATGCTATCGGTCAGTTACAGGCTCAGGGAATTACAGATCTGGTTATAGATCTGAGATATAACGGCGGTGGGTCGGTTCAGACTTCGGCTTACCTTGGAAGCATGGTCACAGGACAATTCGACGGACAGGATTTTACCCGGTTGACTTTCAATCAAAAGATGTCAGAAAACAATTCAGTTTATAAATTCGAAAACCAGGGTAAGATATTTAATGATGACTTGGAAGAATCAGGCTCTTTTACATTGAATCATCTGAATTTAAATCACCTCTATGTTTTAACAACCCATGGTTCTGCATCTGCAAGTGAAATGCTTATCAGTTGCCTTAGACCTTATATAGAGGTTACAACGATCGGAACCACAACCTATGGGAAAACAGTAGGTTCAATTACACTTTATGATTCACCTTCTTCTTATTATACATCCAATGAAAATGTAAACCCCGGTCATACCTGGGCAATGCAGCCCATTGTTTTCGGATCCAGGAATTCTCAGGACCAGCCTTCACCGACACAAGGAATCCTTCCGGATGTGGAAATAAACGAAATTAATTACCTGGAAAACCTGAAACCGCTCGGAGACGTTTCAGAACCTTTACTGGAAGCAGCCATTAGCGAAATAACAGGAGATCATGGGAAAACAACCCGAATGATGACCTCGCCCAACGCGATTTTATTCAAAACATCTAAAAATTTAGAAAAATTCAGCAGCGAAATGTATCTGGATAAAGGTTTTGAATTAAATCCGTAGTTGCGTTATCTTTGCTGATCGTATGAGCATAGAAATTAAACAAATCCATTCAAGGAACGAATTAAAAGACTTTGTGAAATTCCAGTTGGAATTGTATGAAGGTAATCCTTATTTTGTGCCGCCCCTGATAGATGAGGAAATTGACGGATTTGATATAAAGAAAAATCCTGCTTTTAAGTTTGCAGCACCTCATTACTTTCTGGCTTATAAAAACGGTAAAATTGCAGGACGGATTGCTGCCATCATTAATCATATTGAGGTGAATGAGCAGAAAATAAAAAAAATACGTTTTGGGTGGTTCGATGTGATAGATGATATTGAGGTTACCAGAGCACTTTTTGAAAAAGTAGAAGAATTGGCCCGGGAAAATAAATTGGAATTTATGGAAGGCCCCATGGGTGCGTCTAATCTTGAAAAAGCCGGAATGCTGACCGATGGGTTCGACAAAATTTCAACTGCTATTACCATTTATAATTATGATTATTATTCGAATCATTTAGAACAATTAGGGTTTGAAAAGGAAAAAGAATGGGTTGAAAATTTCATGACCGTCCCGGATTCAATTCCGGAAAAGATATATGAATTTGCCAAGCTGGTAACCGAACGCTATAAATTAAAGCTTCTGCATTTTAAAAATTCAAAAGAAATGCAGCCGTATATAAAGCCCGTCTTTGATTTACTGGAAGAATCCTACAAGGATTTGGAAACTTATGTCCCGATTTCCGAAGAACAAAAAACGTTCTATGCAAAGAAATATTCAAAAATACTGAATCCTGATTTCATCAATTTTATAGAGGATGGCGAAGGAGAACTTTGTGCATTTGCCATTACAATGCCTTCTTATGCTAAAGCTTTGCAGAAAGCCAGGGGAAAACTTTTGCCGTTTGGCTGGTACCATTTACTGGAGGCACAAAAGAAAAATGATACGGTCGAATTTGTGTTGATAGGCGTTCATCCGAAATACCAGCGAAAGGGCGTGACGGCTATTATTTTTAAAGAAATGTTCGAAACCTTTAAAAAGCACCATATTAAATTTTTGGAGACCAATCCTGAACTGGAAGACAATCAAAGCGTTCAGGCACTTTGGACAGACTACAATCCGGTTTTGCATAAAAAGCGAAAAACGTTTAAGAAATATATTTAGATCACTGTCATTTTCAGCGATTGATAAATTTGTTGAAGGATGGCTTCATTCTGTTTCAGATTTCTTACAATAGCCTGTTTTTCAAGGATTGAATTTTTCTTACTTTTGTAAAAGACTTTTCAAAAGATGTACAAATCGGTCATTCGTCCCATTTTATTTCAATTTGATCCGGAAAAAATCCATCATTTTATTTTTTCTTTTTTGAAATTAATTTCTAAAATCCCCTTTGTTCCATTCATTTTTCGAAGCTTATTTGTAATGAAAGATAAACGACTGGAAAGGGAAGTCTTCGGGTTGGAATTTCCTAATCCTGTTGGGCTGGCTGCCGGATTTGATAAAGATGCCAAACTGTACAAAGAACTTTCCAATCTCGGCTTCGGATTTATCGAGATCGGAACTGTCACACCCAAACCGCAGCCGGGCAATGAAAAGAAACGTTCATTTCGTTTAAAGGAGGATGAAGCACTTGTCAATCGAATGGGATTCAATAATGAAGGAGCCTGGGAGGCTGCCAAACGCCTGCGAAAAAATCAAAATATCCTGATTGGAGGAAACATCGGGAAAAATAAGATGACTCCCAATGAAAATGCGATTCACGATTATGAAATCTGTTTTGATGCTTTGTACAGCGTGGTAGATTATTTTGTCGTAAATGTAAGCAGTCCCAACACACCAAATCTGCGTGAATTGCAGGACAAGGAACCTTTGACAAAGCTTCTTCAAATTTTGCAGGCAAAAAATGCAGCGAAACCTGAACAAAAACCAATTTTGTTAAAAATCGCACCTGACCTGACAGATGAACAGCTTTTAGATATTATCGACATTGTAAGAGCCGCTGGAATTTCTGGTGTAATTGCAACCAATACCACGACCTCCAGAGAGAATTTAAAGTCGGAGAATCAAAAAGAAACTGGTGGCTTGAGCGGAAAGCCTTTGGCTAAACGTTCAACAGAAGTCATCAGGTTTCTTTCCGAAAAAAGCGGGAAAGCTTTCCCGATTATCGGCGTAGGAGGGATTCATTCGCCGGAAGATGCAATTGAAAAACTGGAAGCTGGTGCCTCGTTAATTCAGGTTTACACTGGATTTATTTATGAGGGGCCGGGGCTTGTGAAGAAAATTAATCAGGCGATTTTGAGGACAGGCAGTCCAAAATAAAGATTTGGGTTTCAACCAGATTTTGTTAACCACAAATCTGAATTTTCATAAGATTTTTCAACCCAGTTAATCTTTAAGATACAAGGTAGAAATGCTCATAAGAAATTAAGGTAAATAAGTTCCAATATAATCACTGATGATATTCTGAGTTTCGGTAATGTTTTCATAACTCCAGTTATCGCCGTGTCCGCCATTATAAATCCGCAAAACATTGTCAATTCCGAATTGATCTAATTTTGTTTTGAGAGAAATTCCATTTGATTCCGGCACCAGCGGATCTTCATTTCCGTAAAACATACAAGTCGGCGATGAAGCCGGGGTCACATGAAAAACGGGACTTAGTTCAGTCAGGTAATCTGTTCCGGGCGGATAGGCATCGGGGTCAACCAAAGACTGAACAATAACCGGGATATCAAAATTTTCATCATAGTATGGATCTGTAAAGTCACTTGGCCCGACAATATCGGCCACAAATTTTACCTGATTGTTAGTGTCATACTTGTAATCATACATCATGGCAAGATGTGCTCCGGCACTTGTTCCGATCATCCCGAATTCAGGCTTTATATGCAGATCGTTACTTTCGGAAGTTAATTTCTGAACAATGGTTCGGATGTCCAAAAACTGGTTCGGAAATGCATAATTTTCAGAATTAGCCAACACATAATTTACATTGACTATCGCATAATCCGGATGAAGCGTCCGGAGCATTGTCACCGTTCCGTTCATATCATTTTTATCACCAGCCGTCCATGCACCGCCATGGATGAGCATCACAATTTTCGTATCAGATGTGCTTCTGTTGGCTGGTAAATACAAATCATAAATTTGCTGCGGATTGGATCCGTAAGAAACATTTAACCTTGTTTCTGCCTCCAAAGGTGTTGGGCCTCCTCCTGAATCATCAGAATTATTGCATGAAAAGAACAATACAAATAGCACAAGAAATATAAAAAAATGATTTTTTTTCATTGAACTGGGTTACTGGTTTTTGATTAAACGCAACTTGGAAAGTTATATTTTAATTTTTCAGAATGGTTGTCCCGCTTGCCTGAGCTTTTGGAGTAATGGTAATGTCGCCGATCTGGACATGTTCTGGCTGCATCAAAGCAAAATGAATACTTTCTGCAATGTTTTCAGGTCTTAGCGGTTCATAACCCGAATAAACCAATTTGGAACGTTCCTCATCACCTTTGAACCGAACCAGTGAAAATTCGGTTTCCACTGCGCCGGGTGCTATATTGGTCACTTTGATGCCATGTTTGAGCAAATCCAGACGCATTCCTTTGCTCAACGCTTCCACTGCCCATTTTGACGCGCAATAAGTTGTCCCGTTTGCGTAAACATCTTTTCCAGCAATGGATGAAACATTGACAATATGTCCTTTTCCCTGCGGAATCATTAAAGGCAGGACGGCTTTGCTTACATAAATCAAACCCTTTACATTTCCGTCAATCATTGCTTCCAAATCTTCAATATCAGCTTCGTCAAAAGATACCAGACCATGAGCATTTCCGGCATTGTTGATCAAAACATCTATTCCTCTGAATTCTTTTGGCAAAGATTCAATAGACTGAAAAACACCATTTTTATCTCTGACGTCAAATTGCAGCGTTGTTACAGGAGTAATTTTATCCAGCCCAGATTTCAATTCGTCCAGACGGCCTTGCCTTCTTCCGCACAGAATTAATCTGAAATCTTTTGCTATTTTTTTTGCGGTTGCCATTCCGATTCCCGAAGTCGCACCCGTAATGAGTACTGTTTTCATAGTCAAAACTTGATTTGATTTCAAATTTATAGAGATTTGTTGTTTCTTTCCTATTTTTGGAAAATAACTACACATAAATGAAAAAACTTTTTTTAATTTTTTTATTGTTTAGTCAGGTTCTTTGGTCTCAAAATTATTATCAATATGTAAATCCGTTCATTGGAACAGGCGGGCACGGACATACTTATCCTGGTGCCACAATGCCGTTCGGGATGGTTCAGCTTTCTCCAGACACGAGAATTGACGGCAGCTGGGACGGATGCAGCGGATACCATTATTCCGATTCGATTATATACGGATTTTCTCACACACATTTGAATGGAACGGGCGTCTCGGATTATGGTGACATTCTGCTGATGCCGACGATGGATATATTTTTCCCAGACCCGGAGCAGTATTCTTCTAAGTTTAGTCATACTAAAGAAAAAGCTTCTGCCGGATTTTATTCGGTGCATTTGGATAAATACGATATCGATGTAGAATTAACCGCTTCAACGCGAGTTGGGTTTCATAAATATACATTCAATAAAAGTGGAAATGCTGATATTATGCTTGATTTAAATCATCGGGATAAATTATTAGACAGTAAAATTAAAATTGTGGATGATAAAACGCTTTTGGTTTATAGAAAAAGTGAAGCTTGGGCAACAAACCAACAAATTTGGGCAAAAATTGAGTTTAATCAGCCATTAAAAGTTTTAATTCAAAAAAAAGACAGCACCAGTTTAGCATTGACCAAACAAGTCAAAAAAGGCGATGAACTTCTGGTCAAAATTTCGCTTTCCTTTACCGGATTTGAAGGTGCAAAACTGAATTCATCCGAAATTCCGGACTGGGATTTTGACAAAGTTAAATCCGATGCCGAAAAAGCCTGGGACAAAGAATTATCGAAAATTGAAGTCAAATCAAACGATAAAGACAAGCTCACGGTTTTTTACACAGCACTTTATCACACGATGATTCAACCGAATATAGCGCAGGATTTGGATGGGAAATACATGGGGAGGGATTTTAAAGTGCATGAATCCAAAGGATTCGATTACTACACCGTTTTTTCTTTGTGGGATACGTTTCGTGCATATCATCCCTTGATGACTTTAATCGACCAAAATCGGACTTCTGATTTCATTAATACTTTCATTACCCAATATGAACAGGGTGGACGCTTGCCTGTTTGGGAGCTGGCATCCAATGAAACCGACTGTATGATCGGCTACCATTCTGTTTCGGTAATCGCCGACGCAATGATGAAAGGAATCCAAGGGTTTGATTATGAAAAGGCATACGAAGCTGCCAAACATAGCGCAATGCTTGATATTTTCGGTTTGGATGCTTATAAAAAGAATGGATTTATTTCAGTTGACGATGAACATGAAAGTGTTTCCAAAACACTGGAATATGCCTATGAAGACTGGTGCATTGCGCAAATGGCCTTATTGCTTGGTAAGCAGCAGGACTATGAATATTTTATGGAGCGTTCCCAAAGCTGGAAGAATTTATTTGACCCGGAAACACATCTGATGCGCCCAAAGAAAAATGGCGCATGGCTGAAACCTTTTGACGGACGCGAGGTCAATAATCATTTCACTGAAGGAAACAGCTGGCATTATTCATTTTTTGTTCCGCAGGATATACCCGGATTGATTGAATTCCACGGCGGAAAAGAAAATTTCGAAAAAAAGCTGGATGAAATGTTTTCCCTTCCGTCTGAAACTACCGGGCGCCACCAGGTAGATATAACCGGACTGATGGGGCAGTATGCTCAGGGAAATGAACCGAGTCATCATGTTGCATATCTCTACAACTACATTGGAAAGCCTGAAAAAGCAAGAGAAAAGATTCATTTTATTCTGGATAATTTTTACAAAAATTCACCTGATGGCTTAATCGGGAACGAAGATTGCGGACAAATGAGTGCATGGTATGTTTTGAGTTCGATGGGTATTTATTCCGTAACCCCGGGAGGATTGAACTGGCAAACTACCGAACCTTATTTTGATGAGGTTAAAATTAATTTTGAAGATGGGGCTTCTCAGATCATTACAAAAAAAACATCTTTTTCTGAACTACAAAATTTGGGATTTGAAAATGCTCAAAAATTCGAGAAAAAAGAAAATGAACAAATTATTCCCGTTCCTTATTTTGAATACGGGAACCGCTCGTTTGCAGATGAAATGATTGTGAAAATCAAATCATTGAATCCGGATGATGAGATTTATTATTTCAGTAAAATCGGGAATGCCACAGACATTCAGCCTGTGCTTTATACAAAACCGGTCTTGATAAAGAATTCAGGGGAAATATCTGCTTATGCAGTGAACAACGGGGAATTGAGCAAAACCGTTTCTGCCAGGTTCTACAAACGCCCGCATAATTATTCTGTTCAAATTAACTCAAAAGTGCATCCGCTTTACACAGCCGACAGCCCGGAAGCTCTGCTGGATGGGATTGAAGGAACAACGAACTGGCGGAAGGGTGATTGGCAGGGGTATCAGGGAACCGATTTTGAAGCAGTTATTGATCTGAAAAAATCAATGGAAATTCATACGGTTTCTGCTAATTTTTTACAGGATGCACGCCCGTGGATTCTGATGCCAAAGGATATGAAGGTATATATTTCTGCTGATGGAAAGAATTTTGAGCCTTTAGGCGAAGTTTCAACCAGAACCGACCCCGAAGATGAAACCGTCCGGATTGAAAAATTCGAATTAAAATTTAAGCCTGTTAAAGCAAAATATGTGAAAGTCATTGCCGAAAATTATGGTAAACTTCCTGTTTCCCACATCAGTGCCGGCGAACCCGCTTATATTTTTATTGATGAAATTAAGATTGAATGACCGTCTTAGTTAAATCACCAGCAGGGTTTGCTTTAATCCTTGCTGAACGCATAACCAGAAAAAATTAAAGAAAGAACGGTCCTGTTTACGGGTTACGGTTTCAATTCTTTCTTCTTTGTACATGTCTTTGGTATTGGATTTTACCAAAAAATTCCCTAAAGTTGAAATCACTTTCCGTACTTTTCCGGTTTCTTTGTTGTAGACCGTTACTTTCAGATTATCATATTTCACACCGAAATCTCCGCTTGCATTCACATCATTTCCCGTAAAATTGAATCGCACTTCGCGCATATTTCCTTCTGCGGTTATATGTAAATAAGGTTTGACGAAGGGCGTCATTTTTTTTGCATCAAAATTAAAAATGCTGCCTTTAATATTGAACTTTTCTGAGCGGTTCATTGGGTTAAAGGTCCAGATGGCGACTAACCGGGAATCGTTCATAAAATTGGTTTTGATGTCAGCTTTCAGGTCCGGAACAGTTGATTTTTTATATCCGCTGTATACATTGCTGATGGTAGCATTGAAATTGGAAAAAATCAGTTTTCCCGCGCCGGTACTTTCCAGTGTTTCCTCTTCATACTCAACTTTTGAATTTTTTAAATTGACATTGCTCACCTCAAGAATAAAAGGTAAATCGCGTAAAAGCTTGCTGTACAATAGTTTTTTTTTCGGATCATCCGCAGGGATTTTGCTCCGGTAAATATTGGCATTGGCGGTCTCAATATCTATGTCGGGAACTTTAAAAAACATGTCATTTCCGCTGAACCCGAAATCCATTTTCCTGATATTAACCTTTTGTGCGGTTATCGTATATAAATCTTTTTCTTTTTTAAGCTGGCGGACGAATTGCGCACGCGAAACTTTTGGTTTCATTTCAAAATTATTCAGGCTGAAATTTCCATTTTCAAAAAGCACGTTTTTGGTCTTCAGGGAATAAATATTACTAGGATTATAATCCAGGGAAGAAGCCGTAAACTTTACATTTTTATAAATGATCGGGATCTTTTCGGTAAAAGTTTCAGGGGTAAGCTCTATATCATTCATTGTAAAATTAATCCCATTTACTTTTAATAAATTTTGATTTCCCGAAAGCTTGTTCAACTTATAGACGGCATCTTCAATTTTGATGTTTTGAACAGCTATATGATCAATGAATTCTGATTTGAAATTTTTCTGATTTGGACTTTTCTTTTTGCTGGAAAATGTGGTTACCTGGGGGTGTTTCAATACAATGTTTTCGACCGTAAGCTTTTCATTTGCTTTGTTTTGGATTTTCTCTATTTGAATATTAATGTTTTGTGCATCAAGTGAATTTTTAATCCTCAAACGTGAGTTGTCGACCATCACTTTTTCTATGTTGAGCCTGAAAGGTATAAGATGCCCAAGCGAATCTTTTCTTTCTTCTTTAAGGTTGTTTGTATTTTTGATGTTGATATCGACCGAATCAAATTTCAGGATAGCAGCTTCAAAATAAAATTTGTCTGATTTGTCATATCCCCAATCCAGCCCGGTAAAAGAAACTGTCGGCGCTTTTACATCAGGAAGAAGGCGGTAATTTAAGTTTTTCGGGTTGAGGCTTGAAATACTGTCGATGGAATTGATCTTAAAATTGTTCAGTATAAACAGGTTGTCGTTGATCTTAAGGCTGCTTGCTTTTAATTCCTGTGAAGGATTTACCTGAAGGAAGATATTCCCGCAAAGCAGCTCAAAATTTGAATAGGTAAATGGAATGTCCTTTTCTATGGTTCTTTGAGAAAGATTTACCCCGTCAATTTCGATATCGATATTGTCGATATGCGATAACCTGGTTTTCCTGTCGTGAGTATACATTTCCAATATACCTTCATTGATTTCGAAATTGTTTACATGAATGGAATTCCCCAGCCTGGAATTGCTTCGGGTTGTATCTTTTATTTCAGGCTTATATAAGGTGATAGCAGGGTGGTCGATTTTAATGCTGAACGCGCTTAAATCCTTTTTTGTAAGCAGCTTAATGAAATTAACCCCTACTACGCGGATTTCTCCGATTTTGGCGGTAAAATCAATGGGTAACCTGCCGGGAAAGTTTTTTTTGGGATTAATGGAAATTCCCTCCACATAAACACTACTGTTGAGGAGGGAAAATCCTATGTTCTTGTATTCAAAATCATAGGCCGTATCATTTTTTTCCCTGATGATTTTTGGAAGTGACGATCTGACCCATTGGTTGATCCCGAAATTAACAATCAATAAAAAAATAAGGACGCCTCCGGTCCAGTACAGCCATTTTTTTTTTGGTTTCATTGTAAGTTTAGGTTGGTTATAAAGTTAAAATGTTAAAATTCGAGCACGCCGATCTGGCCATTCGGTCCGGCCAGAAATGCTTTGTTCCCTATTTTCGGCTTTTCACATACATGAAATTCGGCATTGGAAATCTTTTCCCAGTTCTTTCCTTTGTCTTTTGAAAATTCAACTCCCGAAATGCCGCAGGCAATTGCTTTGGAGTTGCCCAGAATCGCTACATCGCTTTTATAGCCTGCAGGAGGATTTACAGGTTTTGAAAAGACCGGAATATTTTTATTATTCAATTCAAATATAATCAAATTATCTTCAGAATCCGTCGGTTGCGTGAAGTCTCCGCCTGCAATTAAACCGTATTTTTCATAGGCAGAATATTCCAGTCCGTTGGCTCCGGCAGTGCTTGAACCTGCTTTTTTGGGAAGCGCAGTTTTAAAGTACGGATTGGAGCTGACCACAAAATTGGATTGAGAACCGCCGGTAATATATATCGAAGTAGAGTCGTTCAGCATCTGCACATTTGAGCCGCTCGCAGCAAAAAATGCTTCTCCTGCATTGAACATAGGATGATGCTTTACCGAAGAAACCTTGCTCCAGGTTTCACCTGCATCATTGGTTTCAAGAATATACGGGCTGCCGTTGATCGGATCACCGACAATGATTCCCACATTTGGATTTCTTTCGGAAAAGTCCATAGAATCAAGGAAAACTCCGGAAGTATCGTCTTTAAATACTTCCCGCCAGGTACGGCCGCTGTCATCCGTTTTCAGAATGATCCCGGGCGCGCCGGCAGCGAGTACAATGATTGTTTTGTTGTTGAGTGCGTGAATGTCCCGGAAATCCCGATTCTCATAACCTTTTGGGGAAAACCATTTAAAGTTTTTACCGCCATTGTATGTCATTCCGATTGTTCCATTGCTTCCGCTCACCCAAAATACAGACTGGTCTATTGCAGAAAGGCCGCGAAATGAGACATCTTTTTTCTCTTCGTTTACGATGTTGATCTTTTGAGCACTTAAATTTAGGCAGGTAAGGAAGGTAAGCAAAAATAAAGTGTTCTTTATCATGATAAATGGTTTTATATATTATTTCAGAATTCTGGTTCTGAAAAATTAACTTTACAGGAGAGGGTTGGTCCCTATTCGTTTTACCATTTATAGTAAATTCATCGGCAGATTTTGATTTTTAATTAAACTTATATGATTTAGTAAATATATTTAAATTTTTTAATGTGACAGTTTTAATTTATTGTAAAGGTTTGATGATTAACATTCCGTTTTCATTCACCGATTCCACCTCAATTTTTGTTCCCTTTTTTATATCATGGTTAAAATCTGTAACAGCTTCCATTTCTTTATGTATGCCGTCTATATTAATCCTGATTCTCCCCGGGTTGGTTCTTTTTCTTCCTATGTCTTCGATGACTTCTCCTGTAGAATTAATGCTTTTTGGTTTTTCCGGTGTATCATTTTCTTTCATTTTTCTGAAATAATAAAATAAAACAGGCATGATAGCCATCATGACAAATCCACATAAAACAGAAATGACCAGGGATGTCGTAAGATTGAATCTCTGGTAAATGCAAGCTATGCTTACCCAGCCGGACATTGAAAAAAAAGCGGTTATATTTTGAAATGAAAATAAATAAGATCCTATGCTGTTTCTTTGCTTTTTTTGTGGATTCCGGAAGAATGTTAAAATAAACTGATAGAAAAACAGGAATGTAAAAACGATAGCGACAAACCATAAGATTTGCTCATACCAAGCCAAGGTTTTAAACCATTCAAGCATTATTAATTTTTTGTGTGTGAAGAGCTAAATTACAACTTTTTTTGTTTGATTTAACATTTTTGTAGGATTTTTTTAACTTTAAATAATGGAAAGCACTGAACATCAGTTAAAAATAAATCACCGATTATTTGTTAATTTGCCGAGATTATGGTTCGCTGGATTCTCTTTTTCTTATTTGCAGCTATTGTTGAATGGTATTCATTTCAAGCAGTTCGTACATCTTTTGAAAGCAAATGGGTACACCGTTTTTATTTATTTATTTCTGCAATAGGCTTTATTTACCTTGTTTATTCTTTTGCGAAATTTGACCGGAGCCAGGGGCAAACTCATCAGACTTTGATTACACTTGGGCTTTTTCTTTTGATCTATATTCCAAAAATAATCATTACAATTCTTCTGGCGGGTGAAGATATTTTGAGAGCACTCATCGGAACATATCAGTATTTTTCTCATACCGAAACTTCTTCTTCATTTTTCCCCGGCCGCAGGAAGTTTATAAGCCGTACTGCGCTGGCTGTTGCCGCGATTCCTTTTGCCTCCATTATTTATGGTATCTGGCAGGGAAGGTATAATTACAAGGTCATCAGGCAAAAATTATTTTTTGAAGATTTGCCGGAGGAATTTGACGGATTTACCATTTTGCAGCTTTCAGACATACATAGCGGCAGCTTTGATAATCCCGGTAAGATCCGGTACGGAATTGATTTAATTAATCAGCAGCAATTTGATTTGTTTGTATTTACGGGAGATATTGTTAATACTCATGCAGCCGAAATGAATGACTGGATGGAGTTATTTTTAGGCATCAAAAACCCGGAATTTGGTAAATACTCCATTTTAGGCAATCACGACTACGGTGAATATGTGGACTGGCCATCTGAAAATGCAAAACAATCAAACTTCGAAGCAATTAAATCCATTCATCCGAAAATTGGCTTTGATCTTTTATTGAATCAAAATGTAAGACTAAAAAAAGGAAATACCGAAATTGCATTGATCGGAATTGAGAACTGGGGAAGAGGATTCAAGCAGGTAGGAGATTTGAAGAAAGCAACGGAAGGAGTCCAAAAAGACGATTTTAAAATATTGCTTTCGCATGACCCGTCGCATTGGGACATTGAAGTCCAAAACAATCCGGTGAATTATCATTTAACCATGAGCGGCCATACGCACGGAATGCAGTTTGGTATTGAAATCCCCGGATTTGTAAAATGGAGCCCGGCTCAGTATGTTTACAAGCATTGGGCCGGAATGTATGAAAACTCAGGGCGCTACCTGTATGTGAATCGCGGATTTGGTTACCATGCTTATCCGGGACGTGTCGGGATCTGGCCCGAAATCACTCTGATTGAGCTAAAGAAAAAAGTTAATTCGTAATTTTGCAGAATGAATTCATTTACAGAGGAAAATTATCTCAAAGCAATGTTTGCCCTGTCGGAAAAAACCGGTGAGGTAACAGTTAACGAACTGAGTAAAATACTGAATATAAAGATGCCGACGGTAAACAGTATGGTAAAGAAACTGGCTGGTAAAGGTCTTTTAAATTATCAGTCATATAAGCCTTTTACATTGACCGAAGAAGGAAGAAAAACGGCTTTGTCTATCATCCGCAAGCATCGCCTTACCGAAATGTTCCTGGTTGAAAAAATGGGTTTTGGCTGGGAAGAAGTCCATGAAGTTGCTGAACAAATTGAGCATATTCATTCGCCAAAATTTTTCGCCAAAATGGATGAAATGCTTGATTTTCCGACAGTTGACCCTCATGGCTCACCCATCCCCGACAGAAATGGAAATATACATCTGAAAAACTACGACACGCTCAATCGTTTTGAGATTGGAGACAAGCTGAAACTCGTAGCAGTTACCAATTCCAATGATGAATTTTTAAAATACCTGAACTCCAAAGAATTACAATTAGATGTACATTTGCAAATTGTTGATAAGGAAGAATTCGATCAAAGCATGACGGTTAAATTTGATGGAAAGAATGTAGTTTTAAGTTCAAAAGTGACCGAGAAATTGCTGGTAGAGAAGAATTAAATGAATTTTCAGGATACAATTTGCGCTACATCTACTGCCCAGGGAACGGGGGCTTTGGGAATTATACGTGTTTCCGGTAAGGATGCCATTTTCATCACAACTCAAATTTTCAAAGGAAAGAATTTAACGGAAGTGGATTCACATACGGTTCATTATGGTTTTATTGTGAATCGAACTTCGGATTTAATAAATGAAGACATCATAGATGAAGTGATAATTTCGGTTTTCAGAGCGCCAAAGACTTTTACTGCGGAAGATTTGGTAGAGATTTCCTGTCACGGTTCGTCATACATCCAGCAGCAGATTCTGGAAGTTCTGATTCAGAACGGAGCGCGGCTGGCTCAGCCGGGAGAATTTACCCAGCGTGCTTTCCTCAACGGACGGATTGACCTGGCTCAGGCCGAAGCGGTCGCCGATCTGATTTCGGCCGAAAATAAAGCATCGCACAAGGTTGCATTGAATCAAATGCGCGGCGGGATTTCATCGGAATTAAAGGATTTACGTGAAAAATTAATCGATTTCACGGCGTTAATTGAGCTGGAGCTGGACTTTTCGGAAGAAGATGTGGAATTTGCCAACCGTAAGGAATTGGAAGAATTAATTCAGAATTTAAAATTTAAAATTCAAAATTTACTCAAGACTTTTGAATACGGAAATGCGATTAAAAATGGTGCTCCGGTAGCCATTATCGGGAAGCCTAACGCCGGGAAATCAACCCTGCTCAATGCTTTGCTGAATGAGGAACGAGCCATTGTGAGTGACATCGCAGGTACAACGCGCGACACGATTGAAGAAACCATTACGATAGACGGAATCACATTCCGGTTTATTGATACGGCAGGCATCCGGGAAACGCAGGATACGATAGAGGCAATCGGTGTCGAAAAAGCGAAAGAGAAGGTGGAACAGGCGAAAATCGTGATTCATTTGTACGAAGTCGATTTGGGAATCCTGGAAGATCTGAAACCGGCTCTTGCTGATAAAATCGTGTTCAGCCTTATGAGCAAAGTCGATAAAACAGGAGCAATAAATGACCGCTATGAAATGTATCTGAATGAAAAGTATCCGGATTATCATCATTTCGGGATTTCGGTCAAAACCGGGTTTAATTTTGACAAACTGAAATCAGAACTGGTAAAATCCGTTAAATCGGGAGTGGATGAGAACTCGGTCATCATTACCAATGCCCGCCACAAAGAAGCCCTTCAAAATGCGCTCGAAGCCCTTCAAAATGTAGAATCCGGAATGAGAATGGGATTGACAGGTGACTTGTTAGCTTTCCATCTTCGTGAAGCCCTGAAGCACGTCGGTTCCATTACCGGGCAGATTGACGTGGACAAAGATATTCTCGGGACGATATTCGGTAAGTTTTGTATCGGAAAGTAAAGTTAATAAACAACATCTAAATATTGTTATATAAATATCTATAAATCAATTGATTTTAAATATAACTCATTTCTTTTGTTTGTATATTTTTTGCTTCAAATCAATTATTTTTGCTGCTAATTTGTGTTTATTTATATATTTGTAGCAAATTGTAACAAAAATGAAGGTTCATATTAGAAAGCGTAAAAATTCTTCAGGAGATAAATATAACTTGTCATTAGAAGTTTATTTAGGATATGTTCAAAATGACGGCGGCTCAATCAAAGCGAATAGGGTTACATCAAAATTAGATTATTACTTATACGTAAATCCGAAAACACCTCAACAGAAAACACACAATAAGGAAGTTGAAAAAAAAGTTGAGATAATTCGTTCTGAAAAGGAGAAGGATTATCTCAATGGTAAATATGGCTTCAAGTCTGAGAATAAAGTAAAAGCTAATTTTATAGAGTATTTTTCAAAGCTCACCGATGACCGAAAAGAAAGTATGGGAAATTATGGGAATTGGGATAGTGTATTAAAGCATCTTAAAAAATATAATGGTAGCAATATCTCATTTGAAAATGTAGATGTTAATTTCTGCGAAGGCTTTAAAAACTATTTAGAAAATGTAGCCAAGACAAAGACCAATAAACCTTTGTCAAGTAGTTCTGTTGGTTCTTATTTTACTAAAGTAAGGGCTGCATTAAATAAGGCAGTGGATGATGGGATTATTTTAAAGAATCCTGCACATAAAGTATCAATTCCTAAGCCTGTAGAAAAAGAGCGAGAATTTCTGACATTAGAAGAGGTACAAGCTTTATTCAAGGCTGAATGTAGATATGATGTTTTAAAAAGAGCTTTTCTTTTTTCTTGTTTAACAGGAATGCGTTGGAGTGATGTACATAAATTGAAATGGAATCAGATACAAAAAGAAGGTGATAACTGGAAGGTTAATTTTCATCAGAAAAAAACAAAAGGGTTGCAATATCATTACATAAATAAGCAAGCAAAAGATTTGATGGGAGAAAAAATGGAAGATAGTGATCTTGTATTTATGGGACTTCGTTATTCTGATTATATGAATACTGCCTTACTTCAGTGGTGCTTGAGAGCTGGGATAACAAAACACATTACTTTTCATTGTGGTAGGCATACCTATGCCACCTTGCAGCTAACATTTGGTACAGATTTATTTACAGTTTCCAAACTATTAGGACATAGTGAAATCCGTACTACACAGATTTATGCGAAGGTTATTGATAAAAAGAAAATAGAGGCAGTAAATATTATTCCAAAATTTGAAATTTAAATATGGATAAGAAAAAAATTAAGTTGGGAACATATTCAAATGAAGGTTTGGGTATGGGTTTGGCAAATGTTCAGTTTTCCGAAGAGCAATTAATTGAGGCTAATAAAATCATACAGGAAGATTTAAAAAAATTAAAGCCGGATTTTTTAGAACATTTACATAGATTGGAGGAACTCATAAAAAAAGACATTGGAGCAATTCCACGAACAGAGAATTTTATATTATGGCTTTTTGATAAAAAGAAAATCAGTCAAACTGGAAAGAAATTGCCTGAAATTACGGATGAAGAAATTATAGATTTTGCAAAAGAATATACTGAAAATTTACGAAATTATATTCATTTTTCAAATAAAGATACATTTCTCAAGCTGAATTATGCATCTAAAAATCAAAAAGTTATCAGATTACTCTATGACAATTTAAGTCCTGAAAAAATTGAGGTTGATTTTGAAGATTTTGAAAGAATTTTTCAAAACGAAAAGGTCAATGCGAAAATCCGTTGGAAATCTACGGAAACGGAATTTGTCAATCTTTTTTCACAAATAAAATTTGAAAACCTGAATATTTTTGAAATACTATCAAAATATTTTCTCAATAAAAAAGGAGCCTCATTTAAAGCTGATCAACTTTCTGTTTCTAAATCCAAATCGACTGACGTAAATTATCGTGGAAAAGCCTTTGTGGAAAGCATAATTTTTCAAATAAAAACACTTTAAAAAGTTAGTACAAGAATTTTTAACTCCTATTAACCAATACGATTTGACTTTCATAAGACATTTGTCCCATAATTTCAAAATCAGAAAGTATGGAGACGATGACAATAGACCAACGACTGGACAAAATTGAGCAACTTCTTACGGCTCAATCGTTGCAGAACAAAACAGTTCTGAATATAGATGAGGTATCCCAATTTACAGGGCTTTCTAAATTATACCTCTACAAACTCACTTCTAAAAACGAAATTCCGCATTCCAAACCCAACGGGAAAAATGTATTCTTCAATAAATCTGAAATTGAAAACTGGTTATTGAGAAATCGTCAAGCAACTAATGAAGAGTTAGAGGAAGAAGCAATAAATTATTCAGTTAACAAGCTTAAAAAACATTATTGAATCCATAGGTAAAAATATAAATTCTATGGATTCAAGATACACGAACATACCTATTTTACTTTGCGAATTTGCATTAGTAAATCGTAAGGTTAATCAGTTAAAGTTGTATATCTATCTTAAGTTAAATTCAGATGGGTATATTGAATTTGACGACTTGAGTTTTAAAAGCTGGGCAGCTCAAATAGGTGTGTCTGAAAGAACGATTAAAACCTCTCTCAGTTGGCTCATTAAAGAAAGATGGCTAACTGTGAATGGGAAGCATAATGTAATTCATGTTATAAGCTATAGAAAGTTAAAAAAGAAATTAAACTTAAACTTTAAAATTGGGATTTTATTTGAACCTGTAGAAAGGATTAGCTATCTATATTTTAGAGCATTTTGCTGTGCATCTGTCATTCAATACTACTTAGGTAAAAAACGCTATTTCGAAAGACAATCGGTAACTATAAAAGGGGTTGCCAATACGAATTGTAAAAGAAATAAAGGGTTTTATCCAATGGCAAATTCATATTTGGCAAAGTGCTTAGGCGTATCCTTATCTACTGCTTGCAGGATTAAGCAAGAAGCAGAGAATAAAGGATTTATAGAAACAAAGCCTTCGTATAGTTATTATGAAGATAATTCCGGTAATAGAATTAAAAGTGATCATTTAGAAATGATTAAATATTTGGGAATGAAAAATGGAAAGCCAAATCGTTATCGAAAAGGAAAGAAATATCTAAAATTAGTTGAGTCAGACTTAATCCATTGCTTATTGAAGGTAAAGAACAAACAACAATGAAAAAACTGAAAAGGATATAAGGGATTAGTAAGGGACTGAAAGTATATTTTTAGTTTGAAGTAAAACTTATGAATATGGGGAAATCATCTAAACACATTGTCAGTCAAAGAATTATAGAAATATCAGGTATGCTGATTAAAGGATACAGCAGAGATAGCATACTTCAAAATACTTCAGAATTATGGAATGTATCTGACCGACAAATTGATACATATATATGCAAAGCAAGAGAATTAATAGAAAATTCAATTAAAAGAAAAGTAGAATATGATTATGCTCAAGCTGTAAGAAGATATGAGGAACTATACAAACATTCCTTTGAAGAAAAGGATTACAGAGCTTGCTTATCCATCAATAAGGAACTAACAGCATTACAAGGATTGAATAAAATACAAGTAGAACATTCAGGAAATGTTGAATTCATTTGTAATATTCCAGATTAATGAAAATAGACTTCTCACAATACTATCAACCTAAATCGAAACAGATAGAGGCTCATAAATGCAGGGCAAAGTATTTATTATATGCAGGTTCGCTCGGCTCAGGAAAATCGTATTTTCTTTGCGCTGAAGTGATTAAGAATGCAATGAAGTATCCGGGAAACAGAATCGTAATTGTGAGAAAATTACTCTCTGTAATGAGAAGAACGATTCTAGTGACATTTAAGAAACTTTGTCCACCTGAAATCATTAAGCGAGAGAATCAAAGTAGTTTAACATTTGAACTAATTAATGGCTCTGTAATTATTTTCATGGAGGCCAATATTTCGAATGACCCTAATCTTAATAAGATTCGTGGATTGGAAATTGGATTTTTCGCAATCGATGAGGCAAACGAAGTTGCTTATGAAGTCTATCAAATTTTAAAATCCCGGCTTAGATGGATTTTACCCAATGGCGAAAAACCGAGATATGAGGGAAGATTAACCTCCAATCCAGAACCTTGTTGGCTTATTCCAACCTTTATTCAATCAACCAACCCTGATGAGGTTTATATTCAGGCTTTAACAACTGATAATTATGACGAGGATAGTGAATATGTTCAAAATCTCAAGGAAGCATTTAAAGATAATCCGAATTTATTACAAAAATATCTCTATGCAGATTGGAGTCTAGTAGATACAATTAATCAGCTAATTCCCAGTAAAGCGATTTTGAAGGCATACAATGAAGTTCAAACTTTTGAGACTATCTCAATGGGAATTGATGTGGCTAGATATGGGGATGACAGAACCGTTTTTACGGTATTGAAGAATGGCAATATAGAACTAATAGAAACTTATCCGAAAACATCCATTACGGAGATTATTACAAGGGCAATTCAATTAATAAATAATTATGGCATCAATTCCGGTAATGTGGGGATTGATAGTGTTGGTTTAGGGGCTGGTGTTATAGATGGATTAAAATCACAAGGTTATGATGTGATAGGATTGCAGGGAGGTGGAAGGCCTGAAGAAACGTATACTTCAGAAACCTTCAAACCTTACAATTTGCGTTCTCAAATGTATTTTGAGTTGGGAAAAGATCTCATCAATGGAGAAATTGGAAATTTGACAAATGAAGGATTAAAATTGGAACTACAAGCGATTAAATATGAGATTTATTCGGACAAAACTGTAAAAGTTGTGAGTAAGGACGCAATTAAAAAACTATTGGGTAAAAGTCCTGACTTAGCTGACAGTTTAGTCTATGCGAATTGGGTTAAAAATTATAGAGGAATACATAATCTTATGATAGTTCCTTCTGCTGGTTATTAGATAAAAATCTGTTTAAGAATTTTCTATATTTGTGTAATAACAAAAAAGACAAAACTATAAGACTAAATTAAGGTGTAAATAACATATAGATATTGCTTTTTGCAATTCGTTTTTCTACTCAAATACTCGAAATATTAAAAAATAGATAAAAGCGAATGATTGCAAGGAAGTTCCCAAATGGGGTGCTACTTCGTCATTGCTTTTATGGGTTATTCGAGTAACCTGAGTAGAGAATGATGTTAGGATGCACCCTTTCTCTTTTAAAAACAATTTAAAATTTATCTATATGTCAAATCTTAACTCACAACCAAGCACCAAACGAGTAATTCTCGATGTTTTCAAATGGCTTTATGGAATATCTTGCATAATAACAGGTATTTTACTTTCAATTTTTGCTTCATTTTTGGGAGGATTGCTCATCATGATGGCGGGAATATTAATTATTCCTATTACCTCTAAAAAAATAAAACCTAGAGTTTCTTTATGGAAAGAAAGAGCAGTAAGAATAATTGTACCGTTTATGTTTTTATTTTTTGGTTTTATAATTTCAGGTATACAAGGTATAGGAGGGTCATCTGGAAACAGTCATAATAAGATAATCAATCAATTCGTAAGAGAGAATAAGGAGAAACCGTTTTTGAAAAATCTTGAATTCTTAGGGGAGCTGGAACATATTCTAAAACCTGTAAAATATGGAAATGGATGGTATTATTTTGAGTTAAATTCCAGTGATTACTTACCATTAGATACATTGAAAGATGGTTCTGTCAGATATGGTTTGTTTTTAGACAGAGATAAAAGTAAAACACTTTCCACAGAAAAATTTATCAACCCAATTAAACCTTATGGGCAGTTGAAAAAATATTTTATTGTTTTCACTGTGAGTAAGAAAGACGAATTAGAGAATACTGTTGTTGTATTTGAAAATGACAAAAATGAAGTTTATGAAATAACAGATTTGAATTTCGATATATCTCAATACGCAGATTCGGAAGCTATAGGAATACAAAGAGAAAAATTCAATAGTGAATTAGATGAGATAAGACAAAAGGAGACAAAGGAAGAATATAAGAGTCAGTTGACCAAGAAAAAAGCAGAGTGGGAAAGTAATTGTATAAGTAGTTGGGACGGTTCATGTACTAAACTAGTTCGAACCTTTAAACCTCATCTGAAAGACCCCTCTAGCTTTGAACATATTGATACAGGATTTAGGAGATATGATGATTATGTATTAGTTGTAATGAAGTATAGAGCAAAAAATTCTTTTGGGGTTTTTGATGTAGGAACAGTTACCGCTAAGGTTAATTATGATTGTGAAGTTTTAGAGATGGAGGAATAAAGCCATATAAAATAAAAAACTGTTGTCATAATTACTTAATCTGTTTTAAAGTTATTCCTTTTGATTCTAACTGTCAGATTAAGTTTTGACTAATTCATATTATAATTACGAATGGGTCCTTCATTCAATAGTGGTAATTATTTATATGGAAAATATAAAATCATTGATGTATATTTAACATTAATTTGATCATTGAAATAAAATATTTAAAATCATCATCTTTGATGCCTATCCTTTGTAGCAACGGATATGTTCCATTAGTTATCTTTATAATAATACTTTGTTTAATTAAAATTTTTATTAATTATAACTTTAAAAATTATAATCATATGGAACAGATTTCAATTTCAATAAAATCAAAAGTCATTAAAATGAAAAAATCAATTTTAGAAACTTTATGGACTATTGGAGCTTCCGTTGTTGCAACGGATTTGGATTAAGAATTTAATATTAATGTCAATTTAATTTGTATAATGCCCAATTAATATTTTTTTACCATCAATCAAAAATCCCTCTCCACGAAAATAAATCCTGCCTTTATAATGCCAGATAAGTGTGAATTTACTTTCAGAGCCTGGTAAAAGACCAATGCTTAATATTGCCCTATCAGTTCCTCTGATAATTTCAGCCCAACTAGAATTATAATCTCCAATAAATTCGTTTGTATTTTCGCCTCTTCTTAATGCATTCTCTTCCAGGGTAACAGATATTGTAAGATTGGTATAATGTCCTGTGAGATTTCCATCATTAAGTTCTAAATAGAAACTCCCTATAATTCTTTCGTTCATATTTTCTTTTTTCCATAAAACTAAATTAATTCTTTTCTGAAAAATTGTTTATAAACCTATTTTTTTATTAAACGAAAATCTTCTATTTTATCAATAACTTTGAAGTGAAAATTTTTTCACTTCAAATAAAATCATGCAGCAGATAAAAAGTAAAAAGATAGAAGGAATTATTGATGAAATTATTGATCAATATTTATCTGATGACGACTTAAGACCTTGGATTATTGGATTTAGCGGTGGGAAAGATTCTACTGTATTACTTACACTGGTTTGGATTGCCTTAATTAGGATCCGGGAAAATGTTCCTTTACTCAGAAGAAAAGTTTACGTGGTTTGTAATGATACGATGGTTGAAAATCCGGTTCTTGCTGATTATGTTCAAGATGTTCTAAAGAAAATTGATGAAGGAGCAAGAAATGAAGATTTGCCTATTTTCGTAAAACGAACTACACCTAAATTAGAAGAAACATTCTGGATAAATGTAATTGGTAAAGGATACCCTGTTCCAAATAATTCATTCAGATGGTGTACTGATAAATTAAAAATACGTCCTACTTCTAGTTTCCTATTGGAGCAAATAGACGAAATGGGGGAAGCCATTGTTTTATTGGGCACACGTTATGAAGAAAGTGCCACTAGAGAACGTTCTATCAAGAACAATGAAGTTATGGGGAGAAGATTGGCGAAGCACTCTAATACACCTAATACTTATGTGTTTGCACCAATCAAAGATTTAATGCTAGAAGAAGTTTGGTACATCATCAATGCTGTTCCTTCTCCTTGGGGATTTGATAATACAATTCTGTTTCAGATTTATGCTGATGCCAGTGCTGATGATTATGAATGCCCGACTGTTATTACTGACAAAAAACACACTTCTTGCGGACAAAGCCGTTTTGGGTGCTGGACATGCACTCTTGTTAAAAATGATAAATCTATGCATTCCTTAATCAATAATGGTAGAAGCTGGATGCAGCCGTTACTGGACTTTAGAAACAGACTGATAGAAGATAGAAATTTACCGAAAAATCGAATGAACATAAGACGAAATGGTCAGGAAGCAATCAACGAAGAAGGAGAAAATATGGGTACTTATACAATTGATTATAGATATAAGATTCTAAATGACTTATTAGAAATTCAAAAAGAAATTCAAAAAGAACGGCCAGATGTAATTTTAATAAATAACCAAGAGCTAATTGCCATACAGGTTATTTGGAACCGGGATTTATACTTTGACCATACTGTTGGTGAAATTTACAAAGAAATCTACGGAAGAGATATTAGCACCAATAATATTAAAACATTGGATCAAACGGAAAAAAGAATCATTCGGGAAGTTTGTGAAGAAGACCTGCAGTACTACAATTTAATCGATAATTTAATTTCTCTTCAGGAAACAAAAACACTCTTGATTACAAAATATGGTTTGCATAACGACATCGAAAGAAGAATTGAAAAATTTGCAACTGGAAAGATTATTTAAAAAATGAAGATTCACAAAATCAAATTTAGCAACTTCAGAATTTATAAAGGTGAAAATGAAATCAACCTTTCATCAAAAAATCCTTCGCAAAACATAAGTATTATCGCGGGTAAAAATGGTTATGGAAAAACAACTTTTTTAACTTCTTTGATCTGGTGCTTTTATGGCAAAATGATGGTTGAGGTTGAAGAAAATTTTAAAAAAGATATTCGAAATGTAGGTGGATATGATAAATTCTTACATACACTTGTCAATCGTGAAATAAAAGAAGAATTTGATCTTGGTAATGTAAAAAATTCATCAGTTTCTGTAGAAATAGAATTGTTAGAGTTGTCAATCCCATCGATGCCTTGTAAATCTATCTTAATTAGAAGATCTTATGATATTAAAGATGAAGTTGAGAAACTTGAAATTCTGATTGACGGAATTGAAAATGAATTAACAAAAGAAGTTGGTTTAGAGATATTTATTAACGATTTCATATTACCAAGAGAAGTTGCAAAATTCTTTTTCTTTGATGCGGAAAAAATAGTTACACTTGCAGAAGCAAAATCATATTCTGAATTGAAAAGCCTCAGCCGTGCTTACTCGGAAGTTTTAGGAATCAAAAAGTATGAGGATCTCAAAAAGAATTTGGAAACTCTATTAACAAAAATTCGTAGAAATGGAGCAGTTCCTAAAGAGAAAAACAAGCTTAATCAATTGGTTGAAGACGAGAAAGAATTACAAAAATTAATTCTAATCAATAAGGAAAGAATAGTCGATATAGACAAAGAAATTCTTCTTTATACTAACCAAAGTGATGCTCTGCAAGAAAAATTAATCAGAGAGGGGAATGGGATATCATTAGATCAATTAAGGCTACTTAAAAGTGAACAAAATCAACTTAAAAATGAATTAGAAGAGATTAAGAATCGTTTAAAAAAGATAATGGACTTGATGCCTATTGTAATGGCCGGGAAAAAATTAATCAATCTTTATACGCAACTTGAAAATGAAAACTTTGCGACTTCTAATCTTAATTTAAATATTTCAGACAACCTCACTCTTACTAATATTATACTAGAAAAATTAAAGAACTTACATATTGATGAACAAAAGAGTTCTCAAATTATTCAAATTCTTCAAAACTCATTTGAAGAATATACAATTAAAAGTAGTGAAAACACTCACGTGCTTTTAGATTATACTCCTGAACAAACAAGGTCTATTAAAGCTGTTTTAGATAATATCAGAAATGGATTTAATGTTCAGTTTCAAAACATTGTAAGAGAAGAAAAGAATAATCGCCTTGCATCATCAAGAATTTTGTATAAAATAAAACAAGCGGAAGCTAGAAAAGATAACGCGGTAGCAAAGAAACTTCAAAGTGAAAAATTAAATGCTGAGCGCAAAATCTTGCAATTAGCACAAGATAAAGGTGGAGTTATAAAAGAATTAGATAATCTTGAGCAACAACTGGCTAATAACCATAAGATTCTCTCTGAGTTAGAAAAGAATTTTAATTTAATTGAAGCTGATAAAGCAAAAAGTGAGGTTACCGAAAAACTTTTGATTAAAATCAATACTATAATTCAAAGAATTAAAGAGGAAAAAAAATACTCTTTACAAAAATCAATATTGTTGGGACTGAAAAAGTTGATGCATAAGAATAACTTTATTCGGAATGTGAAAGTTAATGTTCAGGAAGATATTATGGATATCGAATTATTGGATACAAATGATAAAGTTATAAATAGAGAATCACTATCAAAGGGAGAACAACAATTATATGCTACCGCTCTTTTAAAAGCTTTGGTGGATGAATCAGGTATTCAATTTCCTGTTTTCATAGATAGTCCTTTGCAGAAATTTGACAAATTCCATTCTCAAAACATCATTAAAGAATTTTATCCTTCTGTTTCTGAACAAGTTATTCTTTTTCCATTATTGGAAAAAGAGTTGTCAGAAATAGAATATACTCATCTTCAACCTTATCTAAATAAGGTTTATTTAATTGAAAATAATGAGGGTTCATCCTCTATAAAATCATATGAAAAGGAAAATTTTTTTAATGAGGTAACAAATAATAAAAACTATGTTCACTCAAATTAAAACAAGTAAAGTAAATAAAGAATTAGTAACTGAGCTTACAAGGAGATTAAATTTAGGTTCTGAGAATATAATTGCACGGATGGCTTATACCTATTCTCTCTCACAAGAAAGAAAATTAGATCTTAATAACATCCAAGACTCAAAAGGAAAAGAATACTCTCGTTCAGTTTTATTTGGAGATTATGAAGATATATACGTAGGCTTAGCGTGCGTCCATTACAATATTTATAAAACTGACAGAGATTTAGCGAAATACATTAAGCTTCATATCGATGATGGATTAAATTTGATCCATGAAGACTTGAAAAAAACTATTAATATTGATGGATTTGATTATGTAGTAGAAAAGATATCAGACAGTATGTATCATTTTTAATGTTATTGTATAAATTAAAATATTTTACTTTCGCAATATAAAATAACGTAATGAGTCATAAGAAACCAAAATTTGATAATATACCATTAGAAAATCTTTTTCTTGATGATGAAAATCCCCGCTTACCTAAGTCTCTTCAGGGATCATCTGAAGAAGATATTTTAGAGTACATGCTATTAGATGCTTCACTAATTGAGCTAATGCTGGCAATAGGAAAAAATGATTTTTTTCCGGGAGAACAACTTTTAGTTGTCAAAAGAGATGAAGTTAATTATACAGTAGTAGAAGGTAACAGAAGACTTTCTGCTGTTAAACTACTGAATAACCCGGAATTAGTATCAATACAAAAAACCAAGATTCAGCAAGCAATTGATGAAGCTGAATATTTTCCAAACGAAATACCTTGTTTGATTTTCGACTCTGCGGAGGAGATTCATAATTATCTAGGGTATCGCCATATTACTGGTATAAAGGAATGGAAATTACTAGAAAAAGCTCGTTATTTATTTGAACTTTGGAGAAGTCAGTATTCAGACTTAAGTCTTAATGAAGCTTCTAAAGAATTGGCAAAAAGTATTGGAAGCCGGAGGGATTATGTAAAGAGAATTCTTGTTGGATATCACGTATTTTATATGATTGATGATGAAGCCTATTACAAAATTCCAGGACTAAATGACACTTCATTTTATTTTAACTACATAGCAGATAGTTTAAATAAGCAACATATAGCCGAATATTTAGGGTTAGATGTCAAGTCTATCGATGATATTGAGGAAATAAATATAAATGAAGAAAATCTAGAAAATTGGACTAGATGGTTATTTGAAAAAAATGCGGAAGGAAGAACAAGACTAATTGGAGACAGTGCAAGTTTAACTGCTTTGAATAACGTTTTAGCAGTTCCCGCTGCAAAACAAGCTTTTATAGAGAAGGGAGTATCGTTAGAAAATGCTTTAGAGCTAACCGGAGAAACAGAATCTCAATTTCTTAACTTTATTTCTGTTGCTCTTTCCAATCTGGAAAATGCTGATAGGTTGGTTATAAAAGCCAACATAAAACATGATTCTGTTGCAGAGCAACTGAAAGAATTGCGTTCGTTGGTTAGTAAGATAGGTCGCACTTTACAAGAGAAAGAAGATGAAGATGACCTTTAATCAACGAGTAACAGATTTTTTTTCAGATTTTTCTCTGGAACTTGAAACATCGGTTCCTGAACATTTGATTTATTTATATGCCGATTATGTGGAATTGATAAGTCTTTTCTCTAATCAGAACTATGTGTCTACCTCTGATGTAGTGGATAGATTAAAGGATGAAGGCAAAATCAAACAATCAAAATCTGATTCTAAACAATCTGAGATCAATGATAAGGATGAAAGGTTTATTGATAGTATTTTTCGATTATTAGGTGAAAGGGTGTTACTTTTTGGAGAAGATTATCCTTTCAAAAAGGACCATCCGGATAGAATCATTCTCAAAGAGGAAACAGAAATATCAGAACGAAATAAAATTTATATTTATTTATTACTTTCATCCTCTTTAAATATATTTTCTGAATTTCAGCATGAACTGACTACAGAGTTTGAAGTCTTGTGCACTCAAGTATTGAAAAACTTTTTACCTCCTCATGCTTTCGTAAAATCTTTTGGAAAAAAATCTGATTACTCTGGAACTGCAGTGCAAAAGATACAAAACCTAGCAACAGAAATGGTAATACCAATAGAAAATGATGGTTTTAATGAAATTTCCAGAAGTGGAACACAAGAAAAAGGCCTAGATTTAGTGGGTTGGATACCTTTTGACGATACTGTAGCTAATTTTCTTTCTGTATTTGCTCAATGTGCTTGTGGAAAAGATTGGCCAAAAAAATTAGGTGAAACAAGTAGGTATAATAATTACTTTAAATTTCACCGTTTGAGACCAATACATTCAATGTTTATTCCTTACAGCTTGGTAAGCTATAACAAACATATTTTTTATAGAAACGATGAATTCGGAGCAGATAGGTTAATTTTCGAAAGAAAAAGAATTTTAAATTATCTTTCTTCAACAGATTTCTTTAATGATTTCGAATCTAAGCTTCTTATTGAAGAATGTATTAAATTTGAAGAAGATATAGTTTAATCAATTGTTAACTAATGGAAAACTCTACTACACCACATTTTTTCAAAGAGGTAAGAGAAAGATCTAAAATGCAATTTTCCCCTTTCAACGATCTATATTTGACATATATATTTTTCTTTATACTATTTATTGGAGGGGCTGGAATATGGATTTCTTTAGTTAAAGAGCTAATGAGTGAATCATTCAATGCAAGAAATTTCACATTAAATATTGGAACTTATTATTTAGCTCTAATTTCTACTTCTTACATAGACATAACAACGAATGAAAAAATAGTCAATAAGAAAAGCTTACAAGTTTATTCTTTTATCTTATTGTTTATTATCATTGGTATTTTTAGCTTAACTTTTTTGTTATCATCAGGATTCTCTATTTTATTATCAACTATAGGTATTTTGATAGCCCTGTTTATTTGGCATATTGCTAATTGCGATAATGAGAAATTTAATGATGTTAGTTATAATGCAAAAATTAGATCTGAGGTAAAAGAGATACACGGTAATAATTGGAATAAATGAATAATTTAATAGATAACAAAATTATTGGTTTTCCAATTATTCAAAATCAGCAAGATTTTATAATTGGTAAGTTTAGTATTTCGCAGATATTTAAATTCACTAAGTATACAGCTAGAATATTAAATTCTTTTGATGAGTATGGTAAGCCTATTTATAATGATGAAATTCAAAGAGAAATTGAAAATTCAAGAGCTAATAAAATAGCTGATTTTCTTATTGAAGACCCTGAAGCAACATTTCCTACTAATATAGTGTTACATATTCCAATTGAGGCTATTGAAGAACAAAAAGAACATCAAAGATTTGTTGAAATTAAAATAAAACAACAAGTCTTTGACGAATTAAAAAAGGATAAAGGGGATGTTTATATAACAGTTATTGATGGGCAACATAGGGTTCGTGGAATTGAAATTGCTCTTCAGAGAATTAAAGATGAAATAGAGTTTTTATTAAGTAATATAAAGTCTTATCCTAACAAATCTGATTTGCAAGAAAAACTTGCGTTTAAGAAAGAGCGATTAAATGATTTAGAGAACATCGAACTTGTTGTTTCTTTTTTCATTGATAAAACAATTGAGTATCAAGCAATGATCTTTTCTACAATTAACAGAACTCAAAAACGAGTTTCTCAAAGTTTAGTCTACGATTTATTTGGTCTCGATTTAGATGACACTCCGCAAAAAACAGCAATTCAAATAATAATTGCTTTAAATGGTCACGAAGCATCTCCTTTTTATAAAAGGATCAAATTTTATGGAGGTGATTATTCAACGGAAGCTAGTCCCCCTCTTACTCAAGCCACAATGGCAAAATCTATAGTAAGTTTAATTTCCGAGAATCTGAGAGAATCAGAAAGAGATAGAAATAGAAAACGTAGCGAATTAAAAAGTAGGACTCCAGGTTCCGAAAAGTTTCTTCCTTTTAGAAATTACTACGCAAATAATCAAGATAATGTAATTTCAGACATTATGTTTTATTATTTTAATACTATTAAATCATTATTTACTGATGATGAAGGTTTTTCGTTGTGGGATTTTAAAAGTATAAATAAAAAACCAACAAATATTCTGCAGACGACTGTAGGTTATGACGCATTAATACAAATTTTAGTTGATATTTTAAAGAATGAAAAATTAAATATATTTGATAAGATAGACGTATTTATTCCTTTTTTAGAAAAATGTAAGGATATAAAGTTTGATGACAATACACTTTATACTTTCAATAATCGAGGGAAAAAGCTTCTATATCTAACAATGAGTTTGTGTATATACCCTCCTATAATAGGAGATGATAAGGATAATCGTAGGAATGAATTAAATAGTTTGTTAATCCGTGAATGAAGTGTTACAAATAAATAATTTAGCTATCAGAAATGCAAGGGATAATATAAAATGATTATTTTTATTTAAGTTTTTTGACAGTAACTCAAAATCAAACTATTAAAAGAAGAAAGACTTTAGATTTAGAAATAGGAGAAATAATAGTTTTGACTTTCTTTGACCTTAGATTTTCCTTTATATATTGAGGTTTTGCTACATATTTGCTACCACAATTGCTAAAACCCTATTTATTACTAGCATTTACATTTTCTGTATCGGGAAATAAAATTATTATTTATTTCATCTCAAAATAATGCTTCATTTTCCCTAATTCCAAATCGGAAAAATCGGAAACCACCACATTGGCAAGCGAATAATCCTGTCCGTGTGTATGCTCGCTTTTGAATCCGGCACAGAAAATCCCGGCGCGTTGCGCAGCGAGGATTCCGTTGGTGGAGTCTTCAATGACCATACAGTTTTCAATGGGTTCGTCGGCCATTTGAGCGGCTTTTAAGAAGATTTCCGGATGAGGTTTGGATTCTTTCAGTTCGGCTCCACTGATTTTTCCAATGAAATACTCCTCCAGCCCAAACTTTTCAAAAACCATGTCAATGGTAATTTTGGAAGCGGAGGAAGCCAGGACGAGTTTTACGTCATTCTCGAAATAGTGTTGTATGAGCTGCTTGACTCCCGGAATTAAATCGAATTCGGCATCATGGTAAAACAGTTCTTTGAAATGCTTTCGTTTGACATCAATGAGCTCATCTGTTGAATTGCTTAACCCGAAATGATCAATGACCGTCTGGCAGACTTTTTTGGTGGAAGCTCCTGCAAAAGTCGCATATAATCCGGGCGAAACATTGGCATCAAATTCCTCAAACATTTTGAAATACGCTTTTTTGTGGAGAGGTTCGGTATCGACAATTACACCATCCATATCAAATAAAACCGCTTTGAGAACCATCGAAAATTTTTTGTAAATGTAATGGGTTTTTAGGTTGTATATTTATCAAAAATTCCTCGAAATGAAACGAGTTTATTTGTTTTTGCTGCTGATTTTCACATTGGGTAAAACCTATGGACAGAATCGGTTTTTTGAAAATGTCTTATACAAGGTTTCGGAAACAGGGGATTCTTTGCTGCTGGATATTTATCTGCCTCAGCAAAAGACGGAAAATGAAAGATTTCCCGTACTGATGATTATTCACGGCGGTGCATGGGTAGAGGGTGACAAAACACTGGATTCCCTCTATTATATGAGAAAGCTCCGTGATGAAGCAATTAAGAATAACTTCGCGGTAGTGAGCATTAATTATCGTTTGCTGGGCAAAGAAATTCATTTTCCTGCGCCTGTCCTGGATTGTAAGGATGCTGTTCGCTGGATCCGGGCTAATGCTTCCGGGTATGGTTTTGACACTGAAAACATAGGACTTTGGGGCGGTTCGGCCGGCGGGCATCTTGCACTCTTGGTAGGATACACAGAAGATTCCTTATGGAAAGATGATGTACAGTTGGCTGAATACCCCTCTCATGTGAATTATATCATTGACAATTTCGGGCCTACGGATTTGAATAAGCTTCTAAAGACCAATGCCGGATTCCTGACCATTTTCTTTTTCAAAACATTTCTTCCCGGCTTATACGATATCAGAAATAAGCTGATCTTGGCTATGACCAATACGACACTTAAAGCCGATGAGGAAAAAGTAATAGAAATTTTAAAAACATACTCTCCGGTTACTTATCTGGAAGAAGAAACTGTTCCTACTTTGATTTTACATGGAACGAAAGATAAAGTTGTCCCATTTAAAGAATCGAAAAAATTAAATAAATTATTAAACGGACTGAACTCCGAAAATGAGCTGATAAAAGTAAGAAAAGGTGACCACGGATTTAATAACATTAACCATGAACGAATTGATGAATTGGTTTCTGAAACAATTGATTTTATGAAAAAACACGCATATGTCCAAACAGGGAAATTAAGTATAAATCACTAAAAAAAATCAGCGTTATGAAGATTACCGGAATTTGTATATCGGCACTCTGCGGAATTTTATTTTTCGCCTGCCAAAGCAAAGAAAAAAACAAAAACACTCCTGTCGCAGAAACCAGGTCAGAAGCAAAAGATAAGGTTGTAAACATGCGAACTGTTACTTATTCGGCCCAAGGCAAAAACTTTAGGTCTTTTATTGCCTTCACAGGAGATTCTATCCAGTTAAAACCTGTGGTTTTGATAATCCCGGAATGGTGGGGATTGGATGATTATGCAAAATACAGGGCAAAAGAGATAGCGAAATTGGGTTATTTTGCAATGGCTTTGGATTTTTACGGCGATGGAAAAGTGGCAGACAACCCTGAAGATGCGCAAAAGTCAGCGACACCTTTTTACCAAGACCCGGCATTAGGGAAACAGGCTTTTGATGCCGCCAGGATGGAATTATCCGAATTTTCAAATGCCGACACTTCGAAAACTGTGGTGATCGGTTACTGTTTCGGAGGCGCGCAGGCACTGAACATGGCACGGCAGGAAGGTAATCTGAAAGGTGCGGTAAGCTTTCACGGAAACCTGATGACCGGAGTGAAGCCTAATAATAATTCGGTAAAGATTTTGGTGCTGAACGGCGAAGCCGATTCGTTCGTTCCACAGAAAGAAATTGATGCTTTTAAGGCAGAAATGGATTCTGCGAAAATTGATTATAAATTTATTAATTATCCGGGTGCTATTCATGCTTTTACCAATCCTGATGCGACAGAAATCGGAAAGAGATTTAATCTGAAAATAGAATATAACAAAGACGCTGATGAAAAGTCCTGGAATGAGTTGAAAATCTTTTTGAAGGAGGTTTTTAAATAAGCAGCATAAAAAAGGATTGATTCGCTGAAATCAATCCTTTTTCATTTTATATTTACTTTCAATTAACTCACGGCCTTCGCATCATAATCACTTTCATTACCTAAGCGGTCAACAGCCTGAATTACGACCATATCTAACTTTTTGCCGTCTTTGTGTTTCTGTAAAGTCTGCACAGTCGTTTTCGAATCCAGGATTTCGGTTTCCCATGTTTCCCCGTATCTTTTATAAAGCAGCCAATGAGAAACATTTTGAGTATTTTTCAGCATCCAGTTTACCTGGATATTGTTCTGTTCGTCAAGAAGGACAAGGTTTGGTTTTTCCGAAATGAGAGGAGTCAGCCAGGGAGATTTCGGAACCAATGCTTTTTCTTTATATGGCCCGGATTTTAATGAATATAACATGGACGGATTCAATCCGGCCATGCTCCAGTGTGCTACTCCCGCACTGTTCGGAACCAGCTGACGTGTAATTTCAATTTGGCGGATGATTTCCGAGGATTTATCAGCACTTTTAATTTCGACCGTATTCAGACCCGGCCACAAATGACGCTTGTATGTATTTTCAGATTCCCACCAGTTCAAAAGGGAAGTGAAATTTTGTTTCGGTGCATCGACCGGCCAGTAAAGCTGAGGAGTAAAATAATCAATCCAGCCTTTGTTCAGCCATAGTTTCGCATCGGCATATAATTCATCGTATTGTGACATTCCGGAAACACCGTTGGGAAATCCTGGCTTCCAGATTCCAAACGGGCTGATACCGAACTTTACATAATTTTTTTCCGCTTTGATTTCGTGGTAGATCCTTTCGATGAATTTATTGACATTCTCTCTTCTCCAGTCTGCTTTGGTAAGCGTTCCGCCTGAATTCTGATATATCCGCCAGGAAGCCTGGTCCGGAAAATCGGTACCGCCATTGTAAGAAGCATATGGGTAAAAATAATCATCAAAATGGATTCCGTCAATGTCATATCGTTTTACAATGTCCATGACAATCCTGCTTACATGGTCCTGTGTTTCTTTTTTGGCAGGGTCAAACCAGTACATGCCATTTTGCAGCTTAACAATACAATCAGGCATTTTATTGACCATTGATTCGCTCGTGATTTTTCCGCCGTTTGTATGATGCGCTCTATACGGATTCAGCCATACATGCAATTCCAGACCGCGTTTATGAGCTTCCTCGATCCAGAACTCCAGAGGATCATAATAGGGAGACGGAGCTTTTCCGGTCTCACCCGTAAGAAAATAAGACCAGGGTTCGTAAGGGCTGTCGTACAAAGCATCGGCAGAGGGGCGTGCCTGAAAGATTACTGCGTTGAAATTGTTATCTTTAAGCTGATCCAAAATATGAATGGCTTCCGCTTTTTGCTCTTCAGTTGATAAATCCTTTTTTGAGGGCCAGTTGATGTTGGCAACGCTCGCAATCCATGCGGCACGGAACTCACGGTTTACCTGCGGCAGGCTGACGATAATTTTCTCTTCTGCCGGTTTCTTTTCTTCTTTTGCCGGAATGGTTTTTGTTCCGGTTGTTGATGTTTCCTTATCCGGTACCTTCTGAGGGGTTGTCGGGTAAGTTGGTTTTTTGTAGGTAACCGGATGGTTTTTTGCCGTTGAGCATGAATAAATCCATCCGAGTATAAATCCAATTATCAGAACTGATCTGATTTTTTTCAATTTCATATGTTTCTGCTAGTAATCTGGTAAATATAACGAATTACCCATTGAAATCGTATGTAAGCAAAAGCAGATAATTGTCCGCTTTTGGATTAAGTTTTAAAATATTAATTTTTTATGAATTTCCCTGTGCTGTGAATATGCCCGTTTTGCTGTAACTGATAAAAATAAATTCCTGCCGAAAGCATGGAAATATTGATTTTCTTTTCAGAATTCAAATCATGCGATATTAATTTTTTTCCTTCTGTGTTTAAAATCAGAATTTTATAATCTTTTTCCGTTTCATAATTTTTCAAATCAATATAAAGTAAGTCTTTTGCGGGGTTGGGGTAAATTTTTACTATTGATTTATTTTCCGGCTCGGCAGTATGCATTATCCCTGTTCCTTCAATAAGGGTATATGTATTGTTGATCTGTAGCCCGGTAAATGTTTCAATCAATCCGGAAGGCCATCTGATTTCAAGTTCTTGGATGGAATCTGCGTTGCCCAATCCGAAATGGATATTCAGGCTGTTTTGGCTTGCATAACCTGAAGATGCTTCGACTTTTCGCATTTGTGTTACAATATTTCCATTGATGACAGTCGTAAGCTTCAGCACAGCCCCGATAGCGGATTTGTTGGAATTCGTTCCGGTACATGTGAATTTAATCCAGTTATTTCCTGTTCCTGTATTTCTGAAAACAGAGTTTGTCTGCGATTCGTTTTGATTATTGGCAAGTATGATGTCAAGCCAGCCGTCGTTGTTGTAATCACCAAATGCGGCACTGTAGGTCCAGCCCTGATGTTCGGCCAGTACTCCCGAATTTAGTTTGGTGAAATTCCCGGAACCGTCATTGATGAAAATTGAATTGGTAAAATGCGTATCTGAATAAGCATTCCCAATAAACAAATCCAGATCACCATCGTTGTCCATGTCGCCAAATGTTGAGCCGAATGAGCTGACAACTTCTTCTGCGATTTCCGAATCAGTCATTTCCGTAAAGTTTCCGTTTTCATTGATGAATAATTGGTTTGCCTGTTCAAAATTAGTTACCAGAAGATCAAAATCACCGTCATTATCCACATCTGCCCATGAACTGCCCATAGAATCCCTTATCTGTTGCACAATCGTCAGATTGGTAATCTGGGTAAAATCATCGGCTCCGTCATTTCTGTAAAGCGTGTTTGGATTATTTCCTTCATTGGTAATAAACAGGTCAGAATCACCATCATTGTCATAATCAACCCAATCCACAGAACGTGAGGGCTTGTTCTCATTGGTAATGACCATGTCATTTCTTTGAAGAAAAGTACCGTCACCCTGATTTTCAAAGTAAAGATTTCTCAGAGAACCGGCGCTATTGGTAATGTATAAATCGAGTAACTGATCATTGTTGACATCGATCCAGGTAGCAGTTTCGGAATAAGTCAGGTTGGGAGCGACCTCCGGCTCGAAAGAAAATGTCCCGTTTCCGTTGTTCCTGTAAAAATAATTTCTTTTGGGCTGGCCGCCAGAACCCCAGGTTACTACATAGCCGTCCATATCCTCATCATTATCAACATCTGCAAAGCTGGCGCCCACGGCCCGAATGCTGTGCTGGACAATATCGTCATTGGTTACGGTGGTAAAAGTCCCGTCCCCATTGTTCAAATACAGCATATTTTTTTCTCCGGTAGAAAGCCCGTTGGAGAAAAATATATCGTCCCGGCCGTCATTGTTCAGATCGAGGAAATTTGCGCTTCTGGAGGAAGATCCGGTAGTCGTAATGTCGGGAAATGACATTTCTTCAAAAGTTTGTGCAGATGCAAAAGCTGCTGAAACAAAAATCAAAAATGATGGAATCAAAGTTTTCATTGCTGTTATTTTTAGATTTGTATGAAGTAAAAATCTGAAAGAATGAATGCCCGGATTCAGTTTTGATACGAACCGCTAAGATTTTGATATGAACTCTTGATTCTGAGCTTGGTAAATAATCTAAATCAGGCTATTTTTAAGCGTTATTTTAAAAGGGATTCTGATTTATTGATTTTCTTTGCTTTAAATTTTCGAAAAATATGAACCGTATCAGGTGGGTCTTGATCCTGTGGATCATTTTGGCTATTTCTACACTGCTACAATTGGCTGCTGTGGAGTATTTCGGCTTGTATGATTATAATTGGATTGATTACATTATCACGCCGGGGGCAAGTTTAGCAACGGGTGTTTTACTGCTTTTTCTTTTTGTGCTTCCGGTGTTTGACTTTTCGATAAAGATGAAAAATATTCAGAGAATTATTTTACTGAGCATAGCGGGACTCGCTTATACTATTGCTTTTATTCTCATCATGCATCTTTTTCCGGTTATATTTATTAAAAACTCTTCTGATTACAAAGAAAGTATCCTTAGTTTTTCTGTAGCCAGCTTTCATAATGTTATCAAAAATTATCTTTTCCAGATAGCGGTTTTGTATGCTTATGAATACATTTCGAAAGAAAAAGAATTGTATTCCAGGCAAAAAGATCTTGAAGTAGAATTGAACAGAACCAGGCTTCAAACATTGAAATCACAGCTGCAGCCGCATTTTTTATTTAATTCGCTGAACAGCGTTGTGGCAGAAATTGACGAAAATAAAAACAAAGCCCAGACAATGCTTATCAATCTGAGCGATATCCTACGTACTTCTCTGAACTCAGACTTTACTATACCTGTAACACTGGAAGAGGAAATCGGATTGATTGGAAAATACCTTTCGATTGAGAAAATGAGGTACGAAGAGCAATTGGGTTATGAAATAAAGATTTCACAGGAAGCAATGAAAATGAAATTGCCGGGAATGATTCTTCAGCCTTTGGTGGAAAATGCTATTAAACATGGCTTCAAAGGAATTTATAAACGACTGGATATCGTGATTGAAGCAGATGCGGATTCAAAATCGGTTCTGGTTAAGAACAATGGCGCCCCTCTTAGTGAATTTGATTCTCAGGTCGGATTGAAAAATGTTTCGCAGCGAATGGAAATTTTTACAAGGAATCAAAATTCTTTTAAAATCTTTCAGGAAGGAAATTGGGTGATCAATAAAATCAGCTTGCAATGAACAAAATCAGCGTATTGATTGTGGAAGATGAAGCGCCTGCCATGAAGCGCCTCTTAAAGCTTGTAGATAAAAATCCGCAATTAAAACTTGTTGATACGGCCAAAAGCGCGGCTGAAGCCGGTATTAAGATCCCGGAACATTGCCCGGACCTGCTCCTGCTGGACATTCAGCTAAAAGATGCAACTGCTTTCGATATGCTTGCCGGGGTTAAAAATCAATTTCAGGGAAAAGTTATTTTTATAACGGCCTATGATCGTTTTGCTGTCAGAGCTTTTGAGCTTGAAGCTGTAGATTATCTTCTGAAACCGTTTTCACGGGAAAGATTCGACCAGGCTATTGACCGGGTAATTTCCAAAACAGAAATTTTCGAATTGAAAAAACTGGTTGAACTGTTTAAATCCGGGTTAAATAATCAATCCAAAATGATTGAAATCCCGGAAGGCAACAAAATGCATTTCATTGAAAAAGAAAAAATTATGTATTTATGTGCGGAAGGTTATTATACCTATTTCATTGAATCGCAGGAAAAAAAGATGATCAGGATATCATTGAAAAAATTAGAAGAGATTTTACCTGCCGATTTTTTGAGGATCAATAAATCGACCATTATCAATAAAAAATATATCATGGAACTGACCCGCAATAAGAATTCGGGAAAAGTAACGATGAATGATAAAAATGAATTCTTTATTTCCGAAAAGTTTGTCGGGAATTTGTGATGAAATTAAACAAAACAATTATGATTTGTCAGTAAAAATTTCTTTACCGTAGTTCAGTGCTTTTTCCTGGTCGAACTCATTCTCCCATTTAGCAACAACTACAGAAGCCAGACAATTCCCGATCACATTGACAGAGGTTCGTGCCATATCCATCAATTCATCAATTCCCAAAATAGCTGCAATAATGAAAATGGGTAGCCCGAACTGGTCGGCAGTTGCGATTAAAATAATCAAAGAAGCCCTGGGGACAGCCGCAACGCCCTTGCTGGTAATCATTAATGTAAGACATATAAGCAACTGTTGTCCAATGCTTAATTCCATTCCGGCCGCCTGCGCTACAAAAATGGAAGCAAGGGAAAGATACAAGGTCGTCCCGTCAAGATTGAAACTGTAACCTGTAGGAACTACAAACGAAACAATTTTTCTCGGCACACCGAAATCTTCCATGTTGCTCATAACCTTTGGCAGAGCAGCATCTGAGCTTGTTGTGGCAAAAGCGATGGAAACAGGTTCTTTGAGCGCTTCGATGAAATTCCTAACCGGGACTTTCATATAAAGCGCAATGGGCAGCAGCACGCAGGTCAGGAAAACAATCAGTGCGCCATAAAGTGTTAATAATAGCATCATCAGGTTTTTCAAAATATCTATTCCCATATGCCCGACAGTATAAGCCATAGCTGCTCCGACACCGATCGGGGCAAAATACATGATGATATTGGTGTATTTGAACATGGTTTCGGCAAGGCTTTCCATCAGATCGACCATGGGCTTTCGCTTCTTTTCATCGACCAATGCCAGTCCGATACCAAAAACAACGGCAAAAACAACGATTTGAAGTACTTTATTTTCATAAAGTGATTTGATAATATTCTCAGGAAAGACGTCACGGAAAAAAGCCGTTGTATTATAAATCCAATGGACATTTTCCGGTAAATCACTCAATGCCTGTGCATCGGCAGTAGCCAGAGCACTGTCTTTATCGGGTAATTCATGCTGCGGAATTTTATGGGCATCAATGCCTTTCCCTGCTTGCGTCAGGTTGATGGCAGCCAGACCAATTAAAAGTGCCATGGTGGTTGCCGAATAAAAATAAACCAAAGATTTCCAGGCCATTCGGCCGACTTGCTTCAAATCTGAATGTCCTGCGATCCCATAAACCAATGTAGCAAAAATGATAGGCCCGACAATGGTTTTAACCAAACGGATGAACCCGCTGCTGAGCGGATGAAGTGATTTGGCAAAATTCGGGAAATCATATCCTACAATAGCGCCTGCAATGATTCCGAATAAAATCCACGAGGTAAGCGAACGCTTCTTAATGCAATAATAAATCAGGCTCAAAAGCGTGACCCATCGTGCAGCCAATAAGGCTTCATGCGGTATGATTTTAAAAAGAAAATGCAAGCCGGTTACAATGGCTGTGATCGTGATGAGGATTAAAGGGATTATTACGTGGAGTTTTGTTTTCATTCGGAGTTTGTTAATTCACAAAAATAATCAAATGAAAAACATATACAACTGAATTATGAGCGGAAGAAGTTTTCAAAAATATCCTGCAATGTGGAAATTCCGTCGGTTAAGCAGGCAGGTCCCGGTTGCAAAATGATTTCCGATTTGATCTCATAAAGTTGATTATTCTTCACTGCGTTGATTTCTTCCCAGCCTTTCCTGGCTTTTACTTTTTCGGGTTTAAATTTTTTTCCGCACCAGGAGCCGATGATGATATCCGGATTTTTTTCGATCACCCGATCGGGATGGATGATCCTGTCCTTCCCCAATGACTTTTTGGAAAGTTCAGGGAAGATCAATTCACCTCCGCAAATTTCAATCAGTTCGCTGACCCATTGAATTGAGGAGATAAGAGGATCGTTCCATTCCTCAAAAAAAACTTTGGGGCGGCAGGGCAGAAGCTTTGCTTTTTCTGCTGCCGATTCCAGGTTTCGTATATACTGGGCTACCAATTGATTTCCTTTCTCCTCACAACCAATCAGTGAACAAAACTGCAGGATCATGCTCAAAGTTTCATTGATGCTGCGATGATTGAAAATAAAAACATTGACTCCGTTTTTGATTAATTCCGAAGCAATGTCGCGTTGCAAATCTGAATATCCGACCACCAGATCGGGCTCCAGCTCCAGGATTTTTTCAAAATTGGCATCAATGAAATTCGAGACTTTCGGTTTTTCCTTTCTTGCGCGCGGCGGCCTTCTCGTAAACCCGCTGATTCCTACCAGCCTGTCCTGTTCATCGATTGCGTAAAGGATTTCTGTGCCTTCTTCGGTCAGGCAGATGATGCGTTGTGGAAACCGGGCTTGGAACATACAGCGAAGTTTAATTATTTTTTTCATATACATCCTCAAATACTAAATCACGGGTATAATCATGTAAGTTGGATTTTGTTTTAAATGTAGAAAGGATTTTCAGAGAACCATCGTTTAGAAAAAGGCCTTTTGTTGTCCTGTAAATCATATCTTTTTTAGGATTCTCCAATAGAATTATATTTATATGATTTGAAAGTTCGGTTTCTTTTTCATTAATAATCTTATTTTCCGTAATATACCCATATCTCTTTTGGTTATTGGGTAAAATATATTCGTATCTGATGGCAGCTAATTTATTTCTATGGGGAATTGTTCTAAAAGGAAGTGTCAAATTATCATTAGAGTCTAATTTTAGTTCTTTTTCCAGATCATCTAAAGCAGAATCAAAATCATAAACGAATTGAATTTTAATTTTTTTGTTTATTAATTTTGACTTCTTATCTGTTTGGAAATTAATGATATATTTTTTTAATTGAGGGTTATTTCCAAATTGAAATTTTGCGTCATTTTCTTTAATTTCATACTGATCATTGAAAATTATTGTATCATCTTTTAATTCCCAGTTTCCTTTAAATTATGCCATGTCAGGCAACTGACCATTGGCCTGCTCCAGAATTCAAATTGGTGGTTTTCGGTAAGTGTAATTTCATTTATTTTGGGTTGGGTACTTAATTGTTCCAAATCATTTTTACCATAATATGCACTCTTAGAATTTATATATGTTTGGGCAAATGTTTTGAATGGTAAAAGGATTAGAATAATTAATCCAATATAAATTTTGGTCATTATCAAACTCATTTTTGGTGAGTTTTAAAATTAGGTATTTTTTTCCATAAACTCAAACTTCTCCAAATCCATTCAAACGGGCCGAGACTGAATTTTCTAAACCAAATTAAGCTGATGAAGATTTGAGATAAATAAACGAGGACGGCAATAAAAAAATAAACCCACAAAGGCTGTTTCAGACCAATGGCAAATCCGGCACCGCTGAAAAGCAAAAATGAAATCATATTCTGGAAAATATAATTGCTCAGCGTCATTCTGCCATAAATCTTGATAGCCTCTGTCAGTTTTGGAAAAAATCCGAAAAGAAAAATGAAGCATCCGATTGAGATAATGAGCATTGCGTACAGCATTTCCAGCAAGACATTTATTTGAAAATAGAGATTGATCATTTTTAATTCAAAGAAATTGGCAGTTCCCCAAGTAATTAAAATTCCAGATAATGAAATCAAAAACAGGTATTTTGCATATATTTTTGTGCGGGTTTGTTCTTGAAAAAGATTAAAACGAAAAGAAAGGATTCCCCATAGAAAAAATACAAGCATTTCAAAATGGACTGAAACCAGGTAATAAGGATTTTCAATCTGATGAAGCTTCAGGCGCATAAAATTATATTGCATCGCGTCTTTCCAGTTTTGGCTTTCAAACAGATGTTGTAATTCAAACCAGTCATGACGGTGATAAAATCCGGATTGAAGCGTAAAAGCAGCAACCAAGGGAATAAAAACAGTCAGAACCGAAGCTATGGTCAGCAAGGTTTTCTTTTCCATATTGAGAAAAAGGAGAAGGAAAATTCCCATTACCGCAAAATCTCTTAAAATGTCTCCGTAATAAAAAAACGAATTGAAAACCCCAATCAGGAACAACCAAAACATTCTTTTGAGAAATGCAGGAATAATTTTTTGCCGTTGACTTTTCAGCTTTTCGATCAGTGACCAGAACCCGAAGCCAAATAAAAAGCTAAGTGAAATCCATACAGGCCCGAAAAATATATTTTCAGCAGCATCCAGGTATTTATTAATGCCTGTTTGAGCAATTCCTGCCTGTTGGAAATTCATATAATTGGAAGCTGCGACACCCAATAAAACCAATCCGCGTAAAAAATCTACGACAGGAATTCTTTGTGAAGCAGAGATTTGCGTGACGGACATAATTCGGTTGAAAAAATTAGCTGATTTGACAAATATACCTATTGGAAAGTAATTAAATTTGCAGTTCGTTTAAAATTATGAACTGGAGAAGACTTTTACTGCCATTGTCGGGTTTGTTCTGGGTTGGAGTTTCTTTGAGAAATTTAGCATACCGCTCAGGTATCTTATATTCCAAACGGTTCCCTGTACCGGTTATTTGTGTCGGGAATCTTTCTGTAGGCGGAACAGGGAAATCTCCGCACGTGATTTTGGTTGCCGATATTCTGAAGGACGAAAAACAGACAGCAATGCTTAGCCGTGGTTACGGACGTAAAACGTCCGGGTTGAAAATTGCCAATTACAGTTCACAGGTTTATGATATTGGCGATGAGCCTCTGCAGTTCTTTAACCGTTTCCGGAATAGAATTGTGGTAGCGGTAAGTGAAAACCGTATAACCGGGATTAATCATTTAGTGAATTTTTACAGGTCTGAAGTGATTTTGATGGATGACGGGTTTCAGCACCGCCGGGTTAAGCCGGGGTTTTCCATTTTGCTGACAGATTTTAACGAGCCTTATACTTCAGATTATTTACTGCCAGCGGGGAATCTGCGTGAGCCCCGTTCCGGGGCTGGAAGGGCAAATATCATTGTCATTACCAAATGTCCCGATTCATTTTCCGTGAAACAGAGAGACAATCTATTGTTGAGAATTAATCCGAAACCCGGGCAGAAAGTTTTTTTCTCAAAAATAGTTTATTCAAACGCCGTAATTGGAACAAGCTTTACACTGGAATCAGACGAATGGCGTGATTATGATGTTATTTTGGTTACCGGGATTGCCAGGTCCAAACCTTTTGTGGATTTTGTCAGTGAAAGATTTAAATCGGTAAAGCATATAGAATTTCCTGATCATCATAATTTTTCGCAAAGTGAGATATTGAAAATTGATACAGAATTTGAGAAGAATCCGAACCTGAAAAAAATCATTCTTACAACAGAAAAGGATTATATGCGTTTGAAAGATGAAGCCGCATTGATTGAAAATTTATTTTATTTACCTATAGAAGTTGAATTAAATGATTATTCAGCATTCAAAGAAACCATTTTAAATTATGTTAGAAAAAATTGACGAAGCCGTCCAGTATATAAAAACTTTTTTAAGCGAAACGCCCGAATATGCTATTGTCCTGGGTTCCGGCTTGGGGAAATTGCAGGACGAGATTCAGGATAAAGTTATCATCGATTACAAAAATATTCCGAATTTCCCCGTTTCAACGGTTGCCGGGCACAAAGGGAAGCTGATTTATGGTAGAATTGAAGGGAAGCCTGTACTGATGATGGCGGGCCGGTTTCATTTTTACGAAGGATATTCTATGCAGGAAGTAACATTCCCGATGAGGGTTTTCAAAGGATTGGGAATTGAAAAATTGCTTTTGTCCAATGCGAGCGGAGGTGTAAACCCAGACTATGAGGTAGGAGATGCCGTTGTTATCAAAGACCATATCAATATGATGCCGGAGCATCCGTTGAGAGGAAAGAATTATGACGAGCTCGGCCCCCGTTTTGTAGATATGTCAGAAGCGTATGATAAGAAAATGCGGGAATTTGTTATCGGTTACGGGATTGAAAGAGGAATTGAAGTGAAAGAAGGAATTTATATGGGTCTACAGGGCCCTACTTTTGAGACCCCTTCTGAATATGGTATGGTTAGAAAACTGGGAGCTGATTGTGTGGGAATGAGTACGGTTCCGGAAGTGATTGTCGCCAAACATCAGGGAATGAGGGTTTTCTGTATATCTGTTATTACCGATTTAGGAGGACCCGAAATTGCAGTTCCGGTTTCACATGAAGAAGTATTGAATGCAGCCAACAAAGCGATGCCTCAAATCATAACATTGGTAAAGGGGCTGATAGGTAGCGGAATTTAATCGAAGTCCGAATTTCGGGCTTCGCAAAATGAAATGAAATGTTCGAAAAATTAAAAAAGCGCTGGAACATACAAAGCAACTTTCAATTGATTTTGATACTGATTGTATTTTCGATTACAGGTTCGGCATCGGCCTGGGTTTCCAAGCCTTTTGTAGAATGGATTGGCTTGAGTAAAGACGATATGCCTGTATGGCTCTTCACGGTTCTGCGATTGATTTTAATCTTTCCTATTTACAATATATTATTAATCATTATTGGAACTGTCTTTGGGCAATTCAGGTTTTTCTGGTCGTTTGAAAAGAAAATGTTTTTACGGTTCTTACCAAAGAAAAAAGCCGTAGGGCAGAGCTAATAAATAATTATAAAATAACTTTGCAGGATTAAGAAATTGTTTTTAATTTTGCGCACCATTGTAAAACCTCTGACGAAGTACGTGAATGTTTTCAGTGTTAATAAATTAAATTACCCAAATGGAAAGTTTAGTTAAATACGTACAAGACAAATTTGTAAACAAAAAAGAATTTCCTGCATTTTCAACAGGAGATACTATCACGGTTTTTTATGAGATCTCGGAAGGTGGGAAAACCCGTACACAGTTTTTTAAAGGTGTAGTTATTCAGCGAAAAGGACAAGGGGCTACTGAAACTTTTACCATCCGTAAAATGAGTGGCGAGGTAGGAGTAGAAAGAATCTTCCCGGTTAATTTACCTGCGATCCAGAAAATTGAATTGAACAAGAAAGGTAAAGTAAGACGTGCAAGAATTTACTATTTCAGAGATTTGAGAGGTAAGAAAGCACGTATCAAAGAAGCATAAGATTTCTAAATAATAATAAAGAAGACTCTCAGGTTAGTTATGACTTGAGAGTTTTTCTTTTTCTATCCGTGAATAATCCTCAGGCTCAGGAAGTATCCATTGCTGGTGGCCGAAATAATTCCATTTAACCGAACCCAAATCTGTCTTCTCATCAATATAAGGAAAATAAGGTCCGCCATTGATGGACAATTTGGAATCTACGTACACCGAAACATCTTTTCCTTTTTTTGCATATTGCTTTTTAAGATATTGTGCAAGCTGCCATGTCATATCGGCCCGGCCGAAAACAGATCTTTTCTGAAAACTGGTCATATACTCGTCCAGGTTTACGCGCTCACGTTTTTGGCCTTTTTTGTCCACAATATAGAATTTGGCCGATGCTGATTTGGTTCTCAGCATCATTCTCCATGAAAGGCGATGCCCTTCTTCGGTCCAAAGCACATCGCCCGGTATCGTCCAGTGCCGTAAAGGAAGGTAAACCTGCCATGCGATGTAAAGAAAAAATACAAATGTGAATACAACCTGGTTTTTGTGGCGCGGTTGAAATTCGTTGGAACCCGGAACGAATGAAGTTTTTCTCGGGAAAAATACGCTTCTGATGGCTTCCGGCGGAAAACAAAAAACGGCTAAGGCCAAAGCAAAATAAGGAAAAATGCCAATTTGTAGTGTAATGGAATTGAAAATGTGAAAAAACAAAGCAGCTAAAAGCGCGCCTATTCGTGTTCTCTTCCAGAGCAGCAACGGGACAATCAACAAATCAAAACCAAAACCCAGCCATGAAAATAATTGAGCAAATTCCCTTGACTGAAGCGTATGTGTCAACGGCTCCCATTGAATTTCTTTGTTTGCCCACACGGCAACGCTTCTGTACCTGAGCATAAGAAAGTCTCCGTTCATCCAGCCCGGATAAAGTTTGGCGACAGCTGCAAAAGTATAAACGATTAATAATTGAAGTATAAAAATAAGCCGTGTCCAGTTGTAAGTATAATTGCTTCTGATTCTCGGCCAGAGCCATACATCAATAGCTTTATAACGGTTTGCAGGAATAAAGACCATAAACCACGCAATTAGCATGACGAGGTAATAATGATTGTTATAATGCGTCTTCTGCATGAAATAAACCAGCGACCAGCCTACTGCAAATATGAAAGATGAAAATTTATAAAATGCGCCCAGCATAATCATAACCCCAAGCAGGCCAAGAAATCCGAAAATATAATACATAGTATTTCCCAAAAGGAATTGCGTCCATTCAAACCCTATGAAAGTAAATGAAATTTGAGGATCTACGAAAGTTTCTTTCACCCAACCGGTCGCAATGGCTCCCCAACATTCAACCATCATCAGAAGCCCGAAAAAAATCCGGAAAACGATGATCTGTGAATTGTCAATTCTGTTAAATAAAAAATTTCCGTACATAGCTGAATTGCGTATCAAATCTATTAAAATTAAAAATATATACAGAAAATTAAATTTAATTTTTAAATTAGGAAATAGAACAAAATTGAAATGAAACCCATATACATATTGGACCTCGATTTTTTAGACGAATCTCATTCCATTGCTTCATTTTTAATAGAATCTTCAGACGGATTGATTCTAATAGAATGTGGGCCTGAAACAACTTTTGATCATTTAAAGCAGGCGATTTCCCAAAAGGGATTTGACTGGAAAGAAGTGAAGCATGTTTTATTGACGCATATTCACTTTGACCATGCCGGGGCTGCGTGGAAGTTTGCCCGGAACGAAGCAAAAATCTATGTTCACCCCATCGGGTTACCTCATTTGCAGAATCCTGAAAAGTTATGGAATTCTGCTAAAATGATTTATCAGGATGACATGGAGCGGCTTTGGGGAAGAATGGAGCCAGTCGATGAAAATCTTTTGGTGCCGGCAGATGACGCCGATATGATTACCATTGGTGATATGGAATTTAAAGTACATTACACGCCCGGACATGCAGTTCATCACAATGCCTTTCAACTGGGAAATACAATTTTTACAGGAGATGTGGCAGGGGTGAAAATTAATAACGGGCCGGTTGTTCCGCCTTGTCCGCCGCCTGACATCAATATTGGCTTGTGGAAAGGATCCATTCAGAAATTAAGAAATTTTAATCCGGAGTTTTTATATCTGACCCATTATGGTAAAGTAGAAAATATTCAACAACATTTTGATGAGCTGGAAATTATCCTTGAGGATTGGGCGAACTGGATAAAACCTTATTTCGACTCCGGAATTTCTACTGAAGAAATCACGCCTAAATTTATGGCTTACACCAAAAAGCAATTAAAAAATGCCGGCATTTCGGACCAGGACATTCAACGATACGAATATGCAAATCCGAGCTGGATGTCGGTTTCCGGGCTGCTTCGTTACTGGAGGCTAAAGGAGCAGGGAAGAGTCTGACTATCTTAGCGTTTTATATTTAAAATAGAAGTTTTCCATTATCTTTATTTTTGCAAAATGAATCGAAGAGTAATTAAAAAAATAATCCTGACTATGACAATCAGCTTGTTTATATTCTTAATAATAACTGTTCTTATACCTTTTTTAAATTTTTATTTTCAGGATTCAGGGAATTCAAATGAGAATAAAATAATCTATATAGCGCACCGAGGTGCTTCTACTTTAGCTCCTGAAAATACATTACAGGCATTTGAGTTGGCTCTTAAGCAGAACGTTGATATGATTGAATTAGATGTTCACTTGTCTAAAGACGATTCAATAATTGTTACCCATGATAGAAATTTAAAAAGAACAACAGATTTGGATAAAAATGTAGGAGATTTGACATATGAAGAAATACAAAAAGCTAAAATAAAAGATAAGGATGGTAATATGACATTTGAAAAAGTTCCGACCCTGGATGATGTTTTAAAGCTGATCAATGGTAAGAAAAAAGTTTTAATTGAATTGAAATCTTCACGAAATGAGCCCTATTTAAATTTGGTAGATAAAACTTTGCAGTGTATAAGCAAAAACAAGGCTGAAGATTGGGTTGCGGTTCAGTCTTTTGAAAAAAAATACTTAGAAGAGATAATTGAAAAAAATAAATCTATAGAGTGCCAGCAACTTATATTTGGCGTTTCCAGCATATTGCCGGTTTATTTTGATACGAAAATAAGATTTGGAAAGTTTGAGCCGATTGCCGGTGTTAGCTCCGTTAATATTTTTTACATTTATTTGAATTCCTCATTTGTAAACCGAATGCACCAGAAGGGGATTAAAGTTATGACGTTTACAATTGACAAAAAAAAGGATGCTCAAAGAGCCGTTAATTTTGGTGTAGATGGAATTATTACAAATGATGTTTCAGCTATAAATGTGTCTGCTAATTGAATTTTTCAAAGTAAACAGACATTTTCTTTTCATAAAATTCGGTAAATAATTTATTTACCTTATTTACATAAAAGAAAAACATAAAAGTAGAACAAATGGTTATAAACACGAAAATGGTTGCAATAACAAACCAAACTGAATATTCGCTGATTTTTCCAAATGCTATAATTCCTATCCAGCCCGTCAATGCAACAATGTTGGGCAAGAAGTAAATAAAAAATCCAATGGAAGCATTCAGGTATTTGGCAATGGTCGTTTGGGTTTTGTTTTTAAAAAAAGAATTCCCATACAAAAAGCCTAGCCAGGAAGCATGCGGATGCCCTGTGGATTTACTTACAACCTTCATCAGCTCAAGAGTATAAAGCTCAATTCTTTTTTCAACAATGTGATTTGCATTTTGAACGCCTGCCCAAGCTGAAATCGCCAGCAGAGCTATTATGCCCACAACTGTCAGGGTATCGGGGTTTTCTTTAATTTCTTTAACCAATGTATTATCGGCCTGAAAAAAACTACTGAGAGGGATAATTATTGCAGACAAAAAAATTAAGCTGCCGGTGTAAGCCATTTTTACTCTCCAATTTATTTCATCTCTCATACTTTTAATTTCCTCAAGATAATAAGCAATATCATTATCAGAAATTACGATCGTATTCTTTTTCATTTTTTGTTTCAGTAGATAAAAAATTAATGCAGGGAAAGTTATAAAAATTTTATTAAATCTTACTTTTCCGGAATTACGGCTTCCAGAAAACTTCTTTAAAATTTATAATTTTATCGTTTTCAATCTCAATTCCTTCATTTTCCAGGAGTTGCTGCATCAGATCGGGCGGGGAAAAATGATGTTTTCCTGTCAGTAATCCGTTTCGGTTGACCACGCGGTGCGCCGGAACATCGGGCTCATTTCCGGCAAAATTCATTGCATAGCCTACCATACGGGCTGAACCTTTCCTGCCTAAAAATTCCGCAATTGCCCCATAAGAAGTAACTTTTCCCTCGGGAATTTTCCGGGCGACTTCATACACCTTTTGATAAAATGATTCTTCTTTAGAATCCATTTAATTGTTTTGTTTGTAAATTTAATCATTCCAATTACATTTTTGAATGAAAAACGAAATTGAAATCAATGCCATAAGGAGCCGCCCCCGGTTTAAAGTCATAGCAGAAATGACCGCGGAAGAATTTTCTGAAAAAATGAGCTTTCATCTCAAAAACCGCAAAAAGATCTTGGGCGGATATTCAAACCGTGAGGTCAGTGTAATCCGTTTACGACAGGACAAAGAAGAATACTGGGCTCCGCAGCTGCAGATAAGAATTGAAGAAAATGAGGATATCCCCGGGACAATTATCATTCGTGGATTATTCGGTCCAAGGCCTTCTGTCTGGACTCTGTTTATGTTTTCCTATGGCCTGGGCGGCGCCATATTGTTGACAACCGGACTTTATGGCTGGATTGAACTCGCTTTAGGAATCGGTAATTTTTGGGTATGGACCAATCTGATCGGAGCTTTATTAATTATTGGACCTTACATTTCTGCTAAAATCGGACAAAGAATTGCTAAAAGCCATATGGATGTCCTCCGGACTTTCATTGAACGTGTTCTGGTTGAGGAAAAAATAATTTTCAGGTAATTATTTTAAGGGTAAATAGACCCTCATCCTCCGTTACTTCAATGAAACACTTATTCCGGCATTGACACCAACCGTATACGGATTGTAATTTTTAATGTCATTTACCGGGTTTACCAAATATTTAAAATTCGGTTCCAGATTCAGCTTAACGGTTTCTGAAAGATTCAAATCAAATTTTAATCCCGCGTTGGCGCTGAATGAAACATTGTTCAGATTATTGGCTTTTCCCAGTTCTTCTGTATAATCATCAGTATGGGCATAAATTTTATTTTTGGAAAGCATCCATGTACTTCCGCCCGCCGTAGCGCTGATGCCGATGGAATTGGTTTGGAAGAGGCTTATTTCTGCTTCCAGCGGGATTTCCACATAGCTTGATTGTTGCTGAATATTGCCATTTCCAACTTTATTGTTCAATTCATTGTTAGACAAGGAAGCGCTCAGGGAATTGTCGATTCTTAAGTTTCCGTTGTAATTCACATTATTGACCTGATCCATAGACGGGAGGTTACGCCCCTGGATATTGGAAGCCAGAGGAACATCTTTTGTAATCTGCTCAAACCCAATCATGGAAACACCGGTTCTTATTTTTACTGTCGGACTGATGGCATAAGCGGCTTTCACTCCGTATGCGAGCGTGATGTTATTTTCCGTTTCGTACTGGCTCATTTCATCGGAAAGCATAGAATTTCCTACAAATGTATTCAATGCCATTGGTGAAGCAAATCCGGCGATGTAAAATCGGTCAAAATCTGTTTTTTTCTTTTTAAATGGTTTTGATTTTTCTTTTTGATTTAAATTATCGTTAACAGCCAATAGAGATTCCTGGTTTGATTCTTCTTTGGAATTTTCAATATTCATATTTTCAATGGCGGAAGGATTCCAGACCGGCATTTCCCAGGCTAATTCAGGTTGAGTCGTATTTATATCATTTTCCTGTTTGAGGTTTTCGGGCTTCTGAATATTGTTTGAGTAGGATTCATCCATCAAAAGATTGAAAAATCCTTCTTTCTGATTATTTTCCTTCTTGGTTTCATAAGCAGGTATGGCAAATCCGGAATAAGCTTTTTTTGTAAGATTCATATTTAGGGAAACAGGATTCATTTGTTCACGAGAAGGTTGTGAGAGAACTGAACTTTCTGTTTCAGGCATATGGGAATCGGGTGAATTATGAAGCGAATTTTCCAATGACTCACTTTGTGAAGATTTCACCACATTTTGATTGCTTTCCTGTTGATTGAATTCGATCATATAACCGCCGCCTATCATCAGTAAAAACAGAGCTGCGATCCCGGAAGCTTTTAACCAGAAAGGCAGGACTCTTTTCTTTTCTTTTTTGGCAATATGCTGTTGGATAAAAGTCCAGGAATCAGCCGGCGGCTCCTGTGGTATATTTAATCCTTTTTTGAAATACTGGTCAATTTTCCTTCTCATTTTGACACGATTTTTATTTCACTGTTTTTTTTTAATAATTCTTTTAATTTCTCTCTCGCCCTTGACAAATTAGATTTTGATGTTCCTACAGAGATGTCGAGCATTTCGGCAATTTGCTGGTGCGAATATTCCTCTATAACATAAAGGTTAAAGACTTGTTTGTAACGGCCAGGTAATTCCCGTATAAAATCAAGTAAATCCTGGTAAGAATAATCTTCGAATTCAAGTTCGGTATCGTCATCGTTTTCAATTTCTTCAGAAGTAATTTCTTCATTGATCACATACAGATGATTTTTGTGCCGGTGTCTTTCTATGCAGCTGTTCACCATAATGCGACGCATCCATCCTTCAAATGAACCTTCAAAACGGTACTGTGAAATTTTATTGAAAATCATAATGAAGCCATCCTGAAAAACATCCTGCGCATCTTCATAGCTATTGGTATAACGAAGACATACGGAAAATAGGGAGGCAGAGAAAAGTTTATAGACATCTGCTTGCGCAGCTTCTCTGTTCTCCTGGCATTGACGGATTAGTATGTTCAGGTTTTCATCCAATCAGAATCATTTTATGGAATTTCAATTTCCCTGATGATAAATATATCTTGCCCGTTTTCATCAACCCCATTCCAGAAACGGAATGTGTAAATTCCGCTTGCTTCAGGCTTAAATTGTAAAACATAAGAAGCCGGATCGGAAGTTTCCTCGCATGAATTGTCTGAATATTTAGAAGTGACCATAGAAACACTTCGTTCATTTCCAAGTATATGATATTCATAATCAAAAAAATTTTCACAACTGCTTGTCCTTGTGAAAAAGGTTTTGATTTCAGTTACCTGTCTCGCCGGATGGATTTCTCCAACCTGAACGCTGTCAATCGCTTTGTATTGATAGGTAACATTCAACGTTGGTTCATCATCCAAACAGGACGTTACTGTCAGGCCTATTAAAAATAATCCGATAAACCATTTTAAATTTTTCATTTTCTTTGGGCATTTAATCTTACAGATTAGACGTAAAAAATAAAAAAAGGTTGCGTTAGCTGCAAATAATTGAGAAAGTTACGAATTATTTTTCGTTCAAAAGGTCAGGGCGTCTTTTTTGTGTTCTTTCAATAGAATTTTGGTGGCGCCACTGTTCAATTTTTGGAAAATCACCTGACAGCAAAATATCGGGAACTTTCAAACCCTTGTATTCTGCCGGGCGGGTATAAACTTCGGGTGCGAGCAAATCGTCCTGAAACGAATCGGACAGGGCAGAGGTCTCATCATTTAGTACACCGGGAAGCAGCCGGATGATGCTGTCCGCCAAAACGGCCGCGGCAAGTTCGCCACCGCTTAAAACATAGTCGCCGATGGAAATTTCCCTTGTGATGAACATATCACGCGCACGCTGGTCGATACCTTTGTAATGTCCGCAGAGCATAATAATGTTTCCTTTTAGTGAAAGTTCATTGGCAATGTCCTGGTTAAGCGTTACGCCGTCCGGTGTAAGGTAAATGATTTCATCATACTTACGTTCTGCCTGTAATTTGGAAATGCATTTGTCAATTGGTTCTATCATCATCACCATTCCGGCCCCACCGCCATACTGGTAGTCATCAATCTGTCCGTACCGGTTCAACGCAAAATCACGAAGATTATGCAAATGAACTTCTACCAGTCCTTTATCCTGCGCGCGTTTGAGGATGGATGCTTCAAAAGGGCTTTTCAATAATTCAGGCAAAACGGTGATGATGTCTATGCGCATGGGGCAAAAGTATAAAATATCCTTATACTCGTACTAAACTTTGTACATTTGCAATCAAAATTGTAGCAAAATGTTTCCATATAACCGTCCGAGAAGATTACGGAAAAATGAGTCCGTCAGAAGCTTAGTCAGAGAATCAAGCCTTACACCCAATGATTTCGTTCTTCCCATTTTTGTAGCGGAAGGCGAGAACGTAAAACAGGAAATTCCGTCTATGCCGGGAATTTACCGCCATTCCCTGGATTTAACGATTAAGGAAGTACGCGAAATCCGGGACTTGGGAATCAAAGCGGTAAATATTTATGTAAAAGTTAATTCGAATCTGAAAGATAATACCGGAAAAGAGGCCTGGAATCCTGACGGTTTGATGCAAAAAACGATTCGGGCTATAAAAGATGCTGTTCCGGAAATGATTGTGATGCCCGACGTGGCACTTGATCCTTATTCCATTTACGGTCACGACGGAATCATCGGAAAAGGTCAGATCTTAAATGACGAAACGGTGGAAGCCCTGGTAAAAATGAGTTTGTCGCACGCCGAAGCCGGATCCGATTTCGTGGCACCAAGCGACATGATGGATGGACGTGTTGGAGCAATCCGTGAAGCATTGGAAGAAAACGGCTTTCCCAACGTGGGAATTATGTCGTATGCGGCAAAATATGCGAGTTCTTTTTATGGGCCGTTCCGTGATGCTTTGGACAGCGCACCGGTAGATAACGGGGAAGTTCCGAAAGACAAAAGGTCCTATCAAATGGATTACCACAATGCCTATGAAGCGCTTCGTGAAGTGGAGGAAGACATCGCGGAAGGAGCCGATATCGTGATGGTGAAGCCCGGAATGGCATATCTGGACATCGTCCGTTTGGTAAAAGATAATTACAACATCCCAATAGCGGTTTATCAGGTTAGCGGCGAATATGCGATGATCAAAGCCGCATCTGCAAACGGCTGGCTGGAGCACGATAAAATTATGCTTGAAAGTCTTACAGCCTTCAAACGGGCCGGAGCCGATATGATTTTTACATATTTTGCAAAGGAAGCAGCAAAATTGTTGGGATAAATTCTTAAATTACCTTTTTAATTCATAAAAATTTGAATCCTAAAAAATTACAGGACACTATTCTCAATGCTAAGAAAGGGAAACGTCAAGCCCAAAATGTTTTGATGGATTTGTTCTGGAAGAGTGTTTACAATTATGTCTTTTCCAAAATCAATGATGAAGAAGAAGCAGAAGATATTGCCATTGAAACTTTTACAAAAGCATTTGCAAAGCTGAAGCTGTACAATTCCGATTTTGATTTTAAGACCTGGGTGCTGTCTATTGCGCATAACACAATGATTGACCACTTCCGCAAATCATCCGGCTTGAAGCTTTCACTGGATGATGAGAATTACCCCATAGACATACAGGAAGATTTGCCCAGTCCTGAAGAATCACTTATCCAAAAGCAAGATAATGATGCTCTGCAAAATCAGTTGCAAAAGTTGAAGCCCGAGTACAGCCGCATTCTGGAGCTTCGGTTTCTGGAAGAGAAAACCTATAAGGAAATTGCCGATGAACTGGGTTTGTCTATGGCCAATGTAAAAATACGTTTATTGCGGGCCCGTCAATTATTGCAGGAAATATTAAAAGGATGACCGGGCTTGATAAAGCTCAAATCTTATCGGATTAAAAATTGTTGAAAACTATGTTAATTAATTGTTGATATCCATACGATTTTTTAATTTTAGACGTTGTAATTTTAGGTCTGTAAAAATTAAAAGGAGCATGAGATTTTGGAAATTTTACATTTTGATTATTGGTGTTTTTTCTTTAACAGCTTGTAATTCGACCAAAAAAATATCCTACAAATCTTCTGAATACAATAAAAGAGAAACCCGGCACAAGAATTCTTCTGGTTCCAAAAGTGCTGATTTTGTCCTAAGTGAAGCTAAAAAATTTTTGGGAACTCCTTATAAATATGGTGGAACAAGCCGTTCCGGTTTGGATTGCTCCGGTCTGGTTATCAATGCTTTTGATGCGGTTGGATATCACATGCCGAGAATTTCCCGTGATCAGGCCAATGAAGGAAAAGAAATCAGGCTGCGCGATGTGCGTGAAGGAGATCTGGTTTTTTTCAAAACTTCGGGTTCCGGCATCAGCCATGTTGGGATTGTTGAAAAAGTTAAAAACGGGGAAATCTTCTTTATACATTCATCCACATCTCAAGGTGTGATTGTGAGCTCGCTGGAAGAGACTTACTGGAACAAGCGTTTTGTGAAGGCGACTCGTGTCCTTTAGTTCTCTTTTTATCCGCCATTAAATCTTAAAATAATCCCGCATCAATTCTGCGTTTTCAATACTTGAAGTATTGATTTCCATTATTTTTGGGAAATTGGAGTTCGAATAAAATTGATTTAGCTCAGAATCTAATCCTCCTAAATCTTCCACCAAAACATACTCAAAATCAAACATTTTGGCTAAATGTTCTGCCGATAAGTGGTGCCGTGTTTCAAATACTGATTCTAGAACCCCCGAATCTTCTGGCCCCGGAATGATCTTGAAAATGTTTCCGCCACCGTTGTTGATAAGGATTATCCGAAATGAATTCGGTAAATAATTGTTCCATAACCCATTGCTATCATAAAAAAAGCTGATGTCGCCCGTTACCAGAATGGTTTGTTTTTCATTTATCATAGAAGCCCCTGCAGCTGTTGAGGTACAGCCGTCAATACCACTCGTGCCACGGTTGCAGAAAATTTCATTTGAGTAGTTATGATCAAATAACTGTGCGTAACGAATGACAGATGAATTTCCGTAATGGATCTGAGCTCTTTCGGGATAAGTTTCAATTAACCGTTCAAAAGCTTTAAAGTCCGAATAAGATATTTTCTGCGAGAATTCTTTCTGTTTGATTTCTTTTTCAATCCTTATGGAATTCCAGTCGTTGAAATAATGTGATTTTTCCTGATAGATTTTCGGAACAAACTTTTCCAGGAAATTGACCGGGTTGCATTGAATTTTTTCGGTCAGACACTGATAAGTGTCGGGTTGCCAGAATTCATCCAGGTGCCAGTGTTGTAGAGGTTTATGATCTCGTATAAATGCTTTTACTTTTTTGGAAACCACATTTTGCCCGATTGTCAGCAGTATTTCTGGTTTTATATGCTCCAGTGTTTCTTCTTTTAAGGAAAAAATTACCGAATCGATCTTATTGAAGAATCGTTTGGAATGAAGATTAGAAATTGTTTCGGTCATCACAACCACCGAATCATCATCGGCCAGCTTATAAATCCAGTCATTCAGCTTTTCATCCGGAAATTGCATTCCTACCAACACCAGTTTTTTTTTGGCAGAACTCCATCGTTTTGCAAAATCATCTATGTCAATTTTGACCTTTTCTTTTTGTGAAATTTTGAATTCTTCAAAATGAATATCGATCGTTTGCTGAAATTCATATAAAGGTTCGGAAAACGGCATATTGATATGCACCGGCCCTGAGTTCTGCAGGCAGCTTGCAACTGCTTTTTTGATCAATCCTAAATTATCGGTTAAAGATTGTGTGGATTCATTTTCGGTCAATTGAGTGCTATAATAAGTATGCAGATCCAGCACATTTTTTTGGCGGATGGTTTGCCCGTCAAAATTATCGACCAAATGCTCAGGCCGGTCGGCCGATAAAATAATCAATGGAATATTCTGGTAAAAAGCTTCGGTCACTGCAGGATAATAGTTTACCAGTGCGGAACCCGATGTACAGCAGGCTACGACCGGTTTTCTGAGCTGCTGTGCCATTCCCAAAGCTACGAATCCGGCCGAACGTTCGTCCACAATGCTGTAAGTTTTAAAGTCGGGATGATGTGTGAAATGCGTTGACAATGCACCATTGCGCGAGCCGGGTGAAAGTACGATATGTTCAATTCCGAGAGATTTGAATGTTTCGGCAATGAGCTGAACATTTAGTTTTTTGGAATATATTTTCTTCAAAATAGAGTGCTTATTTGCAAAGCAAATGTAGGATGAATTTACGAATCAGTCAATCGGAATTTGTAGATTTGCGGCTGATAATCAGAAAATCTGAACAATGATTATAGGAAACGGACTTATAGCGAATGCTTTCAGAAAAGATGACCGTGATGATGTGGTTTTTTTTGCTTCGGGTGTCTCCAACTCATTGGAAACTAATGAGGATCAGTTTCTTAGAGAAGAAAATTTAATTCGAAAAACGATAGAAGAAAACCCCGGGAAACTTTTTATATACTTCAGCACATGCAGCATCTATGATTCTTCCAAAAATGGAAGCGCATATGTGAATCATAAGCTGAATATGGAGCATCTGGTTTCGACTGCATGCAATCGTCACCTGATCGCGAGGGTGAGCAATGCCGTAGGAAAAGGAGGAAACCCAAATACTTTGATCAATTATCTGATTGATTCCATTCGATGCGGAACTGAAATTAAAGTTCATATAGATGCCACCCGTAACCTGATTGATGTAAAAGATGTGGTTGAAATTATTTTAGATTTGATAAAGCTGAAGAAAATTAACAGGATCGTGAATGTTGCTTATGCAAGCAATTATCCGATTTTGGAAATTATAGCAATAGTTGAAGGCTTCTTACAGCAAAAAGGGAATCTATATCTTGAAAAGAAGGGACAAAGCTATTCCATAGATATTCCCGATGCCTTAGCCTATTTCAGGCAGCATAATTTACTTGACGAAGAAAATTACCTGTATGGAATTTTGGAGAAATATTTTTAAAATTTGCGTTCATACCGCCATTTGAATATCTTGAAACCTAATCCGGCAGGAAGATTTTGTAAGAAGTTTTTCTTTTTTAAGCCGAAAGAAAATCCAGATGAAAAATAATCTGAAATAGAAAGTCGCGGGGCTTTTTTAAGCCGTGCATAATTCTGCTTCCAGTAATCCGGATCATTTCGCATAGACTTCCATTGCATCTGAAGCGTAGTTTCTTTGAATCCGATTAGCTTTTTCTTGATTAATTGCCTGCGTTTGGAGCCCGATTCATTGTAACCTTTTGTGAACCATTCGACTATGGTTTGGTGGTTTTCGAAATTCACTTTTGTTCGGTTGAAAATTACCGAATCGCTATGCAAATAATAGAGATAGGTAATATCGTCAATGATAGAAAGTGAGTTGGTTTTTAGCATTAGATGGAAAAACCAGAGTTCGTCCTGTGCATAAAGACCGGGAATAAAATAAATTTTTTCTTCCTTAAGAAATTTTCTTTCAAATAGTTTATTCCAGGAAGGAACCGGAAAAAGTCCGTTACAATACGCCTCGAAAATTTCTTCGTTATTGTTGTAGATTTTCTTTTGGGAGCAAGTTGGAAAGCCGAAATCTTTAATGGTATTGTCAAACGTATTGATCCAACGGTTTTGGGCAATCACTATCTGCACTTTTTTGTCCAGAATTTCTTTTACCAAAAGCTCAATACAGTTAGGCAAAATTTCATCATCGCTGTCCAAAAAATACAGAAATTCTCCTTTTGAATGATCAATTCCAGTATTTCGTACAACCGAAAGCCCTGAATTTTTTTCGTGATGGAGCAGTTGTATGCTTAAATCAGGATGATTGAAAATGTATTTTTCAATGATTTTCACGCTGTTGTCCGGCGTACAGTCATTTATTAAAATAATCTCTAAATTCTTATAGGTTTGGTTTCTGACAGATTCCAGGCAGCGTAAAATATATTTCTCACATTTATAGACAGGAATGTTTATGGAGATTAAGGGGGTATTCATTTTAAACTTTAAAGAAATCTTTGTACCAATCTACAAAGTGATTAATTCCTTCCCTTATGGGAGTTTGAGGCTTATATCCTAAATCGCGGATTAAATCTGAAACATCGGCATAAGTGGAGGGAACGTCTCCGGCCTGGATGGGCAGCATATTTTTTTCTGCGGTTTTGCCGATCTTTTCTTCCAAAGCTGTGATGAAGTCCATCAGCTTTACAGGATTATTATTTCCGATATTGTAAATTTTATATGGCGCAGAAGACACAGAGGCATCATCAGAATCCGGATTCCAATCAGGGTTTTCACTTGGAGGATTGTCGTTTACACGAATAACTCCTTCCACAATATCGTCTATATATGTAAAATCCCGCTGCATTTCGCCATGGTTGAACACATCGATCGGACGATTTTCAAAAATGGCTTTTGTGAAAAGGAAAAGCGCCATGTCGGGTCTTCCCCATGGGCCGTAAACCGTGAAAAACCGTAATCCTGTAGATGGAATCCTGAACAAATGGCTATACGTATGCGCCATCAGCTCATTTGCCTTTTTGCTGGCCGCATACAGGCTAATGGGGTGGTCAACGTTATCTTTTGTAGAGAAAGGTTGTTTTTCGTTCAACCCATAGACACTTGAGCTGCTTGCATATGTTAAGTGCTTGATGTTGTAATGACGGCAACATTCCAAAATATTCATAAATCCTACAATGTTTGCATCCATATACGCATCCGGGTTGGTCAAAGAATATCTCACTCCGGCCTGTGCGGCCAGATTAACGACTTTGTCAAATTTCTGTTCGGAAAATAATTTTTCAAGGTTAGCTTTATCTTCCAGATTAAGTTGGATGAATTGGTAATTGGGATAAATTGAGCTTTGAATCAAACGGTTGTATTCAATTTTTTCTTTGCTGATTCCCGTATTTTCCAATCGCCCGTATTTTACCCGAATGTCGTAATAATCATTTATGGAATCCAATCCGATAATTTCATCGCCTCTTTCCAGTAATCTTTTAGCGAGATGAAACCCGATAAATCCTGCTGTGCCGGTAATAAGTATTTTCATTTAGATTTAAAATTTCGAGGCAAATATAATAAGTCTCCGAGTAAATAAAATTATATATTTGCATTTCAAACAACCTATAACTCTATTTATGTTTAAAAAAAGCATAAGCAAAATCCTATTTCCTTTTGCACAGGAAAGTCAAGTTGAGCTTGATTTGATGAAAAATCCGCTTTTAATGGTACCTGGCGATGTCTTTTTTATTATATATTTAATATTTCTGAGTATTTTTAAAAACCGCCAGTTGAGAGATAAGTTATTTCCGGGTGTTAACAGATTGTTTGATTTACAAGATAAGGTTGTACCAATTTAGTTAAGAATTGATAATTAAAAATTCATGATCCCTGTAACAAAGCCCTACCTTCCACCTCAAAATGAATATGATTACTATCTCCGGAAAATTTGGGAATCCAATTGGCTGACCAATATGGGGCCGTTATCTACCCAACTTGAAACAGAACTAAAAAGATACTTAGATGTAAAAAATTTATTATTTGTTACAAATGGGACAGTGGCAATCCAGATGGCAATCAAAGCATTGGATATAAAAAATGAAATTATTACAACGCCATTTTCTTTTGTTGCCACGACTTCCTGCATTGTATGGGAAAGTTGCCGGCCGGTATTTGTAGATATAGACCCTGAATCTTTTTGTATTGACGCATCTAAAATAGAACAGGCTATAACTCCGGAAACAGAAGCAATTTTGGCAACTCATGTATATGGTAATCCATGTGATGTTGAGAAAATTGAGGCTATTGCAAAAAAGCATAATTTAAAAGTTATCTATGACGGAGCACATGCTTTTGGGGTAAAAATAAAAGGAAAGTCTGTTTTTGAGTATGGAGATATATCTACTTGCAGTTTTCACGCCACGAAACTTTACCATACCATAGAAGGCGGAATGGTCGTTTGCAATGACCCGAAAATTCATGATAGATTAACAACTGTCAGAAATTTTGGGATTTCTGGCTTTGAGTCCTTTGCTGAATTGGGTATCAATGGCAAAAATTCTGAATTTCATGCCGCGATGGGACTGGTAAATCTGAAATATATTGACAATATTTTTCAGAAAAGAAAGGCTATCTGTGAACTATACGATAAAATATTAACGGGAGTAAATATTCATCAACCAAAATGGCATTTTCAGGCAACTCAAAACTATGCTTATTATCCTATTTTACTGGAAAGTGAAGAGAAATTGCTTAAAATGAAAGGTGAATTAGAAAAAAACAACATACAAACCAGAAGATATTTTTATCCGAGCCTTGCCTCGGCCTTACCTTATCTGGAGAAAACGGCGATGCCGGTAGCAGATGATGTAGCCAAAAGGATTTTGTGCCTGCCTCTATATTATGATTTGACTTTTGAAGAAGTTGATTTAGTTTGCAGGATGATTTTAGCAATTCAAAGCACTTAGGAAATGGTAACGGCCATCATGCAACCTTATTTCTTTCCCTACATCGGGTATTTTCAACTTATTAATGCGGTTGATAAGTTTGTGGTTTATGATAATATTCAATATTCGAAAAAAGGCTGGATCAATAGAAACAGGATATTGTCTAACGGGAAAGATGAATATATTACACTGCCTTTGAAAAAAGATTCTGATTATTTGGATATCAATCATCGTTTTCTATCTGACACTTGGGAGGATGAGAAACAAAAAATGATGAATAAAATTATAAACAGCTACAGGAAATCTCCTTTTTTTAGCCAAAACATTTCTGTAATCGAAAATATTCTGAATTTTCCTGGTAAAAACCTGTTTGATTTCATTTATCATTCATTATCCGTTTTGTGTGACAAATTTGAAATTTCAACAGAAATATTGATTTCTTCAAAAATAGATCATAATTCCCGGCTGAAATCAGAAGAGCGTGTTATAGCAATTTGTGAATCGCTGAATGCCAAAACATATATAAATCCAATAGGAGGATTAAATCTGTATAACAAAGATAATTTTCTCAGGAAGGGAATTCAATTACAGTTCCTGAATGCCAATAAGACAGAATATCAGCAGTTTGACAATGGCTTCATTCCTTACCTTTCGATTATAGACTTATTGTTTTTCTTACCTTTGGAAGAAATAGTGAAAATGATTAAAACCGACTTTTATATCTTGTAATGGAAATATTTCAATGGGAAAAACTGGGGCTTCTGTTTAGTCCGCAAAAGCATAGTTCACAAGAATGGATGAACAGCTTTGCGCAAGCTCCTCATGTCTTACAATATGACGATTATTTCAGAGTATATTTTTCCTGCAGACCCAAACCGGATGATAACGGTCAATTTGTAAGCTATTCCGCCTATGTTGATTTTAATGACCGTTTTGAAGTCGTAGGAATTGCCAATGAACCGATATTTAAGCTTGGTAATTTAGGCTGCTTTGATGAATTTGGGACTTATCCCGTAAGCATTATAGAAATTGATGGAAAGCTGCATGCATATTATGCAGGGTGGACAAGGTGTGAATCTGTGCCTTTTAACACAGCCATTGGAATGGGAATAAGTGATGATGGAGGAAATACATTCCAAAAAATTGGTGACGGCCCCATATTATCTTACTCAATTGATGAGCCGTTTGTGATCAGCGGTCCGAAAATACGGAAATACAATGACTTATATTATCTATTTTATATAGCCGGGTCTGAGTGGATTTTGGATAATGATAAGCCGGAACCTGTTTATAAAATAAGAATGGCAACCTCACACGATGGACTGCATTTTGAAAAAAAGAATATCAATCTTATAGAATCCAAAACGGAATTCGAAGCGCAGGCAAGTCCCGATGTTTTTTTTAAAAACGGAAAATACCATATGTTTTTTTGCTATCGGGGAGGGAAAAATTACCGGACAAAAGAACACGGCTATAGAATAGGTTATGCCTACAGTACAGATCTCATTTCATGGATCAGGGAAGATCAAAAAGCCGGAATTACGGTTTCGGAAAATGATTTCGATAATGAAATGGTCAGCTACCCTCATATTTTTGAACGAAATAACAGTATTTATATGCTTTACCTGGGAAACGGGGTAGGCAGGGAAGGATTCGGAGGAGCAATTTTAAAAAATGATTTGATATGATGAAATGGAAAAAAAGAGGTTTAATTTTTGACCCTTCCAAAAATATCATGTATAACGGATGTGTGGAATTTGCTCAATCTCCTCAAGTAATTGTGTTTAAAGACTTTGTCAGGATTTATTTTTCAACAAGAAGCCGGGATGCAAAAGGAGAATACCTTAGCCATATCTCTTTTATTGATATGGATTTAAGTTTATCCCGAATCATCAATATTTCTCAAAAGGAGGTAATAAAATTGGGGAGCCTCGGAACATTTGACGAACATGGTATTTTCCCGATCAGCCCTTTTGTTCACAATAATGAAATATATGCATTTACTTGTGGTTGGAACAGAAGGATATCGGTACCTGTGGAAACGTCAATAGGAATAGTAAGGTCTTATGATGAAGGAGCAACTTTTGAAAGAATCGGTCCCGGCCCAATTTTAAGTTCTTCTCCTAAAGAGCCTGTTTTGGTAGGAGATGGGTTTGTGAAATATTTTGAGGGGGAGTTTCATATGTGGTATATCTTTGGAACCAAGTGGATAAATAAAACAGAAAAAGAACCTGTAGCAAGAGTGTATAAGATTGGACATGCAACATCAGAAGACTTGTTCTACTGGTCAAAAAAAGAAGAAGGAAAACAAATTATTGATAGTGTTTTGAACGAAGAAGAGTGTCAGGCTCTGCCCACAGTAGAGAAGATTGGGAACCGCTATCATATGTATTTCTGTTTTAGGGAATCTTCCGATTTCAGAACCAATCCGAAAAGGAGCTATAAATTAGGATATGCATATAGCGATAATCTTGTTGACTGGATTAGGAACGATGAGATGGGAGGTATGAAAACATCAGATGATAAGAATGACTGGGACTCGGAGATGCAATGTTACCCGCACCTTTTTAAGGTGAAAAATAAAGTATATTTGTTGTATAACGGGAATCAGTTTGGAAGGTATGGATTTGGTTTGGCTGAATTAATAAACGAATAATGAAATAACGATGAATCTCTGCTATTCGATTAATAAAGCTACCCTGCAGGAAATACTGAATCATCTGGAACGTTGTGACGATCAATTCATTCCCCCCCTCAGTTCTACAGTTATTCTTGGAGAATATGCTTATAAGATTACTCAAAAAGCAGAGAGGGTCGAATGTTACAACGAACAGAAATTGATTGCGTTAGTAGCTTTTTACATGAACAGGGAAACAGGCGTTTCATTTATTACAAATGTGAGCGTAGAAAAATTATTTAATAACTTGGGCATTGCCAGAAAACTCGTGAAAAAATGTGAAGATATATCACTCAGCCAAAATATTTTTCAAATAAAATTAGAAGTCAATATTTATAATTCAGCGGCTATTAATCTTTACAATAAGCTGGGGTATACAGAAGAAAAAAAAAATAAAACCGAAACCTTAATCTTAAAAAAAATATTAGAAAATGAGTAATAAGAGAAACTATAATCAAGAACTGAAAGATACTGCAGATCATAAATACGCATACAATTTCGATATTGATATTATGCACAAGTATATGGTCGACTCATTCATTCCTTTTTTCAAAGAAGGAAACTTATTGGAATTAGGTTCTTTTAAAGGTGATTTTACGAAAAGACTTATTCCCTATTTTGATGATATAACTTGCGTGGAAGCTTCTGATGAAGCAATAGGAACGGCGAAGAGCCGATTTGAAAAGCAAATAAGTTTTGTAAATAGCTTATTTGAAGAAGTTAGTCTTCCTGGCAAATATGACAATATTGTACTGACCCATGTTTTGGAACATTTAGACGATCCTGTATTGGTGATGAAAAGAATCAATGATGAGTGGCTCTCTGATTCAGGAAGGTTTTTTCTGGTTTGTCCGAATGCAAATGCTCCTTCACGGCAAATTGCAGTAAGAATGGGGCTTATTTCCCATAATTCTGCTATTACACCTGCAGAAAAAGAGCATGGCCACCGGATTACATATACTTTAGACACATTGGAAAGAGATGCAAAAGCGGCAGGATTAAAAATAATTCACAGGTCCGGGATATTTTTTAAAGCGCTGGCAAATTTCCAATGGGACAGACTTCTTACTACAGATATTATCTCACAAGAATATCTGGACGGATGCTTCCAGTTAGGACAAGTATACCCCGATTTATGTTCCAGCATATTTCTAGTATGTGAAAAGGGTTAAAAAGATATGAGACAAATCTCTCCTATTCTTTCAGTTTGCCTTATCACATATAACCACGGCAAATATGTTCGTAAAGCTTTAGACGGGATCTTTAGCCAGAAGGTTAATTTTCCGATGGAAGTTATTATTGCGGACGATTGTTCTACAGATAATACACGGGAAATCATTTTGGAATATTATGAAAAATACAGCAGCATAATCCGCCTGATTTTTCAGGATAAAAACATAGGTCCCGCAGAAAATTGGTACCAGCTGATGAAAAGCCCTGCAGGAAAATATATTGCTTATTTCGAGGGTGACGATTACTGGACAGATCCGCTAAAACTTCAAAAACAAATAGATTTTTTAGAACAGAATCCTTCCTATGCAATATCATTTCATGATGTCAGAGAGATAGATTTAGACGGTACCACGATTCGTAAATTACCAATCCAGAAACTGAAAGAGGATCTTACTCTTTATGATTTGGTTTCCACTAATTTTATACCGACGGTTTCCGCCGTTTTTCGAAATTATGTTACCGACTATGATTTTATTATGCAAGCCCCTATAGGAGATTACCTGCTTCATATTTCCAATGCCATGCATGGGCCGATCCGTTATCATAAAGAAATCATGGCAGCTTACAGAACCAACTCAGGTGTGTTTAGCAGCATTAAAAAATATAAGCAGCGGGAGAAGATTGTCCGGACGCTGAACATTGTTCTTAAAAAATTTGTGTTGGAAAAATTGATTGTCAACAAAATTGAACACCAAAGAAACAATCTCCTTTTTCTGATTTTCAAAGAGAAAAAGAAAGAAAACTTCTCAAAAGAAATCAAAGCTATGCTTTTCGGAAACGAACAATATGATGACCTGTCTTTTCAGTTGAGAATGAAATTTTTGCTAAAATCATTTTTTGTAAATTAACGAAATGGTTACCATATTAATTAAATCATTCAACCGTCCGCATTATCTTGACCGATGCTTACAGAGCATCTGTCAGAATGTAAGCGGTGAGTATTCAATTAAAATTGTCGACGACGGTACACCGGGAAAATACTTGGATTTGATCCAAAGGAAATTTCCGCAGATTGAAATATTATTTACAGAAAGTTATCAGGAAAAATCTCAACAAATTGAAAATCAAATTGCTGTAAAAAGATCTATTCCGTCAAAGGACTGGTACAAAACGGTACAATCATCAACAGATTATATTTTGGTCATTGAGGACGATGTCTGGTTTACCGATAAGGTAGATTTTGACCGGGTGGTTGCCGATATGCAGCAGCATCTAATATCACTTTTGAGACTGGGCTGGAACGGTTTTCCGGCTCAAAACCAAACCATGAAGGTAAGCGATCAGATTATTGATGAGCAGGTTAAAGTTTTTTCACTGAACTCTTATATAATTAATTGGTTGTTTGCCAACAGGTACAAATTCTATTCGATTCTCAAAAAGCTAAAAATCATTGAACCCCGAGGATTTGAAAGATACTATCATTTCATCAGCATTTCATCGGGAATACACCGAAAAGAATACTGGCTCAAAACATGGGAGAATATGCCCAACACCATAAATGAAAAGAAACAAATTAAAAATGCGATAGCTTATTACAAAACATATCGAACACAGAATTTTATAACAAGGTACCATAAAGAAATCATCAAGACCACATTCAAATCCTCAGCTACCAATATGGGACATGAATATGGCAATAGGTTAGACGTCAATCGGTTCAATCATATTTTGAATAAAGCCTGGTACAATGGCGAATTTGATTCAATGGAAAATTATCCGAAAGATTTTTCCGATAATTACATTAAACAGTTTTTAGACAAAGCAAAAGATGCTCACGCCTTATATGAAGATTGGATAAACTGGTCGGAAAAATTTAAGCAACAATACAGGAATTTAGGTGCGCAAGTAGAATAATCATGGAAAACCGGCAAAAAAAAATAAAAATTCTTTTTCGCTTACGTTCTCTTGAAATGGGGGGAGTACAAAAAGTCATACTGGATTTTCTGGAAAATCTCCCGCAGGATAAATTTGACATAACCTTTCTTGTAAATCTCAGGCAGGGAATTTTGGTAAACTCTGTACCGGGTCATATAAAATTTATATGGCTGGCAGAAGGGCGTGAAACTTTTTCCGACAATAAATTCATTCATACTCTTCAATTGTTACTGAGAGGAATTAAACTTAAGCTTTACAAGCGGTTTCCGCAGTTATATTATAAGAAATTTGATCTGTATGAAAATGAAATTGAAATAGCTTCCAGTTATTCTGAGCTGGAAGACGTTCTCAATTCGCCCAACAAAAAATCAAAAAAAATAGGATGGTTTCATACAGATATACGTTTTGTTGAGAAACGCCTGGCATTGAAGTTCATAGGTCTTATGAAAAAATTCGATGTGATGATTTTCGGCTCAAAACAAACCAAAAATGTAATTAAAGAATTTTATCATATTGAATTTCCGAACGGGAAAGTCATCTATAATGTCATAGACGGTGAACTGATAAATGAAAAATCAAAGGAATTTACGGTAAGCAGAAACCAAACTTTACCTCAATTTATATCTGTCGCAAGGCTGCAAAAGAGAAAAGGTTTTGATATGCTGGCACGTGTTCATAAAATGATCCTCGATGAAGGTTTAATGCACGAAATCCTCATTATTGGTGACGGGAATTTCCGATCCGATATTCAGAAGATCATAGATGAATTAAAAATTGCGGATTCATTTAAGCTATTGGGCACGAAAAGCAATCCCTATCCGTACATAAATGCGGCGGATTATTTTATTTTACCTTCAAAAACAGAATCCTATCCGCTGATTATAGGAGAAACTTTATGTCTGGGGAAACCCATCATCAGCACAGACGTTGGTGGAATCAACGAAATGATTGATCATGGTAAAGACGGAATGTTGGTTCAGCCGACAGAAGAGGAGATTTACAGGGCAATGAAAAAATTCCTTACCGATAAAAATTATGTGCGGGATCTTCAGACTCATGCACGGAAATCTTATTTGAAATTTAAGAAAGAGGATATTTATAAAGAAATAGAAAATATTTTATTGGCCGTTTAGATATGGAAAAGCTAACCATCATAACCCCTACTTTTAACCGGGCGCATTCGCTTCCTAAATTGTATGATTCGCTCTGTAACCAGACCCGGAAAGATTTTATATGGCTAATTATGGATGACGGCTCTACCGACAGTACCGATGAGATCGTGAATGGCTGGCAAAGGGAAAGTTTGATTAAAATCGAATACTACAGGCATGATAACGTCCATAAGGTCGTAACTATGTTTCGCGGATTTGAAAAGATCAAAACAAAATTTCACTTTCGGATAGACTCAGATGACACAATTCCGTCCGATTCTGTTGAAATTCTTCTTCGGCATGCAGAAGCCATTGAGGACGATGATGAGTTTCTTGCCGTCATCGGAAGGATCCAAAATCAAAATAATACAGTTCTCGGCACGCCTTTTCCAACAGACCCGCTGGACACGACAGCTTTTTTGATGCGGTATAAATATAAAGCCTTAGGCCCGCATATGGGAATCCAGAAAACAGAACTGATCAGAAAGCTGAAAATAGATATGGAACAATATGCCGGTAAAGGTTATTTGCCCGATTTCTGGAATTACATCATAGACAAACATTATAAAACAAGGTTTGTTAATGACGTAATTTATACTTATTACTGGGATTTGAATGATGAACAGTCCAATACCAATAACCGGAAAAGAAAAAAATATGCGTTCGGGCTTATGTTAAGTCATCTGGCTTTTGTAGAGTCATATTATGAGCTGTATTTTGAGAAATATCCGGTTCCTGTTCTCAAACAATTATTCAAATATTTTTATTATGGATTGAATACAGATGAAACTTCTGTGAGCGATCTTTTTAAGAAGCTGAAATTTCCGCTGTTGAAACTGATTGGATTTGGGATGTTTCCGTTTGTGTTGATATATAACCTGTTAAAACCAATGGAAAAATGAGCGTTAAACGGAGAACGGCAGTGATCATTGTTACTTACAATGCAATGAAATGGATAGACATATGTTTGCCAAAATTGTATAATGTCGACGGCGTACGGCTTATAATTGTTGACAATGCTTCTCCCGATGGGTCATCTCAACTGATTAAACAAAAATATCCGAATGTGACTTTGATCGAATCCAAAGAAAATTTAGGATTCGGAAAAGCAAATAATTTAGGTTTGAGATCGGCTTTGGATCAGGGATTTGAGTATATATTTCTGCAGAATCAGGATGCTGCGATTGACGAGAAAAACCTGAACAGATTAATAGAACTTGCCGAAAAAAATCCGGATTACGGAATCATAAGCCCCGTTCATTTCAAGAATGATAATGAGATAGAAAACCTCTTTGCAACATATGTCAAAAAAACACTTTTCGAGGGCTTTAATCTGCAATCGGACAAACTGCTTGATGCTGATTTTATTAATGCTGCTCTGTGGTTGCTGCCTGCAAAAACAATTAAGGAAATAGGAGGCTTCAATCCTTTGTTCTCACATTATGGCGAAGACTTTGACTATATAAGCAGGGTGAAGTATTTTGGTTATAGGCTGGGATTTGCAGAAGGAGCACAGGGATTTCATTACAGGGATTACGATATAAAAAAAGTCCGAGAGAGCTCTTCAGGAAAAACACATTTCGGCCCTTGGCATGTCAAATATTACAGTATGCTGACCAACATCAACAAGCCGGATTGGAGAGTGTTCTGTGACACCGGTTATTTGTTTGCAGTAAGTTTGCTGAAGCATGCTATTCAACTTAATTTTAATAGCATCAAATGGGATTTTAGAGTTTATGCAGAGGTATTGAAAAAAATGCCGTATATATTCAGAGAAAACAGAAAAATTATCAGGCAAAAAGGGAGCCTGTTCATTTAAAGATTATCTTAACCGATCCATTTTAAATAATAACCTATGACAAAATGTAGAATTTGCCAGAATGATAAAGACCTTACATATTATACGGTAAGGGAAATGATGTTTGGATTTCGTGATGAATTCAAATATTTCCAATGCCCACAGTGTGAATGTCTTCAGATAGCTGAAGTCCCGGAAAACCTTTCCAAATATTATCCAGATAATTATTACAGCTTCAATGTAAAAACATCTGCTGATACAAAAAAAGGGCTGAAAGAGAAGATGATGATAGAAAGAAACCGTTCGGCGGCTCTCGGAACCGGCTTGGTCGGTTTCCTGTTAAACCGGGTTTACCCGACGGAAATTTTTGACCCTTTGAGAATTGCCGGTCTGAAAAAGGACAATTCAATTTTGGACGTTGGTTGCGGGAATGGAAAATTGTTGTTCATGCTGCAGGAAATGGGTTGTACAGACTTAACCGGTGTAGATCCTTTTCTTGATGAGGATATCATAAAAAAAGGAGTGAATATTTATAAAAAGTTCATTACCGAAGTAGAGGGGAAATGGGATTTCATTATGCTCAATCATTCCTTTGAACACATGGACAATCCATTGGAGACATTTCGGAAAATCTATGATTTGCTGAACGAAGAAGGCACCTGCATGATTAGAATCCCTGTCGCTTCTTCTTATGCATGGGAAAAATACCGTGAAAACTGGGTACAGTTGGATGCCCCGAGACATATTTTTCTTCATTCCGGCAAAAGCATGGAATTATTGGCCGAACAGGCCGGATTGAAAATAACAAATATTTTCTATGATTCCGGAGCGTTTCAGTTCTGGGGAAGCGAACAATACAAAAAAGATATTCCCTTAGTGAGCAGTGAATCACATAGCTTCAGAAAAGACGAAGCTATATTTACAAAAGATCAAATTAACCGGTTCCATAAAGAGGCAATCAGGCTCAACAAAGAAAAAAAAGGAGATATGTGTGCTTTTTACCTGAAAAAGAATAATGCATGACAAGACTCAGAAAACTACTGACAAGAGTAACTTCTTCGGGACAATACATACCATTTATAGACGGACTTCGTTTTTTGTCTATTACAATGGTTATTCTCTTTCATTTCTTTGATTACTACAAGGACCGTGCTTATCCTTATGAATTAAGCGATGAAACCCGAAATCAGATCATGAGATTTACCAGCTCCGGTTTTGCAGGTGTTATGTTGTTTTTTGGAATTTCGGGGTTTGTGTTAGGTTCCCCGTTCATAAGACAATATGTGTATGGTGGTAAAGCTGTAAGAATTAAAGATTACTTATTGAGAAGGGTTACAAGATTGGAACCCCCCTATATCATAGTTATAACCTTACTTTTTATTTTAAGCTTAATTACAGGTACGAAAGGCGGATTTTATGAATTATTACCTCATTATTTAGCTTCATTTTTTTATAGTCACAATATCATCTATGGTGACTACCCGGTGCTGAGCGATGTTCTTTGGAGTTTAGAAATAGAAATTCAGTTTTATCTTTTAGCACCTCTTTTGGCACTCGTTTTCAGGCTGAATAAAAATGTCCGCAGGATAATCCTTTTGATTATCATATTGACCTATACGCAGCACATAAGAAGCCACATTGATCCATTCGCATTCAAATCCATTGTAAAATATATAGAATATTTCTTGGCAGGTTTCCTCGCTGCGGATTTATATTATGAATATAAGGATAAAATAAAACATTCATACATATTTGATGCTGTTTCAATCTATACCATCATAAGCATCTGGTGCGGGATTGATGATGTGCCTTTGTCATTCAAGGTTTTCGTATTGATGCTCAGCAGTGCGTTCAGCATTTATTGGAAGAAGCTTATTTCACTTCGGCTGGTTACAATCATCGGCGGAATGTGTTATACCATTTACATGCTTCATCAAAGAATATTGTACCTGGTTTTGGGAAATTTTAAACCCAAACAATTGATTGCCGACAATATTTTTATTGATGTCATAACAAGAGCATTCATTTATCTTATACCTTTAAGCATTGTTTGTACATTGTTTTTCATATTTGTAGAAAGGCCGACCATGAAAAAAGAATGGTGGAAGTACAGGAGCTTAAAGAAATTATTTTTTGAATAAGTATGAGCAGCTCAAAAAAAAAGATCCTTATACGTATAGGTTCGCTTCGTCATGGCGGAGCTGAAAAAGTACTTGTTACATTTCTCAAAAATATCCCGGCAGACAAATATGAAATAGACTTATTACTGAATCTCTGCTCCGGAAAATATTTGACAGAAATTCCGAAATGGATCAATATTTACTATCTCAACCGGGGAGAGATGATCACGACCAACCGCTTACAGGACATTCCCTCCAAGGCATTTAGGGTAATCTATCAGAAGCTGTTAAAATCTTTTCCGTCATTATTGTACAAATTCATCCTGAAAAATAGAAAATACGACATAGAATTTGCCGCAATCCATGGTTTTCGTGACGAAATATTGAGCTCTCCGCAAAAATCATCAAAAAAAGTTATTTGGATTCATAATGATTTGCGGAAAACAGAATTCCATAATTATACGGATGCTGAAATCCGTAAATTCTTCGGGTTTGATAAAATTATGGTCATTTCGGAACAAATCCAACAGGATTTTGAGAATCAGGCACGAAACGATAATGAGCGGAACCGAATCATAAGGATCTATAATCCCTTGGATACAAGTGAAATTCTGCAAAAGTCAGAAGCTGCGGTCAGCAATCAGCTACCGGTTAACATTGACCAGCCTTTATTTCTTTCTGTCGGAACTGTTTTTCCACAAAAAGGATTTGACCGTTTGCTGAAGGTTCATAAAAGACTGCTCGGAGAGGGCTTCAATCATAAGGTTCTGATCGTGGGAGATGGATACGATTTTGAAAATATAAAAAAGCTGAAAAATGAATTGGATATTAATGAAACCGTAACCATGCTCGGATTTACAGACAATCCCTACCCATATTTCAGACAAGCCGATTTCTTTGTATTACCCTCAAGATATGAAGGATTTCCTACGGTACTTTATGAAGCCATTACATTAAATAAAATAATTATTGCAACCGAAGTTTCAGGTGTCAGGGAAATGTTGAATGACGGGGAGCTTGGATTGATTGTAGAGAATTCGGAGCAGGGTATTTATGAAGGAATGAAAAACATACTGACCGATCCGGAGCTTGGAAAAACGTATCAAAACAAAATCGCTAATTTTACACATCCGTTTTCTTTGGAAAACTCGGTTAAAAAAATAGAAGAAATTTTAGACGAACTATAATGCCAACGATTATCCAAAAAGACTATTACCGCAGAACGGGGAAATATGAAAAAAATGTTCTGTTCAAAGGTTTTTTCGAGCCTGCCGTCAGGTTTACCTATTTTTTAAGGAAGTCTCAGCAAACCTCTGCAAGAAGCCCGTTAGGAATATTTTACAGAATAATGCTCAGACGTTACCAGATTAAATACGGATACCAGATTTCATCTAAAACGCAAATCGGGGAGGGATTATATTTGGGACATTGGGGTATGCTGATCGTAAATCCGGAAGCAAAAATTGGAAAAAACTGTAACCTGGCTCATGGTGTAACCATTGGCCAAACCAACCGTGGAGATAAGAAAGGAGTTCCGGTCATTGGAGACAATGTCTGGATCGGGACAAACGCGGTGCTTGTGGGAGGGATCACCATTGGGAACAATGTGCTGATCGCACCTAATTCCTACGTTACGACCGATATTGACGATAATACGATTGTTGCAGGGAATCCTGCCCGTACCATGATTTCCGACACTGCAACAGAAGGATATATAAATAACAGGGTGTGAAAACAATTCTCTTTATTTTACCGGACTTGACCCAGGGAGGTGCTGAAAAGGTAATTACCACGCTGGCCAATGAAATAGATAGAGAGAAGTTCATACCCAAAATCCTGCTTTTTAAAAAGGAAGGATGGTTTCTGAATTACCTTGATCCTGATGTGGAAGTCATAGAATTGAAGATAAACAGGATACGTTATTCTGTTTTAAAGATTATTCCGTTTATAAGAAGAACCAAACCCGATATTGTCTTTGTAGGCTGGGGCGAAATCTCCGCCTTTCTTTCGCCTTTTCTTTCCTTCTTTAGAAAGACAAAGTTTATAGCGAGAGAAACCAATGTAGTTTCTGAGCATGTGATGAGAAAGGAAATCCGTTTCTTTTATAGGTTCTATAATAACTTTCATAAAATCATAGCGCAGTCCGATGATATGAAGAATGATCTGATTCAGAATATCGGGATTCACCCTGAGAGGATTTCAAAAATCAATAACCCTGTTGATTTTGAATTAATTAGAGAGAAGGTAAATGCCGGGGGAAAATTATTTTCCGGCGAATTTAAAAATGTTGTTTCAATCGGAAATCTTACCGGTAGAAAAGGATTTGATCTGCTGTTAAATGTATTTGAAAAATTAAAAGACAAACCGGTGAAGCTGTGGATTATAGGAGAGGGCGCAGACAGGGAAAAACTCCTAAGGCAGAAACAGGAACTGGGACTGGAAAATGTTGAATTCCTGGGAAAGAAAGAAAATCCTTATCCATATTTGCAGCAAGCAGATTTATTTGTGTTGTCTTCACGTTATGAAGGATTTCCGAATGTATTGCTTGAAGCAGGGGCATGTGGGACCTATGCGTTGGTCAATGACTGCCCGGGTGGGATCAGGGAAATTGTCAGGCCTGAAATCAATGGTGAGATTTCAGATATCAATGACCCGGAATTATTTGCGGAAGAAATTTGGGAATTGGCCAAAAAAGATTACGACAGGGAAATTATAAAAGAAAGCATCGAATCCCGGTTTTCAAAAGAAATCATAGTGGAAAAGTACAATCAGTTATTGTCCGAAATATGAAATTGTCAGTCATAGTACCTGTTTACAATACCGGAAAGTATTTAGAGAAATGCCTTGATTCCCTGCTGGCTCAAACACTGGAAGACATTGAAATTATCATTGTAAATGACGGATCTGGAGATGATTCTCAGATAATTATAGACAAATATTCACGACAAGATCCGAGGATTAGATCTTACTCGAAACAAAACGGAGGGCTGAGCGATGCAAGGAATTTTGGAATTGAAAGAGCGGGTGGAGAGTTTCTTGCCTTTGTTGACAGTGATGATTTTGTTGATAGAAATATGTTTGAGGAAATGTATAATCTTGCCGTAAAACACGGAGCTGAAATAGCAATTTGCGACTTGGAAAAGGTTGATGAGCAGGGCAGGTCTTTTAGGGATTTGCCTCAATCGCCACAGCTCCCGGAGAAAATTATTTTAAAGGAGGATTTTACCATCTTTGGAGAAATGTCCTGTTTTGCTTGTAATAAAATCTTTAAAAAAGAATTGTTTCAAGACGAAAGGTTCATAAAAGGAATTCATTTTGAAGATGTAGAATTAATTCCCAAATTGATTTTGAAATCCAGTGTTATTTCCAAGATCAATCGTCCTTTTTACAAATATTTTGAACGCAGTAATTCTATTACCAAATCGCATACAGCAAAAGGCTTAGATATGTTCGTGGCAGTTGAAAATGTTAAAAAAGCATTTGCCCGAAGCGATTACAGCCATTTTGTAACCGAAATGGAAAGATTTTTGATTTTGCAGGCGTTTTATTCTTTTATGGCCTATGTGGCCTATGTAAAAGATGATTCTTTAAAGAAAAAAATGATAGCTGAGCTTAAAATTAAATTGGATTCATGGAAAATAAATAAGCCTAAAATTTTAAATTACAGAAGATTTAAAAGAAATTATTTACGTTCTTTACCATTAAAAAAGCAAATTTTTTATCTACTCTTCTTAATTCATGAAAATCTGATTTTTAAAATTAAAACCAGATGAGTTTTATATACAATTTCATATTGATTTTATTGTTGGGCTCTTCCATTTATGAGGTGAGCCGTAATCAGAAATTCGGTAAAGCCTGGTTTTATTTCATTGTTGCATTAATGATTTTGACGGCCGGTTTCGCTTATGCGATAAGCCCCGACTGGATACCATACTGGAATGCATTTGAGGGAACGGCGGTGACGCCTTTATCCCAATTGGGAGACCTTTCAGAAAAGGTCGATATGGAGTACGGATACATTTTTTTGAATAAAATAGTAAGCTCTTTAGGTCTTGGCTATGCGAGTTTTACACTTTTGATAGCTTTTATAACACTTAGCCTGAAAGCCAATACGATTTATAAATACAGCGGTTATGTTTTTCTGGGGTTGTTTATGTATATGGTTCCCACTTATTTTTTTGAAGAACATGTGCATGTAAGACAGGGATTGGCAAATGCTGTCACTATTTTTTCTGTCAGGTATATTATTGACAGAAAGCTTTTTAAATTTTTAATCTGTTTTATCATTGCATTTTTATTTCACAAAGCCTCAGTGGTTTTTGTACTGGCGTACTGGATAGCAATTATCAGGTTTAACAATGTCATGGTGGCGGGAGTGGTCTTGTTTGCAGTTATTGCAAATTATACGGGATTGAGTACTGCGATTGACGGAATTATGCAGTATATGCCTTTCGGGGTAGCCGAAACCTACAATGATTATTCCAACGCCACCATAGTAGGGAGTGTATTGGGAGACATTGTTAAAATATTGACTGTAGTAGCCATCTTATTGTTTAACCGGCAGGCAACGGAAAAAGATCCGCTTTTTGCTTATTTCAGAAATATTTATCTGTTTGGCGTTATTTTGTATTTCTTTTTTGGAAGGGGAATTTTTGCAGCACGGTTACCCGGTTTTTATACTGTATTTATTATATTCCTGATACCCAGAATGGTAATGGCTCTGAAAGATAATTTAGTATTTAAGAATTTTGTTTACAACTCATTTATGCTGTACACTGTACTGCTCTATATGAATTTTTATATAACATGGGGAGACAAGTCGGGGTTTGGAAACTATACGAGTGTATTTAACAAATGGGTTCCCTATTCATTCTTACAAAAAGAATTCTAACCAAAAACCAGATAAATTGAAACCATTGATTTCTATTATCACGCCATGCTATAATTCAGAGAAATACATTTCTGCTACTATTCAATCTGTTTTAAATCAAACTTATGAAAACTGGGAGTGGTGGATTGTTGATGATAATTCTTCTGATGATTCTTTAAAGATCATTCAGGATTTTACAGATACCAGGATTCATTTGCTCAAAATGGAAAAAAATGCCGGAGCTGCGGCAGCAAGAAATGCCGGGCTTGAAAAAGCAACGGGTCGTTTTATAACATTTATAGACAGTGATGATATGTGGCTGCCCGGTTTTCTCCAGAAATCAATTGATTTTCTGCTGGATAACAATGAGGAGCTGGTGTATGCAACTTACAAGCGGGTTGATGAAGAGCTACAGCCGATCTTGGAAGATTTCATAGCAGAGGACAATGTGACTTTTGAGAGAATTTTATACAATTGCCCCATACCTATGCTGACAGCAATGTATGACACAATAAGAATCGGGAAAATTCCAATACCCGATGTTGATATGCGCGAAGATCACGCTATGTGGTTGACTATCTTGAAGAAAGTACCAAAAGCAAGAGCCATCAAAGAACCTCTGGCTGTTTACAGGATCAGGCAATCATCTTATTCGCGAAATAAATTTCGCATACTTAAAAAGCAATTTTTGGTCTATTATAAATTTTTAAATTTATCTTTGTTCCGATCAACCTACTATACAGTTCATTGGGCAATGAACGGAATAAAGAAATATGAAAAACTTAAGCTTAGAAACAATAGCTAATTATATAGGAATTTCGGTACTGTACATTAAAGTCATCGTTTCCTTTTTATTGTCATTCTTGCTTGCCTATATCTCAATCCCAAAAATTATAAGGGTTTCTTACAGAAAACATCTGATGGATGTTCCCGGTAACAGAAGCTCCCATTCCAAAAAAGTTCCCCGGCTGGGAGGTGTCGCGGTCTATTTTGCAGTTACGGTAGTTTCTTCTGTTTTCTCTGCCGATATGCTTCATAGCACCATGTTTTTTTCGGGTGCGTTGGTTTTGTTGTTCTTTATTGGTCTGATGGATGACTTGTTGGTAGTGGCTCCGCAAAAGAAGCTTTACGCACAAATTGTAAGTGCCCTGATGATCGTCCTGGGCTCAGATGTAAGGATCGAGAGCTTCCTGGGTTTATTTGGCGTTTATGAAATCCCATACCTGATCAGCGTTTTGGTAACAACATTTATCATTGTGCTCATAATTAATTCATACAATCTTATAGACGGGATCGACGGGTTGGCAGGTTCTGTTGGAATCCTGATTTCACTTTGCTTTGTCTTTATATTTTTCCGCCTGTATGATTATTCAACCGGCTTTCTTGCCATATCGGTCATGGGAGCATTGCTGGCATTTTTATATTTCAACTTGTCAGACCAATATAAAATTTTTATGGGTGATACGGGCTCCATGGTTGTCGGGTATCTTATTTCATTCATGGCAATTAAATTCATCAATTTATCTTCCATTGACTGGGTGATGATAAAAAGTGCTCCTATTGTGGCGATTGCCATATTAATTGTTCCGTTGATAGATACATTGAGTGTAATCATCATCAGGCTTATGAAAAGAAAATCTCCGCTTTCCCCTGACCAGAACCATATTCACCATCGCTTGCTCAGATTGGGATTATCTCATAAGCAGACAACCGTAATCATTTGTTTATCTAATCTTTTGATTATTATGTTTACCTATTCCATCAGACATTTAAACATAAACCTGTTGCTTGTATTGGTGATTTGTGCCGGGCTGTTTCTGTCATACATACCCTTGGTTTTAGGGGAAAAAATCAGCCGGAAAGGAAAATTTAAAAAGGAAAAAATTAATTAATGCAAAACATTATATTTGTAAATTAAATCAAAATAACCTTGAAACCTAAAGTATATTACATTTTACCGCTATTGTTGTTTATTGTCACGTCCTGTATTCCTTTAAAAGATATAAAATATATACAGCCTGATGATAAATTAAAACTGAATGCACATGGGATGATAGAGGAAAACAGACCGGTTTATCATCTTCAGGTCAATGATAACATCATCATCAAAATTTCAGCAAGAAAACCCGAAATGCTGGAAATGCTGAATAATTATATTTCCATTACAGGGAGGGGCTCAGACCAGGCACAGGGAGGAGTCAGGGTCAATGAAGACGGAAATATAGAATTGCCGCGAGTAGGGGAAATTCACGTCGAGGGGCTGACACTTGTTGAGGCAAGGGAGAAAATAGAAGCTGAATTTTATAAGATTTTTAACCCTGATGCGGCTTTTATCGAGGTCATAATGCCAGGGATCAATTTTACCATAGTAGGTGAAGCCGCTTCAGGCAATTATTTTGTACCGCGCTATGATTTTAATTTGTTACAGGCATTTGCCATGGCAGGGAATCTGTCAGATGTTGCAGACAGGAATCATATCCAAATCCTCAGAACCACTCCCGAAGGCTCGCACAGGGTGGAGCTGGATATAACCAAAGAATCGGTTATGAATTCGGAATATTTTTGGCTGCAGCCAAATGATATCATCATTGTCAATCCTAAACGTCAAAAACAATGGGGTATTGGCCTGAACCCGATTCAGACCATTACTACAGTATTTGGAGCTATTGCGACGATTATCGGAATTTATTTCTTTTTCAAAAATTTATAATGCTTCTTTTTTTACATCATGCAGGAAAAAAACATAAATAAAAGTGCAAGCAGTTCAAAAAGAGCCACTCCATTTTTTTTTGAGATCGACCGGTTTATACCAAGAATTTTACGCAACTGGCTATTATATCTCTGTTGTGTAATCTTTGCGATATTTTTAGCTATCTATATCAATAACTGGTATTTGGATAGGGTTTATATGGCTGCATCTACTTTTCATGTAGGCAGTAATTCATCAGGAAATTCCAATTTTGGCAGCAACTCCATTAACTTTATATGGGGAGGTGCTTCCAATAAAATAGATGTGCTTACAAAAGTATTGGAATCAAGAACCCATTCCTATGACGTAGCCAAGGCCACGGAATCCTTTATTGTATATATGGAGGAAGGAACGGTAAAGAAATCAAATTCATACAAAAGCATTTCTCCCTTCAATGTGAAGATTGACACTACACATAATCAGGTATTGGGAGTAGAATTAAAGGTCGAAAAATTAAATGAAGATACTTACCAGCTAAAAGCAATGTCTTCATTAAAATCCAATAACCTTTATAATTATCATAAAGACTCCGTTATTTCGAAAAATGTAAATTTTAAAATCCCTAAACAAGGTAAATTTGGAGAATGGATTACGACTGATTACGCACGGTTTAAAATTATAAAAGGGACAAACCAGTTTCGGCCGGGAGATATTTATTCATTTAGGCTCACCACGCTTGATGAGGCAGCAAGCAGAGTCAGAAGTGGAGTTGAAATTGGCCCGGTAGAGAAAGGAAGCTCCGTCATCAGATTAGCAAAAAGATCCTATACCCAGCAGGAAGCAATAGATATAGTTAATTCATCTCTCAGGATGCTGAGAGAAAAAGAGCTTGAAGAAAAGAATCAGATTGCCATCAATACCCTTAATTATATAAGAGAGCAAATGGGGATTGTGAAAGAAAAAGTCGACAGCTCTTCACTGGATTACCAAAAACTTCAGAGAGATGAAAAAATATATGACTTCGGAGGTAAAAAGGGGGAAATCCTTACCAACGTAGTTTCTCTTGAAAAAGACAAGGTCAAATACCAGGAGAGAATTTCGGCACTTAATTCTGTCAGCAACAATGTCAATGAGGTAGGTACAAAAGGAATGATCGCTTTGGAAATAGCAGGGCTGGATGAAAGTAACTTTATTTCGGAAGTTGGTACTTTAAGGCAACTGGAAGAGCAGAGAAAAGAATTAATGTTATTGTACAAGTCCTCATCTCGTGAAGTCCGGGAATTGGACCAGAAAATAGGAGAATCAAAATCAAGAATACAATCTACCATTGCATCAAAAAGAAATAAGATAAACCAGGAGGTTTCTGATATAAACAGAAAGCTTGCCGAATATGACAGTAAAGCTTATATGCTGCCCGAACAGGAAAAGAAATTTTTAGATGTAACAAGAGGCTATGCTATAAATGACGGATTGTATTCCGAACTGCTTTCAAAATACAGCCAGGCAGAACTGTCTATCAAATCCAATGTTTCAGATATTACCATTATTGACCTTGCCAAATACCAGGGACAGGGCCCAATTGCACCGGATAAAAAATCCAATTTTTTGTATGCCCTGGTGATTGCTGTTTTTTTGCCGACACTATATTTGTTTTTAAAGGAAATTTCAGATACGAGAATCAAAGGTATTCCGGACATAATCAAAAGGACGCCTATACCTTTCATGGCAACAATAGGAAAAAACACAGATTCGGATCAACCCCTGGTTGTTTTGGAAAGACCCAAAGCAAGCATTTCGGAAGCATTCCGAAGCATTAGGAGCAATCTTCCTTTTCTTTATAACAAGTCAAATAAATCAGACAATAAAACTATCCTTGTAACTTCGTCTATTGGCGGAGAAGGGAAAACATTCATTTCTATGAATATGTCTTCCATTTTGGCGGTCAGCGGGAAGAAAACCATCCTGATCGGAGTAGATTTGAGAAAGCCCAAAATCTTTACTGAATTTGGATTGACAAACAAAAAAGGATTGTCAAATTACCTGTCCGGAGACGCTACAAAAGAAGAAATTATACAAAAAACCAAAATTCCCACACTGGAAGTTATTACCGGCGGTCCAATTCCGCCAAACCCCTCTGAGCTTTTGTTGTTAGATGAATTGGATCAGTTGATTAACGAGCTTAAACAGGAATATGATTACATAGTGCTGGACAGCCCCCCTGTAGCGCTTGTTTCAGATGCATTTGATTTAATGCGTTTTTGTGATGCAACGCTTTATATTACCAGATTTGATTATACCTACAGAGGATTATTAAAGAATATCTCCGATAAATATGAAGAAGGTGAGATTTCCAATATAGGAATCATATTAAATGACTTTCAGCCAAAAGGAAGTTACGGCTACGGATATGGGTATGGTTATGGCTACGGTTACGGCTATGGTTACGGCTATGGCTATTTTGAAGAGGATGCTAATTTTGACCCCTCCATAATAGGGAAAATAAAACGCATTTTAAACATTAAGAGATACATGAGGAATTGATGGTCTTAAAATCAATTTTTGATTATACGCTTGCTTTAATTCTGCTGCCCTTTTTATTGCCTGTGATTTTAATTCTGGCATTTATTTCTTCTTGTGATACGGGGAAATTTGGAATTTTTTCCCAAAAAAGAGTAGGAAGAAACGGAGTGCCGTTTTCCATATATAAGATACGTTCCATGAGAAATAATGCAGGTATTTTGCTGCAGGATCAAAAATATGTGACGAAAATAGGGGATTTTCTCAGGAAATCTAAGCTGGATGAGCTTCCTCAGATTTTTAATATTTTACTCGGGCAAATGAGCTTCGTAGGCCCAAGACCTGATGTAGCCGGCTATGCCGATAAGCTTGAAGGGAATGACAGGCTGATGCTAAGCCTCAAGCCCGGAATTACAGGGCCCGCGCAATTAGCCTTTAAAAACGAAGAAATGCTGCTGCAGAAAAAGGAAAATCCTTTGAAATATAACGATGAAGTATTGTGGCCGCAAAAAGTCGGGATCAATAATGACTACGTAAAGAGCTGGTCGTTCTTTAAAGATATGCACTACATCTTAAAAACCATCTTCTGAAATTTTTTGAAAATACACGATAAAAATCATTAATTTTTAATTTAAGACAATTTTGTCGTAAATAAATTAAACCTTAACTTTGAAAATAAATTGAATGACAAAATGTTTTCAAAAGCTTGCGAATATGGAATAAGAGCAATGATTTACATTGCTACTCAATCTTTAGAGGGGAAGAGAGTGAAGATTGGTGACGTCGCAGAAAATGCCGGCTCCCCCGAAGCCTTTACCGCAAAGGTGCTGGGGCTGCTTACAAAGCACAATATTGTTATTTCTCAAACCGGCCCGAACGGTGGTTTTGAAATTCATGAGAAGCTTATGAAAGAAACTAAATTAAGTCAGATCGTATCTGCAATAGACGGTGACTCGGTATACAATGGCTGTGGTCTTGGGCTGGAGCAATGTGATGAAACCCATCCTTGTCCTCTTCATAGCCAGTTCGCTAAAATCAGGTCTGATTTAAAGAAAATGCTCGAAACCACAACAATCTATGACCTTGCTGCAAAGCTTAAAAATGGTGAAATAGTTTTAATGAGATAAAAAAATATGAAATTATTTCACAAAATAAATTAGTAAAAAATAACACAATGAATTTGAAAGATATAGCATCTCTGGAAGACATTAAATTACTGGTTGATTCATTTTATGGAAAAGTCAGGGAGGATAATATGTTGAAAGATATATTTGACGATGTTATTCAAAACCGTTGGCCGGAACATCTGGAAAAAATGTACAGGTTCTGGCAAACCGTTTTGCTGGAAGAGCATACTTACAGTGGAAAGCCTTTCGTTCCACATCTGAAGCTTCCTGTAGAAAGAGAACATTTTAACAGGTGGCTTGAGCTGTTTATAGAAACGGTTGATGAACTGTTTGAAGGAAACAAGGCTCACTTGGCCAAATGGCAGGCAGGCCGTATGGCGGAAATGTTCCTTGCAAAAATCAGTTATTTCAGAGAAAATCAGAATCAGAAACCATTATTATGAAATTTTTCAAAATAAATTCAGCATTTGTTTTTCTATGGATCGGATTTGTGTGCGCCATCAGCTTTATGGAAGCGTGGTTAAAATTCAGGGCGCCGGGTGTTACTTTGGGGTTAGGGCTTGGGATAGGAAAGCTTGTATTCAGTACATTGAATAAAATAGAATGGTTGCTTGCCATTATTATATTGTTTTACATAATTCAGTCCAGGCAAACGTTTTGGACAAAAACAAATGCAGCCTTCTTTGTCCCGGTCACCATTCTTGCTCTGCAATCTTTTTGGATTTTACCTCGGTTAAGCATCCGTGCCGATTTGATTATAGCGGGCAAAACGCCCGAAGCATCTTTTTTACATTTTTATTATGTAGGACTGGAAATATTGAAAATCATGTGTTTAAGCTATTTTGGAATTAAACTTTTAAAATCAATCAAATGAAACTTTCAGAATCAGATATTATTGGAGAAGTCGTTGCTGCAGATTACCGTGCTGCAGGGATTTTTAAAAACCATTCTATTGATTTTTGCTGTAACGGAAACCGGACGATCGCCGAAGCCTGTGATGAAAAAGAACTGGACTCGGGCACTCTTTTAAATGAGCTTTACCAAGCTTTTGAGCATCCGGCAAATGAGACGGCCGATTTCAATGACTGGCCTCTGGACTTGCTTGCAGATTATATCGAAAAGAAGCATCACCACTATGTTGAGACCAAAATAAGTGAAATCAAACCTTATTTGGAAAAAATCACATCCGTTCACGGAAACAGACATCCTGAATTAGCTGAAATTTCTGAAATTTTCAAATCTTCTGCAGGAGAACTGACGATGCATATGAAAAAAGAAGAATTGGTCTTATTTCCCCGTATTCGGAAAATGGTGGAGGCCAAAGACAATAAAAATGAAGTCCCCCCGGCGCAATTCGGGACAGTTCAAAACCCGATTGCCATGATGATGAAGGAACATGACAATGAAGGAGGGAATTTCCGTAAAATCAGATTGTTGAGCAATGATTATGCTGCTCCGGAAGATGCCTGCAATACATATAGGGTAACGTTTGCACTTTTAAATGAATTTGAAGAAGATCTCCACAAACACATTCATCTGGAGAACAATATATTATTTCCGAAAGCAATTGAGCTTGAAAAAGAATTGATATGAATATGATTCAGATCAAACGGGTTTATGAAGATGCATCCTCCCGGGAAGACGGATACCGTATTTTGGTTGACAGATTATGGCCACGTGGTGTTTCAAGGATCAGGGCAAAACTGGATGAATGGGACAAGGAAGTGGCGCCATCAACCGAATTAAGAAAATGGTTCGGGCACAAGCCCGAACGATTTGATGAATTTTCAGAATTGTACAGAGGCGAATTGAAAAAGAAAACAAAAGAGCTAGACCGTATCAGGAATATTGCTGAGAAACAAATAGTTACACTTTTGTACGGAGCAAAGGACCCTAAAATTAATCACGCGATTGTTTTACAAGAGGTATTAAATCAAACAAAATGAGTACAGATTCCAGGCCCATAAAAAGACATCCTTCCATAAAACCGTTTAGCCGCGATCATCATTTCGGGCTTTTGCTTTGCTGGAAAATCAGGGAAGGTTTCCGGAAAGGCATAGAGCCGGAACGCATGAAAAAATACACGGACTGGTTTTATACCCAATACCTGCAACCTCACTTTGATGCCGAAGAGAGGAATTTGTTTTGCATACTTCCCCCTGACCATAAACTTATCAAGCGTGCATGGGCTGAGCACCGGAAGATCCGGCGCCTTTTTGAAGATAACAGCGATATAAGACGATCGCTTACGTTAATTGAAGAGGAGCTCGAAGCGCACATCCGTTTTGAGGAAAGGATTTTGTTTAATGAAGTCCAGAAAGTAGCTACGGAAGAGCAGCTCCAAAAAGTGGAAGAATTTCATCAAGATCCCGTTCTGGATGAATGGGAAGATGAGTTTTGGAAATAGAGCTGTTAGTGAACGGTTTGATTAGCTTGATTTGCGGCTTCCATTATCTTTGGAAGTAAGAAAATAATGCTGATAGTAAGCGATAAAACTATGTAGATAAAAAGTGAAACTATAGCCATGAGGAATATTTTCAGTGCGATTTTTCCTACGCTCTGTTCGGGGTAAAGCCCTTTGAAAAACCAACCTGCAACCGGCAAAAATGCCGGAATAGATAATATCATTATGCTTATGAATATGTTGGGCGTATGAAAAATGTACATCAGGGGGTAAATCAGGAAAATACTGAACAACGACCATACGATGTATAAAAACGAACTAATGACGATGTGTTCATAGTAATTATGTCCTTGTTTCCTGAAAAATAACCAAGTAACCGCTGCTGCAAAAGGAATTAATAACATTGTAAAAAAAGAGGTATAATTCGCCAGAAAAGTATTAATAGAATCATAATTGAACGGTCGTTCCGGGTTTTGGGCACTAAGACCGGCGAAATAATCGCTCATCAAATCTCCTGCTTTCAGTATTTTGTAGGTAATAAAAACGGTAATACCTGTCATCACAAAAGCCAGTAAAATTGGTTTATAATGATTCACACGATTTCCTCTCAAATATTCCCTTGTTGTTTTTCCGGGGTTTTTAATCAGGTTTTTGATGGTATAGAAAAATCCTTTGTTGGTATGCAAGAGTGTATATTGGATTTCGTCTTTTATATACTTTCCGTCAATCCGTTTGTATTTTTTTTGTCCGCAGTGGGGGCAGAAGTTTTGAGTGATTTCATGACCACAGTTTGCACAGGTATTCTCGTTGTTCATTTTGGATAAGGGTTTGATGCAAATATAATCCAATCCTGAATATTCAGATTAATTGAAAAAATAAAAGTCAAAATCCCCAAAGATTTTGACTTTCTGCAAATGACTTTATCATTATACTTAAGAATTAAGTTTGGATTACCCCCAGATTAAAGGGTTTTTCTATAGGTGCATGGTTAGCTGCCTCAATTCCCATGGAAATCCATTTCCGGGTATCAGTAGGCTCAATGACGGCATCTGTCCATAAACGGGCGGCTGCATAGTAGGGACTTGTTTGTTTATTGTAACGTTCGATGATTTCCTTCAGTAATTCCTGTTCTTTCTTTTCATCAATTTCTTCCCCTTTGGCTTTTAAAGCTGCTTCCTGGATTTGCAAAAGTACCTTGGCTGCCTGTTCGCCACCCATTACGGCTAATTGAGCGGAAGGCCATGCAAAGATCAGCCTGGGGTCATACGCTTTTCCACACATAGCGTAGTTACCTGCACCATAGGAATTTCCAACTATAACCGTAAATTTCGGGACGACCGAATTGGAAACTGCGTTCACCATTTTTGCACCGTCTTTGATAATTCCGCCATGCTCCGATTTGGAACCGACCATAAACCCGGTAACATCCTGTAAGAAGACCAGAGGAATTTTCTTTTGGTTGCAATTGGCAATAAACCGGGTTGCCTTATCGGCTGAATCCGAATAAATTACACCTCCAAATTGCATCCCGTCCTTTCTGGATTTTACAATCTTTCTTTGGTTGGCGACGATCCCGACCGCCCATCCATCGATTCTTGCATAACAGCAGATCAGTGTTTTCCCGTAATCGCCTTTGTATTCGTCAAACTCCGAATTGTCAACTAAACGTTTTATGATGTCGTACATATCATATTGTTCAGCGCGCGAAACAGGAAGAATACCGTAGATTTCTTTTTCATCCAAAGCGGGTTTGGCAGGTTCTGTACGGTTGAATCCTGCTTTTTCATAATCCCCGATTTTTCCCATGATGGATTTGATCCTGTCCAACGCATCTTCATCATTTTTAGCTTTATAATCCGTTACGCCCGAAATCTCACAGTGGGTAGTTGCGCCTCCAAGCGTTTCATTATCAATATCTTCCCCAATTGCAGCTTTGACCAGGTAACTGCCTGCAAGGAAGATAGAACCGGTTTTGTCTACGATCATGGCTTCATCGCTCATAATGGGTAAATAGGCCCCGCCGGCAACACAGCTTCCCATAACGGCTGCAATTTGGGTAATGCCCATAGAGCTCATTATAGCGTTGTTTCGGAAAATCCGACCAAAATGCTCTTTGTCGGGGAATATCTCAGCCTGCATCGGCAGATAAACACCTGCGCTGTCCACAAGATAAATGATCGGCAGACGGTTTTCCATTGCGATTTCCTGGGCACGCAGGTTTTTCTTTCCTGAAATGGGAAACCAGGCACCTGCCTTTACTGTTGCATCGTTGGCAACCACAATGCACTGTTTTCCTGAAACATAACCGATTACAACTGCAACGCCGCCACTTGGGCAGCCACCTTCATCTTTGTACATTTCATATCCGGAAAAAGCTCCTATTTCAATACTCGGGCTGTCTTTATCCAGTAAATATTCGATTCGTTCGCGTGCGGTTAATTTTCCTTTCTCTTTGTGTTTTTCAATTCGTTTTTTACCTCCGCCTAAGTAGATTTCGGCTAATTTTTTACGTAAATCGGACACCTGGAGTTTATTTTTATCTTCTCGCTGGTTAAACTGTAGATCCATTTTTCTTTTATTTGACGGCTAAAAATACAATATTCGACCGAATTTAAAAACTACAGTTCAGCTTTCTAAGAATAATTTGCAATGTGTCACCAGTTCAGGGAAAAACAATTGAAATTCTTCATTCAGTTCATCCTTGTATTTCTCAATTTCAATTACTGAATGACCAATGCTATTTTCAAACTTGCTTCGCTGGCTGATTCCGTTTAGAGTTTGCTGAATGCCATCTAAAGTTTGATAATTATGAAACCAATCGTATTTAAGTAAGTGGCTGACAATGAATTGAAGTTTATCCGGGAAGCTTTCAAAATGATTCCGGAATAATTGATAGCATTCGCTTACATACTCCTCAAAATCTAGTTCAGTATAGGTTTGCCAGTTTTTAATGAGGAAATAATCATAAGTTACATCCACTATAATGGGAGCATATTTACCATACTTTTCATGGAATTTCTTGGTGCTTTCTTTTACAATCTGATGCCCGTCTGTAAAGGAATCTATGGAACGATGTAATAAAATACCCTTTTGCAAATCTGCCGGGTAGTCCTGGAAATCTTTTCCCCGGCTAATTTCACCATAAAGATTACCTAATTGGATTTCAGGTTCCCGAAAAGACAGAAATTGATGTGCTAAATAATTCATTTCCCTGACCAAGATAGGGAAATTTCAGAAATAACCTGCTTATTGTGGCGAAACAAATTCTTCAAAAGTTCCGTCATTGAAGAAAAGTAGCGCCCGGATCATTTTTTTTTGCCCGGATTGGGTGTCAGTCTTTATTTCCGGGTATTTTGGCATATTTACAGGGTTGGGTTCCGGTATTTTCTCTTCCGATTCAAACAATTCAAAAAGGGTGGGATAGGAGCTTGTCGGAGTTTCCGGATTTTCATTTCCGGAAGAAATTTCTTTCAGTTCCTGTTCTTTTTCGGTCCCGAAGATTAACCAATCCGTATCAATTTCCGGAAAAGCATTTTTGATTTTAATTAAAAATTCCAAGCTCGGTTTGTTTCGCCCTGAAGTGATATGTGAAATGGCCGATCGCTGCACCTCAATTTTGTCTGCGAATTCGGAGGGTGTAAGACCCGATTTTTCCAAAATTTCGAGTATTCTCTTTGAATGTTCCATTTTACAAATCTAAACTAAAAATTTACAATTAACAATAGCATATTTTTCATCAATACTGACAAAATTACTTAAACTTGTATTAAATTAAATATATATATAATAATACAAATTAAATTGATTATAAATATATTATGATTAATAATTATTCATTTTGCAATTTTACATATTTAACCTGTCTGATTGTCTTATTTACTAATTCACAAATGTAAATTACAAATGTAAACATATTTTTTGATCAATTTTAAGCGTTTATTTTGGAAATGATTAGGAGAATTTCATTTAAAAAAAATAAATGGCTTAAATCGCTTTAAAATCAATTTTGAAAAATTGTACCTTCGTTTTATGGATTTATTGAATTTATTTGCCCAAAATTATGAGCAGATCAGGATTCCGGGGTTTGAGTCAAGGCATCTTCCGTTTTTGTCACTAAAAAATTACCTGGATGAGAATTTTCCCGAAAAAAAAATAACAGGCAAATCATTTTTAGGAAATGAGATTTACAGCTTGAAAATCGGATCAGGGAAAATAAATGTTTTAGCCTGGTCGCAAATGCACGGAAATGAATCTACCGGAACCAAAGCCACACTTGACGTTTTGGAATTCCTGAAGATGGATAATGACTGGTGTAAATCTGTTTTGAGAAATATAACATTTCATTTTGTACCCATGTTAAATCCGGACGGCGCATCTGTTTATGCAAGAAGAAATGCTTGTGGGATAGATATCAACCGTGATTTTGTTCAGGAGGCATCTCCTGAAATGAAAGCCTTGAAGCATTTGGTTTCACAAATTCGGCCCGATTTTCTTTTCAATCTGCATGATCAGCGAAGCATTTTCAATGTGGCGGGGTTGGCAGAGCCGGCAACCATGGCTTTTCTGGCGCCGTCTGCTGACGCAGAACGTTCGCTAAATGATACCCGTAAAAAATCTATGGCGGTTATTGGTCATATGTACAATGGTTTGAACCAAGTGATCCCCAATAAAATTTCACGTTTTTCAGATGAATTCTATCCAACATCCACAGGTGATAATTTCATAAAAATGGAAATTCCTACCATACTCTTTGAAGCAGGGTATTATCCGAATGACTACCAGAGAGATCATACAAGAAGGTTCAATGCGCTTGCAATTTTACTTGGACTGGAAAAAATCATGAAAAATGAGAAACCTGAGATTGGAGATTATTTTGAAATCCCGGAAAACAATAAGAAGTTTTTAGATATTGTTCTTAGAAATGTGCTTGTGAAATCTAACGAATCAGAGGCTTTGCTGGATATTGGTATTTATTTCGAAGAAAAATTAAATGTAAAGAAACAAATATTGGAGTTCTGTTCAAGAATTGAAGAAGTGGGAGATCTGTCAAATTATTTCGGGCACATTGACATTGACAAAAAAGGCAAAATTTTTGTAGGGAAATCAGGGGTTTTTCCTGTAGTTGGAGAGTATGCGGATTTTTCAGTAGGAAATATCCACTTTGACAAAGGGAAGTTCAGCGGCTGAGTAAATTTATTATATCTTTGAATTACCAAATCAAAACAATGAAAAAAAGCTTATTTGTCTTATTATTTAGCATGATTATGATGTCTTGTGAAGGACCTTATATTTTTAACAGAATCGTAAAACAGGAAGACGGAACCAAAATGTTGTTAGGGGGTGTAGACAGGATGGCATTTGAAAAAGAGCCTTTTTCCACCTGGTTTTTAACAGAGTATGATTCTTATCAGGTAAATCAGGAAAAAGTAAAAGAACTTAAAAGAAAACTAAAAAAATACAGGATTACCGTTTTTATGGGAACCTGGTGTGAAGATTCCAAAAGGGAATATCCCAGATTGATGAAAATTCTGGATGAAGCGAAATTTCCTCCGAACCGTTTGGTTACATATGCTGTAAATGAGGGTAAAAAAAGCTTTTATGGAGAAGAAGAAGGCAAAGATATACGATTTGTCCCCACTATCATTTTGTACAGAGGCGGGAAAGAAGCGGGAAGAATTGTTGAATCTCCGGTTTCAGGATCGTTGGAGGAAGATATCCTGATGATTGTCAACGAAATACCAAATACACCCAATTATTCAGAAGATTGAAAAAATACATTTATGTTTCAGTTGGACTTATTATAGGGGGCTTGCTCACTTATTTTGCAATGAAGCAATTCCGGACAGAATCTTCGGTCAATGAATCTCACGTTATTGCTTACGAAATCAAAAAATTAAACAAGATGATTGTTGCGGAACAGATGTTTTCAGATGTTTACTCGCATAAAAACAGCCTTTACGTTCCCGGATTGCAGGATTACTTTAGTTTTGACAAGAAGGTTTTGTTTTTGGTCAATGCCAAAGTCCAGGCGGTATATGATTTAAAGAAACTTGAGGTCGAAATTGATTCGGCCGATCGGACCATTGTCATCAATAAAATTCCAGAATTGGAAATCAATACATATCCGGATGTGAAATTTTACGATATGGAACAAAGCACATTTAACTCTTTTGACAAAGATGAGCTAAATGCTGTTCAGGAACGCGCTGTGCAACACATTGAAAAAACAATTGATAAAGAGAAGCTTGAAAGGGAAGCCCACCGGCAATTAATTGAAAATTTAGGTGAATTGTATCTTCTGGCCAGGGCTTATAATTGGAAAATTGTAGATAAAACACCTTATGCCCGGGAACTGGAGGTGAAATATAATTAATGTGGCAGTTTTCTGGAAACCAGGTAAGATACTCCGCCCCCAATAAGGAAAACGGTGGAAATTACAACAATAAAGTTCAGGAAAGTAAATTCAAACGGAAAAGGGACAAATGGATTGGCCATTACAAGACCGAACTTGATTTGTAACAGACCAATAACGACTCCCAAAATTAATCCGAATAGAATGGAGAAAAATGTGATGAGAAGCCCTGTATGGAAAAAGATCCTTTTTATCTGGAAACGCGGCATCCCAAATCCCCACATAGTTTTGATCTGTATTTTTTTGTCGATGATGATGATGATGATGGCCCCGGCGAGATTGAAAGATGCAATTATAATTACCAGCGTGAAAATCAGGTAAATGATCAGATTTTCAACATTCATTACTTTTAAGAACGTCGCATCCATATCCTGGCGGGTTTGTACTACAACAGCATTTCCCAGATCTTTTTGCAGGGAATTTTTAGCATCTTGCAGTGAAACATTGGGTTTTAATTTAATTTCAATAGAATATGCGGCATTTTCAGGTAATTGAAGTAATATTTGAGTTAATCCAATGGGAGAAAAGATGTATTTATCATATTGTTCATTGATAAACACAACACCCACAGGACTTGCAACAGCCGAGTTGAAGGCTTCCTGTTCAGACGAAATCAATCCTGTTCCGGGTTTTGGCATACGCAACCTTGCCGAATTCTGCTGATCCACATACATTTGCAGTCTTCTTGCAACCCCATCAGAAGAAATAAGCTCATAAGGTGTCGTAAAACCAAAATAATTTCCTGCTACAAGAGTAGTATCGATCCTCACCACTTTGTCATAATTCTGATCAATTCCCTTTAAATAAGCAATATCCTGTTTATCGCCGAATTCAATTGAAACTTTTTCCTCAATAACTTTGGCATAAGAAGCAATTTGGTTATTTGCATTTAAGCTATGTGTTACTTTTTCTATATCTGGAATTAGTTTTCCTTTTGCAGCGGAAATTTTTAAATCAGGATTTGTATTAGTAAAAAACTGGATGTTCATTTTTTCCAGTCCGGAAAAAACTGAGAGAATGATAAAAAGTGCACAGGTTGCAATCGTAATTGCAAAAACTGCTATAGATGTAATAATATTTACTCCCGTTATTTTTCTTTTGCTTAATAAAAATGAAAGTAATCCAAAAATAAGGGAAAGTAATCCGGTTGAGATTAAGACTAAAGATAAGGCACTCAATAACACCGATCGATTCAGGTGAAGAAATACCAACAACCCTGCACCTGAAAGAGAAATCAGTGCAATTATAAATGCAATGGCTAATTTTATCTTTTTAGATATCTTTTTTAATAATCCATTGAAAATTAAATAGACGATATAGGTTTGAGTGAAAATGTACAAGGAAGTAATTGCATATACCAAAACCTGCTCCCAAAAAGACAACATTCTTTTCGGAAATAAAATATCGCGCACAATTAGCAAGGAAGAATTACCAATATAGATGAATGTTCCTACCGAAAAAGATGTGATGATGATAAGTACCATACTAATCAGCAAAGTATGAGTATTGTACCGCCTGGCTATATAAAGCGCAATATTTTTCATTTATAGCTTAGGGTTATTTCCTTCGCCCCGCAGAGCGCGGTCTATCCTTTCCATTTCATCAAGAGTAGAATCGAGGTAAAAAAGTAATTCAGGTGTAATTCTCATAGTCTTGGCAGCTGTCCTGGCCAATTGCGACCGGTAAAAGGCAGACTTTTCTTTTATAGATTTGATAATGAGTTCTTTGTCTTTTGCAGGAAAAATACTAACGTATACTTTTGCAGCCGACAAATCGGGAGATACTTTTACTTCACTGACTGTAAGCAAATGCCCCGGGTAAAGCTCTTTTGCCTCTTTTCTGAAAATTTCAGACAATTCTTCCTGAAATACGGTCGCTACTTTTTTTTGCCGGTTACTTTCCATTCTGCAAAATTACGAATTACGAATTACAAAAAATGGGTTTTTATATATTTTGCGAATATCTAAACGGAGAGATTTTTCCTAAATTCTAAATTGACTTTGTTGAACTTACGTTTCTAATTTTTACCTTCGCATTTATGATTAGAATAGAGCATATAGGGATTGCCGTAAGAGATTTAAATGTTTCTAACGAGTTGATGAGTAAGTTATTAGGGAAGCCTCCGTATAAAGAAGAATCTGTAGAAGGCGAAGCGGTTAAAACATCTTTTTTTGAAATAGGAGAGAGTAAAATTGAATTGCTTGAGGCTATGAATGAAAAGAGTGCTATTGCAAAATATCTTGAAAAAAGCCGGGAAGGCATTCATCATATTGCTTTCGCAGTAGATAATATGGACTCCGAAATTCAACGCCTTAAGAATGAAGGATTTCAATTTATCAATGAAATACCAAAAGAAGGAGCTGACAATAAAATGGTAGTTTTTTTACATCCTAAATCCACAAATGGTGTGTTGGTGGAATTATGCTGCGATAGAAAATAGTTGTAGAATTCAGGAGATTGTTGTAAAATTGCACTCCTAAAGCGAGATTCGAAGCTCAAAGCTTAATTTTGCTAAAATAAGGTCCTATAGCTCAGTTGGTTAGAGCACCTGACTCATAATCAGGTGGTCCCTGGTTCGAGCCCAGGTGGGACCACAGAAGCCTCAGCATTTGTTGAGGCTTTTTCATTTTTCAATGTTATTTAAGTTGATTTTCAAATTCAGATATAAAAAAACCGAAGCTTTTCGAACTTCGGTTTTATCATTTTATAATCAATAATCATTATTTGATGATCAACTTGTCAGTTGTTTTACCATCTGCTGACTCAATTACAACTACATAAGCTCCTACAGGAAGCTTAACATTGTAAGACTGATTTAAGCTACCGCCATTGTGATTTTTTGTCTGATTGTAAACAACTCTTCCTGCTGTGTCAAAAATTGTGGTTTTAATATCGCCTTTTGAAACATTATTTGCTTTAACGAAGAACTGTCCACTGTTTGGATTAGGATAAATTCCAATTATCATGTTATTATTCATATCACTAACTCCCATTGTTCCGGTTAAATTGAATGGACGGGAAACGGCATAGTAAATATTGCCCACTGCTTCTATCAGGATTCTACAATCCTCAGTAGCTACAGTTCCGTTCGGAATGGTTACAGTTTCACTGCCATCATTGGGAGTACTTTCACTCAATACTGTAAATGTTGCACCTTCATCTGTAGACAAAGAAATTTTAACATTGGCAGTATTGATATCGCCTCCGTCAGTTCCGGCAACATCCCATTCAACCAGCATAGAATTGGTTCCTAAGCTTACATTCTGATCTTCAATTGGATTGGTTACTTTAAATGGTCCGGCATCTTTGACAATTACTTTCATGGCGTCTGTATTCGTTTGTCCGCCTTCCGGATTATTATCACGGGCAGTCAGGGTAAAATTGAACTGACGAGTAACAGTTGTAACGCATTCCCATTTAGATCTCCACCAGTTTTCGTCTGTGGTTACAGTTGAAGTTATATCTTTAAATAGAACATAGTCAAATTTTGGCATATATCTTACAGGTTCAGTTTCATAAGGATTTGATCTGAAATTCGGGCCATTGGTTTTTGTAAAAGAAACTCTACTGTTGGCATTCGTAGTAGATGAATTTCCTACATCATTTTGTTCCCAACCATATTCCAAAGTATCTCCGTTAGGATCGGTAGCACTTCCTGTCAACACAAAAGCTGTTCCTTTAGGAATGTTATAATCAGCGCCTGCATCTACAGTCGGAGCCTGGTTGGTTAAAGTAGTATTATTGGCGCATGGCTTATTTTGCAAATTCACCTGAACTTGTAATATACTTTTGTAAGTGAAGTAATCATCAGAATGCATTTGGACATTATAGCTGGTAATACCCGCATAACCCATAATCGTCGAACCGCTGCCGGGCTCAATTTGAGCAGAAGTTCCTTCATAACCGAAAGTAAAAGTATGGTTAGCGCCTAATTGGTGTCCCATTTCATGTGCTACATAATCAATATCAAAATTATCACCTTCAGGACCTCCTTGTCCGGGAGAAGTAATTCCGCTTCCTTTATTGGCATCATTACAAATACATCCGATACATCCCGCATTTCCTCCTCCTCCGGAACGACCAAACAAGTGCCCGATATCATAATTGGCAGCACCGATAACCGAATTCAGAGTACTTTGTAATTGGGAATTCCAGTTACCCATTCCCGATGGTGGCGAGTAGGGGTCAGTATTAGGGTCAGTATAAATTACATCATCCGTATTATCAATCAAAATCAACTGAAGCGCAAAGTCTTTTTCAAATACACCATTTACACGGGTCATTGTGGCATTGATCCCATCCAAAGCATCAGCAACGGTTCCTCCGAAATACTGTGTATATTCACCTGTAACGGATTGAGCCAGTCTGAATGTTTTGAATACACCCACACTTGATTTATTTGCATTAATCAAATCTTCGGAATCATTTACCAAAGCAGAAGTTTCGGGAGTCGAACATTCAAATGGAATGTCTCCCTGATTTCTGTGGGCTTTGGAATCAAAAACGATATACTTGCTTCCGTCTGTCGTATAAGGCTCAATGAACTCAGATTTTCCTGCTCTTAGTGTCATTGTGGAAATTCCTTTTGGAGATAAACTGAATCTCAAATAAGCGTTCGGATCATCTACCCCAACTCCAACGTATGAACGGATTTCTGGAAATCTTGCCTGTAATCCGGGAGCAAAATTAGATGCTTCCCAAACTTCATAGTTTTCCATTTTTCCATCAGCAGTTGGAAGTGATATAATATTTCCGGGTAAATTTGAAAAACGGACAGGAGCATTAGCAAGTTGTTGCTTCAGAACTTGCGTATCCAAACTGTAAAGGCCTGCCGCCTCTATTTTTTGTTTTCCTTCTTTAACAGTTGCATTGCCCAAACTAGTTGATTTCCATTGAGAAAAACCAAATATTGGAGCAGCCAATGCTAAAGCCAATAAAATTTTTTTCATGTGTGAATGTTTTTTTAATTGATTTGATTATTTTAGATTTGCTAATATAGAAAATTTTAAGATGATGATTATAAATTCAATTCATAAAGTTTTTGCCTTATCAATAATTATGTTGTTGTCGGGTGCTTGTGAGGGAACTAAAAGCACAAATAATGTGAATGCAAAAGAAATGATATCAAAAATATCTATAGAGAAAAGCACATTGGGGAGCAGCTCAATAGTGGAGATCAATAAAAGAGAAATCTCAATATCTTCTAAAGGTAAAAATGACGATGAAAGTGTTGAAGCCAAAAATACTGCTCCAAAAGTATGGAATGAAATCAATCATCTGGTTTCTGCTTTGGATTTGAATGAAATGAGTAATTGGGAAGCACCCACGCAAGCAAGGTTTTATGACGGAGCCAAAGCCACAACCGTTACAATTGAATCAAACGGACAGGTATATATTTCTCAGTCTTTTGATGAAGGAAAGCCGCCCGCCGAACTTAAGGCATTGAATGATTATCTGGAATCATTAGTGAACCAATAATTATTATCATCCGGAATATTATTATTCTCAGGGTTTTCACCGTATTTTTCCTCCAGCTTGATTCTTTCTTCCTCAGGAAGGGTTTCTTTGTATTTTTCCCAAAGCCATTTTTCCCTAGCATCGGGCTCCTGCCGGTTTTCCCAGGAGTATATTTTTCTCTGGTGGCCGTATTTCCTTGTGACTAAAGCAAAAACCAACCCTACTATTCCCCCGGAAAGATGACTCTCCCAGGAAATAGGGTTACTGTCTTCTTTGTAAAATTTGGGCAAATATTCCTCAGGAAAAATCCCCCAGACCATACTTCCATAAAAGAGAACGACAATGAGAGAAATTGCAATGAGATTTCTGGATTTCTTTAAAACACCGCTGAAAAATACATAAGAAGCCAAAAGATAGACAATTCCGCTTGCGCCAATATGGCAACCGGCCCCGTCACCTGATAACATATTTCCGAAAACCCAGGTCAGCAATCCCGTAAAAATCCAACCGAAAATTATGACATAGTAAGCAATCCGTTCATACATAAGCACAGCAAAAAAACTCAAAACGGCAAGCGGAATTGAATTATTAATGATGTGTTTCCAGCCAGAATGAAGCAGGGGGCCAAATAAAACTCCACGCAGACCGACAAAATTTCTTGGCACAATTCCGTAACAGTTATATTGCCCGAATCCCTGAAGCTGAAAGAGGAAAACAATCCAAATTAACGATAATAAAATCAATGGAACATATAATGTATTTTTTGGGAACGGATATTTCATGTCTGAAATTTTTTAGCTGATTTCATAAACCGTTCCATTGGAAAAACACTGACAAAATTACCTGATCGGCCTATGAAATTCTTTTTCGGATCGCTTTGTAAAATTCTTTTTCAGAATAATTCCTTATGTTTTTTTTGGAAATCATATATTGAAGATCCAAATGCCGTTTTACCTCTTTATAAGCATGCAGTAAGGAAAATCCGGGATCATAGATATGAGTGGGTTCAGAATTGGAGCCGTTGATTTCAAGTATCTTAAAATTACCTTTTTTGAAATCTTCAATCGAAGCTGTTTTTACATCCAGCCTGCCGTAATAAAAACCCTGGATTTGCTTTGCTATAAAATCTGTTTGTATAATTAATTTATTGGAAATCAAATAAGAAGCATCATAAAATTTTGTTCCCCGGTTATGATTCCCAATAGGCTCAAGTAAAATTTCCGATCCTTTCGGATGAATTAAATCCAATTGATTTTTGAACTTATTGAGCAAATAATTCACCCTGCGTTGGGTTCTCGGATGATTTTCTATGAATTTTCTTAAAGTAGTTTTGCCGTCTGAAACAAATCTAAGGAAATCCTTTCCTGTCACCGATAAAATTTTTCCCGATTCTTCTCCCGGTATCCTGGCGTAAAAAATTCCGAATTCCAATGGCAGGTCCACGTATTCCTGAATAATTAAATTTTCATTCAGCGGATAATCTTTCCAGTCATTTTCATTTCTGATTAATTCGACATTTATGCCGCGTTCGCCAAAATCAGGTTTTACAATGAATGGAAATCCGATTGGCTGAAATTCTGTTTTGCTTTGAATGAATTCTGCTTTAGGTTTGAATCCATCTGGAATTTGTTGAAGGATTTTGAATTTCGAATAATCAAGAAACCCACCGAATTCCATTCCCGGATTGGCCTTACAGAAATAACTAAATGAGCCTGATTTTATGGAATTCCATATCCAGTAAGGAACAAAAGGCATGTAAAAAAGCCGGAAATCCCAGTGTTCAAACTCCGTGATTTTACGTTTTTGCTTCACGATTTTGAAGAGTTGAGTAAGCAATTCCGAAGTTTTCAGGAATTAAAATATCCGGAAAATATTGTTCAATTCCAATTCTAATAATAGCAGAATGATGGACGCAATGTTCTATATTGTAAAGCAATTCCCGTTGTACAGTTGTTTCACAGCTAATTTGTTTTTCTTCCAGATGCTGGTAAAGCAAAAGTTTTTTTTCAGGATCAATTGAATTGATTTTTTCCCGTATCCGATTGATCTTTTGTAGGACGAATTCTTTATTTGCTTCCGTTTCCGGACAGCGTTTTCTTTCGTCATAATTCAAAACTCCCGTCTCCGCAGAATCAATCAGACATTCAAATAAATCCAGTATATGCCGAACGTGCTTGCCTATGGAGCTTTTGGATAGAATAAGAAGTGGCAATGAATAATTCTCTTCGTTCAATTGAGAAATTATGTTCTCTAACTCAAGCAGCAAATTCCGGAAAGTATTTTTCATTCAAGCTGTGTTCAAAGACAAAAGTAATAATTTCTACATTTGTTTGACAAGATTAAAAGTTATGTGCATTGTCAGCATTTTCAGTGATGAAAAAGGAGATTTTATTTTAACGCAGAACCGAGACGAAACCTGTTTGCGTCCGACTTCCAAAGAAGTAGAAACAAAGGAACGTTACAATCAAGAATTTACAGGCCCGGTCGATCTGGTTTCCGGCGGAACCTGGATTTATTATTCACGGAAATATGTAGCCTGCATTTTGAATGGAGCTTACAGAAAGCATTCACACAATCCGCCCTATAAAATGAGCCGCGGTCTGGTCATTCTGGAATTGTTGAAATATGATTCGATTGATGAATTTATGGATAAAATTGATTTGGAAGGAATTGAACCATTTACAATGATCATGATTGACAGATTAAAACAGGAAAAGAAAATACTGGTTTGGGATGAAATTGAGAAATATAAAGAAGATGTTTCAGGCGAAAAGTTGATTGTCCGTTCATCTTCAACGCTGTATACCGAAGAGGAAAAGCAAGAACACAAACAATTTTTCCTGAATTTGAATTCTCATGAACCCTATGAAATATTTAAGCTTCAGGACAAAATCAAAATGTTGGAAAACAATAAATTTCCGACCGTTATGACGACATCCATCACCCAGATTATTCAATCTCAAAATGAAGTTAGTCTGCAATTTTGTCCGATAATGTAAGTAGAATTTACCAATTTTGGCAGGCAATGATTATCAATAACACGTTAATAACTATGGCACTATTTATGCTGATTTCACCGATAAGTAACTATATTTGTTAGTAAGAGATTTAAGATGAATGATAATTTTTCACAAAAAGTAAAAGACGTTATTGCTTATAGTAAAGAAGAAGCTTTACGGCTTGGACATGATCAGATAGGAACTGAACATTTGCTTTTGGGCATCCTCAGAGATGGCGATAGTAAGGCGGTTTCTATTTTGGAAGCGTTAAATGTGAATCTGAAAGACGTAAGAGATAAAATCGAACTTTTGGCTCCGCCAAAAGAAAGTTTTTCCAACACCAGACAAAACCTTCAACTGACCAAACAAGCGGAACGTGCATTGAAAACAACATTTTTGGAAGCCAAGCTTTTCAAAAATTCGACTGTAAATACTGTTCACCTTTTGTTGTGTATTCTTCGTAACGAAAATGACCCGGTAACAAAACTCCTGAAAAAAATGGAAGTGGATTATACCTCGGTTAAAAAAGAATTTCAATTCCAGTTTCAGGAAGACGACATTTCAGAATCGCCAAAAGCCGAATCTTCGGGTTATGATGATGAAGATGACAGGGGAGGTGAGTATGAAAAAACGACTCCTAAAGGAAACCCTAAAACCAAAACGCCGGTTTTGGATAATTTCGGCCGCGATTTGACCCAGATTGCTTTGGACGGAAAACTGGACCCCGTAGTGGGAAGGGAAAAAGAAATTGAACGTGTTTCCCAGATTTTAAGCCGCCGTAAAAAGAATAATCCTTTACTTATTGGTGAACCCGGGGTCGGGAAATCTGCTATAGCAGAAGGATTGGCGCTGAGGATCATACAGAGAAAAGTCTCACGTGTTTTATACAATAAACGTGTGGTGACATTGGACTTGGCGAGTCTTGTAGCCGGAACCAAATACCGCGGCCAGTTCGAAGAAAGAATGAAAGCGATCATGAATGAACTGGAGAAAAATGATGATATAATTCTTTTCATTGATGAATTGCATACCATCGTTGGAGCAGGAGGAGCGACGGGTTCGCTGGATGCTTCCAATATGTTTAAACCTGCTCTGGCCAGGGGAGAACTGCAATGTATTGGTGCGACGACTTTGGATGAGTATCGTCAGTATATTGAAAAAGACGGAGCTTTGGTACGTCGTTTTCAAACCATAATGGTAGACCCGACTTCGCCGGAAGAAACCGTTCAGATTCTCAATCAGATCAAAGATAAATATGAAGCGCATCATAATGTTAATTATACAGATGAAGCCATAGCTGCCTGCGTCAACTTGACGAATCGTTATATTACAGACCGTTACCTTCCGGATAAAGCGATTGATGCAATGGACGAAGCGGGCTCGAGGGTTCATATAAAGAACATAAAGGTTCCGCAGGAAATTTTGGATTTGGAAAAGAAGCTTGAAGAAGTCCGCGAAGAGAAAACCAAGGTTGTGAAAAGTCAGAAATATGAAGAAGCGGCCCGTTTGAGGGATTCCGAAAAGCAGATTGAAGCCCAATTGAAAAAAGCGCAAGCTGACTGGATGCAGGATTCCAAAGATAACCGCGAGACCGTCACTGAAGAAAATGTTGCAGAAGTGGTTTCCATGATGAGCGGAATCCCTGTTCATCGTGTGGCTGAAAAAGAATTGAAAAAGCTGGCTCAAATGGGAGACCTGATGAGAGGAAAAGTAATCGGGCAGGACGAAGCAGTTGGGAAAGTGGTGAAAGCCATTCAGCGTAACCGTGCAGGACTGAAAGATCCGGGAAGGCCGATAGGCTCTTTTATTTTCTTAGGAACGACCGGTGTCGGTAAAACCCAATTGGCAAAAGTTTTGGCAACCGAATTATTTGATTCGCCTGATGCGCTGATCCGCATTGACATGAGCGAGTACATGGAGAAATTTGCTATTTCAAGATTGATTGGAGCACCTCCGGGTTATGTCGGTTACGAAGAAGGTGGTCAGCTCACCGAAGCAGTCCGCAGAAAGCCTTATTCTGTCATTCTTTTGGATGAGATTGAAAAGGCCCATCCTGATGTTTACAATATCTTATTGCAGATTTTGGATGACGGGCATATTACCGATAGTTTGGGAAGAAAAGTTGATTTCAGAAATACGATTATTATTTTGACTTCCAATATAGGAACGCGTCAGTTAAAAGAATTCGGAGACGGGGTCGGATTTGGAACTTCCGCTAAACGTGAAGGCTCAGACGACAGAGCAAAAAGTACGATTGAAAATGCTTTGAAAAAGACTTTTGCACCCGAATTCCTGAATCGTATAGATGACATAATCGTTTTCAATTCGTTGTCAAAAGAAGATATTTACAATATTATTGATATAGAATTGGATAAACTATACAAACGTCTGTCTGATTTAGGTTATGAAGTGGAATTGACTGAAGAAGCCAAAAACTTTATTGCCGATAAAGGCTTCGATAAAGAATATGGGGCAAGGCCATTGCGTCGTGCGCTCCAGAAGTATATTGAAGATCCTATGGCAGAGGAGATCATTAACGCTGAAATTTCAGAAGGAGATAAGCTTTTGATTGATTTGAATGATGCCAAAGACGGAGTGAAGATTTCTGTAAAAGGCAGATCAACGGAAAAGAAATCATAATCTCAAGATAAATGAACTGAAAAAGTCCTTTTCTTAAAGAAAAGGACTTTTTCTTTTTGTAGCTTTGCAAAGCAAGCCGCTTTGTCGCTCTTCGCTTTGCCGGAGAGAGGAAAGTCCGGACACCATAGAGCAGCATAGCGGGTAACACCCGTCGTTTCGGGGCAACCCGATTCAGGACAAGTGCAACAGAAAGCAAGTACAGTACGGCTGTAGTGAAATCAGGTAAACTCTATGTGGTGCAATGCCATGTATACCGGCAGTTAAGGGTTGCTCGCCCGTTGCCGGGGGGTAGGCAGTTAGATCTTGCCGGTAACGGTAAGGCCAGATAAATGACAAAGGTCCGCTTTAGCGGATACAGAATCCGGCTTACAGGCTTGCATTTTTATTTTTAAGATTTCTTTGAATTAATTTGGGAATAATTTTTATTGCTTGTATTGAAAAAATAATTAGATTTGAAATAATTAAACCGAATAAAAATATAATTATGAAGAAATTAATTGCAATTGTAGCTATAGCGGCTGCACCTGTTCTGTTTGCTCAGGAGAAAAAAGCCGAAGTTTCAGCACAGCAACTTGAACAAAAGAAAGTAGAGCAAGCTGAAATGAAAAAAGAGAAAAAAGCAAATACTTCTCTGGAAAGCCGGAAAAAAGACGTAGAAGCTAAAAAGCAGGCTGAAGCTGATGCTGACAAAGCAAAAGCTGTTGAAAGAAAAAAACAGGAACAACAGTCAGCTACTAAAAAAAGCGCTAGCGCTCAATCTTTGAAAGCAGAATAATTTTAATAAACACATGAGGTTAAAATCCCGGTTAGCAAATAACCGGGATTTTTTGTGAGGTTAATTCACCTTTACTCTTTTTCCGGGGCTCACGGCGTAAATTGAATTGTCATACATGGCTTCGCAATAGGTAGCCGGCATATAATAATTTCCACGATAAGTAGCATTCAGCAATATGGTTATCGATATTTGCTGCGCGGCTCTCAGGTCAAAATAGGAATAAACTCTGTCGTCGCGAAAATCCTGATAAGTCAATCCGAAATTCTGAGAAGATGTTGCCTGGTTGTTTAAGCGTGTATTGATGATTTCCCAACCCGAAGGAAACATTTGCGTTAACGCCAGTTCGTTATAATTGCCCATCATTCCGGGATTTGTAACATTGACTATGCATTTAAAATCGGTTCCCTGAGTCAGGTTCCCGGGGTCAATTGGCTGATCGTCCATATTGAAATAGGATAAAGTCAGGTTCAGGTTATTATTGGTGGCAGGAAGATTTTCCTTCATCGTAACACCGCTTTTAACCAATTCGGCAAACAATACAGAACCGGAATTATCCTGAATTGTAAAATTTCCGGCATTTTCCGGTAAATCCACATTTACAAAAGATTTACTGCTGTTTATATTCATCCGTTTTCCATTGATGGTAACGGTGGCATTAATGCTGGCTCCGGTTTTGTTTTTTCCTAAATACTCGGCAATCCCCAACAGGGCATAAGATGTAGTCTGTGTGCTGTACCACGACCCTGAATTCAGATCTGACGCTAACTGCTTCAACAGAACCAATCCTTTACTACGTTCTCCGATTAAAGCCAGTGTTTCCAGAATCATGGCATTGTCTCGCACGGACGAGCCGTAAGTGTACTCATTGAATTTATATTCTTTGACACGGGTCGCAAGATTGCTTACCAGCTTTTTTGCAATACTGTTCTGCCCGGCAAGCTGGTAAGCGGCAGACAGCCGCCATAACGTAGCGACATTGGTTTTTTTTTCTTTTAACCTGTTCATCAGCCCCAGCTCAGGATTTCCTGAAAGAGCCAGAGTATAAAGCCTGTATGCCTGATCCAGATCATTGTAATAATGTTTTTCATTATAGCCGTTCCATTCTTTTGCTTTTTTACGTTGGTATTTAACCAATCCGTCTTTTAATCCGGCAGGGATCTTATATCCCATATCTTCGGCTTTCAAGATAAAATGAAATGCATACGAGCTTCCCCACGGGTCGGCTTCTCCGATTCCCGGCCAATAAGCGAGGCCGCCGCCCGGCGTCTGAAAAGATTTGAATTTTTTTAATGCCTCCGAAATATTGTACTGAATGTCTTTTTTTTGCATTTCGCTCAAATCGGCTAATTTATCCAGATACAATTGTGGAAAAACGCTCGAAGTAGTCTGTTCAATACATCCATGCGGATACTGGATCAGGTAACGCAATCTTTCGTCCAGATTCATGGCAGGAACTGTCGAAAGAACTAATTTGGTATCGGTTGTGCCGGTCATTCCAAAAGGTTCGTAATCGCTTGTCCAGCTTTGTTTTCCGCTGATCTCCTTATTGATGGTAAATGTCATGGGCGGATTAGGGCTCCGGACTTCAATTTCAATTGTTTCGGAAGTTTTTTCCTTTCCCGAAATCGCAGAAACTGTCAAGGTTGCTTTGCCTAATTTTTCGGGGACTTTGATTTTAAAGTTAGCCAGCTGGTCGCCTGTTTTATTGAATGTCAGACTTTGAGAATTATTTCCTTCAAATTGAATCAGCGAGTTGGATTTTACCGAAACCGACACATTTTTAATATTGTTTTCCATCGCAAAAACATTGATCGGTAACATGATTTCATCACCTGGATTGAGAACTCTGGGCAGAGTAGTCAAAGTCATCAGGGGCTGTTTGACAAAAATATTTTTTTCGGTACTCCCGAAACTGGACCCATTTGCGGCAACCACCATTACTTTTACGGAACCTATATAATTTTCCATTTTGATCTTGTGTGATTTGCTCCCGCCTTTATTCAAAGTAAAAGGCCCGAGGAAAGTTACCACAGGTTTGAAACGGTTAATTTTTTCTTTATTGGAATTAGACAATGCCTGATCACCGCCGATCGTAAATACACTTTCAATTCGTCCTCCGTAAGCTCCCAAAACGTAATTGAATATGTCCCAGGTATTTACACCTAAAGCCTGTTTTTGATTGAAATAATTGTAAATATCCGGTGTTTTATAATTGGTAATATCCAGCAACCCCTCATCTACAATAGCTAAGGTATAGGTCATTTCCTTTCCGGATTTTTCTGAAACTGAAACTGTATAATCTGAATTAGGGCGAATGGATTCCGGTGCCTTTATAACAGGAGCTAATTTCCTTTCCGGATTTTCAACCGTGATCGGAATGACGCCATACATCCTTATAGGCATATCGTTTACCGTTGCATTATGCGGCTGTAATAAGCTGATGTTTACGTAGAAATTGGGGGCCATTTCTTCCGTTATTCTGAATTCGAATTTGGTTTGGCCCTTTTCAGCTTTGATCCATTTCCGCTCAATTACTTTTGTACCGTTTTCAAAGCTTACCATGGCTGATCCTTCTAAAGAAGAGGGAATAGTAATTTGAGCGGTTTCTCCAACCTTATACGAAATCTTATCGGCTTTAAAGTTCAGAATGGCGGCACTTTCTGAATTTCCGTCTCCGCGGCTTCTCCAGTTCGGCCAATCAATCCAGATCGTTTTACCGGCTGCATGTCCGCTTTCGGGATCAAGTACACGTATGAAATAATTCCCGTATTCATCATTAGGTATTTTAATTTTAAAGCTTCCTTTCCCGTTTCGAGTATTGATGACTTTTTCTTCTTTCAGGAATTCATATTGACGGTTGACATAATAAGCCAGATCATTGCTGTCGGAATTATACCACCACGAATTTTTCAACCTGTAAATAAAAACCTTTACACCGTCTTTTGAAACCGGATTTCCTTTGTAATCAACAGTTGCTATATTAACAGTATGTTCCTTTCCGGTTTCCAGCATTTCATAATAATCGTTATCGGTCGGGATCTGAAGTCCGACATACGTTGTATAGGGGGAATAATCCTTAGTAACATACGATGTGCTGAAATCACCGCCGGTTTCAAAGACTTTGGTGAATATTCCCATTTTCAGCATTCCGGGAGGGGTGATGTCCAGATTTATATTGGTTGAGATACCGGCTTCGCCATTGGGGCTCAGGGCTCCGTCAAAAATGGTCATCTCCTGCATAGGGAAGCTCCTCGAAGGATCGGAGAAAATATATTTAGGGAAAGATTTGAATTCCGTATTGCCTGAAAAAATGTTGGCTGTGACGTTGGCTTTTAGGTTTTGTGCACTGGCCCCGCTTAGCCAGTTGGCTTTGATTTTAAATCCCTGGCTGCCAGAAGATTTTGTCAATATGTCACTTGGGAAAATTGTATTGATTTTTAAACGGTTGGGCTTTATGGTCTCAACTTTTAAGGATTTATAAAAGGTCATTCCCCCGATTTTTACATTGGCCGACCAGTTTCCTGTTTTCGCATCGGGCGGAGTTTCCATTTCAAAAGTATAAAATCCGTTCAGGGGAGTTGAGTTGACTTTGCGCTGCATCAGTTGTCCGTCAGGGCCTGAAAGCTCCATGATAGCAGGCTGCTCATCGGAAATCTGGGTAACGGATTTGTCCATCACAAAAGTAAGATGCATTTTATCGCCAGGACGCCAGACGCCACGTTCACCATAGATAAATCCACCCAATCCGTTTTCTGCCGCCTCGCCTTCCACATCAAAATTGGCAAGAGAAAGCGCGGAGCCATTGTCGACTCTTACATATCCTTTCTGGTTTTCTTTTTCGGCAATGACCAGGAACGGTTTTCGGTTGAGCTTAAATTCTGCAAAACCATTATTATCTGTACTGCCTTCACCGACAAGCTGATTCTGCAGATCATAGGCCCGAAGTGTTACATTTTCCATAGGCTTAGCAGAAATTATATCGGAAACCGTGGCATAAACTGTACGGTTCTTTCCGGCTTTGAAGTTAATACCGAGATTGCTTGCCAGTATATTTTTGTTTACGTTTTTTTCGGAAGTATAATAGGAAACCGTACAAGGATTGTCACGATCCTGCCAGTTGTAGCCATCCGGATAATAATAGTCGTAATCGTCATAGCTGTACATTTCCGAAGCGGTATCGTAATCATCTTCTTTTGGCTCTATGGTAGCGAGGAACTCATCCTGATTTCCATTTCCGGCGCAAGGGTAAGCGGCAAATCGCTGATCAAATGAAAATTCCACGTTGTAGATCGCTCCGGGCTCAGGCTTTATAAATTCTGATAATTCCAGCTGATAAACATTCATTTCATTGATGTTGAAGTTATCTGCATTGGAAATGGGAATGATTTTGCTTAAAACTTTTCTTCCGACAGGTTTTAGATTGTTGGATTGGTCATATTGATTGTATTGGAAAAACTGGTGAATGTTGTTTTCAAATATTTTTGTAATCTCGACCCTTACTGCCTTTAGTCCGACTGCCTGAAAAGGCAAATTAACTTTTCCGTCGGAAGATGGAATTATGCTCCCGCTGCCTACGAATTTAACTTGTGGATATAAATTCACAAAATTTACTTTTTCGGTCTGTGCCCGGGAAATTTTGTTCCCGTAAGCGCTTGTGATCCCCGGGTAAATGTTCACTTCATATTCACCCCCGATTTTTTTGGACGTATAAATCTTTAATTCATTTCCGTTGATAATGGTTGATTTTATATAGCTGTCGGATTCGTCAGAATAGTAATAATCATTATTGTATTCTTCACTGTTGCCTGTTTTTTTTATTTCAATTAACCCGTCCAGAAAAGAATCGCTCTGAAGTGCTTCTGAAAAGTTGACGGAAATATATTGTTCAGGGTAAGAAACCGATTTTACCTGTACGATCTTAAAATCCCCTTTTGCAGGAATTTCAAATTCCATAGTTTCATTTTTTTTGGTTTCAATGGGTGAACCTTTCCATTTAAGCTCAAGCTCTTTCATTTTATCATCTGCCGGAATCCCGTTTATAATAAACCGGTGATTTTTTTGATTTTCGGAATGCTCCCATAAAACAGGCAATTCTTTTCCGCCGAATTTAACAGTAAGCATTTTATCAATATCGGAAGAACCGGCAACATCGGCCGTAAAAATATCTCCAGTCAACTTATAATTTCCCTGTCCGTCCTGTGTATCCTGAATTCCGTTTATACTTACCGAATAATCCTGCTTTTTTGCCTGGAACTGGAATTCGAAAGTTTTTAGTTTATCCGGGATTTTGGTATAAATGGGCTTCAGATCCAGTTTTCCCGTATAAATTTCTCCCTGCTTCAGTTTTTCATCTGGACGAAATTCCAAGGTGGAATTATCGGTCAGATAAGTTGTGCCTTTGATAGAAGGGGAGAAAGTTAGAATGTTGTTTTTGAGTGATTTGTCTTCGTTGGTTTCCAAAGGTATTTCGGTTTGGAGAATCACTTTGATATTGCTTTCAGTTGAGACCAATCCCGAAGTATAAGCAGAAATGTATGCAGCAAACTCGGGGCTTACTTCCATTAACTGGTTGTCCTTCTTTGATTTGCAGGCATTGAAGAAAAATAAAAGGAGAGTGAAGACGATGAAGCTTTTTTTCATAACCGAAAAGATTTGGATGAACTCAAAGTTAGCAAAAAATTGTTATAGGAATGTTAAAACAAATTCAATGCCAAATAGATAAACAGGGGGATAAGCGAACAGCTTTCTACCCAGAATGAGTAATAAAATTCCCGGCGTATTTCAGAAGAATTCAGCACAAGCACCATTGAAGTAAGCAATGTAGTGAACCATGAAATAACCGTTGGATTTATTTCCCTGAATTCAGAATAAAATAAAAATCCGCTCAAAATTAAGCTTCCGATTGCCAGAATTTTAGAAGCTTTTGATCCGATCGCTTGCGGAATGGTTTTCAGATTGAGTTCGTCGGTGGTTTTATCTCGGATGTCAAATGGAATGGTAATTCCGATTATGAAAAAGAAAACGGCAAAAAATAAAAACTGATACCGGATGACGGAATGGTGTACGACCAGCAAAAGCCCGATGGAGCTTCCCGCCCAAACGAAAGCGATCAGGAATAATTTTAAGAACGGTATAGCCCGCAAGCCGAGATTGGAAAAAGGAAGATTGTAACAAAAACTTATAAAGCCCAAAACACCCAAATACAAAAAGGTTTTCAATTCAAAACCCCGTAAAATTAGGCAAACCAAAGCTCCGATTAAACCGGTATAAGTAAGGATAATCTGGATTTTATTTTCGGGATTCATTTGAAAGAATTCATTCAGAGATTTGACCCGTGTGAAATTATAAATCGCCAAAGTCCCGAAAAAGACTATGCCCAGTACGTACCAATTGATCTCATAAAGATTGAACTGAAAAAAAGCCAGCAATGCGGTGAAGCATGCCGCAACCCAGACGTTGGTTGTTATCAGATATTTTTCAAGGACTGAAATCATCGAAACGAAGATACAGGATTTATCCAGAATTGAAAAAATAAACCTTTTACCTCCAACGATATTTTTTGGTGAATCGGAGAAGAAAAAGTAGAAGTCAGGATTGTCGGGTTTGGATGAACCACCGGGCAGGTTGAAACGAAAGTGAAACAGATTTTTTGTATAATGTGCCTTTAAAATATTTCGGATTATTGAGTTGATAAAGATTAGTTTTTAATATGACTTAAAATCGTAAATTTGACGCTCAATAAATTCACCGCAAAACAAATATGAACACACAAGATTTTTCACTTCGCCACATCGGGACTCTTTCAAATGATGCGGCTGAAATGCTTTCTGTTATTGGAAAGAATTCAATTGATGAATTAATCAATGATGCAATGCCGGCAGAGATCCGGTTTCAAAAGCCTTTGGATCTGCCAGATGCATTGTCTGAATATGAAATATTGCAGCATGTACAGGACTTAGCTGAAAAAAATAGAAAGGCGAGAAGCTTTATCGGGTATGGCTATTACCGCACGATCCTGCCTTCACCAATTCAACGTAACATTTTGGAAAATCCGGGATGGTATACGGCCTATACACCTTATCAGGCGGAGATTGCGCAGGGTCGCCTGGAAGCCTTATTGAATTATCAGACGGTGATTTCAGATTTGACCGGACTTCCGATCGCCAATGCATCTCTTCTGGATGAAGGGACTGCCTGTGCCGAAGCTATGCACATGATGCTGGAATCAAGAGGAAAAGATAAAAAAGAAGCGAATAAATTTTTTATTGCAGAAGATATTTTCCCGCAGAGCTTAACGGTTTGCCAGACCAAAGCAAGCGGTTTGGGAATCGAAATAGTAACCGGGAACCCATTTGAATTTATGTATGATGAAAGTTTCTACGGTATTTTGCTTCAATATCCGGGCAAATCGGGAAAAATTGCTGATTATACTTCTTTGATTTCCGACCTGAAAGGAAAAGGAATGCAGGTTACGGTTGCAAGTGACCTGATGGCGTTGACCATGTTGAAATCCCCGGGGGAAATGGGGGTGGATATTTCAGTCGGGACTTCGCAACGTTTTGGTGTGCCGATGGGATACGGAGGACCTCATGCGGCATTTATGAGTTGTACGGAAGATTACAAACGGGTAATCCCGGGAAGGATTATCGGAGTTTCGCAAGACAGAAATGGAAAGTTTGCCCTGCGTATGGCATTGCAGACCCGTGAGCAGCACATCAAACGTGAACGTGCGACTTCCAATATTTGTACCGCCCAGGTTTTATTGGCGGTAATGGCGGGAATGTATGCGGTTTACCATGGAAAGGAAGGTCTGGAATTCATTGCACAAGATATTCACAAGAAAGCAGTTCGTTTGTACGATGCATTGAATGAATTAGGATATAAAACTATTCATCCGGCTTTCTTCGATACCGTTCAGATTGAAGCGGAAGGGATCACAAAAGATAAATTTGAACAAAACAATATTTTACTGAACTTTTTTGAAGATGGAAAGATCAGCATTGCGGTTGATGAGGTTGTTACCGAAGAAGAGCTGGAGAAGCTGATCGGAATATTTGCCGAAATCAAGGGAAAGCCATTTTCCAAAACGGAATTCAAAGAAGCAAGAATTCCATCGGAATTGATTCGTACTACGGATTTCCTGACGAACGAAGTTTTTAAATCCTACCATACTGAAACGGAGCTGATGCGCTACATCAAACGTTTGGAGAGGAAAGACCTGGCGTTGAACCATTCCATGATCGCATTGGGCTCCTGTACTATGAAGCTGAATGCCGCCACGGAAATGCTGCCATTGAGCTGGAGCGGATTTAATGCAGTTCACCCATTTGTACCGAAAGAGTATGCGGCAGGTTACCAGGAATTAATCAAGAACCTGGAAAATTATCTTTCTGAAATTACCGGATTTGCAGCAACCTCTCTGCAGCCTAATTCGGGTGCACAGGGTGAATATGCTGGTTTAATGGTGATTCGTTCTTATCAGATTGCTAATGGGGAATCTCACCGGAATGTAGTGATTATCCCGGAATCTGCTCACGGAACCAACCCGGCTTCTGCAGCAATGGCGGGAATGAAAGTGGTCGTAGTGAAAAATTTGCCTACGGGAGAAACCGATATCGAAGATCTGAAAGTAAAAATTGAGACACATAAGGAAAATCTTTCTGCATTGATGATTACGTATCCGTCCACTTACGGAGCATTTGATTCCAACATACGGGAAGTGACCAAACTGGTTCATGAGGCCGGCGGGCAGGTCTATATGGATGGGGCCAACATGAACGCACAGGTAGGGTTGACTGCGCCGGGAATGATCGGGGCAGACGTATGCCATCTGAATCTGCATAAAACATTTGCGATTCCGCATGGCGGCGGCGGGCCGGGCGTTGGGCCGATTTGTGTGGCGAGCCATCTGGCGCCTTATTTAGGTTCACATCCTTTGATCCGGACAGGGGGAGAGAAATCCGATACTGTTTATTCGGCAGCGCCTTACGGTTCGGCATTGATTCTCACGATTTCGTATTCATATATTCGTATGTTGGGTGAAAAAGGATTGACAAATTCTACCAAACATGCTATTTTGAATGCGAACTATATGAAGGCAAGGCTGGAAAAACATTACGATGTACTTTATACCAATGCCCATAATGTGGTGGCACACGAATTTATCCTGGACTTCCGTCCGTTCAAAAAGCTGGGGATTGAAGTTTCCGATATTGCCAAACGCTTGATGGATTACGGATTCCATGCGCCGACTGTTTCGTTCCCGGTTGCCGGAACTTTGATGATCGAACCGACCGAGTCAGAAAGTAAAGCGGAATTAGACAGGTTTGTGGAAGCCTTGATACAGATCAAAGCAGAAATTGATGAAGTAGCAAATGGTGATTATCCGCAGGATGATAATGTTCTGAAAAATGCACCGCATCCGCTGGATATTGTAACTGCAGATATGTGGAAATTCCCTTACTCGCGTGAGAAAGCTGCTTATCCGCTGGAATGGGTGAGAGACCGGAAATTCTTTACACCGGTTGCAAGAATTGATGATGCCTATGGAGACAGGAACCTGATCTGTACCTGCCCGGATGTAGAGAGCTATGTTTGATTTGAAAACGGATTAATTTAAAAACAATATTCAAACCTCATAGGTTCGTCCAACCTGTGAGGTTTTTATTTTAATCTTTCAGATAAAGATAAATATCATATTTAGATTCATTCTAAAATTTGGTACCTTTGGGCCATTGTTGAATTAATACAAATTATATGAGCAATATAGAAACGACCCAAAAGACCGTTAAACCCAAAGCCCCTAAAATTGAAGAACTGATTGACAACACGAAATCGGTAATTTTAGCAACAATTGACGCTGAAGGCCACCCGGTTTCGAGCTATGCGCCATTTGTTCAACTTGACGGAAGCTTTCAGATCCTGGTTTCCTTTATGGCTAAGCATACAAGAAATCTACGGGACAGAAAAAGAGTTTCGGTTATGTTGATAGAAGATGAATCGGCTGTAAAGCAGATTTATGCCCGTGACCGGTTAACGCTTGATTGTGAAGCGGAATTGGTAGAACAGGGAAGCGATTTTTGGAATCGTTCTGTTGATGCACTGAAAGAAAAACATGGTAAGATCGTCGATATGCTTTCTGAGCTGGACGACTTTGTGTTATTTGACTTACAGCCTATTAAAGGTTCTTACGTGAACGGATTCGGAAGTGCTTATTCGGTTAATTCAGATTTGACTGTAAATGAGCATGTCAAAGGAGCTCACGGACAGAAAGAGGCTGAAGAAGCTAAGTAATTAATTGATTTTAATATTGTTTAACCTTGCCAGGAAGTCAATTTCTGACAAGGTTTTTTGTGAGTATGATGCAGGTTTTTGTTCATTATTTTCTTCATTTCGGTTTTCCGGTTTTTATTGCATATGCTTTTTTCAGAAAGGAGTGGAAGAAAGCTTACCTGATTTTCCTGCTGACGATGCTGGTGGATTTGGATCATTTGTTTGCCATGCCCATTTTTGATCCGGACCGCTGTAGTATCAATTTTCATCCGCTGCATACCTACTGGGCAATAACCGTTTACGTCCTTATGCTTTTCTTTCCCAAGACAAGAACTATCGCTATCGGTCTTTTGATGCATATGGCGACTGACCAGATTGATTGCTGGTGGAATATTTCATAGCTCAAATTCCTTTAAATTATTCCAAAAATGTATTTCATCTTAAGATTTTTACTTAATTACAAATACAAAATAAAATTGTTAGACTAATCTGTTTAATTGTATATTTGATTAAGTGAAATTTTATGAGAAAAATCATATTCTTAATTTTGGGTATAGTGTTCTTGCTTGCAATCGGAGGGTATTTTTATCTGTATCAGGGACATCGTGATATAATGACCGAGAAGGCATCTTTCCAGTTATCATCTGAAAATTTAATTTCTGATTTTCAGAAGGATATGGTTGCAGCAAATACCAAATATCTTAATAAAACCATTGAAGTAAAAGGAAAGATTAAAGAGCTGACAGATTCCGCGATTACTTTGGAACCCGGTGTTTTTTGCAGTTTCAATCATAAATTAACCAAAGAGCTGAAAGATAAAGAAGTAACGGTAAAAGGAAGATGCATAGGTTATGACGAATTATTTAATGAAGTAAAATTAGACCAGTGTTCAATAGCGGATTGATATGAAAAAATATACTTTTTTGCTTTTTATCTTTATTGGTTGGAATAGTTTCGCGCAAGATGGCCTGCTTGCAGAGCTAGATTCCGCTCAAACAGAAGAGACCTATGCAGTCGCTTCATTCAAGGGGTTGCAGATCGTAAGTTTACAATCGACCAAAGTACCAGCGAAAAAAGAATTTTATATGGTTGTTTCACACAGGTTTGGTACAGTAAAAAATGGATTTTCCGAATTTTTCGGATTGGACAATGCCACTACCAAGATTGGGTTCATCTATGGCATAAGCGACTGGCTTTCGTTGAGCGCCTCACGTCATACTTTGCTCAAAGTTTATGAGGGATCAGCCAAATACAGGATCATGAGGCAAAGTGATAGATTTCCGCTTGAATTAGTCGGCTATAATACTATTGGTGTCAATAGTTCATACAAAAAAGATGATTATCCGAAAATTAAATTTTCAGACAGGTTAACTTATACAAGTGAACTGCTGGCATCCAGAAAGTTTTCAGATGATTTATCCTTGCAATTTATTTCGGCTTATGTGCATAAGAATCTGTATGATCCTGCAATAGAAAATAACGATCAGTTCGCAATGGGAGCCGGAGGAAGAATGAAACTCAGTAAACGGCTATCTTTAAATTTAGAATATATGTACAATTTCGACAAGCCCGGTTTTTATACCAACCCCTTGTCGGTCGGGCTGGACATAGAGACCGGCGGTCATATCTTCCAGCTTCTTTTTACCAATTCTCAGGCGATGACGGAAAGCGGTTATCTTACAAACGCGGCCGGAGACTGGGCTGATGGTGATTTTTTCTTTGGGTTTAACTTATACCGGGTGTTCTGATGAAAAAGTTTGTTTTAACAAGTGTATTTTGCCTGATTGTTTTTGGTTGTGAATCCAGTACTTTTGAAGAAATCGCCGAAGAAATGCCGGCCATAGAGGAGGTTCATTATACCGAGCATATCAAGCCCGTCATTGATGCGAACTGCATAGAGTGCCATAGTCCCGCAGGTGTATCTTCATTCCGGCCGTTGACCAATTATGCAGAAGTAAAAGCCGCGGTGCAGGAAACTAATTTACTGGACAGGATCCAAAGGCAGAATGGGGAAGAAGGGCAAATGCCGCAGACCGGGAGAATGCCTCAGAACCTGATCAATTTGATCCTGCAATGGAATGAACAGGGATTACTGGAATAATTTTAACCTAAAATAAATGAACTCAAAATTAATATCAAGCATTCTGTTTTTATCTGGGCTTTGTTTTACAGTTACCGGACAGAAATATGTAACCAAAACCGGAACTGTAAAATTCGAAGCTTCGGTTCCTTCTTTTGAAGAAATTGTAGGAGAAAATAAATCGGTGTCTGCTGTTTTGGATACAGGCAAAGCAAATATAGCGGTCTTGGCACTGGTAAAAGGATTTCGTTTCGAAATAGCTTTAATGGAAGAACATTTCAATGAAAATTATGCAGAGTCAGCTCAATTTCCCAAAGCAACCTTTAGCGGGACTATAGCTGATTTTGACATTTCAGGACTCACTTCGACTGCTAAGAGCCATACGATTGCGGGCGATCTTAATTTTCATGGAAAAACAAAAAGGATCTCATCTGTAGCCAAAATTTCAAAATCAGGAAATAAGATTTCAGTAAGCGGGGAATTTAAAGTAAAGCCGGAAGATTTCGGTATTGAAATACCAGGTGTGGTAAGTAAAAAGATAGCCAAGACCGTTAACGTTTCATATAATCTGTTATTGACGGAATAAAAAAAGCCAGAGAAAAATTCAGTGGCTTTTTGTTTTACTCCGGAAATGTGCTTATTCTTTCACAATCCTGAAGGAAGTTTTAATCTTGCTTGCAGACACAACATTTACAAAATATACACCGCTTGACAGAGAAGAAGTATTGATAACATAAGTATTACCATTTGTAAATCCTCCTTGGGCCACGCGTCTTCCCTGTGTGTCATAAATTTCGTAAGTTTCAACAGGAACAAGGGAAGCAATATTGAGCTTATCTGTTACAACGCTTGGATAGTACTTAAGGTTTTTTACGAATTTATCTTCCACACTCATGACAGGCAGAACTGTAATAGTGCCCATCATAGTAGTAGGATGCACAGAGCATCTGTAATCAATTTCCGCAGGGTCGATGAAAGTGTACTGATAGGTCTGGCCTTCGCCGATCAGTATTTCGCTGCCGAAGTCTTCGGGAGCATCGGGGTCAATGCTGCTCACATCATGGGGCATTCCCGCTTCCCCCCATGTCCATATTACCGTATCACCGGACCCGATTGTTACGCTGGCATCCTCATGACTTATGCCCATCATCCAGGTAATGTTAAAGGTCTCCTGCGCCTGAGAAATAAAGCTCAGGCCGACAATCAAAAGAGATAAAAGTGTTTTCATAAAAGAATGATTTTTGATTTTGAATATAAATGTACTGAAAAATCAAATTGGCTGAATAAAAATGTTAGATATACTTAACAAAATTATTGACAAGAATTTAATCAGTTGACAACTATAATTTTATGAAACTTTCTCTCACAGCAGAGTTTGTTTGGTTCTACAATTTATTGATGTGGAAATGATTGGAAAACATGCCCGCAATTATTGTATTTATAGTGGGTGGATGTTTTTTCAGTCCATCATTATAGTAACGAATGTTAAACTAAAAGCCATCAAAATATTTACTGCCAAAGCAATTCTATACAGCGTTTTCATATACTTAATTCAAATATAAAAAAGACCTGCCGGAGAGCAGCTCTTTTTCATTATCTCATTTACAAATTAATGTATTATCACGTTAGGTGATTTCCACAAAAAGCCCGTCATCGGTTTTTTCTACCTGAGCCAGTTTGCTGACAGTTAATTCTTTAATGGCTTTGTCCCATTTTTTACCGGAAAGTCCTGATAGGTTTTTCAGATTATTCAAATCGGTTTTTCCGATTTTATTTAATAATTCCAAAATGCTTTTGGCTTCTTCGCTGACCTGAATCGGTTTTTTCTCCAGTTTCATTTGAGGGAAGAAAAGCACTTCCTGAATCGACGGATTATTAGTTAAAAACATAATCAGCCTGTCCATTCCGATTCCCAGGCCGGAAGTCGGCGGCATGCCGTATTCCAGTGCACGCAGAAAATCCTGGTCAATGAACATCGCTTCATCATCTCCTTTTTCAGACAATTTCAATTGTTCTTCAAAACGCGCTCTCTGGTCGATCGGGTCGTTTAACTCCGAATAAGCATTCGCGATTTCCTTTCCGCAAACCATCAGTTCGAAACGCTCTGTCAAACCTTCTTCGGAACGGTGTTTTTTTGTCAACGGACTCATTTCCACCGGATAATCCGTAATGAACGTTGGCTGGATGAAGTTTCCTTCACATTTTTCGCCAAAAATTTCGTCGATTAATTTCCCTTTTCCCATCGTTTCGTTGACCTCGATTCCCATCGAAACTGCTGCTTCTCTGATTTCTTCTTCTGATTTCCCTTTGATGTCAAAATCGGTAAATTTCAAAATGGCATCACGCATGGAAACGCGTGGATAGGGTACTTTCCATTCAATTTCATGTTCTCCGAATTTACTTTTAGTACTTCCGTTTACCTGAATTGCACAATGTTCAAGCAATTGTTCGGTAAAATTCATCATCCAGTTATAATCCTTGTAAGCAACATAAATTTCCATTATTGTAAATTCAGGATTATGGGTTCTGTCCATTCCTTCATTCCGGAAGTTTTTTGAAAATTCATAAACCCCGTCAAATCCGCCTACAATCAAACGTTTCAAATACAATTCAGGGGCAACCCGCATATATAATGAAATGTCCAAAGCATTATGATGCGTTATAAACGGACGCGCTGCAGCACCACCCGGAATCGCCTGTAAAATTGGAGTTTCTACTTCAAAATAACCTTTGTCATTGAAAAAATTACGCATCGCAGTGTATAATTTTGACCTTTTGACAAAAGTTTCTTTCACTTGCGGATTCAAGATAAGATCTACATAACGCATTCTGTAACGCAATTCGGGATCGGTAAAGGCATCGTGTATATTTCCTTCGTCATCGGTTTTCACAACCGGAAGCGGACGAAGCGTTTTGGAAAGCAAGGTCAATTTTGTGACGTGAACCGAAATTTCGCCTACTTTGGTTTTGAATTCATAACCTTCGATCCCGATGAAATCTCCTATGTCCAACAATTTTTTGAAAAGCACATTGTAAGCCGTTCCTTCTTCATCGGTGGAAATATCATCACGTGAAACATAGATCTGAATTCTACCGGTACTGTCCTGCAATTCGGCAAAAGAAGCTTTTCCCATCACTCGAACACTCATCAAACGCCCTGCAAGTTTCACCTGCTTTCCTTCCTCATAGTTCTTCAGGATTTCTTCAGCAGTTGAAGTTATTTCAAATTCGGCAGCGGGGTAGGGTTCAATCCCCATGGATTCTAACTGCACCAATTTCTCACGACGAATGATTTCCTGTTCGGTTAATTGCATTTTTTTTAAATTTTCGAAGTGCAAAAGTACGGAATTTGTTGATGAGTTTTCAAAAGACCTGTCAGGTTTCCAAAACCTGACAGGTCTTTTTTTTAATTATTTAATAACCAAATGAATAATCATATTTCTTTGAAGAATGAACATACTTGAAATTTTCTATGTCATTAAATAATTCCAAAACTTCGTTTCTTCTAATTTTAGTAGCTTTTTCGCTAATACAACTTAAATATGAACTCCATGGATATTCGATAGGATCTTCACAAAACCCATGATGAACAGGGTTGTTATGAATGTAGCAAATCAGATTTTGGAGATAATTGTAATTTGAAATAGATTTTCTTTTAAAGGGTCTTTCAAACAAGGCGCCGTGTCGGTTGTATTTTTTATTGAAAGCTTTTGTATAGGCATTGAATAAATTGGTGATATATGTCGTTTTGAATAATCGATAAGTTCATTTTTAGGCTTAATTTTTACAAGAAAATGGAAATGATTTTTCATCAAACAGAAACAATAAGTTTCAACAACTACATCTATATGTTGGTGATAAAGCTGAAGGAAGAATTCAAAATTTGTAGTTTCTTTGAAAAGATTTTCTCCATTAATTCCGCGGTTATAAATGTGATAGAATTTATTAAAATCAAGCGGTTCAAGCGGTTGCATATCATTTAGGTTTTATTCAAATATAATTAAATTTTCACAAGCCCTGACAGGTTTTTAAAACCTGTCAGGGCTTGTACCGAAAACTTGTATTTTTGAACTCTTTTAAACTGATAAAATGACCATTACCCAATACATCCAGCAGCAAACTTCGATTTCAGCCAAACAAACTGACAATACAATTCAACTTTTAAATGAAGATTGCACCATTCCGTTTATTTCCCGCTACCGCAAAGAAATGACCGGAAATCTGGATGAAGTTCAGATTTCAAGTATCGCCAAATTGAAATTACATTTTGAGGAATTGGAAAAAAGGAAAATCACGATTCTGAAGGCAATTGAAGAACAAGGCTTGCTGACCGATGAACTTCAAAAGAAAATTTCGGATTGTTACGATGAAACTTTATTGGAGGATTATTATTTACCCTACAAGAAAAAAAAGAAAACCAAGGCAACTGTTGCGAAAGAGCAGGGACTGGAGCCTTTGGCAAAAATCATCATGAAACAAAATCCGATCCGGGATTTGGAAGAACTGGCCTCACGTTATTTGAATGACGAAGTGGAAACCATTGAAGAGGCAATTCAGGGTGCGAAATACATCATGGCGGAATGGATCAATGAGAAGGAACGCATCCGGAATCAGTTAAGAAGGAAATTCGGTTATGAAGCCGTGATTTCGTCTAAAGTTATAAAGGCTAAAAAAGAAGAAGAGGATGCTCAGAAATTTGTACAATATTTTGATTTTTCTGAACCGTTGAACCGTTGTCCTTCCCATCGGTTGTTAGCCATTTTACGAGGAGAAAATGAAGGGTTTTTAAAAGTTTCGGTTGATATTGATAAAGCGGGGGCTTTGGAGTTGGTGGAAAAAATCATCATTCGTACCAACCAAACCGATTTGGTTGAAGTCATGGAAGATGTGGTGAAAGACGCTTATTCGCGTTTGTTGTATCCGTCTTTGTCCACGGAACGATTGAACGACGCGAAATTACAGGCCGATAAAAATTCGATTCAGGTATTTTCCAATAATTTGAAACAATTGTTACTGGCCGCACCTTTGGGTGAAAAACGAATTTTAGCGATTGATCCGGGTTATCGTTCAGGCTGTAAGATTGTTTGTCTGGATGAAAGTGGTGATTTGTTGCACAATGAAACGGTTTATCCGCACGCGCCGCAAAACCAAAAGAACGATGCCACCAAGAAAATCCGTTCGTTGATCAATGCTTACAATATAGAAGCGATTTCAATTGGGAACGGAACTGCTTCGCGAGAAACCGAAAACTGGATTCAGAATATTCCTTTTGACCGAAATCTGAAAGTTTTTGTGGTGAATGAAGCGGGGGCCTCGATTTATTCGGCCTCGAAAATTGCCCGAGATGAATTTCCGCAATACGATGTCACGGTTCGTGGTGCGGTTTCTATCGGGCGAAGATTGGCCGATCCGCTTGCTGAGCTTGTAAAAATAGATCCGAAATCCATTGGCGTAGGGCAATACCAACATGATGTTGATCAGAAATTATTGAAAGAAGAATTAGATGAAACGGTTATGCTTTGTGTAAATAAAGTAGGCGTAAATCTGAACACGGCGAGCAGCCATTTGCTGAATTATGTTTCGGGAATAGGAGAGAAGATGGCGGAAAATATTGTGAATTACCGTTCCGAAAACGGACAATTTTCTTCGCGTGAAGCATTGAAAAAAGTTCCGAGATTGGGAGAAAAAGCCTTTCAACAGGCATCTGCTTTTTTACGGATTCAGAACGGTGAAAATCCATTGGACAATTCGGCGGTTCATCCGGAATCCTACAAAATTGTGGAGAAAATGGCGAAGGATTTAAAGGTTTCGACGCAGGAATTAATCGGAAATGAAACTTTAATCGCGCAAATTGAGTTGGAAAAATATATTTCCGAAAAAGTAGGATTGCCCACCTTACAGGATATTGTGAAAGAACTGGAAAAACCGGGATTGGATCCGAGAAAGAAAGCGAAGATGGTTCAGTTCGATAAAAACATTAAATCCATCGAAGACTTAAAAGCCGGAATGAAATTACAGGGAATTATCAACAATATTACTAATTTCGGCTGTTTTGTGGACATCGGGATCAAACAAAGCGGATTGGTGCATATTTCAAAAATCACAAAGGAATTCATTTCCGATGTGAATCAGGTGGTTCAATTAAACCAAATCGTGGAGGTTACGGTTATAGAAATTGACATAGAACGAAAAAGGATTCAGTTGTCAATGGTTGATTAAATTCAACTCTATTTCGCTGATAAATATTGCCTAAACATTGATTTGTAATTGGATTGTTTGAAAAGAGATACTCCACCCAATGTAATTCCAAAGATAAGTCCTACCCACCAAGTTGCTATGATGCCGGTAATTGTAACTAAAATACGCGGTTTAATTATAGAATATTCTGTTTTTTCAGAAATCAAACCAAACTGGTTGAATTTGAATTTTGTATAATATTCATTGGAAATCGAAAAAGTAAGTTGATCATTTAAGATGCCATATAAACATCCAATAATTATTGAAATCACGACGATAACAATGAATGTGAAAATTTTAGAAACCATAGTAATTCATTACTACTCTAATACTTTTCTTAAAATTGATGAGTTGTATAACTAATTTTTACGTATACATTCCGCCATCCACGCTCAGAACCTGCCCGGTTATGTAGTCAGACAAGTCAGAAGCAAGGAATAAGCAGGCATTGGCAATATCTTCAGGTGTTCCGCCACGTTTTAAAGGAATAGTTGCTCTCCATTCTTCTACCACCTTCGGATCGAGCTTTTCTGTCATTTCGGTTTCGATGAATCCTGGTGCAATCACATTGCAGCGTATGTTTCGGGAGCCTAATTCCAAAGCTATGGATTTGGAAAACCCAATCAACCCTGCTTTGGAAGCTGCATAATTGGCTTGTCCTGCATTTCCTTTTCGTCCGACGATGGAACTCATATTGATGATGGAGCCTGCACGCTGTTTCATCATCGGTTTGGTAACCGCTTTGGTTAAGTTAAAAGCTGAATTTAAATTCACACGAATGACTTCTTCATAATCTTCCAAGCTCATACGCATCAGCAAATTATCTTTGGTAATTCCGGCGTTGTTCACAACAATGTCAATTTGCCCGAACTCTTCCAAAACATCGTCGACTAGTTTATGTGCAGCATCATAGTCGGAGGCATCTGACTGATAACCTTTGGCTTTTACGCCAAAATCAGACAGCTCATTTTCCAAAATTTTAGCTTTTTCAACCGAAGAAGCAAATGTAAAGGCAATGTTACATCCATTCTTTGCAAAAACTTCAGCGATTCCTTTTCCGATTCCTCTTGTTGCACCCGTAATAATAGCGGTTTTTCCAGATAGTAGTTCCATTCTTTGTGTTTGTTAAAGTGCTAAATTATGAAATTATTTGGTATCAATTAGCAAGTATTAAGTATCAGGAAAATTTGATTTTAAAAGGAATTAAGTAAATTCGAATTTTGAATTTATAAAAATAATGAACACAATTACCTGGGAAGATTTTGAGAAAGTTGAAATGCGCGTGGGCACCATACTGGAAGCCAATGATTTTCCAAAAGCCCGAAAACCGGCCTATCAACTGACAATAGATTTTGGTGAGTTCGGAATAAAAAAATCCAGTGCGCAAATTGTGGGATTGTACTCGAAAGAAGAACTAATAGGAAAACAAATCATTGCGGTGGTCAATTTTCCGCCGAAACAAATTGCCAATTTTATTTCGGAATGCCTGGTAATGGGGGTTTATAATGAAAATAACGATGTGGTTTTGCTTTCGCCTGACAGGAAAACGAAGAATGGATGTAAAATCGGGTAGTACAAATTTTCATTCAACACATAGAATTCAAAATAAATTGAAAGATTTTCTCTTTTTCAAAAGGCGAAAACCATTGGATGTTTTTATCTTTCCGGTACCAGGTAAGCTGGCGTTTGGCGTAACGGCGCGTATTTTTTTTGATCTCTTCTATGGCAAAATCCAAATCGGCTTTACCATCCAGATAATCAAATAATTCTTTGTAGCCAACAGTTTGCAGGCTGTTCAGATTTCGGAAACTATATAGAGATTTTACTTCATCCAGCAATCCCTCCATCATCATCATATCTACACGGTGGTTTATGCGGCTATAAATTTCTTCGCGGGGAAGCTCCAGGCCTATTTTGCTTACATTGAAATTTCGGTGCCGGATATTTTTTTTTCTGAATGAAGAGTAAGGAAGTCCCGTTCCACGACATACCTCCAAAGCACGAATTATGCGTTGATGGTTCTGTAAATCAACCTGATTGTAATAGTCGGGATCTGAAATTCTTAATTCTTTCTGTAGCTTTTCGATCCCGGATTCCCTGAACTCCGAAATTAATTCCTCACGTATTTTCGGGTCAATATCAGGAAATTCATCCAGTCCTTCGGTAACAGCCTTTTCAAACATTCCCGAACCTCCAACCATTATCAAAGAATCATATTTTTCAAATAATTCTTCTATTTTTTGCAAAGCATCCCTTTCAAAATCGCCAACTGAATATTCATCAAAAATGCTAAGATTTTGAATAAAATGATGAGAAACCTCAGAAAGCTCTTCCTCCGAAGGGACTGCGGTCCCGATTTTCATTTCTTTATAAAACTGGCGCGAATCAAATGAAATGATCTCGGTTTTAAGTTGTTTTGCCAGAAAAACAGCAAGCCCCGTCTTGCCAATGGCAGTGGGGCCTGTAATAATTATCAGATTTTTCTGAAATTTATTCATCTATAATTTCTGCGTCGGTAATGACGGTTTTAAACTTTTGTTTCTTTTCCCACTCCAGGTAATTTTCAATTTCCCTTCCGAAATATTTTAATGCAAAAAGTATGATGGCTGCATCATCCAGGATAAATCCCGGAATTAAATCAATGGGTGACAAAACATAAGCAATGACAGCAGAGCCGATTAATAAGTTTCTTTTCCTGGGCTTATATTTCCCCGAAACGGTATCTATCATCATACGTGCAAATGCTTTGGCATTATCGGCCGCGGACATTTCGGAAGTTTTGGCCTGCAGACCAATGATTCCTGCTAATTTGAATAATTTTAATTTGTTCATTGTAATAAGTTTAAGTTAAAACCAATCTGTAAAATCAAAAAACATTCCAAGATTTAACAAATATAAAAAACCGCTTAACTTAGTTAGGCGGTTTTTTTGTTATCATTTAAAAATGAACTATTTCCTGATGATCAGTTTTTGAGATACGGTTTCACTACCATTTACCACTTGTAATATATACACCCCGTTCGGTAAATGGGAAAGATTTAGTTTCTGATTCACTTTTCCTCCTGTAGGATTAACAATATTGGAAGAAATTAATTTCCCCTCCAGATTGAATACGGAATATCTGACCTGGCTCGCTTTTGTATCCAGTTCAATGTTGAAAATACCAGTAGACGGGTTAGGATAAATTAACAGCTCTGATTGGTTTACGTCAGCAACGCCCATTGTTGAGTGGATGGTAAATTCTTCTGAATTGACATTCAGGAAAACATTGTCAATTGCTTTTATCATTAACCTTGCTTCCGATGTTTCACCTAACCCACTTGGAACTGTAAAAGTATAGGAGCCGTTATTAGGGGTACTTTCCACGAGAGTGAGTGGAAAGGTCAATCCTCCGTCAGTTGAAATCAGAATGGTTACATTTTGTGTATTTACCGGTGCTGTATTTGTATTGGCCACATCCCAGGAGATGGTTTTGGACTCGCCTAAATTCCAGACCTCTCCCTCCGCATTTTGAGAAGTTACGACAAATGGCCCTGCGTCAGCAATTACGGTTAATTTGATATCATCTCTTCCCGTTTGCCCACCAACAGAATTATTGTCTCTTACCAGCAATGAGAAATTCATAATTCTTGCTACTGCAGGAAGCTTTTCCCAGGCTCTGTAGTTGCCGGGGGCATTAATAGTTGGGTTATATCCTTCTATTATAGTAGACAACCGGGGGAAGTATTTTTCCGGAGATTCGGTTGCCCAGGTCGACCGGAACATAGGGCCGCCTGTATTGGTAGGCCTCGGTGGCATTAGTTGGATAGTGCTTGAATTATATCCGTCAATCTGTTCCCAGTTGTACGTAATTATATCTCCGTCAGGATCCGATGCAATCCCGGTTAAAACGAAAGGAGTTTCTTTCGGAATGGTTTTATCTTCACCGGCATTTGCAGTAGGTTCATTGTTTCCGGTTGCTGTATTTGCTCCGCAGTTGCCACTTCCTGTAATATAATTGTAAATTTCTTTTACGCTTATTGAATGGAAATAAGCATCACTGTGACTCTGGACATTTGGAGGACTAATCCCGGCATAAGCCATAATTGTAGTTCCGCTTCCGGGTTCAAATGCCGTGGCATCATTTCTCTGCCACGCATTATTCATAGTATGATTCGCTCCGTATTGATGTCCCATCTCATGCGCAACATAGTCAATGAAAAAAGTATCGCCAACCGGATTTCCTGCCCCTGTCACACCTCCGGCTTTATAGGTATTATTACATACGGACGGCCTGTAAGCAATTCCATTGTCATTTCCTGCCGTTGCCCTGAAAAACACATGGCCTATATCATAATTTGAAGAGCCTATGATATTGTCTACCACGGTTTGGTTTTGTCCAAGCATAGCTCCGGCATCCATAGGGTTATAGTTGTCAGATGTTATGAAAATTAATTCATCATTGTTCGGAACTAATTCCATCTGAAGAGAAACTTCATTTTCATACACTTCGTTTAATCTGTTTACCGCTACGTTTAAAGCATCCATTACCGCGGCCTTTTTTTCGTCATCAGTTCCGCTGCCGACACCGGCTTGCTGAGCAATGTAAGCTGTGTACTCAATAGTCGTAGCTAACGCAAGGCGGTATTTTCTCATTTGACCGTCAATCACGGTTTTGTTTGAGGAATTTTCGATTTCCGAATCTAATATTTCTTCATTATGCCCATCAAATAAACATTCAAATGTATGATTGTGCTCAGTTTTGCTTCTATCATACATCATATAGGTTTTATTATCCTGAGAATAAGAATCAATATAATAAACTCCATTAGGATTTCTCATTACGGCATTGAATCCGAAATAAGGTGCAACAGTAAACGAGATTCTTTCCGAAGGATTATTTACATTGTATCCTGAATAAGATCTGATGTCAGGATATTTTGCCTGTAAGTCGGGGTGCATGGTAGATGATTCTTTAACACTGTAAATATCAAATGTTCCCTGGGTATTGGGAATTTTTACATCTACACCCTGTGCATAAAGATTTTGATACTGGCTGGGTGCGTTCAATAACTGCTGCTTCAGAATATCTAAATTTAATTTAAATAACTGATAGTCAGTTGGAATGACAGATCTTTCTTTTGCGTTTTCAATATTCTTCTGATTGAGTTTGCTCCATGGGTTTTGTTGGGAGAACCCGGTTTGAAACAATGCTAAAAGAAACATCGCGAGTAAAAATTTTTTCTTCATAATTTCTGATGGGTTAAATTAATTGTTTTTTATTAGTTTTATTTTGCTTGGTTTATCTGAAACTTTAATAACCAAAATCGGGTTATTCCAATTGTTTTCGGAATATTCAAAGTTTTGAATTTCCCTGTAATTGATTATTAAGGTCGTTTGATCTTTTTTTACGTCGATAATTTCGATATCGCCATTCTGAACTTTAGTCAGTTTAGGTTTTAAAATGATGAAGCTTTCCGATTGTTCATTAAAAACAGGGATAGGGGCTGATCTTGGAACGTTTGTATCTTCCAGTTTGGAATATAGTTCAGTAAGTTCTTTAACCGTAGTAATGATGGTCGCTTCATTTAAATTGATCGGAAAATTTAATCTCCTTTCTTCTGCAAAATCAACTTTTTGAAGTACCGGATGGTCTTTGGATTCTTTTATTTTTTGTGAATTTGAACAAGACAAATTAATGCTGATAATAAGGAGAATAAAAAGTAAAAATAATTTAGATATTGCCATAACATATAAAAATAATGAGAATTTTTTATACCCCAATCTTCTATAATGTTAAAATTTTATTTTGATCGGATGACCTATCTGATTATTCCTGAATTAGTTGATCAAGCAAGGTATTGATTTCAGGATTATTCCAGTCCGCCGAACGGATTTCTTTTATGACTACTTCTCCTTTTTTGTTGATTATATAAGTTGTAGGAAAAGAACCTGGGATTAATGCTTTGGGCAGCAAGCTGTTGGCCTCATAAACAGGCATTGAATACTGATGTTCCTGCAGGAAGGAGATAAATCTTTCAGGTTTGTCTCTCATAGTGATTAATACAAAGGCTACGTTTTTGCCCTTCGCCTCGTACAATTTCTGTATGCCCGGCATTTCGGCTACGCAAGGCGGACACCAGCTTCCCCAGAAGTTCAGGAAGACTACTTTTCCCCGGAAATCAGATAAATTTGCATCGGGTGTTCCGTTGTAGCCTTTCAGGTCAATCGCCATATTCTCATCATTCAGCGAAAATTCACGCACTGGTTTTTCTGAACTTTGCCCGGACAGTGTTTTATCATTCATGAAACTCGTAACCCAGTCGCCCACCGGAGTAAAAAAAAATAGTGCTAAAAGAATTAATGCGATTAGACTTATGATAATGCCTTTGTCAATTTTCATAGCTCAAAGATAAGAAATTTACTGCTTTCTGACTGTTACAAGGTTGTGTGAAATAAGAAGACAGATTTTCGTGCCTATTTAAAACAACCCGTAATAAAGTTTTATGATTTCCTGTGAATATTTACTTGATACGTTTTTTATAAAAGAAGGAAAATCTATTTCAGCTTTTTCATCTGCCGTATCGGAAATGGTTCTGATAACTGTAAAAGGAATCCTATATTCATGACATACCTGTGCAACTGCCGCTCCCTCCATTTCAACGCATAAGGTTTCGGGGAGGATGCTTAATAATTTATATTTATCATCATTACTGGAGAAAAACCGGTCTCCGCTGGCAATATCTCCGACAAAAAGCTTTGGGCTATAGATGCCAAACTTTTCCATGTCTTTTCGGTCAATGACTGCCGGCAAATGCTTTTTATTCAATAAATCATTAATGACTGCTTCTGCAACATTAATTCTTTCATTTTCACACTCAAAATAAATAATGCCGAGCAAGGGAATTTCAAACTGCCGCATCAATGGCCTGCCATCCATATCGTGTTGAATAAGACGTCTGCCAATCACAATATCTCCTATCTTTAAGCTGGGGTTAATTGCGCCCGCTACACCGGTAAAGATCAGTTCGGTTATCTTAAACTCCAAAATAAGGGTCGTAACAGTTGTGGCAGCAGCGACTTTACCCCACCGGGAAAAAACCACGACTGTTTGAATATTATCCAACAACCCGGTATAATAAGCTCTTTCTCCAATTATAAATTCCTGTTTTTCAGTCAGCAGTTCCGCTATGCTGATAATTTCTTCGGGCATTGCGCCCATAATCCCAATGATTTTTTTGCTCATTATAGCTTGCAATGTTATATTATTGAGCTATTTAGCTAATCTTGTATCATCCTCTACCGGCCTCGTTTAAGAACTCATTAAAAATACTTTCTCCCTTGTCATGGTTATACCAAACCTGCAGGTCTTTATGGAATTCATCATCGGTATAAGTTTCCGGGTTTTCCTTATGCTTTTTCAGCATTTCCATCCCTGCTTTCGGTCTTGGCCCGAAACGGAAAATTTCGTTGCCATTTGCATCAACTCCTATATAAACAGGAATAGAACGAGAGCCATCGGTCAGGTAAGCATCCATAAGCTCCGGGTTTTCGTCGCGCAAGACAATCTTTTGTTCAACACCCAGCTCGTTCATCATTACATTGACAACCGGCATACTTTGTGCTGCATCACCACACCACCCCTCGCTGATAATCAGTAATTTGAAGTTTGGATTGGTTGATTTCAGCTTTTCTTTCTGTTCGTCAGATAATTGAAAATTATGATCTAAACGTTCAATTCTTTTCAGATTGATGGAATAATATTTTGCATAACCTTTTTCATCGCCTGATTTTTCCAAATCATACAACTGGTCTTCGATTTTCCGTAAATAATCAGGATAACTCAATCCTTTTTCAAGATAAGGTAACAAATTCATTTTGAATTAATTTTAAGCCGGATAAACCCATTTAAGTTTCGGCGATTCCGCCGGAATAATAATCCTTTGTGCAATCCTGTCCAGGCGGTCGGGTAGATTCATGATATAATCGCGTGCTTTTTCGGCTTCTTCGTTCAGGTTGGAAATTTTGTCGATGCTCCAAAGATTAATCAGTTTTCTGATGATTTCCACATAATCGATAGAAGTATAAACACCTAAACGCTGCGCGGAATCGGAAAAAATCTCAAATGCCCTTCCCATCGGTTCACCTGATTCACGCAGGAAATGCGCGGGCATCACGATTTTGAGTTTCAGCATGTGCTGGAAAGCGAGCATCATTTCATTGGGATCAATTTCAAAAATCCTTCTTACAAATTCGGCGTAAGCCAGATGATGACGCATTTCATCCCCGGCAATAATTTTACACATTCGCGCCAGGCTTTTTGAACCATGTTTTTTAGCCAGTTCCGAAACGCGGTTGTGTGAAATATACGTAGCCAGTTCCTGGAAAGTGGTATAAACGAAATTTTTATAAGGGTCGTGGCTGGTTCCCAGATCAAACCCGTCTGCGATAAGGTATTGCGTAGAAATTTCCACCTCGCGCATATTGATTCTCCCTGACAGGTACAGAAATTTGTTTAAAACATCGCCGTGGCGGTTTTCTTCTGCCGACCATGCACGGAACCATTTAGACCAGCCGTTCCTGTTTTCATTGTCAACGCCCTCAATTTCCATGATCCATGATTCATAGGAAGGAAGTGCTTCTTCGGTAATGGTGTCACCTATCAAAGTCACCCAGAAATCGTAAGGAAGTTCTTTGGAAAGTTCTCTTAATTCAGTTATCTGGTCAAAGAATTTATCGGAATGGGAATCGGGTAGAAAATCAGTAGGCTGCCAAATCTTTTCAGGACTGATGAGAAATTTTTCCACGTATTCATCGACATCTTTATCGATGAAGTTCATTACTTCCAGGCGCACATTTTCTCTCGCTGTCATTTCGTTTAGTTTTTACTTCGTCAGTCTACTTTGCTTATTTCGAGTGTTGATTGTATCGCTTCCCTGGTTTTTTCCATTAATTCCTCAAAATCATAATCTTTTGGTGAAATAGGGGAATGAACCTGTAACGAAAAGCGTGTTCCCAAAGATAGTGGAAAAGAACCGTTTTTAACAATTTTCCATGAATTATTAATGGTTATGGGAACAATTAAAGCCGAAGGTGCAAATTTTAACAACATTTTCAGGCCGTTGTCACGGAAAGGCTTCAGCTTTCCGTCGCGGCTTCGTGTTCCTTCCGGAAAAATAACGGCTGAACGTTTATGTTCTTCTATGTACAGGGACAATTTTTTGATTTCCGGGAGTGCCTGGCGGGGTTCTGACCTGTCAATCAATACGGAGCCGCCTCTTTGTAAATTGTACGACACACTCGGAATTCCTTTACCCAATTCTTTTTTGCTAATGAATTTCGGGTGGAATTCACTCAAATACCATTCAATAGGCGAAATGTCAAAGATGCTTTGATGGTTGCTGACGAAAATTAAGGGTACGCCTTTGGGCAGGTTTTCTTTTCCTGAAAATTTGTGGGAAGTACCCAGAATTTTGGTGCAATAAATCAATAGCAGATTCATTACCTTGACAGAAAAGTGGTGCCGGCTGTATCCTCCCAGGTTATAAGCCAGCCACTGCCAAACGTGCATAACGGCTAGCGTTAAGCCGAAAAAGAAATAATAAATAATTGAAAGTGGGATGGAAAATAATTTCATTATGATTTTAAAAGCTTTGCCAGTATTTTAAACTCCGGCAAGGCGGGATTAATTATTTAAACTCATTTTTTAACCGTTCGATTTTTTCCTGTAATCTGAATTTCGTTTCATCAAAATCGGAAATCTCATCCAGGTTGGTTTTTACAGAAAAATAGAATTTGATTTTCGGTTCGGTACCGGAAGGCCTTGCCGCAATTTTGCTTCCGTCTTCGGTATGGAAAATCAGAACATTCGATTTGGGAATTTCAATCGTGGCTTCTTTTCCTGTGATTAAATCCTTAGAAATTGAACTTTGGTAATCATCCAAACGGATTACTTTGGAGCCATCAAAACTTTGTGGTGGATTCTCCCGGAATTCCGCCATCATTTGCCTGATTTCTTCTGCGCCGTTCATTCCTGTCTTTACAATGGAAACCAAATCTTCCAGATAACAATTTGTTTTGGTATAAATATTCAGCAATTCTTCATAGAAGCTGCTGTCATTGGATTTGGCGTAAGCGGCTATTTCGCAGGCAAGAAGAGTAGAGGTGATAGAATCCTTGTCGCGTACAAAATCACCAACCATAAAACCGAAACTTTCTTCACCACCGCCGATGAATTTTTGCTTTCCTTCTGCTTTGCGGATCATATCGGCAATCCATTTGAAACCGGTTAAACCTACTTTACATTCAACGTTGTACATTTCTGCCAGATCAAAAAATATGTCGGAAGTTACAATGGTCGAACCGATGAATTCGGTTCCGTCCATTCCATCATTTTGTCTCTGCTGAAGTAAATAATCAACCAAGACTGTGTTGGTTTGATTTCCGTTGAGCAGAACCATTTTTCCTTCAAAATTTCTTACTGCAACACCCAGCCTGTCGGCATCGGGGTCGGTTCCGATCACAATGTCAGCACCAATCTCATCTGCCAGATCCAGTGCCATTTTCAGGGCAGCCGGTTCTTCGGGATTGGGAGATTTTACAGTTGGAAAATTCCCGCTTGGAACGGCTTGTTCTTCCACGATGTGGACATCGGTAAACCCTGCCCTGCGAAGCGCTTCCGGCATAATGGCTATGGAAGTTCCGTGAATGGATGTGAAAACAATTTTAAGGTTTTCTTTTCCTTTATTGTTGAACCCTACATTTTGGACACAGGCATTGATGAATGCGTCGTCAATTTCTTTGCCGATTACATTCAGCAATTTGTCGTTTCCGTTAAAAAGGATATCAGAAGGTCTGACCCTTCCGACTTCTTCTATAATTTCTTTATCTTGCGGGGGTACAATTTGTCCGCCATCATTCCAATAAACTTTATATCCGTTATATTGCGGCGGGTTATGCGAGGCCGTTAGTACAATTCCGGCATCGCATTTCAAGTGCCGGACAGTGAAAGACAACTCAGGGGTAGGCCGGAAGCTTTCAAACAGATATACTTTTATAGCATTTCCTGTAAGGATATCGGCGACAATACGTGCAAACAATTCAGAATTATTTCTTACATCGTATGCAATTGCAACTGACTTCTCTTTATCGGGGAATTGTTTTTTGAGATAATTTGCCAGACCTTGGGTAGCAGCGCCAAGCGTATATTTATTGATACGATTTGTTCCGATGCCCATGATCCCGCGCATTCCGCCTGTTCCGAATTCCAAGTCGGTATAAAAGGCATCTTCCAGCTCGACAGGATTTCCATCAATTAATTTTTGGACTTCAATTCTCGTGTCGTCGTCGTAATCATTTCCAAGCCATATTCTGGCTTTTTCTATCGCATTATTATTCATTTTGATTTAATTTTTGGTAATTAAGGCACGGTCTTTTTCGGTTGTGTTTTTGATTGGGTCCCCCGTATAAGAAACCTGGGCATTGTCAGATGCCCGCCCGTTAAGTTCTTTCAAAACATTTAATTTTAATCCTGAATTATCTTCTGCTTCAAATTTCACTTCTACAGATTGTAAATCAGATAAATTGCTTTGAGCCTCGTCCGATGTGTCAACTTTCAGATCAATAGCGGTTCCGCTTAAATTGGTGATTGATTGTCCTGAAAAATCCAGCTTAAGGTTTTTGACATCTACATAAGATTGGCTGATGCCTGATTGGTCATTTGCGCTTATTTGCAATTGATCGGACTTTAACGCGCCAGCAATTTTCATTTTTGCCTGACGGTTCAGTTCAATTTCTTCCAGGCCGGGAGTGATATAAACATTGACATTCAGTAAATCATATTTATTTACCCTTTTTTTCTCATTGATCGTTAATTCCTTGCCCGTGTTATTAATTTCGAAATTATCAATCAGGTTTTGGTGAGACTCGATAATCACTTTGTTTACTTCAGATGGAATAATAGTAATATCGCAATTGCAATTCGCCTCAATCTGAGAAAAATTGCCTACCTTAAATTCTTTGATTGTTGTTGCAGCCCCTTCGCCTTCAATTCCTGAGTTACAGGAAAAAAGAAAGAAAATGCTTATTATGGGTAAGATTAATTTTTTCATAGCCGTATTTTTTGATTTAAGTTAAGGGTCTCTTTGATTTCAAATTCGCTCGATTTTCTTTTGGAACGAATCATAATTTCGCCCAAAAATCCGGCCAAAAACAACTGCGTTCCAAGGATCATTGCGGTGAGGGCAATATAAAAAAACGGGTTATCGGTTATCAGGCGTGCTTTTTGTTCTACAACATAGACTTTATAGAGCTTGTCAATGCCTAAATAAAAAGCAGCTAAAAATCCGATAATGAACATCAGGGAACCGATGGCGCCAAAAAGATGCATGGGTTTGTTGCCGAATTTTGAAATGAATGAAAGCGTGATTAAATCCAGGAAGCCGTTTACAAACCTTTTGCTTCCGAATTTTGATTTACCGTATTTCCTTGCCTGGTGACGGACTTGTTTTTCGATGATGTTCCCGAATCCTTTATTTTTTGCCAGGACCGGAATATAACGGTGCATATCACCATATAATTCAAGCTCCCGGGCAACTTCGTTTCTGTAGGCTTTAAGACCGCAATTAAAATCGTGTAACTCCAGTTTGGAAACTTTTCTCGCTACGGAATTAAACAATTTTGAAGGCATATTTTTGGTCAGCTTCGGGTCCTGTCGGTTTTGTTTCCAGCCGGAAACAATGTCAGCTTTGTTGGATTTTAAAGTTTGGTAAAGTTCGGGGATTTCTTCGGGAAAGTCCTGTAGATCAGCATCCATCGTAATGACTACATCACCCTGAATCTGATCAAATGCAGCCATCAGAGCTTGCGATTTTCCATAATTTTTCCTAAATCTGATTCCTTTTGCTTCAGTGTTCATTTCGCTGAGGTATTCAATCACTTTCCAGGAATCGTCCGTACTTCCATCATCTACAAAAATAACTTCAAAATCGAATCCGTTTTGATTGCAGACATTTCTGATCCTCTGGAATAATTCTTCCAGAGAATTCTGTTCGTTCAGTAGAGGAATGACAATTGATAAATGCATCAGATTCTTCTGTTTTTAAGGAATATTGCGAAGATACTAGAAATCAAAAAGTAAAAAAAGAGAATGACGGAAAATGAAATAAAGAACGTTTTCCATGTAAACATATTAATTTCTGAATCGGTCATGGCTTTGACCATTTCTCCGTTTTTTTCCATAAACTCCGGATTGGGATTGGTCGTCATCAGATCATACCATCCGCGCTGTAAACTATCTTCCGCCCAGCTTCCGGTTGTATTGAAAAAAATAAAAATAAACGAAAGGCTCAGCAACCCACCGATGAATTGAGGTAAAAAAGCCAGCTTCCAGCCCTGCCCAAACGTGAGCGGATGTTTCCTGGCGCCACAGTATATGCAATAAAATCCAAAGCCGGCATACAAAGCCGGCATCACAAAACAATTGATGAAAGCCGAATAATTAAAATACTCAGCTTCGGAAATGCTTCCCTGTGTTGAAAAGATGAAGTAGAGTGCAAAAAATATTGCAATTGTACTTAAAAAAAGCATTATGCCGGTTAGAAAAATCAGTCGGTTTGCATTCATTCGGCAAAGTTAATCCAAAAAACTTACTTCACAGAGTCTTCCTCAAATTCTAACGAAAGTGAATTTACACAATAGCGCAATCCGGTTTCGGTAGGGCCATCATCAAAGACATGACCCAGATGACTTCCGCATTTTGCACAAAGAATTTCGGTACGCACCATTCCGTGCGAAGTATCGGTTTTTTCAATGATTTTCCCCTCTTCAATTTCTTTGTCAAAACTTGGCCAGCCGCAATGTCCGTCAAATTTTGATTCAGAATTGAAAAGCGGCTCGCCGCAGGCTCCGCATTTATAAATCCCGTCTTCAAAATGCATATTGTATTTGCCCGAAAATGGGCGCTCGGTTGATGCTTCGCGAAGCACAGCGTATTGTTCGGGAGAAAGTTCTTTTTTCCATTCTTCATCCGTTTTCCGGACTTGAAAATTGTTATTTTTTGATTCCATTTTGGTTGTTTCTTGTATGTTTGATTTGGAACAATTAATCAATGAAAATAATATGGAGATTATAAGTAATGATTTCATAAGATATTTATATCCAGTATAATAATTGTATTTTCATGAACAAAAAATATGCCGTATGAAAATTATGCATCTATTTTTCGATTGTATTTAACAATGGCTTCAACAATCGGGCTTTCACTCAGGAAAATATCGTATTTACATTTTCCTATTCCGTCCAACAGGCTGAAGCTGATCAGATTATTTTGGTTTTTCTTATCATTTTTCATCCAAACGAGCAAATCGGGAATAGAGTTTTCCTCGATCTGGGTTTTGCCAAAAATGCGGATGAGATTTGAGAAGATTTCATCTAATTCTTCTTTGGAAATCAACTCATTTTCGTAGCTCAAAATGCTCTCGACCATTATCCCGACAGCAATGGCTTCTCCATGCAATAAATAATTATCGGAGCCCATTAACTGACTTTCCAGAGCATGACCTATGGTGTGTCCGAAATTAAGAATTTTACGTAATCCGGTTTCAAAAGGGTCATTTTCAACAATTTCTTGTTTGATTTTCACTGAATTTTCAATCAGACCGGAAACTGATTCAAAATTATAGCGTTCAATTCCTGTAAGTTTTTCCCAGTGGCTTTGATCGTAAATCAATCCGTGCTTGATCATTTCTGCCAATCCGGAACGGAATTCGCGTTCAGGTAAGGTTTTCAGGAACTCAGGATAAATTAACGTTAATTCAGGCATCTTAAACGTACCGATGATGTTTTTGATCCCATTCAGATCAATTCCGGTTTTTCCGCCGACGGAAGCATCTACCATGGAGAGTAGTGAAGTCGGAACATTGATGAAATCAATTCCGCGTTTGAAAGTAGAGGCAATGAATCCGCCGATGTCTGTAACCATTCCGCCACCCAGGTTGATCATTAAGCTCTTTCTCGAGGCATTGATCTCTGCCAGGGTTTCCCAAACCTGAATTGCAATTTCTATAGTCTTATTTTCTTCTCCCGAAGGGATTTCGATTATTTCAATATCAGAGTTGGCTTCAATTTCCGGAAGAAAAAGCGGAAGGCATAATTCATGTGTCTGCGAATCTACCAAAACAGTTATATTGGAATAATTTTTTTCTTTTAAAAATGAATTAATTACGCTGAAAATGGAATCGAATATGACAGGAGTTTGTTTCATTTCACAAAGTTAGTTTTTCGGTTTAATTTTTGTAGAAATTCCGCCAGATAAAAATTAATCTTAAATTTGCGCTAAACAATGCTTAAATGAACATCATCTTTTTTGATGACAAAGAATGGACGGGACTACACCCTCTAACCTTAAATAAGCCTGTTTCCGAATTAAGGATGGGAATCCTTACTTTTCGGGAGCGTTGGGAAAGATTAATTGATGGCCAGTTCAGCTATCTGACAGAAGAGTATCTTTCTGAAAGGTTCCCGTTAAAAATTGAAGAGCATAATCTTTTTCTCAATCCTTCATATTTTCCTGATGAAAGTTTTTTGAGTTCAATATTGAAGTTAAAACAGGGGGAAAGTCTTTGGGTAAATGAGAATCTGATAGCTGCGAATTGCAGTCTGGAAGATTTTAAAAATAGGGATTTTTCTGAAAATCTGTTTAAAAAAAAGAAAAATGCAGTTTTGCATATAGGGCATTTGTGGGATTTATTTGCCCATAATGATCATGCTGTAAAATACGATTTCACACTCATAACAAAAGGGAAAGAATCCCAGCCAATTTCTGAAACAAATGGAATTATAAATCCTGAAAATATATTTCTGGAAGAAGGTGCCGTGATTGAATACGCGGTTCTTAATGCCAAATCAGGGCCTATTTATGTGGGAAAAGAAGCAGAGATAATGGAAGGAAGCCTGGTTCGGGGAAGCCTTGCATTGTGCGAAGGAGCAAAATTGAATATGGGATCTAAAATTTATCCGGGAACAACGATCGGCCCGCATTGTAAAGTAGGGGGAGAAGTTAACAATTCAATTCTGATGGGTTATTCCAACAAGGGACATGAAGGGTTTTTGGGGAATTCCGTTTTGGGGGAATGGTGTAATTTGGGAGCCGATACAAATAATTCTAATTTGAAAAATAATTATTCGGAAATAAAGATTTGGGATTATGAGGCTCAAAATTATATAAACACAGGATTGCAGTTTTGCGGATTGATGATGGGAGATTTTTCGAAATCGGCGATCAACACACAATTTAACACGGGAACAGTCGTTGGAGTATGTGCCAATGTATTTGATCCGGGATTTCCGCCTAAATTCATACCGTCATTCAGTTGGGGAGGAGGAGAAAATTCCGAGCGGTTTGAGTTAAAAAAAGCTTATGAAGCAGCGGAAAAGATGATGGAAAGAAGAAAAAAAATGTTAAAAAAAGAGGAAAAAAAAGTATTGGAATATATTTATAAATTAAAGGAATATTAACAAGTTACGTCGACAAAATCAAAATACATCAATCTCCAATGTGAGAAAACTGTTGATAATCATCAAGCGAAAAATGGTTAATTTGATAAAAATTCATAAATTTGCCGATTGTAAGTAAAGAACTAAATGTAATGACTGGAACTTATAATAACGTTTTGGAACTGATTGGCGATTCGCCGTTAGTTAGACTAAACAAAGTAGGCCAAGAAATTCCAGGTAAGGTTTACGCTAAGTTGGAAAGTTACAACCCGGGACATTCGACCAAAGACCGAATCGCACTTCACATTATTGAAGAAGCAGAAAAAAACGGACTCATTAAACCCGGAGCAACCATAGTAGAAACTACTTCGGGCAATACGGGTTTTAGTGTAGCCATGGTTAGCATAGTAAAAGGCTACAAATGTATTTTGGCTGTTTCTGACAAAACCAAACAAGAAAAAATTGCGTATCTGAAAGCATTGGGAGCAAAAGTGTTTATTTGCCCCGCCAATGTTCCTGCAGATGACCCAAGGTCTTATTATGAAGTAGCAAAGAGAATTGCCGAAGAAACACCCAATTCTATCTATATCAACCAGTACTTCAACCTTAAAAATATTGAAGCGCACTACCTGACCACAGGTCCTGAAATCTGGAAGCAGACAGAAGGGAAAATTACCCATCTGATAGCATGTTGCGGTACGGGAGGAACTTTATCCGGCTCTGCAAAATACCTGAAAGAACAAAATCCAAACGTAAAAATCATAGGCGTAGATGCCTATGGTTCCATACTGAAAAAATACCACGAAACAGGAGAAGTTGATAAAAATGAAATCTACCCTTATCGTATCGAAGGTTTAGGGAAAAACCTTGTCCCTGAAGCTACAGATTTTGATATCATTGATAAATTTGTAAAGGTAACGGATGAAGAAAGTGCTTACAGGACCCGTGAAATAGCTTTGAAAGAAGGAATTATGGGTGGCTATACCTGCGGTGCTGTAGTACAGGCTTACAGACAGCTTGCAGATGAATTTAAAGAAGACGATTGTGTTGTCTTAATTTTCCCTGACCACGGATCACGATATATTACCAAAGTATTCAGTGATGAATGGATGGCAGAACAAGGATTTACAAACAGCCGGTTAAATGGGTTGGAATCCAGTGCGACCATCCAATATATTAAATAATGCAAACTTATATAGAAAATAACCGAAATGCTCCTAATTGATGAGGAGCATTTTCCATTCAGTAAACCTAAAAGATTAAAGAAAAAGAAATGGACATATTTGAAAGAATTAAAAAGAATCCTGGCCCGTTAGGGCAATTCGCAGATTATGGAGAAGGCTATTTTATCTTTCCGGAATTGGAAGGGGAATTAGGCCCCAGGATGAAATTTAAAGGTAAAGATGTAGTGGTCTGGAGTTTGAATAATTATTTAGGACTGGCCAACCATCCCGAAGTGAGAAAAGCCGATGCCGATGCTGCTGCTCGGTTCGGAATGGCTTATCCCATGGGGGCCAGGGCTATGACCGGCCAGACAAAATACCATCAGCAATTAGAGCATGAATTAGCAGAGTTTGTTGGAAAGGAATCGGCTTATCTTTTGAACTTTGGTTATCCCGGAATGGTTTCGGCCATTGACGCACTGGTATCTAAAAATGACGTAATTGTATATGATCAGGAATGTCATGCCTGTATCGTAGACGGCGTGCGGCTGCATTTTGGAAAACGATTCACTTATCTTCATAATGATATGGAGAGCCTTAGAAAAAATCTTGCCCGTGCGACGAAAATCACGGAAGAAACGGGGGGAGGAATTCTGGTAATTACCGAGGGTGTTTTTGGGATGATGGCAGAACAAGGGAAATTGAAAGAGATATGTGACCTGAAAAAGGAGTTTGACTTCAGATTGCTTGTAGATGACGCACATGGATTTGGGACGTTGGGGAAGACAGGAGCAGGAGCAGGTGAAGAACAGGGAGTTCAGGATCAGATAGATGTTTATTTTTCAACCTTTGCCAAGTCAATGGCGGGCATCGGTGGTTTTTTTGCGGGAAATAAAGATGTAATTCGTTATTTACAATATAATCTACGTTCGCAGATCTTTGCAAAATCATTACCCATGCCAATGGTAATTGGTGGATTAAAAAGATTGGAATTGTTAAAGACCAGGCCGGAACTAAAAGATAAATTATGGGAAAATGTAAATAAAATACAGTCCGGACTGAAAGCCCGTAACTTTAATCTTGGTCTGACAAATACGCCGGTTACTCCGATTATTTTACAGGGAAGCCCTATTGAAGCGACCATTATGGCGAAAGATCTTCGTGAAAATCATGGGGTTTTCGTATCAGTTGTAGTTTACCCGGTAATTCCGAAAGGAACGATTATCTTCAGGATTATTCCGACAGCAGCACATACCGATGAGGATATAGAATTTACCCTGGATGCTTTTGGTTCTATCAGGGAGAAGCTGGATTCCGGTTATTATAAAAAAGCTGCAGAAGAAATGGATGTAGATTATGTCCAGTATTAGAAATATTTTTTTGAAAAGAGTAATAAAAAATCCCCGTGAGCTGAAGCTCACGGGGATTTTTGCAAGTAAATAAATGTAATGGTTTAATTAATTATATGGGATAATCTGCACATCTAAACCCAAATCAGTATTTTCTGTTTCATAGAAACCTTTACTAAAAACCGCATAAGTTCTTCCATTTGCAAAATCCACTTGCTTTGTAAAAATTGTATCGTTAGATGCTGCATCTATCAGATATAAATTTTTATGAAATACCTCACTGATCTCTGTAAATGGGGAAGCCTGCTTAAAGAGGAAAGCCCCTAAATTATTATTGGTATCCTGAATTGCGACCTTAAGCTGAGGAGCATCGGGGGACAGCTGAATAAATTTAATTGATGCTTTACCTGCGGAAGGTGTTATAAAACTATCTGAATAAGCAACCAATTCTAAATTCTCCGGATTGTTAACCGCATAAACACTGTACCATTTGTTTAGCTCAACGTTGAGTGAAACCGTATCTAAATCTTCACTGGTTCCCGAAGTAACAGTCAGATTATGCGTACCGGCTTCAAATGCGGTGTAGCTTATGAATTGTGAATAATCAATTCCCGGTGAATTGATTATATTCCCATTTGAATAAAACTTTAGTTTTTCAGAGCCGGGGGAAGTGTTGACAAAAGCAATCCAACCGGCATCTTCCGTGCTATAATCATCCAGATCATCATTCATACAGGAATTCAGAAGCCCTGAAATAACAATTACTCCAAATAAACCCAATTTTTTTAAATCTAATTTCATCTTTCTTTTTCAATGTTTATTTTAAGACGAGTATTCATACAGATGGTTGCGTCAAATTCAGTGTTTTTCTTCATTACTTTTAACTTAACTCGGATTTAATCGCTAATTTTGCACTTTCAAATTTCAAATTAAAATTTACAATATGAATTCATTTGATGTTACAGTGATTGGATCTGGTCCCGGAGGCTACGTTGCGGCTATTCGTGCAGCTCAGTTGGGCTTCAAAACAGCGATTATAGAAAAAGAAAATACTTTGGGAGGTACTTGCCTGAATGTAGGGTGTATTCCATCAAAGGCGCTTTTGGATTCTTCCGAGCATTATCATAACGCCGTCCATAATTTTGCGGCACACGGCATTGAAGTGAAGAACCCGAAAGTGGATTTTACTCAAATGATTCAAAGAAAAAGAGAAGTAGTTGATGCCAATGTAAAAGGAATTGACTACCTGATGAGCAAAAATAAAATAGAGGTTTTCAAAGGGGTAGGCTCTTTTAAAGATGCAACGCACTTAACTGTAACAAAAGATGGCGGAGCCTCCGAGGAAATCGAATCAAAATATACGATCATAGCAACGGGTTCTCATTCTACCGAATTGCCTTTTGCCAAAACGGATAAAGAACGGATCATCACTTCAACCGAAGCGTTGGAATTAAAAGAAGTACCAAAACATTTGATAGTGATCGGTGGTGGCGTAATCGGGCTGGAATTGGGTTCGGTTTACCTGAGATTGGGTTCGGAAGTAACGGTTGTGGAATTCATGGACAGAATCATCCCGGGAATGGATGGTGCTTTGTCAAAAGAACTGACAAAAGTGTTGAAGAAACAGGGAATGAAATTCTTCACCTCAACCAAAGTGACAGAAGTAACCAACAGCGGAAAAAGTGTTACCGTAAAAGCCGAAGATAAGAAAGGAGAACAATTAACTTTTGAAGGAGATTATGTCTTGGTTTCCGTTGGAAGAAGTCCGTATACGGCAGGTTTGGGGCTAGAGAATGCCGGGATCGAAACAGACGAAAGAGGAAGAATCAAAACCAATTCTCATTTACAAACCAATGTAGCAAATGTCTATGCGATTGGTGACGTGGTTGCCGGAACAATGCTGGCACACAAAGCTGAAGAAGAAGGAGTCCTGGTAGCAGAACAGTTGGCTGGGCAAAAACCACATATTGATTATAATTTGATTCCGGGGGTGGTTTATACCTGGCCGGAGGTTGCAGGTGTCGGAAAAACTGAAGAACAGTTAAAAGATGCCGGATCCAAATACAAAGTGGGGACTTTTCCGTTCCGTGCATTGGGTAGGGCACGTGCCAGTATGGATTTGGATGGATTTGTGAAAATCCTTGCCGATGAGGCGACTGATGAAGTTTTAGGAATTCATATCATAGGAGCACGGGCTGCAGATTTAATTGCCGAAGCTGTTGTAGCGATGGAATACCGGGCCTCTGCCGAAGATATTGCCCGTATGAGTCATGCACACCCAACCTTTGCCGAAGCGATGAAAGAAGCTGCTTTGGATGCCACTGCAAAACGGTCTATCCACTCTTAAGTTGAGAATAATTATAAAAAAAACCGGATACTAAAATTCTCAAAGTATCCGGTTTTTTATTATCTTGTAGAAGATTTATTCGGCTGAACTGCCTGCGGCCTTTTTCCAAATGAATAGAATTACCAAAGCACCTACAATTGCAGAAATAAATCCTGTAATTGACCAATTATCTTCCGAAGGATTATAATCGAAAATCAAAGAACTGACCCATCCGCCTAAAATAGCTCCGCCGATTCCAATTAGCATAGTGACAAAAAAACCTCCGGGATCTTTACCAGGCATAATCCATTTGGCCAGCGCACCGGCAATAATTCCAAAAATAGCCCAGGAAATCCAGTTCATAAGGCCGCCGAAAATAAGTACAGACATTGTTTCCATAAATTTAAAAGATTTTGATTTAAACCAAAGTTACTGATTTTTATCATATACCTTGAAATTTTTTATCCTTAAAGGTTATCATATAACTTCCAAATAAACTTATTTTTGCAAATATTTTTAGAACCAATTATGACCCTCATTAAATCAATTTCAGGCATTCGTGGAACCATCGGCGGAAAAATAAACGATAATTTAACTCCGATCGACGCTGTGAAATTTGCGGCAGCTTATGGGACATGGCTGACTTCGGTTGCCGGACACCGAAGCACAGCCAATAAAAAATTAAAAGTTGTAATCGGCCGGGATGCGAGGATTTCCGGCGAAATGATTTCACAGTTGGTAAGCTCTACATTGATCGGTTTAGGAATTGATGTGATTGACCTGGGGTTGTCGACAACGCCGACCGTCGAGGTAATGGTTGCACACTTACAGGTTGACGGTGGCATTATTCTGACGGCGAGCCATAATCCAAAACAATGGAATGCACTTAAGCTGTTAAATGATAAAGGAGAATTTATTTCAGGTGCGGACGGGGCGGAAATTTTGAAAATTGCCGAAAATGACGATTTTAATTTTGCAGAAGTAGATGATTTGGGAAGTTATGAACAAAATGAAGAAGGGATTAAAATCCATATAGATAAAATACTTCAATTGCCTTTGGTAAATGCAAAATCCATTGCCGAAAGGAAATTCAAAGTGGTTATAGATGCCGTGAATTCAACCGGAGGAATTGCAATCCCTCCGCTTTTGGACAAATTGGGTGTAGAATATGTGAAAATGTATTGCGAACCGACGGGGCATTTCCCGCATAATCCGGAGCCGTTAAAAGAACATTTGACCGATATTTCCAGAAAAGTTGTAGAAGAAAAGGCTGATTTCGGAATTGTGGTGGATCCTGATGTTGACCGTTTGGCGATTATTTCAGAGGACGGGGAAATGTTTGGAGAAGAATATACGCTGGTTGCTGTTGCGGATTATGTATTGGGGAAAATGCCTTCTGCGACTGTTTCGAATTTGTCTTCATCGAGGGCATTGCGTGATATCGCGCAGAAGCATGGGCAGAAATATGAAGCCTCGGCTGTGGGAGAGGTGAATGTTGTGACCAAAATGAAGGAGAACGGTGCAAAAATAGGTGGGGAAGGAAACGGAGGAATCATCTTTCCTGAATTGCACTACGGCCGGGACTCTTTGGTGGGAATTGCCTTGTTTTTAAGTCATTTGGCAGAACAGGATAAATCTGTAAAAGAATTAAGAGATACGTATCCGGCTTATTTTATGGGTAAAAAGAAAATCGAACTGACACCCGAAATTAATGTCGATGAGTTATTGAAAAAAATAGAGGAAAAATACCAATCAGAAGAAATTTCGACCATTGATGGTGTGAAAATTGATTTTGAAAATGAATGGGTTCATCTGCGAAAGTCTAACACGGAACCTATTATCAGGATTTATACAGAGGCACCGACACAACGGCAAGCCGATGATTTAAGTGATCGTTTTATTGCCGAGCTGAAGGCAATGAGCTGACGAGGATTTTGGCTTGCTGGGCGGCTTGTTAATTTAGATTTTAGCAGATAAAATAAAACTTTCATCATCTTTCTTTCCGCTAAGGTATTGTTCATTTGTTGTGAAAAACTGATAAAGATTATAAATACAAACATTAAAGTATTGCGTAAATTCGTAGTGTGGAAGAAGGATTTTTAAATAATGAACTGATTGACCGTTTTGAGCAGATGCTCGACAACAAGGAGAAATTCTATTTTGATACGGAAGAATTCTACGAGATCATTGCGTATTATTTGGACGTGGGCGACCTTCCTTATGCCAAGAAAGCAATTGATTATGCGATGGAAATGTACCCGGCGAGCACCGAGATCCAAATCAAGAAATTAGAGTATTTATTGTCCATTGACCGCCTGAAGGCTGCTTCCCAACTGATTGAAGAACTAAAAGAGGTTGGAGCCAATGATGTTGATTATATGATCTGTGTCGCACGTTTCTGGTCGTTAAAAGAGAATCCGAAAAAAGCGATTCAGTTTTACGAAAAGTCACTGGAATTTGGTGATGACCGCGAGTATATATATAATTGCATGGGCAATGAATACCTTAACCTGAACGAAATCAGTCAGGCATTGTATTATTTTAAAAAAGCCTTGGAACTTGATTTGGATGATGATTTTGCATTTTTTTCCTGTATTCAGTGTTTCGAAGATTTGCACTTGAATAAAGAATGTATAGAATTTCTTTTGCAATATATAGATTTACGTCCGTATTCCGAAATAGCATGGTCACAGCTTGGCCAGCAGCATATGGTTTCTAAAAATTATGAGGAAGCGCACAGGGCTTTTGATTACGCTACACTGATTAATCCAAAAAGCATTTTGGCCCATACTCAAAAGGCCGCCTGCCTGGAAAAGCTGGAAGACTATGAAGAAGCGATAAAAGTTTATGAAGAAACGCTTGAACTGGATGATTCCGCGGCTTATACTTATTTGAAAATAGGAAGCTGTTATGTAAAGATTGGAAAGCCATTTAAAGCGCTGAAAGCCTTTCACCAGTCGCTGCATGAAGACCCGCAATTAGACCAAAGCTGGGTTGCGACATCCGATTTGTATGAAAGCATCGGTAATTATGAAGAAGCTTTGTATTATCTCAATCGTGCGATTGATTTAGATGCACTGAACATGGACTATTGGAAGAGAAGAGCTTACCTGCATATACAATTGGTTAGATTTGAAGAATCTACATTAGATTATTACCGTTTGGTTGAACTTGAACCGAATAACTTCTACAACTGGCTCGGGTTGAGTGAAACTTTAATTACGATCGGTGATTATCAAAAAGCCATAGAAGCAGTTTATAGAGGATTGAAGCATTTTAACCGTGCAGAGCTATATTACCAGCTAAGCAATTGTTATTATTTACTCGGCGAAGAGGAAATGGGGAACTCGGCTTTCATCAAAGCTTCCGAAATGAATGCTTCTCTTCAGGTAGAAATGTTTCAGAAATATCCTATTCTTGAAAACAGGCAAACTTCCAACGGGAGAAAAAGCGTGAAGAAAAAATAATCCGGCCTTTCTTTATTCTCAATCTTACATTTTCATAATTGCTTGTTTACTTCAATTTAAACAAGGAATGAATTTTGTTGTTTAGATTTGTTATTATCCTTTATAAAATGAACTATTTTATTATTGGCGATATACACGGCTGTTATTTTACCTTCAGGGAAATGCTTGATAAACATTGGAATTCCGGAGAGGAAAAACTGATTGTTTTAGGTGATTTCGTTAACAAAGGAAAGCATACTTTTGCCGTGATAGAATTTCTTATGAAACTCAAAAAGAAATTCGGGAGTCACCTGATAATTCTGAAAGGGAATAATGAATATCTGTTTGAGGAATATTACCGGGATTCCATTACGCTCAGTGCCAAGCAGAAATTTGAAAATTATAATCTTGACTATATTCAAACTCTTAACTGGATGCATCAACTGCCTCATCAATGGCAAAATGGCGCAGTCTATGCCTCTCATGCAGGTATTTCGGAAGATTCGGAGTTCCCTGTTGAAGATGATGATGTTCAGATATTGTTTAACCGTAAGCCGCTGAAAAACATTGGCAAAAGACAATTCCTGGGACATATTGTAGTAGATGAACCTGTGTATGATGAAAGTGCTGATGCCTGGTATCTTGATACAGGTGCAGGATTCGGAAAAATGCTGACAGGTGTTCATGTAGATGAAAAGGCCGAAATTCTGGATATTATCGGATTGAAAGTTGACAATAAAGACAAGGCGGGTTGACAATTATTTTTACCGGCCAATGAACGAAAAAGGAAAGATTAATCTAATTTTTCTTTTAAGAATTGCCCTGTAAAAGATCCTTTGGTTTTAGCGATTTCTTCAGGCGTTCCCTGGGCGACAATGTTTCCTCCTTTTTTACCGCCTTCAGGGCCGATATCAATCACCCAATCTGCAGCTTTGATGATGTCCATGTGATGTTCGATGACAAAAACCGTATGACCGATTTCAATCAGGGCACGTAAGGCTTTCAGTAGTTTTTTCACATCATGGAAATGTAAGCCGGTGCTCGGCTCATCAAAAATAAAAAGCGAATGGTTTTTGGTTTGTCCTTTTGTAAGGAAAGAAGCAAGCTTGATACGCTGTGCTTCCCCACCAGAAAGCGTATTAGAAGATTGTCCCAATTGAACGTATCCCAAACCGGTTTCCTGCAACGGAAGGATTTTCTCTACGATTTTGGTTTCATTGTGCTTCCGGAAAAAATCTACAGCTTCATCCACCGTCATGTGCAATATATCGGAAATATTTTTTTCATGATACTTGATATCGAGGATTTCCTTTTTAAAACGGTTCCCATGACAAGTTTCACATTCCAGTTCAACGTCGGCCATGAATTGCATCTCTATGGTAATCATTCCCTCACCTTTACAGGCATCGCAGCGACCCCCGTCCACGTTGAAAGAAAAATGTTTGGCTTCGTACCCGTGAAGCTTACTGGCTTTTTGCTTTGCATACAAAGCGCGGATATCATCATAAGCTTTTACATAAGTTACCGGATTGGAACGGGAAGATTTTCCGATCGGATTCTGATCTATGAGCTCAATATTCTGGATTCGCTTTATATCACCGATCAATTCGTCAAATTCTCCGGTTTTATTTCCGTAAATCCCTAAATTTCTTTGAAGCGCAGGCGTAAAAATTTCTTTCATCAATGTACTTTTACCCGATCCGCTGACCCCGGTAACGACGGTCAGGGTATTCAATGGAAATTTTACATCTATATTTTTCAGGTTGTTTTCGCGGGCGCCCCGTACTTCAATATATTTTTTAAATGGCAAACGTTTTTCAGGGACTTTGATTTCCTGCTGTCCGTTTAGATATTGAGCAGTTAGCGTTTTGGATTTCAATAAATCTTTATAAGTTCCTTCGAAAACCACTTCACCCCCATGTATTCCCGCTTCGGGGCCAATATCAATGATATAGTCCGCAGCCTTCATAATGTCTTCATCATGTTCGACAACAATTACCGTATTCCCCAAATCCCGCAGCTTTTTCAGAACACCAATCAATCTTTCGGTATCTTTTGAATGTAATCCTATGGAGGGCTCATCCAGAATATACATGGAGCCCACCAGTGAGCTTCCCAGTGAAGTTGCAAGGTTGATTCGCTGGCTTTCTCCACCCGAAAGCGTATTGGAGGCACGATTAAGTGTTAAGTAGCCCAAACCGACATCAAGTAAGAATTCGATCCTGCTACGGATTTCGTACAGAATTCTTTTAGCAACCTTTTCTTCGTAATCGGTCAATTTTAATTCGTCAAAGAAAATTTTCAATTCATCCAAAGGGAGATCAACCAAATCCTGAATCGATTTCCGGTCAATTTTCACATAAGAAGCTTCTTTGCGCAATCGTTTTCCTTTGCAGGCAGGACATATGGTTTTTCCACGATAGCGCGAAAGCATCACACGATACTGGATTTTATAGGTGTTGGCTTCGACCATTTTGAAAAAACCGTCAATTCCTTCCCATTCCCCTTTTCCGTTCCATAAAATTTCTTTTTGTTCATCGGTTAACTGGTAATAAGGTTTATGAATCGGGAAGTCAAATTTTGAAGCAAGTTTGATGAACCAGTCTTTCCATTCGCTCATTTTATCACCTTTCCATGCGACAACCGCATCTTCATAAACTGATAATTTCTTATTGGGGACTACTAAATTTTCATCGATCCCGATGACTTTTCCGTAACCTTCACAAACTGGACAAGCGCCATATGGGTTATTAAAGCTGAAAAAATGAATGGTGGGCTCATTAAATGTAATGCCATCCAATTCAAACGCATTTGAGAAATTTCTAAGAGAAGAATCATCTGCATTTCTGACAATCATGAAGCCTTTCCCTTCAAAAAATGCAGTCTGAACAGAATCCGCCAGCCGGTGATAAAAAGATTCATCATCCTGAACAGAAACACGGTCAATTACCAGATAAATTAAATTTTCTTTTTTGGGTTCAAAGTTGAATTCAATCAGATCTTCAATCTTTACCAGGTTCCCATCTACTTCCAACCGGGCAAAACCTTGTTGCTGCAGGATTTTCAGATGCTCAGCGAAGCTTCTTTCTTTATTTGAATGAATGGGAGAAAGGATCAGAAGCTTTGTATCAATTTTTAAAGACTGAATATAATCTATGACATCCGTTACTGAATTTTTTTGCACAGGTTTACCCGAAACAGGTGAATACGTTTGTCCGATCCTTGCATATAGCAACTTCAGGTAATCATAAATTTCGGTGGTTGTTCCAACCGTTGACCTTGGATTGGTACTTATTACTTTTTGCTGAATGGCAATTGCCGGTGCAATTCCTTTTATATAGTCCACCTGCGGCTTGTCCAGCTTTCCTAAAAACTGACGTGCATAGGAAGAAAGGCTTTCCACATAGCGGCGCTGGCCTTCGGCATACAATGTATCAAATGCTAATGAAGATTTTCCGGAACCGGAAAGCCCGGTAATAACAACCAGTTTATTTTTTGGGATAGCTAAATCTATATTTTTGAGGTTGTGTAGTTTAGCACCTTTAATCAGTACAAATTCTCTGGGATTATATTTAGATAAGTCTTTTTTCATCGGAACGCGCAAAGTTACGCATAAACTAAAAAGTATTTATACATTTGATTAATGAAAAAGTTAAAACTTATCTGGGATTTTCATGGTCCTGATGCGCAGAAAACAGCAGAACATCATGAAATTCATTTAAAGGAATTCATTCAGAATAAGAATTTGCAAAATCAAATCACAGGGGTGGAACAGCTTTCAGATTTATATTCCCTTGCTTACATAGTGGTTGATGAAAACGAAATGATTGCGGTTCGTGATGCCTTGAAGCCGCAAAGAGGGGAGTGGTATGAAGTTTGATATTTAGGACTTATTGAAATTTTTGAAAAAAAATTACGTTAGTTAACTTAATAAACAAATAAAAATTATGAAAAAAGTATTTGCATTGATGTTGGTTTTCTCTTTGGGATTCGGCTTGGTTTCATGCAGCTCAGATGATGACAGCAACGATGGCCCTAATTATTCCGTAGTGGGAAAATGGAAAGTTACAGCCAGAACCTTTGACGGTCAGCCGGTAGAAATAACCTGTCAGCTAAACGGGGTAAGACAATTTAAAAATGATGGCACATATCTTCAGGACGATTATCAGATTGATGAAACAACCGGGGAATGTACGGAAACAATTGACAGCCCTTTGATTGGTACCTGGAGCAAATCGGGTGATGATTTCACTACTGTCATTGACGGAACAACCAGTCATTATGATATTGAATTTGTGAATGAAAGTAAATTTACACTTGAAACCGGAATAGATGGATCTGAAATTGTGTTGACGTACTCAAAAGTTAATTAATTTTCTCAAAATAAATTTAAGAACCGGCAAATGAATGACATTGCCGGTTTTTTTATTGATTTTAATTACCTTTAATCTATGAAATAAGCCTGTAAATACTTGTATCTTCCGGAATACTTGTTTGGCGAATTCCTCTGACTATTAAAAACAAATAAAGAAAGAACAGATGAAAATATTAAATCCGCAGCAGCTCAGAGAAGTCGAAACAAAAACCATCACCATTCAGCAGATTGATTTAATTGATCTCATGGAACGCGCCGCAACTGCTGTTCTCAACTGGCTGAAAGCGAGATTGGACCTGACCAAGAGTCATTTTACCATCATTTGCGGGATTGGCAACAATGGTGGTGACGGGCTTGCCCTTGCAAGATTGTTGTCTGAAGAAAAAGCAGGCATTAAAGTTTATCTTCAGAAAAACAATACCTATTCACTCGATAATCTGACCAATCAGGGAAGACTGAAAGATTCGAAAGTTCCGGTTGAATTTTATGACGAAAAAACCAAGCTGGAATTTTTACCCAATACGATTATCATTGATGCAATATTCGGTTACGGACTTAACCGCCCGATTGGTGATGAATGGAAACCCATTGTTAATCAAATCAATGAAGCTCAGAATACGGTCATTTCGATTGATGTTCCCTCCGGCTTATTTTGTGATAAAATTAATCATGATGAGGATCCGGTTGTAGTTTCGGAAGTTACACTGACTTTTCAGACTCCAAAGCTTTCTTTGTTTTTGCCTGAAAATCAAGGATATGTAAAAGATTTTGATATCCTGGATATAAACCTGGATATGCCATCTATTCAACATCAACCATCAGAATTCAATTTCGTGAGCACGGATTATGCTCCGTACTTTTACAGAGCAAGGCCTAAATTTTCTCATAAATACAATTTCGGAAGCGTGCTTCTGATTGGCGGAAGCTACGGTAAGATAGGCGCTTCTTTGCTGGCGGCGAAATCGGTCTTAAAATCGGGTGCTGGACTTGTGACCGTTCATATTCCTAAATGCGGATATGAAATTATTCAGGCTTCTTTTCCCGAAGCAATGGTAACGACTGATTTTTCCGAAGACAAGATCACGAAATTTCCGACCGACTTGGAAAAATACAATACGATTGCCATAGGCCCCGGTTTGGGGACAGATGAGAAAACGGCTTTAGCTCTGGAGCAGTTTTTAGACGAATCCGATTTAAAAAATAAAGGACTGATCATAGATGCCGATGGAATTAATTTACTTTCCCAAAATCCTGATTTAATCAAAAAATTGCCTGAAAATGCCATTATAACCCCGCATGACAAAGAACTCGAAAGATTGATCGGAAAATGGAAAGATTCTTTTGCCAAAATTGAAAAGGTAAAAAAGTTTTCAGTTGAAAATAAATTGATTGTGATTGCAAAAGGGGCTTATTCCCAGATTTTTTTACCTGATGGTGAGGTTTATTTTAATTCTACCGGAAATCCGGGAATGGCAACTGCGGGAAGCGGAGATGTTTTGACGGGAATTATTGCGGCTTGCCTGGCAAAGAGTTTTAATGCACCCGACGCAGCCATTTTTGGCGTTTTTTTGCATGGTTTGTCCGGAGATTTGGCAAAAGAACAGTTGGGAGAAGAGAGCTTGCTTGCATCTGATATCATCAATTATATACCATTAGCATATAAGCAGCTTTTTGGTTAATGAGATTGTGGAAAACTGTTGGTGATTTTCTAAAAATTGAGACTCGATTTAGCGGTGAAAAAACTATTTTTGCACAACTTAGAAATTCAGATAAATGACTTTAGCACAATTAGAAATTCATGTTCAGCAAACCCGAAGAGATATTTTAAGAATGGTTCATGCCGTAAACAGTGGCCATCCGGGCGGTTCATTGGGCTGCACCGAATTTTTTACAGCGCTCTACGGGGAAATCATGGATTATTCTGTCGATTTCAAAATGGACGGGATCGGTGAGGATTTATTCTTTTTATCGAATGGACATATTTCACCTGTTTTTTACAGCACACTTGCCCGTTTCGGTTTTTTTCCTGTTGAGGAATTAGATACATTCCGTAAAATTGATTCCCGCCTGCAGGGGCACCCGACCACTCATGAAGGATTGCCCGGCATAAGGGTTGCTTCAGGTTCTTTGGGCCAGGGACTTTCAGTTGCAATCGGGGCGGCATTGGCAAAAAAACTGAACAATGACGACAAATTGATTTATTCGCTTCATGGCGATGGAGAATTACAGGAAGGCCAGATTTGGGAAGCGCTTATGTATGCTTCTGCAAAAGGAGTGGACAACCTGATCTCAACCATAGATTATAATGGACAGCAGATTGATGGAGCAACCAGGGATGTTTTGAATTTAGGTAATTTAAGAGCCAAACTTGAGGCGTTTGACTGGATGGTTCTGGAAGAGAAAGAAGGAAATGATCTGGAAAAAGTAATTGCTGTTTTGAGAAAAGCCAAATCGGAAACAGGAAAAGGAAAACCCGTCGCTATCATTTTACATACCGATATGGGACATGGCGTCGACTTCATGATGGGAACACATGCGTGGCATGGCAAAGCTCCGAATGACGACCAGTTGGAGAAGGCATTGGCCCAGAATCCTGAAACAGAATTAAAAGATTATTAAGATGAAAAAGTCACTTGTAGCCATATTATTTGTTGTGGCACAATTTGTTTTGGCTCAGAATATTTATAATTTTGATTATCGCCTGGATTACCAATTTGAAGGAGGAAGTGAATCTTCAAAAGATGTAAACTTTGTAGGAAAACATTACATTCCTCAAAAATTTACGGAACAATCCAAAAATTCATTGGTTATTTTCCCACTTTTTTCATTATCGGGCAATTCTGATTTCACTTTTCTTGATGGTAATACGGCAATCAACATTCAGAATTTGACGGAACAAGTGTCTGGCACAAAGGAACTTTAGATGCTATAAGAGCTGAACAGCTTTATTTACAGAACAATATGGAAAAAATTTCCGATAAAGATAAAAAACTATTAAACGAATTTTTAAACAGTTTAGATTAAGATGATTGACTTAACATATACAGAAAAAAAAGATACCCGGAGCGGATTTGGCGACGGGTTGACCGAGCTGGGAAGAAGCAATCCAAATGTAGTAGCGCTTTGCGCCGATCTTACAGGATCACTCAAAATGGAGGTGTTTGAAAAAGAAAACCCCGAAAGGTTTTTCCAGGTTGGAATTGCCGAGGCCAATATGATCGGTATTGCCGCCGGTTTGACAATAGGGGGGAAGATCCCTTTTACTGGAACCTTTGCGAATTTTTCTACCGGAAGAGTTTATGACCAGATCCGCCAATCGGTTGCTTACTCGGGGAAAAATGTGAAAATATGCGCTTCTCATGCCGGAGTAACTTTGGGCGAAGATGGTGCGACGCATCAGATACTGGAAGATATTGGGATGATGAAAATGCTTCCTGGTATGACAGTCATCAATCCTTGTGATTATAACCAGACTAAAGCGGCCACGCTTGCCATTGCGGATTATGAAGACCCTGTTTATCTACGTTTCGGACGGCCTTCTGTTCCTGTTTTTACTTCACCCGATCAGGTTTTTGAAATCGGAAAAGGAATACAGATCAGCGAAGGAACAGATATAACAATTGTCGCAACAGGCCATCTGGTTTGGGAAGCAATGCTTGCGGCCAATGAATTGGAAAAAGAAGGAATCTCTGCTGAAGTGATTAATATTCATACAATCAAACCATTGGATGAAGATATTATCTTGCGTTCCGTGCGCAAAACAGGGAAAATTGTAACCTGCGAAGAACATAATAAATTAGGAGGATTAGGTGAAAGCGTTGCACATCTGCTTACCGAGAAATATCCTGCAAGACAAGCATTTGTGGCAACCAACGATACTTTTGGAGAAAGCGGAACACCTGACGAGCTTATGAAAAAGTATGGTTTGGACAGCGATGCCATCGTTAAAGCCGTAAAATCTTTGCTGACATTATGATTGATCCTGTCGTATTGTTGATAACCAAATGACAATAAAGGATTTATATGGTCGGTTTATGTTCTGAAAAAGAGTTTCAGAGATATAAACAACTTGTTGAAAACTGCTGTTAACCACTTGTAAATAAGTAACATCACAAAAACTTGCATGAAATTATAAAGTGTGTTAGCTTTGAAATATCAAAATAAGCTTCCTTGAAAAGGTTAGACTTTTAAAGGTGAAATTTAAATCAGTTTTGTTAAAAGGATTTAATTTATTTTGATAGAACTAACGTTCTTTTAAATAGTTCATGTAGATTAAAAATGAATTTCAATTTTGGAGTTTTATTATTAATCTAATTTGGACACGGGAAACGAAAAATTTTCTGATCGACCGAGGGTATCTCAACCGATTTCTGCGCTAAGGTGCAGCTTTTGGTAAGATTTTCATAAAGAAAATGAGAGAGACTTTTTCAAATTATCAGATTATTACTCAAGTAGTTTCTCAAATTTTTTGAAGCAACCTGTATTTCGCTTCTGTAAAGGAGAACTGAGGTCAGGTAAGTAAGACGGAAGGGTAGATTAATACCGGAAGTTTTACAGAATAGTTTCGAAAAGTGAAAACCCTGTTTTGGCTTTGGCCTTGCAGGGTTTTCTGTTTTTATAATATTTTGTCAAGATAGTAATTGAAAGTAAGATTTTTATGCTTTTCGTTTTTGTCAATGATTACAATCCCCATTTTAAATAAGTCAAGTGCAAAATTTATATCAGAATCATTTTTAATCATTTTCCACGCCTCAATCATTTCATTGCTCCAGTAAATGTCATCAAAGAGAAACACGCACGGATTAGTTGTTTTTTCTTTTAACTTATTGAAATAATGTAAGGTAGGTTCCAGTTTATGATTTCCGTCTATAAAGCAGACCTCGAAATCAAACGGTAGCTCGAGGACTTTCGGAAAAGTATCCTGATAAAGCCCCTGAAAAACTTGAAATTGATCACTCGAACCAACTTTATGAAACTGATTTTCCGCTATAGAACATAGCTTCGGTACGCCTTCCATTGTTATAAAGTGGCTATCAGGGTGTTTGTTTAATGCAGATAAGATATAAGAACCTGAAACACCAAGATTTGTTCCGATTTCCAGATAATTTTTAGCATCCAGGTTTTTGGCCAGCAAATAAAGATATTTGCACCATATTTCAGGAGAAGCAGCGCGTTTGAAAATATTATGGACAACTGCCGTTTCATCACTGTTGAAAATTTTATAGTCAATGATTTCATTGCTCTGCGAAAGTTCATTTCTGAATTTATTCAAATTCTGGAACACCCATTTATCTTCTTCCGAAAAATCATTTTTTTGAACCTGGAGCATTGTATCAATGACCATGTTGAGTGTATGATTATTGATCTTACGAATTGAATCCAGTTGATTCTTTCTGTTAAGAGAAGAATTGAGAATATGCCCGGTTTTGAGGAATTTTGTTTTGAAATTCATAAATATCTAATTTGATTTCCATAAAAAGGGAGTGAAAATGATCAGAATGGTAAAAAGCTCCAGCCTTCCTAAAATCATAAGGAATGAGCAAAACCATTTCGCTGCGTCTGTCATGGAGGCCATATTGTCGACGGGCCCATAACTGCCCAGGCCCGGCCCCGTATTACCTAAACAGGTGGCTGTAAGACTTACTGTGGTAATGAAGTCTGCATTTCCCAATTGGGTGCCTCCGTTTAAAAAAGCCATAAAAACGGAACTGCTCATCCATATGAACATGAACATGACAAAAAATGCCATTACATTGTAAATAATGGTTTGATTGACCGCTTTTTTGTTATATCTGACAGGAATAATGGCATTTGGGTGAATGAGTCGTTTTAGCTCAAACCATGAATTCTTTAGAAGAATTACATGCCTTACAATTTTAATTCCGCCCGAGGTAGAGCCCGCCGAAGCACCAACAAATAATAATGAGAAAAATATCATGGAAACAAACGGAGGCCATGAAGCATGGTCGGCAGAGGTAAATCCGGTGGTTGTAATGACCGAAACGACCTGGAATAAAGAATATCGTATAGAATTTTCAACAGAGAATCTTCCGGTTCCATTTTCAATTTTTGCCAGGGGAATGCTATCATTAAAAGGATCGGAATAAAGATAGACCATGCCGGCAACCAGAAGGGAAACTGCCAAAGTACAGCCTAAATACCACTTGAATTCTTCATTTTCAAACAATTTTTTTATCTGCCCCTTCATAAGCTGGTAAACCAGAACAAAGTTGGTTCCGGCCAGAAACATGAAAACGATCAGCGTGTATTGAATGGCGGCCGAATGATTCCAGACAGAAGTGCTGGCATTTTTTGTTGAAAATCCGCCCGAAGAAATGGTGCTCATTCCGTGATTAATTGCATCAAACCAGCTCATGCCGCAAATCCATAAAATAACAGACTGTAAAACAGTCAGAAAAACATACAGCAGCCACAGTCTTTTTGCCGTGTCTGTGATTCTTGGATGAAGTTTGTTTGTTTCTATTCCCGATGACTCCGCTATGAAAAGAGACATTCCGCCAATCCCTAAAAAAGGCAGAATCGCGATTGCCAGGACAATGATACCCATACCACCGATCCAGTGTGTCAGGCTGCGCCAGAAAAGCAGGCTTTTGGGGATGACTTCAACATCATTGAAAATCGTGGAGCCGGTAGTTGTATAACCCGACATGGTTTCGAAAAATATATTGGTCAGATTCCAGCCATTGTTGAAGGTCGCTTCTTCGGGAAGATATGGAATACACACCAGATAAGGAATCATTCCTGTTATGACCAAAACGATCCATCCGATCCCGACAACCAGGTAACCTTCCCTTTTGCCGACTTTTTTTTCTGCATTTTTAGTCCCGAAATAAGTAACAGCTCCCAGTCCGGCTACAAAGAAGCTTGAGAGTAAAATCGGGAAATGCAAGCCATCTCTGTCATAAACCGAAACCATTACTGAAAGCAGCATAAACAGGGCATTCATAAGCATGAGCATACCCAGCAGGTTAAACACGATTTTGAAATTGATTGTTTTCATTGAAAGTATTTTCCGATTTTGGAAATGGCTTCCGGCTTTACCAATACCACAACTCTGTCACCATTCATGATTTTAAAATCACCTGTTGGAATAATTCCTTCATTTTTTCTTACAATTCCTCCGACAATGGAGTCTTTCGGAAGCTTGATTTCTTTCAGGGTTTTATTTACGACAGGTGAAAATTCGTCAATTTTAAACTCCATTACCTCGGCGTTTACATCGGAAAGTCCGGCAACATCTACAATGTCACCCTTTCTAATGTAACGGATGATGTTGTCTGCAGCAAGCAGTTTTTTGTTGATAAACGCACTGATCCCGACTTCCTGGCTCAGATGAATATAATCCATATTTTCAACCAGTGCAATAGTTTTTTTTACGCCTTTGGATTTCGCTACGAGACAGGACATAATGTTGGCCTCAGAACTACCAGTTACAGCGATGAACACATCTGAGCTTGTAATTCCTTCTTCATCCAGCAGATCGCCGTCACGTCCGTCACCATTGATGATCAGGACATCGCTCATCTCATCGGCAAGGTCAAAAGCCCTGTTCCGGTCACTTTCTATGAGCTTTACACTGTGCTTGCTCTTTTTCAAAAGCATAACCGATTTTTTCCCGATGCTTCCCCCACCCAGAACAATTACATTTTTGTAGAATTCCTGCTTTTTTCCAAGCAGATTATAAATCTCTGCAGTCGCATGTTTCAGGACAATGAAGTATATCTGGTCATGTAATTTGTATTCTGTATCGCCGCGTGGTATAATGGTTTCATATGTTCCCTTTTCAGGGCTGTGACGGATGATGGCAATCGGCATAAAATGCGGGATTTCCTTGGAAACGTCAATGACCTCACGTACTTGCTTGTTCAGCACCCTGCAATCTTCATCAAGTACGGTTCCGAGTAATTTTAGCTCACCATTGGCAAAACTGTGCATGGTATTGAATGCCGATTCTTCTACAAGTTCATGAATTTCGGTAGCGGCCAGCTGCTCCGGGCTGATCAGCACATCAATTCCCATCCTCTGAACAGGTATTGCGTTTTCTCTTTTTAAAAATTCGGGATTGTTGACTCGTGCAATGGTTTTTTTTGCACCCAATTTTTTTGCAATGAGCGCTGCGGTCAAATTCGTATTTTGCAATTGGGTAACGGTAATAAATATATCGGCTTCATCAATTTTAATCTTTCTTAATGTATCGAAAGAAGTGATGTCTCCTCTGTAAACAAGCACATCCAGGTTGGTTTCGATGAAATTCAGCTTTTCCTTGTCGGTGTCAATGACAACAACATCCTGCATTTCTTTTGAAAGCCATTTTGCCAAATGGAATCCTACTTCTCCCGCTCCGCCGATTACGATTTTCATAAATTATTCTGCTTCCTGTTTTTGTCCCATCAGCATTAGGAATGCTTTCAGGAACTCATCTATCTCGCCATTCATAACTGATTGGACATCGCTTGTTTCAAAACCGGTACGGACGTCTTTTACCAATTGATACGGATGCATCACATAATTACGGATTTGCGAACCCCATTCAATCTTCATTTTATTGGCTTCGATTTCACTTCTCGCAGCCATTTTCTTTTCGAGTTCGATTTTATATAATTCCGATTTCAGCATTTGCATTGCCCGTTCACGGTTAGCCAATTGGGAACGTTCCACTTGGCAGACCACTACAATTCCGGTTGGCTTGTGTGTCAGCTGGACTTTGGTTTCCACTTTATTTACGTTCTGCCCGCCGGCACCGCCGGAGCGTGAAGTCTGCAATTCCACATCGCTTGGATTGATCTCAATTTCAATCGTATCATCTACCAACGGATAGACATAAACCGAAACGAAACTCGTATGCCGTTTTGCATTGCTGTCAAACGGAGAAATCCTTACTAAACGATGAACGCCGTTTTCTCCTTTCAAATAACCAAAGGCAAATTCGCCTTCAATTTCAAGCGTGACTGTTTTCACACCTGCTACATCGCCCGCCTGAAAGTTCAGTTCTTTGACTTTATAACCATTCTTTTCGGCCCACATTAGGTACATGCGCATCAGCATACTTGCCCAGTCACAGCTTTCGGTTCCGCCTGCTCCGGCTGTAATCTGAAGCACTGCGCTCAAATTGTCGCCTTCTTCCGAAAGCATATTTTTGAATTCGATGTCTTCAAGAATCTTTAGAGTTGTTTCATATTGAGCCTGTACATCTGCGTCAGGAGCATCGCCTTCTTTATTGAATTCTGCCAGAACTTCCAAATCATTGAAATTATTCAGGATAGATTGATATTCTTCTACCCATTTCTTCTTGGCTCTGAGCGCTTTCATGAAATTTTCCGCTTCTTTGGGGTTATCCCAAAAATTAGGTGAAGCGGCACGTTCTTCTTCGTTCGCTATTTCAATCTCCTTTTTTTCAATCTCCAGATAGGTGTGTAAGTCTTTGATTCTCTGACTTAAATCCTTCGTTAGGTCACTATTAAACATAGCTGCAAAGATATAACTTATCTGCCAAAACCTAAATTAACTTTGTATTTCCAGTTGATGAACTGGAAGAAATTGAATAATTTGTATTCAAGGTTGATTCCATAATCAGTTTGCGGGTCATAATCAATGCTTACGGCATAAAAATCCGGGTCATACTTAAAGGGTTGCGAATGTCTTAAGTTCCATTCTGTTACATAAATTTCATTTTTGGATTTGTAATATTGTTCCGAGTAATAGTTCATCGGCATGGCAATACTTCGCAGATAAGTTTCATATTGCGGGTCAAGTACAATGATGTCATATTCGTCTTCATCATTTTTTTCCAGCTTAAGCGAATTTTCTTCTTTTGGTTTTTCTGAAGCCGGACTCATAACCTGGTTAGTACAGCTCCAGAACAAAAAGGAAAACAGCAGCATGACAAAATTTTTTTTCATAGACCGATATTTTCTATAAATTTAGGAAAAGTAAAAGAATGATTCAAATTTACCATAACCAGATGTGCAGCAAAAGCCGGGAGGGGTTTCAAATAATTAAAGAATCGGGAAAAGAATTTGAAGTGATTGATTACATAAAAAATCCTTTCAACATAAAAGAATTGAAATCTGTCTTGGCCAAACTGAAGATAAAACCGGCAGAATTGATCAGAAAAAATGAAGCAGTTTGGAAAGAAAAATATAAAAACAAAAATCTTAATGATGAAGAATTGATTGAAATTATGATCCAACATCCGAATTTAATTGAAAGGCCGATTGTTATAAATGGCAGTAAGGCAATCATTGGGCGTCCGCCCGTTTTGATAAAAGACATATTGTAGAATTTAAGAAGATTAACTAACTTTATACCTATGGCAGAAGAGAAGATTTTAGATGCAATAGAAAAAGAAAACCAGGAAATTTCGCGCAGGTACAAAGATATGCTCAAGCATACCTACCAGACTTTGACCAAAGATGACAAAAAGCTCATCCGTAAGGCATTTGACTTAGCTGTAGATGCGCACAAGGACCAACGAAGGAAGACCGGAGAACCTTATATTTTTCACCCTATTGAAGTGGCAAAAATTGTAGCGGATGAAATCGGGTTGGGCGCAACGAGCATTGCGGCCGCGTTGATGCATGATGTAGTGGAAGATACCGACTATACACTTGAAGACATTGAGGAATTATTCGATGAAAAAATAGCCAGGATTATTGATGGATTGACAAAAATATCTATTCTCAATAAGCAGGATGTTTCCATTCAGTCCGAAAACTATCGGAAATTACTGCTGACACTTTCAGAAGATGTCCGCGTGATCCTGATTAAGATTGCAGACCGCCTTCACAATATGCGCACGCTGGATTCGATGAGTGAAGATAAGCAGTTAAAGATAGCATCGGAAACCATTTTTATCTATGCGCCGTTGGCGCACAGGATGGGGCTTTACAATATCAAATCCGAATTGGAAGATTTGAGCCTGAAATACACGAAACCCGAAGAATATTTCAGTATAGAGCGCAAATTGCAGGAAACCAAGCAGGAACGTGAAAAGTATATTGAAGATTTTTCAAATGTAATTCGCGAACGACTGGAAGAAGAAGGGTTGGAATTTGAAATAAAAGGCCGTTCAAAATCGGTATTTTCCATTCACCGGAAAATGATTTCGCAAAATGTTACTTTTGAGGAAGTCTATGATAAATTTGCGGTAAGGATCGTATACCGATCCGATAAAAAGAATGAGAAATTTGTTGCCTGGAAAATTTACTCGGTCGTTACCGACATATTCCGTCCAAACCCGAAACGCCTCAGAGACTGGATTTCCCAGCCTAAATCAACCGGTTATGAATCTCTTCACATAACGGTCATGGGGCCTATGGCGCGATGGGTGGAAGTTCAGATCCGTTCCGAAAGGATGGATGAACTGGCAGAAAGAGGTGTTGCAGCTCATTATAAATACAAGGAAAATTATAAAGTTGAAGATTCAAAAGTAGACGAATGGATTCAGCAGGTCAGGGAAATGCTGGAAAATCATGATACACAGGATGCAACGGAATTTATAGATAACTTTAAGTTCAATCTGTATGCGAAGGAAATTTATGTTTTTTCACCAAAAGGAGATTTGTATTCATTGCCCAAAGGCGCTTCTTCTCTTGATTTCGCTTATGCAATCCACAGCAATATCGGAGACACTTGCTTAGGAGCGAAAGTGAACGGAAAACTATATCCGCTCAGCCACGAACTGCAAAGTGGCGACCAGGTCGAGATTTTGACCTCACCCAATCAGAAGCCAAAACCTGACTGGCTTGATTTTGTGGTTACAAGTAAAGCAAGGTCCAAAGTAAAAGCATCGCTAAATGCAGCCAAACGTATCTTGTCTGAAGAAGGAAAAGAAATCCTCATAAGAAAGCTAAGACATTTGAAGATTGATTTTAATGATAATGTAGTCAATGAATTACAGACTTATTTTAAAGCCCGAACGAGTCAGGATGTTTTTTATAAGGTCGCGACCGGCGAAATAGATAACAAGAGTCTGCGTAAATTTGCCGAAAGGAAATCGGGGATCACAGGTTTTATCAATCGTTTCAGGCCTAAGTCAAAACCCGCTTTGCAGGAAGAACCACAACCTGTTCAAAAGCTGGATTCATTAGTGTTCGGCCCCGATGAAGAAAAGTTGGACTATGAACTTGCATCATGCTGCAACCCGATCCCGGGCGATAAAGTTTTTGGTTTCGTAACCGTTGCAAAAGGAATCCGTGTACACAAAAAAGATTGCCCCAACGCTGTTTCACTTCAGGCAAACCAGGCATACCGGATCATCCGTGCAAAATGGATTGACTCGTCCTCTCAGCTTTATCGTGCGATCATCAATATTCACGGACTGGATAGGCTTGGGCTGGTGAATGACGTGACCAAAATTATTTCTTCTAACCTGCATGTCCATATCAGAAGTATCAACATATCGGAAGAAGATGGTATATTTGACGGGAAAATTTCGGTTTCGGTAAAGAATAAATCCCAATTGGATAAAATCCTTGACCAGTTGAAGCAAGTTGACGGAATCCGGAAAGTGAGCAGGACTTACGCTAATTAGAAATAAAAATGAAAAAAGTATTTATTTATTATCTCGCCGGATTTGTCATAGCTGTTGGCATTGGGTATTTCACAAGCCAAAACCCGTTTTACGGATTTATCATCGGGATGATTTTGTATGTGGTCTTTGTTGCTTTACTTTCCTTATTTTTTGGAATTTTCGGCGCCAATCCTATGGATAAATCTCCTTACGAGAAAAAAAAGAAGCAGAATTAAGAATTAATCATTTCCAAAAATTCATCTTCGGTCAATATCTGAACAGTTCCCAGCGTTTGGGCTTTGGTCAGTTTACTGCCAGCTTTTTCTCCGGCTACCAGGTAATTCAGGTTTTTGCTTACCGCCGATATATTTTTTCCGCCGTTTTGTTCCACCAGCTTCTGTGCTTCTTCCCGTGTAAATTGTATTAAAGTTCCCGTAAACAGAAAGGTTTTTCCTTCCAGTAAATTAGATAGTGGTTTTTCATTTTCTCCAACTTCCATTTGAACTCCTGCATTTTTCAGACGCTGAATGAGGATTTGGTTTTTTTCTTTCCCAAAATATTCCCTGATGCTGATAGCAATTTTTCCACCAATGTCTTCCACGTTTTCTAATTCTTCCATTGAAGCATTCATCAGATTATCAATCGAATGAAATCTTTTTGCTAATTTCTTTGCAACGGTTTCCCCGACATGACGAATACCGATCGCGTACAAGACCTTATCGAACGGAATTTTTTTTGATTCTTCAATTGCATCCATAATGTTTTGCGCAGATTTTTCCGCCATTCTCTCCAAAGGCAAAATGTCTTCTTTTTTCAGACTGTAGAAATCAGCTACATCTTTAACAAGCCCGTTTTCATAAAATAATTCCGCAGTTTCTCCTCCAATGCTGGCCATATCCATTGCTTTTCTCGAAACAAAATGTTCCATTCGGCCTATAATCTGGGGTTTACATCCGTCTTCGTTGGGACAGAAATGTTGTGCTTCCCCTTCGTTCCGTACAAGAGGCGTCCCACACTCTGGACAGGTTTTGATGAATTCAATCTTTTGTGTTTCCGGCTGGCGTACATCAAAATTGACTTCTACAATCTTCGGTATAATTTCTCCGCCTTTTTCCACATAGACCATATCGCCAATTCGTACATCCAATTTATTGATGATGTCTTCGTTATGCAGTGAAGCACGTTTCACTATGGTTCCCGCCAGGCTCACAGGTTTCAGATTGGCAACGGGGGTGATGGCTCCTGTTCGTCCGACCTGATAGGAAATACTTAATAATTCTGTTTCCGCTTTTTCCGCTTTGAATTTGTAGGCCATCGCCCAACGTGGAGATTTAGCTGTAAATCCTAACTCCTGTTGTTGTGTAAACGAATTTACTTTTACTACGATTCCATCGATTTCAAAAGGTAAAAGCTTTCGTTCATTTTCCCAAAAACCGATGAATTGCAAAACTTCCTCCAAAGAACTGCAAAGTTTAGCAGTTTTAGGTATTTTGAAGCCATAGGTTTCGGCTGATTGCAGCATGCTCCATTGGGAATCAAAAGGTAAATTATTTCCAATGATCGTATAAAGATAACAATCGAGCTTTCGTCTGGCAACCTCACTGCTGTCCTGTAATTTCAAGCTTCCGCTGGCGGTATTCCTGGGGTTGGCATACAGCTCCAGGCTCTGTTCGGCACGTTCGGAATTGATGCGGTTGAATTCTTTATGGGGTAAGATGATTTCACCCCGAATATAGAATTTTTCCGGATAATTTCCTTTCAGCTTCAATGGAACCGAACGGATGGTTTTCACGTTTTGGGTAATTTCGTCGCCCTGGAATCCGTCGCCGCGTGTAACGGCTTGTTTGAGCTTCCCATTCTCATACAGGATAGAAATGGAAGCGCCGTCATATTTGAGCTCGCATACAAATTCGACTTTTTCATTCAGTGATTTTTCAATCCGTCTTTCCCAATCCTGTAAATCTTCAATAGAGTAGGAGTTATCAAGCGAATACATACGGTATTCATGTACAATTGTCGGAAAGTTTTTGGTAATTGTTCCACCGACTCTTTGGGTGGGCGAATTTTCATCGAAAAACTCAGGATGCTGATTTTCAAAATCTTGTAATTCCTTTAGTTTTTGGTCGAACTCAAAGTCTGAAATAGTAGGATTGTCAAGAATGTAATAATTATAATTGTGCTGATTTAATTCTTCTCTAAGCGCCTGGATTTTTTCCTGAATATTCATTGGAATTTGTATTTATGCAAATATAATTGATAGGAAAGGAAAAAACCTCACAAGATTTAAATCCTGTGAGGTATGGTCTTATGAGATAAATGAACTTAATCTATATTTTCAATAATTACTGCGGAAGCACCACCTCCTCCGTTGCAGATGCCAGCGCCACCTATTTTTCCTCCTTTTTGCTTCAAAACGTTGATCAGCGTAACTAAAATTCTTGAACCTGAACTTCCAAGCGGATGTCCCAAAGAAACTGCTCCGCCGTTTACGTTGATTTTATTGGAATCCAATTCCAATAGCTGTGTATTTACGATTCCTACCACCGAAAAAGCTTCATTGAATTCCCAGAAATCCACTTGCGATTTGTCCAGTCCGGCTTTTTTCAAAGCTATCGGAACAGCTTTTGCCGGAGCGGTTGTAAACAATTCGGGATCATGTGCAGCGTCGCCATACGAAAGGATTTTTGCCAAAGGCTTGATGCCTAATTCGTTCGCTTTTTCACGCGACATCAACACCAAAGCCGAAGCACCGTCATTTAAAGTAGAGGCATTGGCAGCGGTTACGGTTCCTTCTTTTTCAAAAGCAGGGCGCAATTCCGGGAATTTTGCAAAATTGGCAGATTTGTATTCCTCGTCTTCGCTGAACAAAACCGGCTCACCTTTTCGTTGCGGAACTTCTACCGGAACAATTTCCTCCGTAAATTTTCCTTCTTTCCAGGCATTGGCAGAACGAGTATATGATTCAATAGCAAAAGCATCCTGCGCTTCCCGTGAAATATTGTATTTTACAGCCGTAGAGTCTGCGGCAAATCCCATCGTTTTTTTATTGTAAGCATCCTGTAATCCATCCTGAATAATTCCGTCCAGTTGTACAGCATTTCCGAATTTGGTTCCGGTGCGTCCCGCCATATTGTAAAACGGAGTCTGGGACATGCTTTCCATTCCGCCCGCTACTACAATGTCGGCATCACCGCATTTGATGGTCTGAGCGGCAAACATCACGGCTTTCATCCCCGAAGCACAAACTTTATTGACAGTTGTACATGGAACTGTATTTGGAATCCCTGCGCCTAATGCCGCTTGTCTTGCCGGAGCCTGGCCTTCGCCGGCCTGTAAGACATTCCCCATAAAAACTTCCTGAACCAAGGAGGGATTTAAATTGATTTTATTTAGCGCACCCCTGATGGCAGTTGCGCCTAATTGAACAGCCGGTATACTGGATAATCCGCCTAAAAATGAACCCATAGGTGTTCTCACGGCAGATACGATTACAACTTCTTTCATACTTTTTGTTTGTTTTGGTATTAAAAATTTCGGATTGCAATTTAGGAAAATTTACAGAGTTATTTTGAATGATAAATTTAAAATTTTGAATTAATATCGTTTACAAAAGATGAATTATAGACATGTATTGCGCCAGGGATAACAGCGGAAACCCCGCAACCCCGAAGTTTTACTCGGGGCGAGGAGTTGCAGCGGATAGCCCGCCCGGGCGCCTAAAATGAATTTAGATTTAAGATTTTGGAAATTAGAATTTGGAATGGATTGAAATGAGTACTTTTACGGCTCAATTAAATTTAAGGTAATGGATTTTGACAGAGAAAGGCTTTTGGCTGTGGCCGAAAAGTACGGTACACCGCTGTATGTGTACGACGCAGAAGTTATGAAGGCTCAATATGAGCGAATGGTTAATGCTTTTTCGTCTGTCAAGAAGCTTAAGTTGAATTATGCATGTAAGGCCAATACAAACCTGAATGTTTTAAAATTCTTTAAAAGTTTGGGGTCAGGGCTGGATACGGTTTCTATTCAGGAGGCGATGATTGGGATCAAAGCGGGATTTGAGCCCTCTGAAATTATTTATACACCCAACGGCGTTTCATTTGAAGAGATTCGGATGGCTGCTGAGTTAGGCTTAAAAATTAATATTGATAATATTTCGGTTCTGGAGCATTTCGGGCATGAATATCCTGATTACTCGGTTTGTATTCGAATTAACCCGCATATAATGGCAGGAGGAAATTCAAAAATTTCTGTGGGGCATATTGACTCCAAGTTTGGTATTTCTATTCATCAGATGCCACTGGTGAAAAGAATAGTAGAAAATACCGGATTAAAGATCAGCGGAATTCATATGCATACAGGTTCCGATATTTTAGATATTGATGTTTTTCTGCAAGGGGCTGAGATTTTATTTGAAGTGGCAAATGAATATAAATACCTGGAATACCTGGATTTCGGAAGCGGATTCAAAGTGCCTTACTATCCGAATGCTAGTGAAACCGATATGGAATACTTGGGAGAGCGGCTTGGGCATAGATTTAACCGTTTTGTTTCCAAATACGGGAAAGACCTGACACTGATGTTCGAACCGGGAAAATATCTGGTTAGCCAGGCAGGATTCTTTCTGGCTTCGGTAAATGTAGTGAAACAAACCACTTCTACAGTTTTTGCCGGAATTGACAGTGGCTTTAACCACTTAATCCGTCCGATGTTTTACAATGCACATCATGAAATTATAAATATTTCGAATCCGGAAGGCAGATGCCGTTACTATACGGTTGTCGGATATATTTGTGAAACAGATACATTTGGAACAAATCATAAAATTAATGAAATAAAAGAAAGGGATATTTTATGTTTTCTGAACGCAGGAGCATATTGTTATTCAATGGCTTCGAATTATAATTCAAGGTATCGCCCTGCAGAAGTTTTGTTGTTGGGTGGTAACGATTATTTGGTCAGGAGAAGAGAAAATTTGGAAGATTTATTGCAATCAACCGTAGAAATTTCGCTTTAGGTTTGCAGGTATAATTTAAAAATCTATATATTTGCACCCACAAAATACGGAACAGATGACTGTTCCACCGGAGAGATGGCAGAGTGGTCGAATGCGGCGGTCTTGAAAACCGTTGAGGGTCACACCTCCGGGGGTTCGAATCCCTCTCTCTCCGCTGAATGATGAATAAACCCACTAATTTTCGGTGGGTTTTTTTGTTTGAGTCAATCTTTGTTCTCTTTCTGCATTAATTCCTTTCGTCTTTTTCTTATAAAATCTGTGGGACGAAGTCCGTTGATTTCATTGAAAAGCTCGGAAAAATTTTGGCGCGAAGACACTCCGCAATCTTCAGCAAGACCTTCTATTGTATATTCAAGGTATTTAGGATTGTGATATAATTCCTGGGTAATATAATTGATACGTAGCTCATTCAGATAGGTATTGAAATTTTTCTTTTTGTATTCATTAATTACCTGAGAAAGGTAAGTAGTATTGGTTTCAAATTTTTTGGCCAATTGTGATTGGGTTAACCCTTTTTTCCTGAAACCTTTATTTTGTTCAAATTTTTCCAGCTTTTGAAGGATTTCATCAAATGCAAAGGTCGGCTTTCCTGTTCTGCACTTTTGCGTTGGATTAGCAGTAGCGGAAATATTTATGGGTTGATTGTTTTGTTTTATAATCCGTTTTTCCAGCTCAATGTATTTCTGTTGGATTTCTTTTTCTTTTTTACGTAAATAAATAAGAATAATTAATAAAATCAGAGCTAAAACAGAAGTGGCAATTAAGAGATTGAGCCTGAGAGAACTCTTGTTTTCTAACTTTTTTTGCTTTTCCAACAGCGTCTTTGTAGTATATTCTTTATGTATTTTAGAAGACAGGTATATGAAATCTTTGTTCAGGATACTATCGATCTTCAGCAGTTGCTGGGTATAATACAATTCCTGTTCGGGATTTTTTACGGAATGAAAATGATGGATCAGAATTTCATAATTTTCCCGAATTTCCGGAAGGATGAATTTATTCTTTTGAAAAATGGAATCTACTTTCTCAAAATAGTAAATAGCTAAATCATCTTTATGAAGTTTTTGGTAAGATTTTCCTATATAAAAATAACTTACCGAAGCCCAGGTAAAATCATCCATTTTTTTCAGTTCCGGTAGGGCATTATTAAAATTGCTGATAGCCAGATTAAAATTACCTGCATGGTAGTCAGAAACAGCTTTGGATTTTAGAAAGTAACTTTTTTCCAGAGCAAATTCTTGAGAATTTGGCAGATTGGATAATCCGACCTGAACTAGAGAATCACTCTTGACGTAGTTATTTATTTGCTGATAACAGATGATTTTTTGGTGCAGGCTATTAAAATAACCTTTTTGATTATTAAAGATAAGATTAGGATGGATGTCGGCAAGTGTTAATGGCTCAAAATAGGCAGTGCATTCATTGAATAACATTATGGCCTCGTCATAGTACCCAAGGTAGCTTTTTACAACGCCTAAATGATATATTATGCTGTTCTTTAAATATTTATCTTCAATATTTTCTGAATACTGATATGCCTTTAAATAATTATCAAGCGCAGGTTGATATTTTTTATAAAAGAAATAATATATGATTCCTTTTCCTAAATAAGCCTTACTGATCAGTTCATTATTTTTAGAATTTAATGCATAATCCACGCAGCTATCTGCATATATAAGCTTATCCTCTTTTCTTTTTGAATAAAAGATGAAATCTCTATAACCTTGAATGATTTTATCATAATTATCCTCTTTTTTTGCCTTTTCTAAATAAGCACCTACAAAAGGTAAAGCCTTTTCGTCATTTTCCTCCATATTTTCGTAATGACTTCTCAATTCAGCAAAGGTGCCTTTTACCAATGTTCCTGAATTTTGAGAATAAAGAACATCTCCTATTAGTAAAAAAAGATAAAACGATATATTTAACAGGGTTTTCACAGCTAAAATAGAGTGTCTTTTGCTCAAATTAATTAAATACCACTACAACTCTGCAATAAGTCTTCATTTTTAGGGTCGGTTCATTTTGACAATTTTACTTCCCGTAATAATTCCGAAAGCTCAACCTCTAAAGCTAAAGCAAGAACAGATAATGTAACAATATTTGGTTTAACTAAACCCTTTTCTATTTTGTATAAATACTGTCTGTCCTTATCTACAAGTTTAGCCAATTCGGTTTGTGAGAGTTTTTTGCATTTACGGAATTTTCTGATTTGTTCTCCAACTAATTTAGGAACAGATTCATTAATTTCTTTCAGCTTATGTTCAGACAAGATTTTCACAGAAGCTAAATTGAATCAAAAAATACTGCATTTTGTAATCTTAAAACACTACATACTTATATTATTTATTAAAATTTGTATAATTCCATTGCGCCTGTAGTCAACTGTTTTTTCAGATTTATATAGTTGTCTTAATTTATAAATCAAGACGTCTTGATTTGTAAATAGGGCCAAACTCCATTTGAGAACATAGCTTTTAACTTATAATTTCGATAGAATCTTAAGAGTAATAACCCCGGTACCGGGATAAACATTAATCATTAAAAATTAAAGTAATTATGAGAAAGTTTGTCCCATTATTAGTAGTAGTTCTGGCATCTTTAATCTCCTGTCAGGAAGATGATGACTTAATGCCTGTTGATGGTTTTAAGAACAAGGCTGAAATATTTGAAAAAACAATATCTGATGCTCATGAGAAGATCAAGAAGGACAGTACAGCAATTATAGAAGACAATGTACATACACCTTCATTGAAGGAAACTGACCCTCCTGTGAAAAATGGAGATCACTGGAAGCATTAATAAGTAAATTTATCACATAGTTGATGTAGAGACTGAAAATTTTAATGCTATATATCAACTAACAATGTTTATTATTCAAGGAAACTCATGTCATTACTTTAACCAACCGCCAAACTGCAGAAAGCGGGATAGAAATTAATACTAACCAAATGAATTTATCAGCTATCCCGCATCTGCAAGTTTTTGAACAGTAAAAGTTGCTTAATAACTTTTGGTATAAAATATTCAGATACTAAAGATTATCTAACTAAAAATAAACTAAACTATTAAACTAGACTCAAATGAAACAACTTAATTATTTATTTGTAATCTTTTTTATTTCTTCTTTTGCATTTGCTCAAGTTGGTATCAATACCGATGATCCGAAAGCTATGCTGGATATAAACGGAAATATGAAGGTCAGAAATGTTCAAACAGTTTCAGGGTTGAATACAGATGATTATTCAATTTTGATCAGAGAAGAAAATACGGTAGGAGATGATGAAATTAAAGGAATAAAGATAAACGATTTATTTAAAAATAACTCTGTATATGCCGTAAGTAAAGATGGGGGATGGGAACTTTTAAGTTTGGGGATATCCGGTACCAATTGGAATAGGATAAATCTGACAGGAGGAACTGCACTTGGAAATTCATCCCTTTTTAATGCGGGAACATACAGAGTACCGGAAGCAGGAATTTATGCAATAAGCTATGAATTTCAACTTGAAGGAGGGATAGACTTAGGAATTCTGGGAGGAAAGAAGCTGGGGATTTTAAAAAACAATGCTGTAATAGAAGAAAAGCTTTTTGATGCAGTAAGAGTGCAAGTATTAAGTGTTACGCTGGCTGCCGTTCCTGTTACATCTACAGCAATTAATACGCTTGTTCAGCTCAACGAAGGAGATATGATTACTTTCGCTGTGGAAACTGGAGGGGCAAATCTTAGCTTATTGACAAATAATAAAGTGTCTCTTTATATTTATAAAATATCATACTAAATTATTTTAATCAACCAAACCCCAAGGTTACAGATTGCGGGGCAGAAATGTCCCGCATCTGCAACTTTATTATAGAATAAGAGTTAAAAACAGGTTGCAGTAATCAGGTTTGATAGTCCAGATTAAGATTAATAACTTATATTCCAGTGATTTATAGCTGTAGCAGTGTCAAAAGTGGGATCAAGTGTCTCTGTTCAGCACAAATAAAAAGCAGGATGAGGCCAACTGATCCTATTTTTTAAATATTCTTTTATTTAAAAGAACTTAAAATTTCTTCTGTTCCGGGAATCGGATTGTTATGAAACTTGCCAACCACTGTTCCTTTTTTTAAGGTAATTATTCCCGGATTATTCCGGATGATGGTTTTCAGCGTTGTCTGATCTACAAAGCAATAAGGAAATACTGCATTTTCAATATCACCATTGGTTAGAGCGATTGTTTTTACACTTTGTTTTGTAAGCTCTTTGTAAAGCTGATTGAGCTTTGTAATTTCTTCAGTGTTCAGCTTTTCGGCGAAGGGTATAACGAAGAAAACCATTTTCGCTTCATTTAGATAGCTTTCGGTCATATCTTCACCATCACAATCCAAAACAAAATCATGGATGGGTGGTTCATATCCGTCAGAAATTTTTCTTGTTTCGGTCAAATCAGATTGCATTTCCCAGGGTGTTCCCTCCTTATACCATTTATCATTGTTAACGTATTCATTGTCAGTAATTTCAATTGTTTCACCGGTTATTTTATTTTTCATCGTATAAGTAACCTGAAATTTGGGCGGAGCCAGCCCCATTTCTTCTGCAGATTTCATTCCTTCGGTCAGATTTTTTCCTTCCGCGTATGCTCTAAAATCAATGACCGGCAGGTATTTGATTCCGGTAAAGGCAATCCATCCACAGATCAAAAATGCGATGAAAGAAATCCCGTAATTGATCTTTGAATTTTGGATTAAAGGCTTTATATGTTTCTGCCCTATGAAAATAATTAAAATAAGAACCAAAAGGAAAATGTCTTTCCAGAAAGACTGCCAGGGTGTTAACTTCAATGCGTCGCCGAAACAGCCGCAATCGGTCACTTTATTGAAATATGCCGAATAAAAAGTAAGGAATGTGAAAAATACAATCAGAATCAGCAACGACCAGATGGTGAATTTCCTGAAAATTCCCAACAGAAGAAATACGCCGAGCATGATTTCAAAAATGCTGAAAAATGTTGCCTGCGGCAAAGCCAGATCATGTAAAAATGAAATATTAAAGACATCTGGTGCGAAATATTCTTCCAGTTTGTAGCCAAACCCAATCGGGTCAACGGCTTTTACAAATCCGGAAATAATGAATATAATCCCGACAATAAATCTGCAAATCTGTACGATATATTTCATTTCTAATATTTTAAATTATAAATTTTGAATTCTAAATGCATGATTAATTCCTTTCATTTAGTAATATCAAAGCAAAAACCGCATAATTGATCATGTCCAGGTAATTGGCATCCAAACCTTCGGAAACGATCGTTTTTCCTTTGTTATCTTCAATTTGTTTGATCCTCAGTAATTTCTGTAAAATCAGATCAGTAATAGAACTTACACGCATATCACGCCAGATTTCCCCGTAATCATGATTTTTATTTTGCATTAACCGAATGGCTGTATTTACTTGTTTATCATATTCCTGCATTGACTTTTCGGTCGAGAAATCGGGTAAGTCAGCCACACCGTTTTCCAGTTGTATCAAAGCAATAACCGAATAATTGACAATCCCTGTGAATTCGCTCATTTCGTCTTCATCTACTTTCCGTTCGTCTGCTTCCTGCAAAGTACGGATGCGTGCCGCTTTGATATAGATCTGGTCTGTAACGGAAGGCAGCCGCAAAATCCGCCATGCAGGGCCGTAATCCTTCATTTTTTTCTCAAACAGGCTTCTGCATTCCGAAATAACATATTGATACTGCTCTAATGTTTTTTCCATAACTTCGTTTCGGATTCAAAAATAGGATTTACGATTTAAATTACCATAAAAGATAATGCGAATTAACTGTAAAGGACAGCTGATTGATTTGTCAAAACCTAAATTGATGGGCATACTCAATTCTACACCCGATTCTTTTTTTGAAGGAAGCCGGATTGCAAGTGTAGATTCTGCTTTGGTGAAAACAGAAAAAATGCTGAATGACGGAGCGGATTTCATAGATGTCGGGGGTGTTTCAACCCGTCCAGGCGCAAAGAAAATTTCAGTGGACGAAGAACTGAAAAGAGTCATTCCGGTGATTGAAAATATTCTGAAAAAGTTTCCTGAAACTTTGATTTCCATTGACACATTCAGGGCAAAGGTTGCAAAAGAAGCTGTGGAATCCGGTGCAGTGATTATAAATGACATTTCAGCAGGAAGTATGGATGAGGAACTTCTGGAAACCGTTGCCAAATTAAAGGTTCCCTACATCCTGATGCATATGCAGGGAACACCTCAGACCATGCAAAACAATCCTGTTTATGAAGATGTTACGATGGAAGTGAATCAGTTTTTATCAGAAAAAATTTCAGAGCTGAAAAAGTTGGGGATTAATGATATTATCCTTGATCCTGGATTCGGATTCGGGAAGACCGTAGAACATAATTATGAATTATTAAGAAATCTCGACTTAATCGGGTTCGGAGAATTTCCTTTATTGGTAGGGGTTTCCAGAAAATCCATGATCACAAGACTTCTCAATGTTTCTCCGGGCGAAGCGCTCAACGGAACAACGGCTTTGAATACGATTGCTTTGCAAAAAGGAGCCAACATCCTTCGCGTTCACGATGTGAAGGAAGCAAAGGAAACCATTCAAATATTAGAATCATTATAGATTAATAAATCTTCCTTTTTCAGTTATTCTGGTTCTACCGTATCCGAACATAAATTGTAAAATAATATATAACGTGAAAATTATGGGTAGGAAAATATTCCAAATAACTTTAGGGCTTGTATCAATGAAAATGTTAGTTCTTAAAAAATACGCAATCATTATCATTACCCAAACTAAAATAAATAAATTACTTAGAATTAAATTAATTTTTGATACCGAATAAAAATTCTGCTTTTTAAAAATTATATATTGTAGATTTCCTGTAACATATTTTTCCAAATGATCAATATGACATTCCCAATTTTCCTGCCATTGCTTGCTTCCCAATATAATATATCTCCATGCACACGAGATAATTACACCTAAACAAATTATGTACAATTCAATATAAGGAAATTTATTATTAATTTTGTTTACCAATGATTTGCTTTCCTCATTTATTTCTGTAATAAATGTAAAATATACAGCAAATATTATGGCAAGAAAAGTCCAAAAATAAGCTGCTCTTGTCCAAAATTTGTTAATTTCAAAATCTCGATTTTGTGAAGCTCTATAGTAAGCTTCTTTGATTTTTTCAATATTCTCAATTTGATTTATATCATTGATCCCAAGCATAGCTAAATAATCATAATCCATATTTTTCTCTTTTTTAATTTTAAACTTCTTCTCAATCAGAGAAAAGAATAAATATTGATCATATTTTAGTAGAAATTTCTTAAAGGACATATCTCAACAAATTTTCATTAAATTTAAGAAAAAATTAAATTTATGGCAGAATTCGATTTAGGCGATTTGGAAAAGATTTCGAGAAGTGAAGAAATCATTGATTTACTCGTAGAAAAAGGAATTATCAAAGAAAAAAAATTTCTGAAACAACTGCAGTACGAAAAAGAATTGGACCGGCTTCAGTATGAAATGCTGCGGCTTCAGGAATTCATCATTCAGAACAAAATGCGCCTTTTGATAATTTATGAAGGACGGGATGCGGCCGGAAAGGGTGGTTCCATTAGCCGGGCAATTGCCAAAATGAATCCTAAAAATTACAAAATCATTGCGCTTCCCAAACCGACCGAGAACGAAATCGGGCAATGGTACTTCCAACGGTACATACAGCACCTTCCGGTGCAGGGAGAAGTGGCATTTTTTGACCGGAGCTGGTACAACCGTGCAGTGGTGGAGACTGTTTTCGGATTTTGTAGCGAAGAGCAGCATACGTCCTTTATGAAGCAGGTTAATCCGTTTGAGCATTTATTGATGGATGACGGAATTATCCTGATCAAATTCTTCCTGAATATTTCTAAAGAAGAACAACAGAAACGGCTGGACGAACGCAGGGAAAACCCGATGAAGCAATACAAAATCGGAGGGCTCGATGAACAGGCGCAGGAAAAATGGGAAGATTACAGTTATTATATTGACAAAATGCTGAAAGAAACTTCCACTTCAAAATCGCCTTGGGTAGAAATTAATGCCGATGATAAAAAAACAGCCCGGCTGGAAACGATGAAGTATATTTTACAATCTGTTGACGGATTTAAGTCAAATACAGAAGTGAAAAATAATAAAGATGCAGTTAAAATTTGGTAGGCTTTGAATACTAATAAGTTGAAATTATTTTTTTGAATTATTAAAAATAAATCTTTTTACTTTAATACATTCTATTTTCTACAAATATCCGTACTTTTGCACCCTCAAATTTCTATATGCAAAATATACGCAACATTGCGATTATCGCACACGTTGACCACGGAAAAACAACGCTGGTTGACAAAATCCTGCACAGCACCAATATCTTCAGAGAAAACCAGGATGCCGGGGAACTGATCATGGACAACAATGACCAGGAACGGGAACGTGGGATTACCATTTTCTCCAAAAACGTATCGGTTGACTATAAAGGCGTAAAGATCAACGTAATCGATACTCCGGGGCACGCCGATTTTGGCGGGGAAGTGGAACGGGTTTTGAAAATGGCAGACGGAGTTATTTTATTGGTCGATGCCTTTGAAGGGCCAATGCCTCAGACGCGTTTTGTTTTGCATAAAGCATTGCAATTGGGGTTGAAGCCTTTGGTTGTAATCAATAAGGTCGATAAACCGAACTGTCGTCCGGATGAAGTCCACGATGCAGTTTTTGAATTGTTTTTTAACCTGGACGCAACCGAAGAACAACTGGAATTCCCGACTTTCTACGGCTCGTCCAAACAAGGCTGGTTCAATACCGAAAATGTTCCTACCGAAAATATTTTTCCACTGCTGGACGGAATTTTAGAATACGTTCCTGCTCCCGAAGTTTCGGAAGGAACTTTACAAATGCAGATCACTTCTTTGGATTATTCATCTTTCTTAGGAAGAATTGCTGTTGGGAAAGTGTCCAGAGGTTCTGTAAAAGAAGGACAGTGGGTGAGTCTTGTAAAACCTGACGGAACTACAACCAAACAAAAGGTGAAAGAATTATACGTTTTTGAAGGATTAGGAAAAAAGAAATCAGCGGAAGTCTTGGCAGGTGATATTTGCGCGGTTGTCGGGATGGATAAGTTTCAGATCGGTGATACCATTGCCGATGCCGAAAACCCCGAAGCGCTGGCAGGAATCAAAATTGACGAACCTACCATGAATATGTCGTTCGGCATTAATAATTCGCCTTTCTTCGGAAAAGACGGGAAATTTGTTACCAGCCGTCACCTGATCGAACGTTTGGAAGCGGAGTTGGAAAAAAATCTTGCTCTGAGAGTAGAACCGACCGATGATTCCAATACTTACCTGGTTTATGGCCGGGGAATTATGCACTTGTCGGTTTTGATCGAGACAATGCGCCGTGAAGGGTATGAGCTGACCGTCGGACAGCCGCAGGTTATCATCAAAGAAATCAATGGCGAAAAGTGTGAACCGTATGAAACTTTGGTGATCGATGTCCCGCAGGATTTCGCAAGCAAAGCCATCGATTTGGTGACACAAAGAAAGGGCGATTTGCTGATCATGGAAGCCAAAGGCGAATCTCAACATTTAGAATTTGATATTCCTTCCCGAGGTTTGATAGGGCTGCGTTCGCAAATGCTGACCGCTACTGCCGGAGAAGCTGTGATGGCACACCGGTTCAGTGAATACAAACCTTTAAAAGGGAAAATTCCAGGACGTTTGGCGGGTGTTCTGATCAGCAAAGATCAGGGAGTTTCAACGCCTTATTCGATTGATAAACTACAGGACAGAGGTAAGTTTTTCATTGCCCCGGGCGAGGAAGTTTACACCGGGATGATCATTGGAGAGCATAGCCGTGACAACGATTTGGTGGTAAACGTAGTGGAAGCCAAAAAGCTCAATAATATGCGAGCTTCGGGGAAAGATGACTCGACTGCGATTGCACCGAAGATTGATATGTCGCTGGAGGAATGCATGGAATACATCCAGTCAGACGAATGTATTGAAGTAACACCTAACCACATTCGTTTACGTAAAATTTTCCTGAAAGAAGAAGACAGAAAACGCCAGCAAAAAGTTTTGGAGGCTTAATTTTTTGTAGAACGTAGTAAGTATAATGTACAAAGTACAAACCTCACAGATTTTTAAAATCTGTGAGGTTTTTTAGCGATTATTTCTTCTGAAAACTGCAAAAAACAAAATTCTGAAAGGTATCAAAAGGCGTTTTGTGATCGACCTTAAAGCAATTGATTTTTTGAAACTCTGGACCGAATGTATCATTCAGAGAATCTTCTGAATATTGCCTGATTTCAATTCCGCTGCATTTTTTCGGACCGTTTTCTGAAAAAGTGCCGATGAACAGATGACCATTTTCTTTTACTGCTTTTCCGGTAATTTCCAGATAAGCCGAAATATCTTCTTCGGAAATCAGGAAGTGAAAAGCCGCGCGGTCGTGCCAGACGTCGTATTTTTCAGACGGATTGAATCGCGTAATGTCAGATACAATCCATTTTACCATTCCGGCTTTTTCGCCCAAACGTTCTTTTGCGCGTTCAATCGCTTTTTCGGAAATGTCCAGGACAGAAATATTTGTATAACCCAAATTCAATAAGAAATCCACAAGCAGACTGTCGCCTCCGCCAATATCAATGATCGCTGCATCTTTCTCTAAATTCAGGTTTTTGATAAATTCGAGTGAAGTCTCCGGTGTCGGCTGGTACCAGCTTACTTCTTCCAGAGCTTTGGTGTCGTAAATATTTTCCCAGTGGTTTTTTCGGTTAAATATTTCCATTTTTCCAATTATTGATTATTTCTGTAATCCTCAAACTTCACTTAAAAAAACGTCAGTTTTAAAGTCAGTTTCAAAAAGAAATTCTGGTCAAATGTATCGTGCGCATAGGTCCCGAAACGGTAATACGTTCCGATTCCGAAAACCCCGTAGATCAGTTGGTTAAATTCCAGTCCGGCTTCCTGGTAATATTTGTCGGGTGTCTGGAATGAAATATTGTGATGGTCACCCGGATTTTTCATATCACCGATCAGTCCGCGATAGATGAACTCCGGGAAAACTTCACGTTCCAGGAATTTGAATCCGGCAAATTTGTGTGACAAATTGAATGAAAAATACTTATCCGAATAAAATTCGCCCGGCTGCATCGTTTCAAAATTATTCAGTCCGGCAACGCCAAAATGTTTAAATATCTGGTCGCCGCGTTTCGCATTTCCCATTCCTTCGAATTGATTAAAAATTGGCGTGTCGCCAAAAACCGCTCCCGTTCTTACTTGCAAATTGGTTTGCCCGAAGAGCGTCTGGAACCTGTCGAGATAAGTGAAATCCAGTTTTGTTGGTGTATAATCTGCATTGAAAACATTCCAGCCCTGTGTCAGCGTCAGGTAAAAAACCGGCATTCCGCTGCTGATGGTTACTTTCCCGAAGGGCGTGCGTACATTCTGGTCTTTCGGTGCCCACCGTAGCGCCAGTTCGGTATCAAATGAAAGGAATTTTTCATCGGGGCGCATATTTTGGTACCGATAAGCAAATTCGGCGTTTTTCTCATTATAGATTCCTGAAATACGGAATGTTATATTCTGAAAAATATCCTGCTGATAACCGCTTTGAACTCTCCGGTAACTATAAAAATGATCATTGTAAATATTACTTAAATTACCATTGAGGAATTTTAAATAATTATTTTGAAGCGGGATCGGATTTCGACCCGAGGCTTCCACATCCTGCGCATATCCGGCAAATATTTTGCCCGAATAAGGCTTGTTTACAAACCAATCAACACCGCCTCCAAATTTCACTTTTTCATCTCTGAATCCATATGCTACATAACCGTTCAGTGAAAAATCCTCATTGAATTTATAGTTTGTGTTTCCGCCCATTCCCAGCCTGAAACCTTCATAATCATTGTAATTGATAATTTTAGTTAAATCCAGGTCATAATTCCCGATAGAATATTTTCCGCCGGAACCGATTACTCTCAACAAACGGATGTTCCGATCCATATTGTATTGTTTCCCGATGGAGTCAATTTTTACATATGTGTTTTGCTCAGTGCCGGTCAATTGGTTATCACGGTATTCTTCCAGTGTCTTTTCTGAATTTTCCATGGAATTCAGATCAATTTCATTGGTATAGCCACGAAATTCTTTTGAATCGAATTCTTTGGGTGAAATAATGTCTTTGAATGAAGTAGTCAGGTGAAGCCATACCTTTTCTTTCTTCTTGATCGTGTCAAGTATGACCTGCCCGTCCGGCGTAACGGAGTCTTTGACCGACGGATATGAGATTTCGCCGCCATCCATGCGGAATCGCTGCTGTTTCGGAAACCAGTAATCTTTGAAATTTGTCCAGTCGACTTCCAGTTCAGCTACATTATTGTCTGAAAGGTTCTCGGCATAAAACCTTGCCAGTGCTTTGGTCTTTTTGTCGATCCATACATGACCTTTTATCTGTTGTTTATTGGGAATACGTTTTTGAGGGAAGAAAGAAACTACAACCATTTCTTTCCCTTCAAAAGTTTCCTCGTCCGAAATCCTGTACCGGTATTCATTTAAGCCTGTATTGGAAACGGGATTTACAAATTCCCTGAAAAAGAAATCTATTTTTTCTTCTCCAAAATTATGGGAGATCGGCTGCATGGCGACAAACTCATACAGGGGGATTTTAGTTCCTGAAATCCGGGTTGCCTTTACAATATTTTTGGTTCCGTATTTGTCTGAAAATTTATGATCCATGGCACGTTCGCCAAGCATTAAATGACTTTCATCCAACAGTTTTCTTATGTCATTGTAACTGGAATCTTCCTCATTTTTCGGATAAAGAATATAAGGCATGGAATCTTTGTTGGCTGTAACAAGGAATTTTGAATAACTTTTGTATTCGTATGTTTTCAGGTTTTCTATACTGTTTTTCCTCCGGTTCTGGATGACCTCCCTGATGATTTTCCGCGCTTCGGAATCGTCATTAGTGATTTCTGTTGAAGAAAGGAGTACGGTAATAGGCTGCAGCTGAATGGTCAGTTCTTTGCCATAAAGAAAAATCTTTTTGTCTTTGTATCCTTCGTAGATCAGCGTAACGGTATTAATTCCCGCAGGAACAATAAAAATCCCTTTGGAATTTGTTTTGCCTAATTCTGTATTGATGTCGGAAAGGACTGCAACACCTTCCATCACCTGGTCTTCCATAAAACCGTCCATCACCGTGATTTTGGTTTGGGAGAATAAAAGGGAAGAAAACAGAAATAATAAAGAAAATAGATTTTTTGGCATTTGTCAAATCAACTTTTATGAAGAACAAAAGTATTAATTTAAAAAGTTAAAATTCAAGGAATTTATAATGGCTTACCAACAATTCATCCACGAAAAATAACAATTCGTCAGGTCAGATTTTTATTGGAAATTTGTTTAGCTCAAATTTGCTTCAAAATCGGCTATGAAAACATACATTCTTTTATTCTCTTTATTTATTTCATTCATTATTTCAGCCCAGAATACAGTTTTGGGAACAGTGACTACATCCACGGGCCAACCTGCTAAAAATATAAATATAACATTGGCGGGAACCTATGATGGCGCATCTACTGACGAAAGTGGTCATTTCTCTTTTGAAACAACAGAAACCGGTGATTTTGACCTGGAGCTGGAAGGAACCGGGTTTATTTCTGAGACTTATCCGATAAGCCTGCCGTTGGAAGCACCGCTTGAATTGCAGGTTGATGAGGCGCTGGAGCTGGAAACAGTGGTTTTCGGAGCGGGTACTATGAAAGCAGTCGGCAATACCAATGAAACCATGATGAGCTCACTTGATGTGGTAACCACAGCTGGCTCGGACGGTGATATCATTGCCGCCATGCAGACTTTGCCGGGAACCAACAATGTCGCAGAGGACGGACGGCTTTTCATACGCGGTGGAGAAGGAGAGGAGACTTCTATTTTCATTGACCGCCTGCGGGTTTTTCAACCTTATTCACAAACAGCTCCCAACACACCTGCCAGAGGAAGGTACTCGCCTTTTTTGTTTAAAGGAATGAATTTCAGTACCGGCGGATATGATGCTTCTTATGGGCAGGCCTTATCGGGAATTCTGACTCTGGAAACCAATGATTTTCTGTCAGAGAACAGCTATGACCTGGGATTTATGTCATTAGGCTTGAGTGCGGCCGCAAATCGTGTCTGGAAGAAAGATGCTTTAACAGCGAGTGCTGCATATTATAATTTATGGCCAGTTTTCCAGGTTCTTTCTACCCGTGACGAATGGACACACGAACCGGAAGGTTACAGCGGTGAAGCGGTTTACCGCCATCAGTTCAAAAATGGTTTGTACAAATCTTATGTGGCGTTGGAATATTCCAAACTGGGTATTTTGTATGATGATATCAATTCTCCTGAAAAGATCCCATTTAAACTTAATAACACGAATTTATACTGGAATAATTCCTATGTGCATAATTTCTCAAAAAAAACGGAAGGTTTTGTCGGGTTTTCGTTGGCAAAAGCCAATACCAATGTAAATCAGTCGTTGGATGAATTTGAAAAAGAAGAGATAGGATTTAACGGGAAGGCAGAGCTGGAATGGAAACCCAATTCAAAGCATAATTTTAGGTTCGGTTCAGAATTCGTCGTTCAAAGTAATGAAAATAAGGATGTTTTGAATAACCAGATTTCCGATCTGGATGAAAATCTTTTTGCCGGATATGGCGAGTACACATGGTATTTTGCCCGGAAATGGGGATTGAAAACAGGAATCCGTTCGGAATATTCGGATTATGTAAAAGAATGGAATGTTTCGCCCAGAATTTCATTGGCTTACAAATTGAGCCGCTACCATAATTTGTCGGCTTTTTATGGGGAATATTTTCAATCTCCTTTGCAGGAATTGGGTTATATGAATCCGACCGGATTTATGAAGTCGCGGCAATACCTGGTCAATTATTTTTACCAGCGGGAAAAGCAGACAATCCGTGTAGAATTGTACCAAAAAGATTATGAAGATCTGGTTAGAAATGATGCGGGATTTAATTATATCCAAAATGGAAACGGTTATGCGCGCGGGATTGATGTTTTCTGGCGGAACAACGGCAGTCATTTGGAAAACCTGCAATACTGGATTTCTTATTCATACATTGATACGAAGCGTTTGTATAAAGATTTTCCGGTAGAAGCACAACCTGGCTTTGTAGCCAATCATAATTTATCAGTCGTTGGAAAATATTGGGTTCAGGAGTGGCGTTCGCAGATTGGGCTGACTTATCAGTTTGCTTCGGGAAGACCCTATACCAATCCGAACGTTGAAGGATTTTTGAACAAAAAAACAAGAACTTTTAATACCATCAATTTAAGCTGGGCTTATTTGCTGGACCAGCAGAAAATCCTTTATTTCTCCGTTTCAAATCCTATCGGAATTAAAAATGTGAACGGTTACAGCTACGCAAATTCTCCCGATGAAAACGGCTTTTATGACCGGATGGAGCTTCGCCCGTCTATGGATCGTTTCTTTTTTATCGGATTTTTCTGGACGATCAGCGAAAATAAGCAAAGAAATCAGTTGGATACTTTGTGAAGTTGGGGTTCGGAGTCGGACGAAAATTTAAAATAGTAAATAAATACTTCCGATTATTAATCCTATCAAAAATCCCCAGAGGATTTCTTTGGGCGAGTGCTTTTTCAGTTCCCATCTTGACCATGCCATTGCGATGCTGAAAATAAAAAATGCAGTTCCGGCAAACGGATAGTTCTTAAAAATTAAAAACCCGAGAAAAACGGTTAAAGATACATGCAGGGAAACCTTAATGAAAAAGTTCAGGCCATAGTTGATGAAAATTAAAACCCAACCCCAAAACAGAGGTAAAAGGATATTTTCAGATTGCTGCGTGAGGTAAAGAATTAATAGGACGGCAGAGAACAGGACCAGCACGAAGGGATAAAATGATTTGCGCTGCTTTTGGTCGGAAATGTCAAAGTTGGTGTATTTTCCTGATTTTGTACCCCGGTGCATTTTAACAAACATTGGAATAAAAATCCCAAGAATGATGAGTGCGGAAATCCATAAGGCCTTTTCAAAGGGTTCATTCAGAAAAAGCATTATGACAATATAAACAGGAAATGTCAGCATCGGATGTCCGGCTGACGAAATGATTTGGGCAAGTTTTTGTTTTGTCATTTATTTACTGAAGATTTCTTTCAATGCCCTAAATAATTTATCCAAATCTTCCTGCGAATTAAACGCATTGATGGAATAGCGGATGAAACATTTATCGCCATGCGGCATCACCGGAATCTCGATCTTGTATTTCCTGAACAGTAAATCGTGTAATGCTTTTGGATTTTCGGTATCAATTTCACAACTGAACATTTGTGCAATAAAATCATCATTGATTTTGGATAAAGGTTTTTTATCCAGAATTTCACAAAGCTCAGGAGCGTTTTGCTGAACCAGTTTCCGGCAGCTTTTACTAACTTCTGTCCAATCGTTTTTTTCCATGAATTCAATCGTATCAGGGATGGTGCAAAAAGCCGACAAATCCCTTGTGCCCTGCATTTCATGGTAATCCAGGAATTGGGAATGAGAAGGAAATGCAGCTTCATAACCCCAACTGACAACGAGCGGGTCAAGAAAATCCTGCCATTCTTTGCGCACATATAGAAACGAAGCACCTTTTGGAGCCATCATCCATTTATGACAGGCACCCACATACATATCACAATCCATTTTTTGCAGATCAACTTTCACCTGCGCTGGGCCATGTGCGCCGTCAATAAAAGTCATAATCCCCCGTTCGCGGGCAATTTTGCAGATTTCTTCTACAGGTAATCGTAAAGCGGTTGAACTCGTAATATGGCTGATGAAGATTAATTTCGTTTTGGGTGTAATTCCTTTGATGAATTCTTCTACAAACTCTTCTTTGGACTCAACTGGAAATCTGATCTTTTGGCGAACATATTTCGCTCCCGCCTTTTTACAGTAATAATTCCAGGTCCGGTCACAGGCACCGTACTCAATGTCAGTTGTGAGGATTTCGTCTCCCGGTTTTAAATTCAGATTTTTTGCCACGATATTGACACCGTAAGATGGATTGGTCACACAAACTACATCGTCTTGATGGCAGTTTAAATATTTTCCCAATGCAATCCGGGAATTTTTCAGATATTGCGGTGCTTTTTCAATCATGAATTCGACAGGTTCGGCTTCGAGTTCGAGTTGGAATTCCCGGTATCGGTCAAAAATTGGTTTGGGACAAGCACCAAATGACCCGAAATTGAGAAAAGTGATATCGTCCCGCAATAAAAATTGTTCTTTCATAAAATTGAAAAATGATTTTTTGGTATATGATTTGAAATAGTAAAGTAAAACAAATAAAATCAAAAATTATGAAAAAAATAATTCCTTTCTTTTTAGTTGCATTATTTGGCTTGACCGCTTTTAGCTGCAAAGATGATGATGATCAGATTTATGTGGACTATGATACTTATCCGGTTGTATATGATTTGACAAATATCGACTTTGAGCTGATTGACGGAACGTATTCCATTTATAAAACATTTGAAAATCCTATGTATCCGACTGATGTTTTACTTGTTTATATTCAAAACGGAACTACTTCGAACGGTTCTCCGATCTGGCAGCAGATTCCGATTACATTTTATTTATCTGACGGAAATGAAGTGGATTATAATTTTGATTTTTCCATGAATGATGTTCAGATTTATGCAGGCGGAACATTTAATTTGGGCGGAACTTCGTATGTAAACAATAAAACTTTCAGGATTGTATTTGTTCCGGCGAGCTATGGTAAAAATGCAGAAGTTGATTATAGTGATTATAACAGCGTAATTAAGTATTATGATATTGATGATTCCAATCCTAAGGAATTATAAGCTGAGTTTTTGAAAATAAAAAATGCGCTTCAACCGAAGCGCATTTTTTATTTTATCCGGCAATATTTTCCAAAGCCTTCAGGTCTATTTTTTTCATTTTATAGAAAGCTTCACTTACTTTGGTCGCGAGATTGGGGTCGGTCATCCAGCTGACTAATTTTTTCGGGATTACCTGCCACCAGACACCATATTTGTCCGCAATCCATCCGCACTGGCTTTCTTTTCCGCCATCTGCAAAAGCATTCCAGAGATGATCAATTTCTTCCTGTGTTTCACATTCGACAATAAAAGAATTGCCCTCGCTAAAGTCGAATTCGTGTTTTTCCTGCCCTCCGCTCATTGCATTGAAAATATAATTTTTCAGTTTGAACTGTGAAAAGAGCAAAGCTTCCCTGTCGGGAAAATAGTATTCTACAACGATCTGGCTTTCATCAAAAACGGAAGTATAAAAATTGACAGCGGCATTTACTTTTTCGGTTTTTTCATTAGTGAAAAGTAAAGCCGGAACGATTTTCTGTACATTGTTTATCGGGTCAATGTCCAGTTGCCAGCTCACCCCAAATTTATCCTGAACCCAGGCATATTTTTCACTCCAGTCGTATTTTCCCAAAGACATTAAAACCATTCCACCTTCAGACAATTTTTCGTAAAGCTGTTCAATTCTTTCATTATTTCCATCGCAATAGACAAAATAAGAGACCGCAGGGTTGGGTTTGAACTCTGTTCCGCCGTTTATGGCCAGGAATTTCTGTTCGTTCAGTTCAAAAGTGGTCAGCATAGACATATTTATTGTGATTTTCCCGTTTCCGAATGTTTCAATATAAAATTCCGCTGCTTCTTTTGCACTATTGTTGAACCAGATACAAGGATAAATATTGTTTTTCATAATTTTTTGATTTTGTTATTCCGATATATTCAGTCTTTGACCTCATAAGTTGCTTTCAGAAACTTAATTGTTTCCTTTATGATCTTTTCCATGGCTTTCAGATCTATATCTGATAATCTTTTGACATAAATGCAGGCTTTTCCCATTGTGAATTTTCCTAAGCCTTCCAGTAAATGTTCATGTTTGTCCAGACCTGTAAAAACATACAGTGAAATGGCAGACTTTCTTGGAGAAAACCCACACAAAGGCGCATCACCTTCATGTCCGCTGGCATACTTATAATGGTAGCTCCCAAACCCGATGATGCTTGGCCCCCACATTTTCGGTTCTTTTCCTGTAACTTTTTTCATTGATTCGATCAATTCGAAGCTATCTTTTCGTTTTTGTTCATTTTCTACCGAATCCAAAAACTCCTCAACGCTTACTTCGGTAGGCTTTGTCTTATTTTCTTTTGCCATATTTACTTGTATTTGTCATTTAACCCGAATCCATTTAAAATCAAAGGCTTGATTTTTTCCATTCTCGACAATTTTGTTTTTTCCTGCTTTGCTTCATCAATGTAAAGATTGTATTCTTTTTGCTTTCCCGGGGTTAATTTTTCAAAAGCCGAGTTTAATTTTTTATCGCAATCTAATTCCTTCTGAAGCAATTCGGGAACAGGGACTGCTTTGAATTTTTCAGGCCTGATTTGTTTTCCTTCTTCTGAATTTTTGATAGCTTCATTTATATAATCCAGAATTTTATTTTCATCAATTTCGTCCATTGAATTAAAACGCCACTGACGGAGCGCTTTTGTTTTTCCTTCCTGTGCATTAATTAAGACCTTATACGGATCTTTCATGAAAACACCATTGTAGAACCAAAGTGTGAAATAATTTTTGAAGCCACCGAAGCTGACAATATTTTTACCGTTGTGCGTATAAACCGGTGCGCCCCACTTGATAGTCCTGACCAAATTGGTTTTTTCGACAATTTCGGTGAGCCGCTCCAATTCATCATTCCAATGATTAATTTTGTCCATCTTTAATTTTTAGGAAAATTCGGATCGGCTTTTACTTCCTGGATTTGCAAAGTATGGCGCATGGTATGGCCGGGAATAAATAACAGGAACTGGTAAGCGTCAACAGGTCCCATAGGGCCATCCGTTACATGATTTCGTAAATCGTCAATAGTATAATTTTCTACATCTTTCAGAATTAATTTTCTTTGAGCCTGCAGGTCATTCAACGCGGTGCGATAATCAGTGTATTTTCCTGTGGGAATAGCTTCTTGCGGTGCTTGTGCTTTGTGGCTTCTGTCAAGCATCATGGTCATTACCTGGTCATCTGTAAGCTTGATTTCACTTCTTTTACCGGGAGCAGCCGGCTCGTTCATCGCGGATTTTTCATAATCGAATAAAAGCGGCTCGGTCAGAACGATATGCTCAAGGCATTGAGCAATCGACCACTTGTCTTCTGAAGGTTTGAAAGCAAGCTGTTCAGGCGTTAATCCTTTTACGGCCTTTTCAAGGTTTGCATAACTTTCATCCATATAATTTTTAAAGAAATCCATTCCATGCGCTACGGGGAGGCCGGAATTATTGGAACGTACCGCTGAATTTTCAGTTGCCCTTGCAGGTTCTGTTGCAGCCGTACTTTGGGTTGGGCTACAGCTTAATATACAAATTGAAGCCGATAATCCTAAGATTAAATTTTTACACACATTCATTTCGGCTTTTTTGTATTCTTGAATCTTTGATTTCATAATATTTTGATTTTTAGATTTTTAAAATTGTGTTTTGGCAAGCCCGAAAATTGCTCCCGAAGGATCTTCTATCATAGCATAGAATATAGAGCCATCTTTGGCCTTGTGTTCTTTTATGATTTTCCCTCCCAGATTTTTTGCTTTTTCGATAGCTTCTGGCAGGTCTTCCACACTGATGTACATGATCCACAGTGGAGGAATTCCGGTATTTACACCTCTGTGGTGACAGATTCCGGCGACAGGAGTGCCATCTGGTAATTTCATCACATAATCTTCATAGTTGCCATTTTCATCCTTCATAGGTATTGGCTCTACTTTCCAGCCGGCGACTTCTGCGTAGAAATTCCGATTTGCTTCTGCATTTCCGGTTGTAAGGTCAAGCCAGTTTATAGTTCCAGGATTGAATTTAGAATTTTTCACGGTTTAATTTTCAGAAATTTCTTTAAGTTTCTCCAGAGCATTTGGCCATGTATCATTAAAATAATCAACATATTCCTCATTTGTGTCAGCATCTACGGAAACGGTCGTCGTACCATTTTTCTCACTGAACGAATAATTTTCCAGGCCGCCTGCCCAGCTTTCTACTTCCGGTCCTTCGGTAATTTCTTTGTCGCCATCTAAAATTCCGTAATGGCGAATGGAAATGTATTTATTCGGAATATTTTCCAGAATTTCAGCAACCATACCGCCTTTTTTGCCTTCGTGGATTCCGGTAAAATAGATTTTACTTCCTTTTTCCCATTTTCCCTCGTAACTGGATGTTGGGTTAAACAGGGAAGTCCATTGTTCGTAGGTGTGAATATTATCAATTCCGAGCATTTTATTAAATACTTTTTCAACCGGAGCCTGAATATCAATTTTGAAATTTAGTTTTTTCATGATTGGAAATTTAATTTTAATTCATTGGGGTTAAATATGAAGTCAGTTTGCTGATTTTTCCTTCACGGAATTCAAATACATCGCAAAATGCAAGGAGTACCGGGTTACTGTTTTTTGGTTTTGCAAGAACCGTTCCTTCAGCTACCACAATATTATTTTCTTCAATCATTCTGTTCAAGGTAATTTCCGGTTTTCCTTCAAAATTTTCATTTTCGATTTCTGCGTCGAATGCTTCTTTACCTTTCAGTGATTTATGTCCGTGAATGTTCCATTCCACATCATCTGTCAGGCATGAAAGGATCTTCTCATGGTCGCTTTCCTGAAAGGAGTCCATATAGAATTCCACGATTGTTTTATTGTTTTTTATTTCCATTTTAATAAAGGGTTTCCACATATTTTTTAAAATTATTGAGTATAGCCTGCCAGCCGTCACGCTGTATTTCTATGGGATTTTGATTTTCTGCTTCAAAATTTGTGGAAATGAGAGTGGAATTGTCCCAATCTTCGAATTTTGTTTCCACTTTCCGTCCATCGGCAATGGTGTAAACAATTTTCTTTTGAGGGATTACTTCATCGTAAACAGCTTCAAAGTCAAACCCAAAGCTGCCGTCTTTTGCTTCCATACGTGCACGGTATTTACCGCCGGGCTGTAAATTATTTTCCGCTTTGGGGCAGTGCCAGTCATCAGTTGCCTGGTTCCATTTTATGATGTGCTCCGGGTTATTGTAAGCTTCCCATACTTTTTTTACCGGCGCACTGATCTTTGTTTGAATTGTAATTTTCTGATCTTCCATTATAATTAATTTTTACGATCTCATAAAATCAAAAGCACCTTTCCGTAGATGGACCCCATATTCCAGCCAGGCTTTCATGCAAGCGAGAAAATTGGCCCAGCCTTCACTTTGCCCGATTGCCCATCTGATTCCTTTTTCATCGTTGTTGTGACCTTTTTCAAAGACTCTCACAATCGTATCGCCGTTTGCCCGTTTTTCAAGCTTTATTTCCACAAGAGAATCAGGGTCCCAGACAAATGAAATGTACTCATTTTCCCTGATTTCTTTTACGGAAACCGGAAAGCTACCTTCGAATTCAGGAAATTTCCACTGGACTTCAATTCCTTTTTTCATCTGCCCCGAACTTTCGGAAATAAAATAATTCCTCATAATTTCTGGATTGATGATGGCTTCAAAAACATCTTCTATGGGTTTTTGAATTCCGATGGATGCTTTGGCAGTTATTTTCTTATTCATGATTCTGATTGGTTTCGTTTGATAAAAAAAGCTACTACTGCACTGGTAATGATTCCGGCAACTAGGGCCCAGGTAACGCTTTGTATCATATAACTTTCGAGGTTAAAATAGGCTTTGGCTTCTTCCCGGGTCATTTTGCCATGTTCCACCGTATAATTAATCACATTGGTAAAATAATCAGGAGTGATGATGGTAGAAATGATGTATTGCACCAAAGGGGAGAGTATGGTAATAATGCCCGTCAAAACCAAACCGCTTTTGAAACCTTGTGAAAAAGTCATTGTACCACCATAATAATTGTTTCGTTTATCCTGCAAAGCCCATATAAAAAATAAAATATTTGGGATCATGATCAGCATCGTGATGTACGGATGCATTTCGATATTTTTATCATGCAACCCGGCAAGTTTTTCTCCTACCATCCATAAAAGGGCAAACAAAGAAAATATTATACCCCATTTGATCTCAGTTCTGAAATTTTTCATCGTTCTGATTTTAATTACATGATTCCAACATAAATCATATTATTTTACATGGCCACTGAAGTTGATCATCCAGCGGACACCGAATTTATCTGTAAAAGATCCGAAATAATCACCCCAGAACATATCTTCCATCGGCATTTCGATTTCGCCGCCAGCGGAAAGCGAGTTGAAAATCCTGTTAGCGTCTTCGCGGCTGTCTACCGAAAGTGAAATATAGTTGTTATTTCCTATATTCAGGTTATGCCCCATTGATTTCAGGCAATCGGAGGCCATCAAGAACTGTCCGTCGCCGATCGGAAGCGAAACATGCATAGCATAGTTCTTTTCATGCTCGGGAAGGTTTTCGATCCCGGGAGCCTCATCCATTTTCTGTATGAACATCTCTCCACCGAAAACGGACTGGTAAAAACGGAAAGCTTCCTCTGCATTTCCGTCAAAATTTAAATAAGGATTTAGTTTCATCTGTTTAAATTTAATTGATTTTTATGGATTAATTATTGAATCCTTTTAAGTCTGGTATTTTATTACGTAAGTCGATTCCATACTCATAATATGCTTTCAGGTTTGATAAATAAAAGGTCCAACCCTCCATGCATCCTATCCGGATATTGAATTTAGAGCTTTCATCGGTTGGAATGCTATGCTGTTTTAACGCTACTAAAATATATTCGCCAGATTCTTTTAATTCAACATCTACCAGGCATTCTCCGGCAAAAGTGAACCGGATGAAATCTTTCCCATTTGCTTTTATCAATTTTCCATTTTCTGAAATATCATACAAATACCATTTCCATTCGTAAGTACTGTTATCGGTCACATTTTGCTCTCTCGGGATTAATTGATTTTTTGGGTCGAAAAACTGACAGCTTTCCAGGAACCATTTTTCGATTTCCGAAGATTTCGTCCAGGCATCATATATGGATTCCAATGTTGATTTAATGGCAATTTTTAAATTGAAAGATGTCCAGTCATGTACCATTTTCAGAGTTTTTCATTTGTTTCATCAACCAGTACTTTGTATTTATGCCAATTGTCGAAGATCATCCAGATATTGATAAGAAACAACGGTCCTGCAATAGCCAGGCCGCCCGGCATAAAAGTAGCGTTGTGAAGAATGATTCCTACCATGACAGGTAAAATTACAATCGCTCCAAGCGCTCTCGTTTTGGGAAAAACAAACAGTATCCCACCAACAATCTCAATAAATCCTACCAACGGGATTATCCACTTAAGCGCCATCATTGCTTCCCCTATTTTTTGCATTTCCGGTTCCATAGGCGGAACGGGCATATAGTGAAAGAATTTATTGAGCCCGGCGTTGAGAAACATCAATCCGAACAGTAAGCATAAAATAAATTTTACGATTTGCATAATATTTTAAATTTAGATTTTATATTAAAAATGAATTATTTTGCTTCCAGTATACTTTTCAGGTTTTGCAATCCTTTTTCAAAATCACTGTCCATATTCATGAAAAGGCCCATTAAATTCCACGGATATGGTGATCTTCCCGAAATACCCCAGGTAACAGAAGTTTGAGAAGGTGATATTTCCTTCAGGACGATAAAACCTTTTGCAGGATCTCCAAATCCGAAATCCAGTTCAGAATCCATACGTTCGCCGTCTACAATATGGGTAATTGTTTGCGATCCCTGGCCAACTTTTTCACCAACCCAGCTGTATTTGAACCCGACAGTCCCGTCTGTTCCCTGAGCGGTGGTCGTCATGCCGGGATCGGACAGCTGCCATGTCCCAAAATTATCCTGGTTCTTGATAAATTTGATATAATCAAAAACTTCCTGTCTGGGCTTGTCAATGGTTATTTCGGCTTTGCTGGTGAAGTCTTTTGGGACAAATAATGCTATGATCAATATCAAGGCAATAAGAGCAATAATTGCAATTAAAATGTTTTTCAGAATTTTCATATTATTTGTTTTAGAATTAATTAAATAAAAATAATCAAAAATCATCTCTTTTCCTGATTATTAAATTTCATATTTCAAAATTATAATTTACTAAAAATAAATAAGATGGCACTTTTTGCCAAGTTACGGGGGAATTTGTGACAATTTATTATTTTTGTTAAAAATTGAGTCCAAATGAAACTTTCTATTCTGGCCACAAATGGAAATCGTCTATTAAGTATGGCTGCGGCTGTAGATGTCTTTGAAACAGTGAATTCTTATTGTTCAGCAGAAGGAAATTCTGATTTTTTTGAAATACAAATGGTGGGTTTAGACGATAAATCTGATCTACCAAGCAGTTTTCATCATTATCCGTATTTTGAAGCAGGCAACGATAGTTTTGAAAGTGATATAATAATTGTTCCGGCATTTGCCAACAGGGAAATGGAGCGGAATATTTCGAATAATTTGTTATTTCTCCCTTTTTTAGGAGAACAGTATCAAAAAGGCGTTGCACTGGTGAGTTTATGTACAGGTTCTTTTTTGTTAGCAGCCTCGGGTTTGTTAAACGGAAAATCGGCAACTACACACCTGGAAGCGACCGATAAATTTGAATCGGCTTTTCCAGAAGTGAATTTGCAGCCGCATGCGATCATTACCGAAAGCGAAAATATATATACCAGCGGAGGAGCGACGAGTAGTTTTCACTTAAAATTGCATTTGATTCAAAAGTTTTGTGGACGTGAAATGGCCGTCAGGGTGGCGAAAAATTTTGCTATTGACCTGGACAGGAACAACCAGTTGTATTTTGACCAGTTCAAACCCGATCTTGTGGAAGATGATGAGCTGGTATGTATGATTCAGAAATTGATCAATGAGCGTTATTCCGAAATCAAAAGTGTAGAGGAAGCTTTGGAGGAAGTTCCTTCGAGCCGGAGAAATATCATAAGGAGGTTTAAGCAGGCAACAGGAATTACACCAATCCGATATTTGCAGAAAACCAAAATTGAGGCTGCCAAAAATCTGTTGGAAACTACCAATAAAGATATTTTGGAAGTAATGATTTCTTCGGGTTACAATGACATGAAAAATTTCAGGAATTTATTCAAATCTTTTACCGGATTGACACCATCGGGTTACAGGGATAAGTATGGAATGAGGTTGAGTTAATTTTTGAGAGGATTCATTTTCCTTTTGACTAGGTAAATATCGTTCAGATAAGTTTCATCGCGGGTAATTTCTACTAATTGCTGATAAAGATCAATGGCTTTCTGGTAATTCTTTTGGGATTCATAGATCCTTCCCAGAAAATAGATAGCTTTCTGATCTTCCGGATTTGTTTTTAAGATTTCCCTGAAATCCGTTTCGGCTTTATCGAAATCGCTATGGTAGAAATAATACTTTGCACGGGTTAGGAGCGATTCCGTTGATTGATCGGTTTCGACAATTTCATTCAATTTATTTATATCAAATGTTTCATAATTTTTTTTGTCGGACTCAAAAAGCTGTGTTCTCAGAGTTTCCAGTATGTTGCTTACACCCTCACAGTTAATAATCAGATTTTCACGGTTTTGACGGATAAACTCTGTTGCAATTTTATTGAATTGTTTTTGAGGATCTGTCTTAGAATTAAAATCAATGTATTCTGTGAATTTCGACCCGTATTTGTTTGTCCAGTTGTCAATACATTGACCAACTGTATTTAGTGACTGTTCGGGAGAATGCCCCAGGCAATCGCAAACTTCATTTTCAAAATCAGTGTTTAGTTGATCAGAAAATTTTTGGCTAAAGAGTATGCTCGAAAAAAGTAGTAGAAACAAAACAGAAATTGAGTTCATTGTTGTTGTAATGTTAAATCTGTTCAAACCTGAAGTTTTCACCCAGGTAAACACGGCGTACATCTTTGTCATTGGCCAGTTCTTCAGGGGTTCCTTCTTTCAGGATTTTTCCTTCGAACATAATATAAGTCTTGTCAGTAATGGCAAGGGTTTGGGAAACATTATGGTCGGTAATTAAAATCCCAATATTTTTGTGTTTCAGCGAGCGTACTATTTTCTGGATATCTTCTACAGCGATCGGGTCAACGCCTGCAAAAGGTTCGTCCAGCAAAATGAATTTCGGCTCGGTCGCAAGGCAGCGGGCGATTTCAGTACGGCGTCGTTCACCCCCCGACAGCAAATCCCCACGGTTTTTACGAACGTGCTCTAAGCTGAATTCCTCAATCAGTTCATCGGTTTTCTTTTGCTGCTCCAGCCTGGAAAGTTTGGTGAACTGCAAAACGGATTTGATATTGTCTTCCACAGAGAGTTTTCTGAAAACAGATGCTTCCTGCGCCAGGTAACCTATTCCTTTCTGAGCACGTTTGTACATGGCGTCGTCGGTAATGTCGGTTTTATCTAGAAAGACTCTTCCCGAAGTTGCTTTTACCAATCCGACGATCATGTAAAAAGAAGTGGTTTTACCGGCACCATTCGGCCCCAGTAAACCGATGATTCCTCCTTGTTCCACTTCAAACGAAACATTCTTTACGACATGTTTTTTACCGTAATCTTTTACCAGGTTTTCTCCTCTAAGTACAATTCCCATCGTGCCAAAGATAATTCAATTTGAAGATAAATTCAATTGGAAAATCATGATTAGTCCTGCAACCCGAAAACTTCCTGTAAGAGAGGAGTTGTTCGCAATCCGATATTGTTCCTGATACCCGATTCTTTTTGCTCGACCATTTTGAAAACACCTTTTATGGCTTCCTGTGTTACGTAGGAATTCAAATCGGTGGTAACATTTTTGCCTGTAAAAGTATTGTATTTTGTAATGATTTGCTGCCAGATCCGGTCTGCACCAACTTTTCCCAATGAATTTTCAACTTTCGGTTTAAATGCAGTGAATAATTGTGCCTGCGTTTTATTTTGAAGATAAGTAGTCGCTGCGTTATCGCCACCCAGTAAAATTCCTTTGGCATCATTGAAAGTTATGGAAGTGATGGCGTTGGTGAAAATAGGTGTAGCCTGTGTAACCGCGTCTTCTGCCGCCCGGTTGAGCAATTTCAAACCATCATCTGCCAGGCTTCCCAATCCTATGCTGCGCAATGTCTTGTCTACTTTTTGCAATTCTTCGGGAAGAAGTATCTTGGTCATGCTGTTTCCAAAGAAACCGTCTTTTTGAGATAATTTTTGCACACCGTCTTTTACCCCGATTTCAAGAGCTTGTTTTAAGCCGTCAGCAATTTTCATGCTCGAAACGCCGGAAATTCCGCCTGTGCTGGTATCGGTTGGGATTTGAGAAGCAATCTGCTGTAATTCAGTACAGCTCATAAATAATATCGAAAAGAGTAGAAATGATAAGCTTAAGATCGATTTTTTCATAAAAGTTAATTTGTGCTCTAATTTACAAATTCCATACCGACTTTGAACAACTGATAACGATTGCAATTCCTGTTGGCTCCCCTGTAGGATATATTGTGCTTGCAGGGAAAGATGCTTAATTTCTAACTGTAATGGAACCCGATTGCTTTTCCTCTTTGCCCGGAATGGACAGGATGTACCAGTAAGTTCCTGATGGAACGGGATTCCCCAGATATTTTCCATCCCAGATCATACCATCGGAATCAGCTGTCCTGATAGCAAAAATTTTTCCGTAACGGTCAAAGATCTTGAATTCCGCACCAGGATATTTCTCAATTCCCCGAACTTTCCAGACATCATTGTAACCATCATTGTTGGGTGAAATGAAATTCGGGATCATGAAATAGCTGAATTTGTATGCATCACTCGTACAGCCTGTAAAATCCCTTACATAAATTTCATAATCCGCTACATTAATATTTTGAAAAGTAGGCGAGCTTTGCCAGAAAATAGCATTGAGTGAATATTCATAGTTTCCCGCCGGTGAAACATGGACAGTAATGGAATTTCCGTTGGTTTCGACATCGGTAATTTCGGGCGCGCCGCCTGAAACGGCTTCGAACGGAAGTGCAAATGAGCAGCCCATGGAATTAGTAACTGAAACCGAATAATTCCCGGGATGTGTAATTACAACTTCGTTTGTATTCTGCGGCTGATTTAAGTCCTCTCCCTGCAATCCGCTCCATTGATAAGACACAAATTCATCTGGAACGCTCAATACAGCTTCGGTTCCATAACATAAAGAAACATTCGGCTCATAATTAACATTTTCAGCAGACGGAACTATCAATTCCACTTCGGCAATGCCGTAACATTCATTCTCATTCCCATTTTCAACTTTTACATAAACCGTTGCAGATTGCGTAATGGAATAGGAGAGTGGGAGCGGGTTTTCATTATTTTCCAGGTCACTCATTGAAGCAAAAAATGTAAAGCCCAAACCGGGATTGGGGTTGATGTCGTTTTCTGTTTCATCCAATTGGAAAACAGCCAGACCGGTTTGCTCATCCTTACATTCCTGGCGCGAAGTATCATTGGTTTCAGGCGCAATTGTAAGGATAATGTTTACCGGAATTATATAAGTCTCATTTTCAGTGGCTTCATGGACACGGATGTAAACGATATCATTGAAAGGAGTGGAATTTGTATAAGGGTCGTTCAGCGGCGAAGTCCCACTAATAGCTTCATTGAGATCGTCGTGGTAAGTGATCTCTATATTCAACGCTTCATGAAATCCAGCCGCACCCCACCATTCGCTTGAAGAATTATTCTGGTTAGGGCGCTGCCTGATGATGGTCGTTTCCATCGTATCCAGGTTGATTTCATAAAGATAGTCCGGTGTATTTCCATACAATTTCCCGTATTCCGCAGCAAGTCCATAAGTCCCGGTGTCAATCTCGCCCAGATTTTCATGGCTGACGTATTCATTATTGCTGCCCAAAGTAACTTTGTATAAATAATCACTTCCGTCAGGCATTGTCCATGCAACATACAGAAAATTTCCGATTTGTACGAAATCCCCGGCTGCGCGCCCGCTTCCGAAATCATGCCATAAGTGAAATTCTTGCAGGTTCTGCGCATCGGCGCGGAAAACTTCGCTTGTCCAGCCACCTTCGTACAGATGATTCAGATGATCAAATGACAATGCCAAAACACTTTGCCCGTTCGGATGGATCTGCCCGATGGTTTGGTAGGTGCAGCTTTGGGTATTTACCTTTTGAAGTACACCATATCTGCGGACAACATAAATTTCCTGTTGATTATTGATGGCAATATCATAGTAACCGCCTTCACCGTCAGTATCTCCGCAAACATTTAAGACCTGCGGATTATTGTATAAATTGGTGATTTTTGAAATTCCGTTTTGGGCTTTGGTTACATAAATTTCGGGAGATTCATTGAATTGCTGGAGAATGTCCAAAGCATAATTCTGTAAAATACTGAAAGGAATGGTAGTAAAACCATCACCGTCATGGTCGCATACCTCATAGTTCTGGGCAGGTGTTATGGTTTGAGCCGAAATTATCCCCCAAAAAAAGAATATAAAGAATGTAAAAAGTATTTTTTTCAAAAATCAAAATTTACTGCGGATGCAAATTTCTTAAATTTTCAGCTTAAATTAAGTTAATTCTATGTAAAAAAGCCAATTGCTTAAAAAAACAATTGACTTTTATTTTAATGTTGTTTATTAAATTATAATCCGAACTTAGATTTTATTTCATCGACAAAATCAAGTTTTTCCCATGTAAATAATTCGACTTCAAATTTTTTGACTTCGTTGGTCGCGGTAACAAAAGTTTTGGTCACTGTACGCGGATCTCTTCCCATGTGGCCGTAGCTGGCAGTTTCTTTATAAATCGGATTTCTCAATTTCAGCCTTTTTTCAATGGCATACGGACGCATGTCAAAGATCTCATTGACTTTTTTAGAAAGCTCACCTTCGGTCATGTTGATTTTTGAAGTTCCGAAAGTATTTATCAGCAGGCTTACGGGAGCGGCGACCCCAATTGCATACGATACCTGCACCAATACTTCATCGGCAACACCTGCGGCAACCAGGTTTTTCGCAATATGGCGTGCGGCATACGCTGCCGAACGATCCACTTTCGACGGATCTTTTCCACTGAAGGCCCCGCCGCCATGTGCACCTTTTCCCCCATATGTATCCACAATGATTTTTCTTCCCGTCAATCCAGTATCACCATGCGGTCCGCCAATCACAAATTTTCCTGTCGGGTTTATGTGATAAGTGATATTTTCATTGAATAAATCACGGATATGCTGAGGAAGCTGTTGTTTAACCTTTGGAATTAAAATGCTGACAATGTCATTTTTAATTTTATCCGACATGGCAGACTCAGTTCCGAATTCATCATGCTGAGTGGAAATTACGATAGTGTCAATTCTAACCGGCTTGTTGTTGTCATCATACTCAATGGTTACCTGAGATTTTGCATCGGGACGCAAGTAAGGAATTAAACTCAGCTCTTCTTTTCTGATTCGGGATAATTCCGAAAGAAGTTTGTGAGAAAGATCGAGTGCCAAAGGCATATAGTTTTCAGTTTCGTTGGTTGCGTAACCAAACATCATTCCCTGGTCGCCGGCTCCCTGCTCTTCTTCTGAAGCACGCTCAACACCCTGATTGATATCGGGAGACTGTTCATGTATAGAGGAGAGGACACCGCAGGAATTAGCTTCAAACATATATTCGCTTTTGGTATAACCGATTTCTTTAATGGTATCGCGGGCGACTTTCTGCAGGTCTATGTATGCATTCGATTTTACTTCGCCGGCCAGTACTACCTGCCCGGTTGTTACCAAAGTTTCGCATGCAACTTTACTTTGTGGATCAAATGCTAAAAAATGGTCGAGCAATGCATCTGAGATTTGATCGGCTACTTTATCAGGATGTCCTTCTGATACAGATTCTGATGTGAATAGGTATGGCATATTTATTAAATTTTTAAAAAGAGAAAAGTTGAATGAAAACCTGTTTTAGCAATTTTTTACGAGGCTGCAATCAGACAAATCCTTCCTCCGAAGTTTTTACTGCGCAAATGTAATGAGTTTTTAGAAAATTCAAAGTATGACTGGTTCTTTAAAAAATTATATTAAGCCTTTTCATGCACTCTTTCATTTTTTGATAGGTTCTCTCAATATCATCATCTAGTCCGATTGAGAACCGGATCAGTCCGTCTGAAAGACCCATTTCTTTTTGTTCTTCCAGAGGAATCTCGCTTGAAGTAGAAGTTCCGGGCGCACTGAACAGGGTTTTGTAAAATCCTAAGCTTACTGCCAGATACCCCAGGTTTTCCACCTGCATTAATTCCATCAGCTCATTGGCTTTATCAAGTGAACCGACATCCAAAGTCATCATCCCGCCGAAACCATATTCCGGATTATACATATTTTTAAGTGTTTTGTGGCCTGAATGATTTTCCAATCCGGGATAAACTACTTTCAGGCCGTCTTTCTGAAACATTTCTGCAAGAAACAGTGCATTCCGGCTATGCTGTTTCATACGGATGTGCAGGGTTCTCAGATTTTTCAAAATGCTCGCTGAACGAAGGCTGTCCATTGTAGGGCCGAGCAGCATACATGCGCCATCATTTACATTCCGCAGGTCGTCAATGAACTGCTGCGTTCCGCAAACCACGCCGCCTACGGTATCACTGCTGCCATTGATGAATTTGGTCAGGCTGTGAATAACAATATCTGCTCCCAGGTCAGAAGGTGAGATCATAAAAGGCGAAAAGGTATTGTCAACAACTAACTTCAGGTTATGTTTTTTGGCAATTCTGGCAAGCGCTTCAATGTCTGAAATTTCCAAAAGAGGATTGCTGATGGTTTCACAGTAAATTACTTTTGTATTTTCGTTGATTGAGCTTTCTACCTTTTCTAAATTTGTAATGTCAACAAAATGTGTCTTAATGCGCAGTTTCGGCAAAAAGTTTTTCATAAAAGCATAAGTGCCACCATAAATGGTACGGCTTGAAACAATTTCATCTCCACTTTGACAAAGTTGGAGCAGGACAGAGGTGATGGCCCCCATCCCCGATGCGATTACGTTGGCTGCTTCGGTATTCTCCATTGCCGCGAGAGCTTGTCCCAGATACAGATTACTTGGGGTTGAATGCCTCGAGTAAAGATAGCAGCCTTCGGCATTTCCTTCAAAAGTATCGAACATGGTCTTTGCAGACAGGAATGTGTAGGTGGAAGAATCGCTGATAGAAGGATTTACACCTCCGAATTCTCCAAAATATTGCAGATCCTGAATACGGTCTGCAGGTTTGTGTGTTTTCATCATTTTGTTTATTTACGTAATCAAATTTGAATAATTATAGAATAATAATCAATTATTGTAGTTAATTTTAGATTTATATTCTATATTTTTACCTTATAATAAATTTATATTCCGAATAATCTAATAGTTTTTGAATTTGACTTAATAATTTTCCAAAATGAATTTAGACAAAACCGATTTTGAAATCCTCAATCTTTTGCAGGAAAATTCAAAATACACGCACAAGCAGCTCTCATTAAAATTAAATCTTTCAACGACAGCTGTTTATGAAAGAATAAAAAAGCTGGAACGTTCAGGAGTCATCAGGAATTATGCGGCGATCCTCGACAGGAAAATGCTTGGAAAGGAGCTGATGGTTTTTTCTCATATAAAACTCGAAAGGCACTCCCAGCAAAACATTTCGGATTTTGAAAGGCAAATCTCCCAGCTAAAAGAAGTCCATGAATGCTTTCATATAAGCGGAGATTATGATTACATCCTCAAAATGACTTTTTCCAATATGGACGTTTACCGGGATTTCATGGTAAAAAAGCTGACAACAATCCCAAGCATCGGGAGCACGCATAGTATTTTTGTCATCAATGAGGTGAAAAATGAAGCAGGCTATGAGTTTTGATTAAATCTCTTTCCTCAATCTTGCAACCGGAATATTGAGCTGTTCACGGTATTTGGCAATGGTTCTCCGGGCAATGGGGTAGCCTTTTTCTTTGAGGATTTCGGTTAATTTCTCATCTGTTAAAGGCTTTTTCTTGTCTTCTTCACCAATCACATCCTGCAAAATCCGTTTGATTTCGCGGGTAGAGACTTCTTCTCCCTCTTCATTGGTCAGGCTTTCAGAAAATAAGTCCTTGATAAGGAAAGTTCCGTAAGGTGTATTGACATATTTGCTGTTGGCAACACGTGAAACCGTTGAAATATCCATTCCTATCTTGTCTGCTATGTCCTTGAGAATCATCGGTTTGATTTTGGTTTCATCGCCTGTAAGGAAATATTCTTCCTGAAATTCCATGATGGCCTGCATAGTAATGAGAAGCGTATTTCTTCTTTGCGTCACAGCATCTATAAACCATTTGGCTGCGTCTAATTTTTGTTTAACAAACATTACAGCCTCTTTCTGTTCGGTCGATTTTTTCTCGGTATTTTTATATGTATCGAGCATTTCCGCGTAAGCATTGGAAACGCGGAGCTCCGGAATATTTCTTCCATTGATGGTCAGCTCAAGCTCTCCGTCAACAATCCTGATGGTAAAATCAGGTGTAATTTGTTCAACTGCTTTGTTGTTTCCGGCAAATGATTTTCCCGGCTTGGGATTAAGCTTCTCGATTTCAGAAATAGCATCTTTCAATTGTTCTTCCGTTACATCGTGTTTGAGCATCAAACGTTTGTAATGCTTTTTGGTAAAGGACTCGAAAGATTTGGTAATCAGTTCTAAAGCCAGCTCTGTCGTTTCGGTTTGCGGTTGCTTGTTTTCAAGCTGGATTTTCAGGCATTCCTGCAAATCTCTTGCACCAACACCCACAGGATCAAGTTTTTGGATATACTGAGTTAGCAAATGCTCAACCTCATTTTTATCTGAATAGATATTTTGTGTAAATGCCAGATCGTCTACAACCGACTGTAAATCACGACGGATGTACCCGTCATCATCCATATTACCGATAATAAAACCGGCAATGATGAATTCTTCTTCATCTAAACGATACATGGAAAGCTGGCTTTCCAGGTAATCAATAAAGCTTACTCCCTGCGCATAAGGAATGGAGCGGTCTTCATCGTCGTCACTGTAATTGTTTGTGTAAGTTTTATAATTAGGGATTTCATCGTCGCTCAGGTATTCGTCTATGTTGATATCGCTCGTATCAATGGTATTTTCCTGTTCGTAATCATCATTTTCCCAATTGTCTTCAGAAGAAAATTCATCTTCCCCGAAATCATTTCCTTCCTCCAAAGCAGGGTTTTCTTCCAACTCCTGTTTGATCCGCTGTTCAAATGCAATGGTAGGCAATTGAACCAGCTTCATCAACTGGATTTGTTGCGGAGAAAGTTTTTGTTGTAATTTTAAATTGAGTTCCTGCTTTAGCATATAATTTTTTCAAAATTAAAGATTCTTCGTCCAATTAAATCTTCCCTCATTCTGAGCATAATGAAACGGAGCGAGAATCTCTTTTTCTCATTTGCTATAAATTTAATTAAAATTCCGCATTTTTCGGCGTTCTCGGAAAAGGAATTACGTCCCGTATGTTTCCCATGCCGGTTACAAACAACACCAGTCTTTCCAGCCCTAATCCAAACCCGCTGTGCGGAACGGTTCCGAATCTTCTCGTGTCGCGGTACCACCAAAGTTCCTCTTTTTCAATTCCGAGCTGTTCAATCTTCCGGTCTAAAACTTCCAGTCTTTCCTCACGTTGCGAGCCACCTACAATTTCACCAATTCCCGGGAAGAGTATGTCCATCGCGCGGACTGTTTTCCCATCTTCATTCAGGCGCATATAAAATGCTTTGATTTCTGCCGGATAATCAAACAAAATAACCGGTGTTTTGAAATGTTTTTCAACCAGGTAGCGCTCGTGCTCTGATTGCAGATCGGTTCCCCAGCCTTCAATAGGATACTGGAATTTTCCTTTCTGATTGTGTTTGGATTTCTGAAGGATTTCAACTGCTTCGGTATAGCTTAAACGAATGAACTTGTTATTTAAAACATATTCCAAACGCTCCCTCAAGCTCAATTCGGATCGTTCATTCTGCGGCTTCTGGGTTTGTTCTTTGTCAAAGCGTTCAGCCAAAAACTGCAGATCGTCGGTACAATGATCGATCGCGTATTGAATAACATATTTCAGCATGCCTTCTGCCAGATCCATGTTCATATCTAGATTGTAGAACGCCATTTCGGGTTCGATCATCCAGAATTCAGCCAAATGACGTGTGGTATTTGAATTTTCTGCACGGAAGGTCGGGCCGAAAGTATATATTTTGCCCAATCCCATTGCAGCAACTTCGCCTTCCAATTGTCCCGAGACAGTCAGGTTTGTATGTTTTCCAAAAAAATCCTGCGCAAAATCAATTTTTCCTTCTTCGTTTTTAGGTAAATTTTCCAGATCCAGATTGGTTACGCTGAACATTTCACCCGCGCCTTCTGCATCTGAACCAGTAATGATGGGCGTATTGATATAGACAAACCCATTTTCGTTGAAATATTTATGAACGGCAAACATCAGCGCATTTCTTACACGCATGATTGATGCAAAAGTGTTGGTACGGAAACGTAAATGTGCCTGTTCGCGCAGCTTTTCCAGGCTGTGCTGTTTGGGTTGTAAAATGGTTTCCTGTACCTCGTCGGGGTTGGCTTCGCCTAACACCACGACATCTTTGGCGATGATTTCAATCTCCTGCCCGCTGCCCTGGCTTTCCACTACTTCTCCTTTTACTTTGAGTGAAGCGGCAGTAGTGATTTTCTTTAGTAAATCCTGACTGAAATTTTCAAAATCTATTACTATTTGTATATTTTTAATTGTTGAACCGTCATTCAAAGTAATGAAACGATTGCTTCTGAATGAACGAACCCACCCCTGAACGGTTACTTCCTGTAAAATTGTTTCTTTTCCTTTGTCCAATAATTCTTTGATTCCGTAACTGTGCATAATCCTTTAAAAATAGATTACAAAATTAATCATAATTAACAAATCGGGTAGTATACGGGCATAATTTTTGATAATAGTTTTATACTCCTGGATTTTAGAGGATCAAATTCAATTATTGATTCCGGTTAGGATTAGGCTTAAAAGTAAACAACGATGAAAGGAATTCTTATCTTCGCATCAGTTTTGATGCTGTTCAACTGTTCGGGCCAAAAAGATGCCGGATATGAGGAGAAAAAAAATAATAATACCCAAATGAGTTCAAATGATAAATTAGAAAAAGCCACTTTTGGCGGTGGATGTTTTTGGTGTGTGGAAGCGGTTTTTGATCAGCTGCAGGGCGTGGCGAGCGCAACATCCGGCTATGCGGGCGGTCATACCGAAAACCCGACTTATAAAGAAGTGTGTACCGGAACAACAGGCCATGCAGAAGTTGTGCAGATAGTTTTTGACCCGGCCGTTATTTCTTATGGTGAATTGCTGGATGTTTTCTGGACGGTTCATGACCCGACCCAGCTGAACCGCCAGGGAAATGATGTTGGGGAGCAATACAGGTCGATTATTTTATATGAAAATGATGAACAGAAGTTAGCCGCAGAACGTTCCATCAAAGAATTTGAAGCTTCTGATATGTACGATGGAACTTTTACAACGCAGGTTGTTCCATTAACAAAATTTTATCCGGCAGAAGATTACCATCAGCAGTATTATGAAAACAATTCAGACAAAAATCCGTATTGCTCATTGGTCATCGCACCTAAAATTGACAAATTCTACGAAAAGTTTTACAATAAGCTAAAGCCGGAGTATAAAGATTGATTATGAAAGCTGTCTGAAAAGACAGCTTTTTTATTAAATATTATTTTCGTTTTTTGAAAGAGCAGGTTTATTTAAAAAAGATCAGATCGTACAATATTCAGGTATGAGTTTTTAGCAGGAAGATCTAAATGAAGAACAAAATACCGTCTAATACAAAATCCTTATTATAGGGCACTTTTTTTCGCTGTCACTATTGTATGTATGTCAAATTCGGTTTCTGATACTTTATACTTAACCTTAAATACCTCTATTTCCTTAAATTTTGTCGCAATAAGCTGCTTTTTTAGATCGTCTAAGTTATGAAAATGAAAGAACACCCTGCCTCCGCTGCTAACTTTAAAACCCGATTTAGTCGGGTCGCCTTCTACAAAGCTTAAATATACCAAGCCGTCTTCATTCAATAAGTCATAAGAATCGGAAATCAGTTCCTTACTTTCAGCATGTGACAAATAGGGTAAACAAAATCCGGCAATAATTCCGTCATATTTTGTTTCAAGGCTGTTGATTTGCCGGCTGTCCATAACAGCGAAATTCGCTGTCGGATTATTCTTTTTTGCCAGCTCAATCATATTGAGGGCAATGTCAATTCCGAGAATGTCAAAATCAGATCTTTTAGATAAAAGATATTTAGTAATGTTTCCGGGCCCGCAACCAATTTCCAGTAACTTTGCTTTGGGTTTAGTGATGGAGTTGCAGATGTGATCGTAAGTTTCATTATACAAGTCCAGGTCCATAAACTTATCTTGATATATAGAAGCAATGTTATTCCAGGTTTCAAATGTTTCTCTGTATCTGTCCATTGTGCAGTCGCTCTAAAATGTCTTATAATGGTTTTGCCGTATAACGTTCGGACGGGCGTTGAAATGTGAAACTCTCAATCCGCATAAAATAAAACCCTTATTGGTGGCTGGTATTTCTTTGATTTCGTTAATCATTTTTTTTTATTTGTCAAGCTAAACTCTTTTAGAATTCTCCATGGTTTGTCGTTTGTTTGTTCAATAAGACTAATTGTTTCAAATACTAATTTCGACGGGAAAAATATATTTCTTATTTGTTCAAAAATTTCGTCTGTACAAGTTGAATTTCTTGGATGCATTAACGTAATGTGTGGTTTTTGTATTCCTGGATTATCAACTACCCCGGATAAAATTTGTTTACGCAGTGTTTGAAATGTACAATTGTCAGTTTTTGCTGGAAGTAAAAGCCCTTTTCCATTATCAAACCTTATTGCTTCGTCAAAATCAATTATGATCTGAGTCTGTGTCAATCGGGATAAGTTTGCAATCACGTTCTCAATATTTTCAATTTCATCTTCTCTGCATAAAGTGACGTGGCTTTTTATAAGTTCACTTTGTTGAGGATTAAATTCTTTTCTAATCCTTTCAATATTTGCAGCATCTTCTTGCTTTACAAATAAGGTCAGCTGTCTGCGAATTGTCAGTCTTTTCAATTTTTAAAGTATGTCGATCTTTACACTTGCCACAAACCTCAAATGTATGAAACAACCTCTTAAAATGAAAACAAAACCAATATTACAGAAGTGTACCTGAGTTTACCATACTTCAATTTCATCCACAAACAGCCAGGCAGGAGAGCCGGCTCCGGGATTTCCGGCCGGAATGATTCCCGCGTGAATGATTTCCACTTTTAAATATCGTGTGTTTTGCTTGCCAATGCTTATTTTTACCTGCCCTTTTGATCGGACGATTTCATCCTTTCCGGTTTCTTTGATAAGCCGGAAGTTTTTCCCGTCATCAGAAACGTAGATTTTTGCTCCTTTCGCCAGATGAATCCAGCTACCTTTGTTATCTAATGAATTAAAGGAAACTTCCGAGAACTTTGTTCTTCTGCCTAAATCAATCGTTGCCACTATATCTTTTCCGCTGAATCCCAGCCAGGTTTTGCCCAGAACTTTGGGATTTCCGGTGATGCCATCTACCAGGTTCAAAGCACCGTTAAAAGAATAATTCGGACTGGGCTGCTCTTCCAACGTTATGTTTTTTCCGGTCGATTTGGAGATATTGAACGCTTGAGTAGTAATTGCGCTTTTGATTTCATTTTCTTCAAAATAAGCGGCTTTTACAATCATTGATTTCGTAACCGGAATTGCCGTTTCGTAAACCGGTGAGCTCGTGGTAGGCATTGTTCCGTCGGTTGTATAACGAATATTTTCCGGGTTCCGGGAGCTGGAAAGTTCATAGGCAATCCCGTTTCCGGTTTGTATTACTTTTCCGCTCAGGTTGTAAATGCTTTTGGAAAAATTGATGCCTCGTTCGTTCAGAAAGTCAAAATGCTTTATGACACGGTTTTCAAAATTCGTGTATTTTTCAGGATCGGAAGTACCCCAGCCGACTTCCGAGAGCGCCATCAGGCGGGGAAAAAGCATATATTCAACCTGTTTGAAATCGGGTATGTATTCTGTCCACAGATTGGCCTGAACACCTAAGATATATTTTGATTCTTCCTCTGTTAATTCTTCGGGGACAGGCGAGTAGGAGTAAATTTTGTCAAGAGGTGTAAATCCACCGAAAGCTAATGGTTCGGTTTGCGGATCACCCTGGTAATGGTCAAAGTAACAATAGGCGCCGGGCGTCATCACAGCAAAATGCCCGGTTTTGGCAGCTTCAATTCCGCCTTCTTCGCCTGTCCAGCTCATTACGGCCGCGTTAGGCGCCAGTCCGCCTTCCAGAATTTCGTTCCAGCCGATGATTTTCCGCCCTTTAGAATTCATGTATTTTTCAATTCTACGAATGAAATAACTCTGCAATCCATGTTCGTCCTTTAGATTTTCCTTTTGAATCAACATCTGGCAGTGCGGACATTCTTTCCAGCGGGTTTTGGGGCATTCATCGCCGCCGATGTGGATGTATTCCGACGGAAAAAGCAACATCACTTCGTCCAGCACGTTTTCCAGGAATTCAAAAGTTTCCTCTTTCGGGCAGAAAACATCGTCAAAAACTCCCCATTTGGTTTCCACTTCAAACGGGCCGCCTGAACAGGAAAGCTCCGGATAAGCAGCTAAAGCTGCCAAAGCGTGTCCGGGCATTTCGATTTCAGGGACAATGGTTATGTGCAGTTTTTTAGCGTATTCAATGACCTCTTTGATTTGGTCCTGCGTATAAAATCCGCTGTAAGGTGTACCGTCAAATTGATTATCAACATACGGCCCGATCATCGATTCTTTCCGTCTGGAGCCAATTTCGGTCAGTTTCGGATATTTTTTGATTTCAATCCGCCAACCCTGATCGTCGGTCAGATGCCAGTGAAACGTATTGATTTTATAAAAAGCCAGGTAACCCAGGTATTTTTTTACTTCCTCTACTGTAAAGAAATGCCGGACTACGTCCAGGTGCATTCCGCGCCATTTGAATTGAGGCTCATCGATAATGGTCATACAAGCAAATTTCTTATCGGCCGAATGTTCCCGTAACAATTGGATAAGGGTTTGAACAGCCCGGAAATAGCCTTCATCTGTTCCGGAACTGATGTTTATTTTATCAGGACGTATTTCAATTTTATATCCTTCATTATTTTGAGAATCAGTAGTTTTTATATAATCAATTAAAGAAGCGGCAGCTGTTTTGTCAAATTGATAATCATCCTTCAACTGGTTTTTGAAATATTCGGTTTCCTGTTTCGGCAAATTTTCAGATAGCAAAATGATTTCCGGAACGACAAATTGCCCGCGTTTCAGATCCACTTGTTTCGGTTTCGGAATGAACTGGTATTGAGCATTTAACAAGTATGAAATGAATAGGAATAATATAAACAGTTGTTTCATAAATTTGTGAACTTTTCTGTATTGAATTCTGAGACTTTTAAATCCGGAACCTGAAACTAAAGAATAACTCCGCCTTTGGCTTTGAATTCCATTTTTATCTTCTCCCAATTTTCAGCGTCAATCGGTTTTGTAGCGTTTTCGATGATTGTAGCCTGAAAGCCCAGATCCAGCGCATCATTGGCAGTAAAATAAACACAATAATCAGCAGCCAGCCCACAGATGAAAACTTCCGTAACATTCCGGTCTTTCAGGTAGCCGAAAAGCCCTGTGTTTTTCCTTTTCCCGTTGTCAAAAAATCCGCTGTAGCTGTCGGTTTCCGTGTCCATTCCTTTTCGGAAAACAACTTCGACAGAATTCATTTCCAAATCTTTATGGAATTCTGCTCCGAAACTTCCCTGTACACAATGTACCGGCCAAAGCACCTGCGACAATCCGTTTAAATCTATAACATCAAATTCCTTTTTGCCGGGATGTTCCGCCGCGAAACTTTTATGATTGTATGGATGCCAGTCCTGGGTAGCGATAATCAGATCAAAATCTTTTTGGGTTTCGTTGATAACCGGGATTACTTCATTCCCTTTTGGAACAGCCAGGCTTCCCCCTTCCAGAAAGTCATTTTGTATGTCAACGATGATGAGTGCTTTCATTTTGTTTTAGTTAAGCATTAACCTTTCGTTTTGTCAATATAATGTTGGTGGCATATAATTTACTTCTGCTGCAAAGCTGTACACTTTTCTTATGGTTGGTCTTGCATTATCATTTTTTTGATTAAGGAAATTTGCCCCAAATGGTAATAACTATGCTCAATTACTCCTTCAATATTTCTCAAAAATGTACCGTATTTTTCATCAATAAATGGCTGATCAAAAATACTGTCTTCCATTTGTTCAACTCTGTCTGCAAACTTTTCTGAATTGTTCAGAAAGTCTGTAACTAATTTATTCCAATCTGTTTCCGACTTGATTTGAGGAAAGTCAAAACTGTATTTATCGCTGATTTCAAGTTTCCCGTTTTCAAAAGCACTTAATAATCCTGCCAAATAGTAATTTATATGATAGGTCAAAGCTGCGATGGTATTTAGGCTGCCAACTTTTTGAGTTGCCTGATGCCAATTTATGCTTTTTACTTGCTCCTTATAATTTGTGTTGGCAATCCAATGTCCATTGAGTAATACTTCCCGAAGCCGGTTTGCAATGGTTGAATTTCTTGTCATTGTATTTGTCATATTATCTATTATTGTTTTGAAGGATGGTTTGCCGGCATGTTTACAAAAGCTTTGGGTTTGGCATAGCACTGGAATTTACTACTCACCTGAATACTAAGCCGGCACTTCAAAGTTAGTAAAAAAATCCAATTTAGCCGTTCAGCCTGCCCGACATAAAACTGCTGTGACAGGTAGCCAGATTCGTGACTCAATTGTCAGCAAGCTCTTTTATCAAGTCGTTCAAATCCAAAGCTTTTGTAAACATATCTAATGAACCATCACCTTTTGTAGGCCAAAGTTCTGATGGCCTGTCCCAATACAACTCCACGCCGTTTCCGTCCGGATCGTCAAGGTATAACGCTTCCGAAACTCCATGATCGCTTGCTCCCGTAAGTGGATAATAAGCTTTTCGCAACCTGTCATAAATTATTGCAAGGTCTTTTCTTGTCGGGTAAAGAATTGCCGTGTGGTATAAACCGACACCTTCTTTTGACGCGCGTGGTGAGTCTTTGCTGTGCCATGTATTTAAGCCGATATGATGATGATAGCCACCTGCAGAGATAAATGCTGCCTGATTACCATACATCAGAGTTACTTCAAAACCCAATAAGTCGCGATAAAATTCAAGGGCCCGATTAAGGTCTGCTACTTTAAGGTGAACATGACCTATTCGTGTTTGAGCAGGAACAATATAATCTTTGTTATTATCTTTCATTTTTGATTTTTATCTTTTCTTATTTCATATTTTCAATCAAAACAGGACAGAATTTGTCAAATGTAGGATACTTTTTGCGGTTCGCTTCATATTCATCATTGTTTCTGTCAATCCAAATCCTGCGGATATTTCTTCATTCAAATTTCTTATTGCAATCTCTTTTCCGAAATATTTTTCAGTTATTTTAATCGTTGTTGCTCTAAGCAAGAGTTCGTTGAATACATATTTCCACTCATTGTAACCTTCCTCTTTTCCTGTTTCTTCTAATTCTGTCGTTTAATATTTGGATTTTAGCTTTTCAATTTCTTTTTCATATCGGTCTGTAACCGGATTTACGAATGAATGTCCGAACTCGTGCAAAATCATATCGGTTTCGATGTAATCTTTGTCGAAATACGGCAAAAAATCAATTTCTCCATTTGGTCCGACAAGTGCATAGACTTCTTGTGCGGTAGTTTTTTATAATTTTTTATTGAACCAATCTATAATTATTGAATCAAGTTCTGATTTCTTGTCAGAGAAAAAATGATCAGTTTCTACTTTTAGAAGTTCAAAATCATAATTTATTTCGTTTAGTTTCTCTGCAATTTTCTCTGCTTGATTTGGGTTGACATATTTATCGTTTGTTCCTGCTAAAATTAGAAGACTGCTGTTTTTATTTAATTCATCCGACCAAAATAAAACTGAACGATTCATTATTTCAGCTTCTTTATTTTTCCAATAATTTGGAATGCATTCAGCAAAAACTTTGGTTTCCATATCTGGTCGTTCTGCAATTACGTCGAATAAATTGGTTGGTCCGTTTCCTACAATTGCAGTCTTTATCTTTTCCGTTTTTTTCAAGGCTAAGTATGTCATCATGCCACCTCTTGACCATCCAAACATTCCTATTTTTTCAAAATTTGCCTTACTTAATTCTCTCGTTGTTTCGATAAGGTTTAAAACATCATCAATATCTTTTCCCCCAAATTCATCTTGTTCTCTGTAATTACTTCCGATAATGATATATCCTTGAGATGCGAGTTTTGAAGTATAATTTATTAAAGTACCAATTGATAAACTGGAAAAATCTCGATTTCCACCTCTATTAAAGATAACAACAGGATATTTTCCATCTGCTTTGGGTTCAATCATAAATCCTTTCACTTCTATAGTATCACTTTGATAAGTGAATTCAAAGAAGTTCAAATTATATAAGTATTCGTATTTGGGTTTGATCGTATCATTTTCGGATATTCCATTCCAAAAAGATTCCTGCTTTATATCAACAGTTTTTTTCGAAAGAATTTTTCCGTTTTGAGCATAGATTGAATTAAACAGAAGTGATAGTAAAAAAAATATAGCTATTTTCATCGGTCGTTTTAAAATTACCGCTAACGGTTCGGGGCTTACCGTGCGAGCGGGAAAGTTCGCAGGAACTTTCACGTTTGAACGTCAGCCCGTCTGATACAAACCCCACGTTAGCGGTTCGTTGTTTTTTACTCATTTAATTCAGCAATTGTCGTGGTTTTATTTTGTTGATAACCCTCTGTTAAATTATATATTCTTCCTAATTTTTGGCAAGCCGTTATAAAACTAATAAATGAACATAATTCTGAAATTTCCTGTTCACTGAATTCTTCTCTTAATATGTCAAAATGTTTGTCATTTATAGATTTATGGTCAATTGCAAAAAGTTGAGCAAATGCAGTTGCCGAACTTATTCTTTTTTCAGTTAAGTCGAAATTGGGTTTCCCTGCTTTCACCATACAATATTCACATTCATTTTCAAACGCAATCGTTCTTCTCACTTGTTCCAAAAGATTTTTGTCAAGTTTTGTTTCTGAAAATAATGCAACTTCTAAATCAATCCATTTATCCAATACAGTTTTATTGTGTCCGATAAGTTTTTCAAATGGTGAATTGCCATAGTCTGAAAGCTCAATCCTTGTCATTATTATTTTAAAAATTTTATTGTTCGTTTATTTTGAAATTTTCTCATTCAGTTTTTTGGTTTGTATTTTACAATGACCGCTAACGTCCGGCGGCTTTACGATGGCGGAGCAATCGAAGCACTTCCGTTTGACCAATGTACAAAAGTTGATAGAAGTACACAAGCTCAATTTTGCACTAAAGCCCGCTATTGCAAAACCCTTGTTAGCGGCTGCCCTTCTTTTCAAGTCAGTTTTGCAAATTTATTTTCAATGTTTGTCAACCATTTCAATCTTTTTTCTTGACTTACAGATTTTACAGAAGCAAAATTTATCCAATTCAGATTTTTATAACCCATAGTTTTAAAAACGCTTCTTAACATTGCTTTCCTGATTAAATTTCCGATGAGCAGGGCATACATTATTTTGGGCTTATTCATCGTGGTAATAATAGTTACACTTTTCAGATTTTTCAAAAGTGGAACCAATCCAAAACCTCTTGGATGGTGGTCATACACAACTCCGGGTGAAAGAACTCTATCAATAAATCCTTTGGTCATTGCGGGCATCAAGTCCCACCAAATAGGGAAAATAAAAATCAGATGGTCTGCTTTTTTTAGGCGTTCGTTGTAGTCTATTATCTGCGGGTCAATAGGTTGGTGTGCTACAAAAGCTTTCAAGTCTGCCTTTGACATTACAGGATTAAATCCGTCATTGTCAAGGTGCATCAGGTCAACTTCGTGGTTTGCCCTTTCAAGCCCTTTGTTTACTGCGTTCAGAATTGCATTGCAGTAACTTCCTTCGTAAGGATGATTAAATACGATTGTTGTTCTCATTTTCAACTTTGTCAAATTTTACTTTGCAAAGTTGAGAAGCAACAAATAACCGGACAATAACAATTGTAAAGAAATCGCAAAGCGATTCACGAACACAAAAAATAATCAAAAAATCTGTGAATAAATACAATTAACGTCTATTTCTTATTCGGCTTAAAGAAACAGATGTAATGCCTAAATAGGAAGCTATATAATGTTGTGGAACACGCTGAATAATATGAGGATATCGTTCAACTAATTCTTCATAGCGTTGTTTAGGATTGTTTTTAAGGAATGAATACAAAAGTTGTTGTGACTGAAAAAGTCGTTTGAATAAATGTTCTTCCAGTTCCTTTTTTAGTTCGGGTGAGTTTTCAATAATGCTTTGAAAGTCCTTTTGTGAAATCGTTTGTAAAACACAAGGTTCTAAACTTTCAATACTATATAAGCTGGGTTGGTTTGTCCTAAAGCTTTCTATAGAAGAAACGCTGTCGCCTTCAAAGAAGAATTGGGTGGTTATTTCTTTACCTTCATTATTTACCCAAGTCCGCAAACAACCTTTTTCAATAAAGAACATTGTTTTCGAAATTTTTCCTTCTTGTAGAAGTGTTGTTTTGGCAGGAACTTCCCGTTGTTTAAAATAGTTGCTGAATTGATCCCATTCACTTAAATCTTTCTTATTCATATTGTTGCCAGCATTTTGGATATAATGTCGTATGATGCCCGAATGTACGAAATAACCCTAAATTATAAACCTTGAAAATAAGATACGTAAACAACTGATAATGTGTATTTTGTGTATTTTTTTGATAAAATATTATTTTTAGCTTATTCAATTTAGAACAGGACACTTAAAAATAATTTACCAACCAACTTCTTGGGAAGTCCTATCTTTGCGCTATGGCGGGAAAACAAAGAAAAAATATCTTTCTTGAAAATATAGAAGTGCTGCGTGCCGGGGCAAAGGGCGTGTCCATCGGGAAGTCTCCCGACGGGAAAACGGTTCTGATACAGGATGCCGTTCCGGGCGATGTGGTCAATGTTTCGGTTTTCAAAAAGAAGTCAAGCTATCTCGAAGGAAAGGCCGTTGAAATCCTCAAAAAATCGGAATTCAGGGTAGAGCCGAGATGTATCCATTTCGGGGTTTGCGGCGGCTGCAAATGGCAGAACCTGAGCTATGACGCCCAGTTGAAGTTCAAACAGGAAGAAGTTGAAAACAACCTGAAACGTATCGGGAAGTTTGAGAAACTGGAAATCACCCCGATCATGGGTTCGGCAGAACAATATTATTATCGGAACAAGCTGGAATTTACCTTTTCCAATTCCCGCTGGCTCACTTTAGATGAAATCCGTAATACCGATAAAACCTACGAACGAAATGCGCTCGGGTTTCACATTCCCGGCCAGTGGAGTAAAGTCCTGGACATCAAAGAATGCCATTTGCAGGGAGAGCCTTCGAATTCCATACGGCTGGAAGCCAGATATTTTGCCAATGAAAATGGCTATGATTTTTACGATTTGAAAAATCAGGAAGGATTTTTAAGAACGCTGATGATCCGTTCCAACCAGAAAGGAGAGTTTATGGTTTTGGTTCAGTTCTTTCGGGAAGAAAAAGAAAAAAGAGAAGCGTTTCTGGAAGACCTGAAAGCAAAATTTCCACAGATTGTTTCCTTGCTGTACGCCATCAATCCGAAAGGGAACGATTCTATTTACGACCTGGAAATTGAAACCTATTTCGGGCAGGATCATTTGATGGAAGAAATGGAAGATCTGAAATTTAAAATCGGGCCGAAAAGTTTTTACCAGACCAATCCCGGGCAGGCTTACGAATTGTATAAAATTACCCGTGATTTTGCCGGGCTGAAAGGCGATGAAACCGTTTACGATCTGTACACCGGAACGGGAACCATCGCGCAGTTCGTTTCTAAAAAAGCCCGAAAAGTGGTAGGGGTTGAAGCTGTTCAGGAAGCCATTGACGCGGCAAAGGAAAACGCAGAGAGAAACGGAATCGAAAACTGTACCTTTTACTGCGGTGATATGAAAGATATTTTTACCGATGAATTCATCGCACAAAACGGAACTCCAGACGTCATCATCACCGACCCGCCGCGTGACGGAATGCACAAAAATGTGGTGGAAACCATTTTGAGGATTCATCCGGAAAAAGTAGTGTATGTAAGCTGTAATTCGGCAACGCAGGCACGCGATTTGGAATTAATGAAAAGACATTATGAAATCAAAAAAGTTCAACCGGTTGATATGTTTCCGCAGACGCACCATGTAGAAAATGTTGTACTTTTGGAACGAATTAATTCATAATCCATGAAAAAAGGATTTTTTGTTTTGGGAATCATTTTCTTTTCTTTGTGGGCGGTATCCTGTGAAGAAGACGATGTCTGTATAGGAGAGGGAACACCTTATTTAACGGTAGTCTTCCGAAACTATTTAAACAACGTAAATTTAAAAGACACTTTGACAATTGAAAGCGATTTGACTGCAGATTTTTCAGATCCCGATACCATTTATCTTAAGACATATACGGACAGTATTAAACTGCCGTTGGGCGGGTTGAATGATAACCAAACTTTTTTCAGAATTAAAAGAAGGAGCAGTACTGCTGACATCCTGACCGTAGATTATAATTCCGAATCCAGTTTTGAATCAAAAGCCTGCGGTTACCGGATTACATACGATAATTTAAATTACGAAACCACTCACAACCGTATTGAATATTTACAAACAGCTGAATCAAATGTTTTGGAAAATGAAGCGAATACCAACTTATATATTATTCTCAGCAATTAGTCTTTTTGGGGTTAATCTTTCCGCACAGGAAGATTCGATCGCCATTCAGTCCAAAACAGTTGTAACCGAAACAAAAACAGCAGCCGACAGCTTGGTTAGGAAACAGAAAAGAGCTGGAAATCTTTTTGTGGGAGTAGATTTATTTAATCCTGCTATGTCATTTTTTACCGATAAACAGGGTGGCGTAGCAATGGTCTCGTATAAAATTCACAAAAAATGGAATGCCGTTGCGGAAGTAGGATTTGAGAAAAATATCTATGATGATTTGGATTGGAATATAGACGTAAACGGAATGTATTTCAAACTTGGATTTAATTGGTTTGTCTCGCAGGATTATCAGGATGCTTCAAACGGATTTTATACGGGAATGCGGTTTGCATATGCCATGTACGATCAGACAGTTAACCAATACCCGATAAGGCTTTCAACCAATCAGATTGATGAATACGGAAGCTTGCCGAAAGCAAATGTGAGCGCTTATTGGGTGGAAATTGTAGGCGGAGGAAGAATTCAATTATTGAGTAATTTTTATGCCGATGTTTCGGTACGGCCCGAAATCTATGTGGGCAGTAAAAAACAGGAAGGGCTTGACCCTTTGGTAATTCCTGGGTATGGAAAAGACATCGGCCCGATCAACTTCTGCGTATTTTGGGGCCTGACCTATAAATTATTCTGATTAAACAAATTTAAAAAAGAGAGGATTGTTGGTTCGGATCATTCGGTTTTTTCGGAATTTTCAATGAAAGACTTAATTCACCGTTTAATTTCTTAATGAAATGTGCCGCAAGCAGGGGAGATTCCACTTCCAGATTTTGATGGACAAAGAAATATAATTTCTGCAAACCTTGTTCCTTCCAGGCTTTAATTCTTTTCACCCATTCATCCAGACGGTCAGTATCAGATGTGTGATTGGAACCTACATAGCGGACAAACGCAACCGGGCTGGTCAGGCGCATGTGAACCATATCGCGTCTTCCTGCCGTATCTACAATGATGTTGGCCATATTGAGTTTTTTCAGCAATGAACAAAATTCATCATTCACTTTTTCTTCAGAAAACCATTCTTCATTCCTTACTTCCACCGCAAGCGGGAAACCCTCAGGAAATGATTCCAGCGCATTTTTCAGCCGGTAAAAATCTTTCGGTTTAAAGTTATCGTGCAATTGCATAAAAGCCATTCCGAGCTTTTCTTCAAAATTGCTGACCGCATTGCAGAAATTCTGAATTGGTTCTTCCACATTGATTAAACGACGGTAATGGGTAATTAAATCGGTAATTTTGGGGAAGAACTTAAATCCGTCGGGTGTTTTGTTTTTCCAGGTTTCGACCTGCTGCCAGTCGGGCATCTTGTAAAACGTCGCGTTGAGCTCGATTGAATTAAACCGGGTCGAATAATAACTGAGTTCATCCTTTGTTCCGCGCGGATAAAACCCTTTTAAATCGGTTCGATTCCATTTTGCACAACCTATATATGCCTCAAAATCATTTTGATCTTTATATTCCGAAAGAATTTTCTGCGTGTCAGGATGGTCATTTGGCAAAGTAAAATCGACCAATTCCGGATTTTCTACTTTTCCGAATTTCATTTTTTTATTTCAAAGTTAGAGAAGATAAATTAATTCAATAATTATCTCTTTGAGGAAGACGATTAAAATCATTAATCCGGCAGTTTATTAATTCAGAGTTACCGTTGATCAAATATGAATTGTAAAGTATTGAATATAAGCGTTCTTTTGAAGAAAAAATTATGAAAGTTTATAGCAAGTTCTTTTTTATGTTGCTTTTACCGGCAGTTTTTATTGCTTGTAATGGTGATGACGATTCAGGAGGTGAGCCCGGTAACCCTGAAAATCCCGGCGAAGTTTCTGTAGTAAATACAATTTCCATAGATGCAGAGAAGGTGGCTACTCCCCAAGCGCCTAATAACCCTGGGAATTACAGCGTTTGGTTCACTATGGTAGCAAACAGCATTTATTATATCAATCCTTCCAATACGGCTGTTACTCAGTTCATGCTGAAATATGATGTCAGCGGTAATTACTTTTATCCCCTAAACCCGCATGAGGAAGTTTGTGCCTGTGGTTATTCTTCAAAAATAGTAGGCACTGAATCAAAGTTGTTTTACATTGCGAATGAAGCTTTCAGGTATAATGTGGGGCAGAATAACTGGACGGAATTGAACTATCCGCCCGAATTCCATGAAAATAACGGAGAAACAGGCGTGGTTTACTACAATAATAAGGTATATTTTTTAGGAGGCCGTGATGCTTCGACCCGATTCAAGTATTATGATACTGTAACAGACAGCTGGGGAGAATCTGCAGAATATTTTTTTCCGGTTGATACGCCCGATATGGTGGCGATAAACAATAAAATATATGCTCTTGGTGGCGATGTGGACAAAAAGAAATTTAGTGTTTATGAAGAAGGATCGGGATGGACTCAATTGGAAGATTTAGATTTTGCAGCTGTGAATTCTTATAGCCAGCATACCGCAACAGGTTTTCAAAATCGGTTTATTTTTATAATGAATGATCTGAACAGCAGCTCTGTAAGCATAAATGTTTATGACACTGTGGAAAATGAGTGGAAAGAAGAACCGATTGAGGTACCGCTTGAGGGCTCCAATAATTATTACAATATGAATTTATTTTCCAATAATTTGTATCTGTATTTGGTTACGACTGACAATTCCAATGAAATGTCTTTGCATAAGCTGACTGTTGACTTTGATTGATCAATACGAGTGAAAGTAAAAGCCTTCCCATATGAGGAAGGCTTTTTTAATTTTGTTTTTAGAGTGTTTCCTTCAGCCATTTAAAGAATTCGGTATGCCAGATAATAGAGTTTTGTGGATTTAATACCCAATGGTTTTCGTCCGGGAAATAAAGCAAACGGCTTTTCAGTCCATGTAACTGAGCTGCCTGGAATGCTTCCAAACCTTGCCCGATCGGAACACGGTAATCTTTTCCACCCTGGACAATCATGATCGGCGTGTCCCATTTATCCACCATATTGCTCGGATCAAATTCCGAATAGGTTTTCACTGCATCCTTATTGTCTTTTTCCCAATAAGCTCCGCCTGCATCCCAATTGGTGAACCAAAGCTCTTCGGTTGTTCCATACATGGATTTAAGGTTGAAAACACCATCATGCGCAATGAAAGTTTTGAAACGTTTGTTGTGGATTCCGGCAAGATAAAAAATCGAATACCCGCCATAGCTTGCTCCCACAGCACCCAAACGGCCCTTGTCAACATAGCTTTCTTTTGAAATATCATCAATTGCAGAAAGGTAATCTTTCATCGCCTGTCCACCCCAGTCTTTGGAAATGGCTTCGTTCCATTCCACCCCATGCCCGGGCATTCCGCGACGGTTGGGTGCGATAACAATGTATCCATTTGCGGCGATTAATTGGAAATTCCAGCGGTATGAATAAAACTGCGAAAGTGCAGATTGTGGCCCTCCCTGGCAATACAACAAGGTCGGATATTTCTTTTTCGGATCAAAATCCGGTGGATAAATTACCCAGGAAACCATGTCTTTGTTATCAGTTGTTTTGGTAATTCTTTTTTCGACTTTGCTCAGCTTCAGGTTTTCAAAAATATCTTTATTAACATTGGTCAGCTGTGTCATTTTTCCGTTTTTCAAATTTACGGAATACAGTTCGGCGGCATGATTCATATCGGTTCTTGTAACAATGAATTCATTACCCGTTTGTCCTACCAGATCGGCAATATCAAAATCACCGTCTGTGATTTGTTTGATTTCCAGCGGTTTTTTACTGTTGTTGGCCGGAATGTATTCGGCTGAAAAGAGCTGAATGGTTCCACCAACAGGTGCATTGAAATAAATTTTCCTGCCGGACTCATCCCATTTGAAACTGCTTACGGTTCCATCCCAGTTTTTGGTCAGGTTGACTTTCAATCCGTCGAAGATGACAATGATATCGTTCTTATCGGCTTCATACCCATTGCGCGCCATGCTGAGGAATGCCAAGGCCCCTTCTTTTGAAAATGCAGGATTAGTATCATACCCCATCATACCCTCCGTCAGGTTTTTTGTAGTTCCCGATTTCAGGTCATATTCATAAATGTCTGTATTGGTGCTTTGCGCGTATTCCTTTCCTTTTACCTTTTTGGAAACGTAAAGAATTTTGGTTCCGTCATTGTTCCAGGTAAAATCTTCATCGCCGCCGAATGGCATTTGTGGTGAGTAATAAGGTTCATCTTTCATTATGTCAATTCCGTCAACTTCCGTATCATTGTTCATTTTTAAAATCAAATGATTGAAAGTCCCATCATTCCAGGTATCCCAGTGCCGGTAATCCAAATCGTTGTAAACATAAACATTCGATTCTTTCAAGTTCGGATAAATATCTTTCCCCAAAACTTTTTCAAGCTTTACCTTTTCCACTTCGATTTTCCGGGTTTTGTCAGGTGAAACGGATTTTTCTGTATAAACCTTCGAAACATCCTGAATTTCGACCGCGTTCCCGCCTGTCACAGGCATCATATACTTCCGGTTGGTTTTCTTTCCTTCTTCCACCTGGTATTCAGTCACAGAGTAAATAATATTTTTTCCGTCGTCTGAAATCCCGACTGGAGAGAGGCGTTTCAGCTTCCATAAAAGTTCAGGTGTCATCATATTTTGTGCGTAAGAATTTATGATAAAAGCAAGTCCGATGAGTAAAAGTAATTTTAACTTCATGATTTTTTAATTTGAGTTCCAAATATAGGAAAACCATCCGCTTAAAAAACGCTGTGCCGGACAAAATTGAAAATGCTCTGAATTAATCTTTCTATATTGATTTTTATCATATTTTGATTTTTATTCAAAGATTTAATTGTTTTTTAACTTTTTTAATTAAGTTTGCTTGTTATTTTTGCAAAAGATGAATTTGCAGTTAAAGAAATATTTCGTTTATATATTGGTGAGCTTATTCATGCTTAGCATGAGCAACAGCTTTACTGTTAACCTGCAATATGGTGATAACAGCATATACAACGAAATAGAGCACAACGATTGTAACAACAATACATTGAATGAGATCAAGGAGAATCTGAAAAATAAAGTTTGTCAGAAAATTCCGCAGTTTGAGTTCAATTTGAATCAATCAAAGCCTGAGATGGTCATTTATGAAAATGAGCATTTGGCTTGTCAGTTCATACTACGCCACGATACCCCGCCTCCTGAATTTGTTGGATAAGTTTTCATTTCAGGGCTGATCATGCCCGTAAAAATTATCTAACAAATAATCAAAAATTTTTATGAATTTATTTAAAAACTGGAAGAAAGACGTTCCGGCCAGCCTCGTCGTCTTTTTTGTAGCCTTGCCGCTGTGTCTGGGCATCGCGCTTGCAAGTGGCGCACCTTTATTTTCCGGACTGATTGCCGGGATCATAGGTGGAATAGTGGTCGGGTTGATTTCCAAATCAAATATTGGAGTAAGCGGCCCTGCTGCAGGGTTGGCTGTAATTGTTTTAAATGCGATCACCGATTTGGGCGGATATGAAATTTTTCTGGTAGCAGTTGTGCTGGCGGGGATTTTTCAGATCATAATGGGTATTTTGAAAGCCGGTGTCATTGGCTATTATTTTCCTTCATCGGTCATCAAAGGTATGTTATGTGCCATCGGGATCATGATTTTTGTACAGCAAATCCCTTTGGCATTGGGCTTTTCAGGGCAAATGGAGCTGGACAGGATTAATTTTTCAAATCTGGGTGACAAGATTACAACTGGTGTAATTTTCATTTCTGTCATTTCACTGCTTATCCTTTTGGTTTGGGATGAGCTTCTTGCCAAAAGGAATGCGTTTTTCAAATTATTGCCGGGACCTTTAGTAGCCGTAGTGATAGGTATATTACTATATGTCTTTTTTGGTAAATCGGGTAATTTGGCACTCTTGCCCAGCCAGTTGGTCACCGTACCGATTCCAGAAGATTTTAATTCTTTTGTTTCCCAGTTTACGCTTCCGGATTTTTCTGCGCTTGGAAATAAAACTGTTTATATTACTGCAATTACGATTGCGGTAGTGGCAAGCCTGGAAACCTTATTAAGTGTGGAAGCAACCGATAAGCTTGATCCGTTGAAACGTCAGACTCCCACGAGTTTTGAATTGATTGCGCAGGGAATCGGAAATACTTTCTCAGGCTTAATCGGCGGCCTGCCCATCACGCAGGTGATTGTAAGAAGTTCGGCCAATGTTATGAGCGGCGGAATTTCCAAACTTTCCTCTTTGCTGCATGGGGTTCTGCTATTGCTAAGTGTGATCCTGATCCCAAGATTGCTTAACATGATTCCGCAGGCGGTTTTGGCCAGTGTACTTTTGGTGATCGGTTACAAATTAGCCAATCCGAAGCGGTTTGTGGAAATGTGGAAATTGGGAAAAGAACAGTTTATTCCTTTTATGGTGACGGTCGTAGCAATAGTTTCAACCGATCTGCTGAAAGGAATTGTAGCCGGAATGGCAGTAGGGGTGATCGTGCTATTGCTGAAATCCTATACCAACTCGCACACCATGCTGATTAAGGAATACATGGGCGAAAAGAACCTTTTTCACATGAACCTGGCAGAAGAGGTAACTTTTGTAAATCGTGGTTCGATTGTAAAAGAACTGGACCAGTTGCCTCAGAATTCTTACCTGGAGCTTGATTTTCGAAAAACAAAAATTCTGGATTATGATATTTTGGAATACCTGGATGAATTTTCGGTCAAAGCAAGGAACAATAATATCAATATCAAAATTATTTCCGAAAGAGGAAATATGGATAATCCACACAGCTTCAGGGAATTTTTCGGGCATAAAGTATTCAAAATGGGGCATTAATAACATTAAAATTAAATCAAATGGAAAAAGAATTTTATCAGCAGTTGCTGAAAAACAATAAAAGATGGGTTGAATCAAAGCTCAGCACAGACAAAGATTTTTTTAATAAGCTCGCACATGGCCAGGAGCCGCCGCTTTTGTGGATTGGTTGTGCCGATAGCCGGGTCCCGGCTAATGAGGTCATAGGAGCGCAGCCGGGTGAGGTTTTTGTCCACCGGAATATTGCCAATATGGTGATACATACCGACATGAATATGTTGAGCGTTCTGGATTATGCAGTAAATGCACTGAGGGTACGGCATGTAATCGTTTGCGGGCATTACGGTTGCGGTGGTGTAAAAGCGGCAATGGGTAATCAGTCATACGGATTGGTGGACAACTGGATCCGCCATATCAAGGATAGTTACCGCCTGCATAAAAAAGAATTGGATGCGATTGATGATGAACAGCAGCGTTTTAACCGTTTTGTAGAGATCAATGTGCAAGAGCAGGTTTCTGATCTTGCCAAAACCTCCATTGTTCAGAAAGCATGGGAGGGAGGGCAAGAGCTGCATCTGCACGGTTGGGTTTACGGCGTAGGTTCAGGAATTGTAAAAGACCTGAACTTTAATGTGAGCAGCAATTCGGAATTGGATGAAGTTTATCAGTTAAATTTTTAAGTTTTAATTTCATATTTCAGAAGCTTCGTAACTCTTTGTGGTTACGGAGTTTTTCTTTTTTAAGAATTTAAAGTTTCTTTGCAGGATGTATTCAAAAGAAGAAGCATTTGAGATCCGGAAAAAATTCTGGATTTCCTTTGGTCATTATATGAAACTTCAGCAGTCGGCGAGTGGTGAAACGGTCAACTGGATCAATTACAAAACGGGCATCAAAGATTTGTACTTCAAAACCGATGTAGACAATAAATCGGCTCGAATCGCCATTGAAATGACTCGAAAGGATATTGAAATACAGAATCTTATGTATGAGCAATTTGAAGAATTTCAGCCGCTTTTTGAATCGCAGATGGGGAAAGGATGGGTTTGGTATGACAGCTTTTATGATGAAACCGGCAAACAAATCAGTAAAATTGAACTAAAGTTGGAAAATGTAACTATATTCAGAGAAACCGATTGGCCAGAAATTATTACATTTCTGAAAACCAACCTCTTAAAATTAGATGAATTCTGGAACGACGTAAAAGATTCTTTTGAGATTTTTAAATAGATTGATTACATTTGATTAATTAACACATTCAATATAGTTTACAGCTTATGAGGAAAGTTTTACTTTATCTGATCCCTCTTTTCCTATTACAATCATATATTTATTCACAAACGATCCCGGATGATGATATTATTCCAATTTGTGATGGCCAGTCAATTACAACCGGGGCTCCGGGGAATTCGGGAATAAATAATATAACGCTTCCCTGCAATACATTTCAGCCATTATCACCCTATCTTGATTTCTACTATATCAAGATTTTGTCAGGGACAACATTTACTTTTACGGTGGACCCGGTTGGTAATGATGACTACGATTTTGCCGCTTATTTGAATCCGAATTGGAATAATCTAAATGCGACTCCTGCTCAAAATAAAAGAGGATCTCAGAATGACCCCAATCAGACCGGGATTTTTCATTTGGGTTTATCACTTACTGCTACAGATGTATGTGAAACAGGAGGTTCTACAGGAAACCCCGAACCAGGTATGGTAAAATATTTTAGTGTTCAGCCAGATGATGAAATCTTAATAGCGATTGACCGTTGGAGTAATACTACTCAAGGTTATACAATAAGTTTTGGAGGAGATGCCGTATTGGATTGTACTATCGTTGGTAATTCGTACGGCAAATGTGATACAGATGAAAATGGTACGGAAACTTTCGTACAATCTGACTTTCTTCCGGATTTGAATGCCGATTTTCCTGGTGGTGTATTTGAATTTTATGAAAACCAGAATGAAGCTGAATCAGGTACCGGGACGCAGGTAGTTTTTCCATATACAGCAGATGTTGCAGACAATCCTACTGAGCTTTTTGTCCGGGTGGAAAATTCCAGTGGCGGATTTGTACGCGTAGTTCAGATTTTTCTATATGTAAATCAGCTCCCGCAATTGCATTCTCCTGTTGAATTTGAACCCAAATGTGATTCAGACGGAAATGGTGTGGAGGAATTTGATTTGACAGAAGCAGAATCCGACATGGTCACGGATCTGGGAAATTATACATTTCTTTATTACGAAACATTTTTGGATGCTCAAAACGGCGGGACCAATAACATAAATCCGGCAAATGCTTACGATAGTGGAACGGGCATTGTATATGTACGGGTAACAAATGCCCCTTTGGATGGAAATGAAGAAGGTTGTTTTTCAATCGGGGAAATCCATCTGATCGTTACAGATTCCATTGAAGCAGAATTTGATATTCCCGAAGCCTATTGTTTGAATTCCATTCCTCCGGATTTGCCAAGTGTCTCAGACAATGGCTTTTCTGGGACATGGACTCCTGCGACAATAGATACGTCCGCCATAGGAACGACAACTTATATTTTTACTCCTGATGGAGGGCAATGTGCTGCGGAATTCGAAATTGAAATCGAAATAACAGAGCAGATCCCGTCTGAATTTGACCTTGAAAATTCATTTTGTGTAAATTCAACGGCACCAGCTTTACCTGTAGTCTCAGACAATGGTTTTTCAGGAACATGGAATCCTGCGACAATAGATACTTCCGTTGCAGGAACGACAACTTACACTTTTACACCTGATGATGGGCAATGCGCTGCGGAATTCGAAATTGAAATTGAAATAACAGAGCAGATCCCGTCTGAATTTGACCTTGAAAATTCATTTTGTGTAAATTCAACGGCACCAGCTTTACCTGTAGCCTCAGACAATGGTTTTTCAGGAACATGGAATCCTGCGACAATAGATACTTCCGTTGCAGGAACGACAACTTACACTTTTACGCCTGATGATGGGCAATGTGCCGCAGAATTTGAATTTGAAATTGAAATAACAGAAGGGATATTACCGGAATTTGATTTGGAAACCTCTTTTTGTATTGGAGTTGTACCTCCTGCTTTGCCTTTGACATCAGACAATGGTATAGCCGGGAGCTGGAGCCCTGCTGCAATCAATACGAGTGTACCGGGTTCAGCTGTTTATACTTTTACACCCGATAATTCTGATTGTACACAACCTTTTGAGGTTGAAATTGAAGTTTCTGAAGGAGTTGAATTGAGCGAAAATGTACAGCTATCATTGTGCGATACGGATTGGGATGGAATTTTTGAAACAGATTTAACTTCGTTGAATGAGGAATTAATTACCAACCCGGCTGGATTGACCTTTAACTATTATACCTCGCAAGTCAATGCCCAGAATGATATTTCAATTCCTCAGAATCAATGGAACAATTATGAGTTTGGAAGTTTGCCAGCAAGCATTTGGGTAATTGCTACCAATGCCAGCGGGTGCAGGTCCGTGCAAGTTGAGGTCCAATTTATAGCGGGTACGGAGGTTAATCATAACGGAAATGAATTTGGCCCGATCGAATTTTGTGAAAATGAAACAAAAGACCTGACCGTTTATGAAAATACAATTAACCCGTCCAATGCAGTTACATATACTTATTATGATTCGGAATTAAATGCACAAAACGGAGCGAATGAAATAAATGACCCTGAAAACTATTCGTTTAATGGTGATTCGGGTACTTTATATGTGAGGCTTGACCAGGAAAACCGCTGTCCTGTTATTCTGCCGATTCTTTATGAGCGGAAAAGTACGCCAAGTTTAGACGGATTATCATCTAACGAAACACTTTGCAATGGGGATACGCTGGAAGTTACCGTAAGCAGCGATGATCCCGATGCAACTTTCCAATGGACTTCGCAAACAGGAGAAGTCTTTACGGGAGCCACCCAGACGTTTAACGGCACGGGAGCTTATACAGTGATTGCGATCGGAGCCAATGGGTGTGAAAGTGACCCTGAGACATTTACAATTAGCTTACCGGAGATGCCTGTCATTACAAGTATTGAAAGCGGAAATGACTACATAACAGTATTTGCGGAAAATTCAGGGAATGGGCCTATGGAATATTCGCTTGACGGAATTTTATGGCAGAGCATAAACCAATTCAATAATTTGACACAAGGCCAGGAATATACTATTTATGTACGGTCGGAAGGTTGTATGGTAACGAGTTACAAGATGACACTTATAGATGTTCCGAATTTTGTTTCGCCCAATGGCGACGGCTATAATGATACCTGGGCAATCCGTGGAATTGATGCTATTTCAGGTGCGACCATTAAAATATTTGACAGAAGCGGGAAAGTCCTGGTCGACACCAATTTTGAAGGGAATTATCTTTGGGATGGAAAATACGGTGGGCGCCCGGTTCCATCAGGCGATTATTGGTATATTGTAAATGTGCCTTCAGACGGGGTAGTAAAGGCTCAGAAATTTGTCGGTCATATTTCCATAAGAAATCAATAAGCAGGAGCTAAAATAAAATTAATAAATTTACATCCGTTAAAGGATGCTATGAACCGATTTACCCTGCTTAAAAACCGGAACCTCAGTAAATGGATTGGATTCATTATCGCATTCTTCATTTTTGGCGCTACGATCTGGTATTCAAATCAATTCGTCAAGCAATTGAAGGTAGAAGAGAAAACCAAGATTGAAAATTACGCCCATGCCGTCCAGTTATCGGGTTCAGATGAAATATTAAGCTCAAGTGTCCAGAATTATCTGCTTAATATTACCAGAGGGAATACCACCATGCCGGTAGTTTTACTTGAAGAAAATGGTGAAGTCCTTTTGGTTAACAACATTCCGGAAATAATTCAAAATGACTCTCTCAAAATGAACAGGCTCATTAGAAAAATGAAAGGCCTTCATGAACCGATTGAAATTGATTTAGGTGAATTGGGAAAACAATACGTTTATTATGAGAATTCCCCTTTGCTGACAAGATTACAGTACTATCCCATCATATTAATCCTGATTATCATTCTTTTTGTTTATTTCAGCTTTTGGTATTTCCGGACTTTGAAAAATACGGAACAAAGTTTTCTTTGGGCGGGCATGGCCAAGGAAACCGCACACCAGATAGGGACACCGCTTTCATCGCTTTTGGGCTGGGTGGAAATTTTGAAAATGGAAACCGTGGACCAGGAGCCGGTTTTGGAAATAGAGAAAGATATTCACAGGCTGAACCAGATTACCGAACGCTTTTCTAAGATTGGCTCACTTCCTGAATTACAGCCCAATAACGTAGTGGAGACGACCAAAACTACCGTGAATTATCTTAGAAACAGGATTTCTAAAAAGGTCGATCTGCAATTCAAATCAGAAAAAGGAGAAATCCGTATTCCGCTCAATGTGGCTTTGTACAGCTGGGTAATTGAGAATTTAGTGAAAAATGCGGTTGATGCAATGCATAACCAGGGTGCAATTAGTGTTTATATAACCGATAACAGCCAGTTTGTAACCATTTCCGTGGCAGATACAGGACCGGGGATTCCTAAAAAACTACACAAACAGATTTTTGAACCGGGATTTACAACCAAGCAGCGGGGCTGGGGATTGGGATTATCTCTTGCGAGAAGAATCATTCAGGATTACCACAAAGGGAAAATATTCGTTGCCAAATCAGACAAAGGTTCCGGAACTGAAATTCAAATTATATTGAAAAAGAAATGATTCAATCAGAAAGGCTGATTCTTAAAAGATGGCAGGTAAAATATGCTGAAGAATTTTATTCCTTAATCAAACTCAATCAAGCCCATTTAGGAGATTATTTTTCTAATTTAAAGAATCTTGATTCGATTGAAGAGGTACGATCTTTTTTAAGAAAAAGAGAAACAGACTGGAATAGCAGGACTTTATTTGCATACGGGATTTTTCTGAAGCCTGAAATAAAATTGATCGGACACATTTCAATTCGAGATATTGATTGGAATATCCCCAAAGGGGAATTGGCATATTTTGTTTTTGAGGAATTTACGGGAAAAGGGTATGCCACTGAGGCGTTGATGTCTTTTTGCAATTATTATTTTGAAAATATGAAATTCAACCGTCTTTTTATGAAAATTGATCCGGAAAATAAGGCAAGTATTAAAACTGCTTTGAACTCAGGATTTGAATTTGAAGGAATGTTAAAAAATGATTACAAGAAAGCCGGTGTAAAATTAATTGATATGAACATTTACGGTTGTATTAAAAACCCAGGATCATTTTCGCAATCAGGAAATAGATAAATACGCCCAAAATATCATTGCTTGTAGTGATGAAAGGTCCGGTCGAAACAGCAGGATCAAAACCTCTTTTGTTCAGGAATAAAGGCACAAAGGTTCCGATCAGCGCGGCATTGATGATCACCACCATCAGCGCGACGCATATCGTCAGGGAAACCAGGTAAGGCGTTTTAAAGATAAAATGACTGAAAACCAATACGATTATGGCAATCCCTAAGCCATTCATCAAACCCAAAGTGGATTCTTTTAACAGGCGGCTCCAGACTTCACCTTTGATGGTTCCGTTGGCCAGACCCTGTACCATGATGGCAGAAGACTGAATTCCCACATTTCCCGCTGTTGACTGAATTAAGGGAACAAAATAAAGTAAAACGGTATATGTTTTTAAAGCGTCTGTAAATCCGTTAATGATACCGGCAGCACAAAGTCCGCCAAACATTCCAATTAAAAGCCACGGCAAACGTGCTTTGGTAAGTTGAAGGATGCTGTCGTCGGCATCCACATTTCTGGTAATCCCCGCCGCTAACTGATAATCTTCATCGGCTTCTTCCTTCATCACATCAATGATGTCGTCTACGGTAATGATTCCCAAAAGCCGCTTCAGCTCATCTACGACCGGAATTTCCATCAGGTCATATTTGTGAATGATTTTGGCAACATTCTCATCTTCATCATCGGCCTTTACAAAATGAACATTTTTGTTGTAAACTTCTTCCAGTTTTGTATTGGATGAAGTGGTAAGTAATTTTTTTAAGCTCAATGTACCCAAAAGAACATTGTCATCATCTACCACGTAGACTGAGTAAACTTCCTCCAGGTCTTCGGCCTGGCGGCGCATTTCCCGAACAGCTGTTATGACATTCCAGTTTTTATTGACCTTTACGAATTCCTTCCGCATCAGGCCACCCGCGGTATCTTCGTCATAACGAAGCAAATCCACAATGTCCTGCGCATGTTCCTTATCTTCAAGCTGCGCAATGACTTCGCCCTGCTGTGATTCGGATAATTCCCCGATCACATCCACCGCATCATCGGTATCCATTTCGGTGATTAAATCTTCTGCGATTTCTTTGGGGGAAAGTAATTTCAGGAGCTTTTTACGGTCTTCCTCTTCAAGTTCCAGCAGGACGGCAGCTGAAACCTCATTGTCCATCAGGGAAATAATGAAAGATTGTTCCTCCACAGCCAGTTCAGGGAAAAATTCAGCAATGTCGGCCGGATGTAATTCCGCCAGCATCTCACGAACCTGTTTTGCATTTTGTTCGCGGATGCATTCGGTAAGGGCCGAAATAAAATCTTTATTGATTTCTATATTCATCTGCTTAATTTTCCTGTTAATTCAATGAATTGCTCAACTGAAAGCTGTTCGGCACGCAAGTTAAGCAAATTATCATCAATTCCGTGTTGGGAAATGTTTAAACTTTTGAGTGCGTTGCGAAGTGTTTTTCGTCTCTGGTTGAAAGCAGTTTTTACCAGATTGAAGAATAATTTTTCATCGACTTCCAGTTTTTCACGGAAGCGGGTTAAACGGATAACACCCGATTTTACTTTTGGCGGCGGATTGAATACTTTTTCGTCTACCGTGAAGAGATATTCGGCATTATAATATGCCTGTGCCAGAACCGACAGAATTCCGTAAATTTTGGAGCCTTCTTTTGCGCAGATCCGTTCCGCAACTTCTTTCTGGAACATCCCTGCCATTTCAGAAATTTGGATTCGGTTTTCTATGACTTTGAAAACGATTTGTGAAGAAATGTTGTAAGGAAAATTTCCCAGAATGCAAATCGGCTCATTGCTGAATTTTTCAGCCAGGTTCATTTTCAGGAAATCCTCTCCGTAAACAGGTAATTCAGGGTAATTCTCATTCAGGAATTCGACTGATTCCGTATCGATTTCCACGACAGAAATGTTTTTGTTTTCGGCCAGAAGATATTTCGTCAAAACGCCCATTCCCGGCCCAATTTCCAGAATTTTCTCATATCCTTTCCAACTCAGCGAATCCACAATTTTTTTGGCAATAGATTCGTCTTTCAGAAAATGCTGGCCCAAATGTTTTTTTGCTTTGACATTCATTTTGCGAAGGTAGGTAATTTTTCAAGCAGTTGAATTGCGTATGAGGAAAGCAGAAGGACCATTGAATGCTATGCATATAATAAGTTGCTGCTTTTTTAGCAAATGTTTAACAAGTAAGCGTTTCAAAAAGAATTCCCTAAAAAAGTTTTTTTATACCTTTAGCCACAAATTGAAATTGAATGTCAAAACAGAGCGATAAATTTAACCAGGGGCGGCTTCGTTCATCCAATATTACTGTAGTGATCAGTATTGCTTTGGTTCTTTTTTTATTGGGCCTTTTCGGGCTGATTGTCATTAATGCACAGAGCTATGCCGACCATATTAAGGAGCAGATGAAGCTGGAAGTTTTTTTTAATGATGAATATGACCCTAAGCAGCAGGATACGGAACTTGCACGCCAGCAACAATTTATTGATTCACTGAAAACACACGCGTTTACAAAGAACGTAGAATATATTTCAAAAGATAAAGCTTCTGAAATTGCCAAAAAATCTCTTGGGATAAACGAAAGTGAACTTTTTGAAGAAAAAATATTCCCTGCATCGGTTGAATTGACCCTGCATTCTGATTACGTTGATTCTATTCGTGTGGACAGCATTAAAGAAATCATATCTAAAAACCCGATTGTAGACGAAGTGAAAAATGATCCTAAATTAATGCAGGAAGTTTACAATAAGATTGATAAAATACGTTTTTGGCTGATTATTCTTGCCGCCATCTTTTTATTCATTGTAATGATTTTGATCAATAATTCCATACGGTTACGGATTTATGCAAAGCGGTTCAGCATTAAAACAATGCAGCTGGTAGGAGCGAGGAGAAGGTTCATTATTCAGCCGTTTTTGCTTCAAAGTGCGGTATTAGGACTTTTGGGGGCCTTGTTGGCAATCCTGGCTTTGGGAGGACTTTGGTATTATTTTGCCAATATTGTAAAATTACCTTTGTGGAACGATGATTATTATTATCTTATGCTGGTTCTGGTAGTGATCGGAGTAGTAATAGCACTTATCAGTACAGGGATTGCAACGTGGAGATATTTGAGATTAAGAACTGATCAATTGTATTAAACAGAAAAGTATAAATTCAATTTTTGAATAAAATGAGCAAAACAACAAACACCGGAAATTCACAGTTTACCTTTTTGTTCGGTAAGAAGAATTACCTTTTTATGGCTGTCGGAGTGGTGGTTATATTATTGGGGTTTCTCCTGATGACCGGCCCCGATGCCAATACCGTAAATGGTGTAAAAGATGTCAATCAATGGAATGATGGCATTTTTTCATGGAGAAGAATCCGTTTAGCACCATTTGTTGTCCTGGCTGGTTTCGCTATAGAGATTTATGCCATTATGCTCAATCCCGATAAAAGTAAGACCGAATGAGTACACTCGAAGCGATTATTATCGCCATTGTAGAGGGCCTTACCGAATATTTACCAATTTCTTCCACTGCGCATATGGGTTTTACCGCTGCGCTGATGGGTATGCCTGAAAATGAATTCCTGAAAATGTTCCAGGTTTCCATACAATTTGGAGCTATCCTTTCAATTGTAGTTTTGTACTGGAAAAAATTCTTTGATTTTTCAAATTTCAATTTTTACATAAAACTTGCTATTGCCGTACTTCCTGCACTGGGCTTGGGCTATATCTTTGATGACAAAATAGAAGCGGTTTTGGGTAACCAGATTGCAATTTCCAGTGTCTTGGTTTTGGGTGGAATCATTTTAATTTTTGTCGATAAATGGTTTAAAAACCCTAAAATTGACGATGAAAAAGAGATAACCATCAAAAAAGCGCTGATAATTGGATTTTGGCAATGCCTTGCCATGATGCCCGGCACAAGTCGGTCGGCAGCATCCATCATAGGAGGAATGACACAAGGCCTGACACGCAAAGCCGCTGCAGAATTTTCTTTCTTTCTGGCTGTTCCGACCATGCTGGCCGTAACCGTTTATTCGGTTTTTGTAAAAACCTGGGGCAAAGGAACGTCAAATGAAATGAAGGGTTACGAAATGATTTTGCAGGATAATCATCACATTATGCTGTTTCTAGTTGGAAATATAGTGGCGTTTGTCACGGCAATGGTCGCAGTGAAATTTTTTATTTCTGTTCTGACCAGATTTGGATTTAAAGCCTGGGGATGGTACAGAATTATCATTGGTCTTGTGCTGTTGATTTATTTCTGGAACAATCCAAAAAATGAAGCTTCGGAGGAAATAAATACAGAAGTTGTTTCAGTTCAAATTTTAGCCGATGATCAGCCTTGAGGAAATCCAGGAAGGCAAAATTTTTCTGATTGACAAACCGCTTGACTGGACTTCATTTGATGTGGTCAATAAGATCCGTTGGAACATTAAAAAATCCTATAATCTCAAGAAAATAAAAGTCGGCCATGCAGGAACTCTCGACCCGAAAGCCACTGGATTACTCATTATTTGTACCGGAAAACTTACCAAACGAATTGATGAAATTCAGGCGGAAAGCAAAGTTTACACCGGAATTTTCAAATTAGGCGTAACAACACCCACTTACGATACCGAATCGGAAGAAGACCAAAGTTTTCCTACAGAACACGTCACAGAACAATTGATCCATGAAGCCGCAAAAGAATTCATCGGCGATATCGAACAATATCCACCTATGCATTCGGCTGTAAAGCAAGATGGGAAAAGGTTATATGAATTGGCGCGTGCCGGAAAAGAGGTAGAAATCAAGCCGAGACGAATTAAGATTTACAATTTTAGAATTACAAACGTAGACATGCCTTTTGTCGAATTTGAGGTCCATTGTGGAAAAGGAACTTACATCCGTTCCCTGGCAAATGACTTTGGAAAAGCTTTGAACTCAGGAGCTTATTTAACCGAACTTCGAAGAATTAAAATTGGCGATTTCTCTGTTGAGAATGCGGAGAACGGACCTTTGGAGAAGAGGTTTTTTGAGAATTGAATTTCAGTCATTTAAAATAGAGAATTACTACTGACATACTGTTGTCATTTACCGTTTTTAGTTTTACATCATAAATGAGTTAACAATGTTAAAATCAATCATGATGAAAAGTGTAAAACTCCTTCAGAAATCGGCATTTCAAACTTTAATCCAAGACAATGTCAATTACAATCTATGGGCCAATGAAACAATGGTCAATTGGTTACAGGAACATTCTTCTGATAAATTTGTACAAGAAATTCCCTCCAGCTTTAAATCCATTTTTGAAACATTGGAGCATATTTTTAAGGTGCAGGATTTTTGGCTCAAAATGATTCAGAATAAACCATATGAGTTTACAGAAGATGATTTTTCCGTTGAAGAATTGTTTGAAAAAATTATCAGGAATTCGATTGAATTAAGAGATTTTGTTTGCGATTTGGATGAATTTGAATTACAGGAAAAAATGGAAATCATTACGCCTTGGTTCACCTCTCATCAGCCGCGTTATGAGCTGATCCAGCAAATCATAACACATGGAACTTATCATCGCGGCCAAATTGTGACCATTGGTCGAAATGTCGGCATTTCCAATGCTTCCAACACAGATTTTAATTTTTACCTGCTGAGAGGAAAAGAAATGCAGGTAATGTGATTTCAGGTTTGAAATATTATCTTTGGGAAAATCTAATTTCCAAAATGTATCCTGACGAGTCACCCAAACGTTTTGACCGGATTGTAGCCGTTTTCATTCAGTTGCAATCCAAAAAAATAGTGAAAGCGCAGGAATTGGCAGATCGTTTTGAGGTAAGTTTGCGCACAATTTATCGGGATATCCGCACACTGGAAGCATCAGGCGTTCCCATTTACAGTGAAGCCGGGGTCGGATATTCATTAGTGGACGGATATCGCCTGCCGCCCGTAATGTTTACCCGCGAGGAAGCCGGAAGTTTTGTGGCAGCTGAAAAGCTGATGCAGAAATTTACCGATGAAAACCTGGGAAAACATTTCCAGTCTGCAATGTTCAAAATCAAATCTGTAATGCGGGGATCCGAGAAAGACTGGGTGGAATCCATCGAATCAAAAATCAGGATTTCCAAACGGGAAGAATTTTTTCATTCCAAAGCACCGCAGGTTTTGGAGGTGCTGTTCGAAAGCATCGCTGAAAAATTTCAGGTGAAAATTTTGTATCAATCCGTAGAATCTGAAGCTCCTTCTGAACGGCAGATTGAACCCGTCGGAATGTACCACGAAAGCAATTTCTGGTATATGTATGCCTATTGCCATTTGCGAAAGGATTACCGGAATTTCCGTGCTGACCGGGTTTTGAAAATTGACCGGACACAACTTTCTTTCGAATTGGAACATAAAGAATTGGATTTTTACCTGCAAAAGCCTGAACAAAAGTCAACTGAAAAAATTTGTATTCGGGTCGATAAGAAAGTGACTCGCTATATCCAAAACGACCGGAAATATTATGGATTTGTTTCGGAAGAGAAGAAAGGTGATAAAACTGAAATGATCTTTGAAGCCAATTTCAAAGAAAATGGATTTGCCAGATGGTTGCTGATGTTTGGAGATTATGTGGAAATAGTGGAGCCAGAAGACTTGAAAATACATACTTTGGAGTTACTGGAAAAGATTCAAATGAAATTAAGTAAAGAGACCTGACAGGTTTTTAAAACCTGTCAGGTCTCAAAGATAAAAAAGTGTATACAACCAATTATTACAATACGTTTATAGAAGTTTCGGAAGACTGTCCGGTTTTTGAATCTGAAGTTCCTAAACAAAAAGGAGAGGGGAAGTCGGTCGCATTGCTGCAATTTGAAATGATTTCACAGAATCCTTATCAATTCAGTTCAGATGATGTTTTGTTTAATATTCATGCTTTGCGGAATCATTTGAGTCCGTCAAAAGAAGAAAAAGAGAAGTATTTCTCAAAAGGACAAGCCTGTTTCCGGGCTTCTCCGCTGGTGAAACGCTATGGTTGGGGAGTTCATTTTGATGAAAACGGAAAAATGGCGCTTTATAATTTGGATTCACCGGAATACCAGAAACTAAAAGGTGATCCGGAATTAGAGCATTTAAAAGGAATGCGGAATAAGAAGAACTAAACTAATTAGATTAAAAAAACCTTGTCAGGGTTCTGAACTCTGACAAGGTCAAAATGAGCTGTTATTCTGAATTCTGAGCTTGTCGAAAGGCTATCTCTCCCAAAAGAAAGGCGGTTCAATTCCCAAAGCCCGCAGGTAAACAAAACCTTGTCCGCGGTGGTGGATCTCATTGTCAATGAAATACTGAATATTCTGAATTGCCGGAAATTTATATTGCCCAAACAGATTTACATCTTCGTGAAACCTTTCAGGAGAAATTTGTTTCCAAAGTTGGTTGATCTCTTCTGTTTGTTTGTCCCATGCATTTAACAAATCTTCTTTTGTTTTGAGCACTTTTTTATTTTCGTCAAATTCAACATCGCTGCCTTTGGCAATTTGCGTCAGCCCCGGAACGGCAATAGCCAAAAGCTCTTTGGTCATCTCTGAGAATGGCCGCATTCCGCCCACCGAAAATTCAAACAAATCCTTTTCAGGAAAAGCTTCAATCACTCTTCGGGTCAAGCGTCGGTGTCCCTGCCAGCTTTCCAATAATTCTTCGGATGATAGAATCGGTCTGCTTTTTAATTCTGTTGTGTTCATAATTGTCTTTTTTAAGATTAAAAATTAATTCTGAAACAAAATTAAAACGGGTAAGTGACAGCAGTATGTCAGCAGGATTTTTAAATTTAGAGTTTAGAAGTTTTTTATCTAAATACTAACCCCAAATACTCAACGTTTATAAAAAATATAATCGGAAATAACAGGTTCAATTCCAGACTCCCTAAAAAACACCATAATTTGTCCACGGTGATAAGTAGAATGGTTAATTATATGAAACAAAATATCTTCAATTCTATTTTCAAACAAGTCGCCTTTAGAGTTTTTGTACATTAAGATTTGCATAAAATCTATATTTTCCAATATGGATTTTGTTTTTTGGTAATTGGATTCATTTATTTCCTGCAAATCTTCAAGCGGATGTACTTCCCACACGCCAATCGGTTTTTCGTGGAGAATCCGGCTGTTCCATACCTGATGTGCATTTAGCGTGTGGTTGATAAGCTGAAAGACTCTTTCCGGAAGGATGTGTTGGTTTTGAATGATTTTCCTGATTACTTCCTGATTAAAATGAAAGGTGTATTCAAATAATTCAGGGAATTTATCTTTCATAGAATATGTTTAGCTTAAAATTCTTTTTCCCAATATGTCAATTACAATCCCTGCGATTTGTATTTATCTATGGCAGATCTGATTTTTTCCCTGCGATTTTCGGGAGAGGGGTGTGTACTTTGAAATTCAGGAACATCATTACCACCCGAAGCCTGTTCCAGAATGTCCATCACACCAATCAGGGCTTCCGGATTATATCCTGCCTCCATCATGAAGCGAACACCGAGTTCATCACTTTCCAGCTCATCTTCACGTCCGTATTTCATATTGACCATATTGGCAACGACCTGTGCATAATAAGCGGAATTAGCGTCGCCGCCCGCAACACCTGCAGCGCCGGCAATCCCCTGCGAAAGTTCCTGTTTTGCCATTTGTTGTGCACTGTGACGCGCAATGACGTGCCCCACTTCATGTCCTAAAACGCCGGCCAGCTGGTCAATATTCTGCAATCTTCCCAAAAGCCCTTCGGTAATAAAAATCTGTCCGCCGGGAAGGGCAAAAGCATTAATGGTTTGCTGGTCAGCCAGTAAATGAAAATCAAACGGATATTTGGATTGCGAGGCAACGCTGTTTCGTACGATGCTTTGGCCTATTGAATCTACCAGGTACCGTGCTTGGGCATTACGGCTGAGTCCTCCGAATTCGGCAGCCATTTGCGGCGCACTGTTTAACCCCAATGTGATTTCTTCATCCTTGCTCAGACTCAGGTATTGTTTTTCCCCGGTGATTTCGTTGACATCTGATGAGGAATAAAATTTGATCAGTGAAAAAATGACGATTCCTGCAGCGATTAAAATACGCAAAAAGAATCCCGAACTTCTGTTTCTCATTTTAAGTTGAATTATTGGAATCAAATATAAGTAAAACCTTTCATAATTTTCATGAAAAGAAAGAGCCTGGACGTGAATGGATAGAATATGAACCGATAAAAGTTTGGTGAAAACTAAAAGAAACACTACATTTGCAACCCAAATTAAAAATTATTTAAATGACTCATTACGAAACTGTTTTCATTTTAACTCCCGTTCTATCTGATGTCCAGGTGGAGGAAGCAGTTAAAAAAGTAGAAGATTTCCTGGCAGAAAGTAAAGCCGAAATCGTAACAAAAGAGAATTGGGGCTTGAAAAAATTAGCTTATCCGATTCAGAACAAACGCAATGGTTTTTACCATTTGATAGAATTCAAAACTGATAACAACGAAATTGTTTCAGGCTTGGAATTGATGTACAAACGTGACGAGCGTATCATCCGTTATCTGACTGTGAAACTTGACAAACATGGAGTTGAGTGGGCAGAAAAACGCAGAACAAAACTAAAATCACAAAAATCTAACGCTTAAAATTTAGCAGTATGGCAATCGATGAATTAGCAAAAAAAGCAGCAGAAGGAGGTGAAAGCGAAATCCGTTATTTATCTCAATTAGACATCCAAACACAAACTGCAAAGAAATTTTGTCGTTTCAAAAAATACGGAATCAAATATGTTGATTATAAAGACCCTGATTTTTTATTGCAGTTTGTAAATGAGCAGGGTAAAATTTTACCTCGCCGGTATACAGGAACTTCCCTGAAATACCAGAGAAAAGTATCACAGGCAATCAAACGTGCGCGCCACATTGCATTGATGCCTTTTATTGGTGACCAGTTAAAATAAGTAAAACCTAAAAATTAATAGAAAATGGACATTATTTTAAAGCAGGATGTAGAAAATTTAGGTTTTGAATTCGAAATCGTATCGGTAAAGCCGGGTTACGCCCGTAACTATCTTATTCCTCAAGGAAAAGCGGTAGTAGCAACTGCAAAACAGAGAGAAGAACTGACAAAAACTTTGGAAACCCGTAAGGCAGAAGAAGCAGCGTTGATCGCTTCAGCTCAGGAAAAATCTTCTAAGCTGAATGGTCTGGAAATTAAAATTGAAGCAAAAGTCGGTTCAGGAGATAAATTGTTTGGTTCTGTCAACAATGCAGATTTAGCAGAAGCTTTGAACAATGCAGGTGTCGAAATTGAAAAGAAAAACATCAAAATCCCTGGAAATACGATCAAGCGTATGGGTAAAAACACCGCTAAAATCCGTTTCCACAGAGAAGTTGAAGTTGATTTCGAATTTGAGGTTGTTGCAGACCAGGAATCAATCCAGAGGGCAGAAGCTGCCGCAAAAGCAAAAGCAGAAGTAGCAAGAATGGATGCCGAAAGAGCTGCAAATGCAAATAAATCGGATGATTCAGGCTTCAATTATGATAATCCTTTGTTTGAAAAGAAACCAAAAGCAGAAGAAATCGCTGAGGAAGTAAAAGGAGAAGAAACTTCTGAAGCAGAAGCTACCGAAACTCCTTCTGAAGAAGCTTAACATTAGGTTCAAGATATGGAAAGCTATCTGAAAGGGTGGCTTTTTTTATACAATTTCCGCACTTAAGCCTCTGTCCAGCAAAGCAGTGCACATAGGCTCCAGAAAATCAAAACTACCGGACCTTACATCACATTTCCCCTTGTAATGAACCAGCCACGTACATTGTTCTGCCTGTTCGGCAGTATGGTTACAGATCTCTATCAATGAAATAATTACGAAGTCAAATGTGTTGACCTCATCATTGTGTAAAACCAGAACATTCTTTTTTTCTTCTGCCAGTAATACATCAACTTCACTTTCTTCCTTCCAAAAAGGCTTTACCGAAAAATTCATTTATCTAATTTTTTACGAATCTCAATGCAATCCATTCGTTCCGTTGTTTCATGGATATAAATGTGAGGCCGTTTTCTTCACATTTGGATTTAATGTCTTCAAAATCAGCTTCCATTAAACCACTGAGAATCAATTCACTTTCTGCAAATTTAAGGACTTTTGTGTATTTGGGAATATCTTGCATCAGTATATTTCGTTGTATATTGGCGATGATGGTATCGAATTTCCTGTTTCCCAAAGCAGAAGCGTCTCCCAATTTTAGAGAAACTTCTGTATTATTTCTTTGAGCATTTTCGATAGAATTTTCGACTGCCCAGTCGTCAATGTCAATGGCTTCAACATATTTTGCTCCGCGTTTTTTTGCGAGAATTGCCAGTATGGATGTTCCGCATCCCATATCAAGTACATCTTTCCCTTCCAGGTCGAGCTCCAGTATATATTCCACCATCAGGTATGTGGTTTCATGATGCCCTGTCCCGAATGACATTTTGGGCTGAATGATAATTTCATATGGGATTTCCGCCCTGCTTTCATGAAACTCTGCACGTATGTAACACCGATCGTTTACAATAATGGGTCTGAATCCGGATTCCCAGATTTCATTCCAGTTTTGCTGTTCGATTTCTGTTCTTTCAAATTCTATTTTCGCGTCGGGTAAAACTTTAATTCTTTCGCAAACACATTTTTCGTCCTCATCAATTTTTCGTACATAGGCATTCAATCCGCTGTCGGTATCAGTAAAACTTTCAAAACCGCATTCAGATAATAAGGCCAAAAGAATCTCGCGCCAGGGCTCAAGAGGAGAGATGGTAAATTTATATTCTATATAATTCATAATTACTTTGCTGAGTTACAAAGTAGATGTTTCCTCATAAATGAATATTTTAGTTTCTTGCATTGATAATGGTGGTAAAATCTTCCAGGTTCAGGGAAGCTCCGCCAACCAATGCGCCATCTATATCATATTGTTGAAACAAGTCACGTGCGTTTCCTGCGTTCACGCTTCCTCCGTAAAGTATGCTTGTGCTGTTTCCGACGGAAATGCCAAATTCTTCACCCAAAACTTTACGTATATGGGCATGCATTTCCTGAGCAGTGTCCGGAGAGGCAGTTTTCCCGGTTCCGATTGCCCATATCGGCTCATAAGCGATGATGAGGTCTTTTAACTTTTCATGATTTTGTCCATGCAAAGCTCCGATGACCTGCGCTTTTACAACATCAAAATGTCTTCCAGTACTCCTGTCTTCAATTTTTTCACCAACACACAAAATCGGGGTCATGTTATATTCATATAATAACCCGACTTTCTGAGAAATATAATAATCAGTTTCCCCATGATAATGCCTTCTTTCGGAGTGTCCTACAATACTGTATTTTATATGTATGGAATGTAATTGTTCCGCAGAAACTTCTCCTGTAAAAGCTCCTTTAGGTTCAGATGAAACATCTTGCGCTGCAACGTTCAGGCGGCTGTTTGAAAGGTCTTTTTCCAATTGCTCCAAATAAATCAAAGCCGGAGCGATAATTACTTCAGCCGATGGTTTATGGGCCAAAACCCAAGTATTAAGGTGTCTGGAAAATTCTCTTGCTTCATTGAATGTTTTGTGCATTTTCCAGTTTCCGGCAATTATTTTTCTTCTCATAAATTTAAATTTTCATTTAAACAAAAACAGTTATTCAACGAGTATAAATTTACTTCAAATTTAGATGTTAAAAAAATCTGAAAGAGGAAAGTTTGCAGAAAAAGACAAATATCAGCTTAACCTGACTTTAGGGTCCAGAATTCCATAGAGAATGTCTACGAGTATATTGATGCAGATAAAGGTCGTGGCAATGACAAGTACCGCTCCCATGACCACAGGCAAATCAAGTGAATTCAGGGCATTGACAATTTCTTTCCCCAAACCATTCCATCCAAAAATGAATTCGACAAAAACAGCACCGGCCAGCATAGAAGCAAACCATCCGGATGTTGCAGTAATAACAGGATTTAAAGAATTTTTCAGTGCATGTTTCCAAATTACCTGAGCCGGTTTCAGACCTTTTGCGTAAGCGGTCCTTATATAATCCTGATTCAGGGTTTCCAGCAGGGAATTTCTTGTTAATTGAGTAATGACTGCCAAAGGACGAATTCCTAAAGTTAAAGCAGGAAGAATGAGATTTTTAAGTGCCAAATACTTTCCCATGCCCAAATCATCAATTTCATACAGGCTTCCGGTCATGGAAAATCCTGTGAAATTATGCAGTAGAAAAGCAAAAATATAGGCAATTATGATAGCTGAAAAGAAAGATGGAGTGCTCATTCCGAAACTCGTCAAAACCAACAGTGAGCGGTCAACCCAGCTATCTTTCATAAGTGCGGACCAAATGCCAAGCAGAATCCCAATAACAATGGCAAAAATAATAGCCGAAACTGCCAGAACCATCGTATTGGGAAGTGTTTCTTTAATAATGTCCGCCACTGTTTTCCCCTGTTTTTGAAATGAAACCCGCATATATGGATATTTCATTAAAATGGTCGAATTTCCTGTGGAAAATAATTTTAAGCCAATGTACTTTCTGGACTTCAAAGATGTATAAGAATTACTGTTTTCTGAATGGATTGAAACAGGGGAGAGGTCATTCAGATAGTACAAATATTGTTTCCAGACAGGTTGATCCAGCCCAAGATTTTTGCGGATTAATGCAAGTTGTTCAGGGTCCTCTTTCTGGTCAAGCATCATTCGTGCAGGATCGCCGGGCAACACGGTAAATAAAAGGAATACGATCGTTACTACCCCAAACAAGGTTAAAAATCCGTAGATGATTTTGTTGACTAAGTAACGAAGCATTTTTTTGTTGAGAGAATTATTATTAAATATAATTCATAAAAGATTGAGCACTAAACCAGAGTGCTCAATCTTAATATTAATCAATTATTTTTTGATGATTTTCTTTGTTATAATTCCTTTTTCTGATTTGATGTAAACCATATAAACACCTGCCGGATAAGATTTAACATCAATATTTTCGATTCCGGAAAAAGAATTGAGTTTGTTCTCATAAACGATTTGTCCCATTTGATTAAATATTCTCACTTCCACATTATCGAATTTTTCATTTACCCGGATGTTCAGATCGTCCGTAACCGGGTTAGGATAAATATTCACGAGATTGTTCAGACTAACATCATGCGTAGCAAGAGGAGCATTTACACCTGTTATAACCAAGGCAAAATTTTGAGAATTATTGGTCAATGTGCCTTTGTGGGAAACATTAATCGTGTATTGTTGTCCTGCAATCGGATTTTCAATCCAGACCTGTTCCAGATTATCTACAGTATTATCTTCCTGTGTTGCTGCAGCAGAGGGATCATCGGGATTTAATTTCCAGGGGAAATAAGTATTGCTTCCACCCACCACTCTTAAATCCAGATCATTTATCAACATAGGAGTTCTGTCATTCAGCACTACCTGGGGAAGCGGTGTTCCGGCCGGGTCAAGCCACGCAATTGAAACTTTTAAAGGCTCACCGTTTGCTGTTACCTGGATGGTCTTGGTTTCACCATTATTCAATATTTGGTTCTGGAGAATTGAGTTTTCATTTACATTCAGTAATGTTTCCGCCGCGCGGAAAGCATCTACCAAACCATAGCCGAATTTATAATCCGGTCCAGGGTTGTCGCCTGACTCATTTGCCGTATGGGTCAAAAGCGCCCTCATCATATCTGAACGCAGATATGAACTGCCGTTGGTATTTTCATTTTGAACCTGCTCCAGTAAAATCCCGACACCGGCAACTGCGGGAGTTGAAAACGAGGTCCCGGCCCAAGAGCTATAAGAAGCATCATTATTTGCAGTTGGCGCGACCACGCTGGAACCAATTGCTGTCACGTCGGGCTTAATTCTCCCGTCATCGGTCGGGCCAAAGCTTGTAAACCATGTTTCGGTCACGTCGGACGGATCTTCATATCTTCCGTTACCTGAAATCGGGTTGATTGCACCTACAAGTATAATGTTTTTTGCTACTGAACCCGAAAAGGCAAGACAATCATACCCTCCGGTTTCAGTACAATCTTTCGGGCGGAAAGTTCCTGAAACGAAAACCCAGTTATTGTTTTCATCCAAAACATAATGGTTAACTGTTCCGTCCGGCCCTTCTGTATGATTATTTCCCGAAGATTTGAACATGCTGTGCTGTGGCGCATTATAGGCAATATCATCCCAGTCCGCGTCAGTATCTGTATAAAATCCGAATAGTGCCGACTCCGTTTCGGAGATATGCGGATACCCGTACCAATACCAGGTGGATGTGTTTGAATTTAGATACCAGCCTGTAAGGGAACCGTAAGAATGATTTGAAATCATATAATCTGCGTTTTCCGCCATTTGAGAAGCATCTGCGATTTCATCAACATTATTATCGTAATTATATGATTTCAGGCTTGCTTCATAAGCAATCCCTTTGGCATTTGCATTTATTCCTTCGCCTATGATTACTCCGGCTACACCGGTCGAATGATCGGAATTGGCCGTTGTTTCAACATTGGTTACGCGGCCTGTGAATTCCTGGTGGGTGTTGCGTACCGAGCCTCCGTCCCAGATGTAAGCCGTCATCCCGTTTCCTGTAACGGCAATTCCGGGAATGGTGTTATTGTTCAGGTAATCTGAATTCATTGATGTGATCTGTGACTGGCTGTCGTCTGACAAATAGACAGGAATTCCTGAACTTAAGCCTTCATAAGCTATATTTTCAGGAAATGTGTGGATTCCCCTTAAATTCTGCTTCGCATAATTTTGAGCTTCTTTGTGCTTTTCTTGCTGTTTTTGAGCTATTTTTTGCAATGCTTCTTTATTGACTTTTTCCTGAGCATTGGTCAATATTCCTGAAATGAAGACAAGAGCAAGTAATAATTTTTTCATTTAGATTGGAATTAAATTTTATACACATCAAATATAGAAACTTTCGCGGTAAACTGCCCATAGTTTATAACAACCGATTTCCCCTGAATTTTCTCAATGGTACCAATGCTGCTACTGTCTTTTAGTTTTACACGGTCGCCAATTTTCAGGCTTGCAATTGATTTCTTTATTTCGTTCTCTTTCTTTTCCTCTATTTTCTTTTGTTCCTTTACAATGTTTACTTTATTTTGTTTTAATTCCCGCCGAATTTCTTTCTGAACGATTTTTTCTTTTCTTTTTTCAATGGAGTGAACTTCTGTTTTCTTCGAATTTTCAACCTCTACCCATTTCAGAAAATTGGAGATCAGCTTTTTTTTGTTTTTGAATTTTAAATAGTCCTCCGCCCATTCGTTCATTTTTTTCCCCACATTCAATGCTTTCAGTTCATTGTTGTACAATTGCTGGAAATCGACCAATTTTTCACGAATCTTTTCTTGGGCTGATTCCAATTCTTTGTTTTGTTCTTCAGAAGTCTGCTTTAGCTCTTCGACCTGATTTTTGGTTTTCTGAATTTCGAATTTTTCCTGCTGAAGCTTGAGAATTGTCTTATCCAGGCGGATTTTGTCCTGTTCCACTTTTTTCTTCGCTCTATTGATCAGCCTGAACGGGATTTTGTTTTTCTCTGCGACTTCAAATGTAAATGAACTTCCTGCCTGTCCGATCTCCAGTTTGTAAAGCGGGTTTAAAGTTTTTTCATCAAATAACATACTGGCGTTTATGGCTTCAGATAAATTTTCAGCGGCTATTTTGATATTGGTATAATGTGTGGTAAAAATCCCAAAAGCTTTTCGCTCGTAGAATTCTTCAAAAAAGACCTCAGCCAGTGCTCCACCCAGTTCAGGGTCTGACCCTGTTCCGAATTCATCAACCAATAATAATGTATTTTCATCTACATTCCGAATGAAATGAGACATTTGTTTTAAACGGTAGCTGTAGGTGCTTAACTGGTTTTCAATTGATTGATTATCGCCTATGTCGGTAAATATTTTATTGAAAAATCCGATTTCCGAGTTGGGGTGAACAGGTATCAGAATTCCACTCTGGATCATCAATTGATTCAATCCTATTGTTTTCAGTGTGATGCTCTTTCCGCCGGCATTGGGGCCGGAAATGATAATGATCCGTTGACTTTTGTTCATTCGCAATGTCTGTGGAATGGTACTTAGCTTTTTTTCCGAATTAGACAAAAGCAAAAGTGGGTGATAGGCATCCACCAGATTCAGCGTTTTTTCTTCCTTGATTTGGGGTAATGCTGCATTGAGCTTTAAAGCAAATTGAGCTTTTGCCTGTGTAAGGTCAAGATATTCCAGTAATTCTTCATATTCCTCTAAGAGCGGCTTATGAACAGCAATCATGGCAGTCAGATTTCGAAGAATTCTGATGATTTCCTTTCCTTCTTCCTCCTTTAGCTCTTCCAGTTCACGGTTAGGTTTTTGAAGGCTTTCGGGCTCTATAAAAGAAATGGAGCCTGTCTTGGAGGTTCCCAAAAGACGACCTTTTACCCGTTTCCGAACCGATGATGATACTGCCAAAACCCTTTTATCATTCACAACCGTTTCTTTTATGTCATCCAAGAATGCAAGGTTATGAGTAATAGATTTTTTAAATAATTCGGAAATTCTGGCAGAAATCTGCTTCATCTGCTTGCGGATTTCAAAAAGTGTTGGACTTGCATCGTCTTTTATTTCTCCGTGACGATTGAAAACCGCATCTATTTTCCTGACGATTTCCTTTTCATAAATCACTTTCGAAACCAGTAAACTCAGTTCCGGGAAATATTCTTCGAATTTCGAAATGAATTTGGTTATTTCTTTGATCTGAAGCGAATTGAATTTTATTTGGAAAAACTGCTCAACATTGAGATAATAGTTTTCGATTTTCAGGCGCGGGAGAAAACCTTTCATATAATAAAATCCCGAGAAAGGGATACGATTCCCGCTTTCCAAGCTCGATAAATATTCATTCGTCATTTTCAAATCCCGGATCAGAAGGTCCTGATTGCCATATGGCTTTAAATCCAATATGAATTTAGATGTTCCTTCATTGAAAGCGAACCCAGAGATCTTTTCCAAAATTTTTGGAAACTCCAAATCATGTAAAGTCTGTTCAGATACCTGCATTGATGCAAAATTAATCTATATTTGGGAATTAAGAATTGAAAAAGATGAACGTAAAAATCGAATCTTCCTGGAAAGAAGTTTTGAAGGAAGAATTTCCAAAACCTTATTTTGAGAAGCTGGTAAATTTTGTGAAAGCCGAATATGAAACCCAAACGGTTTACCCTCCCGGAAAGCTTATTTTTTCTGCATTTGATCATACGCCTTTTGAAGAAGTAAAAGTGGTCATTATCGGCCAGGATCCTTATCACGGTCCCGGACAGGCAAACGGACTTTGTTTTTCGGTTTCAGATGGAATTCAAAAGCCCCCCAGTCTTCAAAATATATTCAAGGAATTACATGATGATCTGGGTAAACCTGTTCCAGTCAGCGGGAATCTTGAGCGCTGGGCCGAACAGGGAGTTCTGTTGCTCAATGCTACTTTGACGGTTCGGGCTTCGCAAGCCGGATCGCATCAGAATAAAGGCTGGGAACAGTTTACGGATGCTGCGATTCAGAAACTATCGGATGAAAAAGAAAATCTTGTTTTTATACTTTGGGGTGCTTATGCTCAAAAAAAGGGAAGTATAATCGACACATCCAGACATTATATTATAAAATCCGCGCACCCCTCTCCATTGTCTGCCCACAATGGTTTTTTCGGAAGCAAACCTTTTTCCGGTACCAATGCCTATTTAAAGTCAATCGGAAAAGAAATAATTGACTGGTAATTCTTAGTAGAAGTAATTCCTGCAGACAAAATATAATTATTATTTTTGGCGTACAATAAAGCAAAACAATCATGAAGTCATTTATTCAATACGATTCGAACTCCGATTTTTCCATTTATAATATCCCTTTTGGTGTAGCCGTTTTTGCAGATGATTCGGTGGGATGTGTTACCCGCATCGGACACACGGTAATAGATCTGGCAACACTTTTTGAAAATGGTTATTTTGATCAGTTCGATTTGGATGAAAACATATTCAATGCCTTTACTCTAAATGAATTTATTTCTTTAGGAAAAGAGTATACGGTTCCGATCCGCGAACGTATCCAGCAGCTATTATTGGAGGGATCAGAATTGGCTTCTGACGAAGAAACCCAAAAGGAAGCTTTCCACACCATTGCCAATGTATCTATGCAAATGCCGGTTCATGTACCCAACTATACCGATTTTTACAGTAGCATAGAGCATGCGATCAATGTTGGGAAAATGTTTCGTGATCCTGAAAATGCACTGCTTCCGAACTGGAAACATATTCCGGTAGGATATCATGGCAGGGCTTCATCTATTGTAATTTCAGAAACTCCGATTCATCGGCCGGTAGGGCAATCCAAGCCTAAAGATTCAGATGTACCCGTTTTCGGTCCTTCGCAGCGCCTGGATTTCGAGTTGGAAATGGGGTTTATCACCAATTCATATACGGAATTGGGAGAACGGATTTCGGTTGAAGAAGCTGAAGATCATATTTTCGGAATGGTTTTATTTAATGACTGGAGTGCCAGAGACATACAACAGTGGGAATATGTGCCGCTTGGGCCATTTTTAGCAAAGAATTTCGGATCGTCTGTTTCTCCATGGGTAGTAACCCTGGAAGCCCTGGATCCATTCAGGGTAGAAGGGCCGGTTCAGGACCCGAAAGTATTTTCGTATTTACAGGTCGAAGGAAAAAGGAATTTCGATATCCATTTGCAAACTGTCATCATTCCAGAAGGTGGAGGAGAAAATGTTATATGTACCTCCAATTTTAAATATATGTACTGGAATATGGCGCAACAGCTGGCGCACCATACTGTAAATGGCTGTAATCTTGAAGTAGGAGATATATATGCAAGCGGAACGATCAGCGGGAAGTCAGAAGATTCTTTTGGTTCTATGCTGGAATTAACCTGGGGAGGAAGTAAACCGCTGAAGCTGAAAGACGGCTCGGAACGAAAATTCATCGAAGATAATGATACGGTTGTTATGCGTGGCTGGTGTGAGAAAGACGGGATAAGAGTTGGTTTCGGAGAAGTTTCAGGAAAGATTTTGCCGGCGAGAGATTAACCGAATCAGATAATATAAAAATGCCCGATTTTCAGCGGGCATTTTTCTTTGAATACAATACCTGAATCAGGCCAAAAGCTCGTCCAGGTTTTCCAGCGCCATTGTGAACCCTTCTTTGAATCCCATTGATATAAATCCTTCCAAATCTTCCAATGTGTCATAAGTAATTTTCACATCTACGATCGTAGAACTTTCCAGTTCTTTGAAATCAATGCTCCAGTCAGAAGTCGGCATTTCATTGTTTATAATTCCCTCGCTGTCGCAAAATCCGTCTGAAAACTGAAAGTTATCTTTCGGTGAAACGGAAGTAAAATCTGAAAAGGACCAGTGTTCTTCTCCTTCCGGTCCGCGCATAGCATACAGCCATCGTCCGCCTTGTTTGAAATTCATTTCTTTGGTATCCGTTTTCCAGGGTTTGGGTGCCCACCACTGGTCGAGCAGATCAGCTGTTGTCCAGGCTTGCCAGATATGTTCAAGATCGGCCTTAAATTCACGTTTTACATGAATGGTTTTGTTTTCCTTGTTGACCGTGAAGTCAAATAATAATCCTGGTTTCATAATGATTGTTTTTTAGTTAATACGTTTTATTCATTCATTTGTCCAATTCCGTACTTTATTGCTTCTTCAAGTACATCAATGTTTATGCCTTTCAGCGTTTTGAACCTGATGCAATACCCCGTTACACTTGCTTTACCTATTGTTTTTCCAAAAGTTTGCGCTAAATATTTTTTATCGTCAAGACCCATAATGTATACAGAAATCCCCGTAGTGTTTGCACTTATACCGATTTGATAAAATTCTTTGGTCGTACCGTCCGCATATTTTATGGTTTGAAGTCCGTATCCGATATTAGGATTAGTAACTATTTTGCCTTTATCGTCTTTTCCGTCCAAAAACCACAGTTTACTGTTGGGTAACATTTGTAGTATACGTTGGTGTAAAGTCTGCATTTCAGCGCGTTTTGCTTCAGGTTGACTGTTGATATACGCTTTGATTTGCTCTTCTATATTCATTTTGTTTCTTTATTTAACAAGTCTTCCAGGCTTTTCAATGTTGCGGTAAATCCTTCTTTGAAGCCCATTGCAATCATCTTTTCCATCCTTTCAAGCGATTCGTTGAAAATCGTAACACAAACTGTTGTTGTTCCATGTTGTTCGCTGAAATTCAGATCCCAGTCAGAGCCCGGTAATTCAGGGTTTTCATCTTTGTCTGCAAAGGCATTGGAAAATTTGAAATTGGTTTTTGGACTGATTGAAGAATATTTCTGAACTGCCCAACGTTCTTGCCCTTCTGGACTTACCATCGCATAAAATCTTCGTCCGCCAACTTCAAAATTCATAATTTTTGTTTTTGACGAAAAGGGTTTTGGAGCCCACCATTGGTCAAGGATTTCAGGATTTGTCCACGCATCCCAGACCAAATCAAGGTTTGCGGCGAATTCGCGTGTTATGGTTACGGTGTTGTTTTCTTTATCTACGATAAAGTCGAATAATAAGTTGCTGTTCATTTTTTTGTGTTTTTTAAGTTTAACAATACATTGTCGAGTTGATTGAAACGCGTTTCCCAGATTTTCCGGAATTGTTCTATCCATTGGTCAACTTCTTTCATTTTTTCAATTTTCAACTGGTAATAAATTTCACGGCCTTCCTGTTTCTGGTCGATCAGATCACATTCCTTTAAAACTTTTATGTGCTTTGAAACGGCCTGTCGTGTCATGTCAAATTCTTCTGCTAAAACATTAGGTGTCAGTGCCTGCGCAGCGATCATTACCAAAATTGCCCGGCGGGTAGGGTCTGCAATTGCCTGGAATATATCTCTTTTCATCATAATTAAATTAAAATAGGAAACTAATTAGTTGCAAATATATGAGAAACTATTTGGTTGCACAATAGCTGAATGTTAAATTTTTCTTAGAATTAATCCATCATAGCTATTTTTAGCAGGTAATTCAGATTATTGATTAATTTTAAAACAAAATAATTAAGTATGAATTTGATTGAAGAATTGCAAAAAGACCTAAAGTCGGAATACGAAATCACCAAAAAATTTCTTGAACATTATCCGGAAGATAAAAATGACTGGAAACCTCATCCGAAAAGTATGAGTCTTAAAGTTTTGACTATTCATATTGTCGAGATCTTCGGCTGGCCTGATTTTATGATGAAAACCGATTACCTGGATTTTGCCGAAACACCGTATTTGCAACCGGCAATTCAGGCCCGGAAAGAGTTACAACAAAAACTGGATGAAGATTATGCGAAAGGGGCGGAAGCTCTAAAAAAATTGAAACCTGAAGACCTGGACGGAAGATGGCAGTTGAAAAACGGCGATTATCTAATTGCCGATTGGAACAAATATGAAGCGCTGATGCAGGCATTTAAGCAGATTACGCATCACCGTGCGCAATTAGGCGTATATTACAGGCTGAACGATATTTTTGTTCCCGGGAGCTACGGGCCATCCGCCGATGAGATGGGAGGATAGAACAAAATAGATCGTTTAATCCATAATTTTTTCAATCCTTTTATCGGGTATCAGCCACATGACGGCAACCGCAACATATAAGATCCCGGAAGCCCAGGGTGCGATCCAGCTGAAAGCAATACCTAATAAATAACAAACAGGGGAGATTTTGCCTTTGAAATCGGAGCCAACAGCTTTTTTCAGAAGTGAATTTTCTCCTTGTTCTTTGATGATGAGGCTCTGTAAAATGAAATAAGCAATAGCACACATAAGGAGAACAACCCCATAAAGGGCCATGGGCAGAGCCTCGAAATGATTTTCGCCCATCCATCCTGTTACGAAAGGAATCAGTGAAAGCCAGAACAATAAATGTAAATTTGCCCAAAGTATATTACCCTTTATGTTTTGGACTGCATGTAGCATGTGGTGGTGATTGTTCCAGTAAATGCCGACATATATGAAACTTAAAACATAGCTCAGGAAAACGGGAAACAGCGGCTTTAAATCCTGAATTGTAAATCCATGCGGAACTTTCATTTCCAATACCATAATAGTAATGATGACCGCCATTACACCATCGCTAAAGGCTTCCATTCGAGATTTGTTCATTTAGGTTAGATTTTTTTAGATAGGCCAAATATAGTAAAAATTGAAAGTCTTAAAAATTCAATTAAAAACTGATTTTTGTCATATGGAATGGTTGTTGTATCTTAGAACACATTAACTAAAATCAATTATTATGAGAAGTATTCTTTGGTTAGTAGCCGTAATTTGTATTATTATTTGGTTATTGGGGCTTTTAGGAGTCGGCGGCGGAATGGGATTGGGTAATCTGATTCATGTTCTGCTTGTGATTGCCGTTATTGTCATTTTGTATAACATTATTTCAGGGAGAAAACCGCTGGACTGATTTAAAATTTAAAATTGAATTGCGTTAAACGATTAAAAGTCTAACGCAATTTTTTATCCGATCCGGCTCCAGATAAGCTTTTCTTTGTGGTTTGTTACAAAATGTTTTTTAATAGACTGATTTCGTTCCGAACTCAAGTCAGGATCATTTTTCAAAATTTCTTCTGCAATAAAACGTGCGGATTGAAGCATTTTCTGGTCTTTTGCCAGATTAGCCAGTTTAAAATTCAATATACCACTTTGCTGGGTTCCCATTAAATCTCCCGGGCCTCTAAGCTGCATATCGACTTCTGCAACTTCAAATCCGTCGTTGGTTCGAACCATTGTAGAGATCCTCTGGTAAGCATCATCGGTTAAATTGTCTTTGGTCATTAAGATACAATAACTCTGTTCCGCACCGCGGCCGACTCTTCCGCGAAGCTGGTGCAGCTGTGATAATCCGAACTTTTCCGCACTCTCGATCACCATCACCGAGGCATTCGGAACGTTCACTCCGACCTCAATCACTGTTGTTGCAACCAGGATCTGTGTCTGTCCTTTCACGAAACGCTGCATTTCAAAATCTTTATCGGCCGGTTTCATTTTTCCGTGAACGATGCTTACTGCGTAATGGGGCAGGGGAAAGGCGCGGGAAATGCTTTCAAATCCATCCATTAAATCTTTGTAATCCAGTTTTTCTGACTCTTCGATAAGCGGATAAACGATATAGATTTGTCTTCTTTTTTGGATTTCATCTTTTAAAAATCTGAAAAGTGCCAGTCGGTCTTTATCTTTTTTGTGAATGGTTTTCACGGGTTTCCGCCCCGGAGGAAGTTCGTCAATCACCGAAATATCAAGATCACCGTATAGACTCATTGCCAGTGTTCTCGGAATAGGCGTCGCAGTCATTACAAGAACGTGCGGTGGTAATTGGTTTTTCTTGAGAAATTGCGCCCGTTGCGCCACGCCAAATCTATGCTGTTCATCAATAATGGTCAATCCTAAGTTCTTGAAAACCACATTTTCTTCCAGTAAAGCATGTGTTCCGACCAATATATGCAGTTCACCCGAACTTAATCTTTCCAACAATTCCCTGCGTTCTTTGGCTTTGGTTGAGCCCGTGAGGATTCCGGTTTCGATATTCATTTCAGATAGATATTCTTTTATAGCCTGATAATGCTGCTGAGCAAGGATTTCGGTTGGAGCCATAAAAGCGGCCTGATAACCATTGTCAATTGCAATCAAAGCCGAAAGCAAAGCGACCATTGTTTTTCCGCTTCCCACATCGCCTTGAAGCAATCGGTTCATTTGAACCGGTTTGGCCAGGTCAGTGCGGATTTTTTTGATTACGCGTTTTTGTGCGCTGGTTAATTCAAAAGGTAAATGATTGTTATAGAATTCGTTAAAATGATTTCCTATTGTTTCGAATTCATAACTTTTAAATTTATGCCGATGATTCAGTTTTTTGATTAGCAGACCCAATTGGAGAAAGAAAAATTCTTCAAATTTCAAACGGTTTTCGGCTTTTTTCAATTCTTCCGGATTTTTTGGAAAATGAATCTGCTTAAAGGAATTCAGCCGGGCCGGAAATTTGAACTTATGGATGATCTCTTCCGACAGATTTTCATCCAAATGCTGAATTTCTGACAAAAGCTGTACCTGTAATTTCTGCATTACGCGGTTGGTAATTCCTTTTTTCTGTAATTTTTCTGTACTCGGATAAACCGGATACAAGCCTTGCGGTGATGATCTATGATTTTCCAACGTTTCCAGTTCAGGGTGAACGATATTGATTTTACGGTTAAATTCATTGGGTTTTCCGTAAACGACGATGGGTTTGTCAGTTAAACTGACGATGGTCTCTTTCAGCCATTTGGTATAACGGAACCAAATGAGCTCCAATTCTCCTGTTTCATCTGCAAAGCTTGCGACCAAACGTTTCCCCTTGCTTTGCCCGATCTCCTGTACTTTTGTGATTTTTCCGCTAATTTGTATTTCTGCCAAGGTTGGAATTATTTCCTTGACCTTGTAGTATTTGGAACGGTCCACGTGCCGAAAAGGAAAATAGTTCAGCAAATCTTCATAACGGAAGATACCCAGTTCAGACTGAAGCGTTTTGGCCCGTTCGGGGCCAACGCCTTTCAGGTATTCAATCGGGGTTCTGAGTAAATCAACGGACATTCCGCTAAGTTAACCGGAATTTTTATTTCTGGAAAATGTTCAATTCTTATTTCGTGTTCAACGCCCAAATCAGCGCTTTTTCCTTTGTTGAGCGAAAGATAGTGTTGTGTTTTTCTTTGGGTTCGTCTGAATATTTCCATGTCAATGTTTTAGACATATTAACTTCTAACTTTTTAGAGAGCTGCCGGGTGTATTTATGAATATCTTTCGCATCGGACCCCGCAAACCAATAGCGTTTGGGTTCAGCTGGGAATTTTGCCAGGTTTTCTTTTGCGGTTTTGATCAAATTATGATCATTCCACCAAAGCGAAGGATCAAAGGCAATGTAAAAATCAAACATTTCCGGATGCAACAGAAAAGTTTCGGTAACAAATAGCCCGGCAAGAGACTCGCCTATGATTCCTTTTTCAGAAGTGGTGCGATAGCGGTTATTAATTTCAGGAATCAGCTCATTTTGAATAAATGCCCTGAATTCGGAAGAACCACCTACAACCGGTGCAATCTCCTTGTCTTTTTCGACTTGTGTCGGTGGTGGTGTAAGGTCTTTTCGCCGTTGTGTATTTTCAATCCCTACAAGAATGACGGGCGGGATCTTTTTCGTTTTTATTAATTCAGAAAGTGTATTGGCAATATGCGGAAAATCTTCCTGAACTCCGCCATCGGGCATATATAAAACCGGGTAAGAGAGACCGCTGGTTTCATAATCTTCCGGTAACCAGACATTCATCGTCCGGACTTCACCGACTTCTTTTGAATCAATGGTGAATGTTTCATGAGCCGGAACCGGGTCGGATGTCTGGGCTGTGCTTTGACAATTTCCTAAAATAAGGGTAATTATCAGATAAATGAATACTTTCTTCATATTAAGCGGAAAGATAAAAAGTAAATTTCTTTTATTCTACTTTTATAGGACAATTGAATTTAACTGTGTGTTATGAAAATACAGCAGGATCGTCTTCCGGCTGGCCTTTTCTGCCTTTATACGGGCGAATGATTAAACGTACACTTTTATTATACTGGAAATACTGGATGACCCAGTTCATTAAAGCAACAACCTTGTTGCGGAAACCGACCAGTGAAACCAAATGCACAAACATCCACACAAACCAGGCGAACCATCCGGCGAATTTCCATCCTGGTAAATCCACAACCGCTTTATCGCGGCCAATAGTAGCCATGGAGCCTTTGTCTTTATAGCGGAAAGGTTTTAATTCTTTCTTGGATTTGATATTTTCAAAATTTTCAGCCAATAACTTTCCCTGCTGGATCGCTACCTGCGCTACCATAGGATCTCCTTGCGGATTCTCATCAGTGATCATCAGTGCTACATCGCCAATGGCAAAAATGTTTTCAAACCCTTTAATCTGATTGAACTCGTTCACAACATAGCGCCCTCCTGCAATTACTCCTTCTCCTTCAATTCCGGGAATCAGGGTTCCTTTTACACCCGCAGCCCAAATCAGAGTGGTTGCCTCAAAAGGACGTTTATCGGTTGTAATTATCTTCCCGTCATAATCCTTTACCAGCATATCGAACCAAACCTGAACGCCCAGTTCTTCCAAATATTTCAATGCTTTTTCAGAAGCATTTTCGGACATTGTAGGCAAAAGCCTTTCTGCTCCTTGGATCAGGTGAACATTCATTCGTCTGATATCCAGATCAGGATAATCGTGCGGCAGAATGTGCTTTTTCAATTCACCCATTGCGCCTGCCAATTCCACGCCGGTCGGTCCGCCGCCTACTATCACGTAATTCATCAGGCGGTACCGCTCATCCAGATCATTGGTTAACAATGCTTTTTCAAGATTTTGCAAAATCAGGCTTCTCAGATCCAACGCTTCCGGAATGGATTTCATAGGCATTGCATTTTTTTCAATGTTTTGATTTCCATAATAGTTGGTATCCGAACCGGTTGCCATTACCAGATAATCATAATGAATATCGCCGATATCGGAATAAATTCTTTGCTGTCCTGTATCGATTCGTTCGACATTTGCAATTCTGAAAAAGAAATTTTCTTTCTTGGCAAAAATCTGACGGATGGCGTGTGCAATGGAATCCGGCTCCAGCCCGGCAGTCGCAACCTGATACAATAAAGGCTGAAAAGCATGGTAATTATGCTTATCCAGTAATACTACCTGAAAGTCTTTGGTAGAAAGTTTTTTAGCAAGCCGAAGGCCTCCAAATCCACCACCTACTACGACAATTCGTTTTAAATTTATATCTGGAATATTCATTTATTTTGTTTTATAAACTCTTGTTAGATCCAATAGCTTGACAGGATTCATCGTAAACCCTTTAATGTTCTTACGCAGGAAAATGCTCGTTTGGTCATAAAATAAAGGTACGATTGGTGCCGATCTCATCATCAGACTGTCCATTTCCCTGTATATTTTTTCACGTTTCTTTTCATCGCTAACTTTAAAAGACTGGGTATATAATTCGTCGAATTTTTCATTTTTATAATGCGAATAGTTCGGTCCTTCCGGTGCGAAATTTTTGCTGTAATAAAGTGACAGGAAATTTTCGGCATCGGGGTAATCGGCTCCCCAATTTGCCCTGAAAAACTGAAATTTCCCCGTAGCCTTTCCATCGCGCATCGTCGGGCCCGGTACTACGTTTATTTCAATATTCAGGCCAACTTTGGCCAATTGCGCCTGAATGTATTCACAAACATCTGCATATTCCTGAACAGTTGTCAGCTGGATTTTTGGCAGGTTTCCTTTTTCGGATTGATAAGCTTTGATTATCTCTCTCGCTTTCTGCGGCTGATAAGTATAGCCGGCATTTTCATTAAATCCCGGAAGCCCTTTTGGGATGAATCCGCCTTCGGCTGCCGTAGCGACTCCGTTCATCATGTATTTGACCATTTTGGGCTTATCGATTCCGTAATTAATGGCTTGCCGCAATTTTTCATCAACCGGATTTCCGTCATCCAGATAAAAACAGAGGTAAACGGTACTCAGATAATTGTATTTGTGAAGGTCAATGATGTCGTTGTATTTCGGATTTAATTCTCCCAAAGGAGTTAAAATTTCATTTTTATACGAGGGATCAAGGTCTGCCATTATATCTATATTTCCCTGGATCAGCTGTAAGAATTCACTGTGCTTTTCAGGTAAGAAAGTCATGGAAACCGCTTCCAGATAGGGAAGTGAGTTTCCTTTCTCGTCCTTTTCAAAATATAGGAGATTCTTTCGAAGAACCAGTTTAACATTGTCTTCCCATAACTGGTACTGAAAAGGGCCGGTTCCAATCGGATGTTTCCGAAATTCTTCCTGCCCGTTTTGAAACATTTCTTTCGGGACGACCGAACAATATTTCATACTCAGCAAGCCCAGAAAAGGAGGGAAGGATTCTTTCAGTTGAATTTGAAATACTGAATCGTTTAAAGCTTTAAAATTGGAAACATTATTCAAAACCCAATTTCCTGCGCCACCCACAGCCGGATCGGTTAATCGGTTAAAACTGTATTCGAAATCCGAAGCTTTTACAATCCGTGTGGAATCTTTACCAAAAACCGGATGTTTATGAAAATAAACGTCATTTCGAAGCGTGAATTCGTAAGTTTTGCCATCTTCTGAAATTTCCCAGCTTTTGGCAATATCGGGAATAACCTGCAAACTGTCATTGAGCTTCACCAGACTGTTGTACATCAGATTACAAACCCAGTTATTTGCCTGTGTCCGGGCAAAAGTAGGGTCGAGTGAAGAAATATTGTCGTAGCGGTTGAGGCGAAATATTTTAGAATTGTCGATTTCTTGTTTTCCGGTGCATCCGAAAAGAACGAGAATGATTACAGAAATATAACTTATTAAGCGTAAGAAATTCATTCAAAAATATAAGAATGCAAGATACTCATTAAAATTTGCCGTAGAAAGAACTTATGTCAAAGTAATAACTAATTTCTTCGTCATTTGCTTTCTTCAATGTCAATACATCGTGCGGTTTATTTTTATGTTCAATTAAAGATTGTGAAACCATTTTACAGTCCATACAATTTTTGCGGACAAATTCATATTCTTCCCCTACACTTCTAACTTTTATAGCAGATTCGATAGATAATCCATCCTTTTTAGATTTCTTTTTTTTCGACTTTTTATCTTTGATTTTGTGGTCTATGAATTCATATGAATCAGTATTAATATCCATTACCATTACAGAGGATTTGAATTTTACTTTCTTTTTACTTAAAACCTCATACTCATAAATATCTGTCATTTCTGAGTATTCATGGTATTCGTGAAATTTTCCATCTTCAATCCACCATGTTCCGGTTTCGTTACTGGAAACATCTTTTCCGTCAAGATAGGCAGTAAAATCTAACTCAAATGTACCGTCTGCATTTCTGACCATTGTCCATTTTTTTGACAGGCCATCCATTTGTTCGTTTTTTTCAGAACCTTCCCATGTTCCCACCAATCGTTCATCGATTTGTTTACCATTTGCAGCTTCAATCATTTGGGCAGATGAAGGAATGGCTAAGGCGAGTAAGAAAAATAGATTGGTTAAAATAAAGTTTTTCATTTTTTTAAATTTAGTTAAATATATATATTGATAAAAGTGCAATTCCTGCCGGAACCAACTGGACAATGAATATCTTTTTACTGGCGGTAATTCCACCATATAACCCGGCAATTACAACACAAGATAAAAAGAAAAGTGCAACATTTTTCTGCCATTCGGGGTTTTCAATCAGCAAAGACCAGACTAAACCTGCTGCCAGAAATAAATTGTATAAACCCTGATTGGCAGCTAAGCTCTTGGTGTGTGAAAAAACTTCGGCAGGCATTTTCTTCCCGAACGCTTTTTTACCAATGGTGTTCCAGGCAAACATTTCAAAATAAAAAATGTAAAGATGAATGGCAATTACGATTCCGATAAAAATTTGGGCTAAAACGTCCATGACTTAGAATTTACCCTTCAAAAATAGGAATTAATTGTAAGATTTTTGAGGTTCTTCATAACTTCGCGTTATGCAAAAGGAACTTGACGTTATTATAATCGGTGCCGGACCCATCGGGATGGCGTGCGCTATTGAAGCAAAACGAAAAAATCTTAACTATTTGGTGATCGAAAAAGGTACCCTGGTCAACAGTTTGTATAATTATCCGCTGTACATGACATTTTTTTCCACTTCTGAGCGGTTGGAAATAGGAGGTGTGCCTTTTACGAGTATTTCTTTCAAGCCTGGAAGACAGGATGTGTTGGAATATTATCGGAGAATTCAGCAATATTTTGGTCTGAATATTCACTTGTATGAGGAAGTTTCAAGTATTAAATTAAAAAATGAATTAAAAATTGTAAAAACTAATAAATCAGAATATTATACTAAAAATATAATTATTTCAATCGGCTTTTATGACATTCCGGTTTACCTGAATATTCCGGGAGAAGGTTTGCCTAAAGTTGCACATTATTACAAAGAAGCGCATCCGTACGCAGATCAAAAAGTTGTCGTTGTAGGTGCAAATAATTCTTCGGTCGATGCAGCCTTGGAATGCTGGCGAAAAGGAGCTGATGTAACAATGGTCATCAGAAAGGGAGAAATTCACGAGCGTGTGAAATATTGGGTAAAACCTGATATTGAAAATAGGATTGCAGAAGGAAGTATCAAGGCGTATTTTTATTCGAATTTAACTTCGATTCACGAGAAAACGGTTAGAATTCGAACACCTGAAGGAGAAATTGAAATTGAAAATGATTTTGTTTTGGCTTTAACCGGTTATCGTCCCAATTTTGAATTTCTGCAGGCCTGCGGCATTGAATTGTCCGACGACGGACTTTTTATCCCGAATTACAATTCTGCAACCATGGAAACCAATGTTCCGGGAATTTATTTGGCAGGCGTGGTCTGCGGCGGGATGGAAACACATAAATGGTTCATTGAGAATTCACGAGCACACGCAGAGATGATTGTGAATGATATTTTTTCTAAAGAAAGTATATAGGGAATGGAAAACAAAAAACCTTGTCGAGATTAACAAACGTCCTGACAAGGTTTAAAATAAATTTTGAGGCTTATTTAATCAATCCAATTTCCCGCAAACGCTGCGTCAGAAATTCTCCGGCTGTGATATCTTCAAACTGTTTCGGGTTTTCCTCATCCACGCAATTTTCCAGCACATCCAATTTCATTTCGCTAATGGGATGCATGAAAAATGGGATCGAGAAACGGGGTTTCCCCCATTCTTCCCGCGGCGGATTGACAACCTGATGTATAGTAGATTTCAGCTTGTTGTTGGTATGGCGTGAAAGCATATCGCCTACATTGATGACCAGCTCATCGGGTTCGGCAATAGCGTCTACCCAAACACCATCCTTGCGTAAAACCTGTAATCCGCCGGCTGATGCACCCATCAATAATGTAATCAGGTTGATATCGCCGTGTGCTCCCGCCCGAACTGCACCTTTAGGCTCTTCTTTAATGGGTGGATAATGGATTGCCCGCAAAATGGAGTTTCCGTTTATTACCTTATCGTCAAAATAAAATTCGTCCAGGCCGAGATAGAGAGCCAATGCACGAAGCACATAGATCCCTGTTTTTTCCAGTTGCCGGTAAGCTTCTTTTCCCGCATCATTAAATCCTTCAACTTCAGAAACTTCTATGTTTTCGGGATAATCAAACTTGTCCCTGTCTGCTTCGGAAACATATTGCCCGAAATGCCAGAATTCTTTCAGATCGCCTTCCGGTTTATCTTTGGCATGCTCTTTTCCAAAAGAAGTATAGCCACGTTGCCCGCCGATTCCCGCTATTTCATAGCTTTCTTTGGTTTCGACCGGAAGTGCGAAAAAGTCCTTCACGCTTTGGTATAATTTATCCACCAATTCATCCGAAAGAAAATGTCCCTTCAGTGCCACGAAACCGATATCTTCATATGCTTTTCCTATTTCGTTTACGAACTTTTGTTTTCTTGCTGGGTCGTTTGAAATGAAATCATTCAAATCAACCGATGGAATTCCATTCTGTTTCATCACTTTTCAATTTAATTCAGGATTTAAAAATACTGCTTTTCAAAATAAAAACCGGAAATTCAGTATTAAAATCTGTAAATTATCAGCTAAAAGGATTTTTTCCAACTGAACTAATTTGTTATTTTTGTGAACTTTAGAAATTAAGGAATTAAAATTTATTTTATATAATGGAAAAAATTAAAGTAGTAAACCCTGTTGTGGATCTGGACGGAGACGAAATGACACGCATCATCTGGCAATTCATTAAAGATAAATTGATTTTGCCTTATCTGGATATTGACATTAAATATTACGATTTAGGGATGGAAAATCGTGACGCAACCAATGATCAGGTAACCATCGATGCAGCAGAAGCCATCAAAAAATACAATGTCGGGATCAAATGCGCAACCATCACGCCCGATGAGGCAAGGGTAGAGGAGTTCGGATTGAAAAAAATGTGGAAATCACCCAACGGAACCATCCGGAACATTGTCGGTGGAACGGTTTTCCGTGAACCTATCATCATGAAAAATGTTCCCCGTTATGTTCAGGGATGGACACAGCCCATTGTAATTGGACGCCACGCTTTTGGTGATCAGTATAAAGCGACCGACACCGTTATCAAAGGAAAAGGGAAATTTACGATGACTTTTGTTCCGGAAGACGGAGGGGAGGAACAAACTTGGGAGGTATATGATTTCAAGGGTAATGGTGTCGCCATGGCGATGTACAATACGGACGAATCTATCTACGGATTTGCGCATTCATCTTTTCAAATGGCTCTGACCAAAAAATGGCCATTGTATCTTTCTACGAAGAATACTATTTTGAAAGCTTATGACGGGCGTTTCAAAGATATTTTTCAGGAAGTTTATGAACAGCATTATAAAGAAAAATTCACCGAATTAGGTATCACTTACGAACATCGTTTGATAGATGATATGGTGGCTTCGGCTATGAAATGGAATGGAGGATTTGTCTGGGCCTGTAAAAATTATGACGGAGATGTTCAGTCCGATACGGTGGCGCAGGGATTCGGCTCTTTGGGATTGATGACTTCTGTTTTGGTTACACCCGACGGAAAGACAGTTGAGGCGGAAGCTGCACACGGAACGGTAACCCGTCATTATCGCCAGCACCAACAGGGAAAAGAAACTTCTACTAACCCGATCGCATCTATTTTTGCATGGACGAGAGGACTGGCACACAGAGGTAAGTTAGATAATAATCAGGCTTTAATTGATTTCGCTCATAAACTTGAAGAAGTTTGTATAGAAACGGTTGAAGGCGGAAAGATGACCAAAGACCTGGCAATGCTGGTTTACGGTGATAAAATGACTTCAGAAGATTATTTGAACACACAGGAATTTTTAAATGCTTTGGATGAAGGCTTGAAAACGAAGCTAAGATAAAGTTGATAGTAATTATATTAAACAGCTCTCAATATTCTGAGAGCTGTTTTTTCTTTTATAAATTTTAATTGTATTGACATTATTTTTGAATTAATAAAAAAATACCAAGATTTAGGTATGTTCTGGTAAATCTTTATAGCTGTATATTTGTAACTGTAAAAGCAAATAGCTTTTCATAGGTTTAGGTTGGTTAAGGTAAATACCCTCGTTTGAACAGACGAGGGTATTTCTTTTAAAATAATAATTTACTTTGATTTGGCCTTACCTATGTGGACCCCTAAAAAAGAACTATAGGTTTTGATTAGGGGTTTCTATTAATTAAATTTCAAATTCTGGTAAAGAAACTCAGCCTCATTTCTGGTTAAAATAAAAAACCCACCTCAAGGTGGGTTTCGCTTTTCAAGGGATAGATGGGGTCAAGAAAAGTTGACTTATTGAATTAAGTTTAACTCAATTTACGGTAAAGTTACAAATTCCTGAAACACTTTTACATCTTTTACCTCAAATTCTTGTGTTTGGGGATTTTGTTCTCCTAATAATATGTACGGATAGTATTTTCCTGCTGCCGGAGGGGTTTCCACGGCAACTTGCGTAACATAAGACTGGTCAACCTTTTTTGCTCCTGCCTCAAGAGGGTTTAAGTCGATAGAAGAGTAAACGGTCCCGATTAGTTCAGGATTTTTCACATCGAATGGTTTTTCTGCAAAGTACACCATCAATCTTAGTTTGTTTGAGGGGCTTTGAGCTTTGTTATTCAAGGTACCACCGGTAATTATCAGTTCTTTTTTGCCAAGATTCAAATCAACTTTCCAAGTCCCGTCAAAACCAACAGTTCTTGCAAAGCCTGAATTTTCAGCTATAGATGTTACTGAATAAACAGTCGCCGTATCTTTTACAACAATTTCTTTTCCTTGTTCCAAAGCTAATTCAGCTTCTGATTTTTCGTGAGCAACTTCTTTTTCCTCAATCGCCGTTGCAGCATTTTCTTTTGCTACTTCTTTTTCTGTTAGCGGCTTTTCATTTTGCTGTGCGTTCATGAAAAAAGGTAATACAACAAACGCAGCTAAAATTAATCGTTTCATAATCTTATATTTTTAATTTTTCATTACGCCCGTTCAAAAAACAATTACTATTCCAAGAAATCCCAATAAAATGTTAAATCATATTTTACCTTAATTTTCTTAAAGAAAAAAAGAGGCATTGACGGAAATAGTTAGATTTGCAGAGCAATGGGGAAAGTTAAGATCAAGAAGCCTTATGATTCGATTATAATTTTTGCTTCTACAATTATTGTAGTTCGCTTGATTGGTTGGTTTAAAGTGTTTTCCGATAAAGTATTTCCCTCGCTGAATCAGTTTTTTGCTAAAATTCTTTATTCGTTTTTCTCTTGCTTTAGTTTCTCTGCCGGAGATGTTTTTTATACATTATTTGTATTGGCAGGGCTCATTTTTTTTATTCATATAGCAAGGCTGATTATTTCAAAAAATAAAATCCGGCTAATGAAAAGAATTTCATTTTTGTTTTATTTTCTGACTATCATCTACCTGGTCTTTCATTTATTATGGGGATTTAATTATTATAAAACACCTTTAAAAGAAAGTTATAATACAGAAGATATTCATCTGGATGAGCTGAAGGATTTAGCCGGATTTTATCTTAAAAAATCAATAGATGACAGAAGCAGGGTCAAAGAAAATGCGAATGGGGTCTTTGAATTTGAATTAACCCAAAAACAAATTGACTCCTTGATTATGGAGTCTTCACAAAAGCTGCGTAAAAATTATAAAGAATTAAAATTTACCAATAATATGCCGCCTAACATTAAAGTATCTCAGTACAGCATTATGTTTAGTTATTTAGGCGTTTTAGGCTATTATAATCCGTTTACAAATGAAGGACAATACAATGACAAAATGCCGCATACCAAGATGTTATTTACCCAAATGCATGAAACAGCTCATCAATGGGGATTCGCGCCTGAAAATGAAGCAAATTTCATAGGCTTTCTTATAGGTTCCGGGAGCGATTGTGCAGATTTTCAGTATGTGAGTCATTATATGGCTTTACGTCAAATCTTAAACAGAATCGTTTGGGAAGATCCTAAATTTGTTGAACTGCTTATGAAAAAATATTCATCCGGCATGAAGCGTGACCGCACTTATGAAATTCAGGTCCAGCTGAAATACCATCATTCTGCAGATGACGCCTTTTCCATGTTAAATGAAGCATACCTTCGCCTGAACAACCAGGACGGACTGGAATCTTATGGCAAATTTGTTGAGCTGCTGGTGGGGTATAACAGAAAATATTAAATTAATAAGGAGTGATTGGGTTGTCAAAAGCCCTGTAACTCTTTAAGTGGGTTTTTCCATCATTGCCAATTTCTGAAACCATCATTAAAATATACTGAGGCCCCTTAAAAGGAATGGCTTTTAAATTCGTTCTGATTGTGGTATCCACAAAAGTACTTCCTGCCTTTATAGGAGAGTCAAAGGGAACTGACGCGATCAGCAAGCCATCAAAATTTTCCGAAAGAACAGATTGTTTTTCTTTTGTCAGAAATACATCAATTTTAAGATGGCTTATGTCCCGGAATGAATTATTGCTTATACTCCCCCCGATCAATGAAACCATAAAATTTTTGAAGTCCATTTCTATTTTCCATTCACCATCCAGCACAATGCTATTGTCATTTTCCAGAATCATTTTTACATCTTCATTAGGATTGGTGACCCCACTCATATTTGTGGCATTATCTGTATTTTCTTCTGTACTATCTTTTACATTCTCAGATTTTATGTCAGGTGATATGTTTGATGTCGTTACAGTTGCAGTTTGTTCTTCTATTTCCTCTTTTTCGTTACTTTCACCCTGTAGAATCAACACCTTGTCATTTTGTGTGCTGATTTGGTATCTGAGCTGATGAATATCTTTAATTATTCCTGATTGTGTAAGTATAAGAACAGGAAAATACCTCCCGTCAGGAGGCAGGTTTTGATCTGCAAATTGAATGGAAACGCCTGCAATGGAAGAATTGGCATTTATTCCTTTAAATGAAAAGGAAGAAATAGGATAGCCCTGAATTTCCCCTGAATATAAATCTGGTATTGTGGGACAGAAATAAAGCTCAAGAGTCATCCGTTCGGAGTTTTTTGAAGATTGATTTGAAATACGACCGTTTTTGATGGAAACAATTTGTTTTTCGATTTCCAGCTGCCAGTTTTTGGACAGCTTTAACTGGCTGTCTTTTAATTCTGCCGGATTAAATATTATGCTTTCAAGGTCTTGTGCGAATGACAGGCCGGATATTACCAGTAAGGTAATACTTAAAATGAAATTTTTCATAGGAATTGGGGTTAATAGGTTAATTTTTTATAATTATTTCATTGATTATTCAAATTGATTAAACACATTTTCTAAAATGCTGATGGCTTCAAAAAGCTCATCTTCGGTCATCACCAAAGGAGGTGCAAAACGGATGATGTTTCCATGTGTGGGTTTTGCCAAAAGCCCGTTTTCCATCAGTTTTACACATAGATCCCAAGCGGTAGAGCTTTCAGGCGTGTCATTAATCAGGATAGCATTCAGCAGTCCTTTTCCCCTTACAGCTTTTAGGAAATCAAATTTATCTATAAGTTTCTGAACTTCCGCCCGGAATTTTTTTCCGAGCTTTTCCGCATTTTCAGCCAGCTTTTCATCAGCCACAACCTGCAAAGCTTCCATTGCTACCGCACATGCCAATGGATTTCCGCCATAAGTTGAACCATGTTGTCCCGGTTTGATAACATTCATAATTTCATCATTAGCCAAAACCGCTGAAACCGGGTATACCCCTCCTGAAAGAGCCTTACCTAAAATCAGTAGATCGGGTTTTATGTTTTCATGGTCAACGGCCAGCATCCTCCCGGTTCTTGCGATTCCGGTCTGGATTTCATCTGCTATAAAAAGGATATTATTTTCTTTACAAATCTTATAACATTCTGAAAGATATCCTTCATCCGGTACATTTACACCGGCTTCTCCCTGAATAGGCTCTACCAAAAATCCACAAATAGTAGATTTGTCTTTTTCAACTACTGATTTCAGTTCTTCTGCATTATTATATTCAATAGAGATAAATCCGGTTGTGTAAGGGTTGAAGTTGTTTCTTGCATCGGGATCGTTGGAAAATGAAATAATAGTAGTCGTCCTTCCGTGAAAATTCCCGTTACATACAATAATTTTTGCCTCGCCTGTCGGAATTCCTTTCTTTTCATATCCCCATTTCCGGGCTATCTTTATTGCGGTTTCAACAGCTTCCGCACCGGTATTCATGGGCAGAACCTTATCGAAACCGAATAATTTTGTCAAAAACTCTTCATATTTACCCAATTCTGAATTATAAAAAGCACGGGAAGTCAGCGTGAGCTTTTCTGCCTGGTTTTTTAAAGCGTTTAGAATCCTGGGGTGGCTATGACCTTGGTTAACTGCTGAATAAGCAGACAGGAAATCAAAATATTTTTTGCCCTCCACGTCCCATACAAATACACCTTCGCCACGCTCCAGAACTACTGGCAACGGATGATAATTGTGGGCTCCGTATTTTTCTTCTAATTGAATTAATTCTTTTGAATTCAAAACTTCAGGCATCTTTCCTTTTTTGGCAAATTTAGTTAATTATCTATGCTTTTACAATTCTTTGTGTTCCACGAGTATTGATTTTCCGAAAAATTGTTTGGCAAGCTTTGCAAAATTTACGGTATAATCAGAGAGGTAAAAATGATATTCGGGATTTTCATTGTTGCTTAACAAATTCCTTTGGGATAATTCATGAATTAAATGATTTACAACAATAAGAGGCGAATTGATCACCCTTACTTTACCTTGTAGCACTAAATTGATTTCCTTTTCGATCAACGGATAATGTGTACAGCCCAGAATGATGGTGTCGATATCTTCGAATCTCTTGTTGGAAAGATAAGATTCTATTGCATTTCGTGAAACCTGTGTATTGAAGAAACCTTCTTCTATGATCGGAACAAGCAGAGGGGTAGGCAGCTCCACTACTTTTATATGCCGGTTCAGCTTTTTAATGCTGTTTTTATATGCACCCGAATTTACGGTAGCTTTCGTTGCAATCACCCCAATCTTCTGGTTCAGCTCATATGCAACTTTTTTGGCAACAGGTGAAATAACATCTATCACCGGAATTTCTCCGGCAGTTCTTTTTATAGCTTCAATCGAATTTGAAGTAGCGGAGTTACATGCTACAACAATGGCTTTACAATCTTGTTTGAGTAAAAATTTAGTAATTTTTACCGAAAAACGTGTGATGGCCTCCTGTGATTTCTCGCCATACGGAAGATGCTTGGTATCGCCAAAATAGATAATGCTTTCGTGTGGTAGCAGACGTTTGATTTCACGGGCTACGGTAAGTCCGCCTACGCCGGAATCAAAAACGCCAATCGGCCTGTTATCATTCATTTAGCAAATGTATTTAAAAAGTATAATTGTACAATGTAGTAAGTAGAATGTATTTTCAGGATTTATCTAAAGTTCGCTATCCCGGGCCTGTCGAAAGATAAAATTTTATATTTAAAGTTACACTCTGAATAAATCCGCCGCAATTCCGTCTGCCAGAAACTTTCCTTTTTTGGTCAAAAGCATTCTTTTGTTTTCAATTTTAATTAAATTTTCTGAGATAAATTTTTGAGCATTGCGCATTAAATCCTCGTAGAACAGGTTTGAAAATTGCGTTTGTATTTGATTTAAATCAATTCCGTAAATGGTTCTTAATTGAATCATTACCAATTCATTGAATTTGTCGTTTTCACTTAAAACCTCTGTTTCAGTCGAGATTGTATTTTTATTTAATTGTCTGATGTAAACAGAATTATTGGCAACATTCCAGCTTCGGTTTTTTCCGTCAAAAGAATGCGCCGACGGCCCGACCCCCAAATAGGGCTTTCCTTTCCAGTAATTACTGTTGTGCTTTGAGAAAAATCCGTCTTTACCAAAATTTGAAATCTCATACTGGATGAAATTATTTACAGATAAAGTTTCGCACAGCATTTTGAAATGACGTTCCTGTTTTTCTTCATCGACATTATCCAGCTTTCTGTTTTTGATTTGAAAATCCAAAGCGGTTTTAGGTTCTACTGTCAAAGCATAAGAAGAAATATGCGGAACATTTAATTCCAAAGCTGTTTCGAGATTTTTCTGCCACATTTCATCAGAAGTAGTTTGTCCACCATAAATTAAATCAATTGTGATATTTTCAAACCCGAAATCTTGTGCCGTCTTCACGGAATTTATTGCTTCATTGGAATTATGTGCACGATTCATCAGTTGTAAATCTTCATCAAAAAAAGATTGGATACCAATGCTTAACCGGTTGATGGGAGCTGACCTTAATTCTTTGAGTTTCTCTTTGCCCAAATCATCGGGATTGGCTTCCAGCGTAATTTCCAAAAGAGCTTCCGAATTGTAATTTTTGTAAATCGTTTCAAAAATTAAATTCAGTTCATTTAAATTAAGCAGGGAAGGAGTGCCGCCACCCAGATAAATTGTCTCTACAGGCTCTGTAATTTCATTTTTTCTCAGAACTAATTCTTTCGAAATCATTTCAACCAGATCAGATTTATATTTCAAATGGGTTGAAAAATGAAAGTCGCAATAAGTGCAACGCTGTTTACAAAAAGGAATGTGAATGTAAATTCCTGCCATAGGACAAATGTAAATACTTTTAAAAGAGCTTTTGGAAAAAACGCTGTATGTTTGTAACGAAACAAACAAGTTACAATACAAATTATCATTAAAAATTAATATCTAAAATGAAAAAAATTATTGTTCTGATCACGAGCATAACCTTTTTTCTTTCTCCTTTGACAAAGGTAAAAGCAGATGAGGGAATGTGGTTTTTGATGTTTTTAGGAAAAAACATTGATGAGATGCACAAAATGGGGTTGAAATTGTCTGCAGAAGATATTTACTCTATAAATAACAGCAGCCTTAAAGATGCGGTTGTTCAGTTTGGCGGAGGATGTACGGCTGAAATTGTTTCTTCAACCGGTTTGGTTTTGACCAATCACCATTGTGGTTATGATGCGATTGCCGAACTTTCTACACCCGAGCACGACTACCTGACAAATGGTTTCTGGGCTTCTGATAAAAGTAAAGAATTGAAGCCTCAAAGCCTTTCAGTCCGTTTTTTTGTAAGGATGGATGATGTGACCAAAAGAATTTTGGGGAAAGTGAATGATTCGATGACGGAAGATGAAAGAATGGCCGCCATCAACCAGGAAATTGCTAAGATTGAACAGGAAAATAATGAAGGTGGAAAATATACCGTTTCGGTTCGCTCGTTCTTTGAGGGGAATGAATATTATTATTTCGTTTACCAGGATTTTAACGATGTGAGATTGGTTGGAACGCCTCCGGCAAACATCGGTAAATTCGGAGGTGATACGGATAACTGGGAATGGCCGCGCCACACAGGGGATTTTTCCATGTTCCGCGTTTACACAGACAAAAATGGAAATCCTGCGGAATATTCACCGGACAATATTCCCATGAAACCGAAATACTACCTGCCAATTAATATTGGCGGATTTGAAGAAGGTGATTTCTCTATGATCATGGGTTATCCGGGAAGGACTAATCGCTGGATGCCTGCCGGGGGAATTGACCAGAATGTGAAATTTGCTTATCCGGCATGGGTAGAATCTTCCAGGCTGGGGATGGATGTAATGAAAAAATACATGGACAAGGACCAGGCCGTTAGATTGGATTATGCCTCACTGTATGCCGGTGTAGCCAATTACTGGAAAAACCGCCAGGGAATGATTGATGCTTTGACTGCTCATCAGACAGCGGATTCCAAAAGAGCGGTTGAAAATAAATTTAACCAATGGGCGCAGGAAGGCAAGAACAAGGCAAAGTATGGAAATATAATTTCTACGATTAATGAATTTTATAGCGCCACAAATGAAAAAGCTAGAAGCCAGAACTATTTGATAGGACTTTTAAGAACAAGCGCTTTTGCCGTAGCCCCTTACAGAATTGGCGGCGCTTTATCTCAATATGCAGATGAGAACGAAGCCAAAAGAAAAGAAATGCGCCCGCAGCTTGAGGAATTGATCAATTCTACATTTGATGGTGTTTATATGCCTTTGGAAGAAGATATGCTTGGCTCTCAATTGAATTTATATTACACCAAGGCAAAAGAGGGTGGTCTGGCACCTCATATAAAAGAAATAGGAGATCAGGCAAAAGGCGACTTCAGGCAGTATGTAAAAACAGCATTTGCCAACAGTATTTTTACTAAAAAGGATCAATTGTTGACGTATTTAGATAATCCGAATGCTGAGCTGATTCAAAACGATGAATTATTCAAGCTTTCTTCAGATATTTTGAATCAATACAGGGCGGAAACTCCTGAACAAAAACAATTGCGTGATGCTTATACAAAATCGTTCCGTTTGCTGGTTGAGGGCCTGAGGGAATCCGGTTTAAACCATATAGAGTATCCGGATGCCAACAGCACGCTTCGTTTAACTTACGGAAAAGTAATTGACCTGCCGCTTGGGAAAGGAAAAATAAATGATGCCAAAAAGAATTATTACACGACGCTGAAAGGAACAATCGCGAAGTACAAACCGAATGATGAAGAATTTGATTTGCCTGAAAGATTAATTGAATTGTACAAGAAAAAAGATTTTGGCCAATATGCTGACAAGAATGGTTATCTGCCTGTGAATTTCCTTACAAATCATGATATTACCGGAGGGAATTCAGGCTCACCTGTGATGAACGGAAAAGGAGAATTAATCGGTATAGCATTTGACGGAAACATTGAAGCAATGGCGGGAGATGTGATTTTTGACCCTGAATTGCAAAGAACCATTTCGGTAGATATACGTTATGTATTATTTATCATTGACAAATTTGCCGGAGCAAAAAACATCATAAATGAATTGACTTTGGTAAAATAATATTTGAATTAAATTCAAAATCAGAATCCCGCTCTTATAAGGCGGGATTTTTATGTTCAAAGAACCTGAATTATATGGATAAAAAAGCCTCGAATTGATCGAGGCTTAAATTTATTTTAAAAAGCTAATATAATTACAAAGTTCCCCGTTTTTCCTGTTCTCTTTCAATAGACTCAAACAAAGCTTTGAAATTCCCGGCGCCAAATCCACGAGCTCCCATCCTTTGAATTACTTCGTAAAATAGAGTAGGACGGTCTTCCACCGGCTTGGTAAAGATTTGCAGCAGATAACCCTCTTCGTCAGCATCAATCATAATTCCCAGTTTTTGAAGTTCGTTGATATCTTCTTTGAATTTATGCATATGATCTTTTAATCGATCCGGAATTGCATCGTAATATGCCTGTGGAGGGGTTGATAAAAATTCCACACCTCTCGATTTCATATCGGCAACCGTTTTAATGATGTCATCCGTTGCCAGTGCCAGATGCTGTACCCCAGGGCTTTCATAGAAATCCAGGTATTCTTCAATTTGAGATTTTTTCATTCCCTCAGCCGGCTCATTGATCGGAAATTTAATTCGACCGTTCCCGTTTGCCATTACTTTCGACATCAGAGCCGAATATTCTGTTGTAATCTGTTTGTCATCAAACGAAAGGAAGTTCACAAATCCCATAATATCCTCAAACCACTTTACCCAAACATTCATCTGGTTCCAGCCAACATTTCCAACCATGTGGTCGATGAATTTAAGCCCAACCGGAGCCGGATTGTAATTGGTTTCCCATTTCACATAACCCGGCATAAAAAGACCTTTATAATTTTTACGTTCTGTAAACATGAAGACCGTTTCTCCATAGCCAAAGATTCCGGCTTGAACGATTTCCCCATTTTCATCCGAAGTAACTTTGGGCTCCATAAAAGATTCCGCACCTCGCTTGGTAGTTTCTTCATATGATTTACGTGCATCATCTACCCAAAGCGCAATGATTTTCACCCCATCGCCGTGTTTCTTTACATGTTCTCCGATGGGTGAATCAGAGTTCAAAGCTGTCGTCAGTACCAGACGGATTTTGTCCTGCTTCAAAACATAGGAAGCCCGGTCTCTCAATCCTGTTTCCAGTCCGGCATAAGCTTCAGACTGAAACCCAAAAGCTGTTTTATAATAATGGGCTGATTGCTTGGCATTTCCCACATAAAATTCTACATAATCTGTTCCTAAAAGAGGCAAAAAATCCTGCGCTCCTTCGAATATTTTTTCTAAACCGTATTCTACGCTTTTTAATTCTTGTGACATGATTTTGATTTTTTAATTTTAATAAAATAATAATTTACCAATTGATTTAAAGTAGGTTGTTAAATCAATCAGACCACATCGCTCTATGCAAAACGGAAAGTAAAACTCGATTGTACATAATTCTCAAATATACAAAACAAAATCAACTAAAAGCAATGCTTATTTTGAAAAATGACCTGGAAAGGCTTTTTCAGGTTTTTGTCTATAAATGTTCAGTAAAATCCAGGATTTTAAGAAACCATAACCATATGCAGCAAATAGTATGATTACTATATAAGGTGCTATTCGGGAGACAAGAAAACTGTTTGTTTTAATTAGTGAAAACCACCAAATTAGCATAAAATATAAAATGTAAAAGATTAAAGGTAAAAAGATCCAATCCGATCTGAAACTTGGATTGAATAAGTGTAAAAATAATAAGAATAGGGTAATTACATACCCGAGAGTAAACAAAATCGGAAACCAATAAGTCAGTTTACTGCTTCCCGGATGACGCTGATTTAAAATAGGTCTTGCCACACCAAACTGATAAACCTGCTTCGCAAACTTTTTCAGGGAAGTTCTTCGTTTGTGAAAAACTTTTGCTTCGGGAAATAATCGGGTTTCAAAACCGTTTTCCCACAAAGTCATACTCAAATCCGGGTCTTCACCGATTCTTAAATTCCCGAACCCGCCCGTTTTCTCAAATGCTTCTTTGGAAATTCCCATATTGAAGCTCCTCGGCTGAAATTTCCCTACGTGTTTTTTTCCGCCCCGGATTCCGCCTGTTGTCAAAAAGGAAGTCATAGAAAAGGAAATGGCTTTTTGTAAATCAGTGAAACTTTTATCTGCAGCGTCCGGCCCACCAAAACCATCAACATAATTTTCAGTCAATTCCTTTCGGACTATAGCCAAATAATCCAATGGGGCAATTGTATCGGAATCTAGAAAGATGAAATAATTGCCTGAAGCTCTTTCAGCTCCAAAATTCCTTGATTGTGCCGGCCCTGAATTTTCTTTGTAAAAATAATGAATATTTAATCTGGTTTGAAATTTTTCCGCCAGATCCAGAAGCCGGGCTGGCGACCCATCATCCACTACAATTATTTCAAAACTTTTGTCAATTTGATTTGCCAGGCTTTCCAATAATTCCTTTAGCTCATCTTGACGTTGATAAACAGCAATAATGATGGAAATATTTAAGTTCTGGTTTTGCAATCAATTATTTCTTGGTGATACTAATCTCCAATTCATCCAACTGTGACTGGTCAATAGCAGAAGGCGCATCAATCATCACATCGCGGCCCGAATTGTTTTTCGGAAATGCAATGTAATCACGTATGGTTTCACTACCGTCCAGAATTGAGACCAATCGGTCAAAACCAAATGCCAGCCCGCCGTGCGGAGGTGCACCATATTGGAATGCATTCATCAAAAATCCAAACTGTTCCTGTGCCTGTTCCGGCGTAAATCCTAGCAGATCGAACATTTGGGCCTGCAATTCTTTATCATAAATACGGATGGAGCCACCACCTATTTCATTTCCGTTCAAAACCATATCATAAGCATTGGCGCGAACTTCTCCCGGACTGGATTTCAGCTTAGAAATATCTTCCGGTTTAGGAGATGTGAAAGGATGGTGCATGGCGTGCCATCTTTGAGCTTCATCATCCCATTCCAATAAAGGAAAATCAACTACCCAAAGCGGGGCAAATTCGTTTGGTTTTCTTAACTCCAAACGTTCTGCCAGTTCCATTCGAAGCGCGCTCAGTTGTTTTCTTGTATCATTGGTTTTCCCTGCCATGAGGATCAATAAATCTCCTTTTTGCGCACCCATTCTTTGAGCAAAGGCAGCCAAATCTTCATGAGAATAGAATTTATCCGCAGAAGATTTAAATGTTCCATCTTCATTTACACGAACCCACACAAATCCTCTTGCGCCAATTTGTGGCCGCTGAACCCACTCCAGCAAACGGTCAATGTCCTTTCTGGTGTAAGAATTCAAAGTCGGGACACAAATTCCGACAACCAGTTCTTCTTTGTCAAAAATATCGAATCCTTTTCCTTTGGCTAAATCGTCAATTTCGTGAAACTCCATTCCGAAACGGATGTCTGGTTTATCATTACCATATTTACGCATTGCTTCGTCATAGGTCATTCTTGGGAACTTTTCAATTTCAATCCCGTGAACTTCTTTTAGCAGATATTGGGTCAGGCCTTCAAAAATATCCAGAATATCTTCCTGTTCTACAAATGCCATCTCGCAGTCAATTTGGGTAAATTCAGGCTGACGGTCTGCACGTAGGTCTTCGTCACGGAAACATTTCACAATCTGGAAATATTTATCCAGTCCGCCTACCATCATCAATTGTTTGAAAGTTTGAGGAGATTGCGGCAAAGCATAAAATTCACCCGGATTCATTCGTGACGGAACCACAAAATCGCGTGCGCCTTCCGGAGTAGATTTGATCAAAACAGGCGTTTCTACTTCAATAAAACCTTTATCAGAAAGATATTTACGGACTTCTTGTGCTATTTTGTGTCGGAAAATCAGTTTGTTTTTAACAGGATTTCTACGCAAATCCAGGTAACGGTATTGCATTCTCAGTTCTTCGCCGCCGTCGGTCTTGTCTTCAATAGTAAACGGCGGAAGTTTTGATTCATTCAGAATTTCCAGTTTTTCAACCAAAATTTCAATTTCGCCTGTCGGGATGTTCGGATTTTTGGAAGATCGCTCGATCACCGTTCCGGTTACCTGAATCACAAATTCACGTCCCAATTTTCTTGCGGTTTCAAAAAGTGATCTGTCGGAGCGCTCTTCATCAATAATCAATTGAGTAATTCCATATCGGTCACGCACATCGACCCAAATCATAAATCCTTTATCGCGGATAACTGAAACCCAGCCGCTCAATATTACCTTTTCATTTAAATTCTTTAAGGTTAATTCCCCACAGGTATGTGTTCTGAACATTTTCAATTGAAATTTAGGCTGTAAAGGTAAGTTTAGAAATTAGAAGTTAGAAATTAGAAGTTAGAATTTTTTGAATACGTTAAAAAGTTTTACTTTTGCCGTCCCCGGGCACACGTGGTGAAATTGGTAGACACGCCATCTTGAGGGGGTGGTGAACTAAGTTCGTGCCGGTTCGAATCCGGCCGTGTGCACCAAATAAAAAGGCATTCTCAATATAAGTTGAATGCCTTTTTATTTTAATCTTTCAGGATTTTAATTAAGCTTTTTGAGTGCTATAGCCTTGGTAAGATTTAAAGATATAGAGCAAAAAGTGCACAATTCCAAAAGCTACTGAAAAGTAAAACAAGCCGGCATCATTGATTTGACCAGTTTCAGGGTTAATTTCTGAAAGCTGGTGATGAGCAATTGAAATCCCAATTAAAACAAGAGATAATATAAGGCCTGTGATTCCCACAATTTTATTGGCCGAAACCTTTGTGTCAGATTGTTGCGCGGTTAAATGGCTGTGCCTGATGCTGTAAAATAAGTAGACATCAAGTCCTACGATCATCCAGAGCACTAGCCGCATCCACGTATCAAGTGGTAAGAAAGCCATCATAAAGAAACAGGTGAGAATTCCCAAAATAGGAACCAGAGGAACCAATGGTGTCCTGAAAGCTCTTGGCGCATCAGGCATTGATTTTCTCATGACCATTACCCCTATACAGACCAGGATAAAGGCGAATAGAGTGCCGATGCTTGTCATTTCGCCTACAACCCTTCCCGGTACAAATGCTGCAAAAATACTTACAAACAAAAGGAAAAACAGATTGGATTTAAAAGGCGTATGAAATTTCGGATGAATCGCGGAAAATACTTTAGGAATCAATCCGTCCTTACTCATTGAATAAAATACCCGGCTCTGACCCATTAACAAAACCAAGATTACGGATGCGTATCCTAGTAAAATTGCAATGATAATGGAAGTATTTAACCATGGGTAAGCAGGAATGACAACACCATCTGCACCAATCTGACCCATATTTTTAATAGCAATTGCAACAGGTGCCAAATGGCTTGCGGCCCCTGATTCTCCAAAAGCCGTATAATTTACCACACCTGTCATCACAAAAGCAAAAGCAATGTAAAGAGCTGTACAAATCAACAGTGAGCCCAAAATTCCCAATGGCATTGATTTTTTTGGATTCTTGGTTTCCTGTGCGGCAGTACTCACGGCATCAAAGCCAATATAGGCAAAAAAGACGACTGCGGCAGCCCTGATAATACCCGAAAACCCGAATTCTCCAAATTTCCCGGTGTTTTTGGGGATAAAAGGAACATGATTTTCCGGGCGGACATATTGGATGCCTACGGCTATGAAAATCAATACAATCGTAACTTTCATAATCACAATGATCGCATTTACGAAAGATGATTCCTGTGTCCCTCTGATTAGAACCAACGACATGATAGAAACGATGAAAACAGCCGGAACATTCATGAATCCTCCGTCAAACGGAGTAACCAACAATTCCTGTGGTACTTCCATTCCGAAATTTTTGAACAGCTCACCGAGGTAACCCGACCAGCTTGAAGCTACGGTCGCAGCTCCGACCGCATATTCCAGTACCAGATCCCAACCTATGATCCATGCTACAAATTCTCCCATTGTGGCATAGGAATAAGTATAGGCGCTTCCCGCAACCGGAATCATGGAAGCAAATTCAGCATAGCATAATCCTGCGAAAGCACAACCCAATGCTGCAATTACAAATGAAAGTATGATTGAAGATCCGGCATAATTGGCTGCAGCCATACCTGTAATGGAAAAAAGCCCTGCGCCTATGATTGCACCGATTCCCAAAGCTATCAGGCCCCAGGACCCCAATGATTTTTTCAGTGTATGGTCTCCGCTTTCATTTGCCTCTACAAGCAGCTCGGACAAAGGTTTTCTAGTAAATAAACTCATGTATTTTTTTTCTTAATTTGTTAACAAGATTAACAAATGTAACAAAATCTTTAAATCTTTATTAAAAATTAACCGTATTGAGCGGAATTCTTCCCAAATTACTCCAATTTTATTTTTTCGTTTAAATTGAAATGTGATTTTATAACTATCTTGCCACAAATTTTAATCTGGATGAAAAAATTGTTGATAATCGTATCCGTTTCAATGATCACATTTAGCTGTAAAGAGAAAAGTGAGAATGTCGTGGGAACAAATGAAAACGGAGAAAAATTAGTTATAAATGAGAATGGAGACACTGTTGTTCTTGCAGGGAATGACTCTGTTCAAAATGCTGAAGATAAATTAATTACCAATAATTCGGCACTTCATAAAAATGAAGACGAAAGTTACACTTTTCGATACAATCTGAAAAAAGGAGAAACTTACCCGTTTCTTTTAAAGATCAATCAGAATCAATCTATGTCGGCAGCTGGTCAAAGTATGAATTTATCTTCCTCGCGTACAGTTGATTTTGATTATTTTGTTGAGGAGGCAGCAGGCAATAAATTCAAATTAAAAGCGACCTTTAAGGGATTCAGCGAAAGCTTTAAATCTCCCACGGGGGAAACACTTTCCTATAATACTGCGTCTGCAAAGCCATCTGACAAAGATGTCGCACAAAGCTGGACAATTTATAAAGCCATCACAGGACAAAGTTTTACCATGGATGTGGACAACAAAGGCAAAGTCTTATCTGTAAACGGATTGGAAAAAATTATATCAAATGCCTTGACCAAACTCAAAAATGATTTTACGACAGAAGAGCAGAATCAAATCAGAGATTTATTGAAAGTTTCTTTGAGCAGCGAATCCATTAAATCTCAATTTGAAGAATCACTCAATATTTTTCCAGACAAAGACCTGAAAATAGGTGAAAAATGGGATGATACACAAAACATCAGCGAAGGCCCGGTAAAAGGTCAAAATAAAGTGACCAGGACGCTCAAGGAAATTAAAGACGGGAAAGCTAAAATAACAGTAGACGGCATTCAGGACGTAAGTGGAAATGATACCCAAAATGGCATTTCGGCGGTTATGAAAAATCATGCGACGCTGAACGGATATGTTGACCTGGATATGGAAACAGGCTGGATTAAAAAAGTGAGTATCACCAAAAAAGAAACAATCAATACAACTTATCAGCAGGGAGACCAGAAACAAACTGAGAGCGGTACACAAACTATTATAACAACAGTTAATTAAAATGTCATTGCTTAAATTCATATTTTATTCATTAATTGCCTATTTGGTCATAAGATTTGTAATGCGGATGATTTTCCCACCACATAATAACCGCCCTCAACACAATCAAGCCCAAGCAAAAACAAAGCCCAATATGGAAAATTTAGATAAGCCCAAATTTACCATAGAGGCAGAATCAGTTGATTACGAAGTAATTGAAGAACCGAAAAATAAAAATGAAGAATAAAAACCTTATTTTCAGTGCAGTAGCTGTAATAATATTTGCCATCCTGGCGATCGTTTATTGTTCACCCGTTTTATCAGGAAACTCTATTGTCCAGCCCGATATTGTGAATTACAAGGGAAGCGCCCAGGAAATGCAGCAGTTCCATGAACATACCGGGGAGAATACCTATTGGTCAAACGCTATGTTTGGCGGTATGCCCACATACCAGACCGGGGCACAATACGATTATGATTTCATCAAAAGTGTCGACCAGGCTTTAAGGTTCTTGCCTCGCCCGGCCGATTATATATTTCTATTATTCACCGGATTTTTTATCTTGGGGATGGTGCTTTTCCGTAACTGGAAATATGCGCTTGCAGGTTCTGTTTTTTTTGCCTTGGGAACTTATTTCTTTATCATCATAGGAGCGGGGCACAACGCTAAAGTTCACGCGATTGCATATTTTGCTCCCCTGGTTGCCGGGATTATTTTACTTTACCAGCGTAAATATATTTTAGGATTTCTGCTGACCGCATTGTTTATGGGGCTCGAACTTTCTGCCAATCATCCGCAGATGACGTTTTATCTGTTTTTGATCATGACGGTTTATTTTATTGTTGAATTAATTCAAGCCGTTAAATTAAAGAAAATCAAATCCTTTGCAATCGCAACAGGACTCTTGGTTTTTGCCTGCGTAATCGGAGCTGGGCTCAATTCAACGCGCCTTTTGACAACCTATGAATACGGTAAAGAAACCATCCGCGGAAAATCCGAAATGACCTTATTGCAGGACAAAAAAGAAGGGCTTGACCATGACTATATTACGCACTGGAGCTATGGGAAGTTAGAAACATTCAATCTTTTCATCCCTGACTTCATGGGAGGTGCAAGCCAGCCGAAAGAACAAAATCTTAGAAATTATATTGCAGAAATTCAGAAACAGCAACATTTAATTAATTTAAATGACCAGTTCAATGCTCAGGCATTTGATTATCTGGCTTCGAGCCCGGTTTCTACTTATTGGGGTGATCAGCCGGGAACTTCCGGTCCGGCATATCAGGGAGCGGTTGTGGTTTTTCTGTTTTTCCTGGGATTATTTTTGATCCGGAATAAATGGTCAAAATACAAATGGTGGCTGTTTATTGCTACCGTTTTAAGCATAATCCTAGCGTGGGGTAAAAATTTTGCCGGACTTACCAATTTTATGATCGATTATTTCCCTTTCTACGACAAATTTCGGGCGGTCTCATCCATGCTCGTCATGGCTGAATTTACTATGCCGTTACTGGCTGCTCTGACTTTATACGTTTTCTTCAAGGATGAATCTTTAACTGATGAATACAAAAAGAAAATCCTGACGTATAGTGGTGGCATAGTACTTGGGATCTTGCTTATTCTTTATTTGTTCGGAGGAAGCTTCTTTGATTTTTCAACCGGATACGATCTGCAAAACAAGCAACAATATTTAGAACTTGCCAAACAATATAATCCACAGGCTTACGGAACCTGGGATACTTTACTGAACAATGTGAACAAGGCGCTTCGCCAGGATAGAATCGATATGTTCAAAGCAGATACTTTGCGGACTTTGATTTTTGTAATCCTTACTTTTGCTCTGCTTTTTTTGTATCAAATCAAAAAAATCAAGAACAATCTGATTGTTGTTTTGGGAATTGCTTTTTTGGCATTGATTGACGGATGGCAAGTTGACAAACGATTTCTGAACGATGAAAATTTTATTGATGAAATGTTTGTGGACAACCCTTTTCCGACTCAGCTTTCTCCGAAACTAATAGAAGGAGCAAAGGAAAATTATCATTTAGCAGGAATCGCACAAAAAGTTTCATTTAATAAATCGCTCGACAGCTTGCGAAGAGCAGACAAAACACAGTATCGTGTTTTTGATAATATTTTTGATGCTTTCAATGATGCCACGACTTCTTACTTTGTAAGTTCGGTAGGTGGTTATCATGGAGCGAAGCTGCATAATTACCAGGATGTGATTGATTTATATTTTTCCGGTTCGGAAAAATCGAAGCAGTTGGGAATTTCGCAGGCGCATATTCAGAAAATTTTGAATTTGCTGAATACTAAATACATGGTTCATGGAAGCCCGCAAAGCCCGTTAGTACAAAAAAATAACGAAGCATATGGAAATGCATGGCTGGTTTCAGATGTGAAATGGGTGCAAAATGCCAATGAAGAAATTCTCGCATTGAGAGATGCGGATTTGAAACGAAGCGTGGTTTTGGGTGGTGAATTAAAAAGCCAAATCAAAGGTTCTTTTGTTCCTGAAAATAATTCGTCAATTCAGCTCACAAATTATCAGCCGAGTAGACTGGTTTACAAAGCCAATATCACTTCTCCGAAAATTGCGGTTTTTTCGGAAATTTATTATCCGTATGGCTGGACGTTAAAAGTAGACGGAAAAAAACGTTCTATTTTAAAAGCAGATTATTTCTTACGGGCTGTTCAATTAGAAAAAGGTGACAAAGAAATCGTAATGGAATTCAATCCGCCAACAGTGAAAACCGGAAATACCGTAACGCTGGCATTTAATGTGATCTTTATATTACTTATTTTGGGGGGAGGATTCTATGGGTGGAAGATCCGGAACGAAAAAACAGAATAAAGGCATGAACCTGTCTTTTATAAAGAATATAATTTTTATTTTGTTACTGAGCTCTGTTCAATTATCTTTCTCACAGGCTAAAAGTAATCATACAAATGGCAGGTATATCTTTTTTCTTCATAATAAATTTATAGAAGACCATAATTTGGATGAGCAACATCCGCAATACGGAAATGTTCATTATAATGAAATATTGAATGAGCTGAAAAAATCAGCAGACGATAAGTTCAACATACAAATTGATACCCTAATATTTTTAGATAAATCCAGAAACCGTGAAATTCCGGTTGCTGTTTATCAACCGCAAGCGGGAAAAAAAATAATTCCTCAACAAATCATTATTTTCAGTCACGGTTATTTTATGAATGAACCTTATTCCAATATGAGATATTCGTATTTGACGGAATATCTTGCTTCCAAAGGGTATATAGTCATTAGCATACAGCATGAGCTGACTGATGACGAACTTATTCCTAATGTAGGTATTCCACAAGTGGTAAGGCGTCCGTTTTGGGAACGCGGAACAGATAATATTTTATTTGTTATCAATGAATTCAAAAAGATGCATACTGAATGGGACTTTGGCCATATTACACTGATGGGGCATTCAAATGGCGCGGATATGACGGCGTTGTTCCAGCAAAAATATCCTGGCATTGTAAATAAAATTATCACGCTCGATAATAGAAGAATGGCTTTGCCAAGAACAAAAAATCCGAAGATTTATTCTCTCCGTTCCAGTGACCAGCCAGCGGACGATGGTGTCTTGCCTACAAGAAAAGAACAAAAAAAATACGGAATCACCATTGTGAAATTACACAATACCATTCATAACAATATGGATGACAGTGCGAACGAAGAACAACGCCGGGAAATAAGAAATTATGTAATGACGTTTTTGGAAGATTAATAGAATGAAAAAAAAAGTTTTAATCATCACATATTACTGGCCTCCTGCTGGCGGGCCGGGTGTACAGCGATGGTTAAAATTTGCCAAATATCTTCCCGAATTTGGTGTTGAGCCCATTATTTATACGCCGGAAAACCCTTCTTATCCTATTGAAGATAAATCCCTGCAAAGAGAAGTTTCACCGGATTTAAAAGTTATTCGAACAAAAATCTGGGAGCCGTACCAAATAGCAGAAAAAATCAACCCAAAATCCAGAGATTACAAAGCAGGGCAATTTGAAAATTCTGATAAACAATCTTTTCTGACCAAGCTTTCTGTGTTTGTTCGTGGAAATTTTTTTATTCCCGATGCACGGAAATTCTGGATTAAACCATCAGTGAAATTTTTGAAGAATTATATTGAAGAAAACCAGATTGATGCCATCATCACGACCGGACCGCCGCATAGTTTACATATCATCGGGTTGAAATTAAAACAAAGGAATCCCAACCTGAAATGGGTTTCCGATTTCCGGGATCCCTGGACGCAAATCAGTTATCATTCAGAGTTGAAACTAACGGGCAAAGCGCAAAAAAAACACGAAAAGCTTGAAGAAAAAGTCTTAGGTTCTGCCGATGTTGTAATTGCTACAAGCTTTACCGATGCCGAAAATTATACAAAATCAGGAGCCAAAAGAGTAGAGATCATTACTAACGGATTTGAAGAATCGGATTTCAGAATTGGAAAATTTGTCAGTAATAAATTTAAAATTACTTATTCGGGCGGATTGGAAATCGCTCGTAATCCAACTGTGGTTTGGGAAGCGTTGAATGAATTGGTTCTGGAAAATGGAGCATTCAAAACCGATTTTGAACTGGAATTTTATGGGAATTTAAGTTTGGATGTTGAAAATTCTTTGAAAGAAAATAATTTGACTAATTATTTAATTAAAAAAGGATATGTTTCTCATAAAGAATCTATTCAGGGAATCAAAAATGCCGATTTGCTTTTGTTGACCAATTTCCCTGATGAAAAATCCAAAGGAATCATTCCCGGGAAACTGTTTGAATATATAGCGACCGGAAATCCGGTTTTGGCAATTGGACCGGGCGGAGGAGATGTAACTCAAATCTTATCGGAAACCCAAACCGGAAAATATTTTTCCCATTTCCAAAAACAAGAAGTAAAAACCTATATTTCTGAAACCTATCAAAAATGGAAATCGGGCGATGAAACTCAGCAGCCGATTTCAGAATTTATACAGTTTTCGAGAAGGTCTTTGACGGAAAAACTTGTGTCGATTTTGTCAGAATTGGCTTCTTAACGACAACTTTCCATTTGAGAAATGCCTTGTAATAATTTCATCTTTTCGCTATGGAGTTTAAGCGGGTCATTTGCAAGCTCAGATTCGAGAGCATCCAATTCCATGCTTTTTCTATTCATTTCCATTTTTTGTCTGTTCAAACAAGCCAATTTCTCAGCATCTTCAGGATGTGATTGGGATTTAGTTTGAATTTTACATGTTTCTATTGCATTACTGATAAGCCCTTCCACTATTGCTCCTTTTAAATCGTACATATCTGTAAGCCCCTTTTGTGCATTTTTGCTGTCCTGTCAATTTCCGCTCTTGGAGCGGTTAATTGCGTCTTTTTGTTTATTTAAGTTTTCTAATTTAACCCTCTTTAACTCTTCTTCCAAATCCCTGCAATTTTCCGTAGTGGATTCTTTATTGGAAATTTTTTCAATTTTTTGATTGATAGATTCGTTTGCTTTGGTATACATTTCACCTTCTGTGCTCTGAAATTCAGCAGAGTCAAAAGTATAATTTCCATCTTGCCATTTCAATGCTTTGAAACTAGCATCCGGAGAAGAGTTTTCAACTATCATTACAATTCCATGATTGGTTTTTGCATACCCAATGGATCCATACCCTATAAATTTAGAAATTGTAAACTGGTTTTGGCTGATGGCGCCACAAATGTAAGTCGAACCATTTGCACCGGAACCGGAATATTCGCCGGCTGTAAAACCTTGTGTGAGTACCGTTTTTCTATCTCCGGTTTTGTGTATGGTCGTATTGGGTTGTCCTATTTCCATAGGAAACATCTCAAAATTTAGAGTGGTGTATGTATGGACCAATTCACTTTTAACTTTAGAATTATAAAAAGTGGTCATAATCCCATTGGGTTGTTGAATCGTTAAACTAAATTTTTCATTGTTTATACTGATTTCTCCATTTCCCAAACTTCCGGGTTTTCCTGAAATAGAACCTACATTTCCATTGGAAGTATTGATGAATATAAATACGTCAATTTTCTTTCCATCAGCTCCGGTTGCCTCAACCGTTATTTTTTTGTCAAAATTATAAATTGTCGAATTCTGTATCGTTGGATTTAAAAAACAGGGGACATTTAATAGTTCTGCCAAACTACCCGGAATTTCAGTAGGTTGTGCTGATGCATAACCGAAAAAAAGAATAAATAGAATAATAAACTTTTCATCTTCATAATTTTTTGAATTCTACTCTTCGGTTTTGTTTTTTTCCGTCAGCTGAATTGTTGGAAGCCACCGGACTTGATTCTCCTTTTCCGTCAATCAACAATCGGTTTGCGCTGATGTTGAAATTCTGAACCAGATAATTTTTGACCGATTCCGCACGGTTCCGGCTCAAAGTCAAATTAGTTGCTTCATTTCCATCACTGTCCGTATGGCCAATGATTAGAACTTTCGTAGAAGAATTTTGCTGAAGTGCCGCGCCCAAATCATTTAAAATCGAATAGCTTTCAGATTTCAAAGTGGCTTTCCCGGAATCAAATAAAATATCACTTGTAGAAGCCGTTCCGGTTTCAAATAAGTCTTTGGTAACGGAGCTTCTGGCATCGGTTTCTCCGGAAGCTATGCGTACATTGGTAATATAAACCGGAATTTCCGATTCGGGAATCACATAATTATTGTTGACAAAGAAATTGTTTCTGTGTTCATTTAGCAAAGCTTTGGGTAAATCCACAATTTTTTCTCCGTCAAAATAAACACGGATCTTGTTTTTATTGATGGCCATATCCACGTGAATGATTTTCCCCGAATATTTTAGAATTCCAAAATCAATTTTTCCCTTTTCATCATTGTTTAAACCATAAGCAACCGTTTGGCCATTTTTTTCATTGTAGCGATTTACATCCATATAAAATCTTGATTCATAAACCGCTTCTCTCAAAATATCTTTGGAACGGGTCAATCCGAACTGGATATAAGGCGTTCGCATATCATTGTCAGTGGCCAACAGCATATCAAACTGAATCGTGCTGTTTTCAGGCAATGCTTTTGCCAATTCAGGATTGACAACTGTGTTGTGATTGATGGCAAACCAATTTTTCCCATTGATTTTGACAACTTCACCGCTTCCGGTCGAATTCCATTTAGCAGGAAAATCACCAACTCCATCCCGATTGAAATCATCCTGGAAAATTACATTGGCTCCGGCTACGAAATCACTGTTTTTGGAAACTTTTATGTCGGAATCGTTGGAAGAATTAGAAGTGTTTTCATTTTTATTTTTCTTGTCTTTCTTCTTTGATTTCTTATCTTTATTCCCTTCAAATACTTCATCCAAAACTTCATCGGTTTTTTCCGAAGATTCTCTATCAACCCGATCGCTGACGGTTCTTTCGACTGCATCAGCAGCGCGGTTTCCAATTTCTTTCAGAATTTGAGCAAAGCTTTGTTGAGCACTCAAAATCATTAGCATTAAAATAATTTTAGTTTTCATCATTTATATTTTTGTGGTTATTGAATGATTAATTTTTGTGTAAATACCTTTCCGGAATTGTTTGTAATTCTGACTAAATAAATTCCTTTTGTCAAGTTGGAAACATTAACAGAATGAATATTTTCTTCATTTTTAGATAAGATTTTTTCACCGGAAAGGGCATAAATTTCAACGGAATTGATTCTTTCGGCGTGTTGGATATTGAATTGGCTCTGAGCCGGATTGGGATAAATTTCAGGTTGTGAAACCGATATTTTTCCGGTACCCATCACACAGCTGTCGCTGAAGTTGGTTCCTTCATCATAAACCCATGATTCCGGGATGTTTCCTAAAACGTCAGAATCAACCCTGACGCACCCCAAAGCAGAAAGTCCCATCAGATTTAAAGTTGCAATGCCTGCCGTATTCCCGTTTTGGATATTGACAAATTCCAAATCGTCTAAATTTTGGATTATCAACTGATTTAAGGCGGGATTGGATGAAAAGTCAAGATAGGTATGTGTATTTCCGTTGATTGAATAAAATCTCTCCAACAAAGGATTGTGGGTTAAGTCCAAATTGCCGATGGTATTATCCCCGATGGAAAGTTCGATCAATTCCGGGTTATTTGTAACGTCCAGCGAAGCCATATTGTTTCCTCCTATGTCAATTCTGAACAGATGGGGATTTTGTGAAACGTCCAGGCTTTCCAGCTGATTATCCCAGGCAACCAGATTTGTCAAGTTAACGATGGTGGAAAGAGGCATGGAAGTAAATAAATTTTGGGAACAATATATTTGGACAACATTTATAAACGCTTCCAAACCGGTTAAATCGGAAATGGCAGCATTTTCAAACACAAGAGTTCCTGTGAAAGCTTCCGCTTCCGTAACCTGGATTTCTCCGTCTGAATTGGTGTCAATTACCGGATCGTGTACCAAAAGCGTAGATTTGAAATTGGTGTCTGGAATGTTTACATTCTGTGCAAATAGAAAATTTGAAAAGAATGATAAAATGAAGAATGTAAAAATAGGTTTCATAAAAATTCGATTTTGATTTAGCCAAAGTTAGATTCGGATTCAAAACCGGTCAACTACATAAGAATGTGGTTTTGGTAATTGGTAGAGATGGTAGAAAGTAGAAAGAAATTCGTTTGCTTAATGCTATATATAATTACGCCCAACGGTTTTTAATGGCTTTTGAAACAGCTTCCGTAGCAGAATGAACCTGTAGTTTTTCGTAAATCTTTTTGATATGAAATCTGACTGTGTCTATGCTGATAAATAATTCGGAAGCAATCATTTTATAACTAAATCCTTTGACCAATAATTGGAGGATGTCATTTTCCCGAGCCGATAAATTATTGGTTTCCTGTTCAGTATTTTTTGCTTTTGGAAGCATTTGCAAAACTTTTTTGGCAACAGAGCCCGTCATGGGAGCTTCACCATTCAATGCCATTTTGATGGCATTTTCTAGTTCTTCACTCACTTTTCCCTTTAAAATATATCCCGAAGCGCCTGCACAAATGGCATCAAAAATATGATCATTGTCCTCAAAAACCGTCAGCATGATGATCGGGATTTCAGCATTGACCGAACGAATTTTCCTCACAGCTTCAACACCGTGCATTTGAGGCATGTCTATATCCATTAAAATCAAATCGGGCTGGAAATTTTTTAAATCATCCAAAACCGAAACCGGACTTTCCTTGGTGGCCATCACATTCATTTCCTCCGGATTTAAAAGTAGGGGAACGGTTTTTCGGATGAGCGCATTATCGTCAAAAAGTAAAATTTGTATGGCCATAAAACAAAATTAGCTTTGATTTTGACATGAGGCAATCACATCATTATGTAGTTTTTAGGTACAATTCCAATTGGGTTCCTTTTCCGTTTTTTGATTCTAAATTTAATTCACCTTGCATACTTTCTGCGCGGCTTTTCATGTTTTTCAATCCATTTCGGGAATGAATCAAATCCTTTTCAAATCCAATTCCGTCATCGACTATTTTCAATAAAATGTTGTCGTTTTTTTTCAATAAGTTGATCCAGACCTGATTGGCATGGGAATGTTTGGCGATATTATTAATGGCTTCTTTAAACAATAACAGGAAATCCCGTCTTTTTTCCATTTTTAAGTTGGTTTGCAAGAGCGCTTCGTCTATGTTAAAATGGGTTTGGATATTTTTATTTTCCAGTGTTTGAATCAGGTATTCCCTCATGCGTATTACCATATTTTCCAAACTGTCGTTTTCAGGATTTACACTCCAAACGATATCGCTTATGCTTTGCTGTGCTTGTGAAGATTGTTCTGTAATTTGGGTTAAGAATTCGGATATTTCCGGTTTTTCTTTTTTCAATTTTTTTTCGGAGACTTCTGAGAGAATTTTGATGCTGGTCAGAGTAGAACCTATTTCATCGTGTAAATCTTTGGCTATGTTTTCGCGTATGCCGAGCAGCTTTTTCTGCTCTTTTATGGTTCGTTTTAATTGGTAACGGTTAAACAAAATATAACCGAGTAATAATGTCAATCCCGAAACGCCAAAGATGAGATATTGTACAATTTTGGAGTTTCTTAATTTTCTGTTCTGGATGATTTTTTCCTGTTCGGCGATTTGAAGTTTTTGTTGATTGGAGAGAGAAAGAAGTCTTTGTTTTTCGATGAGTTCGTTTTGTTTTCCTATCCTTAATTCCTGTAATTCTTTTTCCTGGGAAAGGAATTGAATTTCTTTTTCTTTTCTTTCCGCTTCCAATTCATTTCCGGCAATCAAAGCATTTTGTTTTTCGATTTGTAATTGTTTGATTTTTTGATCGGTAGAAAGTTGGTTGATTTGGTTGTCCTTTTTCTCGGTTTCATACTTGGTTTCCAATTCTGCGATATTGGATTTGGTATTTTCGTTGATGATGCTGTCCCTGTATTGATTGAAAGTGCGGTAAGAATTTAAAGCATTTTCAAAGTCATGATGATTTTTATAATAAGTGTAATAATTAAAGTAAATTTCACGAAGCAACGGCTTGTCATGCAGCTGTAAGGCCAATGTTTTTGATTTCTCCAAATAACTTTTGATTTCAGCAGAATCCAAATTAAACTTAATTCCGTGAATGGCTAAGGAGAGATAACGAGAAGCCAAAAGAGTGGGGGACTGATTGTTTTTTTCCAAAACGGAAATTGCTTTTTTCTCAAATTCCATTCCCTTTTCTGAATTATTTTGATCTCCGAAAATCAATGCCGAAGTAACGTAAGATTGCACAATGCGTGATTCATTTCCTGATTTTTCGGCAAATTCCACACAAAGCTTTCTGTATTTTTCTGCTTCAGTTAGATCTACTGACCGATACATTTGACTGATGTTGCAATAACCCAAAGCCAGGTGATCTGCATCACCGGTCTTTTCACGATAGGCGATAGATCTTTTGGCATAAGCGATCGCTTTTTCCGGTTGTCGCAGTTCCAGGTAAACCGTAGATAAATTATTCAAAACTGCTGCTATTTCATAGTCATCGATCGGTTGTAAATTCTCATTGATTCTCAAGGAATTCAATAAATTTTCTAATTGAAGCTCAACTTTTCCTAATTTTCCCAATATATAACCATAATCGTTATAAGCCAAAGCAGCTTCGGCAGAAGGATGTTTAGAAAAATAAGTATTAATTGAAAGCTCAAAATATGGGGTTGCTTTTTCAAATTGGTTTGAATACAAATAAATTTGGCCTAATTGCATATTGGCAACGGCTTCAGAAAATTTGTCATTGATTTGTGTTGAAATTTTCAGGATCTCAACCGCATTTAATTTTGCATTTTCAAGTTGATCCTGTTCAATCTGAATATTTGCCTGAATGATTTTTGAACTCAGAATCCCTTTCGGATCCTTTTTTTGTTTGGCTAAATTCTCTGCCTTGACAGCATAATTCCATGCCGAATCCAATTCGTATTTATCATAATAATAAGTTGATTGCCCAATTAATTGCTCTACAGGTTTTTCTTGTGCCGGGATAAAATTTACTGACACCAGAAAGATCAGGGCATGCCAAATGTATAATTGCTTTAATTCGGGCATAAGCTATTTAACAGCAACCCATTAAAGATACAACTTATTTTTTATGGATTCCCGAAATTAATTCTTTGCAGGAATCCTTCTCAAAACTTCCAGAAAGTATGTCCAGAATTTCTGCACCGATTTGATTTCCACGCGTTCGTCAGGGGAGTGGGCACCAAAAATATTCGGACCGAATGAGATCATATCCATTTTTGGATAGTGCCCGCCGATGATCCCACATTCCAGACCGCCGTGTGTAGCGATTATTTTTGGTTCAGAACCAAACATTTCCTTGTACAAAGGTTTCATCAGATCCAGGATTTCCGAATTTACGTTTGGTCTCCAGCCGGGGTAGCCGCCTGAAAATTCAACTTTGAAGCCACCCAATTCAAACGTGGCTCTCAGAGATTCCGAAATTGCTTTTTTGCCTGATTCAATTGCAGAACGCGACAAACAAAGGATTTTCATTTCACCGTTCCCAACAACCACATTGGCCACATTATTGGAAGTTTCCGTAACGCCTTCCATTTCGGGGCTCATCCGGTAAACACCGTTATATGCTGAAAGCAAAACCTGAGCTAATTCCTTGGTTTCTTCAAATGAAGCGGCTGTATTTTGGGTTTCGGTGTTTTGGATTTCAATGGAAATATTGGGTTCAATAGGCTTGAATTCATTTAAAACATCATTTTTCAGATTTTCCAGTGCAGATTTTGTTTTTTCTGTTTCGGAATTTAGAACTGAAATTATAAAATAGCCTTCCCTCGGAATTGCATTTCGCAAACCTCCGCTTTCCATTTTGGAAATTTGAGCGTTGAATTTCAATCCTTCATTTAAGAATCTTGCCAGTAATTTATTGGAATTTCCTAATCCCAGCTGGATATCACCACCTGAATGGCCACCTTTCAATCCTTTGATTTCAATTTTTAATGATGAAAAATCATTATTTAAACTTTCAGGCATATATGTTTTCATTGCCGTAACATCGAGCCCGCCTGCGCAGCTTATCGTTAATTCATCATCTTCTTCGGTATCAAGATTCAGAAGTATTTCTCCGCTCAAAACGCTTTCGTCCAAGCCAATGGCTCCTGTCATCCCGGTTTCTTCGTCAATCGTGAAAAGCGCTTCAATAGCCGGATGTGGAATGTCACTCGATTCCAGCACAGACATAATTGTCGCTACCCCAATCCCATTATCGGCACCCAAAGTGGTTCCTTTTGCTTTGACGAAGCCGTCTGAATCAACATACATCTGGATTCCCTGCGTATCAAAATCAAAATTTACATCATTATTTTTCTGGCAGACCATATCTAAATGTGATTGCAGCACCACCGTTTTACAGTTTTCCATTCCAGAGGTTGCCGGTTTTTTGATGATAACGTTACCAATACTATCTTTGATAGTTTCCAGGTTCAGATTTTTCCCGAAATCCATCATAAACTGAATGACTTTTTCTTCTTTTTTGGAAGGGCGGGGAATTTCGTTGAGCGCGGAAAAATTTTTCCAGATGTTTTTTGGTTCGAGGTTTAATATTTCGTTCATTTTATTATTTTTTAAAATGTTATTTTAATTGATCCAGCTAAATTAAGCCATATTAGTCAAACAAGAAAAGCGGCCCGTAAGAACCGCTTTAATTTTATTTAAATTTTAATAATTATGCTAAGTCAAATCGGTCTAGATTCATTACTTTATCCCATGCTTTTACAAAATCATGAATGAATTTCTCTCCTGAATCTGAGTATGCATAAACTTCAGTTACGGCACGTAATTCCGAATTGGAACCGAAAACCAAATCGGCCCGGCCTGCTTTCCATTTTTTTGCTCCTGTTTTACGGTCGGTACCTTCAAAAATTTCCTGTTCTTCCGAAACAGATTTCCACTGCGTTCCCATATCCAGAAGATTCATGAAGAAATCATTGGAAAGAATACCTGGTCTGTCGGTGAGAATTCCCAAATCCGAATTGTCATAATTCGCGTTCAGCGCACGCATTCCGCCAATCAAAACGGTAAGCTCGGGAGCTGTTAAATTCAGTAATTGTGCTTTATCAATTAAAAATTCTTCAGTCGAAACATCTTTGAATTTTGTTTTCATATAGTTTCTGAAGCCATCGGCGAACGGTTCCATGTAATCAAAAGATTCTACATCGGTTTGTTCTCGCGAAGCATCCATCCTTCCCGGAGTAAAAGGAACTTTTATATAGAATCCTCCATCTTTTGCAGCTTTTTCAATTGCTGCACATCCGCCCAAAACAATTAAGTCTGCTAAAGAAACTTTTTTGCTACCTGATTGCAATGAATTGAATTTGCTTTGGATTTCTTCCAGTTTTGTCAGTACTTTGGAAAGTTGAGCGGGATTGTTCACTTCCCAATTCTTTTGTGGCTCTAATCTGACCCTTGCACCATTGGCTCCTCCGCGCTTATCTGAGCCCCTAAATGTGGATGCAGAAGCCCAGGCAGCAGATACCAACTCAGAAGTTGATAAGCCTGAATTCAGAATTTTTGATTTTAAAGATTCAGTATCATGATCGTTTATCAATTCATGGTCAACCGCAGGGATCGGGTCCTGCCAGATTAAATCTTCAGCAGGGATTTCCGGGCCTACATATCTTGATTTTGGTCCCATATCGCGGTGTGTCAGTTTGAACCATGCCCTTGCAAATGCATCGGCAAAAGCATCTGGGTTTTCAAGGAAATTCCGTGATATTTTTTCATAAACAGGATCAAATCTTAAGGATAAATCTGTTGTCAGCATAGTCGGCAAATGTTTTTTACCGGGTTCATAGGCATCTGGAATAATCGCTTCTGCATTTTTGGCAACCCATTGATGCGCTCCGGCAGGGCTTTTGGATAATTCCCATTCGTGGCCAAATAAAATTTCAAAGAAACTATTATCCCATTGAGTAGGTGTATGTGTCCATGTAACCTCCAAACCGCTGGTAATAGTATCAGCACCTTTTCCGCTTTTGAAACTGCTTTTCCAGCCCAGTCCCATTTCTTCCATTCCGGCTGCTTCGGGTTCTTTCCCTACCAGAGAAGCGTCACCTGCGCCGTGTGTTTTTCCGAATGTATGCCCGCCTGCAATCAAGGCAACGGTTTCTTCATCATCCATTGCCATTCGTTTAAATGTATCACGGATGTCAAATGCAGCTTTAACCGGGTCAGGGTTTCCGTCGGGTCCTTCGGGATTTACATAAATCAATCCCATCTGTACGGCAGCCAAAGGGTTTTCAAGCTTTCGTGAATGAATTTCACCGTCGGCATCATCATCAGAAACCAAAACACCTCCTGGCTTTTCAACACCGGGGGAACCATGCGCATAACGAACATCACCACCCAGCCACTCTTTTTCCGAGCCCCAGTAAACATCCAGTTCAGGTTCCCAGGTATCTTCGCGACCACCCGCAAAACCAAAGGTTTTGAAACCCATTGATTCCAAAGCCACATTTCCGGTCAAAATGTATAGATCTGCCCAGGAAATTTTGCGCCCGTATTTTTGTTTAATAGGCCAAAGCAAACGCCGGGCTTTATCCAAGCTCACATTGTCCGGCCAGCTGTTAAGCGGAGCAAAACGTTGCTGTCCTCTCCCGCCACCGCCGCGCCCGTCCTGAACACGGTATGTTCCTGCGCTATGCCATGCCATTCTGACGAATAACGGCCCATAATGTCCAAAATCTGCCGGCCACCAGTCCTGAGAATCGGTCATAAGATCATGAAGGTCTTTCTTAACGGCTTCCAAATCGAGTGTTTTAAATTCTTCAGCATAATTGAAGTCTTTATCCATAGGATCAGACAACGATGAATGCTGACGAAGTAAGCTGACTTTTAATTGATTGGGCCACCAGTCATGGTTAGAAGTGCCGTCACCGGCAACGCTTAATTTTTTGTTACCATTGAAAAAAGGGCATTTACTGACATCATTTGAATTTGGATCCATATTTTTTATAAATTTTAATTACTCAGCTTGAGTTTGATTCGAGTAAAAATAATTTTATTATTTCAGAATTTTTTGAGTTCCAAATTCTTTGTTTCGATTTAAATATAAATTTAATTTATAGTAAGGTTAAATTTAATAACTTAAATCAATTATTCATTTTAGTTCTAAATAAGCATCTATTTTATCATTTGGTACAGCTACTGATAAAACATAATGCTGGATTTTCCATCCGTCTTCAGTCAGGATTACGACACCTGAACCCCGACAAATACCCATCCATGTCTCTAAAGTTTCATCGAACCAGGCTAACTTTTTATCTGAATACAGATAAATATGCCTTTCTTTCTTTCTGAAATCCCAGGCGGAATCTTTTTCGAAAAATTGTTTTGACCATTCCCTGAGTTCATCACGTTGCCAGTTTTCAGATTCATCGGTTCCTATGTAACGGGCATTTTGGGTCATTGAGCCAAAAAAGGTGTCTTCATCGGCAGTCGCCGCGGCATGATGCCAGTTGTCTAAAAATTGATTGATCTGTTCCTCTGCTGATTGCGCGGAAACCTTGATTAGAAAAGACAATAGAATTAAACTTATAAAAATTTTCATGTTTTTTTGTTTTAAATGTAATAAAAAAGCCGGTTGAATATTAACCGGCTGCATTGATTTTATTTATGTTGAATGATTTATTCAGATAAAGTTATTTTTCTTTCTACCGAAACATTATTTCCTGTAAGTTCTTTTCCGTCCTTATCAACCAAAGTCAATTTTACGGTATTTTCACCCATTGGCATTCCTTTGATCTCATAAGGCTGCCAGGTATCTAAAGTGAACTCCTGTCCGTTGATGTCTGCTTTTACCTTATTTCCATCGGCAGCCAAAGCAGTGTTGGTTATAAAGAAATCCAGCAAAACGCTTTGAGTATCAGCTCCTTTGTATTCGCCTTTCGGGCGGCTGTAAAACAGGGAAGGTTCTGTTACGGCAGGCAGTTCAGTCAACTTGCCATTGGCATCAATTTTAAATTTAATCAATTTTGATGCTTCCGGTGTCTTAATGGATTCGTGGAATGAACGGGAGAGGAAAGACATTAAATAATGTTCTGAATTTAGGGGGACAGTTACAGAATGTTCAGGCTTGTATAAAGCTGCATAAGGTGTGTTGTCCAGAATAAAATGAATATGCTGGCCTTCTGTAGAATTAGCCATATGGTGCTCATGCTCGGTCTGCTCAGTTAATTTGAAGTTATTTACTGTATATTTCACTGTAATTCTGGCAGAATCGGCACCTGATTTTTCAGAAGTAATGGACGCGATCTTCAGTTCTGCTCCGGGGAATTCTTTTGAATCGGCAACAGGCGTAACGGTAATCGAATCTGTTTTTATCGAATCCGTAATTTCTGTATCTGCCGGGCTGTCACCGGTTTTTTTATCACACGATGTTACAATTAAAGACCCTAAAAAGATGAGGGATAATGCTTTGAATGTATTTTTCATAATAAATAGTTTTTATGATTATTAATTATTCGTTTGTAAAATTCGCAAGAATCGTGCGAAAGTATAAATTTTAAAGAATTAAATTTAAAAATCGGAGTTTTTCTGCAATCTTCCTGTCGTTGCTCAATCTCGGAATTTTGTTTTGCCCGCCAAGCTTTCCTTGCGATTTCATATAATCATGAAAACCGTTACGCTTAATTTTGCTGATCTTTAAATGTTTTAAAATATTTCCCGAAATTAAATCGTCATAATAAGAATTCAGTTTTCTTAAATTAGCATCAAGCTCCAGGGCAAAATCATCAAGATTTTCCGGCTCCTGTGCAAATTCCATAAACCACTCGTGATAGGGTAAGCCATTTTCCGGGTTGACTTGTGGTGCTACCGTAAATTCGGTTATTTGTGCCGGATGTTTTTCCAGGGTCTGCTGAACGGCCTGTTCCACTTCATGCGCAATAACGTGTTCGCCAAATGCCGAAGTGTAGTGTTTGATTCTCCCCGAAACAATAATTTTATACGGGCTTAAATTGGTAAAGCGAACTGTATCACCAATATTGTACCCCCACAAGCCCGCATTGGTGTTTAGAATCAGAACATAATCTTTATTTAGTTCAACATCTTTTAATGAAATCCTTTTCGGGTTTTCATTGAAAAATTCATCGGCAGGAATAAACTCGTAAAAAATACCGTGGTTGAGCAGCAACAGCAAATCATCGGAGTTCGGGGAGCTCTGGTAAGCAATAAAGCCTTCGGAGGCCGGATAAGTCTGGATTACATCCAGATCTTCCCCAATCAATTCTTTCATTTTTTCACGGTACGGATTATAATTAACACCGCCGGTTACCATTAATTGAAGGTTTGGAAAAATTTCCCTTATATTTTTTTTTCCTGATCTCTGAATCAATTTTTCAAAATACATCACCAGCCATGGTGGAATCCCGCCAATCAAAGTCATGTTTTCCGGGAGTGTTTCTTCCACAACTTTATCAACTTTTGCTTCCCAGTCCTCTATACAATTTGTTTCCCAGCTCGGCATACGGTTTTTTTGGAGATATTTGGGAACATAGTGAGCAACGATTCCGGAAAGCCGCCCGACATTGATACCGTTTTTTTCTTCCAGTTCCGGGTTTCCCTGCAGGAAGATCATCTTTCCGTTTACAAATTCAGATCTTTGAGTAAGGTTAATGTAGCTCAATAAAGCATCACGCGCTGAATTGATATGAAAAGGAATGGATTCTTTCGTAATCGGAATATATTTTGAACCTGAAGTTGTGCCCGAAGTTTTTGCCAGATAAACAGGCTTACCGGGCCACAAAATATTTTCTTCGCCTGCAATGACTCTTTCTATGTAAGGTTTCAATCCTTCATAATCCCTGATCGGAACCTTGTTTTTGAAATCTTCGTAAGAAGCAACCGAATCAAAATAATGATCAATCCCGAATTGGGTACTCTTTCCGGTTTTGATTAAATCCTGAAATAATTTTTTCTGGGCTTCAATTGGATTATGAATCCATTTTTGTTGATTCTTTGAATTAATGCGGGCAAATATTTTGGCTAATTGCAATTTAATCCACATAATTAAAAAACAATATATTGCTGCGGGTCAACCGGACTTCCGTCAATCCACAATTCGAAGTGCAAATGCGGGCCGGTGGTCAGTTCTCCCGTATTCCCGACAGCGGCGATTACTTCACCTTTTTTTACAACATCTCCCATTTTCTTGTAAACAGTGAGCGCATGCTTGTAAACCGAAATCATGCCGCGTGCATGTTGTATAATGGCGACAAATCCGGTATCGGGAGTCCAATCTGTAAAAACGACGGTTCCCGGAGCAACAGACTTAATCGCTTCGCCTTCCTGTGCGGCAATATCAATTGCCAAATGGTTTTCTTCGGGCTCATAACCGGAAGTTATAATACCTTTCAGAGGTGTAAACAACAGACTTCCCAGTTCTCCGCCATTCGAATTTCCCTCCACGCTGAACATCTCTTCCTGTTCAACTTCTTTTCTCAGATCCAGGTCTTCCCTGGTAGGGGAAAGGTCAAATTTGTCCAGCTCAACTGAAGTTGTGATTTGATTATTTGTCGTATCAATTTGAGGCATGGGGATTTCCCCGGCAAGTATGGCCCGGAGATTTTTGATATAAACATCATTCGATTTCGCATGTGCTTCAAGTTCTTCCACTTTTTCGGTCAACAGAAGAATTTCCTGCTTGTCTTTTACACTAACTTGTTTTTCTGATGGCAAAATGTAATTATGAAGAGGGGTGTAAAGTAAAGTCAAAGTGGTACAGGCAATGGTAAAAAAAGTAAACAGGGCGATAATCACCAAAACATTCATTCGGTTCAGCCTGACGGAAAACTGCTCTTCCTGGGACTCTTCATTCAGGATGATCAGAGTGTGTTTCTGAAACAGCTTCCGGATTATGTTTTTCTTTTTTCTTTCCATGTTCTAAATCCATGCAAATATCTGAATTGTTTCACATCTATATACAAGATTTTTTTAAATAATGCGTTTTTATTGTAGTTTTGTCGGGATAGGATAATTTATGAAAAAGCAATTACTTGTATTGGCCGGTCTGGTATTATTGGCAGCATGCTCAACAGAAAGGGATTCTTTTAAAAACAGGACATTTCATAGTACAACTGCATGGTTTAATACTTTGTTCAATGCTGAAGAGGCAATGGATAAGAAAATGGATGAATTGGAGATAAGCTATAAAGATAATTACTCCGAGATCCTGCCTGTTGACCCGCGGCCCGAAATTGTAGAAGGAGATATCCTTAAACTCGCAGATGAACAATCGGCAAATTTCCGCCCCGGTACAAAAAATAACAATAACAGCAAAGCAGCAGAGGGTTTTGACCTGGTAGAGCAAAAGGCTTTGAAAGCCATCGAAAATCATTCGATGCTCATCAGCGGAAAGGAGCGCAATAAAATGATGACCCGTGCTTACCTGATTTTAGGAAAAGCCAGATACAACAAAGGAAAAGGTTTTGAAGCATTGGAAGCACTTAATTATTTGCAAAATAATTTACCTTATCATAAAAAATATACCCCCGAAGCTGAACTCTACACAGCATTGGCCAATATCCAGACAGGAAATACTTTTGAAGGAGAAAGAGTGCTGGAGAAACTTTATAAAGATGATGGTCTTAAAAAGAAAATGCGTGAAAATATTTCCAAATATTATGCAGAGGATTTAATCCACAACAAACAATATGAAGAAGCAATCGCAATTTTGGATGAGGCGATTGATAAATCAAAAAACAAAAAACGCCGTGCAAGATATTATTACATAGAAGGACAGCTATATTCTTTGCTGGGGATGCAAAATGAAGCAGGAGAAGCATTTACCAAAGTTTATAAATTAAAGCCCGGTTTTGAGATGGAGGTAAAGTCCCAGTTGGCGATCGCGGAAAATTTTGATCCTGAAATTAACAGCTACAATAATTATAAAGAGCATTTGCTGGACGTTTCAAAGAAAGGAAATTATGTTTCCAGAAAAAATGAGTTTTATTATGCTGTTGGTGATATGGCACTGAAAGCCGAAAAGATTGATGAAGCCAGGAAATACCTGAAACAAAGTTTTGAAGGACAGCCTTCAGACCCCTACATCAGAGGGAAAGCTTATGAGACGTACGCCAATCTGGAATTTAATGAGGGAAACTATGTGCATGCTTCGGCATATTATGACAGTGCCCTTGCGGTAATGCCATATAACAAAGACATAGCAAGGATTACAGATCGAAACGCGTCTTTGAAATCATTGATGGAAAAATATTATCTGGTTAAAAAGAATGACAGTATTCTCAATCTGGCCAATATGTCAAAAGAAGAGCAGGAAAAATTCTTCGGTGATTATATCGCGAAACTAAAAATAGAAGATGCAAAAAAGCAAAAAGAAGCTGAACAGGAAATGGTAACCTTTCAGACTCAGACCAAATCAGGGGGATTTAATACGACGTTTGGTAACGAAGGAGGAAATTCATTCTATTTTTATAATGTTTCCCAAAAAGGATCGGGTCAGTCCGAATTCAAAAGAATCTGGGGAAATGTGCGTCTGGCCGATAACTGGAGAAGTTCTGCCGGAGGAATATTGACACTTGAAGAGAAAGAGGCCGAAATGCTTGGCCAGGAAAACACCCAAAATCCAAGGCGTTACGAACTTGCATATTATATAGAACAAATCCCTACCCAAAGAGGGAGATTGAATAATCTGAAAATTGAAAGAGATACAACAGAGCTTTCTTTGGGAATCGGATATTTTGATTTATTCAGCAATGCCAAAACAGCAACGACAACACTTGAACATTTAGTTTCAACACCGCCAAAAGAAGAATCTACCACTGCGCAGGCCTATTATCAATTATACAGGATTAATAACAAAGTAGAAAATACCGCTAAGGCAGACGAGTATAAAAATTATATTTTGACAAATTATCCGAATTCAGTTTATGCCGAATATATTTTAAATCCGGAATTTGATTTTACAACACCGACAACAAAAGAAGCGTTGACATATTATGAAGAAACTTATAATTTATATAAAGAAGAGAAATTTGATGAAGTAAAGTCAAGAACGGCACAGGCAATTGAGAAATACCCGACCGAAATTATCATTGCCAAATTTGCTTTGTTGAACGCTCTCGCAATTGGAGCAACTGAAGGAAGAGATCAGTTCATATCTGCATTGGAGCTTGTTACGGTTGCTTATCAAAATACAGAAGAAGCCAAAAAGGCCAAGGAAATTCTGGATTTACTAAATGGAAAAATAGCGAAATCTGATACGCCGAAGCCTTCGCCGGAATTGACCGAAGAGGAAAAGCAAAAGTTAAAAGAAAGCGGCAATGAGGGAAATACCGGTACACCTGGAAATAATACAATAACCAAGCCTAAAACTCCGGATAAGCCTCACGGAAATTCTCCAAGGACACCGAGCACAGATTCGAAAAGAGAGAGAAAATAATCTACATCATTTTCTCTGAGTGGATTTTTGTTTCATCATAAATTTCCCTGAATATCTACCTGAAGTTTTAATAGTGCATCATTGGAAGGTGCATTTTCAGAAATGGATTTTCTGATGATATGCTCTTGAAGCTGCTCAGCAGTTACGTCTTCACCTAAATCCTGCGCGCACTGCCTGATGAAATTTTGTGTAGCATTTTTAGCCGAATAAATCAGTTTCCAGCTTTCAGGGTTTACATAAATCTGTTGGCTTAGATTATGTTCCCATTCGCCTTGAATCGTCTGAATCAAAATCGCTTCATAATTTTTTGCCGTAGAATGAGGTGCAACTCTTCTTGCCAGCCCGGTCGGCTTGATTCTTTCTAAAAATAAAGCCATACGCTCATAGGCTGCGAGCCTTTGTGGTATGATTTGAGTGTTGTTGATTTTCCTCACCTCTATTTCACGCCTTAAAGTTTCATTAGTCAAAAACTTATTGATCAACACATAAACCATGATTGCTATCAAAATACCCGGTAGAAGTCCGGCAGCTATAATCCATAAAATATCTGATTCCATCTTTCGCTTTATTGCGGACAAAGATAGAAATGATTTTAATTGTGTAGATAAAATTCACTCAAAGGATTTAATCATCCCGTTGGAAATGCTTATTTTTGGGCAAAATTTTGAACGTATGCAAAACAACATGAGCCCGAAGGACGCAGTACTGGAAAAAATCAAAGAAAAAGGCGGCTGGGTAAATACCCATGCACATTTAGACAGAGCTTATTCACTTACAAAAGATACATTTTCATTTACCAATTCTTATCTGAAAGAAAAATGGCATTTGGTTGACGATATGAAACGGAATTCAAGCGTTGACGATATTTATGAAAGAATGGAACGTGCTGTCAATCATTTTTTGGAACAGGGTGCTCAGGCTGTAGGGACTTTTATTGATGTGGATGAAGTGATCGAAGACCGAAGCATTAAAGCAGCACAACGTTTAAAAGATAATTACGGGAAAGATATCGAAATCCGTTTTGCCAATCAGGTTCTGAAAGGAGTAATTGATCCCAAGGCACGTTATTGGTTTGATATGTCGGTCGATTTTGTGGATATTATAGGCGGGCTTCCGGCAAAAGATTTCGGGCGTGAAGATGAGCATTTAGATATTTTGCTAAGCACAGCGAGAGAAAAAGGAAAACTGGTTCATGTACATGTTGACCAGTTCAATACAGACGAAGAAAAAGAAACTGAACAGCTGGCCCGTAAAACCATTGAACATGGAATGCAGGGAAAGGTTTCGGCTGTTCATTCCATTTCGGTTGCAGCACATCCGAAAAAATATCGTATGGAATTATACAATCTGATTAAGGAGGCCGATATGCATGTAATTTCATGTCCGACCGCATGGATTGATCACAATCGCACCGAACGTCTTGCCCCAAGCCACAATTCTATGACACCGGTTGATGAAATGATCCCGGCTGGAATCAATGTCGCTTTTGGTACGGATAACATCAATGATATTTACAAGCCATTTTCAGACGGTGACCTATGGACGGAACTTCGTGTAATGCTCGAAGCATGTCATTATTATGATGTGGAAAAACTATCGGACATTGCAACCGTAAACGGGTTAAAAGTTTTAGGAATAGAAAAATAATTGGTAACTTTATTAAATTGGAAATATAGAGGCAGATTCGAATCTGTCTCTATTTGATTTTAATTAGCCGACTCCATGATTCTTAACGTAAAAAACGAAACATCAAAGCTCGAAGCGGTCGTATTGGGAATTCCTGATTCAATAGGGCTCAAGCCCATGCTGGAAGAAACATATGATTCCAAATCTTATGAAAGTGTGAAGCTGGGTTTATATCCGGAAGAATCCGATTTTGTGTATGAAATGGGTGAATTTGAAAAAGTTTTGAAAAAGCATAATGTGCAGGTTTTTCGCCCCTGGGTTCTGGAGAGTTGCAATCAGGTTTTCGCGCGTGATGTAGGTATGGTCATTGACGACAAATTCATTATTGCCAACATTATTCCCGACCGGGCAGATGAACAGGAGGCATACGAAAGAATCATTAATTCCATTGCAAAAGATAAAGTCATCAAAGTTCCTGAAAATGTTCACGTAGAAGGCGGTGATGTGATTTTGTGGAATGAATTTATGTTTGTCGGCTGCTATAAACAATCCGATTACAGAAAATACAAGACAGCGCGTACCAATTTCGAAGCGGTTCAGTTTTTCAAGGACTTGTTCCCTAACAAATGGGTAATTGATATGGAGCTGGTGAAAGACGATTTTGATCCGTACAGAGGAATTCTGCACTTGGACTGTACTTTCCAGCCGGTTGGAAAAAACAAGGCTATTATTTACAAAGATGGATTTCTGAATCCGATGCATTATGATATTTTGATTTCTCTTTTTGGGCGCGACAATGTTTTTGAGGTAACGAAAGATGAAATGTACTGGATGAATCCGAATGTTTTTTCCATTTCCCCCGAAATTGTTGTTTCCGAACAGAATTTCACAAGATTGAATAACCATATGCGAAACGAATGGGGGATTCATGTTGAAGAAATCCCATATAGAAACATCTCACGAATGGGCGGGCTTTTGCGTTGCTCTACTTTACCTTTGATCAGAGAATAAAAAATGAATGTTCAATGCCTTTTGGCTAAAAACTAAAAAGATGAAACAATATACCAATACCATACTGATGATTGAACCGGTAGATTTCAGGTTCAATGAAGAAACGGCGGTAAACAATTATTTCCAGAACGAAACCGATGAGTCTTCCGAGTCTGTTCAGCAAAAAGCATTCAATGAATTCAATGCAATGGTTTCTAAATTACGTGAACACGGTGTAAATGTGATTACCATCAAAGATACTTTGGAACCACACACGCCGGATTCCATTTTCCCAAACAATTGGATTTCCTTTCATGAAAACAAAATGATCGCACTTTATCCGATGTTTGCCAAAAACCGCCGTGACGAACGCCGGGAAGATGATGTGTTGGATTTATTATCCGAAAAAGGCTTTGAAGCAGAAGAAATAATGGATTACACAGATGCCGAAAATGATGAAATTTTCCTGGAAGGAACCGGAAGTATCATTCTCGATCGTGAAAATAAAATTGCCTATGCCGCAATTTCTCCCAGAACCGATGAGGAGCTGTTCATTGAATTTTGTGAAGATTTTGAATACACACCTGTAATTTTTGAGGCCAATCAGACTGTAAATGGCGAAAGAATGCAGATTTATCATACAAATGTAATGATGTGTGTGGCAGACCAATACGCTGTTATTTGCCTTGATACGATTGATGATAAATCGGAAAAGAAACAGGTGATAGAAACGCTGAAAGAAACCGGAAAGGAAATTATCGCGATTACGGAAGAGCAGATGCACAAATTCGCTGGAAATATGCTGCAGGTAGGAGGAATGGGCGCTTCGAAATATCTGGTGATGTCCCAGACAGCTTACAATTCACTGACTCCCGGACAGATTCAGGCGATTGAAAAATACAATCCGATTATTCCGGTAGACATCAGTATGATTGAAAAATTGGGTGGCGGAAGCGCAAGATGTATGATGGCAGAGGTTTTTTTGCCAAAAGCAGATTGATTAAAGGAATCTTTTATGGTTTCAATTATTCTTTCCCGACTTGGTCGATTTCATCATGCCTTTGATTGAATTCGCCCCGCTTGATTGCTTTTCTATACATAATGATGGTAAAAACTATTCCGAAAACAAGAAGAAAAATAGTGAATGATAATATTAAGATTCCCATCATTTACTTCAAACCTCTTCGTTAATTTCTTTCCACAGCAAATCTTTGAGTTCTGTCAAACCTTGGTTTGCCACCGATGAAATAAACAAATGCGGAATCTCTTTTGGCAATAATTTGGAAATTTCCGCTTTCAGCTCATCGTCCAGCATATCGCTTTTGGAAATAGCCAGAACCCTTTGTTTGTCTAGTAATTCAGGATTGAATTTTTTCAGCTCATTTAAAAGAATTTCATATTCTTTCGCGTGGTCGTCGGCATCAGCCGGAATCAGGAATAGCAAAACCGAATTCCGTTCAATGTGTCGCAAAAAACGGTGCCCCAGGCCTTTACCTTCCGCTGCACCTTCAATAATTCCGGGAATATCCGCCATCACAAAGGACTGATGGTTCCGGTATTCCACAATCCCTAAATTGGGCGTCAGAGTCGTAAAAGCATAATCTGCAATTTTGGGCTTTGCCGCAGAAAGTACAGAAAGCAGAGTGGATTTTCCGGCATTTGGAAATCCGACCAACCCAACATCGGCCAGAATTTTCAGCTCCAGAACGATGGGCATTTCTTCTCCTGGCAAACCTGGCTGTGCGTAGCGTGGCGTCTGCCTGGTGGCAGAACGGAAATGCCAGTTTCCTAACCCTCCCTTTCCACCATGAAGCAAAACAACTTCCTGCCCGTTTTCGGTAATTTCGCCGAAGAAATTTCCGTCTTCGCTTTTTGCGATCGTTCCAATCGGAACCTCAATGATAATGTCTTTCCCATCGGCCCCGGTAGCGCGGGAAGTACCACCATTCCCACCATTGTCAGCTTTCAGGTGGCGCGTATATCGAAGAGGCAAAAGTGTCCACTGATTGGTATTCCCTCTCATAATAATATGCCCGCCGCGACCACCGTCACCACCATCAGGACCACCTTTTTCGATGAATTTTTCACGATGCAAATGTGCGGAGCCCGCTCCCCCATGGCCGCTTTTACAATATATTTTGATATAATCTACGAAGTTTGACAACTGAATTAAATTTTTAGCAAATATCCGAGTTTATTTTGAATTCGAGCTTAGGGCATAAATGCATTGTTCTCTGATTGCCCAGATTTCTTCTGATGAAAAAGGTTTATCAGCAATCCATTGTTTTAAAAAATTCTGGTGAAACTCAATTTTGGACTCTGAAACCTGGCATGGCTGAATTTCAGCTTCGAGAATTAAATCATTAACAAAATTGATTTCCGATGAACTTATTGTTGTGCAATCATAAATTTTATGATTTATTTTTAGATAATTGTGTGCTTCAGGAATATATTTTAAACCAAATTTTTCCAGTACTTTTTTGACTTTGGGCGTATTAACTTCATTCATTTTGAAGATGCCGAGCATTAATTTTACTTCAGGATGATTATTTTCATCGGCAAGTGATTTCAGCAAAGCGTGCTTGGAGCTACAAGTTCCTTTATTTTCCCTTAAGACCAAAAGAAAATCTTCCCGGTTTGAATTTCGGCTGTAAGGCAGGTTTTTCACATAAGTAATTGCTTCAGAAAAACAATGAAATCCTAATTCTTTAAATGATCGGGAAATCGTTAATTCTGAATTTAGTTTGAAATCAGGCATTTATATTCATTATTTAAGACAATGGGTTTAATTCGTCCTTCAAAAATTTTCCGGTTACACTTTTTGGATTTTTTATAATTTCCTCGGGTGTTCCCTGAGCAACAATGGCTCCGCCTTTTTCACCACCGTCCGGGCCAATGTCAATGATGTGGTCGGCCAATTTGATTACATCCAGATTGTGTTCAATGATGATGACCGTATTTCCATAATCCACTATTTTCTGAATTACACCCATTAAAATGTTGATATCCTCAAAATGCAGACCGGTAGTAGGTTCATCAAGAATGTAAATCGTTTTTCCGGTTTGTTTCTTGCTTAATTCGGAAGCGAGCTTCACACGCTGTGCTTCACCACCGGAAAGGGTAGTGGATTGCTGCCCAAGCGTTATATAACCCAGACCGACATCCTGCAGAGTTTTCACGCTTCGGTAGATTTTCGGAATGGGCTCAAAGAATTCTACCGCTTCATTGACGGTCATATCCAGCACATCGGAAATGGATTTTCCTTTATAACGGACTTCCAGCGTTTCGCGGTTAAACCTTTTTCCGTTGCAGGTTTCACAGGGAACATATACGTCAGGCAAAAAGTTCATTTCAATTACTTTTAGCCCTGCGCCTTCACAGGATTCACAACGTCCGCCTTTTACGTTGAATGAAAAGCGCCCCGGTTTGTAACCGCGGATCTTGGCTTCAGGCAATTGCGTAAATAAATTACGGATGTCTGAAAACAAATTGGTATATGTGGCCGGGTTGGAGCGTGGTGTGCGGCCAATTGGGGACTGGTCAACTTCAATGACTTTATCGAGGTTTTCCAGCCCTTCTATTTTTTTGTAAGGCATTGGCTCCTGCTCGGAGCGATAAAAATGCTGGCTTAGGATCGGATAAAGCGTTTCGGTAATTAAAGTAGATTTCCCGCTTCCCGAAACACCTGTTACTACGATCAGCTCTCCTAATGGAATTTCCAGGTTTACATTTTTTAGGTTATTTCCGCTTGCCCCGGTAAGTTTGATGGATTTTCCGTTTCCAGTCCGTCGTTTTTTGGGGATTTCAATTTTTAAATCACCGTTCAGGTAATCTGAAGTAAGTGTATGTGCTTTTCTGATTTCCTTTGGTTCTCCCTGCCAAACAATTTTTCCACCGCGGCGTCCTGCTTTCGGGCCAATATCAATCACATAATCGGATTCCAAAATCATATCTTTGTCATGTTCCACTACCAAAACTGAATTTCCTATGTCGCGCAGCTTTTTCAGGGAATCAATTAATTTTACATTGTCCCGCTGGTGTAACCCGATGGATGGCTCATCCAGGATATAAAGCACATTCACAAGCTGTGAACCGATTTGTGTGGCCAAACGGATCCGTTGAGCTTCTCCACCCGAAAGCGATTTTGACGGACGGTCAAGCGCAAGATAGTCTAGTCCGACATCCAGCAGAAAAGTCAATCTCGTTCGGATTTCTTTCAGGATCTCTTCGGCAATTTTTTTCTGTTTTTCATCTAATTTCCTATCAAGTGAATTCATCCAGTTTAACAAAAGCTGTAGGTCAAAGTGAGCGACTTCACCTATATGTTTATTGTCAATCTTGAAATGGAGTGATTCTTTTTGAAGCCGGTATCCGCCACAATCCGTGCATTTGATGTTTTTGGAAAATTTACGTGAAATACTTCCTGAAGACGGATTCATTTTGTCATTCATCATTTCTTCAAGGAAAGGAGCAATTCCCTCAAAATCAATTTTATAAATTTTATTTACATCCGCAAATTTCAACTGAACATCAACCGTTTCTTTTAATCCGTAAAGAATGTCATTTACCAATTCTTTTTTAAGCTTTTTAAAGGGAGTGTCAATCGGTTCTCCGTATTTCGCATAAATTGATTCGATTTGTTTGCGAAGCCGGGTTGTATTTTTGATTTCTTCCAATGGCGCAATCATTCCGTTTTTCAGATTTCGGTTTGGATCGGGAAATACTTTGTCCAGATTTACGACTTTTAATTCCCCTAAACCGTTACAGGTAGGGCAGGCGCCTTTCGGGGAATTGAATGAAAATGTATTAGGCTCGGGTGTCGGATAAGAAATGCCGGTTGTAGGACACATCAGGTTCCTGCTATAGAAACGGGCTTCGTTGGTTTCGTAATCCAAAACCATCATCACGTTGTCTCCCTGTTGCATTGCCAAATCGATGGAACCAAGCAGACGCTCGTCGGAAACAGTATTGTTTAATTTTAATTTGTCAATGACCAGCTCAATGTCATGAGTTTTGTAACGGTCAAGTTTCATTCCCGGTGTAATTTCCATCATTTCTCCATTTACACGGACCTGCATATAGCCTTTTTTGGAAATCTGTACAAAGAGCTCACGATAATGCCCCTTTCTTGAACGTACCAAAGGGGAGAGGATGGCAATTTTTTTATCGGAAAAGTTTTCACGAATCAGATCTTTGATTTGATCGTCGGTATAACTGACCATCTTTTCACCTGTATTGTATGAATAAGCTGTGGAAGCACGGGCATACAGCAAACGGAGAAAGTCGTAAACTTCGGTAATGGTGCCTACCGTGGAGCGGGGGCTTTTGGAAGTGGTCTTCTGCTCAATGGCAATTACAGGAGAAAGACCTTCGATTTTATCTACATCGGGACGCTCCAGCCCACCTAAAAACTGCCGGGCATAAGCTGAAAAGGTTTCAATGTAACGGCGCTGGCCTTCGGCATAAATCGTATCGAATGCAAGCGAAGATTTTCCGCTTCCGCTTAATCCGGTGATTACTACTAATTTTTCCCGCGGAATTTTTACGTCTATGTCTTTGAGGTTATGTTCCCTGGCACCATAAACTTCTATGAAATCGTTCATGCTTAAAATCAAATCAAGCTACAAATTTACGGTTTTTAAAGGCGAAAAAAAAGTGTCCCGGAGAACACTTTTTTGATGATGATTATTTGATAGGGATGTAAATTTTTGTGAGCAGCTTAGCTGTATCTTTTACGACTTCGGGATCATTCAGATATTCTTCCCAATATGAATTGCCAAGTGTGATCTTATTTTCTGCAGCATACTTTTGCATATTATCTAAGGTTGATTGTATTGTTTCATAACTTCCTTTATGTATGCAGACCAGTGCATTACCCGCAGAGATGGAATAAAGCGTCATGCCGTCCTGTAACTTTACGGATTCTGTGATTGGATAGCCGCAATAGAATTTTGCTTTTTTGGCGGCAATGTCAACATATTCGTAATAAGAAACAGGATTGCCCACCTTTTGAGGAGCAACTTTTAAGAAATCGGTTAAATAGCTGTATAGAAGCCCAAGAGATTCTTCGGTTGCTGTTTTTATTTCATCTTCTTCCAATGAAGTTTCATTGAGAACTGTGATGAGCTTGTCTCCCTGAAAAATTTCAGTTTTAATCATGCCCGGTACCAATGAAGTTGCCTGTTCCGGTGTAAGAGAAGATGTTTTTAATCTTTCTTCCAGCAGGGTCAATCCTTCATTCAAATTTTCAGTTAATTTACTGGAAGTGAAATAACTGTAATAGCGTGAAAAATAACCTATTTCATGACTTTCCACAATCCATTTCACTTTGGTTTTAGATAAATCCAGCTGAGTGAATTCAACTTTCATGCTGGAAGATTTTCCAAGACTTAATCCGTCCAATTTATAATCTATAAATTTATTCTGCTCGGACCTTGAAATTGTGACTTCCCCGCTTTTATCTTTTCTGGATTCCCATTTGTAACCTGCCCCGTTTCCTCTGTATGGTGCAAAAAATTCCTGTTTTGCAAGTGAATCATTCATTGTCCATGGCTCCCATTCTGAAAATTCTTTCATATTGTTGAATTCCTCATAGACAATCCCTACCGGAACATTGAAATCTTTTTCGGCCGAAGCAGATATTTTATCGGGAAGGAAAAGCGGTATAATAAGAATGATAAGAACAATTAAGATAAGGAGCTGGGCAAATCTTTTCATGAAAACTGGATTAATAATTATATACAAATGTATAAATTAAAGAAAAACGATAAAGTAAAATAAGTATTTATCTTATATTTGAATTTAATCTAATCAATATACAAATGGATATTTCAAATTTATTACAAGGCCCTATGGGGCAGCAATTGGTTTCAGGTGTTGTAAACCAGTTAGGTATTGACAACGAACAGGCAAAATTGGCTATTTCCTCAGCTGTACCTGTTTTACTTTCTGCATTAAACAAGAATGCCAGCAATGGTGATGCGCAAAACATTTCAAATGCACTGGAGCGTGACCATGACGGAAGCATTTTGGATAATTTGAGCGGCTTTTTGAATGGCGGAAATTTTTCTGACGGCATGAATATTCTCGGACACGTTTTGGGAAATAAACAATCACAGGTTGAAAACGCAATTGGAAAATCTTCAGGTTTGGATGCTTCTCAGATCACACAAATTCTGGCTATGCTGGCTCCTGTTGTTATGGGATACCTCGGTAAACAGAAAAATGAGCAGGGAATTGATGCGGGCGGCCTTTCTTCACTTTTAGGAGGGATTATGGGAAGCACGTCACAAAACAATCAGAGAGAAATGAGCACTATTGAAAGACTGCTTGACCAGGATGGGGACGGCAGTGCTTTGGATGATGCAATGGATTTAGGAAGCAAGTTACTGGGGAGCTTCTTTGGAAAGAAATAAAAAGTAATTGAAAGAAAAAATGAAAAGGGAAGATAATTATCTTCCCTTTTTTTAATTCTTGAAGCAAACTATATTTTTCTTCAAGATGCCACTCCTAATAACTGATAATGTTTTTGAAAAATTTAAAATATTGCGAACTGTTGAGTCCTTGGGTGAAAGTGCTTCACCGATAAATGAGTAATTTTGCTTCATAGACAATTGAATTTGGATTATATCTTATAAACGTATAATCCAGATTTTTATTGTCGGATTGTTAATAAATAATTGGCGTTAAGCAATTGTTAATGAAAGATTTTTATCTTCAATCACTTTTCTTAGATTAATTAAAGCGTAACGCATCCTTCCCAAAGCAGTATTAATGCTGACATCTGTTTCCTCTGCAATTTCTTTAAAGCTAAGCCCTTTGAAAATTCTAAGACGTAAAACTTCCTGCTGGTCATCTGGCAGGTAATCAATAATTAGTAATAATTCCCTGTCAATTTGTTCTTTGATAATTCTTGTTTCGGAACAATCCTCGGGATCTGCTAGGAAATCAAATATGCTGAAGTCTTCATCTACGAATGTTTCTCCAATTACCGGCATCCGTGTTTTGGAGCGGAAAAAGTCAATCGTGAGATTATGGGCAATACGCATGACCCAGGGCAAAAATTTACCTTCTTCACTGTACTTGCCCTCTTTTAGCGTAAGAATTACCTTCACGAAGGTGTCCTGAAAAACATCTTCCGCAACATTTTTATCTAAAACTTTGGAAAAAATAAAGCCGTAAACTTTATTTTTGTGCCTATCAATCAATTCTGCCAGCGCCGATTCGTCTCCTAAGATATACGCATCAACTAATTGAGAATCATCAATGAATTTCATATTCTTCTACTTTTGTCTTCAAGTGTTAAAACGTAGAATATTTCTTCTATAGGCAGATAATTTTTAAGTGTTATTTAGACAAAGATATAAAATTTTCTTAAAAACCATGATTTATTTCATAAAAAAGCCACCTTTTACAGATGGCCGGATTTATTTTGATTATAAAATTAATTTTATAATGAAGCAGAATGTACCAACAAATCAGTCAACTTATTTGAATAACCTGTTTCATTGTCATACCAGGAAACCAATTTAACAAAGTTAGGAGAAAGCATGATCCCCGCATCTTTGTCAAAAATGGAAGTTCTTTTATCTCCAATGAAATCCTGAGATACGACCAAATCTTCCGTGTATCCCAAAATTCCTTTTAATTCTCCTTCAGAGGCAGCCTTCATAGCAGCAGAGATTTCATCGTAAGTAGTTGCTTTTTCCAGCCTAACGGTTAAATCAACCACAGAAACATCGGCTGTAGGCACACGAAATGACATGCCTGTTAATTTTCCGTTCAAAGAAGGGATTACTTTTCCTACTGCTTTTGCAGCACCTGTAGAAGAAGGAATAATGTTCAGCAAAGCAGAACGGCCTCCTCTCCAGTCTTTCATAGAAGGTCCGTCAACTGTCCTTTGAGTGGCTGTCGTAGCATGGACTGTGGTCATCAGCCCTTCAACAATTCCGAAATTGTCATGAACTACTTTAGCCAAAGGAGCCAGACAGTTTGTGGTGCAGGAAGCATTGGAAAAGATTTGAATGTCGTTGGTAAGCTGTTTGTGGTTAACACCCATTACAAACATTGGCGTGTCATCTTTGGACGGGGCTGAAAGGACCACTTTTTTTGCTCCGGCATTGATATGTGCCTGAGCAGTGTCTTTTGATAAAAATAAGCCTGTAGATTCTACAATATATTCTGCCCCCGCTTCATCCCATTTCAAATTGTTCGGGTCTCTTTCAGAAGTAATTCTGATTGTCTTTCCGTTTACGACAAGATTTTCTCCTTCAACCTTTACTTCACCTTTAAATCTTCCGTGTACGGAATCATATTTCATCATGTATGCCATATATTCAGCGTTAATGAGGTCATTGATTCCTACGACTTCAATGTTATCTCTTTCCAGCATAGCATTGAATACAAGGCTTCCGATCCGGCCAAAACCGTTAATTCCTACTTTGATTGTTGACATTTTGTTTGTTTTTAATGGTTATTAAATAGCTAAAATTTTAGCGACTTTTATAAGTTCCTGATCAATTTCATTATGTTTTTTAATGGCTTCCTGAATAGGCGTATAAACTATTTTGTTTGAACGAAGCCCGGCCATTACATCGGTTCTTCCTTCCAGTAAGCCTTCAACTGCGGCAATCCCTAACCGGCTGGCCAGTACCCTGTCCATGCAGGTCGGATTTCCGCCCCTCTGTATGTGTCCCAAAACGGTTACGCGGATTTCATATTCGGGAAATCTTTCCTGGGTCGCTTTAGCAAGATCATAAACATTTCCCAATTCTTCACCTTCCGCAACTACAACAATACTGGAGTTTTTACCCGATTGTTCAGATTTGTGCAATGATTCAAATAAGTTTTCGAGGCTGTCTTTTTTTTCGGGTATTAAAATATCCTGTGCTCCTGAAGCAATTCCGCTGTTCAATGCAATAAAACCAGCATCGCGTCCCATAACTTCGACAAAGAAAACACGATTATGGGAGGTCGCGGAATCCCTTATTCTGTCTATGGCTTCAATAACCGTATTGAGTGCGGTATCATAACCAATTGTGAAGTCCGTACCGAAAATATCGTTGTCTATAGTTCCGGGCAAACCAACAAAAGGCACTCCGAATTCTTTATGAAAGACGGTCGCTCCGGTAAATGAGCCGTCTCCGCCAATCACAATAAGCGCATCCAACTGATTTTTTTTAAGATTGCCGTAGGCTTTTTCCCTTCCTTCTTTTGTTCTGAACTCATCAGACCTGGCAGTTTTTAAAAAAGTTCCGCCACGGTTAATAATGTGTTTTACCGACCTTGCACCTAATTCGGACATCTGATTGGTTATAAGCCCTTCATAACCCATTTTAATCCCGATACATCTGATTTGGTAGTAGGCGCACGCCCTGACTACTGAACGAATGGCTGCATTCATTCCCGGTGAATCCCCTCCTGAGGTCAAAACACCAATATTTTTAATTGAAACTGCCGGCACTTTTAGTAATCTGAATTAAGGAAGTGCAAATATAAGTATCAACAGGCTGAATTTAAAATTATTTGAGGTAAACTATTCCCTTTTTTCGATTTCATTAATAGGTTCCAGCCTGCCGGAGCGAAAATCTTTTTCAAGAATTACCTGTATATATAGATCTTCCCTGATTTTATGCGGGTCAAACTGAGTTTTCAGATCGAGGTCAAATGCGCCTCCGGCCGAATTCCATAAAAAAGCATTCATGCCGCCGCGAAGTTCTTTAATGATTTCGTATGAGGTTCTGCCGGTTTCACGATGGATTAATTTAACAAGAATCTGTCCGCGTGAAAGAGAAAGATTTTTTAATTTATCTTCAAACTGGTCAGCGAGTACCTGCTGGCGTCTTTTTACATATTTTCTTTTTTCTCTTTTACTGTCGAAATATTGAGCGGTATCTTCAATGGAATTATATTCCTCTACGGCAACCTTTACATAAGGCCATACATCACGAACTCTTTTTCTTAGCCATAGATAATATTTCTTTTCCATATCGGTATTCAGATTGAGATGAATCATATCTGCATTTTCCAGTTGGATCGTATCAAAAATGGCAAGGTCTTCTGGGGAAATGGAATCCATTTCCGACAATTCCTTTTGAAGCTCTTTTGCTTTATCTTCTTCTTGTGCGGAAAGTTGGTTGAATAGGAGAAAAAATATAATTATCAGTTTCCAATTCATAATAGTGACACACTTATCAAAAATTGTTCCTATTTTACTAATTTTGTGCAAACTTAAATTCAATGGCAAAAAATAAATTCTTTGGTAAGAAATCATTGGAATTTCTTGAGAAATATTTAAACACATCTTCTCCAACGGGTTATGAAACAGCAGGACAACTGGCCTGGACCGATTATATAAAACCCTATGTTGATGAAATCCGGTCTGATAATTATGGTACGGCCTATGGCATCATCAACCCGAAGGCAAAATATAAGGTTGTGCTGGAGGCACATGCCGACGAGATTTCATGGTACGTGAATTATATCTCGGAGGAAGGGATGATCTATGTAATCAGAAATGGTGGTTCGGATGCTGTAATTGCGCCTTCTAAACGGGTCAGCATACATACGGACAAAGGCATTGTCGAAGGGGTTTTCGGATGGCCGGCCATTCATGTGAGAAACAGCGCCCATGACCAGGTTCCGAAAATTGAGACAATATGGATCGATTGCGGAGCCAATTCGAAAGAAGAAGTTGAAGCATTGGGAATTCATGTTGGCTGTGTGATTACTTATCCGGATGAATTTAAAATCCTAAATGACCGTTATTTTGTCTGCCGTGCTTTGGACAACAGGGTAGGAGGTTTTATGATTGCGGAAGTTGCAAGATTAATCCATGAAAATAAAGATAAAATAGATTTCGGATTGTATTTTACCAATTCGGTTCAGGAAGAGGTTGGGCTTCGTGGTGCAGAAATGATCACGAAAACCATTCAGCCAGACGTTGCAATCGTAACAGACGTTACTCATGATACCTCTACACCTATGATGGATAAGCATAAGTCGGGTGAAATAAAATGTGGAAAAGGCCCCGTGATTGCTTATGCACCGTCTGTACAGAATAATTTACGTAAATTGATTTTGGAAGCTGCTGCTTCCGGGGAAATTCCTTTTCAGAGATCGGCAAAAAGCCGTGTGACGGGAACCGATACCGATGCTTTTGCTTACAGCAATGGAGGAGTGCCTTCGGCTTTGATTTCCCTGCCTCTGAAGTATATGCATACCACAGTGGAAATGGTTCATAAGAATGATGTCGAGAATACAATCAAGCTGATGTATGAAACCGTGAAGAAGATAAAAAACAACCAGAGCTTTAAGTATTTCTGATTTTGGGTGTTAGAAGTGACAGGAGAATTAATCTTAATTTTAGGAAAAAATAAAAAACGCAGGTTAAATATAGCCTGCGTTTTATTATTATTATTTTATAATTGAAATCTTTATTCTAACTCATCAGGGTTTACCAAAACCTGATATGCTCCCGGTGTTGGAGAAGAGGTTCTTGAAATACCTAAAATATCTTTTTCAAGAATTTCATCGCCGTTTATATAGACAGAGTCTCCGTGTCCGGGAATAGAAGAGCCTTCTGTTTCCAGTAAGCGTAAATCATTTTTTCCGAATCCTGGGTTTACAAACATATTCAGGAACATGGGGTCTTCTGTAATGTTGGACTGGTCAAAGCTCATTCCCGTTTCATTTCTTATGACATTGTTTTTAAAAATATAATTGGAAGCAACATCAATTTGAATGGCATTCGAAGATCTGCCATAAAAAATACAATTATAAAAATTTGCTTGATTTAAAGTATTCTCGTTCGATAACCACAGGCTGAAATTTTGCCCTGCTCCCTGACCTATATTATGATAATTGGCAAATGTGCAATGCCTGAAATCATAGGTTCCGCCTTCAATTGCCAAAGAAGCCACATCACTGTTATTGATTACAAGGTTTTTCCCTGTTATGTTGGATGTGCCATGCGCGTACAAACCAATGAAATCATTGTTCAGGATTTTGGTATTGGAAATTTTCAGACGGGAGTTTTCGACTTCCAATCCTATGTTTCCGCCTTTTATGATTGCATAACTGATTGAATTCTCAAGATTATTATTGGGCGATTTGATTTTGATCTTTCCCCACATATTAGGAAGAGAATCAGAACGTTCATCCATTCTATCTGTCCGGAAGATAACTTTATTGTTAATGTCTCCGTTTACATTGATGGTTCCGTTTACCGTTAATTCTGCTTCATTGTGGAAATAGATTTTGGTTCCGCCCTGGATTGTGAAATTACCATTGTTAATGACAGCATTTCCGAAAATTACTCTTGAATATTCATTATTCCATTGATCTTCAGTGATTTCTACGTCTGTCTGACCCTGTGGAGGAATATAAAATTTTGCTTTTTCTATGTACGAAAGTAATTTTACCTGTTGTGTGCCATTAGTCGTTTCGAAATTAATTTCATCCTCATACGAAGGATTTACGGGAGCTTCGCCTGCGGCAATTTCTATAAAAATCAAAATGCTGTCTTTTTTACGGATGGCTATATTTTCAAATTCATAACCCCCCATTCCGTCTACATTGATTTTGAAAAATGAACTTTCCCCCCTTGAAAGGTAAATCTTAGGAATTTCAACATCTTTGTCCTGATTATTGTGAATCGTTAATTTATATGTCTGTGAATTCGTATGGTTAAATATGGTATCAAGATTTACCGTATCGTTTGAAAAGCTTAGATTATCTGATGCCGGATCGAAATCAAAATCATCTCGGCAGGAAACAAATCCTATAATTAAACCAATAAAGCTCAATACAATCAGGTTGCGGATTTTCATAAATTCAAATTAATTGAACAAAACTAATTAAATATGTACAATGTACAAAGTAGAACGTATAAAGAATGATTTTATTGGGATAAGTAAAATTACCGTGTTCAAAGAAAAAAAAATATGAAAATATTTTGTGTTTGTAAAAAATAACTATCTTTGCACACTCAAAAGTAAGAAGTAAAAATCATTTACAATGAAAAAAGGCATTCATCCGGAAAATTATCGCTTAGTTGCATTCAAAGATATGAGTAACGACGAGACTTTTATCACTCGTTCAGCTGCTGAAACACGCGACACAATTGAGATTGACGGTGTTGAATATCCATTGGTAAAAATGGAGATTTCAAGTACTTCACATCCTTTTTACACAGGCAAAGTGAAATTAGTAGATACGGCAGGGCGTATTGACAAGTTCAAAAATAAATACGCAAAATTCAAAAAGTAAGATTTTATTTGTTCATAATTTAATATTTAAAAAGTCCGGAATTCAATTCCGGACTTTTTTTGTTTATTCCCCCGGGAATCTTCCGTAAAGACTCTTGTAAAGATTTTTGTATTTATCTAAAATCACACGCCTTTTCAATTTAAGAGTAGGAGTAAGCTGCCCGCCATCTACAGACCATTCGTCAGGGGTCAGTTCAAACTTTTTGATTTGCTCCCAATGACCCAAATTTTTGTTGAAATTCTCAATTTCTTTCGAATATAAATCTAAGACTTTAGGATTCCTTATCATTTCTTCCCTTGAGCTTGGGATGTTTATATTATTTTCTCTGGCCCATGAAATTATGTTTTCAAAACTCGGCTGTATAAACGCACACGGCATTTTTTCACTTTCCCCGATTACCATAATCTGTTCGATGAAACGGGACTGCTTCATGTCATTTTCTATGCTTTGCGGAGCAATATATTTACCGCCGGATGTTTTAAAGATTTCCTTTTTCCTGTCGGTAATTTTAAGATTCCCGTCATGGAATTCGCCTATATCACCCGTTTTGAAATAACCGTCTCCGGTCATTACTTCCTTGGTCATTTCAGGATTGTTGTAATAGCCAAGCATAACATTAGGCCCCTTTACAAGTATTTCGCCGTCTTCAGCAATCTTAACATCAACTCCATCAATAGGCTTTCCTACCATTCCAATCCTGAATCCGGCTTTGTTCATAGCATTTACACTGATTACCGGGGAAGTTTCCGTTAAGCCGTATCCTTCCAAAATTGGAATTCCTGCTCCCCAGAACATTCTATTCAGCCGTGGCGACAATGCGGCACTGCCCGAGACCATGCAGGTCAGATTTCCCCCGACGCCTTCACGCCATTTTTTAAATACGATGATGTCTGCAATCTTATGTTTAATTTTCCAAAATAAATCCTGGCTGCTAAATGGTTCATAATTTTCGACAAGTTTCAACGCCCACATAAAAATTTTGGTTTTGATTCCGCCGGCGGAAGCTCCTTTATCATAAATTTTGGCGTATACTTTTTCAACCAGCCGCGGAACCACTGTCATTACGTCAGGACGAACTTCTTTCAGATTATCACCAATGGTTTCCATGTTTTCCGCATAATAAATCCCAATTCCATTATAGATATAAAGATAAATCAGCATTCGTTCAAAAATATGGCAGAGTGGGAGAAAGCTCAGTGCTTTCGGGTACTCAGAGGGAAATTCAGGAACCCGCGGATTGCTTGCCAGGACATTGGAAAGTATATTCTTATGGCTCAGCATTACGCCTTTCGGTTTTCCGGTAGTTCCGGAAGTATAAATAATGGTCACTAAATCATCGGTCTTCACCTGTTCTTTGACTGCTTCTACTTCCTCCTGTGTTCCGTCGTCTTCACCAACGCTCATGATTTCGCCCCAATGGGGTGCTCCTTCAACTTTATCAAAAGTATAAACAGAAATCAGCGAAGGGACATTATCCTTTATGGAGAGAACTTTTTCATATAAATCAGTATCTGAAACAAAAACAAGTTTGACTTCCGAATCATTGAAAATATATTCAAAGTCGGCAGGAGATATGGTCGGGTAAACTGGAATGCTTATGCACCCGATTTGCTGAAGGCCGATGTCTAAAATATTCCATTCAGTCCGGTTGGTAGCAGAGGCAATGGCAATTTTATCACCATGTTTAAACCCCAGTTTGAGGAATCCGCGGCTAACCATATTGGCTTTACTTGCAAATTCTTCAGTAGAAGTTTTTTGCCAATCGCCATGCTTTTTCATCACAATGCTGTCTTCGCGCGGGTTTGTATTGTGTTGGTGTTCTAAAAAATCAAATAATCTAACTATTTTCATACAGGGGAATATATTTCCACAAAATAATAAAAAATTCTGATATTTTGGAGGATTATTCTTTATTCGTAAGAATCCATTTCTTTATCAAAAAATTGGAATGCGGCCTCAATCAGACCGGTTATTTCTGTTTCCAGATCTACATCCGGTTCCTCTTCAAGCGCATCGTACCATTCGACCTCTTCCGTTTCCACATCCAGTAAAAACCTGGGAAAATCGGTATGAAGGATATAGATCTTATCTGGTAATTCGGAATTGTCCGCTATTAAAAATTTAGGTATTTCCATGGATTAATTTTTTGGTTTGTTTATTATAACGTAAAAGTAACATAATTGCCGAAACCGTCAAACCAAATCCCAATCCGATCCACATGCCGAATGCCCGCATTTCAAAATAAATGGCCAATGTAATTCCGATTGGGAGTGCGATCAGCCAATAAGCAATAAAAGTAATGATGGAAGGTATCTTTACATCCTGCATTCCTCTTAACGCTCCTAAAACAACCAATTGAATCCCGTCTGATAATTGGAAAAATGCGGCGATAATCAATAATTTAGCGGCCAAGTCAATTACAGGTTGATTGTTCAAATAAAATGAGGGAAGCTGGTACCTGAAAATGATCATTCCGATTCCGCACATCAGCATAAAGCCGATAACCATCAAGATAGCAGACCACCCCGCTTCACGAAGTGTTTTATAATCTTTCAACCCTAACTGATAACCCACACGTACTGTTGCAGCAACACCTAGCCCCATACACATCATGAAAGTGGTTGAGGCAAGGCTTATTGCAATCTGGTGTGCAGCGAGATTCGTTTTTGCCAACTGTTGTTCGGCAGGATCAGAAGACAGTGCATAACCACAGATGAAGGCTGCACCTGCGAAAGCACTGATTTCAAAAAATGAGGTCAGGGCTGTCGGAACACCCATATTAATGATTTTTTTGAAGATATTTTTGTTGAATTCTCTGAATTTGACAGCATCAAGATAATATTTTGTTTTTCTGAAGGTGAATAACGTAATCACTAAGACCACCAGCATTCCTACTCTTGCACAAAAAGTTCCCCATCCGGCGCCTTCAACCTCCAGTCTTGGAAATCCCCAATAACCGTAAATCCAGCCATAATTAAGTATGATATTAATGATATTTCCAATGATTGTGGCAATAGTAACGGGAATGGTAAGAGAAAGACCTTCAGAGAATTGACGGAAGGACTGGAAGAACATAATGGGAATCATGGACCATGCCATGATAGAAAGAAAAGGTATGGCTTTTTCGATCACATCTATGGGTTGCCCCAAATGGTAGAGTAAAGGCCTCATTAGCTCCAATACGGCTAATAATGATACGGCTAAAATTAAGTTGAGCACCAGACCGTGAGAAAAAATATTCGCGGCTCCAGCTCTGTCTTTTTTAGCATCTGCGGCAGCGACCAATGGCGAAATGGCAAAGCTGAAGCCGAAAGCTACAACCAAAGCGGTTATAAATACGGCGTTCCCTAAAGAGACTGCTCCCAACGCAACCTTTCCAAGTTGTTCATCTTTTATGTAATCATATTTTCCACCCAGGCCGCCTACCATGAAATTATCAACCAGATTGACCATGATTTGACCAGCCTGGGTAATCATCACCGGTACGGCTAATTTTAAATTTCGGCGTAAATGTTCCCTGTATTGCATTTGTTTAATTATTAAGACAAAAAAAATCCTCCAAAAAAATTGAAGGATTCTATTTTTTGGTTTTTGTATCCTGTCTAATTTTTCAAAGAAGCTTTTGAAGATTCTTTCGGTGCAGGTTTGGCGTCTTTAGTAGCGGCTGGAGCCGGAGCGTTTGGATCTTGGTCGACAACTCCTTTTATACGGAAAATTTTTCTCCCTTCCGTAACTGCGTTTGAGCTGATTGTTACCGTTTTATTGAATGCACCTGCTTTTGAAGTAGTCTTGTATTCAACCGTCATAGCAGCAGATTTACCCGGAGCGATCGGTTCTTTTGGCCATGTCGGAACTGTACATCCGCATGAAGCTTTGGCATCGGAAATAATCAAAGGTTTGTCACCTGTATTTTTAATCTGAACTGTCGTAATTGCCTTTCCACCGAATTTTATGCTTCCCAAATCAACATTTGACTCACTTAGTTCAATTTCCTGTGCAGACAATAGTCCGATTCCTCCAACCAGGAATGCACCAATCATAATTAAATTTTTCATCTGTGTGTAATTTTGTTAAACAAATTTAGAAATTAAATTTAAAAAAAGCCGATTCTAATCTTAAATTTGCAGACTGATTACAAAAAATATACCAAGCGTGATGGAATTACAGACAAAATATAATCCTCAAAGTGTTGAAAATAAATGGTATTCCTATTGGATGGAAAATAAATACTTCTTTTCCACACCTGATTCAAGAAAACCATATACGATTGTAATTCCTCCGCCAAACGTTACAGGAGTTCTGCATATGGGGCATATGCTCAACAATACCATTCAGGATGTTTTAATTCGCCGTGCCCGCATGAAAGGATATAATGCCTGCTGGGTTCCCGGAACTGACCATGCTTCCATAGCGACCGAGGCTAAAGTTGTTGCCAAATTAAAAGAAGAAGGGATCTCAAAATTTGAAATAGGAAGAGAAAAATTCCTGGAACATGCCTGGGAATGGACGCACAAGCATGGCGGAATTATTTTGGAACAATTAAAAACGCTTGGCTGTTCATGCGACTGGTCACGAACCAAGTTTACAATGGATGTCGATTTGTCTGAATCTGTAACCAAGGTGTTTGTGGATTTATACAACAAAGATTTGATTTATCGCGGTTACCGAATGGTCAACTGGGATCCGGAAGCAAAAACCAATATTTCTGACGAAGAGGTCATTTACCAGGAAAAACAAGGAAAATTATATTTTTTAAGATATACCATAGAAGGAAGTGAAGATTACATTGTGGTTGCTACTACAAGGCCTGAAACCATTTTTGGTGATACGGCAGTTTGCATTAATCCAAATGATGAGCGTTATTCATTTTTGAAAGGAAAAAGAGTAATTGTCCCAATTGCAAATCGCACTGTTCCGGTTATAGAGGATGAATATGTTGATATTGAATTCGGGACAGGATGTCTCAAAGTTACCCCTGCTCACGACGTAAACGACTATGAACTGGGTAAGAAACATAATTTGGAAATCATTGATGCAATCAATGATGACGCTGCTTTGAATGATTTCGCCCTGCATTATTCGGGAAAAGACAGATTTAAAGTCCGTAAGGAAATTGAAATTGAGCTGGATGCAAAAGGCTTGCTTGAAAAAGTTGAAAATTATACCAATAAAATAGGTACTTCCGAGAGGACAGGAGCCGTAATTGAACCGAAACTTTCAGTTCAATGGTTCCTGAAAATGAAAGAGCTTTCAAAACCGGCTTTGGAAAACGTAATGAACGATACGATTCAGTTTCATCCGGCGAAATTCAAAAATACCTATAAACACTGGATGGAAAACGTCCATGACTGGAACATATCCCGTCAGCTGTGGTGGGGACACCAAATCCCGGCGTTTTATTATGGTGACGGGCAGGAAGATTTTGTGGTTGCGCTGAACAAGCAGGAAGCACTTGCAATCATAGAAAGAGAAAGAAATTTGCATCTGACAGAAGAGGATTTAAGGCAGGACGAAGATGCTTTGGATACGTGGTTTTCTTCCTGGTTATGGCCGATTTCGGTTTTCAACGGAATCAATGAACCGGATAACGAAGAAATTAATTATTACTATCCAACGCAAGATCTGGTCACCGCGCCTGAGATCATGTTTTTCTGGGTCGCACGCATGATCATTGCCGGGTATGAATATAGAAATGAATTTCCGTTCAGAAATGTTTATTATACCGGGATTGTCCGTGATAAGCTGGGGAGGAAAATGTCGAAGTCTTTAGGTAATTCACCTGACCCGATTGAACTTATGAAACAATACGGCGCGGATGGAGTCCGTGTAGGAATGTTGCTTTCTTCGCCTGCCGGAAATGATTTGCCCTTTGATGAAGATTTGTGCGTTCAGGGCAGGAATTTTGCCAATAAGATATGGAACGCGTTTCGGTTGATCAAAGGCTGGGAAATAGATGAAAATCTTAAAATGCCTGAAGCTTCTGAATTTGCAACACAATGGTTCGATGCTAAACTCAATTCCGTATTGGAAGAGATCGAATCAAATTATGAGAAATACAGGATATCAGATGTTTTGATGAGCGTTTATAAAGTGATTTGGGATGATTTCTGTTCGTGGTACCTTGAGGCGGTTAAACCTGAATTCGGAAAACCGATCGACAGAAAAACCTGTAATCTGACAATTCAATATTTAGAGAAGTGTTTGAAAATCCTTCATCCGTTTATGCCGTTTCTGACCGAAGAAATCTGGCAGCTGATCGAAGAAAGAACTCCTGAAAATGCATTGATAATTGCTGAATATCCGGAAGTTGAATTTTATTCGGATGATATCTTAAGGCAATTCGATTTTACTGCCGAAACGGTTTCGGGAATTCGGGCTATTCGTAACGAAAAAGGAATTTCTCCGAAAGAAACTTTGGAATTATTTGCCGTTGAATCTTCCCAAAATGAGTTCAATCAGCATTTGGTTGAAAAATTAGGAAATGTAAAATTGCAGTTGACGAATCAATTTCCTGATAAAGGATTTGTGTTTCGTGTCGGGACTTTTGAATTTTTGATCCCTGTTTTGGAAAACATTGATATGGAAGCCGAGCGCGAAAAGCTGGAAAAGGAAAAAGAATATTTGTACGGATTCCTTAACTCTGTTCGTAAAAAACTGACCAATGAAAAATTTGTTTCAGGTGCACCGCAGCAGGTAGTCGATGTTGAAAAGAAAAAGGAGGCTGATGCGCTGGAAAAAATTGCGCAGATTCAAGAGCAACTTAAAAGCTTATAAAGTAGAGTATAGCAGGTTTTAGGAATCAGGGAGGTTTGTTACTGTTGAAAAAACGTATTAATGCTTTCAAATAAGGAAAAATTAAATTTTATTTGTCAAATCGAACATAACTTTGAGATGACTTTCCGGAAAGATACAGGGTCAGGAAATTTGTGTTATGTGGCAAATAATGAAGATTTGCAAGATGATTTCAAACAGTTTTTTACGGAGCAAGATTTATTTTTCTTCGTAAGATCATTTGGAGAAAATGAATTAAAGTTTCCAAAAGACAAAGCAGATTTTTGGAATAGAGTGGAGGCAGGGAAGGAAATTTAGAGCTTTTCTAATTCAGCGTTAATCAGCTCGGATAATTTTTTTGCTTTCTGCATAACCATAACATGCGTCCCGCCTTCGATCCTGACAACGTCGTGTATTTTTGAAAAAGGGAATACAATATCTTTATCTCCGTGAAAGTGAATATAATTTTCCATTTTCACATGATTTTTCCAATTGACAATCCTGTCCATTGACCATTTTAAATAATACGGATCCCGGAATTCAAAGAACTCATTGATGTCCGGCATTTTTGCATTGTACAAATTTCGAAAAAGTGCATAGGAAATACCATTGTCACTTGAAATAAATTTAGGCAGAACGAGTTTGTGTAAGCTTGTTTTTGATGAAAATTTCATGTAAAACGGAAGCTCCTCACGTGATTTTACGGTAGAGATTAAAATATTCAGCTTTGGATTCAGGAAACGATTCATTTCCTGGGTGATGATCCCGCCGAAAGAAACACCCATCAAAATAAAATCTTCGCAGGGATTGATCTTTTGTGCCATTCGTTCTGCGTAATGTTCAAGCATTTCCCCCTTTTCGGGTTGAAGCCAGGGAAGATTGAGCAGTTCAAAATCCGGATTTATTCTTAAATGTTTGAACACCTTTTCATTGGCTCCAAGTCCACTGATTTGATATATTTTCATTTAGGCTCCGGTTAAAATCTGGGTATTTTTACGTGAAACAGCAACATTCCCATTGGAATTCAGCATCACCAGATCCACCATTTCTGTCTGATTGATCAGATCTTCATCGAAATCAGTTTCGACTTTTACGTAATTTTCGGTAAACCCATGCATTTTCCCGTTTTTATTGTCGGCTTCCCAAAGTACTTTTTGAGTTGTACCTAACTGAGACTGATAAAATGCCAGGCGTTTTTTTTCAGAAAGAATCCGAAGCATTTTATTGCGCTGTTTACGCACATTTTGCGGAACAATTCCTTCGAAATGAATTGCTTCGGTATTATCGCGTTCCGAATAAGTAAAAACGTGAAGATAACTGACCGGCAGGCTGTTCAGGAAATTATAGGTTTCGAGAAACAGCTCATCGGTTTCACCCGGAAATCCGACAATGACATCAACCCCTATGCATGCATTGGGCATCGTTTCCCGTACTTTGTAAATCCTGTCGTAATATAGCTTCGTCAGGTATCGGCGTTTCATTTTTTTCAACAGCGTATCATTTCCTGATTGCAGGGGAATATGAAAATGTGGTACAAACCGTTTCGATCTTGAAACGAATTCAATAATTTCATTCCGGAGCAGGTTCGGTTCAATGGATGAAATCCGGATTCGTTCGATATTTTCTATTTTATCCAGTTCCTGAACCAGTTCAAGGAAAGTATGTTCATGCTTTTTGTTTCCGAACTCTCCCTTTCCGTAATCACCAATATTTACGCCTGTCAGAACGATTTCTTTGATTCCTTTTCCTGCAATCTCTTCTGCATTTTTAATTACATTTTCCATAGTGTCGGAGCGGGAAATCCCGCGTGCAAGTGGAATAGTACAATAGGTACATTTGTAATCGCAACCGTCCTGAACTTTTAGAAATGCTCTTGTTCTGTCGCCAATGGAGTATGAGCCTACATAAAAATCGGCTTCACTGATTTCGCACGAATGAATCGATGCTTCTTCCTGTTTGTTTAAATCTTCAAGGTAATTTGCAATATTGAATTTTTCAGTTGCACCCAAAACTAAATCCACACCTTCCATTTCGGCAATTTCCTGTGGTTTTAACTGAGCATAGCATCCGACAACTACTACAAACCCGCTGGGATTTACCTTCATTGCATTTTTAACGATAGTCCGGCATTCTTTGTCAGCATTTGCCGTTACCGAACAGGTATTGATCACATACACATCGGAGGGCTGTGAAAAGTCGACACGCTGGTAACCATTGTCCAAGAGGTTTCGGGCAATAGTAGAAGTTTCGGAGAAATTTAATTTGCATCCGAGCGTGTGAAAAGCAACTGTTTTGTTTGCGGAAAACATTTTGCAAAAATACGCAATTTGGAAGAAGTATGAAGACGAATTGTTTTTCATTCGGCGAATATCATTCCGACAGAGGAGTAATCTTCACAATAAAATTTTCCGAGCCAATCCAACCATTTTTATTTTTGCCGCATCAATGTCTATAGAAACAAAAATTTTTATAGATATGAAGACTTTATTCATCACTTTAGGAACATTAGCATTTTTATCAGCTACCATTCATAATACTTCATCAAAAGCTGAGGTGGTCCAACCCATTGAAATAAAAAAAGAAACTGTAGCCCGGGAAAAAATTCAGGTCGCTTTACTTCTGGACACTTCCAGCAGCATGGATGGGTTGATTGATCAGGCTAAATCCCGTTTATGGGATATTGTCAATACATTAACTACACTTCGTTATGATGGCAATAAGCCAATCATTGAAATCAGTTTATATGAATACGGAAATGATGGTTTGCCTGTTGACGGAGGATTCATTCGTCAGGTCACTCCCCTGACCTCCGATCTTGATTTATTGTCTGAAAAACTATTTGCGCTTAGAACCAATGGCGGCTCAGAATATTGCGGCCAGGTGATTCAGACTTCCGCCAGCGAACTGAAATGGGATTCAAGTAAAAACAGTATGAAACTGATTTACATTGCGGGAAATGAGCCATTTAATCAGGGACAGGTTAATTATATCGAAGCAATTTCAAATGCTGTAAAGCAAGGGATTTACGTCAATACGATTCATTGTGGTGATGATTATTCCGGGCGAAGCGGGATGTGGAAAGATGGGGCTGAGAAAGGAAAAGGCGAATATTTTTTCATAGACCAGGATCAAAAAATACGATATATTCCGACCCCATACGATGTAAAGATAGATGAATGCAACACAAGGCTAAACAATACTTATATTTATTATGGAGCAGAGGGCAATAAAATGAAAGCCCGTCAGGAAGAGCAAGATATGATGGCAGCCGAAATGAGCTCGGAAAACAAGGTTACAAGAGCTGCTGCAAAAGCTAATTACAATTATTTGAATTCGGGCTGGGATTTAATAGATGCAGTTGGATTGAAAGAAACCGATATTAAAGATATAGATAAATCAACTTTACCTGAAAAATACAGAAATATGAGCGATGTGCAGCTGAAAGCAGAAGTAGAGAAAATAACTGCCGAACGCAAGGAAATCCAAAAAGAAATCCTGAAATTGAACACCGAACGTGAAAAATACATTCAAACAGAACTGGCCAAAATGGGAGAGGGTGATACCGACCTTGGGAAAGCTATTGCCGATGCGGTTTTAAAGTTTGCCAGTGCGAAAGGATACGTTCAGGAGAAATAATGCTTACTAAAGCTTTTTAATAATTCCACTTTTTTCTTTAGAACTCCGATTGGGTAAAAGCCCGTCGGGGTTTTTGTTTATTTTAAAATTAGTATTAATTTAGAGGATATTTATTGAGTATGAAACAGTTTTTATTAGCATTCTTCTTTTCATTTTGTGCGTCCAATCTATTTTCCCAGTTAAATCTTGATCATAGTTTTACACATGGTGTATTTGCAAGGTTTCTTTATACCGATGATTCAAACACGAACTATATTTTTTTTGAGGAAGGGAATATTTTAAAAATATATGATGGAAACTACGAACTCTACAAAACTTTAAATATTCCTATAGATACTGATTTCTCTTTTTTAGGGGATAATTATTTAAATCAAAAATTTCAGGTATCAAAATATGTATTTAACGAAGATGAAAAACTGGAATTTGCTTTTCCGTTTAAAAATGATGATACAAATGAATCAGCTTTATTGATTTTTAATGAAGATGGGGAAATCATTCACGAATTTGGAGACGAGTACTGGTGGAGCTTTGAGGTTTTCCATGATTATACTATTGGACAAAATAAATTTGTAATTACTAAAGTTCAAGGAACTAATATTATTACTGAAGTATATTTATTATCGACTACTGAATTAACAACAAAGGAAATACAATCAGAAGAGAGACTAATGGCTTTTCCCGTGCCCACAGAGAATGAACTCCACATAATCAACCCATTAAATGGGGCTGATAAGATTGTATTTTTTGATATGAATGGTTCGTTGATCTTGAGTCAAAGTTTTAATCAAAATTCAAATATTATTTCTGTAGACGTAAGCTCACTGCCCAAAGGGATTTATATATACCGTATAGGAAATCTTGAGTCAAGAATAATAAAAAAATAAACTCAACCTACCCGGAACTTAAACCCTATCCCATGCAGATTTTCTATGGAAATAGCAGGTTCATCTGCAAATATTTTACGCAATCTTGAAATAAAAACATCAAGGCTTCGTCCCATAAAATAATCATCATCACCCCAAAGAGCTTTGAGGATATCTTCCCGTTTAAGGACGGAATTCTTATTTTGAACAAAATATTTCAGCAATTCAGATTCGCGCTGGGTGAGGGAGATTGTGCCTCCGTTGCATAACAGTGTATAATTTTTTGAATCGAATTCAAAGCGGCCTATCTGATAGTTTTGCGAAGAAGCAGATAATTTTTTCTGAGAACGTTTCAGAAAAATCTCAATTTTCAGGATTAATTCTTCTATACTGAAAGGTTTTACCAGATAGTCGTCTGCACCAATTTTGAGACCTCTGATCCGGTCTTCTTTCAGGGTCTTGGCAGAAATAAAAATAATGGGAATTTCAGCATTTAGCTTCCTGACTTCCTGTGCCAGCTCAAATCCATCCAGTTTTGGCATCATGATGTCAAATAGGCATATATCAAAATCTCCATTTCTAAAATAATCCAATGCCGACTCACCATTGATACAGTGTGTAACTTCATAATGCGGCTCAAGACTGTCCTGTGTTAAAAAGGCAATTGTTTCATCGTCTTCCGCATATAAAATTTTGTATTTTGCCATTATTTTTTAGAAATTAAAATAGAAATCGTTATCCCTTTTTCCTTATTGTTTTCTGCCCATATCTTCCAGTTATGCTGCTGAATGATCCTTTTTACATAATACAGTCCCAAACCAAAACCGGTTATTTCACTGTTTCTTTTATGAGTCCCCCGGTAAAACTTATCAAAGATAAACGGGAGGCTTTTGGCGGGAATCCCGATCCCTTTATCAGAGAAATCCAGTTGCAGGCCTTTTGGAACAGAATGGGAAGTTATAACGATTTCTGGGTTGGAACTGCTGTACTTAATAGAATTATCCAATAAATTTTGAACCACATTGGAGAAATGAAATTCATCGGCCATGATAGAAATTTCAGGATTTACACAAATCTGAATCTTCAGGTTATCATGCTTCATCCGGGTTGAATCCACGATTTGGTTTAATGTTGTATATAAATTCAGCCTGACAGGATTTATGGACAGCGCAAATTCATCGCTCCTTGCTATATTCAGGATTTTTTCAATATGATTATTGAGCTTTTTCCCCTGATTGATAATGATCGAAGTATAATGATCCAGCTTTTCATCTTTTCTGATAGAATCCTGATTGCTCAAATAATTGGAAGCAAGCAGGATAGAGGATAGCGGGGTTTTGAACTCATGTGTCATATTATTGATGAAGTCCCGCTGCAGTTCCGAATATTTTTTGTGCTGAATTAAAGTATAAATCGAGTAAACATAAATCAGAAGAATAATAATTAATGCAAAAGAAAGAACAAACCAAAATTGCAGGGAGCCGATCAGATATGCTTTTTCATTGGGAAAACGGATGGCAAAATAATAAATGAAATCTTTGTATTTCGGGAATTCAATTGCTTTTTTGATTTCGTTATTATCATTGAGCGAAATATATTTCCCATACATCATATCATCACTTTCGCAATTGTAAATCGCATACTCGTAATCCGTTATGATATTGAATTTGGTAAATTCCGTTTTAAGATAATGCTCCAGGATTTCAGGCTGTATGTCATCGTTCACATTGACCACGTAATAATCATTGGAAACCTTCTGAATTAAGTTTTTTGTACTGAATTCATGTGAATTGTTTTCGTAAATTCCACGGGCAACTTCCAGCAATGCAACATGCACTTTTTGTGAGAATTTTTTTTCCTCCAGCGTAAAGGCCTGATAGGTCCAGAATAATTGGGCGATTAGGATTCCGATCGTAGCGATTAATCCTAAGATAATAATGCTATTTAATTTACTTATTTTCAACGCTCAAAGATGTTTTTGTATCAATGCTTTGCACAATATTACTCAAAATTAATGCTTTGATTTGACCATTAACAACTCGTTAACAAACGTTAGACAGCGATTAACAGACAAATGTGAAATCCAATTCTACATTTGCTGAACATAAGATGAATCTCATAAATTATTAACAGTTAAACAAAATTTAAATTATGAAAGCACTAAAAATTTCTTTATTTGCGATTGCTTTGGCAGTTGTTCCGGTAACGTTTGCAGCCAAAGGTTCTGCTCAGACAGTCATTGACAAAATTATTGATGATTTGATCACTTGGAAATCTGATACCATCAGCGTGGGTGAAATCCCTCAGGGTACTCCTTACACTATTAAATTTGAATTTACCAATACTACTTCAAAGCCTGTTTTGGTAACCAATGTAAAAGCTTCATGCGGATGCACGGCTACAGATTATAGCAAAGACCCGATTAAGCCAAAGAAAAAAGGTTATGTGAACGCAATTTATAATGCAGCGCATGAAGGGGCCTTTACAAAAACTGTAACTGTAACCACCAGCGACAGCGAGACACCCAAAAAGCTGACCTTTAAAGGAACCGTAGTTAAAAAATAATACTGTTCAATCCTGACTTATTTATAGAAAACGGACGCCCTTTTAGGACGTCCGTTTTTTTATTTTCCTGAAAAACAGATTTCTTAATTCTCAACCAAAACCCATTCACCGTTTTCGATCAGAGATTGAGCCTGTTTGAATTTCATTTCCTGCTTTTCACCTGTCGTTACATTTCTGATAGCAATTTTATCGTTTCTCCCGATTTTCGTTACAGTTCTCGGTGCTGTAATTTCAGGGCGCGAAGCAGGCGCATTTGTAGATGTTCCGGATGAATTGGAATCTTCATCCGCTCCACGGTTGGTTTCAACTTTTTCCTGTCTTGCCTGTTTTGCCTGTTGGATTTGCTGAGGATCGGGTGTAGGAAGCTCACCTTTGAACAAAAACGAAATGATTTCTTTGTTTACCCTGTCCAGCATTCTTTGGAATACATAGAATGATTCCTGCTTATAAATTACCAACGGGTCTTTTTGCTCATAAACCGCATTCTGAACCGAACGACGTAAATCGTCCACATCACGTAAATGCTCTTTCCAGTGTTCGTCAATCAGGCTCAGTACAATTCCTTTTTCGAAATCTTTTACCAGTTTTTTCCCTTGAGTTTCGTATGATTCTTTCAAATCCGTGACAACCATCAAAGTCCTGAGACCATCTGTGAAAGGAACCTGGATTCTGCTGAAGTGATTAGATGGATTTTCATAAACGCTTGCAATAATCGGGTAAGCCTTTTCTGCCTGATGTTCAATATGTTTCTGATAATCTTCCAACGCCGCTTTGTAAACTTTTTCTGTTAAATCGCGGGTTGAAGCCGATTTGAATTCACTTTCGGAAACCGGGGTGTCCATTGTGAAATATTTAATTAAATCAAATTCAAATTGTTTGTATGCTTCGTTATTTTTTGCCTCGGCAACGATTGACGCAGCAGTATCATATATCATATTGGCGATGTCTACATCCAAACGATCTCCGAACAATGCATTTTTCCTTCTTCGGTAAATTACTTCACGCTGCTTGTTCATTACATCGTCATACTCCAGCAAACGTTTACGTACGCCAAAGTTATTTTCCTCTACTTTTTTCTGGGCACGCTCTATGGATTTTGAAATCATAGAATGTTGAATCATGTCGCCTTCTTTGTGACCCATCCGGTCCATCAGCTTGGAGATTCTTTCTGAACCGAACAAACGCATCAGGTTATCTTCCAATGATACATAGAATAATGAACTTCCCGGATCTCCCTGACGACCTGCACGTCCTCTTAACTGACGGTCAACGCGGCGCGAGTCGTGTCTTTCAGTACCGACAATTGCCAAACCGCCGGCTTCTTTTACCTCAGGTGTAATTTTGATGTCGGTACCACGACCAGCCATATTTGTTGCAATTGTTACAACTCCTGCACGACCGGCTTCGGTTACAATGTCAGCTTCTTTTTTGTGTAATTTGGCATTCAGTACGTTATGCTGTATTTTTCTCAATTGCAAAGCACGGCTCAACAATTCGGAAGTTTCAACGTTGGTTGTACCAACAAGGACCGGGCGCTTTTGGTTTTGCGATAAATCAACAATTTCCTCAATTACGGCATTAAATTTTTCACGGTTTGTTTTATAAACTTTGTCTTGCAGGTCATGTCTTGCAATCGGGCGGTTGGTGGGGATCACTACCACATCCAGCTTATAGATTTCCCAGAATTCGCCTGCTTCGGTTTCCGCAGTACCGGTCATACCTGCAAGCTTGTTGTACATGCGGAAGTAGTTTTGTAATGTAATTGTTGCAAAAGTTTGTGTTGCAGCTTCGACTTTTACATTTTCTTTTGCTTCAATTGCCTGGTGCAATCCGTCAGAATAGCGGCGGCCATCCATGATCCGTCCGGTCTGTTCATCCACGATTTTCACCTGTCCTTCCATTACCACATATTCCACATCTTTTTCAAACAATGTGTAAGCTTTCAGTAACTGTGTAAGCGTATGTATTCTTTCGGATTTAATTGAGAAATCGCGGAAGAATTCTTCTTTTGCCTGATGTTCTTCTTCTTTAGGTAAGTTCTTTGATTCAATATTTGCGAGTTCGGTTGCAACATCGGGCAATACAAAGAAATTAGGATCTTCCATACCTTGAGAAAGAAATTCGATTCCTTTGTCAGACAAATCGACCTGGTTGTTTTTTTCATCAATAACAAAATATAAATGCTGGTCAACTTCCGGCATTTCGCGGTTATTATCTGCAATGTAGTGCGCTTCTGTTTTTTGCAACTGCGTACGGATCCCTTCCTGGCTCAGGAATTTAATCAAAGGTTTGTATTTTGGTAAGCCTCTGAAAACCTGATAAAGGTTGAACCCACCTTCTTTTTTATTTCCTTCTTCGAATAATTTTTTGGCGTTATTTAACGTTTTTCCCAATTCTTCACGTTGGGCATTGAATAATTTTTCAACTTTTGGTCTCAAGGCATCAAATTCCTGACGGTCACCTTGCGGAACCGGACCGGAAATAATCAGCGGTGTCCTTGCATCATCTACCAAAACGGAGTCGACCTCATCGACAATCGCGAAATTTAATTCTCTCTGAACCAGATTGTCGGGAGAGTTTGCCATATTGTCACGCAGGTAATCAAAGCCGAATTCGTTGTTGGTACCATAAACAATATCAGATTTATATGCCTGTCTTCTTCCTTCTGAATTTGGTTGATGATTATCTATACAATCTACACGCAATCCGTGGAACTCAAAAACGGGAGCCATCCAAGCAGAGTCACGTTTTGCCAGGTAATCATTCACGGTTACCAGGTGTACACCTCGCCCGGTCAAAGCATTCAGATAAACCGGTAGTGTTGCAACCAGTGTTTTACCTTCACCGGTTTGCATTTCGGCAATTTTTCCCTGATGAAGCGCAGTACCACCAATTAGCTGGACATCATAGTGAACCATGTCCCAGGTAACTTCTTTTCCTGCAGCATCCCATGAATTTTTCCAGATGGCCATGTCTTCACCTACCAGTTCTACATAAGACTTTACAGCCGATAATTCACGATCAAAAGGTGTGGCGGAAACTTCAATCTTCTCATTAGCAACAAATCTTTTTGCTGTTTCTTTCATCACGGCAAAAGCTTCCGGGAGGATTTCGAGAAGGATTTTTTCTTCTATTTCGTAAGCATCTTTATTGAGCTTATCAATCTGTTCATAGATAGATTCTTTCTGATCAAAGTTTTCGGTTGATTCAGCCTGTTTTTTCAGTTCGGCAATTTCATCTTTTTGAGCCTGTGTCGCATCTGCCAATTTTGATTTGAATTCCTGTGTTTTTGCACGTAATCCATCTGTAGAAAGTTGTTCGATTTGCTTTTCTGCAAGCAGAGCCTTATCGGCATATTTTTGTAACTCTTTTACGTCTTTTTGATTTTTGTCTCCTAAAAAACCTTTTAATACTTTTTCAATAATACTCATAACTCATTTTTTTCTTCACTATCCTGTGAATAGATATAGGTCAGTGAAAAGGTTTGCTTTATATATCAATTAAAAAAGCCCGTTCGGGGCTTTTGCACGTTTTTAATATTCGTCTTCATTCCAAAGGAAATCATCGTCTGTCGGATAATCAGACCAGATTTCTTCAATGCTCTCGTAAGAATCCCCTTCATCTTCAATCGATTGAAGATTTTCAACTACTTCCAATGGAGCTCCGGTACGGATCGCATAATCAATCAATTCGTCTTTTGTTGCCGGCCAGGGAGCGTCGCTCAAATAAGATGCTAATTCCAAAGTCCAATACATATTTTAAAACTTTAATTAGGTTTGTTAATTTATTTAACTTACAGACTACCCGATGTTAAAGGGCTGTTTTCCGAAATCAAAAAATCTGCCAAAAAATTATGTGTCAGCATTTGATTTCAAATTTTATATTTTTGGGCAAATGTATCGAAAAAAATGACAAATAAAATAACGAATTTATTCAAAGTTAAATATCCTGTAATTCAGGCAGGAATGATTTGGAACAGCGGATGGAAACTGGCTTCTGCCGTAAGTAATTGCGGAGGGCTGGGCTTGTTGGGGGCAGGAAGTATGTATCCTGACATTTTGAAGGAACATATTCAAAAATGCAGGCAGGCAACTGACAGGCCTTTTGGCGTAAACCTGCCAATGCTCTATCCGGATATAGATAAACACGTAGAAATTATTATAAATGAAAAGGTTCCTATCGTTTTTACTTCGGCGGGAAATCCGAAAACCTGGACTGAAATACTGAAAAAAGAAGGAATTACGGTTGTTCATGTGGTAAGCAGCTCCAAATTTGCATTGAAAGCACAGGAAGCTGGAGTCGATGCAGTAGTGGCGGAAGGTTTCGAAGCGGGCGGACATAATGGCAGAGATGAAACTACGACTTTTTGTCTGATTCCTGATGTGAAACGAAAAATTGATATTCCTTTAATTGCCGCGGGAGGTATTGCGACGGGAAGGCAAATTCTGGCGGCAATGACGTTGGGAGCGGACGGCGTTCAGATAGGTTCTCGTTTTGCGGCGACTGAAGAATCATCTTCTCATGAATCATTCAAAGAAGTGATTGTTAAAATGCAAGAGGGAGATACTTTATTAACTTTAAAGGAATTAGCACCAGTGAGATTGATTAAAAATCATTTTTTCAAGGAAATTCAGGAGGCTTATGAAAATTGCGCAACTAAAGAAGACTTAATTACCTTGCTCGGAAGAGCACGGGCAAAAAAAGGAATGTTTGAAGGAGATATGGAAAATGGCGAACTGGAAATAGGACAGGTGGCTTCGCTGATTGATGAAGTAAAGCCGGTAAAGGAAATTTTTAAAGATTTATTGGCCGAAATCAATGAAGCGGAAATTCATTTTAAGGAATTATTTACAGATGGCTTAAAATGTTAAAATTGAATTAATTTTAAATAATTCTTTGTTAAATTTTAAAAATAATTATTTTTGCGTTGAATTTTTAAAAACTATAAAAAATTAATTAACTATGAAAAAATTTGGATTTATTCTGATGCTAGCTGTTTCTTCTTTAGCATTTGTTAACTGTTCTGGAGATGATGACTCTGGTTCTCAGGATTGTTTTGATTGCAGCCTTATGGGAATTAACACTAAGTATTGCTATACAGAAGGTGAAGATCATTACACTATGACCGTAATGGGGCAATCAGAAGATGTGCCATTGAATGGATCTTCTTGGGCAGATGTAAAAGAAGGATTACAATCAATTTGTAACTAAGATAAAATTCTTTATTCACAATAAAAAGCCGGAATTTCATTTCCGGCTTTTTTGTTTCTATTTTCTACTACTTAATCTCCACCCTGATTCCTTTGCTATGTGCACTCAGTTCAGGCGCGTACATATTTTGAAGTGAAGTTATACCGTTCGAGAAATTTCCCGCGTTGTTGGCACGCACATCGTATTCAAACACATAAATTCCTTTTGGCATATAGTCTATGAAGAAATTAGTCGCTCCATCTCTTGTACTTTCATAATATCCCAATCTTCCCTGGCGTTTGTAAGTCGATAAAACATTTACAGGTTCAAATCCACTGGCACGCATATCTTTGATGTGGATGAATTCCATCTCTCTGTCCGTCTGAATTTCCAATCTTACTGTAATCAAATCGCCAATCTGAATCGGGGTATTTTCAGTGATTTTGGTCAAAACCGGGCCTTTGTCAGAATTCTTTTTGATGAAAAGTTGTTTGTTGAATTTCACGCCGGTTTGTGCCGTTGTGATTTTATCCAAATCTTCAAAATACTGCCAGTACAATGCGCCCCAAGCTACACCCGGAGAAGTTTTCTGCACATTTACCGTAGCCATTTCCGGTTTGATTTCTCCTTTGTTCCAAGAAGTTTTTACATAACCGGAGCCGCTTTGCGGCGCTTTCTCCAAAGATTTCAAATCCAAGGTTTCATTTCCAATTTTTACGGTAATTCCTTCTTCGGCATTTGCCCAGTCCTTTCCTGTGCTCATCAATGCAAAAACAGCTTCAGTAGTTGCTTTCGTCGATTCCCATTGATTGGTCTGACGGTTTTTAAGCAACCAGACCTTCATGCTTTCCACGCTTTCCATATCATTTAAGACTTCATCAAATGCTTCGATTAGCAATGCTTGTGTCTCAATTGGTGCCTGGTACCAGTACCATCCGGCAACGTTCGATTTCCAGTACATCCCCATTTCGTTGCTTTGCACAGCGTTATCTTTGATGGAATTTAAAAGTTTAGTGGCGGATTCTTTTTTGCCGAAACGGTTGAAAATCAATGAAAGCATCGCCTGCGTTTGTAAGCTTTGATCAAATTTATCTTTGTCCAATTCTTTCAGGAAATAATCTTTTGCCTGAATGCCTTTCTTGTCCAATGGGTATTTATCCAGGAAATAACTTCTGGCATACAAATACTGGATTCCGTCATAAGTGGAAGGTTTCAGTTTATCATTTTTCAAATATTTGTCAAACTCTTTCTGCATTTCAGCATCGATGAACTGAATGGCCCCGTCCAGAATTTCGTTTGCATTTACATCAAGTTTCGATTCGAAATCAATTCCCATCGCTTTCAAATGCCCAAATCCGGAAATGATGTGTGTCGTGATATAACGGCTGTCGTCACCTCCTTCAAACCACGGGAATCCACCGCCGGATGATTGTTTGTTTTTCAGTTTCTTAAATGCTGAAGTCAGTTCGTTGCGCATTTGGTTCAGATCAAACAAAACCGCGATGCGTTTCATCTGTTCTTCTTCACTTTGCGCATCACGTACCCAGGGCGTTTCTTCCAATAGAAGTGATTTCAATTCTTCATTTTGTTCCAATTTGGATTTCAATTCTCCTTTTTTGTTCCAGTCATCAAATACCGCTTTGATCTTCGGATTGGAATTGATGATATGCTGTGAGATCATATTGCCGTACAATCTCGAAAAAACCTGTTCCGAACATTCGTAAGGATATTCACGGAGATAAGGCAAAGAGAAAATCGCGTACCAGATCGGGTTGGTGGTCATTTCAAAAGTCAGCTTGAAATTGTCCAGGCTTTCCGATTTGTTGTTTTTTAATTTGTCTAAAGTGAAAGTTTTGTTTTGTCCTTCACGTACATGGATCGGTAAAGTTTCCGTCACCATCATGCGGTTCGATAAAACAGGCAAAGCGGATTCCTCACCATCCGAAAATTCTCCGGCAGAAGCTAAAACCCGATAAACAATCGCCTGATGCGTAGTTGGTACATTTAAAGTCCAGGAAACATTGGTGCTGTTTCCTTTTGAAACGCTGATGTTTTGTTTTGCATTTTGATTGCCGAATTCCATATCCACAGGCTGCATGGTAAAGGCATCAAACAACAATAGTTTGGCTTGTCCGCTCAGTTCTTTATCCGACAAATTGGTGATTTTGGATGAGAACGCAATTTGGTCGCCTTCTCTTAAAAATCTCGGCGGATTGGGAACGATCATCAGATCCTTCTGTGTTCTGACCGTGGTTTCAAAATAGCCGGTTCTCAAATCCGGCGTATGTGCCGTTGCCATAAATTTCCATTCAGTAAGACTTTCCGGAACTGTAAACTGAATTTTTACATTTCCTTTTTCGTCGGTGCGTAAATTAGGGTAGAAGAAGGCGGTTTCCTGTAATGCTCTTCGGGCAACAACTTTGTCGAGGTTTGGTTTTTCTTTCTTTTCGATAAAATATGAATCTGTGGTGTAATTTGAATCTGAAATTTCTTGATTTACTTCACCAGCTAATGATGCACTTCCACGGATCTGTGGAGCTGCCATTTTCATTTCCGCAACTTCTCCTTCAGCTGCAGGAGCAGGAGCCATATCATATAAAGCATAATTTTCCCATTTGCCATAATTCCAACTAAATCCAAACCAATTCAATTCATCAAAAACCAGATGGTCTTGCGGATAATTTTCATATCTGTAAGTCAAGCTTCTGAAAGGATTTGCGCTGAAGCTCATATAGGTATTCCAGTTTGGCCGGGAAGGATAATTCATATCAATGTTCATCGGGAAACTGATGGAATTTGTCCTGAACTGGTCAAGCGAAGCATCATACATAGTAGCGAGCATTTCCGCCAGGAATTTGTCTTTGTCTTTTCCGCTTACGGTCAGTTCCCAGGTTTCTTTTTGCCCGGGTTGGAGCTTATCGCGTAAAGTTCCGGCGGTGATGGTCAGGGATTTGTCTTCATACGGAATATTTACCGTCAAAGTTCCCTGTTTTACCGTATTGAATTTTCCGAAATAATAATGAACAAAGACATTTCCACGGTACTTTTCATCGATCGGGAAAGAGAATTTACCGACATTGTTACTGAGCTTCATTTTCTCAGTTTTAATGATTTTTCCGTTGTGTTCCAGTTCTACCAAAACTTCAGAATCATTGGCGACAGAAGCAACCTGAACCTGGGCGGTTTCGCCCGGCTTATAAGAATTTTGATTCAGGTTTAACGCAAACAATTCATTGTCAACCGGTTGTTTTTTGTCATTTTTAAAGAGATAAACCAACTTTTCCGTTTGAATACTGTCTTTTCCATCCAAAATCCAACCTTTCAGAATGTAATACCCTTCTTTCCAGTTTATTGGATTTACATCAATTGATTTGGATTTTCCGGTATCAAAGTTTTGTGAAATCACCGGGTCTTCTTCTTGCCAGTTTTCTTTTTCATTTTCCTTTCCGTAGGCATCGTGCGGGAAGTATTGAATGAATTCTTCTTTCGGATACAACTGATAATCGCCCTGCGGAATCGGTGAATTACGTAACACTCTTTGAGGCGGATTGATCTTAATCAAAGTCATTTGACCTTTTACAGGCGCGAACTGACCATTTAAATTATGGGTTATAACCTGAATGGAATCTAATTGAGAAATTTCAATTTTATCCGAAACATTAAAATCTAACATATAACGCAAATCGCCAACTGTAACGGATTGTTCGCCTGAACGCGTCTCTCCGTTGATGTCGGTGATGTCAGCGATAACACGGTAAGTGTAAGTTCTCGGGCTTCGGGTACCTTCAGCCCCCGAATTTCGGTCGTTGAGGTTACTCGAAACGGCAGGTTTCGCATTGAATTTAATTTCAAATTTACCATCAGAATCGGTGGTCGTTTCGCCTTGCACGATTTCTTCTTCCGGCTCTCCATACGGAATGTAACCTCGTTTCCACCACGGCCAGTACGGATAAATCGTCTGCCTGTACACGCGGTAAACAACTTTTGCATTGTCGATATTGGCACCTGAATAAGCAATGGCTTTTCCTATGGAAGTAACTTCTTCATCGAGTTTGAAAGTGTCTTTAACATCTTCAAATTCTACTTCAAATTTCGGACGTTTGTATTCTTCAACGCTGAAATAGTGAATGTCATCCGCATAGCCTATACGATATTGCCCTGTAATTCCACTTGTTGGTAAAACAAATTCTCCTGAGACTGAACCAAATTCATTCGTTTTTAATTTTAAACTTGAAATTTCTTCATCATTCGGATTGTATAGTCTAATAATAGCTTCTTCATTTGGGTAAACTTTTCTTTTATTGTCAAGTTCACTATAAACAATTGCCTTGAAATAAACAGTTTGTCCGGGACGATAAATGGCTCGATCCGTAAAGTATTTAATTCTGGTTCTTTCTTTGTTTTCTTGTGGGTAGCGGTTGTTGTAAGCGTAACTGTTGTATGAAACATCCTCGCCCTGAATTTTGAAAGTATAATAACCATAATTAGCATTATTAGATTTTACAGTCGCAATCCCGTTTTCATTTGCAGTAACGGTTTCAAGGAGTTTTAAATCCTTCCCTTTTTGTTCGTAAACTTCCACTTTTTTACTGACAGGTTTTCCGCTTTCTCTTTCTGTAACCAAGATTTCTTCGTTTCTTGTAACAATCGAGTAGGCCGAAACATTCACAAACTGATATTGCAGAAGAAAGTCATCAGTGACTTTGAAATCAGGATTATTGGAAGCCAAAACCAGATATTTCCCGATTTTTAAAGGTTCGAATTTGGCAGTAGTTGCATGCTGCTGATAATCGTCAAAAGATTTCAGCTGCAATGAAAATTCTTTTTCCAAAGGAAATTTGGAAATGATATTGTTCAAAACCTTTTGTTTGTTAGCGTCAGCAGCATTTTGAAATTCATTCATCACATTTTCTGCATCTGTGAATTTCAAAACTTTGAAATAAATTTTATCCAAATTTTTGTGCGAAACGGACATCGGATTTGTTTTTTCCGACGAGATGTAATTTTCAATCTGCAGATTGAAATCAGGCTTTGTAATTTGTTTTTGCAGGAATTCAGCAGATTCTACTATTTCGGATTTCAGATATTTCTGGATGATTTTATCCAAAACCAATAAAGCTTTTCGGGTTAAATTTTTCTTTTCTGCAAAATTTTCAGCGGCTTCATTTCCACTTAAATCCAAATAATTCTGAGCCAAATCATATAAAATATAACTTGTGTAATTAGCTGCCGGATTTTTCTCTGAAAGTTGGATTAGTTTCGCGTTGTATTCCTGTGTGGTTTTATTTTGATTTTCGATTTTCAGAAGTTCCAGCTCGTTATATAACTGAGCTTCCGGATTATTTTTTTGCTGATGAAAAACAATTAAATCTTTGAGGATCTGTATGATTTGCGTTTTGTAAGAATCTTTTTCATTTTCCTCGTAGGATTGAGCGGTATCAGCCACATCTTCGGTCGCAGTGATTGCTGCCTCAACGGCATAATCAGCGGCTTCTATAGCATAATCCATCGCATAATAATCATAATTGTTGTAACCAGAAAAATAACTGATAGCTCTGTGAGCCAACAAATCATACAAAGTCGGGCGTAGCGAGCGGTTGTTTTCTTGTGGAGTAAGCAAAGATTCCCAGCTTTTTAAATCTTCTTTTTGAAGAATTTCCTTGTTCTTGATTGAAGCGAGATATAATTCTGAAATATTTTTTCTGAAAGTATTTTCAGTCCAATAGCGCATATCGTCTGAAGCGGCCTCCGTATTGGTTCTTTCGCCGATTTCCCACTGATTTTGTTGGTAATATTGGTAAAACATTTCCGCCAACATGGATTGCAAAAATGCTTTTTCGGCAGGTTTTGCTTCTGCAATTTCGTTCTTGAATTTTGCGATGACCTCAGGTTCTATATTACCTTCATCGCTTGTCACAATTGCAATTTTGGACTGATAAAGCATTGCGCGGATAACCTGTTGCACATTTTTATCATTTTTTGCCTGCCTATAAATTTCATCAACAGCCGGAAGCGTACTTTTTAATAAGCCGTCTTGTTCCTGTTTTTCAATTTGTTTCCATTTGGAATCGTAATCAAATTTCTTTTGTGCCATTGATAATGAGAAGGTTAATATTATAATTAAGAAAAATAATTTCTTCATAGTCGTTTTTTTGTAATTAGATGCAATTTAAGCCAAAAAGGTTGCCCCGAGGAATTAAATAACGTTGAATTTTGAAAATTTAATTCTTTAGCTTAGCTTTAAAGCCTAAACCATTTTAATTTCAAAAACAAATCAAGATTTGAAATGAATACCGGACCTAATCTTCACGAAAATTTAACCGAAAAGCACGGCTTTGTGCAGGATTTGATGTTTAGGTTGCGTTCCATTCAAAATTTAAAAAACCACCTAAAGGTTAAAACCTATGACACCATTAAACAAACCTTCCACAGCATCTTTTCCTGTTAATTGCCTTACATTATAAAGAAGCAAGAGCTCAGATCCAAAGCGGGATCTACAAAATTTCCAACAACTACGACACGGCTTTTGTACTTCGGTTGACCTCCAGAACGCAAAGCCTCAATTAAAAAGATAGTTAAGCAAAATCCCAAAGGAATAAAAATAGTATAGATAAGATAAAAAACTTCAGGAGTGTAATAAAGCCTATTTATAAAAAATAAAACAATGACAAAAGAATTAGAAGAAAACGCTCTGCGCTACAACAAAAAGCTGAATAAAGAAATAGCAACTCGGGCTTCTTTTATGAGTAATAGTAAATGGTTTAAGCTGTTTAACGAAATAGAAAAAGCAGGCATTAAAATTCGTAGCTCTTATGTGAAATTTCTTGCACAGGAAAGGTTGTATGAATTCAATTTTACTGGATTTGAAGAAAGAGGTTTTCGGGATGTCGGAGTTTTAGGGCCATTTCAATACAAAGAAATAGAATGGATTTCCGTTTCCGAAGAAGTGGAAACATCACGCTTGAACAGAACAGAAAAATTACAATCAATATTTCATCATCAACCTATAAGTGAAATTGAAACTCTGATGAGTAGCATCGGCATTTTTGAATATGAACGCACTGAAACCGAACTGAAAATTTTTGGATATAAATAATTCTGACATCGTAGATTTATAATCCATAGCCATAAAAATCCCGAAGGGATGAAAAGATTAAAGAAACCAAGCCTCGTAGAGGCAACCTGATAATAGAAAATAAAATAATAAATGAAAGGCAAGCTCCGTAGGAGCGACCTGAAAAATTAAATAAAAACGCAATGGACAGATACAACAAAATCCATCTTTGGATAGGAACCTCCAACAGAACGAAAGAAGAATATCAGCAATATTTTGAATTAGATTATTCTGCTGAAGGTGATTTTAAAACGCCAAATTATAAGTTGTGCCAATTCTGTAAAGACATTGGCAAGCAATGGTACGACGAGGATTTTATCGGCATCATCCCAAGGTTTGATGATGAAATTTCTATAGATGAAATTTTAGAACATTCTTCAACCGACCCTGCAGAATAGGAAAACATTAAAACTATTTGTAAAAATTATGGCATTGAAAAAGCCAACGCAATATTTTGGTATGCCGATGCAGAATTAATCATTCCGAAGCCTTATAAAGAAAGCTACAACGGGTTAAAGTATATCGGAATGTTTGAAGGTGATTAGTAAGAGTTATAAAAATTTAAAAAGCCTCGTAGAGGCGCACTGTTAGTAGAAAAAATAACGATATAGAAAATCAAGCTCCATAGGAGCGACCTGTAAAAAAATAATAAAATATAATGGAAACAATACAACATTACCTGACTTTCAATGAGATAATTAAGGAATATAAAAACTTACATTATCCGGGAAGAATATATACAGAGGCTATTAAGCAAGATAATTTCTTAGAAACTCAATTTTGGTGCATATCAAGTAAACAAGCCAAGGATGAAGAACAAGTTAACACCGAATTTGGAACTGTACCGACATCGCTTGTTCCATTTAAGGTAAAATCTCTTTTAGATACTGGAACTTTTCAGGACATTATTGAAACCAAGATTGAAAACACTCCAAATCTGAAACTGACAGATACAGCCGTTTTTTTAGAGGCATTAAATTATTACTTGGAAAACGATGATTTTCAGGATTGAAAATTAAAAAGCTTCATAGAATAATTACTCAAAAAAAATGTGATTAATAGCCCGCTCCTACGGAGCTTGGCAAAACAGAACAAACAAATTGCTATGAACAGTTTACCTCTACGAGGTAATAACAAAGATTATAAAAGACAGAAAAATAAATTCAAATATGAGTGATGAAATTATTCATAATAATGATTACAAAGATTGGTCAATATTTATTGCCAATAAGATAAAATTTGCTCAAACCCAAACAGCCCTAAAAGTAAATGCAGACCTTTTGACACTGTATTGGGAAATTGGAAATTCCATTATTGAAAAACAAAAGCAAAACGGTTGGGGAAGTAAAATCATTGACCTTTTGGCTATGGATTTGTCTGAAAATTTTCCCGAAAACAGAGGTTTTTCTGTTCGTAATCTCAAATATATGCGGGCTTTTGCAGAGGCATATCCACAGTTTCCAATAGTGCAAGTACCGCTTGCACAATCAGAAAATGAATTTGTGCAAGTACCGCTTGCACAAATTACGTGGTATCATCATATCAGCCTGTTAACCAAAGTAAAAGACACTACAGAAAGGGCATTTTACATCACAGAAACAGCCAAAAATGAATGGAGCAGAAATGTAATGTTGCTACAAATTCAGAGTAACCTGTTTGTAAGAAGCGGAAAGGCATTGAACAACTTTGAGCAGACTTTGCCCGAATACCAATCCGATTTGGCAAAAAGCATTTTCAAAGACCCTTATCATTTTGATTTCCTGATGCTTTCTGCCAAAGTGAAAGAACTCGAAATAGAAAAATTGCTAACACAAAAAATTACCGATTTCCTGTTGGAGTTAGGAAAAGGTTTTGCATTTGTAGGCAGGCAATACGCTATTGAAGTGGACAATACCGATTACAAAATCGATTTGCTTTTTTACCACACTATCTTACACGCTTACGTGGTTATCGAGCTCAAAGCTGGAGAGTTTTTCCCCGAATATGTTTCAAAGCTCAATTTCTACATCAGCGCCATTGACGACAAACTTAAAACATCAACAGACGAACCGACAATTGGGCTGTTGCTCTGCGCTTCAAAAAGCAACGTAAAAGTAGAATACGCAATGCGTGGCTTGGATAAACCTTTGGGAGTTGCTACCTATCAGTTGGAACAATTAGTAAAAGATAACATCAATGAACTAAATGAAAGCAACAACGAAGAACAATAACCGGAAAGGAAAAACTGCCCATAAAAAAAGATTTTTCATTAGGCGGGCTGATTGCAAAAAACAACAAAATCCCAAAGGGATAAAAGATAATCGAAAAACAAGCCTCGCAGAAGCTGCCTAATAATAAGAAAACAAAATGAAAAAAACACTTACACTTTTACTTCTGACCCTGTTGTATTTCCCTGCATTTTCACAGGAAAAACCAGCGCCGCCAAAATTAAGAAGTGCTGGTACCTCCGAAATATTAAAGACCGATAAGTGGGTTGAAAATTTTAAAATAAAAAAAGAAAAATTCAACGTATATCTTGGCTATCAAAAATTGAATGACATTTTACGACAAGAAAATGGAGACACTTTGGAAGTTTATAAAATCACTTTTGATAAGCGAAAATCAAGTGAAAAAGAAATTACAAAATATGCAACAAGAAAAGGTAAAATTATTTGTGAAGGGTCTTATAAGGTATCAGGAGATACACTTACAATAATTTACAATTCATTTGATTATATCGGAGCATACAAATCTACTGCACAATATACAATAGATAAGTACGGATTTTTTAAAGAAATTGGCGTGAAAACTGAAAGTATAGACACCGATAAATTGTCTGACAAATACCTGAAACCGGCAGAGTTGAAAGTCCCTGAACCGCCAAAAAATTAGCAGAATGAAAACTATTTTATCCGCAATTTTTATCCTAATGCAATGCACCATTTTTGCACAGGAATACAAAAATTTAGACCGTATCTATTATGTCGATTTTCAAGATATCAATAAAGACGAAATTCAAATCAGAAAATACCTCAATGTCGAATTAAACGAAAAATGGTGGCAAGCCCGGAAAAATTATGAGCTATACCGCAAAAATGAAGATTCGGAATTTTTAAATGCCAATGGAGCCGAAGCCCACAAATCCGAAAAGGTAGATTTGGCTAAGGGATTTTATCTGCTCAATAATCAGCATCAGGGGTTTGGTTTTGAAATCAACGACAATCAACAATTTACCGGAAATGCAAAATACCAGAACAAAGAAACAGACCAGGTTTCCGATATCATTTTCAAAGACGGCAAAATTATCTCGATGGAAACCGTAAACATTTTTAATGAACCTGTAAAGAAAATCACCATCAGCGACAGTCTGTTTACGGAAATATGGTACGAGAACGGAAAAATAACGAGAAAAAACACAGAAAATTTAAAGCTCGGGGGCGGTCAGTCCAATGAGATCCGAACCCATTATTTTGAAAACGGGAATATTCAATTAGAGCAGGACAACATCAGCAATACCTTCAAAACCTTTTACGAAAACGGAACCCCCAAGCGCTATGAAAATGGAAAAACACAGGAAAGAATAGCATACGATACCAATGGCAGAAAAACAGAGCACACCTATATTGCCGATGATAAAAAATGTAATGAATATTACGAAAATGCCATCATACAAAGTAAAAAATGCGAAACACTTGATAATTTAACCACCTATTTTTACCATTACAAAAACGGGAAGTTGGAAGACTACGAAGTATTGGATCGCACAAAAGACGAAATAAGAACCTATGATAAAAACAACAAGCTCATCAAAAAAAACGAAGCGGGAAAAGATCCGGGTATTTCTGACTACCGCTAACAAGGAGCTTCTGTAAAAACGCGGACCGTTAATAGAAAAAGAAACAACAATCAACAATCAACCAAACTGCGAAGTGGTAAAATGATAATAGAAAATAAACCTGATTTTAATACGAATTTTATTTTTTTGCTTGATTCCGATTGGGATTTTCATTTTAATTAAAGCAATACAATTATTAATTAAAGCTTTTAACGGAAAAGTGATATTAGTAATTCCTTATTTACAAAACGGCGAACAATTTTCGGTTACAAAAGCAGGAAACTTTTCCGTCTGGCAAAAAGGACAAATGTTTAAACGAACACCTGTCGACAAATTCAAATTGCATATCTATGAAGAATCAACAAACGAAGAAATAAACTTGAATTTTTCATTATTAAGACCACAAACAAATAATTTCTCGACCGGACGAATGGAATTGTACCGGTTTTATGCGCCCGTTGGAAATTACAAAATAGAATTCAGGGAAGGAAGTAACGTCTCAAAGCTTGAAAGTGCCATTGGGAATATCATTCCGCTTTCACCCGCTGATTTATCAAAATATTTTATTGAAATAAGAGAATCCCAATCTCAACTCATTACGCTTTTAGCAATTCCAATGTTATTGGTCGGAGTTTTCGGAGCAGTTGCCGGACTTGCGTTGGGACTATTAGCAGACCAAATAATAAAATGAAAAAACTACTCACACTTTTACTCCTTGCTTTCACATTGCAATCCTGTGCTGTAATAAACAATAATAATTTTACCGACAGACGTTTTAAAAGAATACTCATAAAAAATATTTGGTTAGATGCAGGACAGGGGTTTGGATATTTTTACAACTATGAAAGATATAAGGAACAAGGCGGATATGGTGGATACCAGTATTCGATTATTAAATTTAACAAAAACGGAACTTTTGACCATCAAAGAACTTTTGGAGGAAAGCGAGGCGAGCTGGACTCACTCGGAATTTTCAAATACGAAGACACACATTGGGATGTGAAAAACAAGCAGCTTTACATAAAAGCAAAAATTACTTACAGAGGTTTTAGTTCCAAAGACAGCACAATATTAGAAGAAATTAGTATGCAAAAAAATGTGTACGATATCAATATCAGGAAATCAGAATCCATAAAGAATATAGAAATCGACTTTCCTGAAGTCGAAAAACGTAGGGAGTGGAATCGGATTCAAGATTACAAAGCTATTAGACACATGAAAAAATGATAATACCCATTACAGGTCGCTCCTACGGCGTTCCTCATAACGCAAACAAAATCAATGAACGGTTTACGGCTAACGAGGTAATAAAGAAAAAATCCCGAAGGGAGGAAAAGGGTATTGAAAAGATAAAAAACAACAAACAGAACTCCGAAGGAGCGAAATAGAAAATAAAATGAAAAAACTAAGCACACTATTTGTAGCTATACAGGTGTTCGTTTCCTGCAACGCACAAGAGAAAAAAGAGCAAAAACCCCTTTATGAAAACGGTAATGGAAAAGAAAAAATAGAGCCCAAAATCAAAGCCGATACAACTGAAATAGCAAACCGGTCAAGAGAGAAGATCATCAACAAACTCGTCTTTTTTGATAAAGACACCTTGTCGGTTCCGTTTAATTATTCGATGGAAGCTAACAATAAAGCTGAACTGCTTTTTTTATGGCAGCTTGGCGATTTGGAAATAAACAGCGAATCGGATAATTATTTCAGCTTTGGATTCGAGGACGAAATTCCTTTTCGTGACGAAAAAATGAGCGGGGGAAATATGCATCTGGTCTGGACAGATAACAAAGAAGCCATCACCATATCAAAGGTGAAAGATCAGCTCACAGATATTGATGAGATTTACTATTCCGACAGCCAAAGTATGATATTCAGAAAAAGAAATATCATCAACACTCTGTTTTTTGACTATCTGGAAGACAAAAAAGCGTTTGCGGTTTATCTTTCTTACAATGATTATTTGTGGTTCAGCAAATTTGATGACATAACATGGGAGCAAAAATTAGATTTAGCTGTCGGGCAATTAGCATTCGCCAAACAATTTTTTAAAACAAAGAAAACACAGACTGCATCAAATTGGGAAGAATATGAAAAAAATCTGAACAGTTTGAATTTAGCCACAATCAATGAAAGCTATGAAGAAATAAAAGATGCGATAAAATCTCCGGTTTTTAATGAATTTATAGAATTGAAAAAAATGGACATTTATGCAATGAATCTTCAAACAGATGGCACGAAATTATGGCAAGACCTGCGGAATTTTTATTCAAAAAAAATAACAAATATTGAAAATATCGGCTTCCCGGATTTTGAGAAAAATTTTGAAAAATACACTGTCGGTGGGGTAGAGTATATGGCTGATGACGCAATCATTGTAGAGTTAAAAGACAATTTTGACCATCAGTTTTACGCTACAATCGTCAAAACTAAAATACAAAATAAAGAAGTGCTTTTAGCCACAAAAAACCTAAAAGAAGGTTGGGGATTTTCCAATCCGTCCAAAGAAATGAATTATTTTTATCTGAATATGTTTAAGCATTTTGGGAAATTCTAAAAGTATAATCGCACAAATAAGCTAACAGGCGAAACGGTAACAAGGTATTTACGACGAGCAAGGCAACTTTATAAAAACAGAAAACTATTAGAAATGAAAAAAATAAACCTGCGAAACACCATATTATTCATCCTTTGCATTTTTATCAATCTGCTTATTGGCAATATCGCATTATTGCTGATGCTTCCCGATTTACCCGTTATTTATCACGTTCTGATTTCTTTGGGAATATTGATAATTTATGGAATTGCATTTTACAAATCAGGCCTGCAAAACAAAGAATATACAAAATGGCAACTTGCTGGTATTGCTGTTCTTTTGAGCCTTTTAGGAATGATGATAGCGTGTATTTTCACTTCCATAGGCATTCGTTTACCAATGGACAATATGATAACAGCAGCAATAAAAGGCATAATCCCGATGTTCATATTTGCCATTGTATTTGCCTCACCTTTTTGGATACCGCTTGCAATCGTAAATTTCGTTTGTTTAAACTATGTAAAAAGACCTGAAAAATGAAAAAAACTATTATTCCTCGTAGTCCCTTTTGTTCTTTTACTTATTCTTTTCCTCGATCCACAAACTCATATATTTCAAAACATTTGCGGAGTTGGATTTCAAAATTTGTCCCATAAAATTTCTTTTTCGGGCTTCATTTAAATTTAATTTTAAATCTGAAATTCTTTGATGAAATTTTTCTTCAAAATCATCTTTGCTGAAATTGTCTTTCAGGATTTTGAAACCAATTTCCTGAGCATTCAGCCAAAGATTTTCATTCTGATACAATTCAATTGTTTTTTCAATAAATTCATTTTCATTGTCTTCCATAATTCCCGGAGTCCAATTGTCGAACATAGCTTCCGCACCAATGGAATTTGTCGCAATCGGGGTTCCGGATTGCATTGCGTCAATAAATTTACCTTTTTGTCCCGCTCCAAAAGGAATCGGCGCAAGCAAAATTTTTGCGTTTCCAATAACTTTCAAAGCATCTTCCGCTTTTCCGTGCACCAAAAAACCTTCCTTAGCATTGTGTAAATCCCAAACTTTCTGGCTTGGATACGCACCGTAAATATTCAGGTTGGCTTCTGGAAGTTTTGATTTTATTTTAGGCCAGGTGTTTTTTTTCAAATGCAAAACTGTTTGCCAATTGGGTTCATGAATAAAATTCCCGATGAAAATGAAATCTTTTCTTTCACTGTATTTTTTAATTTTTTCAGAATTAATGTTGGAAAAGTCTTCGAGAAAGGGTAAATAATGGAGCAGGGAAAGAGCAATGTTAAATTCGTTCTGTAATAAATTCATTTCAAATTCAGAAATAATCAAACTCAAATCACAACGCAAAATCGAAGCGATTTCCCGAATGGCTGTTTCATTGTACAAATTAATTTCTCCTTTCTTTTTAAAAGCGGTTTCCCTCGCCGAACGCAGAAAATGCAGGTCTTCCGTATCGAGAATCTGGATAGTATCCGGGCATTCCTGCGAGACCCGCCATCCGAACTGTTCTTCGCTCACAAAGCGGTCATAGACAACAAAATCAGGATTTAGTTCTTTTATAAACTCATTGAAAGATGAATGATTGAGTTGAATAGGGATTTCCTTTACACTATTAAAAAGCGGTTGCTGAGCATAGTCGAAGCAAAAGCTCGCTTCAGATCTGGAAGCGGCCGAACAAAAGCTCACTTCAAAATCTTTTTCCCGGAAGAATTTAACCAATTGCAGAATCCTTTTTCCGGCGGCGGAAGAAGTCGGTTCAGGCCAAACCAATCCAATAAATAAGACTTTCCTTTGATTCATCGTTCAAATATCCGAAATTTGCGTTTGATTTTCAATGAACCTTGTCAAGGTTGATATTTAGAGTGAGAATAACCTTGACAAGGTTTTTTAAAGAATTGATATGTTAGGACTAAAATTACCGACAGACCCGAGATGGGCAAATATAGCCGAAGGAAATTTGGAAGAAATTCTGACGGATCATGCGTGGTGTGAACAAAAAGCGGCTTCCAATGCTATTTATTTGATCATCAATAATTCGGAATTGCCGGATTTGGTTTCTACCATGACGGAAATTGCCATTGAAGAAATGCAGCATTTCAAGATGGTTCATGATATTATTTTGGAACGTGGTTATACGTTTGGGCGGGAAAGAGCCGATGATTATGTGGGCAGGCTGATGAAATTTTGTAAAAAAGACGGCTCCAGGCATTCAGCATTCATTGACCGTTTATTGTTTGCAGCAATGATCGAAGCCAGAAGTTGTGAGCGTTTCAGGGTACTTTCCATTAACATTAAAGATAAAGAATTGGCGAAATTTTACCATGAACTGATGGTTTCTGAAGCCAATCATTATACCGTTTTCTTAGGTTTTGCAAGAAAATATGCCGGAAACGTAGATGTAGAAAAGCGCTGGAAAGAATGGCTGGATTTCGAAGGAGAATTGATTCAAAGCTATGGAAATAAGGAAACAATTCATGGGTGATATTCATTGATTTTAATAAATTATGGAATCGGTTATAATCAAGCCCAACAACAGGATTCTTCAAAAATATGTGCAGTATTTTTTGTTTTTTCAAAAATCGGACAGCCAAACGCTGAATTACACCACATTTCCTAACAATAATTTATGCCTTGCTATTTATAAAGAAAACCGAATTGATTATACAAACACCTTAGGTTTAAATAATTGCATTATTACAGAAAGCGGAAATACTTTTAGCAGCCGTATTTACGGATTTCATAAGATGCCGTTTCAGGTAAAAATTGATTCCGCATTGGATCAGATTTGTATTATTTTTTATCCGTCGGCTTTGTTGGCTTTCACGCGTTCTTCGTTTACAGATCTGATGAGATCTGATTCGGCTGCCGATGAAATTTTGTCTAAAAACAATTTGTTTTTACTGGAAGAGATCTTTGAAGAAAAAGAATTACAAAAAAGAGCCTGGAAATTAGAAAAATTACTGTTAAAGAAATTTCAGGATACTATTCCTGATAGACTGAAAGAGGCATTGGATTTAATTGACCGATCAAATTTACATCAAAACTTGACAGTTGAAATGCTTTCTTCTCAACTAGGATTAAGCGAACCTACTTTATTTCGTCTTTTCAAAAATCATTTGGGACAAAACCCGCAGTCTTATTTAAAGACAATTCGGTTCAGGAATGCTTTGAACACAATTCTTCACAACAAACATTCACTGACCGAAGTAGCGTATCAGAACCAATACTTTGATCAGGCACATTTTATCCATGATTTCAAATCTTTTTCAGGATATACACCCAAACAGCTGTTGCTCAATGTTTCGGTTCAGCAAGACAATCTGGCTTGGATTTATAACAAAAAATAAATCTGAATGATTTTTACAATTTTTCGAAAAGAGGAAATCTTTTCTTTGTCAGAAAATTAATAAAAATGAAAATCATTGTATTTGGATTATTATTCGGCATTATTGGAAATATGGTTTATGCTCAGAATAATTGCGGTTGCGAATCAGCTTTGGATAAACTGATTGTTAAAATAGAAAAGGAATATCCCGGATTTGAACAAAAGACCCGCGACAAGCTCTTATACGATAACCTGAAAACCGAATTGAGAGGTAAGGTTAAGAATGCCGGAGAAGTGAATTGTTTGGAGGTTTTAAATGATTACCTGGGATTTTTCAAAGACAAACATGTCTGGATTGTATCCAATCAAATAAATACTCCATCGGAAAATTCGAATATCAATAAGCCCCAAATACTTGACATCAATTTAAAAAAGTTCAGAAAACAATCCGCTGAAGCTCGAAATGAATTTGAAGGAATCTGGGTAAATGATGCTTATGAAATCGGAATCAAAAAATTGAATGCTAACGAATTCGTTGGATTTATCATCAAAGCAGATCCGAATTATTGGAACACAAACGAAATCAAATTTCGCTTATTTAAAGATGGTACCTACGAATACATAATGCAGGATCATTCGGTTCAAAAAGGAACTTACACGATAGATGCTGACGGATTTTTGTATTTTAAGGAAATAGTGTCAGAATTTATCAGAAAATTACCTGAAACAAAATTGACCCAAAGCCAGATTGATGATAAAACTGCTAGTATAAATGGTTTTTCTTTTAAGCCTTTGAGCAACAGAACCGCTATTTTAAAACTCTCTAATTTCAGCTACCCGTTTGTGGATATTATCGAAAAACTAATCGAAAAAAATAAACAATTATTGGAAAACAGTGAGTTTCTGATTATTGATCTGAGAGGCAACGGTGGAGGAACGGACGATGCTTACCAAAAATTACTGCCTTATATTCTGACCAATCCTATACGTCACATGCGTAATGAATTTTTATCGACTCCCACGCTCATAAATGGATTGAGAAAATACAATGAATCCATCAGAGGAAAAGAAAATTCGCAGGAAATAATTGAAAAGAACGAAAGATATATAAAGATTTATGAAGCCAACTTAGGTAAGTATGTGACGCATGGTGAAAAAGCGGTGGTTGATACTATTGAGCTCGAAAAGAAAGGACCCAAACAGGTAATTGTTTTAACCGATGGTAAAGTTGCAAGTGCAGGCGAAAATTTGGTTTTAGCAGCTAAACAGAGTAAAAAGGTGAAAATCATGGGCACACCGACGTGGGGTATATTGGACTATGCTTCAGTAAGACATTTCGAGGATTTTGAATGTGGAAATTATGAATTGTGGATGCCGACTTACCGTTCATTGAGAATTCCGGATTTCCCGATAGACAATATTGGAATTCAGCCTGATATTTATCTGGATTCATCTGTAGATGATTGGGTGAAATATGCGCAGGAATATCTTGAAAATTAATTTCGAGAAAGCTTCTTAAAATTTAGGTTCACTTAAAAATCTTAAATTTGCGGCGATAAACGAAATTCGAAACTCGAATTTCGCAAAAATGAAAAGATATGAAACTTGAAAACATTGTAAAGGAAAGAAGCGGAGGAGTATGTGAAATCAGCGGCGAATCAGGAGATTTAAATTTCTATGAAGTAAAACCAACTTCAGGAAACGAACCGGAAAGAACGATTTTAGTCGGTGATAAAGCATTGGCACAAATTGAAAAGAGAGAAGAACCTGACAGTAAATATTGGGAACGAGTTCTGCCAACTTCCATGTGGAGTGAAGTCCCCGGCGTACAGGTGGTTTCCTGGCGTATGCTGAACCGCTTCAGAAATGAATCCTGGGCGTCCGATGCGCTTGATATGATGTATCTCGATGATGAAACGCTAGAATGGGCAAAAGCATCGGGTGATCACATGGGCGATGGGTCGGTCGAGTTACACAAAGACAGCAACGGAAATATCTTACAAAATGGTGATACCGTTACGCTTATAAAAGACCTTGATGTGAAAGGTTCTTCCATTACTGCCAAAATCGGAACTGCTGTGAGAAACATTCGTTTGGTGCATGATAACGTGGAACAAATAGAAGGGAAATTGGAAGGGCAATCCATCGTGATCCTGACGAAGTTTGTGAAGAAATAATTATTGAATTATAATTATATAATGTAAAAAATTCAAAGCATTAAGAGCCTATGAAAACCGTAGGCTTCGTTTTTATGAATTGAAAAGGATTAACTCCAAAATAAAATCATCCATCACATACCCGTTTCCGATATCGAAAACGCCTTCGTCGATTTTCATAAAACCATTTCGTTCATAAAACGAAATAGAGTCCGTATTGTATTTGTTGACATTCAGGTATATAGAAGTTTTGTCATTCTGTTTCGCTAATTCTATTGCGCGGTTCAGCAGAAATTTACCCAAACCTTTTCCGCGTGTTTCCGCTTTCAGGTAGATTTTGGAAATGTATAGTTTCTCCGATTCTATTTTACAGACCAGATAACCAATCGGTTTATCCTCATCCAAAAGCATTTCCCAACTGATTCCTTCTTCAATTTCGGATTGGATTTTATTGGTCGAATAAAATAAATCCAGCATATAATTGATCTGTTCCTGAGAAAGGATTTTGATATAATGTTCCTCCCAAATCTCCCGTGCAAGATTTTGAACGGTCGGGATTTCTTTATTTGTAATTTTAATGAGCTCCAATTTTGTCTGAATTAGCATTCAAAATTCAACATTTAAAATTTAAAATTCAAATCCTCAAATTGTATATTTGTTGACAGCTTATATAAAAGCGAATTTCAAACTTCGTAAAACCAGAAACAAACAATATCATGTACAGCGAAAAATTCCAACAGCATTTAGCAACGCAACTCCAGGATTTGGAACAACAAGGATTATTCAAAAAAGAACGAATTATCGCTTCGCCGCAGGCAGCCGAAATTACTTTGCAAAACGGAAGTAAATTATTGAACTTTTGTGCCAATAATTATTTAGGGCTTTCGGATAATTCCAACATCATCAAAGCATCACAAAAAATGCTGGATGAAAGAGGGTACGGAATGTCCTCTGTTCGCTTTATCTGTGGTACGCAGGACATTCACAAAGAATTAGAAAGTAGAATTTCTAAATTTCTGGGAATGGAAGACACCATTTTATATGCAGCAGCTTTTGATGCAAACGGAGGAGTTTTCGAACCGTTGTTTACCGAAGAAGACGCAATTATCTCGGATGAACTGAACCACGCTTCCATCATCGACGGAGTGCGCCTTTGTAAAGCTGCCCGTTACCGGTACAAAAACAATAATATGGAAGACCTGGAAGCGCAGTTAAAAGACGCCGCTTCCAAGAATCATAGATTTACCATCATCGTTACAGATGGTGTTTTCTCAATGGATGGTATTGTTGCTAACCTGAAAGGCGTTTGTGATTTGGCAGAGAAATACGGAGCATTGGTGATGGTTGATGACAGCCATGCAACCGGATTCATTGGGAAAACAGGTCGCGGAACACACGAGCATAATGAAGTGATGGGAAGAGTGGACATCATTACTTCTACGCTTGGAAAAGCTTTGGGTGGCGCGATGGGCGGATTTACTTCGGCCAAAAAAGAAGTTATCGAAATGCTTCGTCAGAAATCCCGCCCCTATTTGTTTTCAAACTCTTTGGCACCGGGAATTGTGGGTGCTGCTTTACAGGTTTTCGATATGCTGGAGGCCGATACTTCACTTCGCGATATGGTAATGTGGAACGCCGATTATTTCCGGAAAGGAATGAAAGCCGCCGGATTTGATATTCCCGATGGTGATGCTGCAATTGTGCCTGTTATGTTGTATGACGCGAAACTTTCTCAGGTCATGGCCGATAAATTACTGGATGAAGGAATCTACGTTATAGGGTTTTTCTTCCCGGTGGTTCCGAAAGATAAAGCGAGAATACGGGTTCAGCTTTCAGCAGCGCACGAAAAAGAACATCTGGACAAAGCCATCTCGGCCTTTACAAAAGTAGGGAGGGAGTTAGGTGTAATTTCCTGATTAGTTTGACACAATATTTCAAACCTCGAAGGTTTTCAAAACCTTCGAGGTTTAATCTTTTAAACTCTTTCTTCTTTTGAGAGGTTGGCCAGATACGAATCTCCCTCCTCTAAAATCAATTCAACTTTAAAGCCATCACTCTCTGCGGCATCCTTTAAATTCTCAAAATCCAGATACAACCATCTGATAGGCTCTTCTGACTCGCCTTTGTAATGAACTGTATAATCCAATTCGCCGTAATAATGTTCGGCCGGAATGGAAAATCCGCCATCTTCTTCCTCGTACATATATAAAATGTCGGTTCCGTCAATCAGAATTTGTCCATTATCATTAAGTAAAGAATGAAGTTTTTGAAGATAATTATCCATCCGGTCAATCGTTTCAAAAATTCCGGTTCCGTTCATGAGAATTAAGACGGTATCGAATTTTTGAGCCGGACTGAAATCTAAAAGATTTTCACAGATAGCATTGTGAACTCCACGTAGTTTACAAACTTCAATTGATTTCGGCGAAATATCCAGAGCCGTCACATCCAGTTTTCGTTCGTTTTGCAAATACAAACTGTGTGAACCTGCTCCGGCACCGACATCCAGTATTTTTCCTTTTGCCAGCCGCAGGGCTTTTTGTTCCAGGGAATTCATTTCATCGAAATTTCTGAAAAGATGAGCAATAGGCAATTCATCCAATTCTGAAATAGAAGTTTCCGTTTGAATATCTTCGGGTGAATTTTGGTGGAAATAATCCCAGATAGCTTGTCCCATTAAGTCTTTCATTTATTTCTTAGATTTGGATTAATTATACGAATTAAATGACAATACAGAAGATCATTAAAAGTTCAAAAATAGTTTGTTTTATTCTATATTAGAACATTTTTAAAAAATCACAAATCAACCTGATATGAATAACTTATTAGTACTAATTCTTATTTCTTTAATTTTTATAAATTGTAAAACCAATCAAATTTCTGATACTGAAAGAAATAATTTAATTAAGGAACTTGATTATATAAATGGGATTGATCAACAGTATGCAGGTATTCCGCCACAAGAATGGAAAGATAATTACGGATATGAGAAAGCTTGGGAAATTTATTTAAGTAAAAGAGATAGCATAGCATTGGACAATCAGTCAAGAATTAAATCCATTTACAAAAAGTATGGTTATTTAGGTTATGACAAGGTAGGAGAAACTGCCTCACATAACTTTTGGATTTCGATTCAACATGCTGATAATGATATTAAACTTCAGAAAAAAATGCTGAAGGCAATGAAAAAGGAAATTTCTAAAAACAACGTAAGTCGTAGTGAGTATGCCATGCTTGAGGATAGAGTAAATGCAAATCAAGGTAAAAAGCAAAGATTTGGAACTCAGCTTATATACAATGAAAAGGCGCAGGCTGTTCCCAAAAACGGACTAATTGATTCAGTTAATATTGATAAATTTAGAAAAGAATATGATTTAAATGCATACAAAGATTATTTGAATGAAATGACTGAAATGCATTTTGAAATGAACAAACAAGGAATTACAGAACCGCAATTATAATAAATAGATGAAATCAAAAAATTACATTTTACTTTTTACAATATTATTTTCTACGTTTCCTCAGGCGCAGGAAATTGCCGAATCCAAAGTAGATGAACTGGTCAGTCAAACACTGAAAACCTTCAATGTACCCGGGATTGCAGTCGGGATTGTTCATGAAGGGAAAGTCGTTCTGGCTAAAGGATATGGTATTGCCAATATTGAAACAGGCGAAAAAGTCAATTCTATGACCAATTTTGGGATCGCTTCCAATTCCAAAGCCTTTACCACAACGGCGATTGCTATGCTGGTGGATGAAGGGAAAATGAATTGGGACGACAAAGTCAAAAAATACATTCCCGAATTCAAAATGTACAATGATTATGTAACCGAAGAATTCACGATCCGTGATTTGGTAACCCACCGAAGTGGGTTAGGGCTGGGCGCAGGTGATCTTATGGTTTGGCCTGACGGACATGATTTCACGCCGGATGACATTATCCAAAACATCCATTACCTTAAACCCGTTTCAGATTTCCGAACCAAATATGATTATGATAATTTATTGTACATCATCGCCGGGGTTGTGATAGAACGGGTTTCAGGGAAAAGCTGGACGGAATTTATTCAGGAAAGAATTTTATCACCCTTACAAATGGGCAGAACCGCTCCCAATTGGAATTTGTTAAAAGATAAATCCAATACTATTGTACCTCACGTTCCGATTGACGGAAAATTAAAAGTGATTGATCGTTATACGAATCATATTTTTGATGCTGCAGCAGGAATTTATTCCAATGTGGAGGATTTGAGTAAATGGGTACAATTTCAATTGAATGAAGGAAATATCAATGGAAAACAATTGGTTTCAGTTGAACAAATGAATGAATTAAAAACACCACAAACATTAGTAAGAACAGTTAGCAAACCGCCATACAATTCCCTTTTCAAAGCATACGGCTTGGGATTTTTCTTACAGGATGTAGCAGGTAAACTGGAAGTTTCCCACACCGGAGGACTGGAGGGAATCGTAACGCAGATTGTGATGATTCCACAAGAGAAATTGGGTATCATTGTTTTGACCAATCAGCAGGAAGGTGCAGCTTTTATGGCGGTTTCAAATACTATCAAGGATTTTTATCTGGGACTGCCTGAAAAAGATTGGGTGGAAGAATATGACGAATTAATTTCCAAAAGGGGAGAAGAAGCCGATAAAATTACTAATAAAGTTTGGCAAAAGGTAGAGCAGAATAAAAAATCAAAATTACCGGAAACTAAAAATCTCATCGGAACATATAAAGATAATTGGTTTGGCGAAATTTCGATTTCGGAAAAGAATGGAAAGTTGCGTTTTGTTTCGAAACGTTCGCCACAACTTTCCGGCGATATGTTTCATTACAAAGACAATACGTATGCGGTGAAATGGGACAATGCTTATTTGCACGCAGACGCTTTTGTATTTGTTCAAACAAAAGATGGAAAAGTTACGGGATTGAAAATGGAACCTATTTCTCCACTTACAGATTTCAGTTATGACTTCCAGGATTTGAATTTTGTGAAGATTGATAATTAGTAGTTGGTAAATGGTATTTGGATAAATCTCAGTTTCAGGCGAATTTCGATTTCCGAAACATGAAAAAAATAATAAAAAGAATGTTGATAGGTGTATTGGTGCTGATTTTAGCATTGGCATTAGGAGTTTGGGCGTATATGCAGCAGCCGCAATTTGGGAAAGCTCCGTCCGGCGAACGGCTGGAAAGAATTAAAAAATCAAAACATTATAAAGACGGAGCATTTCAGAATCTGAATGAAACGCCCCAATTAGCAGAAGGATACACAATGCGGGCCGTGTTGTGGGACTTTTTATTTAAGAAATATCCAAATACTTATCCGGTTGATTCCATCCCCTCTGTAAAAACTGATTTGAAAAATTTGAATCCGAATGAAAATGTTTTGGTTTGGATGGGACATTCTTCCTATTTCATTCAGTTAGATGGAAAAAAGTATTTGATAGATCCCGTTTTGAGTGGAAATGCTTCACCGGTTTCAGGTACGACCAAAGCATTTGCAGGAAGTGATATCTATAAGGCTGAAGATATTCCGGAAATTGATTTTTTGTTGATTACGCATGACCATTATGATCATCTGGATTATAAAACCATAAAAGCTTTGATTCCAAAAGCCAAAAAAGTAATTACAGGATTAGGTGTGGGATCGCATCTGGAATATTGGGGTTACAAACCGGAAATCATCACAGAATTGGATTGGAATGAATCCGTAAAATTAGATGATTCTACGACTATTTATACCGCTCCGGCGCGGCATTTTTCCGGAAGAACCTTCAAACGAAATACATCGCTCTGGCTTTCGTTTATTTTAGAAACACCAGGAGCTAAACTGTTTTTAGGCGGTGACTCCGGATACGATACCCATTTTTTGGAAATCGGAAACGAATACGGCCCTTTTGACTTTGCAATTCTGGAAAATGGACAATACGATGTAAAATGGAAATACATTCATTTCCTGCCGGAAGAAGCGGTTCAAGCTGCAAAAGATTTGAAAGCCAAAAAGTTTATTCCGGTTCATAATTCGAAATTTAAATTAGGGAATCACCCATGGAACGAACCGATGATCCGGATTACCGATGAGGCAGACAAACAAAGAATGCCTTATGCAACACCAAAAATTGGCGAGAAATTAAATCTAAATGATTCTACTCAGATTTTTGCAAAATGGTGGGAAGGATTGGAGTGATTTGATTTTAGATTTAATTCATTTAAAATTTGAAATCTGGATTTCGAAATAAATTTAAAACGGTTCATCCCCGGATTTCCGCAGCTCATCCTAAACTTTTTTGATACATTTAATACATAAACGAATTTTGATCCATCAAACAAAAAAAATCAAACATTATGCAAAATTTTATCATCATTCTGACTGTTGTTTTAGCGGGATTGCTAATCCCCTCAAACGCACAAACCAAGTATGAAACTGAAATGCAGAAAGCATTGGGAGAATTCGGTGAAGCTCAGACCGCTGACGATATGGAAAAAGCTGCACAGCATTTTGACCGTATCGCCAAAGTGGAAACCGAAAACTGGCTGCCGCTTTATTACTCCATGTTCATTAGGACTCTGAATGCATTTTCGCAGGACAAAGCACAGGCGATAAAATCGGTTGATGAACTGGAGACAAAATACTCGACACTTGACGCGCTTTCACCGGGTAATTCTGAGGTTCTGACTTTAAGAGGATTATTCCGCACAGTAAAAGTGGCGAAAGACCCGGGAACTTATGCAATGTCTTTGTCAGGAGCAATTATCAAAGACTATGAGGACGCACTGAAAATTGATTCAAAAAATCCGCGCGCGATGTACCTGATGGCGCAATACAATATGGGCGGTGCTGAATTCTGGGGCAAAGACCCGAAAGATTATTGTCCGCAAATTGAACAGGCCAAAGCTATTTTCGGAACCGAAAAGAAAGAAAATTTTGAACCGAAATGGGGTGAGCAGCAAGTGGATGAAATCCTGAATTCGACCTGTAAAAAATAATTTGAACAATAGAGTTTACCTGAAATCAAATGAAGCTTTTGACCCACATCAAATATGCGTTGCTTATTATCACCGGTATTTCGCTCATTTTTATTGCCTCCAAAATTGCAACTACAAGTGAACTGCCGGATATAAGTTCGGTATTTAAGACTTTCGGTTGGGTAAGTTTCTACGGGGTTCCTTTTTATTTGGTCAATGCAATCATTTACAGGCAAATAAGCAAAAGAATCATTTATTCAGACATCAAATCAATTACGATAGGTCTTTTCATAGGAATCCTGCTGAGCTGTGTGGTAAGTGTTTTTTTGGGAGGGATCCTGTTCATATTTGAACTTATAATTTCAGGCGAAAGTTTTCAGGATGCAGTTAAATGGTTATTTTCGGAAGAATCTATTCCTTCTATCCAGAGAATGATCTGGATTTCCGCGACAGTAGCTTGTGTGATGTATGTTTTTACCTTTATTCAACGGTACCAGGCGGGTAAAATTCAGCTACAAAAGGAAAAAACTGTACGTATTTATACCGAGCATGAATCGCTGAAATCTCAGATCGGGCCGCATTTTTTATTCAATAGCCTGAATGTTTTAAATGGGCTGATTTCAGAAAACCCTGATAAAGCACAGCAATTTGTGGGCGAACTTTCGTCGGTTTACCGTTATGTGCTGGAGCAGAATGACAAGCCTTTGGTTTCACTTCGTGAAGAAATTGATTTCAGCCGTACGTACATGAACCTGGTTCAGAAAAGATATGAAGACGGGTTGGAGTTTGAGATTGAAGATAATTTCCCCGAAGAGGGATTTCAGATGGTACCGCTTTCACTTCAGATTTTATTGGAGAATTGTATCAAGCACAACCGTATTTCGACAGAAGAACCACTGAAAGTAACAGTTTATATTGAAAATGATTATTTATTGGTTAAGAACAATTTACAAATCAAAAATCAAATGCATAACAGCACAGGTAAAGGTCTTCAGAACATCATAAACAGGTACAAGTCTTTTACCCGGAAAAATTTTGAAATTAGCCAGACGGCTGATGAATTTATTGTCAAAATACCATTATTAACTGAAAATATTATCACAATGGAAATCAATCAAAAATATACGGAAGAAGAATATCTGGCTGCCAAAAAACGTGTAGAAGCAGTTCAGGGATTTTATTGGAACCTGGCAAGTTATCTGATTGTAAATTCTTTTTTTACTTTTTTGGATTTAAAGGATGACGGCCATTACGATTGGGCTATCTGGCCGTTGGCAGGCTGGGGGATAGGCGTATTTTTTCATGCCGTAGAAACTTTTGGCTTCTTCAACTCATCTTCCTGGAAAGACCAGATGGTGCGAAAAGAACTGGAAAGAAGGCAACGTGAGCGTGATGAATTCAATTCTAAATTTAAATAACTTGAAGTCATGGAAAGTCAGGATTATACATCAAGAGAATACCGTGAAGCTAAAAAAAGAGTAAATGAAAGGATTGGGTTTTATGTCCACCTGATTGTTTATTTGATTGTTAATTCCTTTTTTCACATTCTTAATTTTATTCAGGGAGAACCTTATTGGGCAATTTTCCCGGCAGCTGGTTGGGGAATCGGATTGTTTTTTCATGGTGTAGGCGTATTTGGTTTTTTCAATAATTCTACATGGAAGCAAAAGCAAATAAAAAAGGAGATCGAAAAACAGCGTAAGCACAGGAATTAATCATGAGAGCTATCATAATAGAAGACGAGAAACCCGCTGCAAGATATTTACTCCGGTTACTTCAAAACCAGGGAATAGAGCCGGTAGTATTGCTGTATAGTGTGAAGGAATCCATACAATGGTTCCGGCAAAATGAAGAACCTGATTTAATATTTCTGGATATTCAATTGGGTGATGGAGTCAGCTTTGAAATTTTTGAAAATGTTCAACCCAAAAGTTCCATTATTTTTACAACCGCTTATGATGAATATGCAATCAAAGCATTCAAATTTAATAGTATAGATTATTTACTTAAACCAATAAATGAAATAGATTTAAAACGTGCAATTGCCAAATTCAATGAAAAGCATACACCGGTTTTTTGGGATGCACACCAGTTAAAATCGCTGCTTGTCAACAATTTTGAAAACAAATACCGCGAACGTTTTTTAATTAAAATCGGGAGTAATTTAAAAACAGTTGAAACAGAAAATATCAGTTGCTTTTATTCCAAAAACAAAGGAACCTATCTGTTTACGGAAAACCGTGAATATCCTATAGAACAAACCCTGAACGATTTGGAATCACAACTGAACCCAAAGGATTTTTTCCGGATCAGCCGTAACGCCATTGTGAATTTAAAGTTTATTGAAAATATCACAACGCATTCCGGGAGCCGTTATCAACTGGTGATTAAAAATGTAGATGAAGATTTAATTGTAAGCAGGGAACGGGTCAATGATTTTAAAATGTGGCTGGAACAATAAAGCTCCGGTGGCTTCGAGAACCTCAGCCACCGGGATTTTAAAATTTTTTATCCTGAAAATTCTCCCATTGCGATATATTTATCCTGTCGCTGTTTTTTTAATTCGTTGCCGGAAAGCTTTGACAGTTCGGCGTATGAAGTCAAAATCTGTGTTCTCAAAGCATCTGCCGCTTTAATCGGGTCGTAATGCGCTCCACCGAGTGGTTCTTTGATCACCCCGTCAATGATTTTCAATTCGAGCATATCATTGGGAGTCATTTTCATCTGGCTTGCCGCCTGTTCTTTATATTCCCATGAACGCCATAAGATAGTGGAGCAGTTTTCGGGGGAAATTACGGAGTACCAGGTATTTTCCATCATGTATACTACATTTCCAACCCCAATTCCCAATGCACCGCCGCTGGCTCCTTCACCAATTACAATACTGATTACCGGAACGGTCAGATTCAACATTTCATAAATGTTTCGTGCAATGGCTTCACCTTGTCCACGCTCTTCAGCTTCTAATCCCGGATAAGCGCCCGGTGTATCCATCAAAGTAATGATCGGCATATTGAATTTTTCGGCTAGCTTCATCAAACGCAATGCTTTTCTGTAGCCTTCCGGGTTGGGCATTCCAAATCGTCTGTATTGGCGTTCTTTGGTATTTTTTCCTTTTTGCTGACCAATGATCATGAACGGGATCCCGTTGATTTTGCCCATTCCGCCTACCATTGCTTTATCATCTCCATACCCTCTGTCACCATGGAGTTCAAGAAATGTATTGTCTGTAATCTGGTAAATATAATCCAATGAATAGGGCCTTGAAGGATGGCGGGAAAGCTGGACTTTCTGCCAGGGAGTTAAGTTAGAATATATTTTCTTTTTTGATTCTTCAATAGTTGCTTCGATCTGTTTGCAAGCCTGTTTTATATCAACACCATTTTCTTCACCAACCAGTATGCAGTTGTTAAGTTGTTCCTGAAGTTCTTTGATGGGTTGCTCAAAATCTAAATATTCCATAAAAATTTTTACTTTGGAGGAACAAATATACTAAGTCTTAAATAAAATTTAACCTAGTTTGAAAAATGAATTAACTTTGAGTGTTAACAATTCGATTATGAAAACTATTATTACTCTTTTCGGAATGATCTTTTTATCTAACCTGAATTTCGCCCAAACTTCAAATCCCTATTACGACAAACCTCTTGCAGATTCTTTACAAGCCGACCAATATGGTATGAAAATGTACGTACTGGCTATCCTGAAAACGGGCGAAACAAAAATTGACGATAAAGAAAAAGTAAACGGGTTGTTTCGCGGACACATGGAGAACATCAATCGTTTGGTAGATGAAGGTAAACTGATTGTGGCAGGGCCATTGGGTGAAAATGAAAATTCTTACAGGGGAATTTTTATTTTTGATGTAAAAACGATTCAGGAAGCCAAAAAGCTGGTTGCCACCGACCCCGCAGTAAATTCCGGAATACTCGCTGTTGAATTTTATGAATGGTACGGTTCGGCGGCTTTGCCTGTTTATCTCGAAACCGCAAGAAAGATTACAAAAGAAAATCCATAAAATGCATACTTATATTTCTTTGCTTCGCGGAATCAATGTGAGCGGACAGAAAATCATCAAGATGGAACTGCTTAGGAAAATGTTTGAAAATCTCGAATTTGAAAACATCAGAACCTATATACAGAGCGGAAATGTAGTGTTTTCTTCGAATGAAGAAGACATTTCAAAACTGGAAAAAATCATCCGGAAGGAAATTGAGAAAGAATTCGGATTTGACGTTCATATCAAAATTTTGATTCCCGAAGAATTACAATCGGCACTTAGCAGAAATCCTTTTTTGAATGATGAATCGCTGGACAGCAAACATCATTATTTTGCGTTTCTTGACAAAGATCCGGCAGATGAAAATTGGGAAATCCTAAAAAATATACGGTTAAGCGGAGAGAAAATGGAGCTGAATGGAAAAGTACTCTTTGTTCATTACCCCAGCGGAGCAGGAAAAACCAAACTTACCAACAACCTGATTGAAAATAAGCTAAAAGTAAATTCCACCATGCGAAATCTGAATACCTCCCGGAAATTATTGGAAATGGTTTCAGGTTAAATTATCCCTTCGGAGCGTTTTTGCCCATCATCTGCATCATCTGTCTGCCACCCGGCGACTGCATAAATTTCATCATTTTGCCCATTTCGGAAAACTGTTTCAGCAACTGGTTAACTTCCTGAACAGATGTTCCTGAACCTGAAGCGATTCTCTTCTTGCGGCCTGCATCTATAATTTGCGGATTTTTCCGCTCTTTCGGCGTCATAGAATGAATGATAGCTTCCACACCTTTGAAAGCATCATCGTCGATTTCAACATCTTTCAATGCTTTTCCGGCACCAGGAATCATTCCCATTAGATCTTTCATGTTCCCCATACGCTTGATTTGCTGGATCTGTTTCAGAAAATCTTCAAAATCAAAAGCATTTTTGGCAATTTTTTTCTGCAAACGTTTTGCCTCTTCTTCATCGAACTGCTCCTGCGCACGTTCTACGAGGGAAACAACGTCCCCCATTCCCAGAATCCGGTCAGCCATACGTTCCGGATAAAAAATATCCAGGGCTTCCATTTTCTCACCTGTAGAAATAAATTTGATTGGTTTGTCAACAACTGTACGAATCGTTAAAGCCGCTCCACCACGCGTATCACCGTCCAATTTTGTCAAAATGACGCCATTGTAATCCAGCACATCGTTAAATGCTTTGGCAGTGTTCACGGCATCCTGCCCCGTCATGGAATCCACTACGAATAGGGTTTCGTGAGGTTTTACGGTTTGATGAACCTGGCGGATTTCGTTCATCATCGCTTCATCAATCGCCAGACGTCCGGCGGTGTCGATGATGATAACGTTATGACGCCCCTCTTGTGCTTTGGTAATCGCGTTTTGAGCAATCTGAACCGGATTTTTGTTTTCTTCTTCAGCATAGACCGGAACACCTATCTGCTCGCCCAAAACTTTCAGCTGGTCAATCGCGGCCGGACGGTACACGTCACCCGCTACCAGAAACGGATTTTTTCCTTTTTTGGTTTTCAGGTAATTGGCCAGCTTTCCGGAGAAAGTCGTTTTACCTGAACCCTGCAATCCGGCAATCAAAATGATCGTTGGATTTTCGGAAATGTTCAACTCAGAGCTTTCGCCACCCATCAATTCTGCCAGTTCATCGTGAACGATTTTGACCATCAGCTGATTGGGATTTAGCGAAGTGATTACGTTCTGCCCAAGCGCTTTTTCCTTTACTTTGTCGGTAAAATCCTTGGCAACCTTGTAGCTGACGTCGGCATCGACCAAAGCCCTACGAATCTCTTTGATTGTTTCCGCCACATTGATTTCGGTGATTTGCCCTTTTCCTTTGAGCGTATGTAATGCTTTGTCTAATTTATCCTGTAAACTCTGGAACATTTTTCTTAATTATTTTTGGGATTGCAAATGTACAAAATTTGAAAATGTGATGATTTGAAGATTTAAAAATCATTGTTTAAATCATTTATTAAAATAATGGGCTTTGGCGGAAATGACAAATACAACTACTTTTTGGTCATCTATGGAATATATAAGCCGGTCTTTCTTGTTGATTCTTCTTGACCAGAAATCGCTTAACTGATGTTTCAATTGTTCGGGATTTCCTGTTCCGGTTTTGGGGGTATTTCGAGTTCTTCAAATATCTTTTCAATCCTTTTGATAGAAGATTTATCACCAGACTTATACCAATCTGCAAGTTGCTTTTTAGCTTGATTCTCGATTATCAAAGAATATCTTTCCATATATCTTTTGCATCTGTAATCCGAGTAAATTGACCTTTTTCTATATTCTTTTTAGCGTCAAGAATCTTTTTGATAAATTCCGGATTATAGCCTTCATCTTCTACTTCTTCAATCGGGACGATGGTAAATGCTTTTCCTTCACCACGGCTCACGATGACTTTTTCTTTTTTTGCTAAATCTGCGTATTTTTTGATATTCTTTCTAAATTCGGAAACGGTTATGGTTTTCATCTCTTCATTAATTTAATTACAAAGATAAGAACTTTATGTACATAAATAAGTACATGCTTAAATACTCTCTTCAAAAAACCGATTCAAAGGCTGAATGATTTTATAATCCTTGATCAGTTGCTTCACAAAATCCTTTTCCAAAACGATTTCAGGTTCATATTCTTTAAAATAATAAAAGGACTTATTCAGGATCAATGGCTGCTTTTCAGCAATTTCAGAAAAAGGTTTGTTGAGGCGTTTGTTTTTCTCCCCACGAATTTCGCCGAAATTATCCCTGAATTCTTTGTCTGAAATTAATTTTGCCAACCGTTCGGGTTCGTTGTAAATTTTTTCTCTTATTTGCTGAAGAAACTCAGATGACGGCATATAAGCTCCGCTGTACAGCCGGGCGTGTTCACCTGAGAGTTCGATGTAAATCCCAAATCCGTTTACGCTTTTTCGTCCGTTTGGAGAAATCAAAGCCGAAACATGAATTTTATACGGCGATTTATCTTTGCTGAAACGCACGTCGCGATTGATACGGAAAATGCATTCTTTAGCTGTGATGTCTTTCAATTGCGTATCTTCTTTTTTCAATTCGTCAATTAAATCCGAAATGAATTTCTCAAATGGAATCTTTACGGATTTTTCGTAACGCTTTTTGTTTTCCAAAAACCAGTCGCGGTTGTTGTTGGCAGGAAGCTCGCGAAGGAATTGGATGAATTCAGGTGTGAAGTAAGTCATATTCTTAATTTTATTAGCCTTGCCTGGATTCTAAACCTTGCAAGGCTGGATTTATTTAAAATAATTTTCCAATTTGGCGAAATGGCCAGGCAATAGCATGGAGGATTTTTCCTGTGAAGGTTCTTCTAATTACAATTCCGCCAACTACCCCTGATAATATTTCTAAATCAAGGATTTCTCCAAAAATAATATCTTTATTGTTAATTCCCTCTACACAAAATTCTTGGCTATATCCTAACAAATCAGTAATCGTAATAATATTCTTTGGGTTTTCATTGGGAATCTTCATTTCAAAATACCCATTTTCATCCGTTATTGCTTCAACATTACTATTTTGTAAGGAAACTAAAGCATCTTCAACCGGAAATCTGTCAGAACCGATGACAGTTGCTCTTATAATCATGGAATCCACTTTAATTTGATTCGAATTTTTGAGCGCAGGTTCAACGACCTCTGTTTCCGTTTTTTCCTGCGCTATCAAAGTTCCGCTTAAACCTAATCCCGCTATTAAAGCCGAATACCGAAAAATTCTCGGAAAACGAATTTGGTTTTGTTCCTTAAGCTTCCGGTTAAGTTGCTCTAACTGCATCTTTGAAAACCTCCCGCATTGATTAGGCTTTTGAATAATTTTCAAAATTTCATCATCTGAAAGCAAGGTAAAATCCGTCACACATTTTTGGCAAGATTGGCAAAATCTTCCTTTTTCTTCCGGACGCATTTCGTTCCAGTTTTCATGACAAGGTTGTGGAATGGAGAGTTTCATCTTTTAAAGATATGAAATTTCGGATAGGGATATTTTTAAATTAATTAAACATCCAGTTCTACCAAGACCGGGCAATGATCGGAATGTTTTGCTTCGGGGAGTATAGATGCACGCAGCATTTTGCCTTCTAATGGTCGGCTGACGATGTTGTAATCAATCCGCCAGCCCTTGTTTTCCAACCGAACACTTGGAAACCGCTGGCTCCACCAGCTGTAATGATGCGGTTCTTTTACAAAATAACGAAAAGAGTCAATCAGATCACATTCTTTTAAATATTCACTCAGCCACTCTCTTTCCATAGGTAAAAATCCGGAAATCTTAGCATTTCGTACAGGATCCCAAATGTCAATGGCTTCATGACAGATATTATAATCTCCGCAAATCACCAGGTTAGGATACTCTTTTTCCAGGTTTTTGATGTAATGCAAAAAATCACGACAGAACTGCATTTTAAAATCAAGACGGTCCATATTGGTTCCGCTCGGGACATAAACACTGATAATGGAAACTCCTTCAAAGTCAATACGTAAAACTCTCCCCTCATTGTCTATGTACTCAATTCCGGTCCCGAATTCTATTTTTACAGGCTGATGCCTGGCCAAAATCGCGACACCACTGTATCCTTTCTTCTGTGCGGAATGCCAATAGGAGAAATAACCGATTTCACTGAAAAGTTTGATCTCTTCCAATATTTGCTCTTCATTGGCTTTGGTTTCCTGCAGGCAGAGCACATCCGGCTGTGCAGCCTTTACCCAGTCCAGCAGACCTTTCTTCATGGCGGCCCTTATTCCATTTACGTTATAGCTTATGATTTTCATAGAAGCGAATGTATAAATTTCATCGATGATTTAAAATTCAGATTTTAAGTTATTTGTCTGTGACCCGCAAGCTGATTCCGCCGTTTATAAAAAATCCTCCTTTAAACTTATTGTCTTCTGTTACGGGAAGATCTTCAAAATCAGCATCTAAAAACTGATATTTCCCGGGCAGTGCATAGCCTGCTTTTAAGTTGAACCAAAAGTTTTTATAAAACCTGTAACCCAAAGTAGGAGCAATAGTTATATTTTGAGTTCTTAGATAATTTGGAGAATTGTCAAATGAAAAGCGTTTGATATGGAACATAGCCGCTTCCAGATTTAAACTTAATCCATATTCCAGTTTTGATGTCGGGGTCATAAGAAAATAGGCGAAACTTGGTATAATTGTATAAGCCCTGAATTTTTCACTTTTATATTGAAAAAACACAAGGGGAAGAACGAGATTCTTTTTTGCTTCATTATTATAACTTATACCCAGTCCGTAAGTGAGGTCTTTATTCTTTTCAGAAGTCCGCAGACCCAATAAGTGTACACTCGGAAATAAGTCCCGTTTTCCGAATTTCTCTGAAAAATCAGTCCTGACATTCAAGCGGGGAGCCAAAACGGCTTCCCAGTTTTCCGTAATTTTTTGACGGACAATAAATCCCAAGCGAATGTCATTCAATTGATCCGGATAAACATTAAAGCTGGTTTCGTCGAAGCTGTAATTAGATAACTTGTAATTTAAGTTGGTATAAACTTTTGTGCTCTTGCTTAAATTGAATCCGGGCAAAATTACATTTGCTTCCAATTGATTATAAACCGCATTTCCTTCAATTTTTTCCATATCGCGTACCGGAAAATAACTGTAATTTATGTAAACAGGGTCATTATTGGTTTGGGCAAACAAAGACAAGGCAAAAAAGCTCATCATACCTGTCAAAAAAGGTTTGAACATAATCGGAATTATTTTGCCCTAAACTACCAAAATTCTTGCAATTAATTGTTAAAACGAATTAAATTGCGCTGATTATGAAAATAGACAACAATTACAGGATTCTTGCAGCAAGCACCAGCACTGTTTACGGAAGCGGTTATCTGGAGTACATAATGAATGATGCGGCCGACTTTTTGAGTTCTGACGAAATTTTGTTCGTTCCCTATGCGCGGCCTTCCGGAGTGACTTATGATGAATACACAGAAGTTCCCCGGAAAGCATTTGCACAAAAAGGAATTCAGGTAAAAGGAATCCATGAATCGGAGAATCCAAAGGAAACAATTCTGAATGCGAAAGCGATCTTCATAGGTGGCGGAAATACTTTTTTGCTGTTGAAAACTTTATATGAGCTGAATTTAATGGACGCACTGAAAAGGGTGGTAACCAATGGAATTCCGTATATGGGAAGCAGTGCCGGCAGTAATCTGACGGGTTTAACGATCGGGACAACAAACGATATGCCTATCGTTTATCCTCCAAGTTTTGACGCGCTTGGTTTTCTGCCGTTCAACCTTAATCCGCATTATTTAGATCCAGATGCGAATTCAACGCACAAAGGAGAAACGAGGGAAACAAGAATCAAAGAATTTCATAAATTTAATTTCCAACCCGTTTTGGGATTGCGGGAGGGAAGCTGGCTGGAAGCCCGGGATGGCGAAATAAAATTGAAAGGAGATTTAACCGCGAGGTTGTTCTGGCAAGGGAAAGAACCGGCAGAACTTGAACCGGGATTAATCAGTATTTAATCATTCTTTACAATTAACAACCAACCGTCTTCCAGTACCTTATAACCGATGTTGTACACAAATCGGTATTCGGCCCCATTTTTATAAGTTTTTAAACTCGTAAAATAATCGAACTCGAAACCTTCCGAAGTTAGTTTTTCCTGTGTGGTTTTGGACTTTCCATTATTAAAATTTAAATCGGAAAGAATCCGGTAATTTTTACGCAAACGGTTGTTGATATTACGCATCAGGTTAGTGGAGTCTTTGTTCTGTTTATTGTTGTAGGCATTGCGACAGCCATCGTTGCAGAATTTTTTATCTGAACGTCCAATAATTTTATCGCCACACTCAAGACAATTATGCATTTAGGTTTGATTGGTTGGTTAACAGAGTACAAATATAATATTACTGTTTTTATTTGCATATAAAGTAAGGTATTATAATACTGTCCATTATACAATTGTATTTGTAAAAAATATTCTTATTAATTAATTTTATGTATTATATACGACAACAATCAGTTACAATCGATTTTAAATATTTTTCTACCGGTTAATTTTGAAAGATGATGAAAACTTTGCAATAGAGATTTGAGATGACAAGGAAAACCTCTTATCTGGATGTTTAATTATAAAATGTAAAATTATGTCACTAAGAAACAGAATTACCCTCATCGGAAGAACAGGAAAAGAAGTAGAAACCGTAAATTTTGAAAGCGGAATGCTGGCAAAAGTCAGTCTTGCAACCTCAGATTATTATACAAATTCCAAAGGTGAAAAAATGGAAGATACCCAATGGCACAATTTGGTTGCTTACGGCAAGACGGCTGAAATCATGCAAAAGTTTGTGGAAAAAGGAAAGGAAATTGCAATTGAGGGAAAATTAACCTACCGCAGTTTTGACGATAAAGACGGGCAAAAGCGATATGTTACTGAAATAAGAGTTGACGAACTTGTCCTGATAGGAGGAAAGTGATTAAAAAAGCTCCTTCTTGTTTTTACAAAGCAGGAAGGAGCTTTTAAGAATTAAGTATTTGAAAAGGAATTATTTCTTATTAAGCTGAGGGCGTTTTTCACGGTTTGCCAATTCCCAGGCAGTAGCGAAAACCAGTTGAGCTCTTTTTGCCAGTAATTCATAATTGATTTTGTCGGGTGTGTCTGTCGGCTTGTGATAATCTTCATGCACTCCGTTAAAATAAAAAATGATCGGGATATTGTTTTTGGCAAAATTGTAATGGTCAGAACGGTAATAAAAACGGTTTGGGTCGCTATCATCATTATATGTATAATCCAATTCAAAATTGAAATATTTTTTATTTACGGCTTCAGAAAGGTTATGCAGTTCAGTGCTAAGCTTGTCGGAACCGATCAGGTAAACATAATTGGGATTATCTGCATGTGCATCGTCAACTCTCCCGATCATATCAATATTCAGGTCGGCAACCGTATTGGCCAGCGGGAAAACAGGCTGTGTGTCTGTATAATATTTAGAACCGAGCAAACCTTTTTCTTCACCGGTTACATGAAGGAACAAAATGGACCGTTTAGGCCTGAATCCGTCTTTTTCAGCTTGCTTGAAAGCTTCGGCAATTTCAAGAATAGCCATGCTTCCCGACCCATCGTCATCGGCTCCATTGTAAATTTCTCCATTTTCCATTCCTACATGGTCGTAATGAGCAGAAATAATGAGAACTTCATCCGGTTTTTCACTTCCTTTTATAAACCCCAATACATTTTCCGTACTGCTTTTGATCCTTGGAAAAGTTCCTTCCGGGATGTTTTGAAAATAGTCTTTTACGAAAGGACTTTCGGGGGAGCTTATTCCAATTTTTTTATAAAAGCTCCGTATGTATTCCGCCGCTTTTTTCTGGCCGGGTTCACCGGTATCCCTGCCTTCAAATTCATCTGAGGCAAAAACATATAAGTGCTCGCTTAAATCTTTGGCAGTAATGGTTTTGTAATATGCCGGAACTGCATTTTCATAATCTTCAGCCGTAAGTGTTTTTTGGGAGGAACAATAAAAAGAGGAAATTCCAAAAAACGAGATTAAAAAAATTTTTTTCATCTTATAATGATTTATTCAAAAATATAAAACTTATTTAAGGATAAGAAAAATAAAAAAAATCTCCCTTAAAAAGGGAGATCGTATAAATAATATTTAAAAATTCTAATTATTGCCCCTGAGCAGCTTGCGCAATCTTCATAGACCATTCAGCCCATTTTTGAGCATCTTCAGCTGTCATCTTTTGAGTATACTGCTGAGCTTTTTGAGCCCATTCTACGGCTTTGGTTTGCAATGCCTGAATTTTTGCTTGGTCACCTGAAGTTGCTGCTGCCTGTACTTCTTTATAGTAAGCTGCATATTCTTCAGCAAATTTTTGAACATCAGCATTGCTGAATTGTGGAATATCTGCAACAGCAGCACCTGTGTTTTCCATAGTTTCAGTTGCGGTTTCTGCAGCTTCTGTTGTTTCTTCTACTGCATTTTCAGTAGCGTCTTCTACTTTTTTGTCTTCTGTTTTACAAGATGTCAATGTAACTAAACCAATGACTGTAAATGCTAAAAATACTTTTTTCATTTTGAATTTATTTTTATAAGTTAATTGATTTCAAAGATATCAAAAAAAATGAAAATAATATAAGGCTTGATTATTTTATATTTCGCTGGATTGAAATTGGACCTCATACAGGTTTCGGTAATACCCCCCTTGTTCAAGCAACTGCTGGTGGGTGCCGCGTTCAACAATCTTACCTTTATCCATAACCAGGATTTGATCAGCGTTTTGAATGGTTGCCAATCGGTGGGCGATCACCAGGGAAGTCCGTCCTTCGGTTAGCTTTTGTGTCGCAATTTGAATTAAATTTTCTGATTCTGTGTCAATAGAAGAAGTTGCTTCATCCAAAACCAGAATCTGCGGATTGTAAACATAGGCTCTTAAAAATGAGATCAGCTGGCGTTGTCCGACCGATAGACTTGAACCACGTTCACTGACTTCCGAATGGTATCCGTTCGGGAGCGACATGATGAAATTGTGTATACCAATTTCTTTTGCGGCCTGCTGGACTTCCTCCAGCGATATTTCCGGTTTTCCTAAGATAATATTCTCATAAATCGTTGTATTGAATAAAAATACATCTTGCAGGACTACTGCGATATGGCTTCTTAAATTAGTCATTTCAACGGAGTAGATACTTTTTTCGTCAATCAGAATATCTCCAGAATCTATATCATAAAAACGACTCAGCAAATTGACAATCGTTGATTTTCCAGCACCGGTAGCACCCACTATGGCGATTGTCTGGCCCGGGTCGGAATGAAACGAAATCCCTTTCAAAACAGGATTATCCGGTATGTAAGAAAAATAAACGTCTTTGAAGTCTATTTTACCTTTCACTTCGGTTAAAATCTCTTTCCCGTCATTGGGTAAGGTCTGGTCATCGTCCAGGATTTTGAAAACCCTGTCGGCACCTATCAGGCCTCTTTGGATGGAATTGAACCTGTCTGCAATCTGGCGCATAGGTTGTGTAAGCATTGTAATATAAGAAATGAAAGCAATGACTTCGCCCACAGAAACATCTCCGTGCAAGGTGGTACGCAGACCACCGAACCAAAGTAAAAGTCCCGTCGCAATGGCGGAAATCACATCTACCACAGGAAATAAAAGTGCGAAATACAAATTGGATTTAAGAAAGGCGGTACGAAGCTCTTTGTTTATGACTTTAAAGTTTTCAAATTCTTTTTTCTGACGATTGAACAGCTGGACAATCGTAATACCTGTGAGTCGTTCCTGTACAAAAGTATTGAGCTTTGCTGTGACGGTTCTTTCGGCCTGATAAACCGTTTTTAATGCTTTTTGGAACAAATTGGTAATGACAATCATCAATGGTAAAATGATAATCACAATAGATGCCACCAACCAGTTCATATAATACATGATACTGATAATGAAGATCATCCGCAACGCATCAACCATTAAAGTCAAGATTCCATTATTGAAGATTTCGGCAATGGTTTCTATGTCTGAAACCGAACGCGTTACCAGAACACCGTTGGGTGTTCTGTCAAAATAAGCGAGCTTAAATTTGATGATATGGTCAAATAATTTAACCCTCAGAAACCGGATCACTTTCTGCGCAATTTTATTAGCAAGAAAAATAACGAAAAAATTAAGCGCGACTTCGACAATTAAAACTCCGGCTATAATCAAAAGAAAATTAATTAATCCCTGGGTATCACTATTCAGGATATATTTATCAATGGCATCTTTCATCAGATAGGGGCGATAAGTCGAAACCACGGCGCTCAGAATTGCCGCAATCACTACCGTTACAAATAACAGCCGGTAGCTTGTTCCGATTTTCACGACTCTCCTCAACCCGGAATAATCAAATCCTGTATCTGATTTACTCATTTAAATAAATACTTTTTGGATAGACCACTTCTGCCAAATACAAACCTTGGGCAGGCGCGGAACCGCTTGCAAAACTACGGTCTTTTTGCTCAATGATGTTGTTAAATTCTTCTAAAGTTATTTTTCCTTTTCCGACATCTACTAGCGTCCCTGTAATGGCCCGCACCATATTGCGCAGGAATCTGTCGGCTGTTATGGTAAATTTCAGCTCATTTTCTGTCCTTTCCCATTTGACAGATTTGATATCACAGATATGTGTTTTTACATCCGTATGCAGTTTGGCAAAACTGCTGAAATCCTTTTTCCCAATCAATGATTGTGCAGCCTCGTTCATTTTTTTTAGGTCGATTTCAGAGTGAATTTGCCATGCATAATCAGCATTAAACGGGTTTTTCCCGATTTGGACAAAATAATGATAAGTCCTGTCGGTAGCATCGAACCGGGCATGAGCTTCGGATTTCACCGGATGGATTTTTAAAACTGCAATGCCCTGTGGTAAGAAGGAATTTAACCGTTGGACTAAATTACCTGGCAGATCGTCTTCAAAATCAAAATGAGCAAACATCTGTTTAGCATGCACTCCTGTATCGGTACGACCTGCGCCGGTTATGCTGATTGTTTGCCGGAGAAGGGTAGAGAGCACATTTTCCAAAACCTCTTGTACGCTGATTTGTTTCGGCTGACGCTGCCATCCGAAATAATTTTTGCCGTTGTAAGAAAACTCAAGAAAATAACGCAAACCCGATCAACTTTTAAGCCTGTAAAATTATGAATTCTTTCACAAATTAAATTTACGGATCAACCAGAAAATAACTGAAATCGCCCCTGAAATTAAAATCATGGAAGTAACAGGGAAATAGAATGAATAACCGGGTCTTTTGATGCGGATGTCACCAGGCAGCTTTCCAAACCAGCTCAAATTAAAATTGGTAAATTGAATCAATAACCCGGCAATTAAGACAACTATTCCTATAATGATGATTGTTTTTCCCATTTCCGTAGATTTGTAAGAACAAATTTACAGTAAACATTGTGAAAAAAATTCTCCTGCTTTCCGACACACACAGCTACATTGACGAACGTATTTTAGATTATGCCTCACAGGTCGATGAAACCTGGCATGCAGGAGATATAGGTAATTTGAGTGTGACAGATGAACTACAAAAAATTACGAAATTAAGAGCTGTTTACGGCAATATCGACAATGCGGAAATTAGGAAAGAATTTCCGCTGAACAACCGTTTTGAGATAGAAAGTACAGATGTGTGGATGACGCACATCGGCGGTTATCCCGGAAAATATAACCCGGCTGTCCGCGAAGAAATTAATTCAAATCCACCAAAACTTTTTATCAGTGGACATTCGCACATCTTAAAAGTGATGCCAGACAAAAAACTGGGCCTGATTCACATGAACCCGGGCGCCTGTGGAATTTATGGCCTGCACCAGGTACGGACAATGCTGAGGTTTGAGATTAATTCAGGGAAAATTGAAAACCTCGAAGTGATTGAATTGGGAAAACGTGTGTAAATTGTAAGATTATGGAAAACAAGATTATTATTCGCCCGATCCGACCTTCAGATGCCGTGGAAGTGCTGGAAATTTACCGCCCTTATATAGAAAACACAAACATAACGTTTGAATATACCGTTCCGCCTATTGAAGAATGGGAAAAAAGGATTCAATTTATATCACATCAATTTCCCTGGCTGGTTGCAGAGTATAAAGGTAAAATTGCCGGATACGCTTATGCCACAAAGCATCGTGAGCGTATTGCTTATTCCTGGTGTTGTGAATCAAGTGTTTATTTGTCGGAAGAATTTCATGGAAAGGGGATTGCAAATATGTTATATGAAAAATTATTTGGAATTTTAAAGCAGCAAGGATATATTAATGTTTATGCGATCTTGACTTCGCCCAATCCGGCAAGTGAGAAATTTCACGAAAATTTCGGGTTTTATGATGTCGGCAGATTTCACAAAGCAGGATTTAAATTCGGAAAATGGCACGATACACGCTGGATGCAGTTGCATTTATCCCGACACGAAACCCCGACGGGTAGCATTGTTGCGTTTTCTGAAATAATAAATTCGGAAGAAGTTCAGAATATATTGAAATCATGAAAAAAATCAATCCTTAAAAATAAAATTCTTGCATTCTCTTCCGTATCTTTAACCATAAAATTTACGGAAATGCAGAAAAGAAAATTAGGAAATACAGAATTACAGGTTGCACCCATGACGTTCGGCGGAAATGTTTTCGGATGGACAATCGATGAAGCAAAATCTTTTGAAATCATAGATGCCTTTGTAGGAGCTGGATTTAATTTTATAGATACGGCCAATAATTATTCTTACTGGGTAAAAGGAAATGACGGAGGGGAATCGGAACGGATTCTCGGTAGTTGGCTGAAAAAAAGAAGGATTCGCGACAAAGTAGTAATTGCCACCAAAGTCGGCGGCCGGAATAAAACAATGGACAACGCCAATGCCACCAGAAAACACATCATGCAGGAAGTGGACCATTCCCTGATACGCTTACAGACCGATTATATTGATCTGTACCAGCTGCATTATGATGACGGTTCTACGCCGATTGAGGAAACTTTATCTGCTTTTCAGGATTTGATCAAAGAAGGGAAAATCCGTTGGATAGGGGCCTCTAATATTTCGCCCTCAAGATTGACAGAATCCTTGGAGATCGCGAAAAAATATAATTTACCTAAATATGAGACCCTTCAGCCTGAATATAATTTATACATGCGTGAAAATTATGAAACCAATTACGAACCGATCGCGTTGAAATATAATCTGGGCGTGATGAATTATTATTCTCTCGCAAGCGGCTTCCTTACAGGGAAATACAAAAGTACGGACGATCTCTCTCAGAGCCAGAGAGGAAAAGATGTACAGCAATTTATGGATGAAAGAGGAAAGAAAATATTAAAAGTATTAGATGAAATTTCGACTGAATTTAAAACCACTTCAGCAGTTGTTGCCCTCGCATGGCTTTTGCAGCGTCCGTCGATTACTGCTCCGATTGTAAGTGCCACGAGTTTAAGCCAGCTTGATGCTATCATTCAGGCGCCATCTTTGAATTTGAACAGTTCGGCTGTCATGCGGTTGAATAATGCGAGCGAATATTGATTTTGATTAGTCTTCGGTGGCTTCTATGTCTTGTCGTTCAATATCTCAAGATGATAGTTGTTCAGTAAATTGTCTTTTGAATTCATATTTGTAATGATTTCATTGTAATCGATTATAAATATCTGTTCACTTTCCGGCAATACTTTTCAAAATCCTCTCCGTACTGCGTTTTCAAAAATTTTTCTTCTTTTAATACCTGCCGGTGGAAAGCAAAAGCTCCTGCAAATATATAGATGAAAAATACCGGGCTGGGGTATATCAAAAACTGCCCAACCAGCATAATGCCGAATGAAACATAAATCGGATTTCTGCTAATGGCGAATGCCCCTGTAGTGACTATACCTTGCGAAGAATTTTCAGCCAGACCTACGCGAAAACTTTTTCTAAATGAAATCATTGTCCATAAAAAAATGCCCAATGCCAGCAGGCAAAAGATTGCACCGGCCCATGAAATTATCTCATTGTGAAACAGCTTTCCGGTTTTAATAGTAGGTAATTTAAACGCATTGGCAAGAATCAGGTACAAATAAAAAATGGCAAATGGCGGGAAAAAGAAATCTTTTGGGTCTTTTTTTCCAAACTCCACTGCATCAATACCTTGTTGTTTCAGGCTGATTATACGGATCATGACCATGATCATAAGAAAAAAGATAGTTAATATTCCGATGTATTCCGGCATATTGCTCTTTATTGATTCACTAAATTATGGAAAATAAACCGATAATTAGAATTATCTCACACGATGCTTTTCAAAAACTCTTCTTGAATTGAACCAATAAATCAAAAGAGCAGCAAAACATAATCCGGCAGTAAAGAGATACATATTGGAGAAGCCGAAATGATCTCCCAGATATGCTCCCAATAACATCCCTATTCCGATCCCCAGATCAAAACCCGTGAGGTAAGTGGAGTTTGCAGTTCCTCTTTTTGAACCAGGCGCCATATTGATATAGATAGTCTGCAGAGCCGGGAATAAAGTCCCGTAACCAATTCCGATAACAAAGGCGGAAGCACAAAAAGCATAGATGCTATGCAGCAATGCAAAGCATACAAATCCCAGTGTAATGACAAGCAACGCGATTGACATGACTTTATGGACATGCCCCCGGTCAACAAATTTCCCCGAAGTTACACGGGAGAGTACAATTCCCCCGGCCAGAAATAAAAAAAAGACCCCGGCATTGCGGACACCTGTTTCTTTTCCATATAAAACCGCAAACGCTACCAGAGTTCCCCATCCGAAGGAAATAAATAACTGATTGAAAAAAATCGGAAGCCCTTTCAGCAATAAAAACCTGTCCAGCGAAATAGGCGGAATTTCATCAAGCTTAACCCGTTGCGGGACTTTGATGAAGGCCACTGCCAAAATGGAAATGAATCCCATAACCAGGGCACAACTGATCAAAAAATTAAACCCTTTCGCATCATAAATATTAACTGCGGCAAATGGCGCGATGGCCATTGCAATATTGGTATTCACGCCAAAATAACCGATGCCTTCCGCTCGTCTCGAAGCAGGAATGATGTCTATCGCGACTGTATTGGCAGAAACTGTTGACAACCCCCAGAACAAACCGTGTACGAATCTCAATATGACAAAAAATAAAACGGTTGTCGCAAAATAATATCCGAAAAAAGTGGCAATAAATAAAGTAATCCCCAATAAAAAAAGAGGCTTTCGCGCATATACATCAACCCAGTAGCCACAAAACGGCCGGATCAGCAAAAGCGCAATTGCATAAGAAGAAAGTACAATTCCGATTTTGGAATGTTGTACATTGAGAACTTCTGCAAGATAAATAGGGATAGTCGGCATCAGGAGATTAAAGGAGCAGGCTATCAGGAAATTTGCCATACAAGCAATAATAAAATTTTTATTCCAAAGCCTTTCTTTTACTTCCATTATTCTTTTCTGGATTGCTTTGCAAATTTACTCAACACAAAGCGCAGGAAAAATTTTAATAAGACGAATTTACCAATTGAATAATAAATAATGTCAATCGGTTTTGTCATTTTTATTACTCTTTAATTCTTATTAGATTTGAGCTATGAAAAATATTTTCTTCATCGCACTACTGCTTTTAACCACAAAAACTTACACACAGGAAAATCTGTTCAAATATGTAAACCCTTTGATTGGGACTGAAAAAATGGGGCATACCTATCCGGGTGCGACTGCTCCTTTTGGAGCCGTTCAGCTAAGTCCTGATACCGATACGATTTCCTACGAGCTGAATGGGAAATACAATCCTGATATTTATAAATACTGTGCAGGCTATCGTTACGAAGACTACACTATTGTAGGATTCAGCCATACGCATTTCAGCGGAACGGGGCATTCCGACCTGGGTGATTTTCTGATAATGCCGACTATAGGCAAATTACAAATGAATCCGGGAACGGCTCAGGATCCTGACAATGGATTCCGTTCAAGATTTTCACACGATGAAGAATTCGCGCAAGCCGGTTATTACAGTGTTAATCTTAAAGATTATAATATTAAAGCCGAGTTGACTGCTACAACCCGGGTGGGTGTTCATCGTTATACTTTTCCCGAATCGAGCGAAGCGCATATCATTCTGGACCTGATGTCCGGGATTTACAATTATGACGGCAAAACGATTTGGACTTACGTTCGCGTGGTGAATGACAGTACAATCACAGGTTATCGCCAAACAAATGGCTGGGCGAGGACCCGGACGGTTTATTTTGCTATGCAATTTTCAAAAAAATTCAAATCCTACGGACGAAAAGATTTTGATTCACAACAGGCTTATCGAGGATTTTGGAGAAAGTTCAACCAAAACGAAAATTTCCCCGAAATAGCCGGACAGAAAATCAGGATGTATTTTGATTTTGATACAAAAGACAGGGAAGAGGTGATGATTAAATTTTCGCTTTCACCCGTAAGCCAATCCAATGCGATGATGAATTTAAAGACCGAAACACCTGGTTGGGATTTTGATGAAATTAAGGCTCAGACCCAAAATGTGTGGAATAAAGAATTAAATAAAATTCAGATCGAGGCTTCAGAAAATGATAAGGTCAATTTTTATACTTCGCTATATCATGCTTTCATCAGCCCAACGGTTTATATGGATGTAAATAGTGAATACAAAGGCTTGGATCAGGAAGTTCACAAAGCCGGTGGGTTTACAAATTATACTACTTTTTCCATTTGGGATACATACCGTGCCTTGCATCCGCTGTTCAATATCGTTCAGCCTTCGAGAAATAATGATATGGTGAAATCCATGCTGAAACACTATGAACAAAATTCACTTAGAATGCTGCCTATCTGGTCGCATTATGCCAACGATAACTGGTGCATGAGTGGCTACCACAGCGTTTCAGTTGTGGCCGACGCGATTGTGAAAGGGACTTTTGACGGAGACGAAAATGCGGCATTAAATGCTTGCATAGAAACTGCCACCAAACGTTTTTATGAAGGAATCGGTGATTATATTGATTTAGGATATATTCTTGATGAAAACAATGGGACTTCGGTTTCCAATACATTGGAATATGCTTACGATGATTGGACAATTGCCCAGGCCGCTAAAAAATTAGGAAGGGAAGACGTTTATGAAGAGTTTATCAAACGTTCCGGAAACTGGAAAAACAATTTCGATCCTTCAGTCGGAATGGTGCGTCCGAAACTAAAGGATGGTACATTTCGGAAAGATTTTGACCTACAAAGCACACACGGGCAAGGTTTCATAGAAGGAAACAGCTGGAACTACAGTTTTTTTGTTCCGCATAATCCAAAAGAGCTGACAGAAGCAATGGGAGGTAAGAGGAAATTTACCCAAAAGCTTGATACGCTTTTTAGAATGCATCTGCCTGATGAGTTTTTTGCCGAAACGGAAGACATCACCCGTGAAGGAATCATTGGTGGATATGTACATGGAAATGAGCCCGCTCATCATGTTGCTTATTTGTATAATTGGTCATCTGAACCCTGGAAAACACAGGAAACTGTCCGGCGCATTCTTGAAATGCAATACAAGCCTACACCCGACGGGTTAGGCGGAAATGATGATTGCGGACAGATGAGCGCATGGTACATCTTCTCGGCTTTGGGCTTTTATCCGGTTGCACCCGGAAATGATACCTATTCATTGGGAAGTCCATTGGTAAATGAAGCAAAAATCCGGCTGGAAAACGGAAAAACATTTACGGTTGAAGCAATCAACCAAAATAAGGAAAATGTATATGTCCGGAAAGCGGAACTAAACGGAAAGGAAATCAAGGATTATCAAATTCATCATTCTGATATTGTAAATGGCGGGAAATTAACTTTTTACATGTCGCCAAAACCTACAAAGAAGTAACCCACCAGATATTTCCGAACGGATCTTTGATGCCGCCGCTTCTTCCGTATTCCTGATTTGTAATTTCCATAATGCTTTCTGCTCCTTCTTTGACTGCATCTTGAAAAACAGAATCTACATTTTCTACATACACAAAAAGCCCTGCGTTGTTGACGTCCCAGATTTCATTGGCTTCGCCCATCATAATCGTGCTGTTTCCAATTTTTATTTCTGCGTGCATCACACGGTTGTTATCGTCTAAATGTTCTGCAAGGATTTCAGCCTTAAAAACATTCTGAACGAATTTTAGAAATCCTCTTACATTACGAAGGATGAGATAGGGCATTACGGTCTGATGATTGTCGGGAAGTTGCATATTAATAAATTAGAAATTATGATTATTCTTCTTTTGCTTTTTTAAATTCAATGGTATTGTACCCTCCAGAAATTGTTGTGAGAATCAATTTTGAATTATCTCCCATAACGGAATAAATCGTATTTTCACTGACATCCAGATTCAACTGGAGTTTTTCATCTAAAAACCACGAACCTTCCGAAACAGAAACATCCTCACCAATGATTTCTGACCGCTGGTATGTACCATCGGTATTGAATATGTACCAGGTATCCTGTTGCTTTTCTGGATCGGTTTTGTCCGAGATTTCTTCAAACTTCCTCAGAACCATCAGCCATTTTCCGGAAGTAAGGAGCGTATTGAGCTCATCATCAGATTTCTCTTTAGGTACATATACATAATGAATTAAGCCCAGTTTAAAACCTCCGTTATCTATATAGCTCAATAACAGGTTCATATCGCTTATGTCCTCAATCAACGCTTTATACTTGGCTCCTTTTTCATTGAAACTGATAATGTTTGTGGCAGCATCATATACCCAGCGGCCGACATTTTTCCCGTTTACGCCACCAGGAGTCTCAAAAGTTCCGTCTTTGTTGAATTTCACCCAATTGGAGCGTATAACATTTTCATCCTGCTCATCTACCCGTTCCCCCTTCTCATTGATATTATAAGAAATGTTCCAGGTATCTGAAGTAAGCAGGTCTTCTGCATTTTGTGCAAATCCCATAGCAGAAAACAAAAAGCAAATGGCAATAGATATAATTCTGTTCATCATTTATCAAAGATATAAATTTAACCTGTCAAAGAATCTTAGGCAGATTTAATTAATTTTTCAGGCTTTGCATATCTATGACAAAACGGTATTTGACGTCACTTCGAAGCATTCTTTCATAAGCTTCATTGATGTCTTGCATTTTAATGATCTCAACTTCTGAAACAATATTATGTTTTCCACAGAAATCAAGCATTTCCTGCGTTTCGGCAATTCCTCCGATCAGTGAAGCTGCTACGGATTTTCTGCCCATGATGAGAGGAACGGTGTTCAGGATTGGCTCTAATCCTCCTAGATAACCCACCAGTACAAGTGTCCCGTTGATGCTTAATGTGGTTATGTAAGGATTGACATCGTGTATATAAGGAACAGTGTCAATGATAATGTCGAACTTTCCATGAACGGATTTCATCTGTATCTCATCGGTTGAAATAATTACTTCATCTGCACCTAAATCTTTTGCATCCTCTATTTTATCGGGTGTCCGGGAAAACAATGTAACCGATGCTCCCAGGCCTTTTGCAAGCTTGATGGCCATGTGCCCCAATCCGCCCAAACCAATTACTGCTACTTTGGTTCCTTTTTTTACATTCCAATGGCGCAGCGGCGACCATGTAGTAATGCCGGCACAAAGCAATGGTGCCACGGCCGCAGTATTTAAATTCCCGGGGATTCTTAAAACAAAAGCCTCATCGACAACAATTTTTTCCGAATAGCCGCCAAAAGTATGACCACCCGAATGTTTATCCTTTCCATTATAGGTTCCCGTAAAGCCATTTAGACAATATTGTTCCAAATCGTTTTTGCAGCTTTCGCAGGTTTTACAGGAATCAACCATACAGCCTACGCCAACCAAATCACCGACGTTAAACCTTGTTACATCTTCCCCGGTTTTTGTTATTTTCCCGATAATTTCGTGCCCGGGAACAGCAGGGTATTTGGTTCCGCCCCAGTCATTTCGGGCGGTATGCAAATCCGAATGGCAGACGCCGCAATAAAGAATTTCAATTTCTACGTCTTTTGGAGTAACCGATCGGCGGTCTATATTCATTTGTTGTAAATCTGCCTCCGGTGCCGTGGTTCCAAAAGCCTTTACATTTGTTGTGCTATTCATTTTTTATATTTTAAATTCTGTATAAAGTTAATAAAGCAGGCTGAATTATTCGGATTCAATTTCTAAACTTTGCCTGCCGACCAATTGCCAGTGTTCATTTCTCCACACCCAAACTTCCATAAGCTTTAAATTCAATTTAAAATCATATACATCATAAATTCCATCGACTTCAATATCCCGATAGATGATATAGGATTCGTTGTTTAATTTTACATATTTTTCATCTGATAATTGTTTAATTTCATTGTATCTGATAAATGATGAAATAGTGTTTTGCTTCATTTCGGGTTTATTTTCCGAAAAACCGTTGGAATGTACAACTACCACATCTTTGTGTAAGATCAGGTTGAGCGTTGCAGTGTCTTTTTCAACTAATGCATTGTCTAACCGGTGAATTGTTTCAGATAATTGAATCGGCGTTTGAGCCTTCAACCCAAAAGAAACCAATAATGTAAAAATTAAAATTTTCATGGGGTTCTTAATTTGAAGCTTTCAGCATCCTGAAATTTCCGGAAATATCTTTTCGAAGCTCAACTATCTGGAACTCTTTCAAAAATAATTCTTTGGTTTCCTGTGCTAAGTTTTGGTTGATCTCGACATAAATTTTACCATTTGGATTTAATTTTTGCTTGGCGAATTCGATAATCCGTTCATAAAAAATCAAAGTATTTTCATTTGGGACAAATAGTGCTGAATGGGGTTCGAATCCAGTCACATTTTTATTCATTCCTGTTTTTTCGTGTTCCGCAATGTAGGGCGGATTGCTTACAATTATATCAGATACAGGCAATTCATCAAAGTTCATTTTCAGGAAATCGTCTTGCAGGAATCTGATTTCGGTTTGATGAAACCCCGCATTGTTACGAGCCGTTTCCAATGCTTTTTCCGAAAAATCAAGTGCAAAAATTTCTGTTTCGGGTAAATATTTTTTTAAAACAACCGGAATGCAACCGCTTCCTGTTCCAATATCAATAATTTTCAAATCCGAATTTACATTTTCCGATAGGATCCATTCGATCAGTTCTTCTGTTTCAGGTCGGGGAATCAGGACATTTTCGTTTACAAAGAATTTCATTCCGAAAAATTCCGTTTCTCCCAAAATATACTGAACAGGCCTGTGTTTTTTGAGTTGGATCAGTTTAAAGAGAATCCTGTTTTTTTTCTCCTCAAAATCAGACCATTCTTCATTTAATGCCAATCTTAAAATTGATTGAGGTTTTTCCAGAACCTTTTCGGCTATCCAAAAGAAAATGACATCAATTTCATCTGCCGGATAAATTGTATTTAGTTCCTGATAATAAATATCTTTTAATTCTGAAAGCTTCATTTTTTCACTTCATTGTAAATACAAATTTGACAATAAAAAATTCTCTGCTCCTATAAACAGGCAAAGAATTAAAAAAAAGCAGGAACCAAATTAAAATGCAATAACAGAAAATTCAGTGCTATCCAGCCATCCGGAGCTTTTCAGCTCATTTAAGCTGATTGTTCCGGTTACGAATTCATAATCTTTGCTTTTATAAATTTCTTCAATGTTTTCAAATATGTCTAAATCAATTTGCCGGTCGGGCCTAAATCCCACGTAGAACTTCCCGGAAACGGAAAAGTTACCGTGAAATCCGTTTTTAATTCCTTTGCGCAATTCATATTTATAATTATATCGGAGAGCTGAAATATCACTCAAAACAGCTGATGAAGTTGGATATCGGCCGGCTCCTTTTCCGTAAAGAAACTGCTCGTCGGCAAGGGCGCTCCCAATCAAGACACCGTTGAATTCATTGTTGACCAGGCCTAATGTTTTGAATTTCCCGACAAAAGTCGGAATAACGGTCGGAATTAATTCCTTTGTTTTTTCGTCAATCAAAGTGCTTGCAATCAATTTGATAATATATCCTTTTTCTTCAGCATACTTAAAATCTTCCGGTTTCAAAGCCGTAATTCCTTTTTTCAGGATATCGTTTGGTGAAATCAGCCTTCCAAAAGCATGTAAAGTAATGATGGCCAGTTTATAAGCGGCGTCTGTTCCTTCAACATCAAGAACCGGATTACTTTCGGCAAAACCATTTTCCTGTGCTGCTTTCAGAGCATCTTCATAACTCTGATTTCCGGTTTTCATTTTGGTGAGAATGTAATTTGTAGAGCCATTTACAATTCCGTTTACATAATTCAGCAAATCATTGTCATAGTATTCTTCCAGGTTCCTCAAAATCGGAACACTCCCACAAACAGCTGCTTCGTATAAAAAAGAAACATTGTTCTTTCGCTGTAATTCTATGAGCTCAAAATGATGTTCGGCAATCATTTTTTTATTGGCACTTACCACAGACTTTCCTTTATTCATTGCTGTTTTGGAAAATTCGAAAGCTGCTTCAGAATCATTGATTAATTCAACGATTATATTGATTTCATCATCATCCAGAATTTCATTGGCATCGGTTGAAAACAGCTCTTTCGGAGCATTCCTTTGTTTTTCCGGATGTTTGATAACAATTTTTTTTATCGAGGCATTGAGCTGTGATTTTTCTGAAAGGACCTTGTAAATTCCTTCGCCGACCACGCCAAATCCAAAAAGTCCTATATTTATTTTTTTCATTTTCCTGATGAATTAAAAGAACCCGGTATCGTTCATGGGATTTACTGCAAATTAGAACGACACCGGATTCTAACTTTAATAACTATGAATTTTCTTTGATTTTAAAGCTTCAAAAGCGGTTTCCATATCTTTGATAAGATCATCTGCTTCTTCAATCCCGCATGACAGCCTGATTAAGGAATCCTGAACACCCGAATTAAGTCTTTTTTCTCTTGGGATGGAGGCGTGTGTCATTTGTGCCGGGTGGCAAAGTAAGCTTTTTACACCTCCCAGGCTTTCGGCCAGTTTAAAATAGATGGTTGATGTAACAAATTGATTTGCAGCCTCAACAGTATCATCCTTCAAACTAAAGGAAATGACACCGCCAAAGAGCCCGTTTTGTTGTCTTTTTGCAATTTCGTGGTTTTTGTGTGTAGTTAGTCCTGGATAATAAACTTTATCCACTTCATGCCTTGTTGTCAGGTATTCCGCAATTTTCTGAGCATTTTCGCTTTGCTTCCTGACTCTTAATTCAAGCGTTTCTATACCACGAATTGCAAGAAAACAATCCCACGGGCCTAAAATTCCTCCGGTGGCGTTTTGTATGAATTTAAGTCTTTCCGATAACTCTTTGGTTTTGGTGACAACCAGTCCTGCAACCAGGTCGGAGTGCCCCCCGATGTATTTTGTTGCGCTATGGATGATGATGTCGGCACCCAGTTCAAACGGCAACTGTGCAACCGGGCTGGCAAAGGTATTGTCTACAACTACCAATGAGCCGAATGGTTTTGCGATTTCTGAAATTTTCTGGATATCGGAAATCTTTAAGGTCGGATTGGTAGGCGATTCGATCCAGATCAGTCGGGTTTTATCATTGATGACTTCCAGAATATTTTCCGCATCGGTCGTATCTACATAATGGATCTTGATGCCTAACTTTTCGTAAATGTGTGTGAATAATCTGTATGCTCCGCCATAGATATCGTCTACAGCCACGATTTCATCTCCCGACGAAAGCAATTTTGCTACCGCATCTATTGCTGCTAGCCCGGTGGCAAAGGCAAATGCGCTGTCTCCGCCTTCCAGTCTGGCAACGATATCTTCCAGTGCTTTTCTCGTTGGGTTGTTGCTTCTTGCATAGTCAAATCCTTTGTGAAAGCCCGGCGCTTCCTGAACAAAAGTTGATGTCTGGTAAACCGGAACTGAAATTGCCCCTGTCAATTCGTCTACGGGTACGGAATGGATAATGTCTGTAATTCTGCTCATTTTATTTAATTTTTGGGTTATGATTTAAAAAAATCTTACCAAGAGCAGCTTCAGAAAAGTCCAAAAAAAAGACTCTTCTGATAAGTCAGAAGAGTCTGGAATATATTTTTGTAATTATAATCTAAACTTACTTTAACTTATCTTTCCGTCATAAGACGGGTGGACGTAGCACCTTTTTTTGTTCTGCACAAAATAGGTTGCTAAAGCTTCATAGGGCCATTTCCCTCAGCTTTTCTTGATAAGACAAATCTTGAATGAACGTTTCGGTTGCAAATTTAGGATTGAATCTTTGGTTTTTCCAAATTTATTTTTGTTAAAATTTAAAATAGTGTTTAATCGTTTTATAATCAACCATATATAGGTGTTATTTTATTGAAACTCCAAGTATTTCAGTCGCACCTAAACAATGAATTCCGTATTTGTCATAAGTTGTCTTGGAATCCAATTCTACGGTTTTCAATGTATCTTTTCTGAGATTTTTAATGGCTTTTTTCAGTTCGCCTTTTACCTTCCCCTTTTTTGTAAAATAGGTCAGGTTATTAATGATGTAACAATCACGGTTTTCCATTATTTTTCTGTATTCTTCCGAATAAAAGAATATACGATATTTTGGCAGGTATAAATTTCCATTCATAAATTCTAAGGATTCAGAGCTTAGCTTTTCAACATTGGGATTTGTATTATGAGCCAGTTTTCCGAGCTTGATCCCATTGTCTGTTTTGATGAAATCCGTTTGCTGGTTTTGTGGTTGTCCTTTGATGTTATAATAAACTTTCAGCGTTGAATCGGACTCAATCTGAATCCCTACCAGTTCATCATAATTAAAATAAATTTCATTGGTTTTTTGAGCACTCATTACGTTAAAAACCAAAATGATGACAGTTATTAAAAATAGTTTTCTCATAAATCAAATTTACATATTTCCTGAAAGAATTATAACAAATAAAAGCTTTTGATTAATTTTACTTTAATCAAAAAGTAATTTTATGTCACTAAAAGAAGAAATAAGAAATCAAATTATAGAAATTCAAAAGAAGGAATTAAAAGGTTTGCAGCAAATGTTGAAGACTTACAGTGAGGCAGCTGATTTAGATGAAGAATCTACACTTGACCCTGATGATTTTTCACAGCAAAACCAAAATTTTGAGTCTGCCGATAACTTGTCAAAAAGAATTGCTCGTGCTAAACAAACAATAGACAGCTTTTTAAATCTACCGGTAGCAGGGCTTCAAAAAGTTGAGCCCGGCGCCTTGGTTTTGACAGATTCACTGAATTTTTATATCGGGATTTCAACCAAACAGTTCCAATATGAAAAGAAAGCTTATTTCGGGTTGAATACCGACGCTCCGGTTTACAAAGCACTTGGAGGAGCAAAACCTGGTGATGATGTAGTTTTTAACGGGCAGGAATATAAAATTTTAGAGATATTGTAAAGACGTCCTGTTATCTAAATTAAAAATACCTCATTTTCTATTATCCTGTTTCAAAAAAAGTTAATACCTGAAATGTAAAATAAAAACCGTATATTTGCGCCCGTTTTCCAGGTGGAAAACACGGGTGTAAAAGATTCATTTTGGGTTTTATAGGCTGCGTAGCCGTTTAATTTCATCTTTCGCATCTGATTTAACAAAATCTCCGGTGCGAGGATAAATGACCAATACCGGCTAAATAAAATTTATAAATGACAACATTTCATGAAATGGGCTTGAATCCTTCGATTCTGAAAGCCATCGACGAACTGGGTTTCGTCACACCTACACCTGTACAACAAGAAGCTGTCCCTCAAATTTTATCATCAGAAAAAGATGTAATCGCATTGGCGCAAACAGGAACAGGTAAAACTGCTGCATTTGGATTGCCAATTTTGGAAAATCTGAGTGTGGAAAGCCGTACGGTTCAGGCAATTATTTTATGTCCGACACGCGAGCTTTGTTTGCAGATTACCAAAGACCTGGAAAAATATGCCAAATACCTGGGAAATGTAATGATCCAGGCGGTTTATGGTGGAGCAGATGCACAAAAGCAAATTAATGGATTGAAGAAAAATCCGCAGATAGTAGTAGGAACACCCGGCCGTACTTTGGATTTAATTCAGCGTAAAGCTTTAAAGATCACCCATGTCACATGGGTGGTTCTGGATGAAGCGGACGAAATGCTCAACATGGGGTTTCGTGAAGATATTGATGCCATTCTGGAAAGTACTCCCGAAGAAAAACAAACATTGTTGTTTTCGGCTACCATGCCGAAAGAAGTAAGGAGAATTGCTTCCGAGTATATGCACAAACCGGTCGAAATTTCCATCGGTAAGACCAATGAGGCTTCAAATGATGTTGAGCATCATTTTTATATGGTACGTGCAAATGACCGTTATCTTGCATTAAAACGTTTGGCTGACATCAATCCTGATGTATACGGAATTGTCTTTTGCAGGACCAGGAGAGAAGCAAAAGAAGTTGCCGACGCACTGATTCAAGATGGTTATAATGCCGATGCTTTGCACGGTGATCTGTCGCAGGCACAACGGGATACAGTAATGGATAAATTCCGCCGTAAACAATTACAGCTTCTGGTCGCAACTGATGTTGCTGCACGCGGAATTGACGTGACTGAACTGACCCATGTCATCAACTACAATTTACCAGATGACCCAGAAGTGTATGTGCACCGTAGCGGACGCACAGGGCGTGCTGGTAATAAAGGAATTTCCATCATCATTGCGCACTCGCGTGAGGGCAGAAGAATTAAGGATCTTGAAAAATTGATCCATAAAAAAATTGAAAAAAAGCAGGTTCCGAACGGAAAGGAAATAGTGGAAAGGAGATTGTTTGCTACAATTGACAAAATTGAACAAATTGAAGTAGACGAAACCCAGATTGAACCTTATATGGATACTATTTCCAAAAAGCTGGTATGGATGGATCGCGATGAATTGCTTAAGCGTTTTGTTTCTCTGGAATTCACTACATTTCTGGATTATTACAAAAATGCAAAAGATCTGAATATTTCGGAATCAGGCAGAGAAGAACGGGAAAGTAAAAGAGGAAATGTCCGCGGATTTACGAGGTTTTACATCGGGATGGGGCAGAAACATAAATTAAAAGCTCCGAATCTGATTGGTTTAATCAATGAAGTTACCAATAAACGTGACATAGAAATCGGGAAGATAGAAATCCTTAGAAATTTTTCTTTTTTTGAGGCCGACAGCGAATTTGAAAAGCTGATTCTGGATTCATTTGCAAATGAGGAAGTGGAAGTCCAGATTTCAAATCCTGAAAAGAAAGAAAGCAGAAGCGGAGATCGTTCTGAACGGAAAGGAGGGGAGCGTGGCAAAAAACAAGGCGGAAAGCGTGGTGGATTTGAAAGTAAAAGAAGCGGAAGCTGGTCAAGATCGGGAGCGAAATCTGATTTCGGCGGTGGAAAAAAGCAAAGAGGCGGCAGAAGGAGATAAAATTTAATTTTTAATTAATCTTAAATCATAGTGTACAGCCCGTTTTTTATCCCTACTTTTGTGCAAATTAATTTAATATGAATAAAGGTACTGTCAAATTCTTCAATGAAACCAAAGGTTACGGATTCATTAAAGATGACGAGTCAGGTAAAGAGTATTTTGTCCATGTAACCGGGTTGGTTGACAGAGTCAGAGAAAACGACGAAGTTTCTTTTGATTTGGAAGAAGGAAAAAAAGGGACAAATGCGGTAAATGTTAGACAAGCTTAAAATTAGGTTTACATAAGATTTACGAATGACGAAAAAAGGTTCTGCAAATTCAGCAGAGCCTTTTTTGTTTAATATAAACTAAAAAATCATTCATTGCGTTATTTACAAAAGCTTAAGTTACATGAAATGTCTTCTCTTATTTATGTGTTTTTTTACGTTTTCATTTCTGAATGCACAGCAGCTAGACCATAAAAAACTTAAAAGACTTGTCAAAAAGCTCAACGAAAATATTGAATTGATTCAGGAAAACAGAAAGGAAATTCATTTGGAGTCAGAAGAATATGATGGGAATGCTTTGACTGTAATTACACCTTTTCTTGATTATGATTTTGAAATACTTGCACCTTTTTTCATAGATGAATCGGGAAATATTTCAATGAAAATCAAATACCTGGATCCGGAGGGAGCTTTTATCCAAAGCATAAACGGGCAACTGATAGACCTAACCGGATTTGCTGTTGATATTTATTTTATTCTTGAATTTAAAAAAGACAGCCTCCTGATCGAATATGTTGATTTGAGTACCGGAGAAAAAGAAATATATAAAAGTTCGATTCTACTTTTGGCACAGACCAGGTAGGTTTGGTAGAAAGCACAGAGAAAACAGGGCTTAAATCGGAATATGTTTATTATTAAGTCAAAACGAACCGCCAAGGTTTGTTTTTCCATATTTCACCTGCATAATCAACCCCGATCCTGGGGGTGGTAATGATTTTTCCGTTGTGAGTTGAGTCCTCCAGCCAGATCCTGCCGGACTTTTCCAAATCTTCTCCGTAAAAGGTTTTATCTAATTGAAGCAGTCTTCCGACTCTCCCCGGACCAATACAGTTTTCGATTCCGCGAACCAAAACCGCTTGTGGATGATCGTCCATTCCTGTTACAAAATTGAGCATCCAATACATCCCATAGATAAGGTAAACATAAATCTTACCTCCCTCGCCAAATATAACTTCAGTTCTTCGTGTTCTGCCCTTGCTGGCATGGCAGGCTAAATCTTCCGAACCTAAGTAAGCTTCGGTTTCCACAATCTTGGAATGTATGATTTCTCCGTTTCCAAAATCTCTGACCAAAGTTTTTCCCAATAAATTTTCTGCAACAAAAAGTGCATCGTTGTTTCGGAAAAAATCATTTGATATACGTAATGACATTAAAAAAGAATTGAAAAGATTCCTTGTATCCAGGATAATAATTACTAATGAAGTACAGCAGGCAAAAATATCTTACACGGTCATAATTTCTTTTTCTTTCGCCGCCAGAATATCATCGGAAGATTTGACGTACTTATCGGTTAATCCCTGAACGCGGTCTTCGTATTGTTTTTTCAAATCATCAGAAACATCTTCCGCTTTTTTGATATCATTATTTGCATCTTTACGGGCGTTTCTGATTCCGACCTTTGCATTTTCAGCTTCAGCTTTTGCTAATTTGGCCAATTCTTTACGACGTTCTTCCGTCAATGGAGGAATGCTGATGATAATCATATCTCCGTTGTTCGAAGGAGCAAAACCTAAATTAGAATTAATGATGGCTTTTTCAATTTCAGGAATCAGATTTTTTTCCCACGGCTGAACGGTTAAAGTCCTTGCGTCCGGCGAGTTAATATTGGCCGCCTGGCTCAGTGGTGTGGAATTCCCATAATAATCAAACCTTACAGTAGAAAGCATTGCCGGGCTTGCTTTTCCGGCACGTAGTTTAAGTAATTCCTTTTCGAGGTGTTCCAATGCTTTCTGCATTTGATCTTTTGCTTCTTCCAGTATTAAATCTAATTCTTCCATTGTTATCGTTTTTTCATTTTGCGAAATTTGAATTTCGCACTGCGAATTTAAAAATTCTAAATTAATTCGATACTTAAAATTTATTTACGCTTGATAAAGGAACTTTTCAATTATAGAGATTTCTTCCACACTTAGGAAAACCGAGAAAGTAGCTCGGTGAAACCAATAATAAGGCTCTTAATCTACCAAAGTCCCAATATTTTCTCCATTTATCAACTTTTCCAGATTCCCTTTTGTATTCATATCAAAAACAATGATGGGCAAATGGTTTTCCTGGCTTAGAGTAAAGGCTGTCATGTCCATCACATTTAACCCTTTTTGATATACTTCGTCAAAAGTAAGCCTATCGAATTTTGTAGCATTCGGATCTTTTTCCGGATCTGCAGTATAAATCCCGTCCACACGGGTTCCTTTCAGGATCACATCGGCACCGATTTCAATCGCCCTCAGGGTTGCCGCCGTATCGGTTGTAAAATAAGGGTTTCCTGTTCCTGCACCGAAAATCACAACTCTTCCTTTTTCCAGATGACGGGTTGCACGGCGTTTGATGAAAGGTTCTGCAATTTGTTCCATTCTGATCGCTGTTTGCAGTCGGGTATAAACGCCTGCAGTTTCCAAGGCAGATTGTAACGCCATTGAGTTGATCACGGTTGCCAGCATTCCCATATAATCGCCCTGAACCCTATCCATACCATTGGCAGCACCGGCAACACCACGGAAAATATTTCCTCCGCCAATCACAATCGCAACCTCCACTCTTAAATCTACTATTTTTTTTATTTCCTCGGCATATTCTCTCAATCTTTCCGGGTCAATTCCATATTGACGTTCACCCATTAATGCCTCGCCGCTTAGTTTCAGGAGTATTCTTTTGTATTTCATAATTGTGATTTATTGGAATTTTTGCTGTGCAAATATAAATTATTAGATAGTATATATTGAAATTTTCTATATACTTCCCAAAAACTTCATCGTATCCATGCCATCAGCATAATCAGTCAAGGAAGGTTTTTGAGTTTCACCGAATTTCACTTCAAAATCACTTCCCACGATACACTGGATTTTTTCTTGATTCTGAATCAATTCATTTTCTACTTCGCCTAAATTTTCGTAAAATTCATAATGAACTACACCTATCGGGCTGTGAAGGTCTTTTGATTCTTTTAAAATTACAAAATTATTATCCAGGAAAGGTTGTTGTTCCATCAGGTAAATAGCACGGTTGTAATCATAATTATTGGAATATTTGGTGTGATTGATGATCGGATTCCAATCGTAAAATGCCTCAAAAAGCAAATCAGTGTTAAATCCCTGAAGCAAATATAATTTAGTTACGTTCCGGCATCCTAACCCAAAATAACGGAAAATATCTTCAGCCAGGTTTTTTAAATCATCTGTAGACTCCTTTCCACTCAAAACTGCAACAGAAGTCCTGTTTTTACGGATGATATGGGGAACATTCTTGAAATAATATTCAAAATAACGTGCTGTATTGTTGCTTCCTGTTGCAATTACGGCATCGTGATTTTGTAATCTTTCTGTTTTTTGAATCGAATTTTTCAGATCTTCATCAAAATCCTGTAAATAATTTATCACAAAATTCATCAGAACATCATCTTTTGAAGATGTTTTCACAAAAGCATTATGCCCGGAGAGCAAAATAGAAATCAAGTCGTGAAATCCTACCAGTGGAATATTACCCGCCATAATGATTCCCACATTTTTTGGATTTCCAGAAAATGAGTAGTTTTTTAACCAGTTTGTAAGATTCTCTTCGGTAAGAGTTTTTCCCCATTGTTCCAGACAAAATTTCAGGTTGTCCTGGGTAAACCATGGATTTTGAGTTTCAGCTAATTTTAATTTAGTATAAAATTCCTCTTTTATGTATTCATATTTAGATTTATTTGAGACCTTATTGGGTTCATTTTCAGAGATAAAATAAAAAAACTGACCTAAATCATAAATTGCGGAAATACGGCTTGAAATTGACATAAATTATAAAAAATGTGGTAATTTTGTGCTGCAAATTTAGCGATTTAGAAAATAGGGAAAGGAAAATAGAAAAGAGACTTTTTCAAACGAAAAACCTGTATTCAGCTATTGATTTTTCTCTGAATTCAAAATTTATAATTTAAAATTAAACAAAAGCAATGGCAATCATAATCACTGATGAATGTATAAACTGCGGAGCGTGTGAACCTGAATGCCCAAATAATGCAATTTACGAGGCGGCTGTTGACTGGCGGTATGCAGATGGAACCCGGCTTCATGGAAACATCATCAATATAGATGGGAAATCGTTTGATGCTGATGAGGCTCAGGAACCTGTTAGTGACGAAGTCTATTTTATTGTTCCCGATAAATGTACCGAATGTAAAGGTTTTCATGAAGAACCTCAGTGTGCGGCAGTTTGTCCTGTGGATTGCTGCATTCCCGATGATGATCACGTAGAAAGTGAAGAACGTTTATTGAGTAAAAAAGCATTTATGCATGGAGAATAAATGTTAGTAACACAAAAGGTCAAAATTTAGAATTTTTGTAAAAAAATAAATATAATTAAACGCGGATTTCGGATTTCGGACTTCGCATAACGAAAAAAGTAACTATGAAAATCCACAATTTCAGTGCAGGTCCCTGCATTCTTCCACAAGAAGTATTTGACAAAATGGCGCAGGCTGTTTTGAATTTCAATAATTCAGGTTCTTCAATTATGGAGATATCTCACAGAAGAGCCGATGCTCAGGAAGTGATCGATACCGCAATTCAATTGGTAAAAGATCTGATGAATGTTCCCGATACGCATGAAGTGATTTTCACACAGGGGGGGGCATCATTGCAGTTCGTGATGGTTCCTTTTAACTTGATGAAAGCAGATGGAGGAAAAGCAGCTTATACTGAAACAGGGGTCTGGGCAAAAAATGCCATAAAGGAAGCCAAAAGAATGGGAGAGGTTCAAATCATTGCTTCATCGGCAGATAAAAACTTCAATTATATTCCTAAGAATTATTCTGTTCCTTCTGACGCGGATTATTTTCATTGTACATCCAACAATACGATTTTTGGAACACAGATGAAATCTTTTCCTGAAAGCCCGGTTCCGGTGGTATGTGATATGTCTTCCGATATATTAAGCAAACCGGTCGATGTTTCCAAATTTGATGTGATTTATGCCGGAGCCCAGAAAAATATGGGACCTGCAGGAAGTGTGGTAACTATTATTAACAAAGAAGTTTTAGGAAAAACAGGAAGAAACATTCCTAATTATCTAAATTATCAGACACATATAGATAAAGGAAGCGCATTCAATACGTGGCCCGTTTTAGCAGTCTATGGTGTGATGTTGAACCTGCAATGGTTGAAAAACTTGGGCGGTGTTCCTGAAATCACAAAAAGAAATCAGGCAAAAGCTGAATTAATGTATTCCGAAATCGACCGAAACGGATTGTTTACCGGAACAGCAGAAGTGGAAGACCGCTCTGAAATGAACGCGACTTTTGTATTGAAAGATGAAAATCTGAAAGCAGAATTTGATAAAATGTGGAAAGAAGCAGGAATTTCAAGCTTGAATGGACATCGTGACGTGGGCGGATACCGTGCGAGCATGTACAATGCCCTGCCAATTGAAAGCGTTCAGGTACTGGTAGATGTAATGAAACAATTTGAACAAAAATTCGGATAATAACCATAACGCTAAATACAAGTTGCATAACGATAAGAATATGAAAATATTAGCAAACGACGGAATCTCAAAAGCAGGAAAAGAATATCTTGAGAAAGAAGGATTTGATGTCATTACTACTTTTGTTGCACAAGACCAGCTGGCCAATTTCATCAATGAAACTGACATTGAAGTTCTTTTGGTAAGAAGCGCGACCAAAGTCCGTAAAGATCTGATCGACGCGACCAATCTAAAAATCATCGGCAGGGGTGGAGTAGGTATGGACAATATTGATGTTGAATATGCCAGGTCAAAAGGAATTTCGGTAATTAATACACCGGCGTCATCTTCTGCTTCGGTTGCAGAAATGGTAATGGCGCATGTTTATTCACTTTTCAGGAATCTTCATGGTTCCAACCGTACGATGCCTCTGGAAGGAGAAACAAAATTCAATCAATTGAAAAAAGCTTATGGTAAAGCTTTTGAGTTAAGAGGGAAAACCATAGGAATTATCGGTTTCGGACGAATCGGCCGTGAAGTTGCTAAAAATGCGATTGGCGCGGGAATGAAAGTGATTGCGTATGACCATACGTATGAAACCGCAGACGTTCCGGTGGAATTTTTTGATGGCCAATGCCTGATGTTCCATTTTGATATTAAATCTTTTGAAGAAGTCATCACACAGTCAGATATCATTACCTTACATGTTCCGGCCCAGGAAAATTATGTAATCGGTGCAGCTGAAATTGAAAAAATGAAAAACGGTGCAATGATCATCAATACGGCTCGCGGCGGTGTTGTAAATGAAGAAGCCTTACTGGAAGCTTTGGATTCAGGAAAACTGGCCGGCGCAGGCTTGGATGTTTTTGAAGAAGAGCCCAATCCAAGCGTCCGTTTGCTGATGAACGAAAAACTTTCTCTTTCACCACACCTGGCAGGAAGCACGGAAGAAGCCCAGGAAAGGATCGGAATCGAATTGGCAGAACAGATAACCGCATTTTACAAACAAGCAACGGTGTAGAAATTTTCGTAAATTTGCACTATGCCGCAATTCAAACCATTTAAAGGAATACGGCCCGTAAAGGAGATTGCGGGCTTTTTTTCAACCAAATCCGTAGACAGTTACAGTGATGAGGAATTGGAAAATGAACTTTCATCCAATCCCAATTCTTTTTTACAAATCATCAAGCCTACCTGGAAAGATGAAAACCTTTCAACCGAAGCAAAACACGCAAAAGTCCGGCAGGGCTTTTTGGATTTTTTAAGCAGCGACCGTTCGGAAAAAGACAAGCCTTCTTTTTACATTTATCAGATCACCAAGCCGGGAAAGGAACATATCCGTGCCTTGATCGGTTTGGTCAATATCAAAGATTATACAGAAGGAACGATCAAAAAACATGAGGAAACATTAACAAAAAGAGTGGAATTATTTGCCAATTATTTGCAAAATATTCATTTTCATGCTGAACCTGTTTTACTGACTTATCCGCACAACCAGCGTATTGATTTGCTGATGGATGTGGAAATGAAGCGCCTTCCTGTAGTTTCGTTTAAAGATAAGGGAGAAAATCTTCACCAGTTGTGGCAGGTTGAAAACCGTTTGAATTTACAGCAATTCAAAGATTCAATTGAGAAAAATGATGCTCTTTATATAGCGGACGGCCATCACCGTATGGAAAGTTCTTCTGTCTACACACAGGCTATCGCTCAAAAAAATAAAGAGAATACCAGTAATGAGCCTTATAATTTCACCCTGGCCATGCTGGTTTCCGACCGGGAATTGATCATAAAGGATTACAATCGCCTGATAAAAGACCTAAACGGTTATTCTGAAGAAGAATTCCTAAAAAAATTAAATGAAAGATTTGAAATAACCGAAAGAGGGGAGACTCCATTTTTTCCATCAAAAAAGCATCATTTAGGGCTTTACATGGGTGGGAAGTTTTATAGTTTATTCGCAAGGAAAGAAGTTTTAACGGCAGATGGATTATCGGAGCTCGATACTTATCTTTTTGAAGAATTTATTTTAAAGCCGATTTTGAATATCCAAAATTCCAGAGATGATGCGAGGCTTGATTTTCTCTGCGGAACAGGAAATGTGGAAGGAGTTAAAAATTTACAATCCAAGGTTGACAGCGGAAAATTCAGAGCCGGGTTCTTCTTTTACCCGGTTGCTGCTCATGATCTGGAGAAAATCGCTGATTTGGGGCTGAAAATGCCGCCGAAAAGCACCTATATAGAACCGAAGCCATTGAGTGGTTTAACCATTTTCCAATTGAAAGAATGAGTATTGTAGAAAATCTTCACGAGATCCAAAATGAATTACCAGAATATGTGACACTTGTTGCAGTTTCCAAAACCAAACCGGCAGAAGCAATCCGGAATTTGTATGAAGCAGGACATTTGGAATTTGGAGAAAATAAAGTTCAGGAGCTGGTTGAAAAATATGAGCTTCTTCCAGGAGATATACGATGGCACTTAATCGGGCATTTGCAGAAAAATAAGATGAAGTATATAGCCTCTTTTGTTTATCTGATCCATAGTGTGGACAGTGAGGATCTATTGAAGGAAATCAATAAACAGGCTCAAAAAAATAACCGCGTGATCTCTTGTTTACTCCAAATCAGGATTGCAGAAGAAGAAACCAAATTCGGCATGGAAAAAGAAGAGGCGCAACATATACTGGCAACTGATCAAACCAGATTCCCTTTTGTAAAAATTGTAGGACTAATGGGCATGGCTACATTTACCGATGATGAAAATCAGATCAGAAAAGAATTTAAAGCCTTAAAATTATTTTTTGACAAGCTCAAAATACATGACCCACACCTCACTACACTTTCAATGGGCATGAGCGGTGATTATAAAATAGCTCTTGAAGAAGGAAGCAATATGGTAAGGGTCGGAAGCTCAATTTTCGGTGTGAGGAATTATTAAATATAAAAAATCCCGTCATTTCTGACAGGGATTAAATGTTCACTATAATTTTTTACTTCGCCTTAAATCTCATCAGTAAGATTTTATTTTGGTAAAGGCGTAACTCTTTATCTGCAACTTCGTAACCATTTACCTGAGTGAGCAAATCCAGGAAAGCCTGTTCGCCATCCATATTGGGGCAGGCCATCAAAGTTGATCCTGGCTGGCTAAAGCTGATTTTATCGGGCAGAAGATCAACGCCTGCAAAATAATTATTACAGCCTGCAAAGCCACCTGCCTGAAGTCCGTTGTCTTCGGTAAACTTCATGGTAACATCTTTGCCGTTGAAGCCGACTACGCTGCCATTTTCATCCTGCAAAACCCATGTGTTGTCTGAAATAATCTGTTTTATTTTATTAAAATCAGTCACCGTCGCTGTTTTACATGAAATCAGGAATAAACCGCTTAAAATTGTGAGGGCAAATATATTTTTCATCTTGATAGATTTTAATTTCTTAATTCAGCCTTGAAATTTTTCTGAAAGTTACGAATTAATTCATTCATAGTTTTTTCAATTTCCGAATCACTTAAAGTTTTTTCTTCATCCTGCAGGACAAAGCTCATAGCATAAGATTTTTTCCCCTCGGGCAATTTGTCTCCTTCATAAACATCAAAAAGCTGAACGGATTTCAGCAAATCCAACTTCATATTCTTTGTCGATTCGTACAAATCTGCATACAAAATATTTTCATCAATCAACAAAGCCAAATCCCGCTTTACAGAAGGGAATTTAGAAGTTTCCCTGAACTGCAGCTTATATTCGGAAGCCCATTCCACCATTAAATCCCAATCAAGCTGTGCGAAGAAAACATCTTGGGCTATATCTGATTTTTTCAGAATTTTTTTATCAATAATCCCGATTGTTCCCAGTAACGTTCCATTAGATTCCAGAGAAATCGCCTCAGAATAAACAGTAGAATTTAATGGTTTTTCTGAAATATCCAGAATTCCTATCCGGTTAAAAATCTGATTCAGAATACCTTTCAAAGTATAAAAATTACTTTTTTGGATCGGGCTTGTCCAGTTTCCGGTTGATTTATTTCCTGAGATTAAGATTGACAGCTGGTATTTTTCAGAATAATGATTATTTAATTTTTCATATACTTTTCCGAACTCGAATAATTTGATATCAGAATTTCTGCGGTTCAGATTATAAGCTGTGTTTTCCAACAAACCAGGGAGCATAGACTGGCGCATAACGGCCAAATCACTGCTCAAAGGATTCAACATTTTAATGGCAGAATTTTCATTGAGCCCAAAAGTTTGCTGATGTTCGGTTTTGATCATAGAATTATTCATTGCCTCATAAAAACCCATGGAAACTAATACGTTGGCAATCATATTTTCAATTTTCTGATGATTTTTTTCAGAATTTTTAACCACAGAAAACGAAACCTTATCGGGCATTTTGATTTGGTTATAACCGTAAATCCTTAGAATTTCTTCTATCAAATCTACTTCCCGTTGCACATCTACACGGTAAGGAGGAACTGAAACCTCCAAAGCTTCATTCGATTCAGAATTGATTTTAATTTCAAGGGATTCCAGGATTCCTTTGACTCTTTCCCTGTGGATCCGTTCTCCAAGAAGCTGGTCTAGTTTGTGATAACGTAAAACCACTTTGAAATCTTCAACAGGATCAGGATAAATATCCAGAATCTCATCTGAAGCTTTTGCACCGGCATATTCAGACAATAGAATGGCAGCTTTTTTCAAGGCAATTACAGTCATATTCGGGTCAACCCCACGCTCAAAACGGAATGAAGAATCCGTATTCAATCCATGTGATTTTGATGTTTTCCTGACGGAGACCGGGTCAAAATAAGCGCTTTCCAAAAATATATTTTGAGTTGCTTCTGTAACGCCCGAATCTGCTCCGCCATATACTCCGGCCATACAAAGCCCGCCGTTTTTATCACAAATGATAAGTTCCGTTCCACTCAATTCTCTTTCTACCCCGTCCAAAGTTTTGAATTTGGTTCCTTTCGGAAGTGTCTGAACAATGATTTTATTGTCAGTGATTTTGTCGGCATCAAAGGCATGCAGCGGTTGTCCTAAATCATGTAAAATATAATTGGTAATGTCAACCACATTATTAATTGGGTTTAAACCTATCGTTTTCAGTCTTTCCTGAAGCCATTCCGGGGAAGGTTTGATTTTTACATTTTCAAAATATAAACCGGCGTAACGTGGTGCAAGTTCAGGTTTTCTGATTTCCACGAGAATCGGGCTTTTTCCTTTGGATTGAATCTTATCAAATTCTTCAACCGTTAATGAGCTAAATTCCGATTTAATTTTCAAAATCTCCAGAGCAGCATTCAGATCACGGGCAACTCCATAATGGCTCATCGCATCGGCACGGTTTGGCGTCAACCCGATTTCAATCATCCAGTCCGAATCAGGCTTTTTAATTATATCGGAGAGAGGCGTTCCGATTTTGGTAGAAGGTTCCAAAACCCAGATTCCATCATGGTTTTCACTTACACCTAATTCCGCTTCGGAGCAAATCATCCCAAAGGAATCTATTCCGCGCAATTTTGCTTCTTTTATTTTGAATGTAGAGCCGTCTTTTGCAGATAATTCGGTTCCTACAACAGCAACAGGGACTTTTTGTTCTTCAGCTATATTGGGTGCTCCGCACACAATCTGAAGATTTTCATTTCCTCCAACGTCAACCATAGCCACTCGGAGCTTATCTGCGTTCGGGTGCTTTTCCAATGAAATAACTTTCCCGACCACGACCCCTTTCAAATTCGGGCTCTGTGAGCCTATTTTTTCGATCCCTTCGACTTCTAGACCTATATTGGTAAGGATTTCTCCTATCTTTTGAACATCCAGATCGGTTTTGATATAGGACGAAAGCCAATTATAAGATATTTTCATCTGGTTATTATTTTAGAACCTTTTGGTTTTTATTTTTTTATAAATGATTTTACGAACCTGTAAGAATGCAAATCTCCCTTTTGAAAGGGAGAAAGCAGTTTTATTTTGAATTGACCTTAATTTTATGCGTTCAACATAACCGGCATGACCAGCATCAAAATCTCTTCACCTTCTTCCAGTCCGTCAACGGGTTTGATGATTCCGGCACGACTTGGTTCGGACATTTCAAGCGTTATATCATCTGATTGTAAATTGTTTAATACTTCAATTAAAAATTTTGAGTTAAACCCAATCTGCATATCGTTTCCATTGTAATCACAAGGGAGACGTTCTTCGGCCTTGCTCGAAAAATCCAAATCTTCGGCATTGATGGTCAAGGAGCTTCCAGATAATCTTAACCGAACCTGATTAGTGGTTTTATTTGAGAAAATCGCAACTCTTCTAAGTGAAGTCAGAAATAAATTCCGGTTGATAGTCAGAACATTTGGATTTTCTTTTGGAATTACGGCTTCATAATTAGGATATTTTCCGTCAATCAGTCTACAGGTCAGCACAATATTTCTGAAAGAGAATCTTGTATTCGTCTGATTGTATTCCACAGTCACATCTTCATTGCTTCCTGCCAGAATATTCTTCAAAAGATTCAATGGTTTTTTCGGCATGATATATTCAGCAGGTTCATCTGCTTTTAAATCTTTTCGGGTATACTTTACCAACCTGTGCGCATCGGTTGCGACAAATTTAAAATTGTCTTTTCCTGCCTGGAAGAAAACGCCCGTCATAACAGGGCGAAGTTCGTCGTTCCCAGTTGCGAAAAGTGTCTTAGCTATAGCTTCAGATAAAATGCCCGCTTGCAAGGTTGAGTTGCTGGCATCCTGAACTTCAGGTGCCTGCGGGTATTCATCGGCAGATTCCAGCGCAATTTGGTAATTCCCCTGTTCAGAAACAATTTCCATCAGGTTATCTTCTTTCTGAATAAAAGTCAATGGCTGATCGGGGAATGTTTTTAATGTATCTGACAATATCCTGAAAGGAACTGCAATCTGTGCCGAATCTGAAGATTCCACATCAACAGTAGTTGTAATGGTTGTTTCCAAATCGGAACCGGTAATTTTCAGACGGTTTCCGTCCAGTTCAAATAGAAAATTGTCTAATATGGGTAAGGTATTATTTGAATTAATAACCCCGCTGATGAGGTTTATATTTTTTAACAAATTACTGCTGGATACAATGAATTTCATATTGTTCTACTTTTCTAAAAATCAAAAAACAAAAATAATCCTTTTAAGGGGAAATGAAATAATTAAGACAAAAATATATTAACAAAATTTGCTTATGGTATTGATTTTGTAAGTTGGCACTCATAAATCAAGATTATGAAATCATCAGTCACAGCATTTATCATTGTCTCTTTTCTGGCTTTTTCATGCAATTCTCAAAAAATTAATTCTAAGCCTGAAATGAAAGCTGAACAAACTGTACAAAAAAAGAATGAATTATTGGGCAAATGGACACTGGAATATATGTCCCCTGTAAATGGGAAGGATGTAAAACAGCTTTTCAAAATCCAGAAACCTTATCTGCATTTTGTTGACGAAACCAAAGTCGCAGGAAATAATGGCTGTAATAACATAGCTGGTGAATATTCATCTGAAGGAAACAGAATTCATTTCAATACAGATAAATTCATTTCTACCAAAATGTTTTGCGAAGGAGTAGACGAAACCGCTTTTCCTTCTGCATTGAAGACCATCAGCCATTTTGATGTTATTGATGATGGAAACAAACTTATTTTACTTACCGGTGACATTGTTTCCATGTCTTTTTTGAAAGCAAAAGAATAAATTTCTCATGCCAGTGAAATCCGACAAGTCTTTACAATATTACTGAATTGCTTTGATAATATCATGTTTCGTAATGATCTGATAATTTCCATTCTCCAGTTCAACCAAAACAGCCGAATTCTCTTTATCAATCAATTTTGAGATTTCTTCGATTTTTGAATTTTCCTTTACGATAGGGAAAGGCTTTCCCATTACTGATTTTACCGGGCGGTTAGCCAGATCCTTGTCTTCGAAAAACAATTTGAATAATTTGGATTCATCTAAAGAACCTGCAAAACCATCCGTATCGATAACAGGAATTTGTGAAATTTCAAACTTTTTCATGCGCTCAATAGCATGTGAGACCAATTCTTCGGTTTTTACAGTTACCAATGGCAGCTCAATATGATCTTTAATCAGATCGGAAGCTTTTTTAATTTCCTCATCCAGAAATCCACGTTCGCGCATCCAGTCGTCGTTAAACATTTTGCCGACGTAGCGGCTGCCATGGTCATGGAAAAGAACCACCACAACGTCATCCGGTTTAAAATGCTCTTTCAGCTGCAGAACACCCTTGATAGCTGAACCCGCTGAATTCCCTACAAAAATTCCTTCTTCTTTGGCTATTCTTCTTGTATAGACGGCCGCGTCTTTATCGGTTACTTTTGTAAATCCGTCAATCAAAGAAAAATCCACGTTTTTTGGTAAAATATCTTCTCCGATTCCCTCTGTGATGTATGGGTAGATTTCATTTTCGTCAAAAATTCCGGTTTCATGGTATTTCTTGAAAACCGAACCATAAGTGTCAACACCCCATATTTTGATATCCGGATTTTTTTCCTTTAAATATTTCGCAACGCCTGAAATTGTCCCCCCGGTTCCGACCCCGACTACAAAATGCGTAATTTTTCCGTCGGTCTGCTCCCAGATTTCGGGTCCGGTTTGCTCATAATGCGCAATGGAATTCGAGGGGTTGTCATATTGATTTACGTACCATGCATTTGGAGTTTCCTCTGCCAGACGTTTGGAAACAGAATAGTAGGAGCGGGGATCGTCCGGCTCTACATCGGTAGGACAAACGATCACTTTTGCACCCACAGCACGCAGGATATCCATTTTCTCTTTTGACTGTTTATCGGAAATGACACAGATCAGATTATAACCTTTAATGATTGCGCCCAAAGCCAATCCCATTCCTGTATTTCCGGAAGTTCCTTCGATGATGGTTCCGCCGGGCTTCAGCCTTCCATCGGCCTCAGCGTCTTCAATCATTTTAACAGCCATCCGGTCTTTAACTGAATTCCCAGGGTTGAATGTTTCCACTTTTGCCAAAACTAACGCTGGGACCTCCTTTGTGATTTTATTGATCTTAACCAGAGGCGTATTGCCGATGGTCTCAAGTATATTATTGCAATATTTCATCCTAATTATTTTCCGCAAAATTAAGAAACTGTTTCAACTTTATTTGAGCAGTGAAATATTTTAAGGTAAATTTGTATATTCACTTAAATCCTTATGTTATGAAAATAAACTTAACCCTTTTGTTATTAATAGTTTTCTCTACTCTTTTTGCCCAGGAAAAAATAAATTCCCGGGAACTGCAAAAAATTTCTTTGGAAACCGGTAAAAAATACCAAGCTGAGTTTTCTGACTTTAAAACTAAACTGAACGGAATGCCTGAAGAAGTACGGAAAAATCTTCTTCATAGTTTTGCCGGTTATTTACTGGGCGCACCTGTCTTTTATCATTCTGTAGACACGAATCAGGCATTGGCAACAAACACAGACTTATTATACAATAATACAATTCCGGGAGTTCAGGTAACAGGGAACGGAATGAAGGCCTATATATGGGATGGTGGAAGCGTGAGAACTACCCATTCGGATTTGTCAGGAAGGATTACAAATGTTGAAAGTGTGACATTGTCAGACCACTCAACGGGGGTGGCCGGAGTTATAATAGGAGCTGGGGTAGCTTCAGCAGGAGGAAATAACAGCAAAGGAATGGCTTATCAGGCAACATTGAATTCCTATGATTACAATAATAGTATCTCTGAAATAGCCAATGAATCAATTAATCCTTCAAATACAACTTATATGGTTTCCAACCATTCTTATGGAGCTGTTTCAGGATGGGCAAATGGGAATTACGGAATGGGGAGTGGCTGGTACTGGTTTGGTTATCCTTCTTTTTCACAAACCGAAAGTGTCTATTTCGGATTTTATGGTGATGATGATGCAAGCCTTGATGAAATTGCGTACAATTCACCGCAGCATACCATTGTCAAATCCGCAGGGAATGATAACCATGAAGGTCCCGGAACAACACTTGCACAACATTGGGCGCTGGTCATCTCTGGCGGAACATCGGAATGGCAGGTTTTCAACAACGTCAATCGCCCAAATGATTGCGGACAAACAGGTTTTGACTGCATACCTACCAGCTCGCTGGCAAAAAACATTATAACCGTTGGAGCAATAGAAGTGATGAACGGGCGTTATACCCAGCCGTCAGATGTAGTTGTCACTGACTTTTCGAGCTTTGGGCCGGCAGATGACGGGAGAATCAAACCCGATGTAGTCGCAGTCGGTAAAGATGTTCTTGCTCCTGGAGCAACCGGAGATACTGACTTTTACCTGTGGGCCGGAACTTCTTTTTCAGCTCCCGCCGTTACAGGAAATATAATTTTGCTGCAGCAATTATATGAGCAGCAATACGGAACTTATCTCCGCTCGGATCTCACCAAAGCAATCGTAATTCATTCCGCAAAAGAAGCAGGGACAAATCCGGGTCCGGATTATAAATTCGGATGGGGATTGATGGATTCTGCCGCTGCTGCAGAATTGATCATGGGAAAAGATGATACGGCAATTCTCAAAAATCAAACTTTAAGCAACGGAGAAAATTTTACCCTGAATGTAAGAGGGATTGAAAATACACCTCTAAAAGTCACAATTGTATGGCTTGACCCAAAAGGAACAACGGGAACTACACATAATGAAAGAACACCTAAACTGATAAATGATCTGGATTTAAGGATTTCCGACGGTTTGGTTACTTATTACCCCTGGAAATTGGACGTAAATAACCCTGCGGCAGCGGCAACTACCGGAGACAATATTTTAGATAATGTTGAACAGATTACAATAGATAATCCTGTTGAAGGTCTGAATTATTCCATTCAGGTTTCACACAAAGGAACTTTACAAAGTGGCTCGCAGATGTTTGCTATTGTGGTGACCGGAGCAGCATTTTGTCCTGAAAGCACAATCTGGAACGGTTCATCTTGGAGCAACTCAACTCCTGATGCCGCAACCAAAGCAATTATTGACGGAAATTTGGTGTTGAGCTCCGACTTGGAAACCTGCGATGTTGAAGTAACAGGAAACGGCAGTCTGACGATTCCTTCCGGAAGAAGCCTTACCGTAAACGGAAGCATTATCAATAATGCAGATGCTGCGGATTTCATTGTTGAAAACGATGCCAATTTAATTCAGAGCGGAACCGCCAGAAATGTCGGACCGGTTACCGTTCAGAGAGAAAGTCAGCCTATGGTAAGACTGGATTATACAATGTGGTCTTCTCCTGTTTACGATCAGAATCTTTTTAATTTTTCGCCCAATACCGTAAACGGAGTTACTAATTATTTGGGCTCTCCAGGGCGTATCTACATATATAATGGAGCAAGCGGTTATGTAAATCCTTCACCTTTTACTGCCGATGCCATATTTGATAATGGAACAGGGTATCTTTTCCGCGCTCCCAATGATTTCAGTTCAACTACGCCGACAAGTTATAATGGAGAATTCACCGGAGTTCCATTTAACGGTAATTTAAATGTTCCAACTATTGCGGGAAATTATACTTCTGTCGGGAATCCTTATCCGTCAAATCTTAACATGGCAAGCTTTTTTATTGAAAACACTGACATCAATACTCTGTATTTCTGGAATAATACCCATTCGGCAGGAAATAATTATGCGGCCTGTACAAGTGGCCTGGGTTGTACCGCCGCTGCAGGCGGAGGCAATATACCTAACGGAATTATTTCGGTAGGGCAGGGCTTTATTGTTGACAATGACGCCGCATCTGTTAATTTCAGCAATTCCATGCGCGTAAACAATTCATCCATATTTTTTAAAACTGATGAAAATGAAATCTCCAGGTTTCATCTGAATCTTAATGATGAAAATGGTGATGGATATAACCAAATCCTTGTTGGTTATACACCTGAGTCTACCAATGGAATTGACCGATCAATTGATGGAAAACTTTTTGATTATGATGGTTCGCGGTTGTACAGTATTATCAATGAAGAAGAATTTGTCATTCAAGGAAGGCCATTGCCGTTTGAATCTTCAGATATTGTTTCTTTGGGATTCAGAGCTCAGGAAAACGGAACCTTTGTTATTTCCCTTGCAGATTATGACGGATTGTTCGCTGAAGGAGAAGTAACCATTTATTTAAAAGATAAGAATCTGAACATAATTCATAATCTGATGGATTCCGATTATACTTTCGAATCTGTTTCGGGTGAGTTCAAACAAAGATTTGAAATTGTATATGAAGATAATGGAATAATGGATACGGATGATTTGACATCTAATTCGATTCAGGTTTATCGTCACGATCAAAATATAGTAGTGAACTCGAAATCAGAGAAAATTTTATCCGTAGAGCTATATGATATTCAGGGGAGAAATCTTTATAAAAATGATAAGGTAAATGCATATTCTTTTGAATTCAGGTATGCGACAAAAGGTGTTCTGATCATAAGAGTTCAGACCCAAAATGGCGAAACCGTAAATAGGAAAATGGTAATAAGATAATTAAAAGTTAAAAACAAAGAAAAAAGCAGGAACTAAATTCCTGCTTTTTTTATGATTTGAAATAATTTGAAAGATTTAGATATGAATCGAATGCCCGTAAGCGTCTTCCACCGCTTCCATAATGGCTTCCGACATGGTCGGGTGCGGATGGATGGATTTCATGATTTCATGGGCAGTAGTTTCCAGTTTACGCGCCACAACCGCCTCCGCGATCATTTCGGTCACACCGTCTCCGATCATGTGGCATCCCAGCCATTCACCATATTTGGCATCGAAAATGACTTTTACAAATCCATCAGAAGCTCCGTTGGCAACAGCTTTACCGTTGGCTGAAAACGGGAATTTACCCACTTTTACCTCATATCCAGCCTCTTTTGCTTTCGCCTCGGTATATCCGACAGAGGCGATTTCAGGCGAACAGTATGTACATCCAGGAACATTGTTGAAATCAATCGGTTCTACGTGTTCACCGGCGATTTTTTCCACACATAAAATAGCTTGTGCAGAAGCTAAATGAGCCAGATCTTGTCCATGAACCACGTCACCGATAGCATAATAGCCGGCAACATTGGTCTGACAAAAATCGTTGATTTTGATTTTTCCTTTTTCGGTTTGAATTCCGACTTCTTCCAGTCCGATGTTTTCTATGTTTGCTGTAACGCCCACCGCAGAAAGCAGGATGTCGGCTTCCAGGATTTCTTCTCCATTTTTGGTCTTAACTGTTGCTTTCACACCCTCACCTGAAGTATCAACCGAAGTGACTTCTGCACTGGTCATAATTTTCACACCGTTTTTCTTAAACGACTTTTCCAATTGTTTTGAGATATCCTCATCTTCTACAGGAACAATTCTCTGCATAAATTCCACAATTGTAACATCTACACCCAAAGTATGATAAAAATGTGCAAATTCAACTCCGATGGCACCGCTTCCCACCACAATCATGCTTTTGGGTTGTTTTTCCAGGTTCAAAGCGCCGCGGTAACCGATCACTTTCTTACCATCTTGCGGCAAGCTTGGCAATTCACGTGAACGGCCTCCTGTCGCAATGATAATATGGTCGGCTGAAACCTCATTTGAAACACCGTCTTCGCCTTTTACCATTATTTTTTTTCCAGGTTTTACGGTAGCTTCACCTTTGATGACCTCTATCTTATTTTTTTTCATTAGGAACTGGACACCTTTACTCATCGTATCGGCAACGCCACGGCTTCTTTTTACGATGTTTCCGAATTCGTAAGAAATATTTTCCGGTTTGTTGAATCCGAAATCTTCGGCATGGTTCAAATATTTGAAAACCTGTGCGCTTTTCAGCAAGGCCTTGGTGGGAATACAACCCCAGTTCAAACAAATTCCGCCCAGCTCGGCCCTTTCGATAATGGCTACTTTTTTGCCCAATTGCGCTGCGCGAATTGCCGCAACATATCCGCCGGGACCGCTTCCGATTACTGCTATGTCAAATTTCATCATGAATTATTTTAATCTGATTTGCCGGCTAAATTAAGAATTCTCAAAGGAATTTTCTTAATGTTGTTGAAAGTATGTGGAATTTTATATTTTTATCAAATGAAATTGTTTTTTGAAAATATTACTGAAAACATAAGAGTCCCAGTTGATTTTCCGCTCGATGCGGTTTTGGAGCAGGCACTTGATATTTTTGAACAATTACCCGAAGATGACGGAAGCAGTTTTGGGATTGTAAACGACACTAATATGGTAATTCAATTCAGTAAATTCAATAAATTTATATGGCTGGTGGAAATACCCGACATTTCCAAGAACGGGATTTATCAGTCACATTGCAATCGGAACCAGTGCATACGGCTGATTGAAGATATCTTTTCAGGCGCCGATCCCTTCACACTCTCAGAATTTAAGTTTGAGAGTTATCTTTGATCATGAATATTATCCAATTTCGTTGTAGGGACATTAAGTAATTAAATAACCAATTCTTCAAATAACCTTTCCAATGTTTTCCTCAAATCTTCTGAAAACCCTGGGTGTGGCCGGGAAGTCTGAATGCATGAGCTGCGCACAGCGGTCATCCATCGGAAGCGCGAAGGCCTATCCATTTTAGCGATCGGACCGCCATTCTCATCAGCGTTTGCAATGAGTTCAAAAGATTTCAGATTGAGCCTGACCTGCTCTTCTTCCAGTTCGGTTTCAAAGGCCCTGAATTTCTTTTCATTAAAATGAGTTTTGGCTAATAGCGTTTTTTCAGGTTTCGAATAAATCAAAATCCCGGCATTGATAAATTCTTCCCGCTCCACTTTCGGGAAAATCCGGATTACGGCATATTCATATAAGGTTTTGTCTTGCATTTTGGGCTTCTTTTACAAATGTTCCGGAATTTTCTCGTCGTATTTTCAGAAAGTCGGCATAAACTTTTCGTAATTCGCCTGGTGATTTATCATAATTCCAGTTCAGCCATTCGTCTGGTATCAACCCGACCAGTTCTTCAATGAAATGGTCAGTTATAAGGGGCTTTAATTGTTTATCGGCTTTGTCAATTTCACTTGCCTGTTTAAGCAAAACATGATCTTTGATAAATGGGAACGGACTTTCCGCCCGCTTTTCCCAGTTGTCCCAGCTATGGTGGAAATAAAAGCTGGAACCATGGTCGATAAGCCATAATTCTTTGTGCCACATCAGCATATTAGTATTTCGGAAAGTACGGTCAACGTTGGTAATGTATGCATCCAGCCAGACAATCCGCGAAGCCAAATCCGAATCAACTTTCATAACATTCGAGTCATAATTAATAGCTCCTGAAAGAAAATGTAATCCTAAATTCAAGCCCTGGCTAGCTTGTAACAGATCCTGAATTTCTTCATCTCCTTCGGTCCGTCCGAATGCTTCATCCAAATTAAGAAATATTAATTCCGGAACGAGAAAACCTAACTTTCGGGCGATTTCCCCACCCAGCAGTTCTGCTATCACCGATTTTTCCCGGTGACCGGAGCCTTTGAACTTGACAACGTATTTGAACCCATCATCGGCCTCCGCCAAAGCAGGAAGTGAACCACCTTCACGAAGCGGTAAAATATACCTGATAAGATTTTGTGTTCGTAAAATCATGTTCAAAAATAAATTTTAAATCTGATTTTTAAGGTGACAGATTGATTTTAGTTTAAAATTATTTCTGCAACGGGGCATTCCATGACCTTAATCTTTCCAGGTAAAGAGGTGCGGATTTAGAAAATATCTGCATAATTTTCAGAAAATCCCCACTCACATAAGCAGATTTAACAGAGGTCGATTCATAAGTAAAAAAGATAAATTCCCGTACCTTTTCCTTTGGAATACCTAAATCCTCTGTAAAATATTTGTCGCCAAAATATTCCTTTACAGCCACAATGACCGCTTCATCACCTTCATACTTATAAAGATTCTGCCTTCTGCGTAAATCACCATTAAACACCTCAAGCATTTTTTCCACATTCAGAGAAGTGATGGAAATATCTTTCCACATAGTAAAATCTGATGAATCCCTCAGCTTGCTTGCATCGGGATTTACACCAAGCTCTTTATATAAATCGGCAATCTGGTCTTTTTTGGGATTGTATTTTGCGTCTTTGTCAAGAAACCCAGTCAGTTTTTGTGTAATAACAGCTTCATCCAAAGCAATTGGCTGAAGGTTTAGATGAATAGTGAGAATCTCTTTTTTTATTAAATTTTCGGTGATATAAAATCTTCTCGATTCGTAAAATGTAGACCGAATGAGCAAGCTGTCACCTGCAACAGCATGAATAGCGAAACTTCCGGTCATGTCTGTAATAGAAGTGAGCTTTGTACGTGAATTGGTAACGTAAATATCTTCCGGTGAGCCGTCTTCGGTGTCAATTATAATGACCCCTTTGACCAATTTTTCCTGTGCAGAAATAAACTGAGTGAGTAGAAAAAAGACAGAGAAAATATGAAATGGCCTCATTTATTTAATCTTTGAAGATATATATTACTTTGCTCCTTTAAAATCTTTTCGGCTTCCAAGAAATTGTTGTTTTTTACTTTCGTATAAATGTCTGTTGTTTCGTAGACAAAGAAAATGAATTCAAGGATTTTATGCTCCGGAATTTTTAAAAAATCGACAAAATATTCATTTCCCCAATTAGACAGGAGATATTTCATGTCGTTTTGCTTCTTTTCAAATTCTTTATTTAATTTTTGCTTTTTATTGTAACCGGTAATTGCCCCAACCAGATTTTCAGCGATCATTCCCGAGCCTGCTTCCTGTCCATACGGGCTGGGCGGCGGAACATCTACTTCATTAACCCCGAGATTATTGTAAACCAGAGAAACCGAATCTTTATACCTTGCGTTTTTGGCATATTTAGCCAGGTCACCTGTCAGCCTGAATCCTAAATTGGCTTCTTCCAAAAGAATAACTTTTGACTTTAAAATGATTTCGGCCATTTCTTTTCTGAGAATTTCTTCTGTTACAATAAGGCTTTGATTATAATAAGGTTCAGAAGTAAAAAACAAAAAATCGCCGGACTTTGCCGCGATGATTGCTTTTCCTTTTGAATCTGTAACAACCTGAAAGTTGTTGCGTGAGTTCGTAATGTAGACGCTTCCCGGGTGTTCTTCTTGCTCATCATCTATAATGACTTGAACTGTTATAATTTTTTCCTGAGCGAGAACAACACCCAAAAAGCTAAAAAAAACTACTAATATGAGAATATGTCTCGTCATTGTTAACGACAAATTAATGCAATTAGTATATGCGAAATTTTGCTTTAACAATTACTTAAGCACGATTTAGAAATCTTTTAAGAATACCGGACCTTCTATACCGGCGTATAAATTTCCCTTCGTCTTCTGTAACTATTTTAGAATCAGAATTTAATATTGCTTTCCAGTAGCCTTTTGAGATAGAGAAGAACAGCTTCGGGCTTTTTTTATTCCACCCTGCTTTTAAAGCCGCAATCAGGCTTATAAAACATCTGTAATCCATTTTATAGAAGCCCCGTCCGATAGATTCACCATGAATTTTTTTATAATTACTCCCTGTGGGTTTTTGTAATTTAACTTCTAATTGAGGAATGACCCTGACTTCGAATCCGTAATAGTTGGCAAGCAATTCATCAACAGTATCCCAGCCAACAGATTTCTTTAATCCGCCGATTTTTTCAAAACATACTTTGGAATAAGCCTTGAACGGACCCCGGACCTGTTTTTTATTACCGATTTTTTCATACTCCCAATTCCCGTTTTTTTCAATCAGCGCAATTCCTCCTGCAATTCCCGTATTAGGATTTGATTGGAATTCATGAATGATTTTTTCGAAGTAATTATTGGGAAGGATTACATCGGCATCCAGTTTAACAATTATATCCCAATCATTTTTCAATTGCTCAAAACCTTTGTAAAAAGCATTTATGATTTTATTTCCTGGCTCATGCACTGTCAAACTATTACCGGAATGAATTGTTTTAATAAAAGAAAATTTCTGGACAAACTCCTCAATAATTCTGACAGTTCCATCAGTAGAATTATCGTTTACAATTATCAGCTCATATGGTAAAATTGTTTGTCTTACAACCGAGTCAAGCGCATTTCCGATATACTTTTCCTCATTGTGGGCGGGAAGAATGATTGTATATTTTAAATCATTTCCGTTCCGCATAAACTGCATAATATCTGGGAGTAATTCTTCTCAAAAATGGCCTTATTCCAATTTTTCCCGATGGATTTGTCCATTTTTTGCGGAATTTGATTTCCCAACCGGACTTTTCCAATAATCTGTCCAGTTGCCAGTCGGTAAATTCATGGTAATGCCAGTCGCGTATGTCATTCATGTTCCGGTAAGGCGATGCAAACCAAAGCTTTAGCGGAACCGTTACCAGCAATTTCTTTCCTGGTAAATTTTTCAAAACTAAATAAGGGTTAAGCAAGTGTTCGAGAATCTCAAAAGCTGTAATATTATCGGCGTCTATGTTCTTCAGATGCTCAAATTCATCATCCAGATCTTCACCTTTTGTATTGATTACCTGAAATCCCTTTTCTCTGACCAGATTTGAAAGAGGGTTTTCAACTCCTAAATCCAGAATTTTTTCTCCCCTTACAAAGAACCTATCAACCAAATCCAGAGTATGCTGATATCGTTTTTTTGGAATTACTTTATACATTTCAACAAAAATAGCGATTTTTACACAGATGATTAACCAAAAAAACAAATACCGGCTAAGACTAAATTCCCGTATCATTGGTTATGCCGAAGAAACCGAAGACGGACTCCTTTTCAAAGGCCGTGAACCGCTTTGGTGGATGCGTGGAAAGCCAAATTATAACCAGATTGACAAATCCGTCGGGATACAGGATAAATTTCATCGTGATATTTATGAAAACGATTTGGTAAACTACAGGTTAAATGCTGAATCACAAATGAGAAAAGGAGCAATTTTATGGAATGAAAGAAGTAAGTCTTTTGGAATATTTGACCTGGAATCCAGACATCTTACTCATTTGTTCCTTGATGGAATCTGTCTTTTTATTTCTGAAAAAATGGAGGTTTATTCACATCTCTTTAACCATCCGGAATTAAAAGAAATTATCAAAGAATAGTTCAAAAAAGGAAAACTTCGAAAATCCGTCTTCCAACATCCAACAAAAAAATGTAATTTTGATTCTGATTAAAAATTAAAGAATATGTCACACGGATTACTGAAAGGAAAAAAAGGAATTATTTTTGGAGCGTTGGATGCCAATTCAATTGCATGGAAAGCCGCAGAAAGATGCCACGAAGAAGGGGCAGAATTTATTTTGACCAATGCACCCGTAGCACTGAGGATGGGTGAATTGAATGGCCTGGCAGAAAAAACCGGTTCTGAAGTTATAGGTGCAGATGCGACCTCTATGGAAGACCTTTCCAACCTGTTTGACAAAGCAATTGAAAAATTTGGAAAACTGGATTTTGTACTGCATTCTATAGGGATGAGCGTTAATGTAAGAAAAGGAAAACATTATACCGATTTGGATTATAATTTTCTGACCAAAGGGTGGGATATTTCAGCAGTATCATTTCACAAAGTAATGAAAACCGCCTGGGACAAAGATGCAATGAAAGAGTGGGGAAGCATCCTTGCTTTAACATATATTGCCGCTCAAAGAACATTCCCTGATTATAACGATATGGCTGATAATAAAGCTTACTTAGAGTCCATTACAAGAAGTTTCGGGTATTTTTGGGGTAAAGAAAAGAATGTCCGTGTCAATACGATTTCACAATCTCCTACACCTACAACGGCCGGGCAAGGTGTAAAAGGCTTCAGCGGATTTATGAAATTTGCCGATGAAATGTCGCCGCTTGGGAATGCAACCGCCGAAGACTGTGCTAATTATATTGTGGCAATGTTTTCAGATCTGACAAAAAAGGTAACCATGCAGAATCTTTACAACGACGGCGGTTATAACAATACCGGAATCTCTCAGGAAGTCGCAGAGAAATTTTTGTAAATAATAAACAGAATATATTTAAGACCAGATAAATTTTCAGGTTTATCTGGTCTTCTTATTATATTATTATCCTTTATTTTTTCGGACTTAATATTTATAATAAATAGTACACAAAAATCCGTAGCATAAAAGAAATGCCCTCATCCATACTGAATGAGGGCATTAATCTTAACCAACCTAAACCTATGCAGCAAAGATAGAGTGCCTACTGAAAATCCGAAATACCAAATTCTTGGTATTTTTTAAAAATAGTCTAAAAAAAAATGGATACCTTTTCAGTATCCATTCTCATATAATTTTCTATACATTATGTATAATGCACGTTATGTTTACAGTTCCAATGCTTTCTTCGCATTTCCGTCCATCAAAAGGTTCAATGGATCTTCCAGACCTTCTTTCACAGCAACTAAAAATCCAACAGACTCACGTCCGTCAATGATTCGGTGGTCATAAGAAAGTGCAATATACATCATTGGGTGAATTTCCACTCTTCCGTCAACTGCAATAGGGCGTTCAATAATGTTGTGCATCCCTAAAATACCAGACTGTGGCGGATTGATAATCGGTGTACTCAGCATAGAACCAAAAACACCACCATTTGAAATAGTAAAGGTACCTCCGGTCATTTCATCAACAGTAATTTGTCCGTCACGCGCTCTTAAGGCCAAACGCTTTATTTCATTTTCAATTCCGCGGAAGGTCAACGTTTCCGCATTTCGCATCACCGGAACCATCAAACCTTTAGGCCCTGAGACCGCAACCGAAATATCACAGAAATTGTACGCAACTTTATAATCTCCGTCAATCATCGAATTCACATCCGGATACATTTGCAATGCTCTTACAACCGCTTTGGTGAAGAAAGACATAAAGCCTAAGCTTACACCATGTTTACTTTTAAATTCATCTTTGAATTCGCTCCGCAATTTATTGATAGGAGTCATATTGGCTTCATTGAAAGTGGTCAGCATGGCGGTTTCATTTTTGGCTGCAACCAGTCTTTCGGCAACTTTTCTGCGCAGCATAGAAAGTTTGGTGCGTTCAGATCCGCGATTTCCGCCAGTCGGTGTTCCCATTGCAGAAACCTGTACATTTTGCGCATCTTCTTTAGTGATGCGTCCATCTTTTCCTGTTCCGGTTACATTGGAAACATCCACTCCTTTTTCATCTAAAATCTTTTTAGCGGCAGGGGAGGGTGTTCCCGTAGCGTATGTTTTGGGTTGTTCCGTAGGTTTTTCTTCTTTTTTAGGCTCTTCGGCTTTTTGCGTTTCTTTCTTTTCTTCGGTAACAGGAGACGTTCCACCTTCCGGCTTAGCGGCAGATGTATCAATCAGGCAAACTACCTGCCCGACGGCAACTGTATCGCCTTCTTCGGCTTTCAAGGTGATAATTCCGCTTTCTTCGGCTGGCAGTTCAAGTGTCGCTTTGTCAGAATCGACTTCGGCAATTGCCTGGTCTTTTTCCACATAATCGCCATCTTTTACAAGCCAGGTTGCAATTTCAACTTCGGTGATGGATTCTCCCGGTGACGGGACTTTCATTTCTAATACCATGTCTGTTCAGTATTTTGTTGCTAATTTATTCAAAAACTTTGTTAATCGTATTGTTGTGCGTAATTTCAAATGTATGGTGTGAGCCTGTTGCCGGTGAAGCGCTTTCTTTTGGAGAAACCACCTCAAACGGAAGCTCACGCATTTTCCGTAAAATGTAGCTCCATGCCCCCATGTTTTCGGGTTCTTCCTGTGCCCATATCAATTTTTTCCTGTTGGAATATTTTTCAATAACCGAATTGATTTTGACCTTATCTAACGGATACAACTGTTCTAACCTGATCAAAGCTACATTTTCAGCTTTCAGTTCTTCTTTTCTTTTCAATAAATCATAATAGAACTTACCCTGGCAGAAAACAACTTTTTCAACCTTTGAAACATCAGCAGCTTCATCATCAATTACTGTTTGGAATCCGCCATCGGATAATTCATCCAAAGCGGAAACGCAAAGCGGGTGGCGAAGCAAACTTTTCGGAGTGAAAACGACCAGCGGTTTTCTATAAGTTGCCTTTATCTGCCTTCTTAGAACGTGGAAAAAGTTCGCGGGAGTCGTACAATTCACCACAAACATATTGGCCATAGCGCAAAGCTGTAAAAATCTTTCCATGCGGGCGGAGGAGTGCTCCGCACCCTGTCCTTCATAACCATGAGGAAGCAGCATCACCAGTCCGTTCTGGATTTTCCATTTGTCTTCAGCAGCCGATAAATACTGGTCAATAACAATTTGTGCACCGTTGGCAAAATCCCCGAATTGGGCTTCCCAAAGTGTTAAAGCTTCCGGTGAAGCCATTGCAAACCCATAATCAAAGCCTAAAACAGCGTATTCGGAAAGTAATGAATTGTAAACCGTATACTCTCCCTGAGTGTCAGAAATATGATTTAAAAGGATTACTTCTTCTTCTGCATCTTCTGTTTTGATAACAGCGTGACGATGGGAAAAGGTTCCTCTTTCGACATCTTCTCCGGACAAGCGTACATTACGGCCTTCTTCCAAAATAGAACCGTAAGCCAGCAATTCGGCCATACCCCAGTCAATTTTATCATTTTCCACCATTTGTTTTCTTTGCTCAAGCAAACGCTGGATTTTTTTGATGAATTTTTTTCCTTCGGGAATGGTTGTAAGTGTATCGGTAATTAGTTGTAACTTTTCTTTTGAGTACTTCGTATCTACCGGTTTCAGGATTTCCGCTTCGTTGGCAATGCGGAAGCCTTCCCATTCATCCGGCATAAAAGGTTCCAGCCTGTTCTTTTCAATTTCTTTGGATGCGTCAAAGTTTTCATCCAGCAATTGCTTGAATTCCTTTTCCTTTTCAGCCAGTATCTCGTCACCAATGATTCCTTCTTTTACAAGGTGTTCTTTATAAATTTCCCTCGGATTTGGATGTTTGGCAATTATACTGTATAATTTCGGCTGGGTAAAACGTGGTTCGTCACCTTCGTTATGCCCATATTTCCTATAGCCCAATAAGTCAATGAAAACGTCTTTTCCAAAACGCATTCTGTAATCTACTGCAAAATGCAGGGCATGAACGACAGCTTCAGCATCGTCTGCATTTACATGCAATACCGGTGAAAGTGTGGTTTTGGCAACATCTGTACAATAAGTGCTTGAACGCCCGTCTAAATAATTTGTAGTAAATCCAACCTGGTTGTTGACAACAATATGAATGGTCCCCCCGGTTTTGTAACCGTCCAGGCTCATCATCTGAACCACCTCATACACAATTCCCTGTCCTGCAACGGCGGCGTCTCCATGAATTAAAATCGGAAAAACCTTATTGAAATCGCCTGCATAATCATTGTCGGCTTTCGCTCTTGTAATCCCTTCCACAATGGCATCTACGGTTTCAAGGTGAGATGGGTTGGGTGCAAGGTTGATTTTTATATTTTTACCTGTTGTGGATTCAACTTGTGTCGTTGAGCCCAAATGATATTTCACGTCACCGGCAAATAAGTCTTCATCTGTAAATTCTTTTCCTTCAAACTCGCTGAAAATCTGTGAATATGATTTTTTAAATACATTGGCCAGGACATTTAAACGGCCACGGTGCGCCATGCCAATAACAAATTCTTCAACACCTGCTTCCGAAGCCCGGTTAATTACAGCATCCAAGGCCGGGATCAAAGTTTCATTTCCCTCAAGCGAGAACCGCTTTTGACCGACAAATTTTGTATGCAGGAAATTTTCAAAAGCGACAGCTTCATTTAATTTTAAAAGGATTCTTTCTTTTTCGCTTACGCTCAATTGCGGATGATTCAAATTAGCGTTTAGCCAATTCTGAATCCAGTTGATTTTTTCAGGGTCACGGATGTACATATATTCTACACCAATGGAATCGCAGTACATATTTTGTAAATGTGCAATAATATTGCGGAGTGTCGCCGGACCGATGCCAAGGATTCCGCCTGCATCAAAAATTTCATCCAAATCATTTTCAGAAAGCCCGAAATTTTGTAATTCCAGAGCAGGTGAGTGCTGTCTTCTTTCTCTTACCGGATTTGTTTTGGTAAATAAGTGACCGCGAACGCGGTAAGCCTCTATAAGATTAAGAGCCTTAAATTCTTTCTGAACTTTTTCCGGAATTTCCGCTGCTATTTCAGGTGAGATTTCGCTGTTCAGGGAATGACCGTTGTATGAAGTGTTTGCGAAATCAAATCCTTGAAAAAAGGCTTTCCAGCTGGGCTCTATACTGTCGGGGTATTTCTGGTATTGCTCATACAGGTCGCTGATATACTCTGAATGTATGGCATTTAAAAATGAAAATCTTTCCATTAGTTCTGGTCTCTTATGAGAATTAGCCAACAAATTTAGGGTTTTTACTACTTTAAAAAAAACTTGTACAGGATGATTTTATTTAGTTTCGGGAAAATTCTCATTATTTTAAAATCTTCTCCAAAATTAAACTGAAAGCTATATGTTTTTGGTTTGATCTTCAAATCCCAGAGCTCCGGTCGGACAGTTATTAATCTGAATTTTTAATTCTTCTTCGGTCGCTCCTTCAGGAGTGATCCAGGGTCTTTCCTTTGGATGATATACCTTTGGTAAGCTCTTCACACAAACACCTGCGTGCTTACATTTTGAAGGAGTCCAGAGAATGGTGAATCCTTCATTTTTTACATATTTTTTTGTATCCATAGATCTGGCTTTGATAGTCAGAGAATGAGTGGACTATAAACTATTTGTCTTCTTTCTCTTTTGGAATAACCAATAGAGGAACCGAAGAGTATTTAATCACATCACTTGCAACGCTGCCTATTAACATATTATACAATGAATTGTGACCCAATGATCCGATTACAATCAAGTCCGCGTGCAGATCTTTTGCTTCCTGTACGATCACATCGGCCGGGATTCCCTGCCTTACAATAGTTTCGCAGGAAATACCTTTGCTTTCAACTTCATTTTTTAAAACTTTCATTTGTTCGGCCTCTTCATTGAGGGCCGTTTGTTCCAGTTCCGGCAGATAAGTGAATCCGGTTTCACTTACAATTACACCTAAATCCAAAGTTGCAACATGGATCAAGTAGATTTTTCCATTGACCAGCCTTGCATGCTCTATGGCTCTGTTGATTACTTTACGGTTGAAGTCGGAAAAGTCGATGGGAACAAGAATTGTTGACATAAAATTGATTTTTTATAAAGTTACGTCATTTCACCGAAACCTCAAAAACTTTAAGATTCTCAATCCATCCAGCAAGAACATCATTTTCTTCTACCTTTCCAACCCCGGCAGGTGTTCCGGTAAAAATCAGATCGCCGGTTTTTAACGTAAAAAATTTGGATGCTTCTGAAATGATCGAATCAAAACCATGAATCATTTGTTTTGTGTTTCCTATCTGAAGTGTTTTGCCGTTCTTATCTAAGTGAAAATTGAGATTTTTCAGATCAAATTCTTTTTTATTGTAAAATTTACCCGCTACTGCCGAACCGTCAAATGCCTTTGCCGCTTCCCATGGATAACCTTTTTCTTTTAGTTCCGATTGAATATCTCGGGCGGTAAAATCAATTCCAAGGGAAATTTCTTCGAAATAATTATGCGAAAACTCAGGCTGGATATATTTTCCCGTTTTTGAAATTTTCAAGACGATTTCTGCTTCAAAATGTACATTATTGCTGAACTCCGGTAAATAAAAATCCCGGCTTTTTTGCAACAAAGCCGTATCAGGTTTCATAAAAAAAACAGGTTTTTCAGGAATTTCATTATTTAATTCTTTCGCATGTTCTGAGTAGTTTCTTGCGATACAGATAATTTTCATATGGCTTTATGGAATTAAATTCAAAAATATTACATTTTATTCATTTTTCCTCAATTTACACTTGGCCTGAGAGTATTCTGTGAATTGGGAAGTTTGGGTTTAATGTTTAATTTTGTTTGCGAATTCAATGTATTTCGAAATGAAAGTCAGGCCATTATTTATCTTGTTATCTGTCAGTATTTCTATATTGCTGATTATTATTTCATTTTTTTGGGCACCCGTACTATGGTTATTTTTGATCATTGCGCCGCTTATTGTTTTAGGGTTGATTGACATTTCCCAAAAGACACATGCTATCCGCCGGAATTTTCCCGTAATCGGGCGCCTTCGTTACTTTCTGGAGAGCATCCGCCCCGAAATTATGCAGTATTTTGTAGAAAATGACCGCGACGGGCGTCCATTGGACAGAGTAATGAGGAGCATGGTTTATCAAAGAGCCAAAAATGTAAATGATACTGTTCCGTTTGGTACCCAAATGGACATATATGAAGCCGGTTATGAATGGATGAACCATTCTATGTATGCCGGAAAAGCAAAAGTAGACCATGACCCAAGGATAATGATTGGTGGAGAATACTGTACTCAGCCTTATTCGGCGAGTTTATTAAACATTTCAGCGATGAGCTTCGGTTCACTGAGCAAAAATGCTGTAATGGCTATGAATAAAGGTGCGAAGATGGGAGAATTTGCTCATAATACAGGAGAAGGAGGGGTTAGCCCCTACCACATTGAATATGGCGGAGACCTAATCTGGCAGGTTGGAACGGGTTATTTCGGTTGCCGGGCCGATAACGGGAAATTTTCTCCCGAAAAGTTTGAGACAACTTCCCGAATTGAGAGCATTAAAATGATTGAGCTCAAAATTTCCCAGGGAGCCAAGCCTGGTCACGGAGGTATTTTGCCGGCCAGCAAAAACACGCCTGAAATTGCAGCTATCAGGGGAGTTACTCCTTATACAGAAGTTGACTCACCGCCATCACATTCAGCATTTAAAGATTCTGAAGGATTGTTAAAACTAATTCACCAAATGCGTGAGCTTTCGGGAGGTAAACCCGTCGGGTTTAAATTATGTATCGGAAAAAAAGAAGAATTCATTGATATTTGCGAAGCAATGGTAAGAACAGGATTAAAACCTGATTTCATCACCATTGACGGAGGAGAAGGAGGAACCGGGGCCGCTCCGGTAGAATTTTCCAATTCACTTGGGATGCCTTTGCTGGATGGACTTGCATTTGCCGTTGATACATTAAGAGGCTATGATTTAAAAGAAGATATAAAGGTCATTGCTGCAGGAAAAATTATCAGCAGTTTTCATATTGCAAGAGCTTTGGCAATCGGAGCAGATTTATGTAACAGCGCCCGTGCAATGATGCTTGCCGTAGGCTGCATTCAGGCATTGCAATGTAATGTAAATACTTGTCCGACAGGTGTTGCAACACAGGATCCTGAATTGATGAAAGGTTTGGATGTAGACGACAAAGCCGTAAGAACTTACAATTTTCATAAAAATACGATGAAAAGTTTTGCCGAACTAATTTCTGCCGCAGGGCTTGTCCATCATAGTGAAATTGACAGAAGCTACATCAACCTGAGAACGGAAATCAATAAAATTATGCGTTATGATGAGCTTTATCCGGAAGTCCCGGTAGGCTCTTACCTGAATAGAATCAAAGACCACACAGCTGTTTAGTTATGTCAAACCAGTATATCACCATAGAAGAAGCCGTTCAAAAAATCGAATCGGCTAATGCAGCATTCTTAAAAAACAGAAATCATTATCAAAACCGTCCTATTGAGAAAATCAGGAAAGCAGGCAGGATTTTGTTGGAAAATAAAGAAGAATTTGCCAGGGTAATTTCTGAAGAAATGGGAAAACCCGTTTTTGAATCCATTGCAGAGATTGAAAAATCGGCTTTGAATTGTGAATTTTATGCCGATAATTGTGACACATTTCTCAGAGACAGAAGTTATGAAACCGACCGTTACAATGCGATTGTCCGCTATGAGCCGTTAGGTGTGATCCTGGGTGTAATGCCCTGGAATTTTCCTTTTTGGCAGGTTTTCCGGTTTGCGGTGCCTACAATTTTAGCAGGAAATACGATTGTCTTAAAACATGCTTCCAACGTTCCAAAATGTGCCCGGCTCATTGAAGAAATATTCTCGGAAGCCGGGTTTGAAAAAGGTATATATCTGAATTTACCTTTGGAAAGTAAATATATAGAAACCATAATTGAAAATCCGTTCATCAAAGCGGTTTCGCTTACCGGAAGTGAAAAAGCAGGATCATCTGTTGCTTCTGCCGCCGGAAAAGTGATTAAAAAATCTGTTCTGGAACTGGGCGGAAGCAATGCATTCATTGTGATGAATGATGCTAATTTGGACAATATTTTAGATAAAGCGATCAATGCACGTTACCGGAATGCGGGCCAAAGCTGTATCGCTGCCAAACGTTTTTTGGTTCAGGATGGAATTTACGATGAGTTCCTTGAAAGATTTACTCATAAAGTAAGAGCGCTGAAAATGGGCGACCCGTTTGACAAAGACACTGAAATAGGACCGTTGGCACGAGTTGATTTAGCAGAAGAGCTTGAACAGCAAGTCAATAAATCCGTGGCGATAGGAGCGAAGATTGTTACAGGTGGTAAACGAAACGGTGCATTTTACGAACCGACCGTTTTAACAGAAATCGCTCCGGAAATGCCTGTTTTTAAGGAAGAAACTTTCGGGCCGGTTGCAGTAATAATAAAATTCAATTCATTTGAAGAAGCAGTTCAATTAAGCAATTTAACTACTTTTGGATTAGGAGTTTCCATTTGTACGAAAAACATAGAAAATTATAAAGAAAAAGTTCATTTATTTGAAGAAGGAGCCGTGTTTTTTAATGAACTGGTTCGTTCAGATCCGAAATTACCTTTCGGCGGCGTCAAAAAATCAGGATTTGGAAGAGAGCTTTCAGAGGATGGAATCCGGGAATTTGTTAACGTGAAAACTGTTTTCTTTTCGAAATTGTAGAAATTAATCAAATAAAAATGCAATCCCAAAGGTTCAAATGCTTTGGGATTTTTTATTGAATAAATCCATATCTTTAAATACAAAAATCAAATTATGGATTTGCATTCCGGACTGCCTTTTTGGATTGTTAAAAATAAATTATTCGATTACTATCGTCCATTAAGAGGAAACTACCAAACTGATGTTGCTGTCATTGGTTCAGGAATTACAGGTTCGCTTGTGGCACACGAGCTTTGCAAAGCCGGGATTAAGTGTGCTGTTTTTGACAAACGTACAATATCAACAGGAAGTACGGCAGCCAGCACGGCACAGCTTCAATATGAAATAGATGTTCCTTTGTGTAAAATGGCAGGCAAGGTTGGAGAGAATTTCGCATCAAGAGCTTACCAAGCAAGCCTGCAATCGATTAAAGATATTGAAAAGGTATTGAAGGATGCTAAAATTGATGCCGATTTCAAAAATGTTTCAAGCATCTGGCTGGCTTCATATAAGAAAGACATAAAACTATTGGAAAAGGAATTCGAAATCCGTCAGAAATACTCTTTGCCGGTTGAATTCCTCAGTGAAAAAGAATTATTCAAAAAACATAAGATTGCCGCTCCTGCAGCTTTGAAAAACAAGGAAGCCGCTCAGATGGATTGTTATGCAGCAGCAACGGGGCTGCTGGAATTTCATTTGAAGAGAAAAGAGCTGGATTTGTTTTCCCATACCGAAATTGTAAAGTGGAAAGAAGTCAAAATCGGCTATGAGTTACGGACTCAAAACGGAAATACCATAAAATGTAAATATGTGGTCATAGCGGCCGGGTTTGAAGCCGGGCAATTTCTTCCCGAAAATGTAATGAAGCTCCTTTCAACTTATGTTTTGGTTTCCAATCCTGTTGATGAAAAGAATTTATGGCCGGAAAGAAGCCTGATCTGGGAAACCAAAGAACCTTATTTTTATATGCGGACCACAAGCGACAACCGGATGATGATAGGCGGAGAGGACGAGGATTTCCAAAATCCCATCAAGCGTGATGATTTGCTCAGGAAAAAAATTAAAAAACTGGAAAGGCAATTCAAAAAAATATATCCGGAAATTCCTTTTGAAACAGACATGGCGTGGTGCGGAACTTTCAGCTCAACAGAAGACGGGCTTCCTTATATTGGAACCTGGCCGGGAAAAGACAGGATGTTTTTTGCATTGGGCTATGGTGGAAATGGGATCACATTTAGCATGATCGCAGCGCAAATCATTGCCAATCAACTTTCAGGGAAAAAAGATGACAGAGCAGAAGTGTTTGCGTTCGACCGATAAAAAGAATTCCTCATTACTCTATTGAGAAATGAGGAATTCACTATGAAACAAAATATTTGAGGTATATTTTTTTAATTGGCATCAATTACATCTCCGGAACCACCCGATTTTGCATTGATGCTTTTAGGGCTTCCTTTGTAGTAGACATCGCCTGAGCCGGCAATAGCAGCTTTCAAGTTCCCGTTTGAAGTCACTTCAACATTTCCTGAACCTGAAACACCAATTTCCACATCATTTGCTTTCAATCCAAAGGCATTTACATCGCCTGAACCTGAAATTCCGGCTGTAAACTTATCTGTATTTCCATTTATCTGAATGTTACCCGAGCCTGAAATCCCTGCATTTACATCATCGGCAGAAACTTTTATATCAATGTCCCCCGAACCGCTTAAACCTACTTTAAAGCTATCTGCTTTATGAATTCCCTCGGTTGTAATATTTCCTGAACCGCTCAACCCGATCGATTTCAGGTTTTTTGCATTGAAAGTAATGGTTACATTTTTAGTATTTCTGAAATTGAATCCCGGTTTTTGTTTTAGAATCAGGGTGGAACCTTCAATTTTTACTTCAATTTTGTCAAGAATGTTGGATTCGCCTTCCAGCTTTATATTTCCATCTTGTGTGGCATCTTTAATGACTACATCAAAAGCTCCGGCAGATTCTACTGCGTTAAAATTACTGCTTACTTTACGCGTTTCGGAAGCCATTTTCCCATTTCCTTTGACTGTATCCTGGGCACAGGAAGCGAAAAAAATCAATGAAAGAGTTGTAAAAAGAATTGTTTTCATAATTAATATATTTTATTGTTAATTTAATTTGATTTTAGCTCCGCCGTATTCCATCTGGATTTCAATTCGCCCGGAGCCGTCACCGGCTTTACCTTCGTAACTGCTCATGACGCTTTTTTCAATTACTTTATTCATATTTAAATTGGACGGATATTTCATACTTGCATATTTGAATTCACCTTTTATGGTATAACCCGCACCAGGATCAATCCCAAGATTAAGGCTTGAATAATCCGCAACAACCGAAATTTTATCGAATCCTTTTTTGATATTTTCAATTGAAGTTCCTCCATAATTTCCCGTAGAAACAAAAGATTTGGATAAAGTACCGATTTTCACATTGGTATAATCGGCTTTATTGGAAACCCTGTCAACGGAAGATACCACGAGATTTCCATAGTCCATTGTATTGATCAGATCATTTACGGAACCTAATTTAACATCGGTATAATCAACCGTAAGATTTAAAATTTCTGATTTGCTGATTTCCAGCTTGCTGTAATCAGCATTTATGTTAGCTGCTTTTACAAAATCAACTTTAGCATCTGAAATATAATCTAAATTCCATATATTTAATGAGTTGTATAATTTACCTAAACTCATACTTCCATAATCTAAATCTATATTTGATGTTCCTTTTAACTCATCGAGAAAAATGTTGCCATAACGGTTGGTTATGCCTATATTATTGGTTTTTGGCAATTTTACCGTATAGTGAATTGTAATATTGGTTTTGTTGCTTTTTTTCGTTTCCGAAATTTTGGTCACAGCAGAAACAAGAGAAGGATTTGCCTCAAAATCAACCGAGATACCATTGATCCTGTTTTTTACGACTTCCGGGTCATTACCATCTACTTTGATCTCAACATGTATTTCCACAACATTTTTATCCCACGTCGTCATGGTAATATTTCCGTAACGGTTGCTGATTTTTAGATCCGCAGCAGAATTGACATTGAATGACTTATCAATGACCTTAGTTTCTACCGTCAAGGGGCCGTTTGCTTTCAGCAATCCGCTTAAGCAAATGAAAATGAATAAATTATATAGTATTCTCATTGTAGTTTTGTTTTATTTCCTGATTAATTTCAATTTGATTCATAACAGATTCCAGAACCTCTACCTGCAGTTGGAGGTTGGTAACAACAGATTTTATAACCTGCGGATTTCCTCCGCTTTCCTTTAAATCAATCAGTAATTGATTGTAATTGGATTGAAGAGAGTCAAGTTCATTTAATGAATGATTTATAATGGTTTGATTTTCTTTATTTTTCATGGATTGTACTTGCTTTGTTTTTTCTTTGACCACATAAGCAAGATAATTTTCGGCTTCGCCTAATTCAGGTGAATAATCAGACAGGTTAACTTCAGGTGCAGATTGCTTTAAAGGATTGAATTCAAGGAAAAAATAAGCCGACAACATGCAAAGAGGAACCACTATGGCTGCCACCTTCCAGTAATTGAGTTTTGGTTTTGATGAAACCTGATGGTACTCATTTAATTTCGCCAGGAATCTGTCTTCGTGTCCGGCAGGAAGGGAAAATTCATCCTGGATCAATTCCCTGTTCTTTTTAAATATATCTTTCCATTTATCTTCCATCTTTATTTAGTTTAATATGGCTACTAATTTATTTTTGGCCCTGTTGAGCATTGTTCTCGAATTGGCATAACTCATTTCCATTATTTCTGAAATTTCTTCGTGATCATAACCTTCCAGGTAATACAATGAAAGAATGATCCGATAATTTTCAGGCAGCTCATTCATCGCTTTTTTTACGGCTTCAATTTTTTCAGATAAATCGAATTCTTCCTCATTGTCCAGTAAATGCAGTTCATCGGCCGATTCAGCTTTTTGATACATTTTATCTTTTTTCAGGTAATCCAGTGATTTATTGATGACAATCTTTTTCAGCCAGGCTCCGAACGTAACTTCTCCCTTGAATTCATCCAGTTTTTCAAAAGCAGACAGAAATGCGTCCTGCATAGCTTCTTCGGCTTTCATTTCTTCCTTTATTATATTTCTGCTTACCTGATACATTGCTTTTGCATATTTCCTGTACAAAGTCATCTGGGCTTTGCTGTCGCCTTGCTGACATTGTTTCAATAATTGTTGCTCACTATTTAACTGAAATATTTTCAAAGCCTTGAATCGATTTTCATTATAAAGACGAAAGCAATTTAGAGATTGTTACACTTTTTGGAAAAATTTTTGATTAGTTTCATTAAATTAGTTAAACAAATAATCTATAATTATGAAAAATACAGGGATTTTTATTTTAATGTTGAGCTTTATTCTGATCATAAGCTCATGTAATACAAATAAAACAAATCAGGCTACCGAAGAAGCCTCAAGTGAAGTCTGGACAGAAGGGATTACAACTATAACCGGAATTATTTCCAGCGTAACCCAGGAAAAAGACGGTCAGACAATTGTACTGACAAATAATAAAGGGATTGAATATACAGCCATCATCAGCATTCCCAATCTGGGTGAAAATGCATCTCAATACAGAAAATTTGAAGCAGGGGAAAATGTCGGATTCAGAGGAAACTTGATCGAAAATCAACGAATGGTTGTGAGAGAAGTTTTGGAAATGCAGTAAATGCTACAAGCCGAGACTTTGTTTATATTTTTCAAAATCATTCATTAAGTTTTCCTCAATTGCTTTGGGCATACGGCGCGTAGCCTCAAATTCCGTCGTACTCAATGATGGAAATTCAGTTCTTGAAGGAATAACTTCAATGCTGTTAACCAGCATATCAATTTCTATTTCGTACTGACGATATGCAACTGAATGAAATGTATCGTTTGTATAAACGGGGACTTCCCGCTGTTCGATTAAAAATCCGGCATCAGCTTCCGAATCTACGAAATGACAGGTTACGCCTAACGGTTGTTTATTGTGGATAGTCCATTTAAGTGAATCCAATCCGCGCACTTTTGGTAACCAGCCCGGATGCGAATTGATCAGTCTATGATTTTCAACCAGTTCATCGGGCAATAACCCTGCACCGGCAATCAAAGTAAAATCGGCTGTATGCTGATTTAAATAAGAATTGATTTCATCTGCAGTAACTGCTTTAAACCGATACAGCAATCGCTCACACAAGATTTCAGGCATTACATTTATTGCAGTAGAAGGCCGGTGCGCATAAATCGGCTTAAACGGGTTTTCACGAATTACAAAAGGCAATGCTAAAACCGTAACATTCTGATAGCCTTTTGCTTTCAATTGAAACAAAACATCCTGCGTTTTTCTGTGTGGCGTGTTGTAAGAAATTACAACAATTTCTGGCTGATTCACTTGGAAAGTATATATTTTTTATGGTATTCAACTAAATTATCAATCGGTTTGCGTACAATATGACCTACCTCCAAATGATAATTGGCCGCTACCGCACGAATGATATCTTCATAATAATGTGCAACGGAGCCTATAAAATTCACTTCTGAGAACCGTGCTTCAGGATTAGGTAAGACCTGATTTTCAAAAAAATCGGACATAGAAGTATAAATTAAATTATGCATGAACGGTTCATCTTTATTTTCATGTACGAACTTACTGTATGAGGCCAGGTAAGCATTTGCCAAAGGCTTTTGATAAACATTCACATTCAGAACATTTACTGTCAAATGATAGGTTTCATGGAATTTATCGGCCAGTGGCTTCGGCATTTTTTTTGAAAAATAAGCATGGAGCAATTTTTTTCCCATATGATTGCCACTGCCTTCATCACCCAAAATGTAGGCGAGGGACGGGGTAGCTTCTTTAAGTTCTTTTCCATCAAAATAACAAGCATTCGAACCTGTTCCCAAAATACAGACAATCGCTGGCTTGCCACGGTAAACCGCATAACAGGCAGCAAGCAGGTCATGATCTACTACTAAGTCAGCATTTCTGAAAAAAACCTTAAATCCGTTTTTAACAATTTCACGAAGAAAATCGGCCGAACAACCCGCACCGTAAAAATAAACCTTGGATATTTTATCTGCTATATGCTTTAATTCTCCATTCTTAAACATTTCTGCCTCAATTGACGACGCGTCTATATGATAGGGATTAAAGCCTATGGTATTTGTTCTGAAATTTTCCGTATAATCATCGTTTAAAATTACCCAGTCGGTCTTTGTCGAACCACTGTCTGCTATTGCTATCATTTTCTTTTTGTTAATTATAAAACGTCTTCAAATCACATCTGCAAGTTTATGAAAAAAAGATTGCATAGAAAACAAAACTCAAAAGCAAATGATGATTGAGTAAATTAAATAACAGATTTCTCTATACCAAAAAAAGTTAAAAAAAGCAAACAGGATTTTCCCCTTTTTTTCAAGGGTGTTTTTCCCCTTTTCGTTGTAAGTATTTGGAAACCTTGGGTATATTATTTAGATTTGAATCCCTTTTCATACTTACGAATTTTCAATTTGAGCTATCCTATACCTACCTTGCCCCATAACGGTTTATTTCCGTTTTTAATTACCTGCTTGTTGTACACTCATTCATAGATTGAGTGTCAACAGGTATGGGCATCAATACAAAATCCAACACTCAAAACATAAATTTGTAGCGTAAAAAAATCCCGATGGATTTTTTCCTAACCATCGGGATTTTAAAAGTCAAACTAAATTACTCTATAACGACAGGGAACACAACCTGAGCGTCTGTGCTGCCACCGGCATTTGCAATATTTCCATTTGAAACGCCTTCGGCAAATTTATCGGGCTCATGGATCAATGTAATGGTCAAATTGCCGCTGGTTGGTGTGGCGGAAGCAGTAAAGTGAAAATTTAATCCAATCGGATTTCCATTTTCATCCTGATCTGCATACGTAAAAGTTCCGAGCCCGTTATGCTGGAAGAAAATCTGGTGCTCATCACTTTCCTCATGAATTTCCTCGGTAATTTCTTCTTCGGGCGTCACAGATTGATTTACAAAACGAATTGTTCCCGTATAAGTTTCACCCGCTTGAAAATTTCCGCTTACTGTCACAGTCGGCACAACAGGTCCGTCACCATCTTCGTCATAAGATGTCATTGTCACGGTATTGTCATCGTTTGTAAATGTTGCTATTACTGTTGTAATTACTTCTTCTTCATTAATGATGGGCGGATTCTCGTCATCATTTGAACAAGATGTTAATGTCATTGTGCTTATAGTTCCAAAAAGGAATAAATACTTAATTTTTGTCATGATTTATAAAATTTAAATTAATAATTGATTTTTAATTGAATAGCTAAATTCCTGCCGGTTTCATCCGCATAAAACCTTTGATGGTTGAGATAATTCCGGTAGGAGGTGTTGAAAATATTTTCAATGGAAAAACCCAGTGTAAATTTGGATTTTTTCCAACCGATAGCAGGGCTTATGTCTGCCGAAGCATTAAAATCGAACAAACTAAATCCTTTTGGTGGTGTGCTTATGTCAACATAAGTTGGTACCGTTTCGCCATTTATATTCAGGTTGACCGTAAAATTATTGTCCGGAAACCTTTTCTGGGTCAGATAAATTTGATTTTTCAATGTCAGTTCCAACCCATACCATTTTTCATTTTGATAGGAAATACTGTTTGAAAAATTAAACGAAGGCATATCAATCAGCGGAATGTCATCCCCCAAATCTTCTCCATAAAGATAAGCTGCCGTAAGATGATGTCTTAAATTCCTTGAATAGTTCCATCCCGCACCGGCATCAATTCCCCAGATCAAGGCATTGGTTTGTGTATAATCCCAGACAGGAAAGGCGCCACGGATTGTGTATTCCAAACCGTACGGTATCAATTGAATGAAATCATTGATATAATTGACATATGGAGAAATGTCCCAACTGAAATTTTCGGCATCATGTTTTGCTGTTACCGAAATTTTCAAAGCTTTTTCCTGCTGCAAGCTCAGATCACCCAACTCAATTGTCGCGATAGAGTGGTGGAGTCCGTCACTGAAAAGCTCCGATGGATTTGGGTTTCGGGTAACATAACTTGTGTTGAAATAAAAGTCATAGTCATGCCTCGGATGAAAATTCAACCCGAATGAAGCCGAAAAGTTATGAAAATCATAAACCGGATGGGTCAAAACCTGATTATCCAATTCTTCTACAACAAATTCCGGGTATAATTCATCATAATCTCTTTCTTCCCAACGGCTTTTGAGGTAGTATTTCCTGGCTTCCACATGGCTGAAATCATACCTAATACCGAAATTAAACTTCAATCTGGGACTTGGCTCAAAATCTGTAATGGCATAGGCGCCCAGGTCAAAACGTTCATAATCAGGAATTAAAGGCCTAACGTTTGTTAGCGGATTAGGCTCATTGACCTGATAAACTGAACTGATTCCCGACCTAAATTTCCATGAATTCCATTTTTCGCTTTCGAAATCGAGATTAGCTGAATGGGTGGATAAGTCCAGATCCAACGCAGGTGTATTGGCATAAGTTCCGCGTCGTATGTCAAATTCCTTACGGTTATTGAACTGAAAAGCATACTGAAAGCTCAATTTACCTAAGCCTGAAAATTTATGATAAGCATTTAACTGCACCAGATGATGTGTCACTTCCTGCTTCGGATGGTCCAGATCATAGGTAAAACCCGCTACATAATAAGGCTCATGGCTGTTGATGGCATTGACCAGGTCATTCAAGTTTCCGATGTGAGAAGCTCTCAAAATACCTGTTTGCGCACTGAAAAGGGAATAGGTTGCCCATATACCATTGTTCAGATTCTTAAATCCTCCCTGGATAAATGTATTCTGTTCACGGCTGCCTGTGTTTGACAAAAGATACTTCGAGCTTTCCAAGTCTCCCAAAATCTTTCCGCTCAAAGTCGTGTTCCAAAACCAACCGGTGGCATACCCTTGCGCAAACGAAGTGCTCAACACACCACCACGTCCATTTGAATTAAGGGTCAACAGAGACTTTCCATACAAAGTATCTTTTTTGGGAACCGATTCAGAATTGATCAGGATAATTCCACCGACAGCATCGCCGCCATATTGCAAGGCACTTGCACCCTTAATTACCTGAATATTTGAAGCAGAATTCACATCTATATTCGGCGCATGCTCGCTTCCCCATTCCTGGTCTTCCAAGCGAGTACTGTTGGCGATTACCGGAACGCGGCTGCTGTGCAAGCCATTGATTATGGGTTTTACAATCGAACTTCCTGTTTTCAATGCGCTAACACCTTCGATTTCCTGCAGAGCATCTCCTAAAGATTTCGCGCTGTACTGCTCAATGTTCTTTTCATTGAGCGAATGTGCGGCAATCGTCTTTTCACCATTTGAAATCGAATGTTCTATTTTTGCTTCATTGAGGTAATTGATTTCCGGATTTAGGGATATGTTCAAAACAAGTTCGCCGGAAACATATACAAGCGTATCAAACGTTTCATAGCCAATCAAATCAAAGGTCAGCTTATGCCGGCCCTTACGGATATTTTCAACTGAATAATTTCCGTCAGCGTCAGAATAAAATTCTTCTTTATTTAGTTGTATATGAACATCCTGAAGATCATTACCTGAATTATCGCTTATATTTCCTGCTATTTTAAATTGCGCATGAGCGGCAATTCCCCAAATCAGAGAAACTGCCACCAAAAAAGGTTTATGCATTTTTATAATTTTTTGATTGAGCTAATCATTTATCCGGCCGAAGCCGAAGCCAAAAAAATTATGCATGAACAGGAGGCGCTCTAAGCTGTTTGTGTACTACGTATTGTGAAATAAAGTGCTGAGGAGCCTCAACATTTAAAGAATCAAAGTTTCCGTTAAACAGTAAAGGAACATCAAGCAACTGAACAGTATATTCTACCGATGGCGAAAAGGTGAAATCACAAAACTTACAGTGGTTGTCGTCTGTGATGTGTCCAGCGTGCCGGCAGCTTTCGTAATGATGAAATTCATGCTTATGATCAATTTGCTGAACCAAATGCTCCAGCTGGTGAACAGGCTGCACCAATAATGACAGCAAAAAAATACTTGCTGTGAAAAAACGTAATATGGATAGCGTTTTATTCATTTACCGGAAGGCAAATTTAAAAATTATAATTCTATTTTCTTTAATTCTTTCAGATTTCTGCTTAACCTTCTTAAAAAGAAGCCATAAATAATAAGGTAATATAATCCGCAGCAAATCAAAACAATAAGGATAAAGGCAATTGTGAACCCCCAACCGACACCATTTGCAGTTCTTATTAGTTCCTCCGGAGAAATTTGTTGATTTACAGCCTGATGAAGGTATGCTTCTTTTCCCATCTGGTAATAAATGGGCGCAAGTATGACCAAGGCCAAAGTTATCCAGGTAACCAAAAACCAAATAACCGATTTCCTGAATTTAATAATATTGTCCATTAACCCTTTTACAGAAAGGTTGGAGGAAATTTTCCTGTAATAAAAATATATAATTGCCATAAAGATTAAAGAGCCTACCAGACCTAGATGAGAAAAGGATTCGAGCTTGTCAAGCGCTTCCCTTCCTATCAGCTTCAGAGCGTCTTCCGAATATAAATGATTACCGGAAAAGTAACTCCAAAGTGAAATAAGGATTCCGAATAATAATTCTATGATACTCAGGATAAAAAGCCATTGTACTGAATTAATGGATTTCTTATGAATCATGTGAAAAATCTGTCGGCTGTCGTATGACTTTTCATCTTTTTGGGTTTGCCAAATAGATTTAAATTCGTCCAATTCGTTAGTGTTGTTAGTTTCGTTATTTATCATGGGGTGGGATTCATCATTTCTTTTAACCTGGTTTTGGCACGGTTCATTTTTACCCGGGCATTGACTTCAGAAACACCCATCGTTTCAGCTATTTCTCTATAGGGCAGGTCTTCCAGGTAAAGCAGTACCAAAGCCCTCTCAACATCATTCAGCTTTTTTATGCATATATACAGTAATTTTAATTTTTCTTCATGTTCCTCGTCATGGTCATTTGCTCTCAGATTAAAAAAGCTCCCATTTTCAATTGAAGTAGTATTGATTGTTTTATCTTTTTTTCTAATGAGTGTAATGGCTGTGTTTAAACCAACCCTGTACATCCACGTACTGAATTTTGATTCACCCTTGAACGAATCAAAAGATTTCCATAACTGGAGAACGATTTCCTGAAACAAATCTTCATGTGCTTCCGGTGTATCACAATAAATGCGGCATATCTTATGGACAATCCCCTGATTGGTTTCAATCAAATCTGTAAATTCTGTTTCCCTGGATTTCACAATCGTTCTACGGTATGAGTAAACAAAAATAGTGGAGTTGTTACAATTTTCAGTAAAAAAATATGAAGTTATTGAGCATATGTTTCTAAAAACGAAGAAACCCTCGCTCATAAAGAACGAGGGTATTCCCCCTAACCAACTTAAACCTAATGAAAATAGTATTTTTTGCTATTTCCGAGCCAAATATAGAATAAAAATTAATTAAAAAAAAATTTCGGAGAATTATTTTAAAAAAAATGTCATTTATAATAAATTGAGCTTTCATTCTTCTGAAAACAGTATGATTAAGAATTAAGTTCAATCGGGAAACCTGGTCAATAACAAAATGTCGGGAATAAATACAGACAGCCAATTTTTATGCTTGATTGATTTTCATCGCCTGATTGGGCGTTATTTTGGCAATAAGATAGGAGGGGAGAAGCAAAACAAGAGCAGAAATAAGAATTGCACAGGCATTTAAAATCAATATCTGTACAAAATCAAGATATACAGGTGCCGTGGACAAATAATAATTTTCTGCAGGTAGTTTTATGATTTTAAAATATTTCTGTATTAACAGCAATCCCAATCCTGCCGAATTACCCACGATCAATCCGGGAATCATGATGAATATAGCATAATTAATAAAGATCATCCTGATTTTCCAGTTCGTAGCACCTAAAGTTTTCAATAAACCAATCGAATGAGTGCGTTCCAAAATTAAAATGAGCAACACCATAATCATATTGATGACCACAACGATCATCATAATAAATAATACGACAAAAATGTTGGTGTCAAAAATAGCAATCCAGTCATTGATCTGACTGAAAGAAGCAGTTGCAGATTGGGCATAAAGCTGAAATCCTATATTATCATTAACCTTATTGGTGATTTCATCCAGTTTTTCAATATCATTGGTAAATAATTCAAAGCCGCCAACAGTTTCTTCATTCCATTTATTTAAACGCTGTATCTGCTTGATGTCTCCAATGACATAGATATCGTCAAAATCTTTAATATCGGTGCTGAAGATCCCCGAAATTTTGAATCTCCTGTAAATCGGTTTGCCTGAATCCTGGATGAAATAAGCCACAAAACTGCTGTCAATATCCAAATGAAGCTCATTGGCAATTTTTTGAGGTACAATGACCTCATCTGAAAGCTTTTGTTTTAAAATTTTCGGAAAACTTCCTTTCAGTATGTATGGCTGAAATCTTTCCACATCATAATCCGTTCCGACCCCTTTAAGGACAACACCGCTAAAGTTGTCCGGTGTCCTTATAATACAACTCTTGGTTGCTATTGCCTGCACATGGGTTATTTCAGGAACAGCCTTGAATTTCGGATAAAATGCCTGGTCCAGGGCAACAGAATCTGAATTGAAAGAAAGATTGCTGTTGTAAGGTTTTACGGTTATATGGCCATTAAAATCGGCAAGTTTTTGTTTGATTCCCTTCCTTGCACCAATACCCGTCGAAAGCGTAACCAATGCAACCATGATGCCGACGGAAACCGCAATCTGCCCGATACGTATAATCGTAGTGGAAAGGTTATTTTTATTACTTTTACCGAGCGCTATTTTTTTAGCGAACCACCAGGTGAAATTCAAAATATTTAAAATTTAATCGATGCTTCAAAAACTTTTCAAATATACATTAATTACCCTATTTCTGTTTTCAAATCAAATTTCATTTGCTCAAAATGATGATTACGAAAGAATTTATATGGGCGCAGAAAACCCCGAATTATATCTTTCGCTCATTTTTAATAAAAGAGTAGCAGTGGTAACCAATCAAACCGGAATATTGTTCAAAGGAACCCAATTATTTTCTGAAAGCCCTTCCAGGCTTAACAAGGACATCCACCTCGTAGATTTTCTGATAGAAAGGAAAGTGGATATAAAAAAAATATTTTCACCTGAACATGGTTTTCGCGGTGATGCCGATGCAGGTGAAACGGTAAGATCGGGAAAAGACGTAAAAACGGATCTGCCTGTCGTTTCACTCTATGGAAATAATAAGAAACCTACCACAGAACAACTTTCTGATATTGACGTCATTCTGTTTGATATCCAGGATGTCGGAGCAAGGTTCTATACCTATATTTCCACATTGCATTATATAATGGAGGCTGCTGCAGAAAATGAAAAAAAAGTAATTGTACTGGACAGACCCAACCCAAACGGACATTATATAGATGGTCCCGTTTTGAAAGAAGGCTTTGAATCTTTTGTCGGAATGCACCGGGTTCCGGTAGTTTACGGAATGACGATCGGTGAATATGCACAAATGATTAATGGTGAAGGCTGGCTTAAAAATGGCATAAAGTGTGACCTGACTGTAATTCCTTTAAAGAATTATACGCATCAAAGACATTATATTTTACCCATTAAACCTTCGCCCAATTTGCCCAACGACAAATCAATAAATCTGTATCCGAGCACCTGCTTCTTTGAAGCAATAAATGGGAGTGAAGGCCGTGGAACAGACAAGCCTTTTCAGATTTACGGTTCGCCTTATTTGAAAAACATGCCATATAAATTTATACCCCAACCCAATGCAGGAAGTAAAACCCCGAGATTTAACGGACAGGTCTGTTATGGAGAAGATTTGACCAATGCGCCATTTTTGTCCGAAATTAATCTTGAATGGCTGATTAAAGCTTACAAGAATTATGATGGCAAAGATCCGTTTTTCATAAAGAATTCTGGAGAATTCTGGATTGACAGATTAGCGGGAACAGATGAACTCAGAAAACAGATTGAGCAAGGCCTGACCGAAGAAGAAATTAAAAAAACATGGCAGGAGGATCTGAATAAATTCAAACAAATCAGAAAGAAATATTTAATTTACAAATAACTTTAATTCGAAACCATAATTTATTATTAATCATAACATTAATATTGAGATACAAAAATATAATTTTCGATTTAGATGGGACGCTTTGGGACTCAAGAACATCTGTTGTTGAAAATTGGAATGAGGTTTTATTTAAATATCGTTTATTGAAAAAACCTTTAAAACCCGAAGACATGAATCCTTATATGGGACTGCTGGCAAATGATGTGCTGAAAGATTTATTTCCGGGAATTTCTGATGAGCTGATCAATACAGTTCTTAAAGAAATCCTGGAAAGCGAAAGTAAATCGATCAGAAAGTATGGAGGAATTCTTTACAAAGATGTAGACCCGATATTAAAAGAATTAAAGAAAAAATACAATTTATTTATCGTTAGTAATTGTCAGGATGGATATATTGAGGCCTTTCTGGATTATTTTGATTTTCATTATTTATTTAAAGATTTTGAATCACATGGCCGTACAGGAAAAAATAAAGGTGAAAATATAAAACTGGTTTTGGAGAGAAATCAGTTACTTCATCGTGAAACTGTTTATGTTGGTGATACAGAAACTGATTACAAATCATCTAAGAAAAACAACCTGGATTTTATTTTTTGCGAATATGGATTTGGACAAATCGACATTAATTCTACAATAAAATCTATTAAACAATTCAATGAATTACTACAATTATAAGCTATGTAATTTTTTCCTATAATTTATATTATGTTAAATAAGATTTTTAAACTCTTACTTAATCTTAATAAATATCAATAAATTACCTTCTCTAAATTCTATTTCAATTAAATCATCTGTTCCTTTATTTCTCGTTCCGACCCGGTAGGTCAAATCTAAATCTTCATTATCCAGTGCATATTTCAATCCTTTGGTAATAATTCCATTTGCAAATGGAAATGGATATAATGAAATCGTTCTCCCTTTATAATCTTCCAGAATTGTTTTTTTATCTGCAAAAAAATAATAGCTAAAGTCATCAAAAAAAATTAAGGTCAATTTATCTTTATATTTAACACCGGTAGCAAGATTGCCCAAAAAATGGTCATGTTCCATTCCCGAGCTGCCATATATATATACTTCCTTAAATCCTCTTTGCTCAATAATATTCAAAGCCTTTTCAAAATCAGTAAAATTCTGATCTGGTGTAATGATAACTTCTATTCCTGCCGGAACTTCTTCAGCAGAAATTGAATCAAAATCTCCACTCACCACATCAGGAGTAATATTATTTGCTTTCAAATACCGATATGCTCCATCTGTACAAAAAACTTTTGCAAATTGATTTAAATCGGGAAATTTCCCAGGTGCCTGTCCGTTTAAGAAGAGTATAACTCTACTCATTGGGCAGCCATTTTATTTCCTCATGTCCGGCATCATGCGCAATTTTCCGTGCCAAAACAAACAAATAGTCAGACAACCTGTTCAGATATTTGAGCAACTCGCCTCTCATTTCCTCAACAGATTTCAAAGAAACCGTTATACGTTCTGCTCTTCTGCATATACATCTGCACAAATGGGCGTGCGAAGCCCCTAAATTTCCACCGGGTAAAATAAAATGCATCAAAGGTGGCAGCTCCTCCTCCATTTCATCAATCCAGTTTTCGAGCAATTCTATATCAGCAGATTCAATCACTTTTGGCAATCTTGATTTTCCGTTGGCCAAAAAAAGTTTTTCAGCCGGTGTCGCAAGTTCGGCTCCGACATGAAATAAGTTTTTCTGAATTTGAATCAACTGTTTGTTATACACAGGATCAATCTGAGAGCTCCTGATGAGTCCGATAGCCGAATTCAGCTCATCTACCGTTCCATAAGCCTCTATTCGTATATTATCTTTTGAAACTTTAACTCCGCCATAAAGGGATGTGTTTCCTTTATCTCCTGTTTTTGTATATACTTTCATTTTATAACTTATTTTTCAAATATATCTAATTTTCTTCTGATTTTTTATAATCAATTAAACCCATCTGCTACTTTATGCCATTCTACTAAAAAATTGGTTTAATTTTTGTTAATGAAATAAAAATACTTTTTTGCCTTACCGAAAACAGCAAAAAAATTACGCGGGTTATATTGTTTTATTATTAAATAATAATTAATCTTGAAAAAAAATCAGGTTAATAGTCGGATTATTTAAGAGAAAATTATAGATTCGCAAACTTGTAAATAAAATTAGTGATAATTAAAAATTAAAAATGGAAATGGAAACAAACGGAACTGTTATTGAGTCAAGAAAATCTTCGAAGAGAGGTGGTCTTAATGCACCGATTACAATTTTGATATTAATTGCAATTGGTATTTGCGTTTATATTTTTGTATTGGGTAATCCTTCTAATTTCGAAGGTGGTAATCCAGAATCTCAAAGTAAAAATGTTTTTGGAATCATTCATAAAGGAGGTCCTATTGTACCTATTCTGATTTCTTTCTTGTTAATGGTAATTGTATTTACAATTGATCGTTTTTTTGCTTTAGGAAAAGCTGCAGGAAAGGGGAATATCTCTAAATTCGTTGACAACATCCGTGAATTGGTAGACAGAAATAAAATCAATGAGGCATTGGAGCTTTGTGACCAGCAAAAAGGTTCGGTTGGAAATGTTGTAAAAGAAGGATTGACAACCTATAAAGCACTATCCAGTGACAACTCAATGAATAAAGAACAAAAATTAATTGAATTAAATAAAACTTTAGAGGAAGCTTCCACTTTGGAGATGCCGACCTTGGAAAAAAACACTTCAATTTTATCTACTATTGCATCTGTGGGAACATTGATTGCCCTATTAGGAACAGTAATCGGGATGATCAAGGCATTCTTTGCTTTAGGCGCAGGTGGCGGTGCTCCCGATGCTGCAAAATTATCAGAAGGTATTGCTGAAGCATTGATTAATACTGCTTTGGGTATTGGGTCTTCCGCTTTGGCAATCATTGCATATAACATTGTTACTAATAAGATTGATGATATCGTATTCAAAATTGAAGAAGTAGGAATGAGCATTCAACAATCATTTGGCGCTCACCATTAATTCATTTTTTAGATTTACTTACGGAGGAGTTCCGTATTTTATAAAAGTATAATTTTAATAAAAATGAAAAATGGCAAAAGTTAAACCGAAAAGACAGGGGATTCACATCGATATGACTCCGATGAGTGATTTGGCGTGGCTACTGCTTACATTCTTCATCCTGACCACTCAATTTAAGAAGCCTGATATTATTGAAATAAAAACCCCAAGTTCCGTGGCTGAAACAAAACTTCAGGACGGTGATTTGATGAGAATTACAATCAGTAATGACGGACGTTATTTATTTAGTATAGTGGATGACAGGAATAAAATCCCAGTGTTGGAAAAGATGGGACAAAAATATGGTGTTTCATTTTCTGAAACTGAAAAAAGAACCTTTTTAGGGATGTCAGATGTACCCGTTTCTATAGGTGCACTTAAACAATACCTGAATTTGAGCAAATCACAGCAGGAAGCTAACATAACCGGAATTCCGTTAGATAGCACTAATTTACAGCTGATTGATTGGGTAACCACAACACTGGATTATGATGACAGAGTGAAATTAGCAATCAAAGGAGATGTAAAAGCACAATATCCTGAGTTTAAACTGCTGATTAAACAATTGGTAGAAAAAGATATCAATAAGTTTCAATTGATCACAAGTTCAGAAGTTAAACCTCAATAATAAAACCATGGCACAGATAGAAGAAAATCATAGTAATGACGGTGGCAAGGTTCGCGTAAAGAAAGCCTCCACACGAGTGGATATGGCACCCATGGTGGATTTAGGTTTCTTGTTGATTACGTTTTTTATGTTTACAACAACGTTCAATAAGCCCAATACAATGAGCTTGAATATGCCTCCGAAAACACCACCGGATGTAAAAGTTGAAACTCCGGAAATTGACTTGAGAAATTCAATCTCAATTATTTTAGGAGGTGATAATAGAGTTTTTTGGCATCAGCAAGACAAGACAACTCTTACACCCGATCAATTGAATGAAACCGATTATACAAGAGATGGGTTAAGAAAAGAAATCTTAGCAGCCAAACAAAGAGCCCCAAAACCTGAGCTTTTTACAGTAATTATCAAACCTACTGATGATTCGACATACGAAGACTTGGTAAATACATTGGACGAAATGGAAATTACACAATCTGGTAAATATGGAATTGTTGACGTTTCTGACGATGAAGTGAGAGTGTACAGAGAGAAAAGTGGAATAGCCGAAAAAAGTAACCCTTAAATTTAACGTTATGTCAGAACAGAAATACAGATCTATGGATGACCTCGTATTCGAGAACAGAAATAAAGAATACGGTGCTTATGACCTAAGGATGAAAGAAAGCTCCACTCTGTTAAAAGCTTTTCTAATTGGAACAATTACATGTTTATTGATATTGGGAGGCGTTGTTTCTTACAATACTATTTTCAAAAGATCAGACAAAGTAGAAACGGTAGTAGATATTAATCTTCAGGATGTAGAACAACCAGATATTGTAGAAGATGAACCACCACCACCGCCGCCAGATGAGCCGGAACCGGAACCAGAGGTTGCAACTGTAAAAGTAGTTATGCCGGAACCAAAACCGGAACCAAAAAAAGAGGAAACCGTTCCTGAAATAAAGGAGATGGATAATAAGCTTTTAGGTTTGGAAAATAAGGAAGGAGAAGAATCAAATTCAATTAAAAGCAAGCCTCAGCCGGAAACGAAAGGAGAAGGAAAAGCTCCCGCTCCTGTAGGTAACTTTACGGCTCGCCAGGTGTCTGAGATGGCTGTTTATCCTGGTTGTGAGAAATTCAAAGGAGACAAGAATAAATTGCAGCAATGTTTATCTCAGAAGCTTAATGACGAATTGATTGACCAGCTTTCAGATTTTGCCGATATCATGAATGACCGTGGCGAAACCCAAGCGGTAGCAAAGCTTCAGTTCGTGATTGACAAATCAGGAAAAATCATCAAGGTAGAACCTATGAAAGGAGGTAGTGTTGAATTAGGGAAAGAATCCGAAAAAGCTTTGGAAAGAATAGCTTCCCGTTTGGCAAGCCGTGGTAAAATTATAGAACCCGCAAAACTGGAAGACGGCTCACCCGTTAACCTGGTATTTCAATTACCGGTTAAATATCAGATTCAAAATTAAAACAATTCCATTTATAATAAAAAAGAGAGGTGTAAAACCTCTCTTTTTTATTTTTTCTGATTCAAAAAAGTTCAGAAAATAAAAAAAGCGAAGCTGTTAATAGTTTCGCTTTTCTGTGACCCGGCTGGGGCTCGAACCCAGGACCCCAACATTAAAAGTGTTGTGCTCTACCAACTGAGCTACCGAGTCTTCTCTGTCTGCCGTTGTTCTAACGGTAACGGGGTGCAAATATAGAAATATCTATTAAAAACCAAAACCATTTTTAACTTTTTTTTGCCGGTTTTTTATCATGCCATATTTAATCTGTTGATAATAAGTTTTTTTGCAATTTTGTAACATTAGTTTTCTTTATGAAAATTTCTATTTTAGGATATATGGGCAGTGGGAAATCCACAATTGGTAAAAATTTAGCTCAAAAGCTGAATCTGAATTTTATTGATTTGGATCAGTACATAGAGCATGAAAACAATGAAACGATTTCCGGCATCTTCGCCCAATATGGCGAGATTAAATTCAGGAAAATGGAAAGAGAGTCATTGGCCGGTGTTTTAAATTCTGATTTCGATCTTGTGATTGCATCGGGTGGCGGGACGCCAGCATATTATGACAATATGGAACTCATTAATGAAAAATCTATTTCTATATACCTGCGGCTTTCAATTAAAGAAATTGTCAACCGGTTAACCAGTGAAAAATATAAACGCCCCTTAATTGCACATCTAAACAATGAACAATTACCTGAATTTATTGCCAAGCATTTGTTTGAAAGAAGAAATTTTTACGAACAAGCCGATCTAACCATTGAGGTAAATAATAGGTCTATAGAAGAAATTGTCACTGAAATCATTCAAAATCTTCCTCACCTGAAATAAATTCATCCAAATCACGCCTGTCTTTTTTCGTAGGTCTCCCCTCTCCTTTTTCGCGATAATAATCCTGCTCCAATCTTTTTATTTCCAGTTTTGCCAACTCCTCTTTTGGTGTTTTATCTGCTATATGCAAACTAACCAGCTTAGCTCCAATCCTGCTTTTGGGTAATTGTAAAACCTCAAACTGATAATCAATCTGGTCTTTTCTAACTATAATTCGGTCAGCCTGGCTAACCTCCCGTGAAGATTTGGCTGTTTCACCATTCACTTTCACCCGGTTCTTTTTAATCGCTTCAGCCGCAATACTTCTCGTTTTGAAGTAGCGCACGCACCATAGGAATTTGTCTAAACGCATTGTTAAATTTGTTCTTCGGAATTTAATTTTTGTAAATTCGCAATTTAAACAGAAATTCTATGATAAGAAAATGGGGAATTGCCATTATTGCTTTCGGGTTATTGTTCACAGCTTGTAAAAATGATGATGATGCCGACGAGCTTCCACAGGAAGAACAAAACCAGGTAGATGATGATGCCATAGTGGAATACCTTCAGGATCATTATTTCTCTCCAGACAGAGGGGTAATCAAAAAATTTGACGAAGATGATGAAGAGGACAATGAGTATGCTCCCCTCAGGGACAATGCAACCAAGCTTCCATCGGGTGTATGGGTTGTTAAAAGACCCGGAGTTACTGCAGAAGGCCCGGTTGCAGACAATAATGCACAAGACAGCATCTTAATTTCTTATGTGGCAACCTATTTCAAAGCCACTTATGAAGATTTAGCTGAAAACGAAAAACCTTATGAAGCCATAAGCGGAACGTTCTTATCTACTATATACAGTACCGGAACACCTGCATGGGATCCTATTTTTTATTATGTCCATCTTACCGATTCTCAAATTGAAAACGGAATTCCATTAAGTGGTTATGTAATTGAAGGATTTACCGAAGGATTGAAAGAGTTCCATTCCACAGATACAAACGGGGCAGATTTATATAATTTCCAGGGTGCTATAATCGTTCCCTCAAGAATGGCTTATGGAAGAGAGTTTGACTATTTAAGCGGCTCTCCGAGCTATTCATACAGAGATCTTAGTTTTGTGTTCAATTTTGAATTACATAAAGTGATCGACAGAAATATCGATTAGAACAAATATTTTATAAAACAGAAAGTGTAGATAGCTAAAAGTTATTTACACTTTTTTTATTTGCTAAATTTGTTTCCGTCTATGGAGAAATTGAATAATAAATTCACAAGGAATTTTGAAGAAGTCTTCACGGCTACTCAGCCCAACCTGCTCGCAGCGGTCAGCGGCGGAGTTGACAGCATGGTTCTTTGCGATTTGTTGCTGAAAACAAATAAAAAGTTTTCTATTGCACACTGCAATTTTCAGCTTAGAGGAAACGAGTCTGAAAATGATGAAAAATTTGTCTGGGATTATTGCATTCAAAATCAAATCGAATTTTATTCCACAAAATTTAATGTAAAAGAATTTAAACAATCGGGGAATTATTCTACCCAAATGGCGGCTCGCGAGTTGCGTTACAGTTGGTTTACAAGGCTAATGAAAGAACATGGTTTTGATTACCTGGTTACAGCCCACCATTTAAATGATTCGTTGGAAACCTTTATGATCAATCTTTCCCGCGGTACGGGAATCGAGGGCTTGAAGGGAATCCCCCTATTGAAAAATAATATTTTCAGGCCATTGTACAATTCATCCAAAAATGAAATTCTTCATTACGCAAAAGAAAATAAAATCGAGTGGCAGGAAGATGTTTCGAATTCTGGAAATGACTACAAACGAAACAAAATCCGGCACTATATAACGCCTGTTTTGGAAGAAATTCACCCGGAATTTCTGCAAAATTTTGTCAAAACAATAGAAATATTAGAACAAGATGGAATCTTAATCCAACAATTAATCGAATCTAAAAGGAAAGAATTGTTTGAAAAAAATGACTCCGTTATTCATATTTCCATTGAAAAGCTGAAACAACTCAACCCACTTCACTCCTACCTTCATTATCTTTTTTTTGAATATGGATTTCGCCATCCGTTGGAAATTGAAAAGCTGATTTATTCAAATGAAAATGGAGAAATTAATTCAGAATCACACCGTCTGATAAAAAACAGGAACGAATTACTTCTCTCCGGAATTAATCCAATGGAGCCATCACCCGAATTTATAATCAGGGAAGGTATAATTTTAGAAAAACCTTTATCTTTGAAGATTTCAAAATCGGATGCAAGAGATTTTTCCGCCCATGAAACACTGGATTACGAAAAAATCAAATTTCCGCTACGGTTGAGAAAAATCAAAACAGGCGATATTTTTTTTCCATTTGGAATGAAAGGTTCCAAAAAGCTGAGTAAATTTTTCAAAGACGAGAAATTTTCAAAGCTCGACAAAGAAAACTCATGGCTGGTGGTAGATGATGAAGACCGGATTCTTTATGTTACAGGAAAAAGAATTGACGACCGTTTTAAAATAACTGAACACACACACAAATTCTTAAATATTTATCTATGTTAAAAAGGACTTTATTTTTTCTTTTTCTGCTCCCGCTCCTGGTAAATGCCCAGGTTTTGACGCCGGTCAAGTGGAGTACGGAAACCAAAGACTTAGGAAACGGCGAATACGAAATTTTGCTTCATGCTAAGCTTGACAAAGACTGGCACATGTATTCTCAAAAGCATCCTGACAGCGGAATAGGGATTCCGGCAAGCATTACATTTGAAGAGAACCCAAATGTAAAATTACTCGGGCAGGTTGATGAAATCGGTAAATTAATTGACCGCTACAGTGAAATGTTTCAGCAGGACGAAAAACTGTATGAAAACAAAGTTACCTTCCGTCAAAAAATCAAATTAAAAAATCCTAAAGAAACCACTGTTAAATTCAGTGCGGAAACCCAGGTCTGCGACCACGAAAAATGCCTTCCTCCAGACTGGAAAGACTTTTCGGTTAAAATAATACCGAAAGTTGCAGCAAAAGAAGAGGAAAAAGCGTCAATTGTTGGAGAGGATCAAGCCAAAGAAGAAATAATTGCTAAAGTAAAAGAAGATTCAACAAAAACAGAAACTATTGCAGAAAATGGAAAAAAGGATTCAACTTCTGCTTTTGTCCGGGCTGATCCGGCAAATGAAAAGTCCGGAACAGAAAAAAAAGAGAAAAAGAGCCTGTGGAGTATCTTTCTACTGGGAATCGGCGGTGGATTGGCTGCGCTGGTTATGCCGTGTATTTATCCTATGCTTCCGCTGACTGTCAGCTTATTTACCAAACAAAGTAAAAATAAAGGACAGGGAATTACCAAAGCGTTGATTTACGGATTGTCTATCATTGTAATTTTTGTAGGGCTTGCCTTTTTGGCTTCGCGCTTACTCGGGCCTTCCGCCATGAATGAATTTGCCACAAATCCATGGATTAACCTTACATTTTTTATCGTTTTTATCGTTTTTGCCATTTCATTTTTTGGTGCGTTTGAAATAACCCTGCCTTCAAGTTGGGCAAATTATACCGATAAGCAGGCAGATAAAGGCGGATACGTTGGTATCTTCTTTATGGCATTTACACTTGTATTGATTTCTTTTTCCTGTACAGTCCCTATTATCGGCGGATTGATTGCCGAAGCATGGAAAACGGGAAATTATATGGCATTGGTTGTCGGTGCGCTTGGTTTCTCTATAACGCTGGCTTTACCGTTTGTGCTTTTTGCCATATTTCCCGGCTGGCTGAACTCAATGCCTAAATCCGGAGGCTGGATGAATGTCGTAAAGGTTTGTATCGGATTTCTGGAATTGGCCCTGGCATTCAAATTTTTATCGAATGCCGATTTGGTCCTGCAAGCGCACTGGCTGGAAAGAGAAGTATTTCTGGCGATCTGGATCGCTATTTTCGGACTGATGGGAATGTATCTGTTAGGGAAATTCAAAATGAAAATGGATTCCTCTGAAGACAGGTTAAGTGTTCCGAGATTGTTTTTTGCAATCCTTACTTTTTCATTTGTGATTTATATGATTCCAGGCATGTGGGGCGCTCCCGTGAAATTGTTGAGCGGGCTTACGCCGCCCGTCCAATATGCGGAATCTCCGAATGGCTTGGGAAGCAGTCAGGTTGCTGTGGTTTCAAATGAAAACGGAGGATTAATCAAAGGACAAAAATATGGCCCCCACCAGATTCCTGCATTTCTGGATATAGCCGATGCAATTGAGCATTCCAAAAAAGTAAAAAAACCAATCATGATTGATTTTACAGGTCATGCCTGCGCCAATTGCCGGAAGGTGGAAGAGCGCGTCTGGTCTGACTCGAAAATAAAAGAATTGCTAATGAATGATGTAGTTTTGGTTTCTCTTTATGTAGATGAAAGAACTGAATTACCTGCAAAGGAACAGGTTTATTCCGAAACATTAGGAAGAAAACTCAAGACAGTAGGAAACAAATGGACGGCTTTTGAAATTGAAAAATACCAAAACAATGCACAACCTTATTATATCATTGTTGATGAAAATTTAAATAATTACAATGAACCAATGGGGGCGGAATACGATATCAATGTCTACCTGAAATGGATGAAGCAGGGGATCGATGGTTACAAAACCAAAAAGAAATAGAGCTATTGTTCGGATGTCATAACTGAGCGAAGCCGAAGCTAATGATGATGGCCTAAAACAATAGTCACATAAGCAATCCCGAAGCCCAAAAGGACAGTCAGCACCTTTTGGGCTTTGAATTTATGACTGTCCGTACTTTCAAATAAAATCACGGTTGCAATATGAATGAAAATTCCTGCAACAAATGCGGTTGCTTCTTTGTGGTACTCTGCCAGAACCGTATCGCCCAGCAACAACCCAAAAGGTCCGGCCAGTGCAAAAGCAATCATGAAGACAGCCTTTTTCGGAAGCGAAATATTCAGGTGGGAAATCGCCCCATAGAGAACCATCGATACCGGAATATTATGAACAAAAATTGCCCAAAGCAGGCTATGCGAATGTTGGTGCATGATCGGCATACCTTCAAAAAAAGAATGGAGGAACAATCCGGCAAAAATACTGATCGGAAAGGATTTGTTTTTTTTCAGGTGCACATGCCCGTGTTCCGCTCCTTTGCTTAGCGATTCCAGAATCATTTGAAAAAATAATCCGGCTAAAACAAACAAGCCGATCGTATGGCTGTGAACTTCATAAACGGTGGGGAAAATTTCCAAAACGGCAATCCCCAGAAAATAAGCTCCGCTAAAAGTCAATAAGAATTTTGACAATTTTTTGTTTTCCAAAAACCATTGTCCCAACAAACTTCCTATGCCAACCGACAGAACTAATAATCCAATTTCAAACATCCATGCAAAATTAGCTTAAAAAGTTAATTTCTTTAAGAAATAAAAAAATAAACGTTAAATTCGTAAGGTTTAACACACAGGACATTAAAATGAGGAAATTTCTACAGCTACTGACCCTAACCCTTTTCCTGCCTTTTACTTTTGGACAAAGCATCTTGGTAAATCCTTCTGCCGCGCCGGAATCTGCCTTGGATGCAGAGCCATTGACAGTGGAGGTTTTAATTGACGGCGGGGCCTGCTCTTCTATTTCAAACTTTGATGTAAAAGACAATCCCGATTCTCAATACCCAAGTCAGAACAGAAGTTGGGGATATTTTGAAAAAGGTGATTCAGATTTTCCCTTTGAAAGTGGGATTATCCTCACTTCAGGCTATGCAAGAAGAGCTGTAGGGCCAGACGATGGAGGGATTGAATCAGAGGGAGGATACAACTGGGCCGGAGACCCAGATACTGACTTCATGGCAGATAATGATACTAACAATGCAACCATATTTGAATTTGACTTCGTGCCATACGGCAGTGAAATTTCTTTTAATTATATTTTTGCTTCAGAAGAATATCCCGGTTTTACTTGTTCATCATGGAATGATGCTTTCGCATTCATAATAAGTGGCCCCGGGATTACACCAGATCCTGGTTTGAGTGGTAAAAATATAGCACTTTTGCCTAACGGAAATTATGTAACGATTAACAATGTCAACTATGATACTTGCGGTGATGATGAGTTTTATACAGGACAACCCATAGACCCTTATTTTACCGCCATTGAATATGGTGGGAGAACATTACCGTTGACCGCTCATTCTGAGGTTATTTCTGGTGAAACATACCATATTAAATTAGTTGTAGCTGACGCGGGAGACACCTCTTATGACTCTGCGGTGTTTTTAGAAGCAGGCTCTTTTAGTCTGGGTGGAACCCTGGTAGATTTGGAAGGAGTTGAACTGGGCGAAAACCAAACTCTTTGCGACTTGGAAGAATATACTATGGTTGTAAATCTTGATGCCCCCGATGCTGAATTTCAGTGGTTTTTTGGAGACGACCCTATTCCCGGCGCTACAGATGATGAATATACCGCTACCGACTCAGGCCATTATTCGGTTCATATAGATGCGGGCGGCTGCAGTACGGATGTTGGGATTGATCTTGTATTTGCCACTTCTCCCGAAGCGGTAAATGTAGAAGATTTCCAGTGTACACCAGACGGAACTTATGCTTACAATTTACATGATTTTGAAGATGAGATATCTGCTACACCCGGCGTAACTTATGGATTCTATCATTCATTTGAGGGTGCTGATGGAGAAATTGAGTTAGACCAGATACCTAATGCGAATAATTTTGAAGTAACCGACCAGGTAACTGTTTATGTAAGGGTTGAAAATGAGGACGGATGCTATAAAGTTATAGAACTGGTATTAGAAGCTGGAATCGGGCCGGAAACCCAGCCTGCGGATTATGAAGTATGTGACGATAATGGTGACGGCTTTGCAGAGTTCAATCTCACAGACTATGATGATGAGCTGGTTACATCTAACCCCGCAGGATTGACTTACGAGTATTATTTAGATGCAGATGGGACTCAACTTATACCCAACCCTGTAAATTATACCAACATCAGCAATCCACAGGTTGTATATGTGAAAATTTACAATCCGTCTGCCGGAGATGAAGGTTGTGTTTCATTCGAAGAATTGACTTTGGTTGTAAAGGAATATCCTGAAATTCATGATGATGAATTGACAATTTGCGATAACCTGCATGATAGTTCCGAATTTATCGATTTAACTCAAAACAATATTGTAATCACTGCCGGGATTGATGTTACACTTCATTATTTCCCGTCCCTTAGCGATTTACAAAACGGAACAGGCGAAATTATGAACCCTGCAAACTTTGAGGTCACATCTACTCCATTAGAGGTGTTCGTAAATGTGGAGGCCAACAATAGTGACTGCCGCGATTACGCCGTTTATACGATTACTTTAAATGAATCACCCGATGCGCAAAATGCTGTCCTTGAGAATTGCAGTATTGATGCTTTTTCAACCTTTCACCTGCCGGATGCCAATGAATTTGTTGTAGATAACGTCACAGGCCTGACTTTTGGTTATTATCTTTCTTATAACAATGCGTTCAATGCAAGCAATGAATTGCCCGATGATTATAACAACACGTCTGCCAATCAGGTTGTATATGTAAGAGTGGAAAATGCCGGTGGCTGTTTCGATATTGCCGAAGTCGAATTAACAACAAGCATGACACATGTAGAATTAACAGATGTTATTTCAATATGCGATGATCCGTATTTGATTAATGACCAGACAGCCATTTTTGATCTGACACAAATGAATGCTCCCATAGGAAATGCCTTAGGAGGTACAGGATATACGTTTGAATATTACCTGACATTGGAAAATGCACAACAGGGAATTAATGCAATTCAGAATCCGACAGAATTTGAAAACACTTCGACTCCACAAACAATTTATGCAAGGGCATTTGGAAATGAGAGCGGCTGCGCCGGAACTGCAGAATTTCAGATCGAAGTGTTACCTGTCCCCGAATTTGAATTGGATGAGCAAACTGCATTTTGTGACAGCGATTCCGAAAAGTATTTTGAATTTACAGGTGGTGATTTTACTTCTTATACATGGTATGACCCGGACGGAAACGTAATCAGTAATTCAAATTCTGTGGTTTTTGATCAGGAAGGAGTCCATACTCTGGAAGTTACAGATTCTGAGAATAATTGTCCGGCAAAACGCGACATTGATGTGATTTTTGACCAGGGTCCTACCGTTACGGAAATTGATGTAAACGGCCATACTGTTACTGTGTATGCGGGTGGCGGAGCCGGCCCTTATGAATACAGTTATAACAACGGTTTAAGCTGGCATGATAACTATGTTATAAATAACGTTCCAGGGGGCATTCACTATATGCTGGTAAGAAGCAAATACGGATGTATTTCCGATGCCATTATCTTTGGCGTACTTGGAATACCAAATGTAATTACACCAAATGGCGATGGTTATAATGATTATATGACCGTACGCGGACTGGAAGCTTATCCTGATGCGCAAATCAAAATCTTTGACCGTTACGGAAAAATATTTGTTGACCGTCCGATGGGATCTGAATTCCGATGGGATGGAATGTATTTAGGAAACCCGCTTCCAAGTGGTGATTATTGGTATATCATTACAGTAGACCAAGATAAATCCCTTTCTGGCCACATATCCATAAGAAACAGATAATAATTTGATCATCAATGATTAAGAAAAATATTCTCTCTACAGGATTGTTGATTATTTTATCGACAATTTCCTTAAAAGCACAGGACATTGCATTATATGACCAATTTTTGGGTAAGTATGATTTTACTATGATTGGGAATACACTGAACTTAGAAGAAAATGGTTCGGGCAGCAGTTGTAGTATCTTAACACAGTCAAGCGCCAATTTAAATTTAAGTGCCGGGCAAACTATAGAAGCAGCTTACTTATATTGGGCAGGCTCCGGTTCATTGGTTGAAGCGGATTTGAATATTAAATTGAACGGTACTGATATAGCAGCAGAAAGAACATTTTCTGTAACAATCGGAGGAGTAAGCTTACCTGTCTTTGGGGCATTTGCAGACGTTACTTCGTTGGTACAGGCAAGTGGAAATGGTGTTTATACCGTTTCGGATTTAGATTTAACGTCTGTCATTTTCCCTTACTGCATAGACAATGGCGGTGGTGGAACCAACTTTGGGGGTTGGTCTATTGTGATAGTATATGAAGACCCAACCTTAAGCAATAATTTAGTAAACATCTATGATGGTTTTGAAAGAGTAGATCAAGGAAATAATAACATATCCATACAGCTTTCTAATCTGAATGTATTGCATTTAGTCGGTAACAAGATAGGTTTTCTGGCATGGGAAGGTGATGAATTTATAGCCAATGGGGAATCTTTGAAGATAAATGGCAATCTTGTCAGTAATCCCCCACTAAACCCTGCTACCAATGCCTTCAACAGCACAAATAGTTTTACAGGAAGTAACCAGTTATGGAACATGGATTTAGACTTTTATGACATCAACAATTTCACAAATATTGGGGATAATTCTTTGACAATTGATCTCCAGTCTTTGCAGGATGCCGTGATAATCAACAATATTGTTTTAGTATTAAATTCCGAAGTTCCAGATGCGACCATAAACTTTGATACGGCTGTCGGGCCATGTGATGTAAGGGACATTAATGTAGATTACACCGTCCATAATACAATTGCTACGGATATTCTGCCTGCCAATACCCCCATTGCTTTCTACGCTGATACAACGTTGGTGGGAACTTCGGCTACAGTCAATGATATTCCTATTGGTGGCTCGGAAGACAACTCAATTGTTCTTTCAATCCCCACTTCCGTGCCCAATAATTTTACATTGACAGTCGCTGTAGATGATGACGGAACGGGAAACAGCACCGTTATCGAATTCCTTGAAAATAATAATACAGACGAGGTCGAAATCTTACTGGGGACCACCCCTACTCCTTTGCCTGCAGACAGCCTGATAATTTGTGATTCCAATAATGACGGGCATGAAACATTTGATTTAACAATTCCGGGAAACCAAATGCTGGGAACTCAAACCGGAGTCATCATTCGGTATTATGAAGATGAAAATGATGCGAATGCCGGGAATACCGATAATATTGCTACACCAAATGCATACATAAACACCTCAGGCACACAAACAATCTATGTAAGGCTGGAAGACCCTGCCGGATGTTCAATTGTAAGCAGTTTCACAATCCAGATAGCTCCTCCTGCTCTTCTTTCCCATACGATTCCTCAAATTGAAGAATGTTCTCAGGATCAGGAAACAACGGGAATCCAAACCGATCTGACTGCTCATGATCCGGAAGTTTTAAATGGGGCCGATCCGAATTTATATACAATAACCTATCATCTAAATCAATCAGATGCCATGTCGGGGAATGCACCTATTGCAACCCCCGGTGCTTATCCGAATGTTTCCAGCCCACAGATCATTTGGGCAAGACTGGTAACCGCTGATGGCTGTGTACAATATGGTTCTTTTGAATTAATTTACCACCCTAGTCCACTTATCCATGCAACGACACTGCAGGCCTGCAGTTTAGACGGGCCGGGCACATTTAATCTTTCCGAAGCCAATTCTGAAGTGGTTGTCAATACTTCCGGATTACAATTTACCTATCACCATACAGCGGGCGAGGCAAATGACAATGAAAATCCTTTACCCAATAACTATACCCCGGCATCGGAACTGGAAATCGTATATGTAAGAGTAACAACTGAATTTGGATGTTATGCTGTAATTGGAGTAATTCTGGAAACAGTTATCAATACAGCAGAACTGGCAAATGCATATGAGGTTTGTGATGACCCTTATTTGGTTAACGATGGCTTTGCCGAATTTGATTTGACAACTTATGAAAATCAGGTTGCCAATGCACTGGCAATTCCGGGAGCTGTTGTAACATATCATTTGACACAAGATGAAGCCGGAAACGGTACTAATGCAATTAGTAACCCTGAGACTTTTGTAAATACTGTAAACCCTCAAACCATTTACGCAAGAGCTGCCAATCCTGATGGAGGCTGCGGCGGGGTGGCTCAATTTCAGATTGAGGTACTCCCCGTACCTGAATTCGAACTACCCGGGTATATCGCTTTTTGTCAGGATGATAACAAAAGTTATACATTCAACGGAGACTTCAGTTCTTATACATGGAGCGATGAAAACGGAAATGTAATCAGTACAAATTCGACCGCCACATTTGAAAATAATGGCATTTATACCCTCGAAGTAACTGAAACCCCTACTGGCTGTCCTGCTAAAAGAGATATTGAAGTTATTTTGGATAATTCACCTATTATCACCGACATAGATATAAACGGGCATACAGTAACCGTATTTGCTTCCGGTGCGGAAGGGCCTTACGAATACAGTTATAATAATGGCTTGAGCTGGCATGATTATTATGTTTTAGATGATGTTCCGGACGGTATTCATTACATGCTGGTCAGGAGTCGTTACGGGTGTATCTCTACTGCAAAGATATTTGGTGTCCTCGGGATCCCAAATGTAATTACACCTAACGGAGACGGTTACAATGATTATTGGGAAATCAGGGCACTGGAATTATATCCCGATTCTCATATTAAAATCTTTGACCGGTATGGTAAAATCTTTGTCGACAGAGAAATCGGAGCCGGCTTCCAATGGGATGGAAAATATCATGGAAGCCCAATTCCTTCAGGTGATTACTGGTATATCTTGACAATCGGTACGGGAGAATCAATTTCAGGTCATATCTCGGTGCGAAACAGGAATTAAAGTTTAATTTTGCAAAAAAATTGACTTGGGAAATTTCAGAATGCAGGCTAAAACATTCTTCGGTTTCGAAACCGTTTTGGCTGATGAATTAAAATCTTTGGGTGCTGCCGATGTTGTGGTTAAAAACCGTTTGGTTGAATTTTACGGAGATTTAGGCTTTATGTATAAAGCCAACTACAGCTTATCTACAGCACTTAGAATATTAAAACCAATTCATTCATTATCAGTTAAAAATGAACATCAACTATATGATAGATTTAAGAAGTTTAATTGGGAGGATTACCTTGATTTAAACCAGACTTTTGTAATTGACTCTACGGTTCATTCCGATTACTTTACACACTCGCACTATGCCTCACTGAAAGTCAAAGATGCACTGGCTGATTTCTTTCAGGAAAAGTATGGCAAACGTCCAAGTGTTGACAAAGACAATCCCGATATTTATTTTAATCTGCATATCAGTCATGATAAAGTTACACTTTCACTTGACAGCAGCGGAGAATCTCTGCACAGGCGCGGTTACAAGACCGAACACGGGAAAGCGCCTATCAATGAAGTCCTGGCGGCGGGTCTACTAAAAATCGCCGGATGGGATGGAAAAGGAAACCTGCTCGATCCAATGTGTGGCTCGGGAACTATTCTCACGGAAGCGGCCCTGATGGCTGCCAATATACCGCCGCAAATCCACCGGGAAAAATTTGCTTTTGAGCACTGGAAAGATTTTGACAAAGAATTGTTTCAGAAAATCAAAGAAACACGTCTAAACCGTGTTAAAGAATTCAATGGGAAAATTGTCGGTTATGATATCAATCCGACTATGTTGAAAATCGCTGAAAATAACATCACCAATGCAGACCTGGAAGATTTTATTGAAGTGCAGTACAAAGATTTTTTTAAATCCGAAAAAGATTTATTTCCAGTACTTGTCGTTTTTAACCCGCCTTATAACGAACGGATTGAAAGCGACAATGAAGTTTTGTACAAATCCATTGGTGACACGCTGAAAAACTATTACCCGAATACCTTCACGTGGTTTATCACTTCTGATTTATCGGCCAAAAAATTCGTAGGATTAAAGCCTTCCAAAAAGGTAAAGGTCTTTAACGGAAAGCTGGAATGTGATTTCCTCCGGTACGATATTTACGAAGGGAGTAAGAAAGATTCAAGACGATCTTAACCTATCTCATCAATCTGTAAACCGGATATTGCATAAAGGCAGGTTCAATCCAGGGTGAATTTTCAAAAACAAAATTCAGCTGCGCTTCTGCATCTTTAGCAAATTCAGCATCTTTTTTCTTTTTGTTTTCTAGCTTTTGCCTGATTTCTGGATGTGAATTTAAATATTCGGCCGCAATATCTTCAAAAACATAGGCCGAAAACCCTTCTTTTTGCTGTAAAATCCCATCGAAAAAATTCCACGCGAAATATGAATCCATTCCCTGCGGCTCAAGGGTTTCTACGAGGAAACGGTTTGCGGACTGATTCATGGGGATATACCAATCTCCTTTCCTGAACTGCTTTTCTCCCACTCTTTTTGAAATCTTCACTTTGGAATTGATATGGTGCGATTCATATGCATTTAGGGAAGTTTCATAACTTTCGATCGTATAAATTTCCACTTCCATCGTCAAATCTTTTTCCAGTTGTTTCATTTCAACTTTATTAAGTTTCAGCAAATCAATCACTTTCCACCAGCCTTGTGGAACAACATAAGCCTTTGGTTTTTCAATGGCTGTTTCTATATCAAATTGATTGTAAATCGGAATATTTTTTTCGTATGGCCTGCTGCGGTCATAATATAATCTGTCGAACCCGGAAACTTCACTCTTTTTGTATCCGGCTTCAAAACCTTTGAACTGATAATCCTGAAATCTAGTACCATCATGCTTCCAGGTTATGGGAAAAGACTTAGCTGAAGTTTCCTTTTCAACAGTTTCTTTTCTCAGCGATCTTATTTCATTGCTGTTTTTTGAAGTAAACTCAATAAATGAGACCATCAGCTGATAAGTCGCATCTACTCTTTGTTTATAAGATTTTAGCATATGGGTTTCAGGAACAAAACAAAAACTGCTCCACAGAGTTCCGAAACCGCTTGAGTAGCGGGGCGAATCAAAAAATTCATCCCAACCGTTGTCGGGCGTTTTACCCCAAACGTTCACATACGGAATCAGATCATATCCTTTCTGCTTCATGGACTGGTAGACAGCCGGTTCAAAAACTTTGTTCATGTATTCACCCATTTCTCCGCCAAGCTTGTTGTGCTGAGAAGTCAGCAAAGTCATTACATGCTGGTAATCAGCGCCATTGCTCACATGATTATCGACAAACACATCGGGATTCAGTTCGTGAAAAATTTCGGTAAACGATCGCGCATTTTTGGAATCGCACTTTATATAATCACGATTCAGATCAAGGTTCTGTGCATTCCCACGAAACCCGAATTCTTCCGGTCCATTTTGATCGACACGGTAATCGGCGCTTCTGTTGAGCATTCCGCCAATGTTGTAAACCGGAATTATAGCCAAAATCACATTGTCTGGTAATTCCATTTTTCCATCGGCAATATCACGTCCGAGAATCATGCTGGCATCAATCCCATCAGGCTCTCCGGGATGAATTCCATTATTTACCAAAATGACAGATTTATTTTGTTCACGGTTTTTTTGAATATTAAATTCTCCTGAATTATTAATCAAAATCAAATGCAATGGGAAACCGGAATCAGTCATTCCTTTTTCAATCATTTTAATTTTAGTGGAATTTTCATCGAGTTTTTTCCAAAAATCGATAACTTCAGGGTAAGTTGAAGTTTCTTTTCCGTCGGTCGTTTCAAAACGTATTTTCATATTTTGTGCAAATGAGAAACAAAATGTAAATGCAATTATTCCGGTTAAAATAAATCTTATCATTATATTGATTTGAATTGATAATCATTTTATAAAATCAGTCAATAAATTTTTGTTGAAGTTCAGGCGTGGGCAACCAGCAGTTTTCCATTTTACCAAACCACTTATAGCGGTTTCCGGAAATAAGATCATAAACAAAATTCCTGATAAATTTCGGAACAAGAAGCAAGACCCCTGAAATCTTGTATATTCCTTTCAGCTCTTTCCCAATGCGTAATGCAGCATCTGATTTTGTATAGAATTTGTCTCCGTCAATCAGGATCAGGGAATGGAATTCATCTTTATCCAGGTTGTTCTTTTCTAAAAATTTCTGTCCGAATTCAGATTGGAGCGAAGCGAACCTGAACTGATTTTTCACATCGTTTTCAATCACCCTCTGAACTGTTGAATTGCAAAGATTACAAACACCGTCAAACAATATGATTTTGGAAGGATTCATCTTTCGATTCATCACAAAAATTAATCCTTTCTTATGGTATTGATGTAAAAATTCCTGTCAATTTTGAAATTTTTCTCCAACCCGTCTTTTAATTTTTCAGTTTTCCATTTAGCGGCTGGAAATAACCAGGTTTGCGAATCTGCAATTTTCACAGGCATATCAAATTTATCGACAATATTTGTCCAACGATATGTAATTTCGTTCCCTTTGATTTTGTACTCCAGAGTGGGAATCATTATCGTCCTCAGGTATTGATTAAAAAATTCTGTCAGATCAATCCCGCTCATCTGGCTTATATAATCTTCAATTTCTTTTGTCGTAACGGTTTGATGATAAAACTTCTCATTCATTCCACGTAATATCTGACGGAATTTTTCATCATCTTCCAATAATTGCCGCAAAGTATGGATCATATTGGCCCCCTTGTAATATATATCACCACTTCCCTCCTGGTTTACACCGTAAATCCCTATCATTGGTATATCATTCATAATTCTCATCCGCGTCCCAATTACATAATCATTTCCAGCCTCTTGTCCGTACATATCTTGTGTATAAAGCGTTTCGGAATAAGCCGTGAAGCTCTCATGCACCCACATATCAGCCACTTCTTTGGTCGTTATGTTGTTGCCGAACCATTCATGCCCGGACTCGTGAATAATGATAAAATCCCATTTAAGACCCCAACCCGATTCTGACAAATCACTCCCCAAGTAGCCATTTTCAAAGTGATTACCGTAAGCAACAGCACTTTGGTGTTCCATGCCTAAATGCGGAGATTCGACAAGTTTGTATCCGTCTTCATAAAACGGATAAGGGCCAAACCAATGTTCAAAGCTCTTCAGCATGGTTTTTACCTGCTGAAACTGAGATTCCGCTTTTTCCCGGTTGTAATCCAATACCCAGTAATTTAACGACAAATTACCTTTTTCGCCTTGGTAAGAGTCTTTAATTTCGGTATAATGCCCAATATATGGGATGATATTGTAATTGTTAATCGGATTTTTCACTTCCCAAACGAATTCCAGCTTATCGTCAATTTGGCGCATGTCGGTCAATCGTCCATTCCCGACTGCAATCAAATCTTCTGGTACTATCATGGAAAGGGTCGCACCATTGTCGGGCTCATCTCCCTGATAATCTTTATTCGGATACCATACGCTTGCACCCAATCCCTGGCATGCAACAGACATCCACTGACGGCCTTTTTCATCTTTTTCAAAAATCCATCCTCCGTCCCACGGCGGGCGAACTGCCACACGGGGGGGTCCGGAAAATTCCAGTTGCAATTTATGTGTTGAACTTAATTCCAAGTCTTCGTTCAATTTCAAAAAATATACGTTTCCGTCACGGTAAAAATTTCTAAAATCATTACCATCTAACCATATTCTTTCTACATTCATAGGTTGTTGCAGATCAATCTGCATAATTCCACCATTATTTTTTTCTGTCACTTCAAATTGAATAGTATTCTTTCCTTTGATGAATTTTTTATCAAAATCCGGCTCAACCTGAATATCATAACGCAAAACATTCCACCAACTCCTGAATTCATTGTTGGTACCGCGAAGGCTGTCCTGACGTGAATATTCTTTTTTATGATTTAGAACCTGGGCGTTTACAAAGGATAACGATAAGACTAACAGGCAAATAACTTTTTTCATACGTATACTGAATTTAAATGCCAAGTTACAATTTTTAAAAAGAATTTTTTCGTATTGTTAAATTTCATTAACTTTAAGAAAAGTTAACGCAACCCTTTATGGAAAGTAACATCTATCAACTAAACACTCTACTATGAATCAGAAATTGATATTTGTATTTTTTTACTGTTTTTTGTTGTTTTTTATTCTTTGTGAAAATTTTTTCCAGTCCGAAAAAAGTAATTTTATCAGTGACGTGATGGATTAAAATTCACTTACGAAATGTAATTTAACAGAGGGGTATTTTTCCTGCGTCATCTGGATGGTAAATGAGGAATCTGCCAAAAAGACCAATTGATTGAATTTATCTCTTGCCAGGAATTTTTGCTTTACCCTTTTAAATTCCTGAAATTCTTCTGATTTTTCATTGTCCGTTTCCACCCAGCATGCCTTATGAATAGATATAGGTTCATAGCTGACTTTAGCTCCGTACTCATGCTCCAGGCGGTATTGAATTACTTCATATTGAAGTGCTCCTACGGTTCCTATGATTTTACGGTTGTTCATTTCCAGTGTAAATAATTGAGCTACACCTTCATCCATTAGCTGATCAATTCCTTTTTCTAATTGCTTAGCTTTCAGTGGATCAGCATTATTTATATAACGAAAATGTTCAGGTGAAAAAGACGGGATTCCCTTAAATAACATTTTTTCTCCTTCGGTCAATGTATCACCAATGCGGAAGTTTCCTGTATCATGTAATCCTACAATATCACCGGCAAAGCTTTCGTCCACAATCTCTTTCTTGTCAGCAAAGAAAGCATTCGGGCTGCTAAATTTCAATGATTTATCCAATCGGACATGAAGATAATTTTTATTGCGTTCAAATTTTCCTGAAACGATTTTGATGAATGCGAGGCGGTCGCGATGCTTCGGATCCATATTGGCGTGAATTTTAAAAACAAATCCGGAAAAAGTATCTTCAAAGGGCTCGACTATACGGGTAGTCGTTTCTTTCGGCTGTGGCTGGGGAGCAATATCAATGAATGCATCCAGCAATTCGCGTACTCCGAAATTGTTCAAAGCCGATCCAAAAAATACAGGCTGTTGCTGTCCCGTTAAATATTCTTCAGGTGAGAATGCCGGGTAAACCTCTGTAATCAGCTCAATTTCATTTCGTAATGTACCGGCGTAACTTTCTCCGATAATTTTCTCAAGTTCCGGGTCTTCCAAGTTCTCAAACGCAATAGCTTCTGAAATCCGCTGCTTGTTTTCATTGGAAAACAGCCCGATATTTTTTTCCCAAATATTGTAAATTCCTTTAAAAGTAGCGCCAATCCCGATCGGCCAGGAAAGCGGTGTAACTTTTAGACCTAATTTTAATTCAACCTCATCAAGCAAATCAAACGCATCCTTGCCTTCTCTGTCCATTTTATTGATGAATACAAGCATCGGTATATTTCTCATCCGGCAGACTTCTACCAGTTTTTCGGTTTGCTCTTCTACCCCTTTTGCAACATCAATTACAACAATTACACTGTCCACAGCAGTCAAAGTCCTGAATGTATCTTCGGCAAAATCTTTGTGGCCGGGCGTATCGAGAATATTGATCTTTTTGTCCCGGTAATCAAATGCCAGAACAGAAGTCGCCACAGAGATTCCTCTCTGGCGCTCTATTTCCATAAAATCAGAAGTAGCTCCCTTTTTGATCTTATTGCTCTTTACGGCTCCTGCTTCCTGGATCGCCCCCCCGAATAAAAGTAATTTTTCGGTCAAAGTCGTTTTTCCGGCATCTGGGTGTGAAACGATTCCAAAAGTTTTCCTTCGGCTGATTTCTTTCTCTAAAGACATAATTTCAATTTGCGGGTGCAAAGATAGAAATTCGAAATCAGATTTTCTAATTTGAAACCTGACAAGGCAAAGGATTGGATAAAATAAAATTTGAGTTTTTAAACAAGAAATTAAAGCATCATTACATCTTCAATAGCAGCCGCCTCCTTGTAATAATGAATGACCTGATCGGCATCTAAAACATATATGACTACCGTTACAGATGTATATTTTCCTGTTTTTGATTCCTTCATCTGGAATTGAGGGCGGGCTCCGTCAAATACGCGTTGTACTTCGGCAATTCGTTTATTGTCTGTAGGAACAATGAATTTAAATGTATAATTGGACGGGAATTCTGTTGTGTCTTCCAAGCGTTCTTTGAATTTACTATAGAATTCTTCCTGTTTTTCTTCGCTCATAATGCTTTTTCTTCTTTCAATAAGTTATCAAGTATGGAAACCAATTGCTGGTTGACCTGTCCGGTTGTATAATCCATTGGTCTCGGTGGGTTTTCACTGATGATTTCCCCTTCTTTCCCGATAATTAAAAATTTCGGAATGGTAGAGATTTCATAATCCTGGTGAAATGATGTCTCTCTTCCGGCAAATAGCTGAGTTCCACTCATTTGTTTTTCACGAACCATTTTTTGCCATTTTACCTTGTCTTGGTCGTTATCAACCGAAATACTGACAAACTCTATATTTTGCCCACGGTATTTTTCTTCCAGTTCTTTCATAGCCGGCAGTTGCTGCAGGCATGGCCGGCACCAGGTGGCCCATATGTCTATAAATACATATTTTCCTTTTAAACCGGCAAGTGAAATACGGTTCCCTTCGATCGAATTAAAAGCAAAAGCAGGTGCATAGTCTTTGATCGCCGCTATTTCCTCGGGCGTTCTTTCAGTTATTTCACCTATCTCAACCAATTCTTCCGGCTTTTCACATTGTATAAAAAAAATGGCCGATAAAAGGATAAATAATGACTTTCTCATTCCGGGTTACTTTTGTAAGAAACACAAAAATAGTCAATCCGGGGAAACCAGCCAATAGAATTTCGGAAATCAAAATCTAATTTAACAAATATTCCGGGCAGTCAATCTGCAATTCAGAATAATGTAATTTTTTATTGAGCAATTTGCAGAAATGGTCTTGCCCGTTATGGTTCGGAGCATAATTAGCACAGGAAAGGCACATCCGCTGAATAGAAATCACCCCTGATTGATTCAACGAATCTATGATTCCGATAAGATTCAGAAATAAATTTTCCTTTTCGCCTTGGTTCAGTTTATCAATGGATTTTTCAATCTCTCCTACAAACACCGAAGTGCGCCGGGCTATTTCTTCCCCTTCTTTTGTGAGATGAAGTGTGAAGCTGCGCGAGTCATTTGCTTCAAATTCTTTGATAACATAGGACTTTTGAAATAAAACTTTGACCGAATCACTAATAGTAGCCTTTGTCATATCAAACTCTTTGGCCAAATGACTGATCTTTCTTTTTTCCTTGCTGTGGGTCAATAAAAAAATAAGAATTTGAATCTGAGTCGGGCTTAAGCCATACTGTTTACTTTCGTTCCACAACAAGACACGGAATGCTTGGGAAATTCTTTCCAGTGAAACGACTATTTTTTGGTTTAAATCCATTTAAGAATAATTGGAAACTAATTACAATTTTCCATTTCGTAAATATAATAACCTTTTGCTTTGATTTCCGATTCCCATTCGGGTTTTAATTCTTCAACATGACAAAATGTACATTCTCTGGACGTCAAAGGCTGATTCTCCTGCCCTTTTAATTCCAAATATTTCCTGCCGTAGCTATATATTTTCTGTTCATCTGTAATTTCCCGTGGAACAATAATATCAAAATGCATAACCTGACCATCTTTTTTGGATACATAAGTATCCCATACTGCTACTTTCATTATTATTTTTTGATCTGAATTAAAGACATGAGACTGTTTCAAAAAATATGATTCCGGGTATGACGGAACGAAATAATTAATTTATAATGATTTAATGAGATTACTATTTCTGTCAATCATAAGAAACAATTATTTTTTATTTTTGAAACAGTCCCATAAATAAATTAACCTTTCACGTCTTTCATTGATGCACCGAAATTAATATGAAGTACGTTCCCGTTTGGGGTAACCAATGCCGGAACCGATTTTACACCCGCATTTTCTGCTTCCTGAATCCTGGTTTTGTCTTCTCCCAAATGTACAATTTCCACATTCGGCTCACCAATTAAACTGACAATGTCATGTTCTGCACTAAGACAAACAGGGCAACCTGCATGATAAAAAATTGATCTGCTCATGATTTATAATTTTAAAATGAATTACAAATATAGTTAGGATTCCTAATTAATGTTATTTTTATTCAAATTATTTTATGTGAAGAAAGAAATAGCTCACTTATTTTCTATTTAACTTGACTTAGCCCCTTGACATAGTGTATATTTGCGCCAAAATTTTGCGATATGAAAATGAAAACCTCCGATTTTAACTTTAAATTACCTGAAGAGCTTTTGGCCGAACGTCCGTCAGAGCAACGCGATGAAGCAAGGCTGATGGTACTTCACCGAAAAACGCAGACCATTGAGCACCGTTCATTTAAAGATCTGATCGAATATTTTGACGAAGGAGATGTAATGATTATGAACAACACCAAGGTGTTTCCTGCCCGTTTAATGGGTAACAAAGAAAAAACCGGAGCTAAAATTGAAGTTTTCCTTTTGAGAGAGCTGGATGCTGAAACCCGTCTTTGGGATGTACTGGTTGACCCGGCAAGAAAAATCAGAATCGGGAATAAATTATTTTTTGGGGACGATGACAGCCTGGTGGCTGAAGTCGTTGACAATACAACTTCCAGAGGTCGTACCTTGAGATTTTTATTTGACGGAAATTATGCCGAATTCCGCCAGGCATTGGAGGATTTGGGAGAAACACCACTTCCGAAATACATTAAACGTGAAGTAGAACCTGAAGATGCTGAACGTTACCAGACCATCTATGCCAAACATGAAGGTGCAGTTGCGGCTCCGACAGCCGGTTTGCACTTTTCCAAGCATTTATTGAAAAGGCTGGAGATCAAAGGGGTCGAATTCGCTGAACTGACTCTGCATGTAGGATTAGGAACTTTTGCCCCCGTAGAAGTAGAAGATCTTTCCAAACATAAAATGGAATCCGAGCAGGTAATTATTCCTCAAGAAGCTGCCGACATTGTCAATAGAGCAATAGACGAGAGCAAACGTGTTTGCGCTGTGGGAACGACTTCTATGCGTGCCATTGAGAGCTCTGTTTCTGCAAACGGACATTTGAATCCGTTCAATGCCTGGACCAATAAATTTATCCACCCGCCTTATGATTTCGGGGTTGCAAATTGTATGATTACCAATTTTCATACGCCAAAATCTACTTTGATCATGATGGTAAGTGCTTTTGCAGGACACGATTTCCTGATGAAAGCTTATAAAGAGGCCGTAAAAGAGAAATACAAATTCTACTCATACGGCGATGCCATGTTAATTCTATAATTTGACTACAGCAAAAAAAGATATCCGTAAACTAAATCTCGAAGATTTAGAATCGTATCTGACTTCTGTTGGGGAAAAATCTTTCAGGGCCAGACAAATTTATGAATGGCTCTGGAAGAAAAATGCCCATAATTTTGAAGACATGACCAATTTGTCCAAAAAATTAAGGGATGAACTGGACAATGTCTTTTCCATTCAGAATGTCCGCGTAGATATAATGCAGAAAAGCAATGATGGTACTATCAAAAATGCAGTGGAATTATATGACGGCAATATAGTAGAGTCCGTCCTTATTCCCACCGAAAAACGAACGACAGCCTGTGTTTCTTCACAGGTAGGCTGCAGCCTGGATTGTACCTTTTGTGCCACAGCAAGATTAAAAAGAATGAGAAATCTGACTGCTGCCGAAATCGTAGATCAGGTAGTCATTATTGATGAAGAAAGCAAACAATATTTCGAAAGGCCATTAAGCAATATTGTATTTATGGGTATGGGTGAACCTTTGCTGAACTACAATGAAGTTGTGACGGCCATCAAAAGAATTACGACTTCAGAAGGTTTGGGAATGTCACCCAAACGAATTACCGTTTCCACTTCAGGAATTCCAAAAATGATTGAAAAGCTGGCCGATGAAGACCTGAAAGTTAAACTGGCGGTTTCCTTGCATTCGGCGCGTGAAGAAACCCGGAATGTTATCATGCCTTTTACGGTAAAATTTCCATTGAGTGATTTAATGGACAGCTTACAGTATTGGTATGGTAAAACCAGGAGCCAGATTACTTTTGAATACATTGTCTGGAAGGGAATCAATGATACTAAAGCCGACATAGATGCATTGATCCGTTTCTGCAAAAAGGTACCTTCCAAGGTGAATCTGATCGAATATAATTCCATCGAAGATGGAAAATATCAACAAGCGTCCGGTACAGCCATTGACAATTATATTGAAGCGCTGGAACAAAACGGAATTGTTATCAAAGTCCGCCGTAGCCGCGGGAAGGATATTGATGCTGCCTGCGGGCAATTGGCCAATAAAAATATGATAAGTCCCAATTCTTGAACCAATTAAAATATTGAGGCTTAATCCTGAAGACCAGATCTATCTAAATGCAGCTACCTAAAAAAAGAGAGTCCTTCTTTATAAATCTCGGTAAGACAATAGGCTTTTTATTTCTGATTATTTCAGCCGGGTTATTATTGGACAGCAAATTTGTTATTCCATTTCTGCGCTTTGGGCAATTCATTGCCGATATTATCATTTTTTTGATATTCATTCCCGTATTTCTGAAGGCTACAAAAAAAGTCAGGGAATTCCTTATTTATGCAGTATTAATCGCCATTGGGGGAGAATGTTTTTTCTCTCTCTATCTTGAAATGTATACCTACCGCTTACAGAATGTTCCGATTTATGTTTTTTTCGGACATGCATTGCTCTATGTTTCGGTTCTTTATTTTTGCAAAGGTTCGGCCGTAAGATTGAACCGGAAAAGAACGGAGCTTATTTTTACTCTTATTATCGTTCTCTATGCATCCGCTTTTTTAATATTTTTCAACGATATTTTCGGGTTTATTCTTACTGTATTAACGCTTCTGATCTTAAGCAGAAGACCCCGGGAAAGGCTCTTTTACCTTAGCATGTATCTCAGCGTTGCTCTTCTTGAAATCATCGGAACTACTTATGAATGCTGGTATTGGCCTGCTCACGCTTTTAGGCTGGAAAATAGTTTTTTGCAAAGTGCCAATCCGCCATCAGGAATCAGCTTCTTCTACTTTGGATTGGATCTGGGAAGTCTATATCTTTATAAATTACGTCATAGAATTGCTTGGAAACGTATGAAAAATATAAGAAGATTAAGAAAAATTTGATTTTTTATTTTGTTTTAATCCGTAAATCATAGACAAAATCCTTCATCTCCAATAATTTGAAGAACTTTTTATTGGCCAAAGGATTTAAAATAAAATTGAATTCGTCCGGAATTACGATCGAAGGAATTTTTAGAATAGGAATTCCTTTCTGCATTAGCTTTGTTCCGAAATCTTTGGTCGAAAAGGGTGCCGGAACATCTTTCCAGTCGCCCGGAAGCTTTTTAATTTTGATTTCTTTAACTTGGGTTTCATCAATCTCAAAAATACAGATGCTCAATGCTCTTGGAATAAAATCCACATTGACATTGACCGAATATTCCAAAACCGCCAGTGAACGACTAGAAGACGTATAAATGCAGGGTGTATCAATGTGATTCCAGCGACCGCCAAATAACTTAGCTCCCGTTCCATTCAAATCGTTTGCATATTGGGCCTTACTAATCCGGTAAACCAGCATAATTCAGGAATATACACCATAAGCGATACGGCCTATCAAATCACGAACCTCCTCTTTACCGTAATAGTTATCAATAATGTCAAACGGCGCCAAACCACCTAATGCCTGGTTAGCGACAAACATCCATTTATTGAATTTGTCTTTGTCCTCAAAAACCTCATAACCAAATGAATATAAATCTGCTAATGAAACAATACGCTCGCTGATCTGGTCACTGAATTTCTGAGCTCCCTTTTTGTTTATGAGTGTTGCCCGGGTAACAGAAAGTGCTCCAGCCAAAGAATCGTAATCCAAAGCTGTCGCCTTTTTAAAAGTTTCTAAATAATCTTTAGAGATACCTTTTTTGATAATTCTCATTTTTTGGATGGAAGTCAAATCATTTAAAGGAATGGCTGCATTTCCTGCATAATACATAGTAGGGGCATCATTTACAAAGTTCTGGACTTCTTTTTGTTTGTATGTGGAAGGCATGGCAGTATAATTTTAAACTTCTTATAATTCAAATTTATACATTTTTATTTAGTTTACCAAATCATTCAATGTTTTTATTTCCAAATCTTCTGGATTAAATTCTTTTGCATCTGTCTTAAATTCGACTCTATATATTTCATTTGGCAATAAGTCAAAGAAATTATTTGAAAAATATCCCTTTGTTTCACTCTCTAAAAAAACATTTTTCTGTAAGACCGTACTTTGCAAAGTAATTTGAAATCCATTGGAAGTTTTGGAAGTGCTTACTTGAAGCTTTGCTCTTTTTAATTTCAAATCTTTAGGTTTTACCAAATAATAAACAGACTCGTTTCGATCAAAAATGGCTCTCACAAAAATTTCGTTTTCAATGTTTCTAAAATCCCTTAAATTAAATTCAAATACAATCTTACTTTCATTCTTGCCGATCAAAATTCTTTGATCAAAATTCTTCAAAGCATTTCCGTCAAAATCAATTATTTCAATTTTTAAATTTCCTTCTAAATTCTCTAATTTATCGTTCACCACAAAAACTTTCAGTTTATCTCCTTCCCTCTCAAACGAAACCAGAACATCCTGAAAGCTATATTTTACCTGATATTGCAATGCTTTCCAATTCCCAAATGAGTCGATTCCCGACCAAGAAACCGCCGGCCAGCAATCATTCAGCTGCCAGTACAGGCTTCCCATTGTATAAGGTTTGTTACGGCGCTGTGCTTCAATTCCCTTCCCTATTCCATACGCCTGCAAAAGTTGGCTTATATAAACATAATCTTCTTCATTGTCCGGAACCGAAAAATCGCGCTCCATATAGGTTTTGATAATGTCAAACCCGCTCGAATGTTTCTGATGCGTTTTAAATTTTTCCGATGAAATCGAGGTCGAATTCCTGCCGTTAATGAATTTTATAACCTCCAAAGAAGGAAATGACTGAAATCCGAACTCGCTCATAAACCTTGGTGTTTTCTCTTCCAGATTTTCAAACGGATGGCCATCGTGCCAGATCCACCAGTCATGCGCATCGCCTTCCGAAATGTATCGTTCGTCACCCCGCCCGAATTTCGGCGAGCTTTCCCAATAAGGCAAATCTGTCAGTTCGTTCACAATTTCCGGTAAAATCCCATTAAATAATTTCTGATAATTCCCCCAGATTTCGGCTTTTTCCACCTCGCTTCTGCCATCCTGCCAACCCCAACGGTGCCATCCTTCCGAACTCTCATTGTTCCCACACCAAAGCGCTACCGAACTATGATTTCGCAAACGTTTTACATTGTCAATCGCTTCCTGACGTACATTTTCCAGGAAGTCCTCATCGCCCGGATACATGGCACAGGCAAACATAAAATCCTGCCAAACAAGGATGCCCATTTCATCGCATAATTCGTAGAATTTATCATTTTCATAAATTCCACCACCCCAAACGCGCAACATATTCATATTGGAACCCACTACATCTTGTAGCAATTTTTCATAATCGTTATTTGAAATCCAGGATTGAAAACTGCTTTGCGGAATATAATTGGCCCCTTTCATATAAACCGGAACACCGTTTAGCCTGAAATAAAAACTTTCTCCGTACTCGTCTTTCGCCGTGATTAATTCGATGGTTCGAAGTCCTTTTTTGACAACCTTCTCGTCCAATAAATTTCCTTTTAAATCCTCAATTTGAACTTTAAATTCGTACAAATAAGGTTCTCCCAGATTATGTGTCCACCAGAGTTTGGGATTTTTTATTGTAATTGGAATACTTAAATTTTCAATTTCAGAATTAAGACCAAATTCCTTTCCAACTTTTAATTCATCATTCAAATAAATTTCAGCTTTCAGAATTCCTTTTTTTGAATTTCTCAATTCTAAATCAACCGATAGTTCAGCAATATTTTCAGATAAATTAGTTTGTTTCATATAAACATCCTCAATTTTCAAATCATTCCAAAACTCCAAATAAACATCCCGCCAAATGCCCATCGTATTATATTTCGGCCCCCAGTCCCAACCATATTGAAACTGTGCTTTTCGTGTGAAAATCCTGTTTCCTTCAGGTAATTCGTAGGGAATTTTACTTTTGGCTTCTTCTTCGTAAATATTGGTTGGCAAAAAAGTAATAACCAGTCGGTTTTTCTTTCTCAAGAGTTTTTTTACATCGTACTTCCAGGTTCGAAAAGCGTTATCTGCAACATCTATTTTTTCTCCATTCAGGTAAATCGCAGCATACGTATCCAAACCCTCAAAAACCAAATCAATATTTTGATTTTTCAATTGTTCTTTGGATAATTCAAATTCCAAAACATATTGCCATCTTTCATCTGAAATCCACTGTAGCTTCAATTCGTTATTACCCACAAACGGATGCGGAATCAATCCATTTTCAAATAAATCAGTATGAACCGTTCCGGGAACTTTTGCCGGAAGAAACTCCTGCGGATTGTCCATTGAACGAAACCTCCAGTTTTTGTTCAATATCAATTGAGAAGTTTGCGCATGTAGGCAGATTGAAATCAATATACCAAATAAAATAAATATGTATTTCAATTTTGTATGTTTAATCCAATTTATTTTAAATACCGTATAATTTACCGTAAAAAAAGAATCTCTTTCGAGATTCTTTTTTTATTATTATAGTTTTCAAATCAACTCATTTTCAAATTCTCAAATTTCCATCTATAAATCACATATTCCTCCTATACTTCCCTCCTACGTTGAAAAGTGAATTGGTGATTTCTCCTAAGGAGTTAACTTTAACGGCTTCCATTATCTGCTCAAATAAATTTCCGTTATTCAAAGCCACTTCGTTTAGTTTCTCCAAACTCTCAACCGAATGTTCTTCATTTGATTTCTGATAATTCTTCACCGCTTCAATCTGATATTGCCTCTCTTCTTCTGTCGAACGTATAACTTCTTTCGGCAGCATCGTCGGCGAACCGTCTGAGCCTAAAAATGTGTTTACACCGATGATCGGGAATTCCCCTGTATGTTTCAAATGCTCATAATACATGCTTTCATCCTGGATTTTTCCCCGCTGATACATGGTTTCCATCGCACCGAGAACACCTCCTCTGTCGGTCAATCGGTCAAATTCTGCATAAACAGCTTCTTCTACCAAATCGGTCAGTTCTTCAATGATAAACGAGCCCTGAATCGGATTTTCATTTTTCGCTAATCCCAATTCTTTGTTGATGATCAATTGAATTGCCATCGCACGACGAACCGATTCTTCCGTTGGTGTTGTAATTGCTTCATCATAAGCGTTGGTATGCAACGAATTACAATTATCATAAATCGCATACAAAGCCTGCAAAGTTGTACGAATGTCATTAAACGCAATTTCCTGTGCGTGTAAAGAACGTCCTGATGTTTGAATGTGATATTTCAACATCTGCGAACGCTCATTCCCACCATATTTGTTTTTCATCGCTTTCGCCCAGATTCTTCTTGCCACACGTCCGATTACCGCATATTCAGGATCGATACCATTTGAGAAAAAGAATGATAAATTTGGCGCGAAATCATCGATGTGCATTCCTCTGGAAAGGTAATATTCCACATACGTAAATCCATTCGCCAGGGTAAATGCCAGCTGTGAAATCGGGTTTGCGCCTGCTTCGGCAATATGGTATCCGGAAATAGAAACCGAATAAAAATTCCTTACTTTTTTGTCAATGAAATACTGTTGCACATCGCCCATCAGACGCAAGGCAAATTCGGTTGAAAAAATACAGGTATTCTGCGCCTGGTCTTCTTTCAAAATATCCGCCTGAACCGTTCCGCGAACCGTTGTCAAAGTTCTGGCTTTGATTTCTGCATAAACATCTGCAGGCAAAATTTCATCGCCTGTTAAACCTAATAACATCAAACCTAAACCGTCATTTCCTTCCGGAAGCCCACCATTGTATTGAGGACGGGGAAGGTTTTTATCATCGTATTTTTCTTTTAATTTTTCTTCGACTTTGTCTTCCAGTTTATTTTCTTTGATGTACAATTCACATTGCTGATCAATTGCCGCATTCATAAAGAAACCAAGCAACATGGGCGCAGGGCCGTTGATGGTCATACTGACCGAAGTCGTCGGTGCACATAAATCAAATCCTGAATATAATTTTTTCGCATCGTCCAAAGTAGCAATGGAAACACCCGCATTTCCGATTTTTCCGTAAATATCGGGACGGACTGCCGGATCTTGTCCATACAAGGTCACGCTGTCAAATGCCGTCGAAAGACGAGCTGCAGGCATTCCTAAGCTTACATAGTGAAAACGGCGATTCGTTCTTTCCGGCCCACCTTCTCCCGCAAACATACGGGTTGGGTCTTCTCCGGTTCTTTTAAATGGATAAATTCCGGCGGTGTACGGAAATTCGCCCGGAACATTTTCCTGTAAGCTCCATTTTAAAATATCACCCCATGCCTCGTATCTCGGCAAAGAAACTTTTGGAATTTGAAGATGAGAAAGCGATTCTGTATGGGTCTGAATTTTGATTTCTTTGTCGCGAACTTTGAAAATATAAAACTCGCCTTCGTAACGTTTTTTCTTTTCGTTCCAGGTTTGAATTAATTCTTTATTCTCAAGTGTTAACCGTTCTAATTTTTTATTCTTAATCTTCTCTAAATCATTATCTTGATTTTCATTACTTAATATTTTACTTGAAACATCCAATGCATAAATTTCTTGTGCCAGTTTGCTTTGTTCGTCTGCCCATTTATCGTAAGAATGATTGTTTTCGACAATCTCGGAAAGATAGCGAACTCGCTTTGGCGGAATCACCGCTATAATTTGTTCTTTGGCTACTTTATCAAATGCCAAATTCGATTCAAATTTCCCATTCGAATCATTCAATTTTGCCATCAAAGCTTTGTAAAGCTGGTTGGTCCCGGCATCATTGAACTGCGAAGCACGTGTCGGATAAACCGGCATATTTTCAGAAGATTCGGTAAAACGTTCGTGGTTGCGCTGAAAGGTTTTCTTCACATCCCGCAAAGCATCTTCCGCCCCCTTCTTATCAAATTTATTGATCGCGACAATTTGTGCGAAATCAAGCATATCAATCTTTTCCAACTGCGTTGCAGCACCGTATTCAGGCGTCATCACATACAACGGAAGATCTGCGTATTCCATTACTTCCGCACCGGATTGCCCGATTCCTGAAGTTTCCAGAATGATCAGATCAAATCCGGCCGCTTTCAGCACATCCAATGCCGGGGCAATGTGTTTTGAAATTGAAGAATTCGCCTGTCGAGTCGCCATGGAACGCATATAAACACGCGGATTATTGATAGAATTCATACGGATTCTATCTCCCAAAAGTGCGCCACCTGTTTTACGCTTGGTTGGGTCGACGGAAATAATCCCAATCGTTTTATCAGGAAAATCCAATAAATACCTTCTTACCAGTTCGTCTACCAAAGAAGATTTCCCTGCGCCACCGGTTCCGGTCATTCCCAAAATCGGGATGTGGTTTTCCTCGGCTTTCTTTTTAATTTCTTCGTAAAAAGATTGGTATTCATTCAAATTATTTTCAAATGCAGAAATGGTTTGAGCCAAATGGTGGTTGTCTTTTTCCTGCAAAGTATCAATCATATTTTGGGTCAATTTATCACCGGTCGGAAAATCGGATTTCATCACCAAATCATTGATCATTCCTTGTAAACCCAATTCACGTCCATCATCGGGTGAATAAATCCGGCAGATTCCATAATCCATCAGATCCTTGATTTCAGAAGGAAGAATCACACCGCCACCGCCGCCAAATATTTTGATATGCCCTGCTCCTTTTTCCTGAAGCAAGTCATACATATATTTGAAATATTCGTTGTGACCGCCCTGGTATGAAGTCATTGCAATTGCCTGTGCATCTTCCTGAATAGCGGTGTCTACCACTTCTTCCACACTTCTGTCATGGCCGAGGTGAATGACCTCAACTCCCGTCCGCTGGATCATTCGGCGCATGATGTTGATGGCGGCATCGTGGCCGTCAAAAAGCGAAGCTGCCGTTACGACACGGATGGCATTTTGCGGTTTGTAAATATCATTCTTGATATCGAATTCTTTTTTCTCTATGGTTTTTGACATTGTTTTGTGTTTTGCGGTTTAGCGTTATGTGTTTTGAGTTGAACGGGAAACCGGTTCCAAAAATACGATAATTCCTGAAATTTGAGGTGCGGGAATCAAAGTTCGAAATTCGTCAAGGAAATTGTTAAAATGAATGGAATTTTGGATATTTGGGGAAATCAAATGTAAAATACTAAAATGAAAAAAGTTTCTAAATCAAAATTAATAGCACAAAAAACAATTTACGCAACCTTTAAAATTTTAAAAGAATATGGAGGTGAAATGCGAGGAAAGGATGTTATTGATAAAATAAGAGAAACAATTAATTTTGATGATTATGAAAATCATATTTATGAAAAGACTGGATATGTGAGATGGGAAAGCATACTACATTTTTATACAATTGATTGTATGAAAGCCGGTTTCCTAAGAAAGCAAACAGGAATTTGGTATTTAACCAAAGAAGGAGAAGAAGCAATAAAATTAGGGCAAGAAAAACTTCTTGAAACAGCAACAAAAAAATATAGGGAATGGAACGCTAAATTTAAAAATGAAAAAAACAAAAATCCTATTCACGAAATTGAAGAAGACATTGATTTAGGAAAAGACGAATCACAGAAACAATCTGCACTTCTTGAGCAATATGAAACTAGAGCAACAGAGGGGATAAGAGAGTTTGTAAGCAGTAAAAATCCCTATGAATTTCAGGACTTGGTGGCTATTCTTCTAAAATCAATGGGGTATCATATTTCCCACATTTCACCAAAAGGTAAAGATGGAGGAATTGACATAATAGCTTATACAGATCCCTTAGGTGTAAAACCTCCTAGAATTATCGTTCAGGTAAAACATAGACCTGAATCAAAAATTTCTTCTGATGATATTCAAAAATTAGCTGGAACAATGAAGAGAAGCTCTGATGTGGGAATTTTTGTTACTTCAGGTGAATTTAGTTCCTATTCAATAAATGAGGCAAGAACTATGGATAAACATATTGAATTAATTGATTTTGAACGATTTTTAACTTTATGGCAACAATATTACAATAAAATGTCTGACGATGAAAAGAATAAACTTCCTTTACATCCAATTTATTTTTTAGGAAGTAATGAATAATTTACTTCATCCTATTAAGATTTAAATCATTCACTTCCTAAGATTCTTTTTTTGCCAATTAATTCCCCTAAATTTGCACTTCGAATTTTCAATTAAATTATGCGTACAAAATCCACGGGAAGAAAAAGAATCAACATTGTAACATTGGGATGTTCCAAAAACGTCTATGATTCAGAGGTTTTAATGGGACAATTAAAGGCCAACGGTAAAGATGTGGTACACGAAAAGAAAGGTGAAATCGTGGTGATCAATACCTGCGGATTCATCGACAATGCCAAGGAAGAAAGTGTAAACACCATTTTGGATTATGTGCAACGAAAGGAAGACGGCTTGGTGGAAAAGGTCTTTGTAACCGGATGTCTTTCTGAACGATACAAACCGGATTTGGAACGGGAAATCCCTGATGTTGACCAATATTTCGGGACACGTGATTTACCATTGCTGTTAAAAGCTTTGGGTGCAGACTACAAACATGAGCTGGTTGGAGAACGTCTTACCACTACGCCACGCCACTATGCTTATTTGAAAATTTCGGAAGGCTGCGACCGTCCCTGTTCATTTTGTGCGATTCCGCTGATGCGTGGCGGACACCGCTCTACTCCCATCGAGGATTTGGTAAAAGAAGCGCAAAATCTCGCCAAAAATGGAACCAAAGAATTGATTCTGATTGCTCAGGACCTGACCTATTATGGTTTAGACATCTACAAGAAACGTGCACTTGCCGATTTGCTGAAAGAATTGGTGAAAGTCGAAGGTATTGCTTGGATCCGCCTGCACTATGCTTTCCCAAGCGGATTCCCGGAAGATGTACTGGATGTGATCCGCGAAGAACTCAAAATTTGTAATTATATCGATATTCCTTTGCAGCATATTTCGACTGATTTATTAAAGTCGATGCGCCGCGGAACAACAATGGAAAAAACGAATGCTTTGCTGAACAAATTCCGCGAGAAAGTTCCCAATATGGCGATACGCACGACTTTGATTTGTGGTTATCCGGGGGAAACAGAAGAGCATTTCCAGGAAATGAAAGAATGGGTACGTACACAGCGTTTTGACCGTTTGGGTTGTTTTACCTATTCGCACGAAGAAAATACGCATGCTTATAATTTAGTGGACAATGTTCCTGCCGAAGTGAAACAACGCCGTGTAGACGAAATCATGGAAGTTCAGTCACAGATTTCGTGGGAATTAAATCAGAAGAAAATCGGAAAACAATTCAAAGTTCTGATTGACCGGAAAGAAGGAAATTATTTCGTGGGAAGAACCGAATTTGATTCGCCCGATGTAGATAACGAAGTTTTGATCCCTGCACAGAATGTTTATTTGTCCATCGGTGAATTTGTACAGGTTGAAATCGAATCCGCAGAGGAATTTGATTTGTTCGGGAAACTGATTTAGACTCTAGACATAAGTATCAAGACTTTATTCTTGTTTCATATTACCTGATAGTTGATCTCCATTTTCAAACTTTTCGTAACCTTTCCATTTTTAGTTTACTCTAATCAGACAGTAACATTAAAAAAGGAAAAAAATGGAAAATACAAATGCGCAAGAGTCATTGACCCAGACATTCAATCTGTTAAAATACACATTCGTTGTCGTACCCATTGTGGCAGGAGCCGACAAGTTCATAAATCTGCTTACCAACTGGGAACAATACATCAATCCTTCCATTGCAGACATGCTTCCGTTTTCAGGCGATACTTTCATGATGATTGTGGGTGTAATTGAAATTGCCGCAGGTGTCATCGTATTAAAAAAGCCTGAAATCGGGGGTTATATTGTTGCCGCATGGCTTAGCTTAATTGCCTTAACTTTATTGGCTGGATTTAATTTTGTGGATGTAGCTGTCCGCGATCTTGTAATGGCCATTTCTGCTTTTGCCATGGCAAAGTTGGTCAAAATTATTGCATAAATACATGATTGAATTCAAAAAATTGACCGAAAAAGAAATTATTGAACGGATCATTGACGGTGAGAAATTGCTTTATGAGATCATCGTAAGGCAATTTAACCCTTACTTGTACAAAATAGGCAGGTCGTATAATTATAATCATGAAGACACACAGGACCTCATGCAAGAAACTTTCATTGATGCATATAAAAGTCTGCCGCAGTTTGAGTATCGTTCAGATTTTAAAACCTGGATTATTCGTATCATGTTGAATAATTGCTACAGAAAAAAAGAGAAGTCAAGTTTCAAAAATGAGATCATACAGGATATAAAAGACAATTCGAAACCAATGTTCACCCATTCCGACAATAATACCGAAAAGATTACCCAAAACCATGAATTGGGACATATTATCGAAAAGGCACTTGGTAAAATTCCTTTTGATTACCGTATGGTATTTTCACTAAGAGAAATAAACGGATTGAATGTATCGGAAACAGCAAACCTGTTGAAGATCAGCGAGGCCAATGTGAAAGTGAGACTGAGCAGAGCCAAATCCATGCTGAGAAATGAAATAGAAAAGACGTATTCCGCCCGTGAATTGTTTGAGTTCAATCTTACTTATTGTGATGCAATCGTGGAAAATGTAATGAAAAAGATAAATGTGCTCTGAATTTTAATAGGGCCTTTATCTACTTAATCACTAAATTTGAACCGGAAAACCAATAGCCTTTTCCGGTACAGGGTGAACACAAAATACTATTTAGCAGCAATTTCAGCGTTTGTCATCTGGGGCTTTTTTAGTCTGCCGCTAAAAGCAATTGACGAATATGCTTCGCTTGATATTCTTTTATCACGGGTTTCCATAGCCAGCATATTAATTCTTATTATCAGCTTTACATTCCGGAGAAAAATTACTTTTCAGAATATTCAATTCTTTCAAAGCTTAGAAAGAAAAAAGAAAATCAACCTGTTTATCATCAACATAATCAGTGCCGTTTTACTGGCCATCAACTGGTATCTTTTTATCTATGTTATGAACCGGATCAGTGTTAATGCGACCTCACTTGCCTATATGCTTTGCCCGATCATCACAACGGTTTTGGCGTTTGTATTTTTGAAAGACAGGCTGAGCAGCATCCAGTGGCTGGCAGTTTCAATGAGCCTGCTGAGTTGCATTATGCTTTCCGTTGGCCACTTTCTGGATGTTTTTTACAGCTTTATCATTGCACTTTCGTACGCCATTTATCTAGTTTTACAAAAGAAAAACCATCATCTCGACCGTTTCTTTACGCTGACTTTTCAGATCGTCTGCGGTACGGTTATTTTACTCCCGCTTTTTATATATCAGCAACCGGTTCCCGGAAAAGGATTTTATTTCTATGGAATTATTTTCCTGGTTGCATCTATTTTTACAATTCTCCCTATGTTCTTAAATGTCTTTTCACTGAACAAATTAAGTTCTTCCACTGTGGGGATATTTATTTATCTGAATCCTATTTTGAGCTTCCTTCTCGCAGTGTTCTATTTCAGGGAGCAGATGAACATTATTCAGATTATGGCTTATTCAGTCGTATTTCTTTCAGTCATTTTATTCAATTCAAAAGTCATTATTCAATTATTACAAACAAAAAAAGCCTGAAGAAGTACTTCAACAGGCTTCCTGTAAACATTTGATAATTAGCTTTACTGAACTGTTATTTTTTTTACAGTTTCTTTTGATTCGATTTGTTTAGGAAGAGCAATTTTCAGAATTCCATCGCTATAATTTGCCTGAACGTTTTCAGTATCAATCACATTTTTCGGCAAGGCAAAATTTCTTTGGAAATTAAAATAACTGAACTCCTTGCGGGTATAATTATTTTTTTCTTCTGTGTTTTCGGAAGATTTATTTACACTCAGCTTCAACACATTTTCTTCTACTTCAATGTTGAAATCTTCTTTTTTCAGTCCGGGGGCAGCCAGTTCAATTTCAAATTCCTTTTCGTTATTTTTGATATTCACTGCCGGAACTGAAAAACGTTCTGAAAGCTCGGGCCTGAACCAATTGGAATCATTCCAAAAGTTTTCCAATAATCCTCCAAACAAATCCTGGTTTCTCTTTACTATTGTACCCATAATTATTATTTTTAAAAGTTCAACAATCCTTTAAAATCAATTTGTATTCCTAACGGTAAAAAGATCATTTCTCTGACTTTTTGTCTCATTCAGCATCTGGGTTAGAAAAAATTAGGGTCAATTTGTCATTTCAATTATTTTCCTGAATTTTTTAAATTATTCAAATAATAATTCATAATTTTAATACCATTAAAAATCCAATATGTTTTGATTATGAAAAAAGCTTTATTTTTTAGTTCTATTTTAGTTGCCGGTTCTTTTTTAAATGCACAGGATATAACGGCTGTAACCGGTCTCACAAAAGGAAAAATCGAGTTTCAGGATTTCAGGAAAATCGATTTGGATAATCTGAATGCACAAAATGTTTTGGTTTCCAAGACCGATAACTTAAACCTGATTTCCGACAACGGCAAGACCTGTAACTGCAGTAAATACATTGCCGCAATGACTACAAATGATGCGGGTGATCTCTATTTTATCCCTATGACGCAAAGTCGCCTGATGACTGTAAGCTCTGCCTCAAAAAACGGATCTTTTACCAACATTGAAAATTCCACTCTTGACACAAAAAATCAGGGAACGTACTTTGCACGCATGACTACTGCTCCCGATGGCTTTATGTATGCGTTGAACAACAACGGAACCGAATTCCTGAAAATCTCTTCCAACGGAGCCATTCAGAATTTAGGTTCTGTAGAAGGTTTTATAGCAGAATCCAAAAACCTTGTAAATGAAACACTGGCTTACGGCGGTGATATGATTGCAGATGCATTTGGAAATCTTTATGTCATCAGTGCTGCAGGAAACGTATTTAAATTGAATCCGGATAGCCGTAATTCCTCATTTATTGGGAAAATCAAAGGACTGCCTGAAAAATATACCGTCAACGGTGCCGCAGTTGACAAAAATGGAAATGTTGTTTTGGGAACAAGCTCCGAATTTGGCTTTTACACTATGAATATTGATACACTCGAAGCAAAATTTGCAGCAAATTATGATTTTCCTGTTTATGACCTGGCAAGCTCTTATTTCTTAAAACAAAATGATGCCGACAATTTATACGGAATCAGCTATAGTTTATATCCTACCATTGTTAAAACAAATGAATTGAATATTGTTTCCAAATCAAATGAAAGCAACATTCTGAATGTGAGCGTGTGGAGCCTAAACAACAAGAAAGTATATTCCAATACGCTTTCTGTCAAAGCAACAGGAGATTATAAAATCAATCTGAACGGAGCTTTGCAGCCGGGAATTTATATTTTGAAAGCAACGAACCAGGATGGAGCCGAAGTAATCAATACGAAGTTTACACTGGTCAGATAAATTCTTCTACTTTTTGTTAAAAATAGCTCAATTAGCAAATACGGACAATGCATTCCGGGTCGTTAATTGAGCTATTTCATTTTTGCTCAAGCCATAAATGTCCGTTAATTTTTCCACGACATTTTGCAGATAGGAAGATTCATTTCGTTTTCCACGATAAGGTGCTGGTGCAAGGTATGGAGAATCCGTTTCCAGCACAATGTGTTCAATCGGGATTTCATTAAGGAACTGGTCAATTTTACCATTTTTAAACGTGACCACTCCCCCAATTCCCAATTTCATATTGAACCCAATGGCGCATTCCGCTTGTTCTTTTGTTCCGGTAAAACAGTGGAAAATCCCAAACAATTTTTCATCCCTTTCTTCTTCCAGAATATCAAAAATCTCATCAAAACTTTCACGGCAATGAATCACGATCGGTAACCCTTTTTCCTTTGCCCACCCAATCTGGGTTTTGAATGCAATTTGCTGTTCTTTCAACTGTGTTTTGTCCCAATATAAATCAATTCCGATCTCACCAACGGCGGCAAATTCTCTCTTATCAAGCCAATATTTTACCAGCTCCAGTTCTTTCTCAAAGGTATCGCGCTGAACGGAAGTCGGATGCAACCCCATCATCAAACGCATTTGTTCCGGATGTTTCGTCTCCAGGTCGAACATCCGCTGTGTATATCCGGAATCAATAGCAGGTAAATAAAATTTCTTTATCCCCGCATCATTTGCGCGTTGAATTACTTCTTCAATATCATCATCAAATTGTTCCGAATAAAGGTGTGTATGGCTGTCAATCAGCATTTTTCATTAAATTTTTGAGCATTAATTTTTCTGCATAAAAGCTGTCTTTCGGAAATTGGTTTTCCACCGATTCTATGTTTTTGATTGTTTTATACAGAAATTCTTTATAGGATGTCGAATTCTTATTCATCGGCCTGTGTGAAACGGAAGAAGTGATTTTGTCCGAAATTTTGATTTTCATCCTGGTCTGTTCATCAAAATATTTATCGGAAAATTTTTCCCAGATATAATCTATTGCCATTTCATTCGGATGGATCAAATCTTCTTTGTAAAACCTGTAATCGCGCAAATCATCCATTATCAGCTCATAAGCGGGAAAATATTCGACATTTTCATACATTGCAGAGACTTCGTTCAAATTGGATATCAACTTTGATTTGCTGATGTTATTTTCAATAAGCCCGTCCTTTATATGCCTGACGGGGCTGATGGTCGTGATAATCCGGGCATTGGGATTAATGTCCATAATCAGATTGAAGCAGTTCTTTATGGAGGATTTTATCTGCGCATCGGTCAATAGAACTTTCTCGAAATGCTGCTGCGGCACTTTATGGCAGTTTGCAACAAATAATCCCAGTTCTTTTATTTTGTAGGCAAATGAAGTTCCGAAAGTAAGGAAAAAAACATCAGATTTTTGAATGAATTCATTGGCCAGCTCAAGCTCATTATTGATTTTTTCCAGTGTTGATTTAAGTGTAATCTGGCTGAATGAGGTATGATGATCCCAACTGAAATACAATTCTCCGTATTTGAAAATCTCTTCTTCGGAATAAAATGCCATGGAATGGATCCTCGCCAGCGCCGTTTCTATTGCCAACGGATGAAAAAGCGTTCCATAGGGGTTTTTCAGTACCTGAAATTTAGAATTTTCAAGTTTGTCACCAATGGAATCAATGAAACAGGAGCCTATTCCAAAAATCTGGTTGGAGTGACTGATTTTTTTGTTCGATCCGGGTAGTTGTAATTCTGTTCTGAATTGCATTAGACCTGTCTTTCTATCAATGAAGCCGCCAATTCTTTAAGCTGTGATTTCTTCTCTTCAGATACCTGGATTTTGTCAAGAAAGCGCAATGATTTCTCTGTATATTCAGCAATTAATGACATCACCTCCAAATCAATTTTCAGCTTCCTGAATATTTTTTCTACTGCATATACCTTGTCTACATTATCCGTTTTCATGCTGTACCAAAACTTCAATTCTTCTATTTCCTGAGGAGCTGATAGTTCAAGTGCTTTGATGTAAAGAATGGTCTTTTTATTTTCAAACACATCACCGGCGTGAATCTTCCCAAAATCCTGTTGCCCGAAAACATCCAGGTAATCATCTTTCAACTGGAATGCGATTCCAAGATTTTTTCCAAATTCATAGAGGTTTTCACAATCTTCATCACAGGCATCAGCAATCAGAGCACCTATTTTCAGTGAGGCTCCCATCATAACGCCTGTTTTAAGCGTAATCATCCTTATGTATTCTTCATAAGTAACTTCTTTCTGGGTTTCAAAATTCATGTCATATTGCTGTCCTTCACAAAGTTCCGCTGCTGTTTGAGAAAACAGCCGGGTAACAGCTTTAAACTTCTCGGCAGGAAGATCTTCCATCATCTGATAAGCCTTTATAAGCATTCCGTCGCCGGAAAGAATCCCGATATTCGTATCATATTTTATATGTACAGTTTCTTTCCCGCGCCTGAGAGGTGCAGCATCCATAATATCATCATGCATTAACGAAAAGTTATGAAAGAACTCAATCCCTAATGCGGGTTTAATGACATTTTCCAGTTTTCCGTCAAAAACATAAGAACCAAGCATCACAATTACAGGACGGAGCCGCTTTCCCCCTATACTTAGGATATAATCGCAGGGCTCATATAATTCTTTGGGTTCCAAACCTTTGAAAGAATAATCTTCCAATGCTTTACTTACAATTTCCTGGTATTCTTCGATTACACTCTTCATATATAAATAAGTCTACAGCACAAAGATAAAATTTCTAATGCGTAGCAATAGAATCTATTTTGAGAAAAGTTTATAAAAACATTAATTTTGCAATGCAAAAATTTAAAACAAAATGGGAAGAGCGTTTGAATTCCGTAAAGGCAGAAAAATGAAACGTTGGGCTACAATGGCAAAAACGTTTACTCGAATTGGAAAAGATATTGTAATGGCTGTTAAAGAAGGCGGCCCCAATCCGGAAGCCAATTCCCGTTTACGAGCGGTCATGCAGAATGCAAAGGCAGCCAATATGCCGAAAGAAAACGTGGAACGCGCTATCAAAAAAGCAACCGATAAAGACACTGCCAACTTCAAAGAAGTTTTGTTTGAAGGGTATGGCCCTCACGGGATTGCTGTTTTGATTGAAACCGCAACCGATAATAACAACCGTACGGTCGCCAACATCAGAAGTTATTTCAATAAAACCGGGGGAGCCTTGGGGACACAAGGTTCCGTAGAATTCATGTTTGACCATATTTGTAACTTTACGGTCAACGGCTCCGGCTTGGATTTGGAAGAACTGGAGTTGGAGCTGATTGATTTTGGCGCCGAAGAGCTTTTTGAAGAAGAAGGAAATGTAGTGGTCTATGCGCCATTTGAAAGTTTCGGACAATTGCAGAAATATTTCGAGGAAAATAATATCGAAATCATTTCAAGCGGATTTGACAGGATCCCGCAGGTAACCAAAGAACTGACCGAGGAGCAGCATGCAGACCTCGATAAACTTTTGGAGAAAATTGAAGACGACGATGACGTTCAGAACGTTTTCACGACAATCTCAAATAATTAATTATTATAAATTTTGAATTATAAATTAGGATGATTCTGTTCATCTAAAATTCAAAGTTCAAAGTTCAAAATTTCTTAAAATGAATCTTAAGCAAAAAACATCTGAAATCCTTTCACAAACCATTTCCGAGCTGTACAATTACAACCCGGAACGCCTTGAGATTCAAAATACACGCAAAGAATTTGAAGGGGAATATACACTTGTTACTTTTCCGCTCATCAAGGAACTGAAAAAGAAACCGGAAGATTTAGGAAATGAAATAGGGGACGCTTTGCTTTCTAAAAATCTCATTTCCGGATTCAATGTTGTAAAAGGATTTTTAAACTTAAATTTTCCTGATTCATTTTGGTTGGGAAATCTGACTGAATACGCTTCAGATAAAAACTTCGGATGGATAAAGAACAACCCCGAAGCCAAATCGGTAATGGTGGAATATTCATCGCCGAATACAAACAAACCAATTCATTTGGGACACATCCGTAACAATTTATTAGGCTTTTCGGTTGCCAATATTTTTAAAGCGGTCGGACACAAAGTACAGAAAATCCAGATCATCAATGACCGGGGGATCCATATATGTAAGTCTATGCTTGCCTGGGAAAAATTCGGAAACGGAGAAACACCTGAATCTTCAGGAATGAAGGGCGATCATTTGGTGGGAAAATATTATGTGGAATTTGACAAACACTATCAGGAAGAAATCAAAGAATTAATTTCCAAAGGCCAGTCAGAAGAAGAAGCAAAAAAGAATGCGCCGCTTTTTAGAGAAGCACAGGAAATGCTCAGAAAATGGGAAGCCGGAGATGAGCTCGTTCGGGAACTATGGGCAAAGATGAATGGTTGGGTATATGAAGGTTTTAGTCAGACATATAACCGATTGGGAGTAGATTTCGACCATTATCAATACGAAAGCAATACTTATTTGCTGGGAAAAGATTTGATTCAGAAAGGTTTGGATTCGGGTGTATTCTTCAAAAAAGAAGACAGTTCGGTCTGGATTGACCTGACAAAAGACGGTTTGGACGAAAAGCTGGTTCTGCGTTCCGACGGGACTTCGGTTTATATGACGCAGGATCTGGGAACGGTCGTTGAAAGATTTGAAACTTTTGATATTGAAAAACTCATCTATGTGGTTGGAAATGAGCAGGATTATCATTTCAAGGTTTTATTCTTAATCCTGAAAAAATTGGGATTCAAATGGGCGGATTCCCTGGAACATCTTTCCTACGGAATGGTCAATTTACCTGACGGGAAAATGAAATCCCGCGAAGGAACTGTGGTAGATGCCGACGAACTGATGGAAGATATGTTCCAGACAGCCAAAGAGATTTCACTGGAGCTGGGTAAATTGGACGGCTATTCAGAAGAAGAAAAAGAAAAGCTTTACGAAACAATCGGAATGGGGGCTTTGAAATACTACATCTTAAAAGTAGATCCGAAAAAAGGAATTCTGTTTAACCCTAAAGAAAGCGTTGATTTTAATGGCAATACAGGACCATTTGTTCAGTATGCCTATGCGAGGATTCAATCGTTGCTTCGAAAAGAATCACCAAAAGAATTTGATTTAAATAAAATAGAATTAAACGAAACGGAAAAAGAAATCATCCGTCATTTATATAATTATGAAGAAACAATTCAAAAAGCGGCAGAAGATTTAAGTCCGGCTTTAATTGCGAATTATGTTTATGACTTGGTAAAATTGTTCAATTCATTCTATCAGAATCACCCGGTTTTGAAATCGGAGAATGAAAATCTCAAAAATTTTAGACTGTACCTGGCGAAATGGGTTGGAAACACAATTTTTTCATCTCTTAATTTATTGGGAATCACCTCTCCTGAAAAAATGTAGTGATTTTTTTACAAAAAAAGCTGAATTTATTTTTCCATTTCGAAGGGATTGCTTAAATTTGTACTCATAAAAGCTAATAGCTTTTTCATAGGTTTAGGTTGGTTAAGGTTAGCTCCTCATTCATCACGAATGAGGAGTTACTTTTTTATGTTTTTTTAACTTGTAATCCCACACCAACTTTCATACATTTGTTTTCATAAAATTATATTATGACTACAAAATATGAACAAATCCCAACTCAGTTATTCATAAAAAACAGAAATAAATTCACAAAAGAGTTAAAACCAAGATCTCTTGCAGTTTTTAATTCGAATGATATCTATCCTGTAAGCGCAGACAGCACACTGCCTTTTGCTCAACACAGAGATATTTTTTACCTGAGCGGCGTGGATCAGGAAGAAAGCATTCTTGTTATTTTTCCCGACAGTTATGAGGAAAAGCACCGTGAGGTCTTATTTTTGAGAGAAACCAATGAACATATAGCCGTTTGGGAGGGCGAAAAATTGAGTAAGGAACAGGCTTTTGATATTTCAGGGATTAAAACCGTTTACTGGTTACAGGATTTTCCTAAAATCTTCCGGCAGTTGATGCATGAGGCAGAAAATGTCTATATCAATACCAACGAACATTATCGTGCAAGCGTAGAAACCGAAACACGCGAAGACCGTTTCGTGAAAAAAGTAATGACCGATTTTCCCGGACATAATTATATGCGGGGCAATCCTGTCCTGCAAAGGCTGCGTTCGGTCAAAGAACCGGAAGAAATTGAATTGATTCAAAAAGCCTGCGATATTACCGAAAAAGGATTCAGAAGAATTTTGAATTTCGTGAAACCAGGTGTTTGGGAATTTGAAATCGAAGCGGAATTTGCACACGAATTTTTGAGGAACCGCTCCAAAGGATTTGCCTATACACCTATCATAGGAAGTGGCTATAATTCCAATGTGCTTCATTACATACAAAATAATCAGCAATGTAAGGACGGCGATATTTTATTGCTGGACGTGGGTGCGGAATACGCCAATTATTCATCCGATATGACAAGGACAATTCCCGTCAACGGAAAGTTTTCCGATCGTCAAAAACAAATTTACAATGCCGTTCTGAATTGTAAAAATGAAGCCGAAAAATTACTGGTTGCAGGAAACAACTGGTATGATTACCACAAAGAAATGGGAAAAATTTACACCTCTGCCCTTTTGGATTTAGGTTTAATTGACAGGGCCGATGTACAGAATGAAAACCCGGACTGGCCGGCATATAAAAAATATATGATGCACGGAACTTCACACCACATGGGGCTTGATACGCACGATTACGGAATTTTATCGGATAAATTCGTAGAAGGGATGGTTTTCACAAATGAGCCGGGTTTCTATATTCCGGCCGAAAACTTAGGAGTCAGGATTGAAGACGATTACGTGATCCAGTCTTCTGGTGCACCTAAAAACCTGATGAAAAATATTCCCATTACAGTGGAAGAAATTGAAGATATTATGAATTCTTAATGAAATTTATTGTAAAATTGAATACCGTTTCTAAACCGATTAAAGTAGAAACGGTTTTTTTATTTCTAATTATTCAAAAAACGATATACATGAATAAATTATTTTTTTTGACTGCATTCCTCTGCGGAATTTGTTTTTCACAAAAAACAGAAGATTCCATACAATTCAAAAAAATATCAGATGAAATTTTACTTCATGGTAAAGCTTACGAAAATTTAAGGGAATTGACCCAAGATATAGGACACCGGCTGAGCGGTTCGGAAAATTATGAAAAAGCCGTTGTCTGGGCAGAACAGAAGCTCCGGGAAGCCGGGGCTGACAAAGTATGGTTACAGGAAGTGAGTGTTCCGGTTTGGGAGCGTGGAGAAGAATCCTTAAAAGTCAAATTCAAAGATGGTAAAATCAAGAAATTGAGAATGACTTCTTTAGGGAATTCAGAAGGTACAAACGGAAAAGATATTTCGGGTGAAATTTTAATGATCGGTTCAATTGAGGAATTTGAAAAAATACCCGATAATCAGGTAAAAGATAAAATCGTTTTCTTTAATTATCCGTTTAAACAGGAATTTGTAGAAACATTCCGGGCTTACGGAGATGCGGGAAAATATCGTTTTTCAACCGCATCAATGGTGGCTAAAAAAGGTGGAAAATTTGTGATTGTACGATCACTATCTTCCGGAATTGACGATGTGCCTCATACCGGAATGATGAGATATGATGAAAATTATGCGAAAATTCCTGCAGTTGCGATCGGCAATACAACTGCAGATGAGCTTGCTCAATTTATTAAAGGCGGAAATATTACAGCTACTTTAAATTCCAATTGCGGAATGAAAGGAGAAAAAATTACTCACTCGGTCATAGGTGAGCTTACCGGAAAGAAAGATCAAAAAGTAATTGTGGTCGGCGGCCATCTTGATTCCTGGGATGTTGGCGAAGGTGCACATGATGACGGAGCCGGGATTGTCCAAAGTATAGAAATCCTGCGTACGTTCAAAAAGCTGGGAATTCAAAATAATCACACGATACGGGTTGTTTGTTTTGCTAATGAAGAAAATGGCGCACGCGGCGGGGAACAATATGCAGAAGATGCGAAAAATAAAAATGAAGCTCATCTCCTGGCCATTGAAAGCGATGCAGGCGGGTTTACGCCAAGAGGTCTTTCGCTTGATATGGATGAGTCCAGGCAAAAACAAATTCAAAGCTGGTCAGGCTTATTTCTTCCTTATGGGATTTATGATTTTGCAAAAGAATATGGCGGAGTCGACATTGAACCGTTGAAAGAAAAATTAAATGTTCCGCTCGCAGGACTCGTCCCTGACTCCCAGCGTTATTTTGACATACATCATACTGCTGAAGATATTTTTGAGAAAGTAAACCGCCGGGAATTGCACCTGGGTGCTATTGCTATGGGACAATTAATCTATATGGCAGACAAATACTGGTAAAATCGTTCCCGTTAAATTTTACTTAAAAAATGCAGTATTAACAATCCCGAAAACTGAATTGAATTAAATTTATAACATGAAAAAATTAATGATGTTCGGGCTGTTAATTTTTCTTTTGGGCTGTAATGCGCAGGAAAAAGAGAATGTATTGAAGGCTGTAAATTATGATGAATTAAAATCTGTCATTCAAAAGGAAGATGGGAAACTATACGTTGTAAATTTCTGGGCGACATGGTGCAAACCCTGCGTGGAAGAGCTTCCGGGCTTTATAGCGGTTAATGAGCAATTTAAGAACGATCCTAACTTTAAGATGATCCTGGTTTCGATGGACAATAGAAAACTGCTTGATACCAAAGTGAAAAAATTCATCCAAAAAAATAATATTGACGCCGACGTTTACCTGCTTGATGATATCAAGCGAATGAACGAATGGATCCCGGCAACAGATGAAACCTGGAGCGGAGCAATTCCCGCTACTGTTTTTTATAAAAACGGGAAAAAAATCCTATTCAGGGAATTACAAATGACCCAATATGAGCTGGAAGATATTGTAAATGAAAATCTCTAATTCGCAATGAAATTTAATTTTATAAAGATGAAAAAATTAGCAATGATCCTGACGGCTGTAATTTTTGCCGCATGTCAGCCCAAAGTCGAAGAAACGGAAAATATTGAAGTAGCATCGGCAGAAAATATTACCGAAACAATTGCAAATGGGTATAAAATTGGAGATGAGGCTGCTGACTTCAGATTGAAAAACATAGATGACAAAATGGTTTCTCTGGCCGACTTTCCTGATGTGAAAGGATTCATTGTTATTTTTACCTGCAACCATTGTCCGTATGCAAAAGCTTATGAAGACCGGATCATTGCGCTTGATAAGAAATATAAACCACAAGGGTACCCGGTAATTGCGATCAACCCAAATGATCCTGTTGAGCAGCCTGAGGATAGTTTCAGTGAAATGAAAACCCGGGCAAAAGAAAAAGGCTTTACCTTTCCTTACTTATTGGACGAAGGGCAAAAAATTTATCCGCAATACGGAGCAACCAAAACGCCTCATGTATTTCTTCTGAACAAAGAGAACGGAAAAAATATCGTCCGCTATATTGGCACAATAGACAATAATTACGATGACCCCACCGATGTCTCGGAGCGTTATGTGGAAGATGCCGTAAATGCTTTGCTTGCAAACAGACCCGTCAAAAAACAAACTACTGTTGCGATTGGATGTACAATTAAGGTGAAGAAGTAATTAAGATTTTATCCGGTATATATTCTGTCAAAAATAATTTGAGCAGCATTTCCTGTCCCAAATGGATTTTTCCAATTATTTTTGGAACCGGAATTCAATTCTTTATAAAATTCCAATTTGATTTTTTCGACATCAGTTCCGACCAGAACACCGCAACCACATTCTACCGCTTCCGGCCGTTCCGTTTCATTCCTTAAAATGATTACTCTTTTTCCGAGAGTTGGGGCTTCCTCCTGAATCCCTCCTGAATCTGAAATAATCATTAAAGACTCTGCCATAAGCTTAACGGCATCTTTGTAATTAAATGGTTCGGAGAATTTTAAATTAGGTGACGGATTTTCAAAATAATTAAAAATTGAATTTCGGGTATGGGGATTTGGATGAAGGCTCCATATAAACTCTATGCCGGGGTTTTCAGCTGCCAATTCACTTACAGCTTTACAGATTTCCTGCATAGGTTCGCCAATATTTTCTCTTCTATGCGCTGTGATAAAGACTTTGGGTAAAGATGTAATTTTAATTTGCTCTGCTTCAAGAACGTATTTCAGCAAGTCGATTATAGTATTTCCTGTTACCGAAATTGAATTTTCTGCAATATGTTCCTTAAGCAAATTCTTTTTTGCAGACAATGTAGGTGAAAAATGGATTTTCGTCCCCAGTGAAACCATCCGGCGATTGTATTCTTCAGGAAAAGGAAGGTTGATATCCGTAGTACGAAGCCCAGCTTCGATATGATAAAAATCTATTTTTTCCACAAAAGAAACAACGGAAGATGCCAGTACGGTAAAAGTATCACCTTGCGCAATGGCTTTACTGACATGATTTACTTTCAAAGTTTCTGCAATTTCATGAATTAGTTTTGCTACCAGGTTGGCATTGGAAAATTCATTAGACTGCACTTTCAAGGAGTAATCGGGTTTAAATTCAAACAGATCTTCCATTTCGGTCAGCAAATCCTTATGCTGGCCGGTGTTGACAGAAATAAAAGGGATTTTTCTTTTTTCTGCTTCCAGAATAAGCGGATATAATTTTAAAAATTCAGGTCTTGTTCCGTATATGATGGCCAGCATAGGTATTAAAGTATTTTTTTTAAAAGCTTTCGTTTGACATAAGAAAGTATAATTCTAAACGGAATTTTGTCCAGGAATTCTTCCGGTTCTATTGTCTTCCTGTTTGCAAAAACATTATGGGCCTGCTTATTTCCATCTTTCAGTTTCACAACTTCATTCAGATAATAATAAGAATGCACATAATCTTTAAATGGATTAGGCGTATCTCGTTTATGCCAGGTTCCGATAAAATGATGCGAAGCATAATTTTTTGGTAGATCAAGACAAAATGTTGTGGATGGATAAATGACAATACCGTCTTCCAATTCCTGCAATTCATCCATTTCCGGGTTTACTTTGTATTGGTTGATCAATAAGTCCGAAACGAAAACTGTATTAGTAGTCAAATCAAAATCAGATTTCTGATGATAAAATTCCAAAACTTTTCGTGGCCAGGGATGTCCGCTTTCGGCTCCCCACACCGCAGTAAACGGTGACCCTTTTATTTCGAATCCGGAAAAAGCACGATGATGAAGAAACTCATCTAAAGGAAGCTTAACTTCCACATCTATGTCCATATAGATCCCCCCATGCTCATAAAGAGCCTGAGCACGCGCATAATCCGAAACAAAAGCCCATTGATTTTCTTTTACAGCCAGTTGTACATATTCGCAGACATTCAGATCGAAATTAGATTCGTTCCATTCAATAATTTCATAATCGGGTAAATATTTTTTCCAGCTCTCCAGGCAAATGTTGAAAGATTCGGGCTTTGGCTTACCTCCAAACCAACAGTAATGAATGATCTTGGGTATCATACTCATCTTTTAAAGGGACAAACCAACATTAATTTATCTAAATCAATAACCGGCGGCTGCCAGGTTTGTTTCAGTTTCAAAATATCCTCGGCACCTAAATTTTCATCAATTGAAATCGGGATATCTATATTTTTGCCTACTGCATAAAAGTAATCTCTGAATGTGAAACGCTTAAGGTCGATCCTGTCAAATTCCACCCAACTATTCGGCACATTGTAAGTATCGGCTATAATGATTCCGTGTAATGAGCTTGAAAGAATAAATTCACAAGAAGCGATTTCCTCAATAAAATACCGCCAGTCTTTTACATTCTGCACGTCTATGAAATGTATATCATTATTTTCAGCCAACTTTTGAACTAATGGGCTTTCCTTGTCTTTAAAATGCGGTATGATGCCGCATTTATACTTCTTTTGACTTTTTGGAGTGTAGTACCTGGGAAGCAACAAAGCGGGATCTCCATATATTTCAGGGCATTCAATACCTTTTTCCAATAAATATTTTCTGGTCAGGGGACCTCTGACGGCAAGTACTTTATAAGGTTTTATAACTTGTCCCGCATAAGTGATTTCGTGTTCCGGAAACTGAACACCGCTTCCCCAAATAACGGAATGCGGTGTAGCCTGAAACGTAATAACACTTCCTATACATAGATAATCATTTTTCTTTTTAAAATTGAACGAATATACACGCGGAATTGCTTTGAGAGAGGGATTGATAAGTTCTACCAATATAGGATTAATATCATCTCCCCAATTATAAAAAACAGGTGAAACCGAAGCTGAGAGTATTACATAATTGCTGTGAAACAGTTCGTAGAAAAAATTTTTGATTTTTTTTACTAATAATAATCTTCTTATTTTTGATCTTTTAGAAAGAATGCTAATCATTTTCTAATTACTGTTTTTTAATAAATCCTCGGTTTCACTATACCCGAAGTGCACGTCGGGAATTAAATTCTTTTCCTTCTTATTTTTTAAATAGATTAAATTTTCTGTCTTTAATTTAAAATAATGTTCAGCGTCTCTTTGTTTTATCACTTTACAGGGATTACCTGCGATAATTGACAGCGGGGGAATATTTCCTGATACTACAGTGCCTGCCGCGACAATACATCCTTCACCTATTTCTGCACCGGGTACTATAATTACATTTGCGCCTATCCAAACATTTTCACCGATGGTTACTTTTCTGAAATCAAAAGTTTCGTCATAAGGAATATACTTTGAATTTTTGAAATTATGGTTTGCTGAATGTATGGCGAGGTTAGGACCGATAATAGTTCCGTTTGCAATGGACACGCCGCCCCAACCTGAAATATAGGCACCCGGGCCTATGTATATATACGACCCGATTTCAACCCTTTCGGGACAAATAATATGAGTTTCTCTGTTTATATCATTAAGTGTTCCGTATTTTTTTAGTTTTTTTATGTTGTTTTCTAATTTTGATTGTGCTATTTCATTCTTTAATTTTATTAAATTGAAATATAATGAGTTTAGCAATCTTTTTTTTAAAGCATTGAACATTATTGTACGTATTATTAAAAACTTTTACAAAAGAAGGCAGGTTAGATCACTTTCCACTCCGCAGGCGTATAAATTAAAGTACGCGAATTGGTTACGGCCTTTCCGTCAAACATCTCAATTTTAGCAGGCACTATTTCAAAAGCGAGAACAGAATTAATCAGATCTATAACTTCTTTACCGCTCGCTATGGAAAATGAAAGATTATAATATCCGTCAAAAACGTTTAAGTTCTTTATCACCATTTCTACAACCAATTCTTTATGTGCGGATTTTAGTTCTACACCCATTTCCTTGGTTCTCCAAGCTGCAATCCTCGTTCCGTAAACGTCATCCATTCTGAGTGTAATTCCCAAATCAGCAAATTCTTCTGCCATCTCAAAAACCATCCTGACTCTAATATTTTCTCCCATCTTAAAAGAAGACTGCAATTCTCCGGTATTATCATTGAGCAATGATAGAGACCTTATACGACTTTTGTAACGGCTATTGAATTTTTTTTCAGAAAAATCTATTTGGGTCTTTATATTATTTTCTTTAAGATAATGTTCAATTGTAGTATGTATGTCTCCCTGATGTTCAATAGTTCCTGCCTGCATCATAATTCCGGTATCACACAAATTCTGTACGCTCGCCATATTATGGCTTACAAAAAGAACAGTTCTGCCCTCCCCTTTTGAAACATCATTCATTTTACCCAGGCATTTTTTTTGGAATTCTGCGTCGCCGACGGCAAGCACTTCGTCCACAATAAGGATTTCGGATTCCAGGTGTGCCGCTACTGAAAATGCAAGACGAACATACATTCCTGAAGAATATCGTTTTACGGGAGTATCAATATATCTTTCAACGCCTGCAAAATCCACAATTTCGTCAAATTTTCTTTTGATTTCTTTCCGGGTCATACCCAATATCGCTCCGTTCAAGAATATGTTCTCCCTCCCTGTCATTCCCGGATGAAATCCCGTACCTACCTCCAATAATGATGCAATTCTCCCCTTAACTTTAATTTCTCCTGTTGTAGGTTTGGTAACTTTGCTCAGTAGTTTGAGCAGTGTGCTTTTCCCTGCGCCGTTTCGTCCGATGATTCCAACAGCCTGTCCCTGCTCAATTTCAAAATTGATGTCTCGCAATGCCCAGACATAGTCACTTTCGCCTTTTGAAGTCCTGTCATTAACTTCTCCTACTTTTAGGAAAGGGTCTTCTTTTCCGCGGATTTTGGCCCACCAGCGGTTGAGATCATGGCTGATGGTACCTGTCCCGACTTCGCCTAGACGATATTGTTTAGATATGTTTTCTGCTTTTAATACTGTATTCATATTTTCAGGCTAAGGTGTTATAACAAATTTATGGATTTACATTTTTCTAAACCGTATCCATAAATGATTTTTCTACTTTATTGAAGATCAGGGTGCCTATGCCGAGGATTATAATAATTGATACTGAGCTATATAGAAGCATAGCCGGTTCAAAGTCACCTTTTCCTAAAAAACCATATCTGAAACATTCAAAAATGCCTGATAGAGGATTCAATTCTACATATTTCTGATACTTGCCGTAAATAGACAGTGGAAACACAACAGGGGTGGCGTACATATACAATGAGATCCCAAATGATAAAAGAAATGTAAGGTCTTTATACTTGGTGGTCAAAGAAGAAAAAATCATCCCCAGTCCCAACGCCAGCATTCCCATCAGTAATACCAGAAAAGGAAAACTTAGCAACCAGATATTGGGGCGTACATCTCCTTCTCCCGCAAAATAAGCATAAAGCAATAAAGATATGAATATGACGAATTGTACAACAAATTTCATAAGTCCTGATAAAGTAATGGAAAGAGGCATGATCAGCCGTGGGAAATATACTTTTCCGAGCATATTGGCATTGGTAGTAAATACGGTTGAGACTTTGTTAAGCGTATCAGAAAAATATGTCCAGATCACCTGTCCGCAAAGAATAAATAGCATGGCATCAATCCCTTTACCCTGTGTTTTGGCCAATACAACAAAAATAAAATAAAACATGAGGGTAGATAATAGCGGCTGAATGATAAACCACAAGGGTCCGAGTATGGTTTGCTTATAGAAGGTAATAAAATCTCTCTTTACAAACATATAAATCAAGTCCCTGTATCTCCATACTTCTTGAAGATTCAGTGAAAAAAGCCCTGTTTTTGAACTTATGGTTTCTGTCCAGTTTTGGTTTGTTGAAACTGTTTTCATATTTGCTACGCCAATATTTTTTTCAGGTATTCTCCATATCCGCTTTTACCATATTTCTCGGCTGATCTCAGCAATTCATCTCTGCCAATAAATCCCAGCCCGTACGCAATTTCTTCAATACAGCTTATTTTAAAGCCCTGCCGCTTTTCAATAATTTTAACAAATTCAGATGCTTCGTGCAAAGAATCAAAGGTTCCTGTATCGAGCCAGGCTGTCCCGCGCCCCATAATCCCTACTTCCAGCTCTCCTAGTTCCAGGTAAACTTTATTAATATCTGTGATTTCTAATTCTCCTCTGGGAGACGGCTTCAGGTTCTTTGCAAATTCAACCACACGATTGTCATAAAAATATAACCCCGGAACAGCATATTGAGATTTTGGCTTCTCCGGTTTTTCTTCTATGGATAAAGCTTTATGCTTATCGTCAAATTCAACCACCCCATAACGTTCAGGATCAGAAACCTGATATGCAAATACACATCCGCCATTGACTTTGGTTTTACTTTCAAGCAATGCCCTGAGCCCGGTTCCATAAAAGATATTGTCACCCAACACAAGTGCGACAGAGTCTCTGCCGATGAATTCTTCCCCTATGACAAAAGCTTGTGCCAATCCGTCAGGAGAAGGCTGTACTTTGTATTCAAATTTACATCCTACCTGGCTTCCGTCGCCTAAAAGCTTCCGGAAAGCTTCTGAATCTTCGGGAGTGGTAATGATGAGAATTTCCCTGATTCCTGCTAACATTAAAATGGAAAGCGGATAGTAAATCATCGGTTTGTCATAAACCGGCATTAATTGTTTACTAACTGAAATTGTTAAAGGATAAAGCCTGGTCCCGGAGCCTCCGGCAAGTATAATTCCTTTCATAGATAAATTGTTTAATTGGTTGGTAAGGTTCTGGCAAATTTAGTAATTAAAAAATAATAAATTAACCATATTGTTTTTCATAGTATTTTTTATAATCACCGGAGGTTACATTGCCAAGCCATTTCTGATTTTCCAGGTACCAGTCAATGGTGAGCGCCAATCCCTCTTCAAAGGTCACACTTGGCTCCCACCCCAATTCTTTATTGATTTTGGAAGCGTCTATTGCATAACGCAAATCATGTCCTGGTCGGTCTTTAACAAATGTAATCAACTTTTCACTTTCGCCTTTTTCTCTTCCGAGTTTTTCATCCATTTGACTGCAAAGCTCTTTCACCAAATCAATATTCTGCCACTCGTTAAATCCACCTATATTATAACTTTCCCCGTTTTTTCCCTCATGAAAAACCAAGTCAATAGCTCTCGCGTGATCAATTACATACAGCCAGTCACGTGTGTATTTGCCATCTCCATAAATCGGAAGCGGTCTTCTGTTAATGATATTATGAATACAAAGCGGTATCAGCTTTTCCGGAAAATGATTAGGGCCGTAATTGTTGGAGCAATTCGTCAAAATAACCGGTAACCCGTAAGTATCGGCATATGCCCTCACGAAATGATCAGAGCTTGCTTTGGAAGCAGAATAAGGTGAATGCGGATCATATTGGGTTTCTTCTGTAAAAAATCCGGTTTCACCCAAAGCTCCATAAACTTCGTCTGTTGATACGTGATGAAATCGTTTCTTATCATAGTTACCATTCCATATATTCTTAGCTGCATTCAACAGGTTCACTGTCCCCAGAACATTGGTCCTCACAAATTCCAAGGGAGATGAAATGGACCGGTCAACATGCGATTCTGCCGCTAAATGAATTACCCCGTCCGGCTGGTATTTTCTGAAGATTCCATCCATTTGGCTTTCATCCGTTATATCGGCCTTTTCAAATAAATAATTTGATGAGCTCTCTATATCTTTTAAATTTTCAAGATTTCCGGCATAAGTCAGTGCATCAAGATTTATGATTAAGTATTCAGGATGATTTTTGACAAATTCCCGAACGACGTGCGAGCCGATGAATCCGGCCCCTCCGGTAATGATAATGGTTTTCTGAAAATCATGCATAGGTTAGAATTTGAACTTACAAAAATAAAACTTTAACCCGAAATAACCCTATCTTAGCGGAAAAATAGAAAAATGTCCGTTAATAAAGAAATAAAGCGCATTACCACAGAAACCATACGAAGCATGAAAGGAAAAGAAAAAATTTCCATGCTGACTTCTTATGATTTTACAATTGCGCAAATGGTAGATGCCGGTGGGGTCGATGTGATCCTGGTGGGGGATTCTGCCTCAAATGTGATGGCAGGCCATGAAACAACTCTTCCCATTACACTTGACCAGATGATTTACCACGCACAATCAGTTGTTCGTGCAGCCAAAAAAGCATTGGTCGTTATTGATTTGCCTTTCGGAACTTATCAGTCAGATCCGCAACGCGCCCTGGATTCTGCAGTAAGGATCATGAAAGAATCCGGAGCGCATGCAGTAAAATTAGAAGGTGGTATTGAGGTTGAAAAATCCATAAAAAGAATTATAAATGCAGGAATTCCGGTTATGGGACATTTAGGTTTAACGCCTCAGTCCATCTATCAGTTCGGAACCTATAAAGTCCGTGCAAAAGAAGAAGCCGAAGCTGAAAAATTAATAAGCGACGCTAAATTACTGGAGGAACTCGGAGCTTTTTCTTTGGTGATGGAAAAGATCCCCGCCCAGCTTGCCAAAAAAGTAACGGACAGCATTTCAATTCCGACCATTGGAATTGGTGCCGGACCGCATTGCGACGGTCAGGTACTGGTTGTGCATGATATGCTCGGAATGACTCACGAATTCAAACCGAAGTTCCTGCGCCAGTATCTGAATTTGTATGAAGACATAACCAAGGCTGTGGAACAATATGTTGCCGATGTGAAAAGCATGGATTTCCCTAACGAAAATGAGCAATACTAAATACAAATTTTGAATATTGGTGAAAAATTGAACTTTCGACCTGAAATATTATTTGAAGACAACCATCTTTTGATTGTGAATAAAAAAGCGGGAGATTTAGCACAAGGCGATGATACCGGTGATATTCCTTTGATTGATTCTCTGAAAGATTTCCTCAAAATTCGCGATAAAAAACCCGGAAATGTTTTTCTCGGTTTGGTCCACCGGCTTGACCGCCCTACAAGCGGGATTCTTGTTTTTGCCAAAACGAGCAAAGCGCTCGCCCGTATGAATGAGCTGTTCAAAACCCGTGAAGTTCAGAAAACCTATTGGGCAATTGTAGAGGGAAAACCGGAAAAACAGTCTGAAAGACTGGAACATTATCTCCGGAAAAATCCGAAAAACAATAAAGTTTCGGTTTTTATAAAACCCACGCCGGAAGCAAAAATTGCTATTTTAGAATATAAAACTTTAGGGAATTTGGATAATTACTCACTTCTGGAAGTGGATTTGTTTACAGGACGTTCGCACCAGATCCGCTCCCAACTGAGCTTCATCGGGCATCCGATCAAAGATGATTTGAAATACGGTTCAAGACGTTCCAATCCCGATGGAGGTATCTCGCTTCACGCAAGGAAAATTAGTTTCGTCCATCCGGTCAGCAAAGAACCGTTAATGATTATTGCTCCGCCGCCAAATGATACGATTTGGAAAGAATGCCTTAAATTTGAAACTTAATTCTGATTGATGAACCGGATTTTTTATGCCTTTCTATATGCAATTTCATTGCTTCCTTTTTCTGTATTATATTGCTTTTCATGGTTCATTTATATTATCTTAAATTATATAATTGGTTACCGTAAAAAAACAATCACACACAATCTCAGAAATTCATTCCCTGAAAAATCCGAGGAAGAAATAAAGTCCATCCGTAAAAAATTCTACAAAAATTTTGCAGATTATATAGTGGAAACACTTAAAAGCTTTTCGATCTCACAAGAAGAATTAAATAAAAGACACACCTACAGTAATTTACATATTTTTAAAGAATGTGAAAATGAGCAAAAAGACATTATCCTGATGGCAGGTCATGTTTTCAACTGGGAGTGGTTTGTGGGGCTCGCACCGAATCTGTATACAGAAAAAACCGTAGCAGTTTACCATAAAGTCAAAAACGAATTTTGGGATAATCGAATCAATCAAATTCGTGGGAAGTTTGGAACAATTCCACTTGATATGAAAAAAACGGCTCGTTATATGATGAGCACTCCCAACAATGGTGAACATGCCTATCTTTTTGTCGCTGACCAAAGCCCCAAAAAGTCTGCCATACATTATTCTTTAAATTTCTTAAATCAAGATACGCCTGTGTTTGTAGGTTTTGATAAAATTGCCATCAAAAAGGAAATGGCTTTGATTTTCTGTAAAATGGTAAAAGTTAAGCAAGGGTATTACCATACGACTTTTGAAAGAATTTTGCCAGAAGGAGAAAATTATGAATCCATGGAAATCGTCCATAAATTCTTTGAAAACCTGGAAGAGACGATCAGGGAAAATCCCGACAATTGGTTATGGAGCCACAAACGTTGGAAATATAAAAAAGGAACTGATTATTGAGAACTGCCATCGCCATACTTAACTGGAACGGACGAAAGCTTCTGGAGGAATTCCTTCCTTCGGTCATTGACTTTTCGCAGAGCGCTGATGTTTATGTCATTGATAATGCTTCTTCTGATGAGTCAGTTAAGTTTTTAACAGAAAATTTCCCGCAAGTCAAAATCATCATAAACGAAGATAATTTTGGTTATGCAAAAGGGTATAATGAAGGGATTAAAAAAATTCTTTCATCCAATCCACTACTCAATACAGGCATTTTGTGCTTGCTGAATTCAGACGTAAAAGTTTCTGAAAATTGGCTGGGGCCGATTGAAAAATTATTTAAAAATAACCCGGATGTTGCAGTAATGCAGCCCAAGCTGCTCGATTACAAGAATCCTGAACGTTTCGAGTATGCCGGGGCAGGCGGCGGATTTATTGATAATTTTGGTTATCCGTTTTGCAGAGGGAGAATTTTCTGGACACTGGAAGAAGACAAAGGCCAGTATGATGATACGATTCAAACTTTTTGGGCAAGCGGAGCATGTTTTTTCATCAGAGCGGAAGACTTTTTAAGTTCCGGTGGGTTTGATGAAGGATTTTTCGCCCACATGGAAGAAATTGACTTGTGTTGGAGGATTAATAATTCGGGGCGAAAAATTTATTACTGTGGAGAATCCAAAGTTTATCATTTGGGCGGTGGCACATTGAAGAACAGCAATCCCAGAAAAACATATCTGAACTTCCGCAACAGCCTGTGGATGCTGGTTAAGAATCTTCCGGATTGGAAAGTTCTTCCTTTTGTCTTTACCCGATTGTCACTAGATGGAATAACGGGAATTATTTTTCTCTTTTATGAGAGTTTTCCTCATTTCCGGGCGGTTTTAGATTCACATTTCGGGTTTTATAAAAGGCTGTTTTATTATATAAAATCGAGAAAACCGGGAGTGAAAAATTATTATGAAAGAAAAGCTGTTCCCTTCCAGTATTTTATTCGGAAAAGGAAACATTATTCAGACCTAAAATAAGGCTCACTCTACGAAAAAATCGCTTTAAACCTGCTCCAATTTGGTTGCTATTGTATTGATAAAATTGGTCAGCGGACCTTTTGCCATCATTTCAATCATCATGTTAAATTTCCCTTCAAACGTTAAAGTGACGTTTGAGTTAGAATTATCAACAGGTTCAATATCAATTGTTAAATAATATTCAAAATTAGGTGACGGGGATTCAAAAACTAATTGAGAAGGTTCGGTATATTCTTTCAATTTCATCCCTACTTTTGGCAAATTTCCAATCTGAACGGCAAAGCCTTTCCCCGATTCATGGATTTCAAAAGACTTAGTATCATCAGGCATCAGTTGACGATAATTATTCATATCAGACAAAAAAATGAATGTTTCATTTTGATTTTTGGAAACTTTAACCTTTTCTGTATTGACGTTCATATTATTTTTAATTTTTATCTTTGAGGAAACTGCTCCAAATGTACAAAGTTTTTTACAATGAAAAAGCCATAACCCTTTCCGAAAAACCCATAGCAAATGTAAAAAAAACATTGAAGTTCAGTACCGAAAGCCAGTTTGAAGAAGCTTTGGCATTTTTGAGAAATACTTCTGCAAAAGAAGTTAATATCTACTACCATAACTTGGAAAAATTATGGTTGAAATTCCGATCTTTCTTTGATTACCTGGAAGCTGCCGGAGGCTTGGTTTTCAATTCACAACAGGAAATTCTGTTTATTTATCGTCTGGAAAAGTGGGATTTGCCAAAAGGAAAAGTAGAACCCGGAGAAACCACAGAAATTGCGGCAGTGAGGGAAGTTGAGGAAGAATGTGGAATCAGGAATTTAAAGATCAACAAATTTCTCACTAAAACATATCACATTTATTTTCAAAAGAATTTGAAATTAAAAGCAACTTATTGGTATGAAATGGATTACGATGGAAATGAAAAACTAACTCCACAAACGGAAGAAGGGATTGGAATTGCAGAATGGAAACCGAAATCGGAAATTCCCGAAATTCTGGATAAAACTTACGAGAATATCAAAATCGTCTTAATCAATATAAATTAAGTCATTCCTGAATCAATAATTTACTGATTCGGGAAACCGGGCCTATGCAACCTGCGTCAGATTTATGACAGCTTATACATGTTTTGATCACATTATTATAAAGCTGAATTGGTAATGAATCAGATTTACTGTCGTATAAGGCTTTTTGGTTTTGAAGAAGCAGATTGGAAAAGCGTCTGAACTCTTCCGTCTTTTCAAATGAAGAAGTCATTTCAGCCGTATGGATTTTATTGAATTTTTCGGGAAATTCTCCAATGTTACCCCCGGTAATTATTTCAGGCCGGATTTTCTCTAATTCATTATACATGTCTTCCATGAGCAGCGCCATTTCCGACATCTTATAAACTTCCTGAAAAGAACTTTTGGGTTTGTCCTGCTCTTTTTTTTTACAATTCAGGAAAACCAAACCCAAAAATAAAATTATCAGATAATTATATTTCAAAATCAACTCTTTTTCTTCATCAAGACTCCGTCAGCCAGAAAAGTATATTCTACTTTTGGTTCTGTGATTGCTGCAATTTCTTCCTCAGATTTCCCTGCATCCTTTGCATAATGTTTCAGTTCCTCTACGGAAGTTTCTTCTTTATAAGCCTTTCCTTTGATAATGGCTTCGGCATCTTTCGAATCCATCGGTACAAAAAATTTATAATCTTTAAATCTCACAAAAGATTCCGTTTCGGGTTTTCCCAGATCCAATTTCATCCAGCACCCTTTTGCCTGACAAACCGAATTTACTTTTCCTTTGAATGTAATTTCCATCGAATCACCTACTGCCATTTGTTCATATTTTGTCAACATTTCTTCAGTCGTAAGCACGTCTTCCGGAGATATTTTTTCACCGAAAGATTCATAAGCTGAAGGATCTGCTACTTCTATATTGCTATCGATTTTCATTTCTGCATTTTTCTCCTGTTTACAGGAAATAATTGCCAAAGAAACTGAAATTGCTAGAAATATTTTTTTCATTATTTAAATAATTAAGAACCTGGCAAATATAAAATTATAATTCCATAAAAAATAACGTTTTAATTTCAACAAATTAAGTTATTCATCAACCTTTTTCTATTTAGCTACCTTTCTTATCATCCGGAGTAGAGATATGGGTTAGCGAGGGTAAGGCATATTCCTCTGTATGCAGTAAAATATAACGCATAAAAAATCCTTACCAAGTAAATGATAAGGATTTATTAAAAAAAGACTGGCGGCGACCTACTCTCCCGATTTCTCAGTACCATCGGCGCTGGCAGGCTTAACTTCTCTGTTCGGAATGGGAA